>OAWN01000032.1_pt1 | contig 132156 bp, 116 predicted proteins | sample 1476801 | NCBI WGS metagenome assembly OAWN01 (sample SAMEA2580214, study PRJEB22360) | human gut metagenome | biome: human gut; feature: human-associated habitat; material: faeces | place: Denmark | collected 2008/2010 | reverse complement strand
TGCTTGAGCACCTTTCCCCCACCAAGAAAAAACGGGGAGCCATAAACGTTTGCGGCAGGGTTGGAATACGCTTTCTCCGATATCCGATTCTCCGACTTTATCAGGCGGGCGACGAAAGAGCGGCTTTCCGTCTCCACCGTCACCAAGGACACAGGAGTAATTGGCAAATAGCTGCAATAAAGCTTAGCCTCTAACTCCGGATACGAGATATTCAAGCCCGTAACACCCTTCTTTTGATCCGGCACCTCTATGACCGCAGTCTGAGAGACATCAAAATTAAAAGGCAGGTAACTGAGATCAAGCGGTTTATATTGTGCCTTCGAAGGTTCGATACGAACATAGCCCCGTGGCTTCGGCGTATATTCCACACACGAAATACAGCATATCCCTAAAAACAGAGAACCTCCTATGACAGCAGCTATCCATTTCATAAACATTTACTTCGTATCTTTCCCATTCTCATCATTCCCTGTACCTTCAGGGATACGGTTAAATTTAACCTTTAATATCCTCCTGTTATCCACTTCCAGCACTTGGAAACGATATTCCTTAAAATCTATAATCTCCCTACGGCGTGGAAAATCCCCTTTTATCTCCAACAAAAGACCGGCCAAAGTTTCCACTTCTTCCGTCAATTTACCAAAATCTGAGGGATCGGCATCGATAACCCGGAAGAAATCCGTCAATAATATCTTTGCCTCAAAGATCAAGCTACCGTCTGCTAAACGGATAAATTGTTGCTCATCCTCATCATACTCATCGGAGATCTCTCCAACAATTTCCTCTAGGATATCTTCCATCGTCACAATACCGGAGGTACCGCCAAACTCATCGACCACGATCGCCATATGAATTTTATTGGTACGGAACTCTTCCAGCAAATCATCGATCTTCTTGGTTTCCGGCACGAAATAGGCCGGTCGGATCAAGCTCTGCCAACGGAATGTATCGGGCTTGTCAATATAGGGCAATAAGTCCTTGATATATAAGATACCTTTTATATTATCCTCAGTCTCGGAATATACCGGAATACGCGAATAGCCGGATTTGATAATAAAATCAACCACCTCACGGAAACTGATCTTGATCTCGATATCTTCCATATCCAGACGAGGAGTCATGATCTCATCAGCGGTCTTATTATAAAACTTGATAATCTCCGCCAGCATCTCCTTCTCCTCCGGGATCTCGGTAGAGGTTAGCTCTAACGCTTTAGAAAGCTCATCTACAGAGATATCATATTTCTTTTTCGCTAACGCTTTATTGATGACCGATGTGGAATTAACCAAGATTTTCGAGAATGGGCGGCAGAAGCGTTCCAAACCACTTAATACGGAGGCTGAAAAACGAACAAAACGCAAAGAATTCTTCTGTGCGTAAATCTTAGGCATGATCTCCCCAAAAAGTAAAAGCAAGAAAGTCAAGAGAATCGTCTCAAGCACAAAGCCTAGAAGAGGAGCGGCCGAGAAATTAATCCAAGCGTTAATCGCATAGGTACACAGCATAACGACCGCCACATTTACAAAATTATTAGCGATCAATATAGATGCCAATAGATACTCCGAACGTTCAAGGAGACGTTTGATAACAGGATCTGCCGGGCGATTCTCTTCCCCGATCTCATTTAGGTCACCCGGGGTTAGAGAAAAGAATGCCACTTCAGAGGCCGACACGAAGCCGGAAACAAACAGCAGTAAAAAAGCGAGGCTTAATGCGATCACAGGACCCGCTGTCAGCGCCTGCACCGTTACGTTTTCAAATAAGCCCCATAAATAATAGTCCGAGTCCAAGGGAAACAGTATTAGTTAAACAATATCAGAACGGGAGATCATCCGCGTCACTGGATTCTGAGAATGCGCTAGGCTGCGAGGCGGCTGGCTGTTGATAAGCGGTATTTGGCGCCGTGGTCGGTTGAGCCGGTTGTCCTTGTCCCACATTGGGCTGCATACTACCGCCTTGTGCAGTCGTATTTCCACCATCGGCCGGACGGGAACCCGTGCTGTAAAACTCGATACGATCCGCATGGATCTCCGTAACATATCGTTTCACGCCGCTTTGGTCATCATAATTACGAGTACGAATCTTGCCTTCCACATATACACCGGAACCTTTACGTACCCATTTTTCCACGAAAGGAACCAAATCCCGACGAACTACGATATTATGCCACTCCGTACGTTCCGGAACCACCGTTCCATTTGCCAACGTATACCCACGTTCCGAGGTTGCCAGCGGGAAATTAGCGACAGCGGCACCACTGTCAAAATAGCGAACGTCAGGATCTTTGCCTACGTTGCCGATCAATATAACCTTATTCAATGACATAATTCAAATTCTTAATAACCATACAAAGAAACACAAATTCAATCATTCTCACAAGTTTCCGTTTAATTTCTCTAAATAAATATGTATCAGCTGGGGAACGGCATACTTCTCAATATCCCGACAAGGCAGAGAGAGGTAATTCCCCAAGGATTCCGGAACCTGCTCTATCTCTATTTGATAGAAAGAAGCGTATAAAATTTGATGGGAGAGCGTATGCTTTACATTCGATAACCCTTGGGTGATACTCAATTTTCCAGCATCTCCCAATAGGTTACGGAAGGCTTGCGTCTCACACAAACCGGAAAAATCCATCGCATGATCCGTCTCGATCAATGGAAATTCATACAAACCGGTCCAGATATCCTTCCCCGTCCGTCTGTTCATCCAAGTTTGTTCTTTATATATAATGTATAGATAGTGGAAATAACGATCCCTTGTCTTCGTCTTATTTTGTTTCACCGGATAAGCTTGCACATTGCCGGAAGCGAACGCCACGCATTTATCTTTTAGCGGGCACACCCCGCAGTCCGGGTTTTGAGGAACACATTGCAAAGCACCCAATTCCATGATCGCCTGATTATGCGTCCCTGCGTTCTTAGGGTCCAAGATCATTCCGGCCAGTTCCGCAAATTGCTTTTTACCCTTCGTGGTGTCGATCGGCGTATCTACGGCAAACAAACGGGAAAGTACCCGGTACACATTTCCATCCACGACCGGACACGGTTGGTTCCAAGCAAAGGAGACGATCGCCGCCGCCGTATACTCCCCGATACCTTTCAAGGATAATACCTCTTTATAATTCTCCGGGAAAACCCCGTTAAACCGCTCCATGATAGATTTAGCCGCCGCATGTAAGTTACGAGCCCGGCTATAATACCCCAAGCCCTGCCAATATTTCAGCACCTCATCCTCTTCCGCCACCGCTAGAGATGCCACATCCGGGAAACGTTCGGTAAAACGCAAAAAATACTCCAATCCCTGTACAACCCGGGTTTGTTGCAATATAATCTCCGATATCCAGATGATATAAGGGTCTCTCGTTTCCCTCCAAGGAAGCTCTCTTTTATAGGTTTCATACCACTCAACCAATATCCGGCTGATTTCTAACTCACTTTCATACTGTAACATAACTGCTCCCTTTCTCACTTTTCAACATCATAACTATTTGATTACCGCAAACATACATATATATTACGAATCGAGAAGAATCTTTTTATTTAAAAATTGAAGCTCAATTCTTTTTCCACTTAAATAAAAAGCTATATATTTGCATTCCAAAAAATTAATAGGTCAAAATCAATTAATTAATTTATAGACATGACTAAAGCAGATATTGTTAGCGAGATTTCAAAAAGCACTGGTATCGACAAACAGACAGTGCTAGCAAGCGTTGAGTCCTTCATGGATATCGTAAAAAGTTCTTTAGCCCAAGGCGAAAACGTTTACTTGAGAGGTTTCGGAAGTTTCGTTATTAAGAAGAGAGCTCAAAAGACAGCTCGTAATATTTCAAAAAATACTACGATCATCATCCCGGAACACAACATTCCGTCATTCAAGCCGGCTAAGACTTTTATTGGTGAAGTTAAGTAATTAATTATTATACGTTTAATTTAAAATTTTAAAGCGATGCCTAGCGGAAAGAAAAGAAAAAGACATAAAATGTCTACGCACAAGCGCAAAAAGAGACTGAAGAAGAATAGACATAAGAAGAAATAAGTCTATCTAACGAACTCTAAAGAACAAACTTAATAAGTGACCTTTTAAGTTTGTTCTTTGCGTATTTTATAAGGTCTGATCTTAAAAACACATCTTAAGTGATTAGTGAATTAGTAGTTGATGTACAGCCCAAAGAGGTATCTATCGCCGTCTTGGAGGACAAGAGCCTTGTGGAGCTCCAAAAGGAGGCCCGCAACGTCTCGTTCGCTGTTGGTGATATCTATCTAGGTAAGGTTAAGAAACTGATGCCGGGCTTAAACGCTGCGTTCATTGATGTCGGTTACAAAAAGGATGCGTTTCTTCACTATTTGGACTTAGGTCCTAACTTCAACACCCAACAGAAATATTTAAAGCAATTGCTGAGCGATCCCAAAAAGGCGCCGGTACTGTCGAAAACTCAGATTCTACCGGAGATCGAAAAGAACGGGAGTATTAGCGACGTGCTGAAAGTAGGACAAGAGGTGTTGGTTCAAATTGCTAAAGAGCCTATCTCGACGAAAGGTCCCCGATTGACTTCCGAGCTTTCTTTTGCCGGAAGATATATCGTGCTGATACCGTTCGCCGATAAAGTATCTGTCTCCACCAAAATTAAATCAAGCGAGGAACGAGCCCGTTTGCGCCAGTTAATCCAAAGTATCAAACCGAAGAATTTCAGTGTTATCGTACGGACATCCTCGGAGGGCAAGCGTGTCGCAGAGCTTGATCATGAATTGAAGACATTGATGAAACGATGGGAAGATAATATCGTGAAGGTGCCTAAACTCAAAGCTCCGGCTATTATTTATGAGGAAACGGCACGTACCGTAGCTTTGCTTCGGGATATATTCAACCCCTCTTTCCAAAATATTTATGTAAATGACAAGGAGGTCTATAATAATGTCCGCGACTATGTAAGCTTGATCGCACCGGGACGGGAAGAAATCGTACAGTTATATACGGGAGAGCTTCCTATCTTCGACAACTTTGCGGTCACCAAGCAAATCAAGTCGCTATTCGGACGAACTGTCACTTACAAGAGTGGAGCTTACTTGATTATCGAGCACACGGAAGCTATGCACGTTATCGACGTGAACAGCGGGAACCGTTCCAAAGGCAGCGATGCCCAAGAGAAGACAGCTATCGACGTAAATATAGCCGCCGCCGATGAGATCGCCCGTCAGCTCCGCTTACGAGACATGGGAGGTATCATCGTCATAGACTTTATCGATATGGCAGAGGCTGCCAACCGGCAAAAGCTATTTGAACACATGACAAAGGCAATGGCAAATGACCGGGCTAAACACAATATCCTTCCTCTTAGTAAGTTTGGCTTGATGCAGATTACCCGTCAGCGGGTACGTCCGGCAATGGACGTGGATACGTCAGAAGACTGCCCATCCTGTTTCGGAACAGGAACGGTTAAGCCTTCCATCCTGTTTACCGACAGCCTGGAAGAAAAAATAGATTGCTTAGTAAACAAACATCACGTGAAGAAATTCACCCTGCATGTACATCCGTATGTCGCAGCGTATGTGAACAAGGGGTTGTTCCCCTTGAGCATGAAGTGGAAAATGAAGTACACACATGGTTTAAAAGTTATTCCCAATCAAAGTCTCGCCTTTCTTGAATACAAATTCTTTGATGCCGACAAGAATGAGCTTGACATGAAAGAAGAAAAGGAAATAATCAACAAATAACAAGAGAAGCCCCGGGCCTATTAAAACGGTTCCGGGGCTTTCTGTATTCTGCCAAACCGTCAAAATGTCACGATTCATGACACGTATTATTTATTTTCAAACCCAAACTTCTTTGGCACGGCATTTGTTGAATACTATGTGAATCCTTTAAACAAGGAGGATGACGGACGATGAATAATAACAATTAAAATATTTACAATCATGGGAAAGATTATTGGAATCGACTTAGGAACAACCAACTCTTGTGTTGCCGTATTGGAAGGTAACGAACCGGTTGTTATCGCGAACAGCGAAGGTAAAAGAACAACACCTTCAATCGTAGCTTTCGTAGAAGGCGGCGAGCGTAAGGTAGGTGATCCCGCAAAACGTCAGGCTATCACCAATCCTGAAAAGACTATATTCTCTATCAAACGTTTCATGGGTGAAACTTATGACCAAGTACAAAAGGAAATCAATCGCGTTCCTTATAAAGTAGTGCGTGGTGATAACAACACTCCTCGTGTAGATATCGAAGGACGTTTGTATACTCCGCAGGAAATCTCAGCGATGATCCTGCAGAAAATGAAAAAGACAGCTGAGGATTATTTGGGACAGGAAGTAACGGAAGCCGTTATCACAGTACCTGCTTACTTTAGTGACGCTCAACGTCAGGCTACGAAAGAGGCTGGTGAGATCGCAGGTTTAACCGTACGCCGTATCGTAAACGAACCGACTGCCGCTTCTTTGGCTTATGGTTTGGATAAGACGAACAAAGACATGAAGATCGCCGTATTCGACTTAGGTGGTGGTACATTCGATATCTCCATCCTTGAGTTAGGTGACGGCGTATTCGAGGTAAAATCAACAAACGGTGATACTCACCTAGGTGGTGATGACTTCGACCACGTAATCATCGACTGGTTAGCTGAAGAATTCGAACGTGAGGAAGGCGTAGATTTACGTAAAGACCCGATGGCTTTACAACGTTTAAAAGAAGCTGCCGAGAAAGCGAAGATCGAGTTGTCAAGTACGACTAGCACGGAGATCAACTTGCCGTATATCATGCCGGTAAACGGTATTCCAAAGCACTTGGTTAAGACTTTGACTCGTGCTAAATTCGAGCAATTGGCTGACGGTCTGATCCAAGCATGTATCGAACCGTGCCGTCAATCCTTGAAAGACGCCGGTTTATCAACTTCTGATATCGACGAAGTGATCTTGGTAGGTGGTTCTACTCGTATCCCGGCCGTACAGGCTGTCGTTGAGAAATTCTTCGGTAAAGCTCCATCTAAGGGCGTTAACCCGGATGAAGTAGTAGCCGTAGGTGCAGCGATCCAAGGTGGTGTATTGACAGGTGAGGTTAAGGACGTATTGTTGTTGGATGTTACTCCGCTGTCTTTAGGTATTGAGACAATGGGTGGTGTAATGACTAAATTGATCGAGTCTAACACGACCATCCCGACCAAGAAGTCCGAGACATTTACGACTGCTGTAGACAACCAGCCTTCTGTTGAGATCCACATCTTGCAAGGAGAGCGTTCTTTGGCTAAAGACAACAAGTCTATCGGCCGTTTCCACCTAGATGGAATACCTGCCGCACAACGTGGTGTCCCTCAGATCGAGGTTACATTCGATATCGACGCCAACGGTATCTTGAACGTATCCGCCAAGGATAAAGGAACCGGTAAAGTACAAAGTATCCGTATCGAGGCTTCCAGCGGTTTGAGCGATGATGAGGTTAAGCGTATGAAAGAAGAGGCTGCCGCAAACGCAGAGGCCGATAAGAAAGAGAAAGAGCGTATCGATAAATTGAATCAAGCGGATAGCATGATCTTCCAGACCGAGAAACAATTGAAAGATCTTGGCGACAAGCTTCCGGCAGACAAGAAAGCTCCGATCGAAGGTGCCTTGAACAAATTGAAAGAAGCTCATAAGGCTCAGGATATCGCAGGTATCGATGCTGCTATGGCAGAATTGAACAGCGTATTCCAAGCAGCTAGCCAAGAAATGTACAACGCTCAAGGTGGCGGCGCTCAAGGCGGTCCGCAAGCAGATCCTAACTTCGGTGGTCAACAAGCTGGCGGTAATGCAGGTAGCAGCAACAACAGCAAAGACGGTAACGTTACGGACGTTGACTTTGAGGAAGTGAAGTAAGTATCGATAAATAACGATAACAATAAATAGGAATATAGGGTGTAACTCAATAAGTTACGCCCTATTTCTTTTTGTAGACTTTTCTTTGGCTTTGCTTATTTCTCGGATTTTTATCGTATATTTGTACCATAATTGTACCGACACTTAAAAGTAGATAATGTGACACTTACAAGAATGCCGGTATTGAGAATGAGGAATATAAGTAAAAAGTAGATTATGCCAGCAGCAAAATTTGAAATAAAACGGAAGTGCCAGATTTGTGGAGAAGAGTTTTTAGCCAAAACAATAGAATCTTGGTATTGCTCTCCCAAATGTTCCAAAATTGCATGGAAGCGACGCAAGGATGAAGAACAAAGATTGCAAAGGTTGGACGAAGTGGTTAAGAAGATACCCAAGTCCAAAGAGTACATCACGGTTCCTGAAGCATACGCATTGTTTGGCATAAGCAAGGAAACTCTTTATCGTTTGATTCGTAAGGGTACAATCCCCAGTGTAAATGCAGGAGAAAGACAGACATTACTATCAAAAGCAGAACTGATGAAACTCTATCCTCCACGCAAGAAAGCTCTCACAAAGCCGAAACCTGTTGCCAAACTATATAGTCTGGAGCCGAAAGATTGTTATACCATTGGAGAAATCACAGAGAAGTTTCTTGTGAATGAAAGTACAGTTTATCTCCACATACGCAAATACTCTATCCCTACCCGGCAGATTGGGAACTTTGTGTATGTACCCAAGAAAGAAATTGATAACTTATATAAAGGTGTGAAGCGATGAAGAAAGCATTAGTCAATACACGAGTGTCGGTAAAGCTCCGCAAATCTGAATATCGTGATGAATGGTATCTTTATGTGGAATCTTATCCTGTATTCCAATCCGGAAAAGATACGCCACAAAGAGTGCGTGAATATCTCAATCGTACCATTACAACACCTATTTGGGATAAGTCACGCAATGCAAGGACTAATGCCGAAGGCAAAACCACTTATAATCCGAAGCGAGATTTGAACGGTGTCATTCAATGTAAGTCGCAATTAGACCAGGAATCATGTATCTATGCCGACAAGGTCAAAAGCCTACGACAAAAGGAATACGACAATGCAGCTTTATATGCCGATACCGATGCAGAACAGGCGGAGCAGTTGGAACGCTCCCGAAGTAATTTCATTGAGTACTTCGACCATGTGCAGCGAACAAGGCATGCCCATAGCTCTGATTCTATCATTGTCAACTGGAGGAGAGTGCATGAATTATTGAAGATTTTCGCAAAAGGTGACACCATTCTCTTTTCGCAAATAGACTTAAAGATGGTTGAATCGTTCCGGCAATTCATAATGAATGCCCCACAAGGAGGCACTAAACGAGGTACGATTTCTCAAAATACAGCAGCAACCTATTTCTCTATCTTCAAAGCCGGATTGAAACAGGCTTTTATAGACGGATATCTGACTATTGATATTTCTGCAAAAGTCAAAGGCATTCAAGAAAGGGAAAGCCGGAGAGAATATCTCACGGTAGAGGAATTGAACCGACTGGCTCAAACACCTTGTGACCCATTACTGAAACGTGCTGCCTTGTTCTCTGCTTTAACAGGAATCCGTCATTGCGACATTCAGAAGTTGAAGTGGTCGGAAGTGGAAATGTTCAATGGAGGCTATCGGTTGAATTTTACTCAGCAAAAGACAAAAGGAGTTGAATATATGCCTATATCAGAGCAAGCATATAATCTCTGTGGAGAGCCAAAAGAGGGTGAACTTTTGGTTTTTGCCGGACTTCCTGACCCTTCTTGGATAAACCGTCCTGTCAAAAAGTGGGTTGAAGCTGCCGGAATCACCAAACACATTACCTTCCATTGTTTTAGGCACAGCTACGCAACCCTGCAACTGGCTGGAGGAACTGATATTTATACGGTCAGCAAAATGTTGGGACATACAAATGTGCGAACAACACAGGTGTATGCAAAGGTTGTTGATGAAAAGAAAGAGAAAGCTACAGAAACTATTAAATTGGATTTATCTCAAACAAAATAACCATTATTATACTTTGTAAGTATAGCCATCTGCGTAAAATCTGCGTGGGTGGCTTTTTGTTTTTATCTATGGTCTTTTCTTCAGACCATCTTATGATTCCTTTATGATTGAAGACATTATCATAAAAATCTACTGCTGAATTCTCCACTATTCATGTTGATAATCAATGGGTAATCCTTATGATGATTATGTTTCGTTACTGCTTATTTATGTGATGTATTACACTATGAAATCAGTATGCGTAATCGCTGTTATTTTGCCGAAAAATCAAAAAACAAGTAGCAATATGAGTGAGAAGAACATTACATTTGAAGATTTACCCAAAGCAATGTCGTGGTTGATGGATAAATTGAATGAGCTGGATTCTAAAATAGATGGATTAAACAATCAGAATCAAAGCGTTCCAACCGAACAATGGATGAACCTTAAGGAATTGTGTGATTATATTCCCAGTCACCCGGCAGAGCAAACTGTATATGGCTGGACGAGTTGTCATCTAATCCCATTCCACAAAAGAGGGAAGCGTATCATGTTTCTAAAATCGGAAATTGACGAATGGCTCCATGCCGGCAAAATCAAATCTGATAAAAACTTGGAAGATGAAGCCGCCCAATTCATAAAGTCAAAAAGAAATACCAAATTCTAATGGATTCAACCAATTTATGCAATGCGCTCAGAATGGAATTTGAAGGAATCTTTGAAAACAAGATTCCTTTGGATGCTTTTCCTGCCAAAATTCAAGATATGATATTGGCTCTATCCCGACAAGAGAATTATTCCATAGAATATATGATGGCTTCTCTTTTGGTAGCAGTGTCAACCGCTATCGGCAACGCTGTCAATATTCGTATTCGTGGTGGATGGATTAGTAATCCTGCCCTTTATATGATATTGGTAGGTCGTCCCGGAATGGGCAAAACCCCACCTTTGGATTTTGCATTCCGTCCTATCCGAAAGCATGATGCCAAAATCATCAAACAATTTAAATTGGATATGGAGCATTATAATAGCTTGGTTGAAAACAATAAGGCTAAAAAAGACAAGTCCTCTTCATTGCCGGACAAACCAATTTTACGAAGAACCATCATATCCGATTTTACACCGGAAGCTTTAATGCGTGCGTTGGATGACAATCAGCGAGGTGTCGTGGTATATGTGGATGAAATTATGGGAATGTTTAATGCCGTGAATCAATATAGCAAAGGACAACTCATTGAGCAGCTATTGACAGCCTTTAGCGGAAAACCATTGGATATTTCAAGATGTAGCATCCCTGTACCTATTCATATAGAGCATCCTTTTATAAATATTGTCGGCACGATGCAAACGACACGTATGCACGAACTGATAGAGAAAGGATATAAAGACAATGGGCTGATAGACAGAATAATTTTTGTTTATCCATCGTCTAAGGAAATTTCAGATTGGGGGCTGGATGAAGAATCTTCCGTATCAACTTTTGGTAAATACTCATCAATGTGGGATTCTATTATAAATAAGGTAATTAGTTTGCCATTTATAGAGAATGAAGATGACAGAGCCATACATAATGTATTGGAATTTTCTTCGGAAGCCAAAGCCTATTTTACAAACTGGCGCAATAATGCAGTTCGGGCTGTTAATCAAATCCAAGATGATGGATTGGTGGATAGCAGAGTGATTAAAGCTCCCATGATTACGGCTCGTTTAGCTTTAGTCTTGCAAATCCTTCGTTGGGCTTGCGGTGAAGAACACAAGGATTTTGTGGATATTGACTCAACCAAATCTGCTATTGCATTGAGTGAATACTTTGAGAACTGTTATACCAACATTCAGAAATATATGTTGCGAGAGAGCGTTGAACCGCAAAAAAGAGAATTGCTTGATTGCCTTTCCGCAACTTTCACTACTGCCGATGCCATTCAAGCCGGAAAAGAAGTAGGGTTGTCGGAAAGGTCGGTAATGTATTCTTTGGTTAGCCTTGCTACGAATAAGGTTATCAAGAAAGTAAAGCGAGGTGAATATGAGAAGCTGCAATAAACGACACCTTTTGCAGTTTGCAGTTGTTGCAGTTTGCACTTTGCGCTGACATAGGATTTCTGCAAAACTGCAATAAGTGCAAACTGCACGGACTGCAATAACAAAATGAAGAAGTATGGCTGAATATAGATTTTCTCTTCAAAAATATAAGCGTGGGTCAAAACTTTCATGCCCGAAGTGTGGAAAGAAACAATGTTTTGTCAAGTACATAGATAGCCAAGGAGAAATAATTTTTCCTGATTATGTAGGCAGATGTGACCATGAGCAATCTTGCCAATACCATTACACTCCATCGGATTATTTTCATGATAACCCAATGGTAGTGGATTACAACAAAGATAACTTCATTGAAGCCGATAAGCCTAAGCCCAATTTACTGCCTCCAACCTCTTTTGTTGTCAATGAACTAATGAAACGTACTCTTACTAACTATGGTATGAATCCATTGTACATCTACCTGTCTGGGATGTTGGGTAAAGATGAGACTTCTCGGATATTCCAACTATATCATGTTGGCACATCAAAGAAGTGGGGCGGTTCTACTGTCTATTGGCAAATTGATTGGCAAGGTAATGTACGAACAGGGAAGATAATGTTGTATGATGCAGAAACAGGACATCGGACAAAAGAGCCAAGAAGTTATGTTAGTTGGGTACATACAGAACTGAATCTCCCAAACTACAATTTGAAGCAATGTTTGTTTGGCGAACATCTGTTATCTGAGAATCCGACCAAACCTGTTGCTATTGTGGAAAGCGAAAAATCCGCTTTGATAGCTACCCATTATATGCCGGAATTTATATGGTTGGCAACAGGTGGAATGCATGGATGCTTCAAGTCTGACGTGGTAAGTGTATTGAAAGGTCGGTCGGTTATGCTATGCCCGGATTTGGGTGCAAGAGAGGTTTGGCAAACCAAGATGGCTTTACTCACTTCCGTATGTTCTAAAGTTGTATTGAGTGATAGTTTGGAACAATGCGCCACAGACGAACAGCGCAAGAACGGACTTGATATTGCGGATTTCTTATTGATGACTGAAACACCTGCGATGATACTTCAAAAGATGATAAAGCGAAATCCAAACCTACAAACTTTGATTGACTGCTTGCATTTGGAACTGGTGGATTCCGGTTAGTGATGTGTTTATGGAGAAGCCAAACTAAGGGGAAAGTAAAACTATTGATTATCCAAATGGATATAGGTGACAATAGCCACTCTTAAAGTTGACAGACAAATGGCATAGTTCGGACAAAGACAATGCTTGCATTAAGGTATGTAATGCCCCATTTTTAATGGGTATTCTATGCAAGAAGTACCACCGTCCGACAAAATGGTTTCACTCATTTGTCGTCTTGGAGGCTTCTTGCATTACTCGCAGGCTCGCAATGGATAGAACATTTTATTAATAAATTCCAGTTATAAACGCTTATGGATATACAACAAAACAATGGAAAACAGGGTGTTCGTACTCGTCATATAGACATTCGTCTGACTGAAAATGAGTATGAAATGATAGTAGAAAAAGCTGCCGAATGTGGACTGACACTTAGTAACTACGGACGAAAATTATTGCAAAATCACCATCCAAACAAACGACTTTCAGACGAGGAAGTACAAGGATTGAACTCTTTATCGGATGCACGAGCCGACCTTATCCGCATTCAGAATGTACTCAAAGGTAAACCTGATGAGATTAAAAAACGATATTTCCGAGATGAGAATTATATGCGTGCTTGGATAGAGGCAGTAAATAGGCTTATTGTTCGATGGGGACAAATACGAGACAGTATAAATCAAATTTGAAATTATGATAGCACAAGGAAAGGCAATTTCTCATGGAGCAAGAGCCATTGAGTATTCTATGGAAAAAGATAAAGCCCAGCTCGTTAAGGTGCATGACTTGCCAGAAAATATAGAACCTTTGGCTATGTGGTCACGGATGATGCAACACCAGCATCAATGTATGAAAGACAGATATAATCCGAAGCCCATAAAGCTGAACGCACTGCGCTTTGAAATATCTCCAGCCAAAGAAGAATCGGCAGGATGGACAATGACGGATTGGCAGAATTTGGCGGATGAGTTTATTGCAGTACTTGACGGCATTGACCGAAGATGTGGCAAACCAGATAGTCATCTTAAACCGACCAATATCAAAAATAGCCAGTATGTTGTTTCGTTACACACCGACAGCAAAAGTGGCATCCCTCACTTGCATATTGTAGCTAACCGCATAGACAATATGGGCAAGACAAACGATGCGCATTATATTGGTGAACGTGCCGTTCATGCTGCCAACATCATCAATGAGAGACGTGGCTGGGTGCAATCCGTGCAACGTCGTGATGAGAATATTCAGCAAATCAGTGAAGACTGCATCGCAATATTGAAAGCTATGCCAGAATTTGATTGGGAAACTTATAGCCAAATGTTAAACGCTAAGGGGTACGATATTAAGTTGATAAAGGACGATAAGGAAGTGGTCAAAGGGTACGCTATACGAAAAGGGAACTCTATTTATAAATCCTCGATATTGGGTAAAAGTCGAAAATTGATGCCATCAAAAATTGAAGCGACTTGGGTGGGATTACATGCTTCTGATAAACAAACTGCAATTCAGTCAAAGGAAGTATGTACTCAAACGATGGCGCATAATAATAAAGAGGTGATGCCACAATCAAAGCCTTCTATTTACCACTATTCCATAACAGTGGATGGAGAACAACTCGAGGTTGATATACCAGATATGGTTAAGTCTGTCTTTGACGAAGAGTTTGGAAGCCTTGATGAAGAAGTCAAACAGACCAATTTATTCAAAGTTGCCGCCTTACTATTTGCCGGATATTTGGATGCAGCCACTTCTATGGCGGCTTCAAGCGGAGGTGGTGGCAGTCCCGGTAGCGGATGGGGTAAAGATAAGGACGATGATGAGCGTAACTGGGCTGTTCGTTGTGCAAAAATGGCAAAATGGCTCTGCAAACCGATTAAACGTAGCAGGGGTAGATAGTATTTCATTTATAATCACATATAACCATGCGTAAAAGTAAATATGACCAATCTTCTTTGCCTGTGCAGGATAGCAAGAGCATAGATAGTGATGATAACATTAGCAAAATTGAAAATCGTGTTGATTTTGAAACCGAGCTTGTAAATCTCACGAATCAGATTAAGGACATCAAAGATGTTATCCAAGAATTGAAACAGATAAAAGCATTTGTAGATGCTTCAGTGTTAACTTTTGAAGAATCAGCACAGGTTCTTAATGCTGCAGTGAAAACATCCGACAATATCCCTGATACTATTAGCCGTGCAATTATTCAGGCAGAGAATACTGTTGTAAATGTCAAACTTAGCGATGAAGACAAGTCTATTCTTACAGAATATCGCAATAAATTGATTGAAGAAGAAAAATCTTTATTTGAGAAGCAGATAACAGAATTGAAGACACTTCATACGAATCACTGGAAAGAAGTCCATAAATGTGTGAAATCTGAAACTTCGTTTTCTCTTAATGGCAAAATAGCCAAATGTGCCGTTGTCGGATTCTGGATATTGTATGCGTATTTCTGTTTGACATTGGGAGGATTGATAATCTATATGAAGTTCTTTTAAGGAATTGGAAGGATGGATTGACCAACCTTCCAAATACATCACCATGTTATGACCTTATCAACAATCTCTTGTTGTTCGGCACTGCTACGCCTCAAATAAATACGAGTTGTTTCAATACTTTCATGTCCCATCAGGTCAGCAAGTAGAGAAATATCGTTGAACTTCTCCAAGAAATTTTTAGCAAAGCGATGACGGAATGAATGGGGGTAAACCACTTTCTCATTCAATCCGTATTTGGCTGCGTAGTTTTTCAACTGTTGCGCAATCCCTCTTGTAGTGATACGCTCACCAAAGCGATTAAGAAAAAGATAGCCGGTGGTACGATTGACTTTGCTAAGCCATTCTGTGGCTTCCTTGCGCAAGGACTTCGGAATATAAATACGACGTATTTTGCCACCTTTGGTGTAGATGTCAAAATAACCCATCTGCACGTGTTCAGCCTTCATTTGGATTAGTTCACTGACTCTTGCTCCTGTTGCTGCGAGGAAACGAACTACGAAATACCATTCTTGGTTTTCCTCCTTTTTTAGTTTGTTTTTTAGAAAAGCGTAGTCGGCATTACTGATTACATTTTCCAAGTAACTCCGCTGCTGCACTTTGACGGATTTTAATCTCAAACGAGATTTTCCCATGCTATCAAGATACTTGTTCATTGCCTGAATACGAAGATTCACTGTCTTAGGCTTGAATTTCTCAATGAGATAGGTTTTATACACAAGCAAATTGCGCTTGTTCAATTCTTTGTGCCGGGAATAATACTCTTTTACGGCATAGAGATAAGCTGCAATTGTGTTCTCCGCCATATTCCCTTGACGAAGATACGTTTCAAAATTTTCAATGTTCATGTCAGATACATTATTAGTTAAACAATTCGTTATCATAATAATGTATGGTATTGCCTAATTCATTGAGTTCCTATTATGAGAAGTTTCTCGCTACGGGAGAGGTGAAGTGCATTGATGACGAGATTCCGTTTGAGATTCCTAAAGGGTGGGAATGGTGCAGATTGAAGCATATGTGTTCTATGCAGGCTGGGAAAAATATATCAGCTTCAGAAATTTATGATAAAAAGTCAGTTCTTCACCCATATAGATGTGTCGGTGGAAATGGACTACGAGGGTTTACAAACACATTCAATGCAGAAGGACATTTTGCTATTATTGGCAGGCAAGGAGCATTATGTGGATGCCTTAATATAGAAAGTGGGAAATTCTATGCCACAGAACACGCTGTAGTTGTGAATGGCTTTGGTATAATTCCATCGTTGTTCATCTATTACTTTTTTACGGCATTGAACTTAAATCAATATGCAACCGCAACAGCTCAACCCGGTTTGGCTGTATCCAATATAGTTGAAGTATTTATACCTTTACCTCCGCTTCCTGAGCAACTACGCATAGTCTCAAAAATAGAAAAACTACTTCCGTTAGTCAAAACTTATGAACAAGCACAGAATGGACTTAACGAACTTAATGCCTCACTTAACGAGCAATTACGTAAATCGATTCTGCAAGAAGCAATACAAGGTAAACTTGTACCTCAATGTTCAGACGAAGGTACAGCCCAAGAATTGCTCGAACAGATAAAATTAGAGAAGCAGAAACTCATCAAAGATGGCAAATTAAAAAAGTCTGCCTTAACTGATTCTGTCATCTTCAAAGGTGACGATAACAAGTACTTCGAGAAGGTTGGTAAAACAGAGCAGGATATTACTGATGAAATACCATTTGAAATACCTGATGATTGGAAATGGTGTAGAATAGGAAGTGTCTTAAATATTTGGTCTGCTCGAAGAGTACACGAAAGAGATTGGCGTTCTTCTGGAATTCCATTTTATCGAGCAAGAGAAATTGGTAAAATGGCTGATTGGGGTCATGTTGATAACGATTTGTTTATAGAACAATCATTATACGATGAGTTCTCTAAAAGCGGAGTTCCGCAAATTGGAGACCTAATGATGACGGCAGTTGGGACACTTGGTAAAACTTATGTTGTTGAAACAAACAATCCTTTCTATTACAAGGACGGTAGTGTTTTATGTATAGGTAATCCTTTTCGCTTGAATCCGTATTATTTGAAATTATTTTTTGAATCGTCTGCTTTTGCAAACCAATATTTATCAGAGTCTGATGGAACTACAGTAGCAACCTTGACAATGGTGCGATTGAACAGATACTTAATCCCTGTTCCCCCTTTAAAGGAACAAACTCGAATTGTTGAAAAGATTAAAACTGTAACAAGTATTATGAGCAGGTAGGCAATGAGAACATTGATATAACAGAAGAAATACCTTTTGATTTACCTGAAAACTGGACTTGGGTTAGATTTGGTCAATACGTAAGAATGTCTATCGGAAAGACACCACCGCGAGGGGAAACCAAGTATTGGGCAAATGGTAAATATCCTTGGGTTTCTATTTCAGATATGTCTGATTATGGATTGGTTACAACGACAAAAGAATCTGTTTCAGAATATGCCAAAAGTTTATTTGGAGAAATATCTCCTGTCGGAACTTTAATAATGAGTTTTAAGTTAACGGTAGGCAGGACTTCTCTTCTAAATACTTCGGCATATCATAATGAAGCAATTATATCCATATATCCTTTTGTAGATAAAAATTATCAAGCAAGGAATTTTCTGTTTCACATTTTGCCGATTATATCTAATCTTGGAGATACCAAAGATGCCATAAAAGGTAAAACACTAAATTCTAAGAGTTTGAACAATCTTTTATTACCACTTCCGCCTCTTAATGAACAAGGGCGAATAGTGGCTATGATAGAATTATTATTTGATAAGTTGAAATAAATTATTTATTTGACAAGTTATACGTTGCTGTTCAGACAATGGCGGAATACCGATTGGTAGCTTGTAGAATAAATCCTTATTGAGGTGCGGAATTGCTGCACCTCTTTTTGAATTTCTCAATGCCTCTTTATAGAACAAGATGAAAGCCAAAATACAAGGCTTCCACATAACCGAAGAAAGCCATAGCTGTTTGAATGTGCTTCCCATATATCCATCTTGTGGAATAGAAAAAACTTCACCTGAATTTTCACCATCCACAAGAATGATATTATCTCCAGCATAGACAAATCTGCCTTTTTCTATAATGGTTGCAGATGATTTTCCACGTAGGAACTTTGCATCAAGGCAAATGCCCTTTCCGTTTCTTTTTTCACCGTCTGTTAGTTGGCATATATCTTTCAAGCGTAACACAATCCAGCTATTGGGATATTCAAAAGGAAGTTCAACTTCAACGATTTGCTCATTTATCCTCTCATAATACTTGTTATCGTCACCACGGAAGATAATGGAATCGGTTAAAGCAGACTTTTTAAGTTTGCCTTCTTTGACAAGTTGCAATTTCTCTTGCCGTATTTGTTCAAGTAATTCTTGGGCTGTACCTTCCTCTGCAATCTGTGAAACTAATTTACCTTGTATTGCCTCTTGAAGAATGGACTTTTTTAAACTATGCCATATTTCTTTATTTATTTGGTTGAGTCTATTTTGACTATTTCCATATTGATAAATATATGGGTATAACTGATTTAATTTTGTAACAATGCGAAGTTGTTCTTCTTGTGGTGGAATAGGTAACAAGCAGTGCTTAATAATGAGTTGATTTATGTTGGGATCTTTTCTTGAACCTGCTGCAAAATCCATCCAAAATGGTCTTTGATATTCAATAAAAGTATGGATGTAATCCATATTACAAAATCCATTAGGCTGGATGGCACATACAGATTGGTTTATAGTTGTATCAAAATGCAAGATACAGTGTTTGCCTATTGTCCCAGCACCACCATACATTGCAACACACACTGAGGTTTGGGGTAAAATAGAAAGATTGTAGTCTATAATTGCTTTCGAGGTTATTTGTATTTCGGTTTTGTTCAAAATTCCATTGTTCAAGTCTGTTGTACGTACCCAATTGATATTGCCATTTTTATAATAATCTGGATTCCTACTTAATGGCGTAGAACCACTTGTTGTTTCAAAAATATTTCCAATTCTTTCCCATTGCCACCCATTTGGAATCTCAAACGGAATCTCCTCATCGATGCACTTCACCTCTCCGGTAGCGAGAAACTTCTCATAATAGGAATTATCGTCACCACGGTAAATGATAGATTCGTTTTTGTCTTTTTTGATTTTCTTTTCCTTGACCAGTCGGGCTTTTTCAGCTCTGATACGTTCAAGAAGTACCGATGCCGGTTCGTCATTAGGGTCTTGCGGTACAAGTTTTCCCTGTATCGCCCACTGGAGTATGCTGTTTTTTAATTGTTTTCCGTTCATCTTATTCTAACTGATTTAGAAGTTTTCGTCTTTTTGTTTTTCATTCAGATAGAACTGATATAACTTTTTCCCTATCTTATCTTTTTTGAAAGTACGTTCATGATTCATAGGAGTCATAGACAAACGAATTTTTGCCACACCTTCATTCAAAATTTCAAACTGCTGTGGAGTAATTCTAAATTGAGCAGTAGAACTAATTTCTGTGATTGGTATTACAATATTTCCACTTATAACACCAGCAGATTGACTTCCATTCCCAATCACAGTTCCTCTTAGTTCAAGATATTTACCTGTGAATGTTCTAATTTTCATGGTTGGTTTAGTGAGGAAATTCATTCTGTCTGAACGTACTGTGGCTACTATAGAATAAATGGTGTCTTGCTTAGCCACACTGTATTTCATATTGCAACCTTCAGCTGCGAGTGCTTTATAAGTATAACCTACTGTTTGTGCTTTAGCGTTAATTCCTAAAATAATACAGAACAGTAATAAGATAATTTTTATAGTTTTCATATTTAATCTTTTTCGTAATCCTCCCCTTGTATTCCTAACTCTCCTTTGCTCATGGCATTGGCAATATCTATTTTCAGTTCTTCGTCATAATCTTTACTTGTCAAAAAGCTATTGACGATGCGTAGCAGCAAATCTTGGTTGATATTCGATGCTGCCACATGATAAATGATAGATTCCAATGTACGCATACAGATGCAAGCGTGCCAGTAGTAATTATTCTTGTGTAAGAAGTAAGCTCCCAAAGTCAGCGCAATACGCTTATTCCCATCATTGAAGAAATGCCCAGAACAGAATCTATACATCAGATAGGTCAGTTTCTCTGCAAAGGTCGGATAGTATAAATCATTTTGTACAAAATCCAATGTAGCACGAATGCCACCTTCATCACGCACTCCTTCAAAGCCACCATCGCTAGCATCAATCATTTTGCCATAGACGGTTAAGGCTTCATCGTAGTCTATATAAACAATTTCCTCACTCATCTTCTGCCTGCTTTAAGCGTTTAAGCACATCTTTATTGTCCGCTAAGATACGGTCAAAATCAATAGACTGGTCACCGATGAATCGTTCAAACTCTTCAGGAGTAACAGCTTGCAGATAATCTGCTATATTACCATGATACGCATCCCGGAAACTGAAATCCCTTGAAGCCATTTTGGTTCTGGCATCATTTAAATAAGGTTTCTGCATCGGATGTTCGGCAAGTTCATTCACAATGCGCTCTACCTCGTCAATGGTAAGTAACCTGCCACCATTTTCTTTAAACCGTTCACTGAGAGCTGCCCCCACACCGTTTTCAAAAGAAGAAATAACCAATAAAACCTCTGAATACAGCGTGTGTCGAACATTGTCTTTGGAATCCAACTTCAATACTTCCCGATACTCCTTAGCATTCTCCTTGAATACAGCCTTATATATAAAGTCTGTAATTTGAGGATATTTGTATGTGGGATGTCCGTCCACATATTGATTGATGGCAGAAGTGAGATTCTTGCGATAGTTTTCTTCTGTGATTGCAGCAGGAAGATAATGTACATCTCTGCGGTTTATGTATTTTGTTCCGCCACCCGTCTTTTCATTGATGGTGGTAATCACGAAATCCAAGATAAGGCTACGTACTTTTTTTGCTTTCTCACTCTCTGTAAGCAACATACCCATATCCAAGAATGAGCGGAAATTAAACAATCCAAGTTGGGTCGTTTTGCTCCCGACATTTATGACGGGAGCAAATTGTAACTTTAACTCTTTCAGATGTTTACCTTTACATAAAACATAACCGTTAGCTGCTAATTCATCTGAATGTTTTTCCAAATAGCGTTCTATGGTTCGTTCTTCTACTTCGTAGAAATCGGCAACCATTTTTTTTGTAAAGCGATACTCTCCCTCAAAGAGCATTCCTTCAATGTCAAGATGCTCCTGTACTTTGCTGACCGCAAAACGGTTGTTAAGTACATTTTGTCTTTCTATGTTTGAGATGGTCAAATCTTTCATATCACTTCACAATTATCAGTTACACGATTTTATGTCAATGCCGAGAATCTTTTGAATTTCGGAAAGCGTTTTGTCTATTTCATGGTCGAGCGCAGCACGTTTTTCAAAATATTGTTTGAGCAGTTCTGCTGGAGGGAGTATTTCTTCTTCCTCTTTCGGGAACTTACATTGATCAAAATTGCAATCCAAGTCTATCAATTGTTGGGCAGTGAACACACGGCTCTTTTCACCCACTTCGTCACTGATAATTTCTTTCCTGTCTTTCCACCATTCCTGAATAGGTAGGGTATGCTCCACCTTCATTGGTTTGGTCTTTGAGAAGTGTTTGTACCCTTCCGGCATATCAAGACGATAGAACCATGTTTCTTTGGTCTTGAATCCTTCTTCGCAACCTTCGGCTTCTTCATTATTAAAGAAAAGGATGTTGGTTGCAATAGATGTGTATGGAGAGAATATAGAACCCGGCAAACGGATGATTGTATGTAGATTGAACTTGCGAAGGAGATTTTCTTTAAGTGCAAGTTTTGCTCCATCCGTACCAAATAAGAAACCATCAGGGATAATCACACCGCACCGTCCACCAGCTTTGAGGCGATACATGATAAGGGCGATAAACAAATCCGCAGTTTCACTTGAACGGTACTGTACTGGGAAGTTGCTTTTTACGCTGTCTTCCGTGCTACCACCATACGGAGGATTCATGCCGATAACATCAACCTTGTCGCTTTCCTTGAAATCAGTAACATTCGTTCCAAGCGAATCACAGTTGGTTATGTTGGGAGCTTCAATATCATGGAGCAGCAGGTTTGTGATGCTCAAAAGGTAGGGCAACGGTTTCCATTCCTGACCTACAACGGCATTTTGCAGTTTTTCTCCATCTGCCGCAGAGCCAATATTCCTGCCCATATATTTAAGTGCCGAGGTGAGGAAGCCTCCCGTTCCACTGGTGAAGTCGCCAAAGGTTTCGCCCAATTTCGGGTCGAGCATCATCACAATAAAATCAGTCAATGCACGTGGTGTGTAGAACTCTCCGGCATTTCCTGCCGATTGCAGATCTTTCAAAATTCCCTCATAAATATCTCCGAATGTGTGACGGTCGTCAGCATCGTCAAATTCGATTTCGTTTACAATGTTGACCACTTGGCGCAGAAGCGTTCCATTCTTCATATACTGGTTCAAGTCTGCAAATGTTTCTTGAACAATGCTTTTAGCTCTTGGGGTATTGGCATCTATCGGGAGATTCTTCAAGGTAGGAAACAGTTTCTCATTGACGAAAGAGAGTAGGGCTTCTCCAGTCAATGCTTCACCGTCTTTTTTATCTATTGCCCAGTTACGCCAACGCAAATCCTCGGGGATAATGGACTTGTATTTCTCATCTTTCCATTCCCATGTTTCTTCTTGTGTGTCATAGACTTTCAAGAAGAACATCCAAGTCATCTGTTCAATTCTTTGTGCGTCACCATTGATACCTGCGTCTTGACGCATGATATTCTGGATTCGCTTTATGATATTATTTACTGCCATTTTTAAGCTGATTTATATATTTGATATTCCAATTCTCTGATGGCTTGTTCAAAAGCGACTTTGCCACCAAATAGTTTTATGATTTTAGTTGGTTTCCCTATGCTGTTGAATGGAGGAATCTCCAAAATATTTGCCTTTTCAAAGTCAAGAATACCATTCTCCGCATATTTGTCAAGAAGAGCCTCCAATACTTCACGAGCCTTGCCTTCGTACTTTCCGAAGTAGTTACGTTTCTTTACATTGTTAGCCCTTTCTTTCCTCGTCAATGGTGGTTGGTCAAATGCAACGTGACATATCACATCGAAGATATCGGCATCTTTCAATGCCGGATTTGCTTCACGTACTGCGTCTATCAAGATGGCATATTCCTTTAACTCATCCATAACCGCCTGTTTGCGTTCTGCTTCAGTCCACGTTTGTACGAAATCATCCAAACTTTGATAGTGTCGCAACAGTTGCTTTCTCGCAAAGGACTGAACGCTTTCCGTTCTCATGGTTTTGCCATCCTCTCCCAAAACAGATACTATCTCATGAGCAATACGAATATCCTTTCCATTGATAAGATACTTTTCACGAGGTTCGTGAGCTGTTGGAGGATTTGAGGGAACAGGCGGATATGGCTTCGGCTTTTTTTCACCGCCTTTGGGTGGTTCAGGGTCGCCGTCAAATGACGGGTCTTTGAATTTTGCGGTAGCATTGCGGAAGTCGAGGATTTCCAGATGCCACTTGCCTTTGTCTTTTCTAAGTCGTGTGCCACGCCCGATGATTTGCTTAAATTCCGTCATAGAGCCAATTTCTTTATCAATGACGATTAAGCCACAAGTTTTGCAGTCCACTCCTGTAGATAGAAGTTCGGAGGTAGTAACAATTACCGGATAAGGTTCGTCAACACTGATAAAGTTGTCTAACTGCTTCTTCCCCTCTTTGTCCTCTCCGACAATGCGTGTTACGTAGTAAGGAGATTTTTTACATAAATCGCTATTCATGTTGATAAGCAGTGTTCGCATTTCGGCGGCTTCCTCAATATCTGAACAGAACACGATTGTCTTTGTCATACGACCGATGTCGTATAACATTTGGGTAATCCTGTGTGCTACTACTTTACGCCTTAACTTAATGGCAAGGTCACGACCTATATTCTGTCTTTGATATAATTTCTGTTCAATCTCCTTTCCTAACAAATCTATTTCACCTTCATCGGGAGTCCAGCCCTGCAAATCAACGTTGATGAAGTCGGCAGTAACCCGATATGGAGCCAAGAAACCATCTTGGATTCCTTGAAGAAGGGAATAGGTATATACCGGCTCTCCGAAATAATCCAAGTTGTTTGCTCCTTCATCAGCTTTCGGGGTAGCAGTCATACCGATTTGGGTAGCCGAGCTGAAATACTCCAATACTTTGCGCCATGCAGAATCGTCCTTTGCGCTACCACGATGGCACTCGTCAACGATAATCAAATCAAAGAAGTTTGGCTGCACCTCCAAAAACGGATCTGGCTTGCCCTCTTTTCCAACCAGTTGGTGGTATAACGCCATATATACCTCGTATGAGGAGTCAATTTTCTCTTCGCCTTCCCCAACAGAAGTTATCTTAGTCATAAACTTCTTGAAAGGTTTGAAGTCTTGCACCATTGTTTGGTCAATGAGGATATTTCGGTCTGCAAGATAAAGAATCTTTTTCTTTGCTCCGCTTTTATGGAGACGATGGATAATCTGGAAAGCAGTGAAAGTCTTACCAGTACCGGTAGCCATTACGACAAGTACACGCTGTTGTCCTCTTGCAATGGCTTCCACTGTACGGTCAACCGCTATACGTTGGTAATATCTTGGCTCATGGCTATGGGCATCATAATAAAACGGTGTTTCTATTATGTTAAGTTCATCCGATGTATAGTTCTTGGATGCAAGATAACGATTGTATAATTCCTCTTCTGTCGGGAAATTCTCTAATTTGATTTCGGTTTCTTTCCCTGTGATAAAGTCATGTTCCAAGAAAGCATCACCATTACTGGAGTACGCAAATTTCAAGTCAAGGATTTGGGCATAATCCATAGCTTGTTGAATACCACCCCCAACGGCATGTTTGTTATCTTTAGCTTCTACCACTGCAATGGGCTTACCATTATGGTATAATAGATAATCAGCCTTTTTGCCCTCTGCTACTGAATGTTGGTTGCCAACAACAAGTACTCGACCATCCGTGAAATAATACTCTTCACGCATATTTACGCTTACAGCCCAGCCCTTTTGTTGGAGTGCAGGGGTAATGAACAAGGTGCGTATCTCTTGTTCTTTGAGTTCTTTCTTGTTTACTTCCATGATAATAAATTGTTTTAAGATTTATTACTGCTAACAATCAAATCTTTCACATCAATATCAAGAACATTAGCTATATCATTAAGGGTTTTGAGGTCTGGTTGAACAGAATTACTACACCATTTACTCACAGTGCAATTGGATTTACCAATCTGTTCTGCAAGCCATTTTCCTGTTTTTTGTTGTTCTGCAAGTACGACTTTTAGTCTGTTCAAATTAGCCATGAGGTAAAACGTTTTAATTCAAGAGCAAATTTACACAAAATCTTTGGAATTGCAGTGAGAAAAGGGCGAAAATGCGCTGAATGGCTTAGTATAAAAGCGTTTATAACGCCAAACGGTGCCAATGGCAAAAATGGGGTAACGCAAAGAAAAGCGGAATATTGAAGAAGAACGGTCTCCAAATCATTACCCGCTGAAATGTGATTTTTAACACATGGCATTGAATGTGTCTCCGTATGGCTTCGATTGACTTACATGGTCTAACTCGTTGAGTAATAACTTTGCAGACAAAAACAGCGAGTATGGCAAGAAGCACATTCAAAGTGCTGTTCTACGTGAATGGCAGCAAGGAGAAAAACGGTATTGTCCCCATCATGGGACGAGTGACAATCAACGGGACTGTAGCGCAGTTCAGTTGTAAACGGAGCATCCCGAAAGACCTTTGGGACGTGAAGGGCAACAAGGCGAAAGGCAAAAGTGTGGAGGCACGGGACATCAACCATGCCCTTGACAACATCAAGGCGCAAATCATTAAGCACTACCAACGTATTTCCGACCGCGAAGCATTCGTAACTGCGGAAATGGTACGTAACGCCTATCAGGGAATCGGCAGCGAGTATGAAACATTGCTCAAAGCATTTGACCGTGAAAACGAGGTGTTCAAGAAACGTGTGGGCAAAGACAGGACAATAGCAACCTACCGTTCACGGGTGGTGGCAAGAAACCATGTGGCAGCTTTCGTAAAGTCTTTTTACAGACGGACAGATATGTCCATGTTGGAGATTATCGCCTTCAACCGCATAGACAACAACGGCAATACCATATCCGACAAGCACGAGCGTCTACGCAACACCCGTATCTGCAAGGAACTTACCTTGAAATACGGCTTGCACATGGCAAACGGCAAGGAGAATGTCAAACGTAACCGACTGAAAGAGCCGGATAAGACAAAGTACGAGCTTTACGACATCCTTAAAACGGAGGTCGGCAGATGTGGAAACTGGAACGTGCTTGTCGCCAATCTGAAACGGCAAGGAGCGGAAGTGCATTTCAGTCACAGAGGACAGACGGACGAAATACAGGGTGTGGTATTCTCCAAGAATGGCTACCATTTCAACGGCTCCAAGGTGGACAGGCGTTTCAGTTATTCCAAGATTGATGCTGCCTTACAGCGCAACAGGTATGGGGAACGTATGAATCTGATACCGAAAGTCTGTACAACAGATACGCCAAACGCAACTTCCGATACTGCAAGAGGTGAACTTGTCAGCGGTTCATTAGGATTGCTAAACGGTCACGGTTCATCCTGTAACGCCACCGATGCGGAAGCCAATCTGGAGATGGCGGAAATGTTGCGCAGGAAGAAGAAGCGAAAAAAAGGATTAAGACTATAAAGTCAGGATATTCTATTTCAATGAATAGGTCGTAATAATTCGCCTGTATTGAGATGATTTATTGCGGCTTTTTTGTAATTTTGCAAATGGATTGAGGCAACTCTTTCCAAGAAATATTAGAAAAGAAAGAAGTGTTATGCTCATCTTGTGCTTGAAAACGTAGGAAATTTTCAAATTGGATACAAGGATAGCATAGTGGTTCTCACGCTATAGCGTGGGCTGCTATTGTTGCATCTGTATCCAAGGTTTCCTACGACCTTCAAGTTAAGTGTGGCAAAACAGTTCACGCTTTGTGTTTTACACTTAGACTAAATGTTTTTAGTGTTTAAAGACATTGCGTGAAACTCTTACAAAATATGGACAATATTAAATGAATATCAATCATAAGGCAAAAGCATTGGAATGAAAAAGGAAATAAATATAGCCGTTATTGGATTAGGATACGTTGGGTTACCCTTATTTTGTCTTTTATCCAAGTACTTCCCTTGTATTGGTATAGACAAGGATACGGTTCGTGTTACTCAATTGAAAGATGGAGTTGATTATCGAGAATGTGAAAATCAGCATAACATAAAAATGGCATTACAACGAAGTTTATTAACTTCCACATATTCTGATTTGACGGAATGCAATGTATTCTTTGTTTGTATTCCAACGGGTATTGATGAAAATAAACTTCCAGAATTGGAACCATTGAAGAACGTCTGTAAGTCGCTTGGTGAAATTTTAAAACGTGGTGATATTGTGATTTTTGAATCAACAGTATTTCCCGGAGCAACCGAAGAATTATGTATACCTATTTTGGAAAAATATTCTATGATGAAAGTTAATGAGGATTTTTCAGTCGGATATTCACCTGAACGAATTAACGTGGGGGATGATTGTCATAGGATAGTGTCCACTCCCAAAATCATTTCTGCATCAAATATAGAATCTTTAAATGTTATGAGAGATATTTATTCAACTATTCTTGATGCGCCTGTAATAGAGGCATCAAGTATAAAAATAGCTGAAACGGCAAAAATGTATGAAAATGTGCAACGTGATGTCTTAATTGCATTGGCAAATGAATATGCGGATTTCTGTAAATCAGAGGGAATAAATATCAATGAAGTCACAGAATGTGCTGCAAGTAAATGGAACTTTGCAAAGGTCTATCCTGGATTGGTGGGTGGTCATTGCATTGGTGTTGATACCTATTATCTTATGAAACGTGCAAAAGACAAAAAACAATCGTTGAATTTGGTACAGACAGCTCGGCATATAAATGAGGCAGAGTCTAAAAAGGTTGCCACTCGAATTAAGGACTATGCTGTGTTTATAAACGCACAGCGTATTTTGTTGTTAGGCTTTTCTTATAAAGCAAACACTCCGGATTGCAGAAATACAAAAGTGGCAGATGTTTACAATGAACTCAAACAACACTGTCTCGTTGTTGATTGTTTCGACCCGCTGGTGGACACAAAGAAAGTAAGCAAAGATTATGGAATTTCGATTATTCATTCCAAAGAAGAAGTGCAGACAGATTACGATTTAGTAGTGCAACTGGTGAACCACAATGTTTTTAACGAAATGGGATTCGCCGATGCTACATTTATTAAACTAAAAGACTTGTTATGATTCAACAAATAAACAACAACTCCATTAGAGACACAGAAATGCATGAATCAGACATAGACTTCTTGAGAAAATTCTATGTAGAGCATAGCCATTTTCCTGTGTTTCAGCAAGTCCTAATAGAGACAAGGACTGATTGCAATAATCATTGTCCGTTTTGCCCACATGCTTTCAACAAAAAAACATTGGGTATTATGAAATGGAAATGCTATACGACCATCATAGACCAACTATGTGAGATAAACTATAATGGTCGTGTCGCTCTAATGCTTTCCAACGAACCTTTATTAGATGACAGGCTGGAAGACATGATTGTCTTTGCCAAAGCAAAATCACAGCGTTTGTTCCTCGACATAACTACTAATGGCAGATTGTTGACTGTTGAATTGGTTGACAGGCTTTTTAGATTGGGATTGGATAATATAAACATCAATGACTATCGGGGAGATAGGGACAAATATCCAGAAAAATGGTCTGCTTGTCTTGAACCTATCTATGTTGCATACTGGAACAATCCAAAAGTGAGTTTCAAACGCAGAAGATTTGATGAACCATTGCCAAATTATGCAGGGAATATTCCGCAGACTTTCAGTAAGGGAAATTTAGGCTTCTGCAACTATCCTTTCCGTAAACTAACCATTGCTTACAATGGCGATGTGTTGCTGTGCTGTGATGATTTCATGTACAAAACAAGTTTTGGAAATGTTATGACAGACAACCTTATAGATTGCTGGAACAATCCAGAACTAAATACTATAAGACTATCGCTGCTTGACAACAAACGCATAGGATTATGTGAGCGGTGCAATGATTTTCAAGATTATAACACATTTTAGATATGGAGAACTTATTATTGGGTAATGTCATTGAATCTGGAAATATTTCACCTTTTAGTTGTCCTTTTTGTGGCTACAATGGTTCATTGGATTTAATGGGTGCAGATAGATTTCCTGTGCTTCGGACTCTTCAAGTTATTGGTGCGGGAAGAAGAGCTGCAAGATGTCCTAAATGTAAGTCCTCAGATAAAGAAAGACTTGTATATACTTATTTGAAAGAAGTAGAAAAAATAGAAAAAACAAAAGGTCTAAGTATATTGCACATAGCTCCTGAGAGTAATCTGCAAATATGGCTTCAATCCATTTCTGATAAGTACATTGCAGGAGATGCGTTCTTACAAAACCAGAAATTTATAGATAAAGTTCAATTTGTGGATATAAGACAAACTGAGTTCTGCAACAATCAATTCGATTATATAATTTGTAATCATGTGATATGTGACATTAAAGAGGACAAAACAGCATTGATGGAGATTTTACGCATTTTAAAAACTGGAGGCAAAGCTATATTACAGGTTCCAATTACAAAAATATCTAAAACTGTAGAATATCCAAATGTTTACACAAAAGAAGAACGAGAAGTTGTTTATGGGTATGGCTACCATGAAAGAATCTATAATGACAAAGAATATGTCAAGCTTCTTACAAGTGTTGGATTTGTAGTTGATGTCTATAACATTTCGGCACGGTATAATAAAAATGGTTTAAATCCATTAGAAGATTTGTATATTTGTAAAAAGAAATAATTATGGTACTAAATCAAGAACAATTTGATGCGTTTCGCATGGAAATAGCCACATTCGGTAACATTCCAATTCTAAGCCAATATTGTGGAATTGGATGTGTGTTCTGTAAAGTACATACAGACTCTTATCTTGGGCACTATCCAAAGATACCGCCTATTGACCGAGAGGACTTGCTAAAAGGGTTTGAATACATCAATCCAAATGTCAAGTATGTCCGTCTTGGAGCAGGCGTTTTGGTCGCTCCACATACAGACCCATTTCTACATCCGAAGATTTATGATTTCATAAAGATAGCTTCCGAACATTTTCCGACAAAAAAGATTACGACAGTGACAACCGGGGCATACATTAGAGAGGATAAAATGGATTTTCTGAACTCTATTCCAAATTTTGGTATTGACTTGTCGTTAATAACTATGCAAGAGCAACGTGAGAAAATAATTCCACGTTCAGAACGGGAACGGACAATGTATCTACTGAAATATGCTCCGTTGAACAAATGTACACTTATGTTTACTGGGAATCTTGACGAAGTAAAGAAGGATTTGGAGCTGCTTCATAAACTTGAAGTAAATAAACGTGTCCGCCAAATTTTGGTGAGACGGGTAGAACACACTGCAACTTCACAACCTCGTCTGAAAGAATTGTCACAGACTTGCATTGACAAATATGAAGAATGTATCTCTTGGGTAAAACAAAACTATCCTGATGTCGTATTTACTGTCCCTATCCTTAAAGATGTTTTTAGGGGCGGCAACAATGAATACTTTATTGATGCTGATCAACGAATAGCTCGACAAAGAGATATTATTTCATCTTTGCCGGAAGGAACATTTGTAAATCTTATATGCCCACTCTCGGGATATGACTATTTTACAAGGGCGTTTATGGGAATGCCTAATGTAAAAACGAATCTTATCAAGAATCATTTGTATGGAGGCTCAGTCTCTGTTGCCGGTCTATTAAATCATCAGGATATACGTGCTCAGTTTAATCCTGATAGAAATGATGTAATGATAGTGCCGGAAGAGATGTATAATATTGATGGACTCGATATTTTAGGAGAGCATAAGACTCTGTTAGAAACTTATTATAATGCTAAAATCATTTTAGGATAATATGAAAAAGCTTCAATGGGACAAAGTAAGAGTCTTGGTTGCTAACTATTGCAACTATAAGTGCCCCTTTTGTCACAATGAGGGGCAAGGCAAGACAACGACTAAAGAACGGATGTCGCTGCAATCTTTTAGGAGATTGGTAGATATTCTTTCTAACCAACCCATATCTGAGTTTAACATTAGCGGTGGAGAGCCGTTCTTGAACGAAGATATTGTAGATATGATTTTATATATCAATGATAATCTGGATTGCGACATAAGCTGTGCCACCAATTTATCGCTCATTAAACCTGAACATATAAGCGTGTTAAGCGGAACAAGAATAAAATTCAACATTCAATTCCCTTTTGCAACAGCCGAGGCATTCAAACAGAGTACAGTTACTGGCAATCTTGATAGAATACTCACCAATATAGATCTGTTGTGTGCTGAAAATATTCAAGTGGGTCTTAATACTGTCGTACAGTCAGATGATTTTAGCTCAATTTCCACATTGATTGACTTTGCTTTAGAACGTGGATTGCCATTAAAGTTATTGCCGCAAATCGGCTTAAGTGGCAGTAATCAGTTCCTAAACCATATCCGGCCGATGCTTGATGCCATTGCTGTCAAAAGCATTGACAAAAATAATGGTGCGCTCAAATGGTATATCGAAAAGAACGGAAAGATAACCACGGTGCTTTATATTGATGCCCCGTGTTTTACTAAGGATATAAATCGATGCCGTAATTATGGTGAATTACGAATACAGCCAAATATGGAAGTTCAGGCTTGCATTTTAGGCTCGCCAACAGATACCATCGACTTAGCCGACTCAAATGATGTAATAATAGCTCAACTCAACAACTTATGGAAGAACTTCAATCATTGCTGAGATATTATAATTTGAGCCATTTAGATGACATGGAAGTCGCTCCTTGGAGTAAGCAATACTGTGAAGATGAGTTCCCTCGATATTGGCAGGTAGTCTATTCGATTTTAGAAAAGTTGGATAGAAAGCTACGCATTATCGAAATTGGATGTGGACTTGGAGATGTAACCACAATCCCATGCTATTTGGGCTTTGACAAAGTCATATCTTTTGAGAAAAATCCTGAAATATGCGAAAGAACTGTTCGCCGTCTTGACGACCTTTTTAATCGTGGCAATATTGTCAATAATCAAGATTACCCTGGGGCTACTTTCTATGAGAGTGATTTACTTTTAATGGTAAACTGCGCATACGCTGATCTTGCAGATTCAAAAGATGAGTATATGACTTTAATGCTTGATTATTATAATCATGCAGGAAAGCCGCAATATTTCATTATGGAGGTTATTGACTCGTCATACACACGAGATAATGCTCAATTCCCGAAACATATACGTCTATCCAAAGAAGATGTAGAGTCTATGTTCCCAAAATATAAGATTTCATCATGGGAAACGTATAAATATCCCATCAACAAAAAGAGCAAAACATTATATTTGATTGAGAAAGTATGAAAATCTTGTTCGTTACATCGGAATTTGGAAGTAATGGAGGAGGGCTCTCGCTTTCTTCTGAGCGTGTATTTAATTACTTAAGTGAAAGGTATTCAGTACAAATTGTCAACCCGAAGAATCCACAGGTGTTAGTAGCTGATGGTGGATATAATCAAGAATTGGCGAGTGCGATTAGACATGAAAATGATTTGAAGATAGATGCTTATCAATATAAAGATAAGGACATTGACTATGTTATCGCATTTGGAGGAGGTTTTAACGGTTATTATGCCTCTATTCTGTCTCAAAGAATAAATTCATCTTTCATTCTTTGCCTACGTGGCACTGATGTAAATCTGGCAAAATGGTCACCCATTGAAACATTCTATTTAAAAGAGTCGGCAATCCATTCCCATAAAGTAGTTTGTCTATCTAGAGAAATGATAGAAAACTTACGTTTGATTGATAAGTCTCTTTGCATTAAATGCGTGTTGATCCCTAACTCTATTGTTGGCGGTGGGGACGTAACATTTATGGAGAAACAAAATTCGACCATTGTAATTGGAACTGCATCCACTCATTTAAATGAAAAGAAGGGAGTCGCAAACCTTCTTTCATTGGTGAAACTTGCAAAGGAAGGTGGTATTGATATCAATTTAGAATTAGTCGGTGAAATTGATGCGGATTTATATGAGTCGTATGTAAAGATTATAAACAACTTTGAAATCTCAGACCATATAACTTTTCATGGACGTATCAGCAGACCTGAGCTTTCATTGTTAATGAGGGATTGGGATTTGTACGTCCAAGCATCTGTTTGTGAAGGTCATCCCAATTCCGTCATAGAGTCATTAGAGAATGGCATAAGCTTTATTAGTACCAGAACTGGTTATATCTTTGAGAAGTTGCATTGCGATTTCCCCGAGTACTTCTTTGATGATAATACCCCAGCTTCTATGCTAAAAGGAGTCCTAGCTTTACTAAACGATAAAAAACTTGCGCTCAGAAGCGAGCAACTTCGAGATAACCTTCTGAAATCGTCTGATTCTAATACCATTAAAAAATTATGGTATAAATTGCTTGAGTCACCATCGAAAGAAATGTATTGTGCTTTTGATGGCGATAATATCCTTTCTGTTGGTTTACATGATGTTCAAGGAGAGGTGTATGACAGTATCACTACACCGATAGATGTATTCAGGCAGTTCGTAGATTTCATATATAATCATGGTATGGGGTTGTGCTCGATGAGGTATTACTTGTCGATGCCTCCAAAGGAACGACAATCTTGGATTGTCTGCACATTTGATGATGGATATGCCGGATTATATAGTCACGCTTTACCAATATTGTCTAAATATGGTTTTAGCGCAACTGTTTTTGTCTGCACATCTTTAATCGGCTATGACAATAAATGGAATAATAAAGACTCCAAGATGAGAATGCATCTCAACATGGATGAGCTTTCAGCCTTGAATAATCAAGGATGGGAGATTGCCTCACATGGGGTGCATCATTATAACTTCTTGAAATTGACAGACATTGAATTGGAATATGAAATTCAACAATCTAAAGAACAGATAGATAGTCTATTTGGCCCGTCTGACTGTTTTGCTTATCCTTATGGAGCAAACAATGCCTACATCCAACAATGTGTCTCATCTTATTACAGATATGCTTTTGCTGTTAATCAAGGAGGTACATCATTGTCTGCCGATACTTATCAATTAAGAAGGTACTCAATCTCGGAAATCTATAAGATTTTAACTGTAGAATCATGAAAAAGATATTAGGCATACTTAGAGGTTTCCCCGGACTTGGAAGAGTTGTGTCGGGTGTTTCTATCTTAGAAACATTACGAGACAGCTATGACTATGATGTTAAAATCATTAGTTATCTACAAGGTAATAAGTATTTAAATTCTCGTGGTTATAATAATTTGAATGAGGTAACCCCTATGGATTATTGTTCAATAGGTTTATTGCCTACAAATAAAATGGGTATATATATCCATAATTGCATTAGAGAGTTCACCCCGGATTTGATTGTTGTTGATGGCGAGCCCTTGATGATAAAGTCAATTAAGATTTCACATCCGAGCATAAAGGTTGTTGCATTGCTTAATCCTGCCGATGTTGTTAATCCTAATAACAACAAAGAGGCTATGGACTTTTTTAATGAATTTTACTCATTGAGCGACTTGGCAATAGTCCATGGAATAAGACGTATAGATAAGGATTCGAGATACACTAAGTTTCTGTCAATAAACACAATTATTCGTTCTGAAATAATAGGTGTCGAGAATGTTCCTACCAATAACATATACTGTGTACTTGGTGGAGGTACGGTTAATGTGGGACAGCTGTTTGTTGATTCAACAATTGCAATCGGACAACTTTGTCAAAAAGTTGCCTCATTACTTCCGCAATATACGATGCATATAGTTTGTTCAAGCCAAAATATATTCAATGTTTTGAATCGAAATAGCAGCTCCGAAAATGTTGTGCTTCACGACGAAATTATACCTGCCGAACAGTATTACTGTAACGCAGGGCTTGTAATTACACGGTCAGGGCGTAACACTTTAAGTGAACTTGCATATCTTGGCATCCCCGCTATATCATTCGTTTCGGGCTGTTCATATAGAAAAATTGAACAAACTAACAACATCAACGATTTGAATATTTCTACAATTGTAGCCGCAAATAATGATATTAGTCCAGTAGCCTTTGCCGACCTTTGTCAAAAAATGATGCAGGTAAAAAAAGGTGAGCCTATGCTTCCTGGAAATGATGAAGCTATTAAAAGTATATTGCATTTATGAGGATAGTGCATATTAGTGATATTCACCTTACTGAAAATGGTACCGAAATATGGGGCATTAATACCCTTGAACATTTTCAGAAAGCCATCCACAAGATAAAAGAAATGGATGGTCTTGATGGCATTATAGTAAGTGGAGATTTGTCTAACGATGGCAGTAAATGGACTTATGAATGTATTGATAGAGCTTTTGAAGAAATCGGTGTGCCGACTTATTGTTGCCCAGGTAATCACGATAACTTAGAGATGTTTTATCGAGGATATAAACCATACCACTATAAAATTAACGAAAAGTTTGAGATCTGTGGATGGGATTTTATAATGCTCAATTCAGCAGTACCAGATATGTCAAGAGGCTATTTCAATCCTGATGTCCTTATGAGGCTACTAAAATCATGTGATGGTCCGGTGGCCATCGTCCTTCACCATCCTCCGGTTGAACAAGATGGTTGGCTTAATAGAAAACTTCTTGATAATAAATCCCACTTTAAGAAAATCATAGAACATTTCCATAATGTTAAATTAGTGTTATATGGGCATTCTCACTATGCATCATTTAGAACTTTTGAAGACATAATATACAATTGTTCTCCTTCTATAGGATTTGCGTTTTCGCCGAAATTACCAAAGTTTGAAATAGCCTGTGGCGAAGAAGGTTTTTCCCTAATAGATACATCTAATGATGACATAAGTATAAATACAATACTTATCTGACTAAGTATATGATTGTAGAAAAAGAAAAAATTCGATTTATCGTAGATATAGTTGACCATTGCAATCTAAACTGTAAATGCTGCGGTCATTTCTCCCCATTGGCTCCAAAAGGATTTCTGGATATAAATACTTTTGAGAGAGACTTGAAACGTCTTCATGAGTTGCTTTATGGTCATATTCATTGTTTTGAACTAATGGGTGGTGAATCACTTTTACACCCTCGCCTATATGATTTTATCTTCTTAACAGCAAAATATGTGACTGGAGAAAAATACTTATGTACTAATGGGGTGCTTTTAAGTTCAAAGCCTGATGAGTTCTATCAATTATGCGCTGAAACAGATACGATAATAAGTATCACTATGTATCCTATTGACTTGAATTGGGATGAAATCAATCGCAAAGTCAAGTTGTACGGCACGAAGTTATATTTAATTAAATCTCAAGGTGAGGAAAATAAAAACTGGTTCAAAAACAGAAGAGACTTGAGTGGAAGTCAGGACGTTAAAGAAAATTTCAACAACTGCTTCTGGAAGGCTCGTTGTATAGTGCTTGAAAATGGCAGACTATCATCGTGCGTTGTACCATTTAAGGCAAAATACTTTCAACAATATTATAAATCAGATGTGTTTGATACATCTGATAAAAATTCAATTGACATTTTTAAAGCAAAAGATATTGAAGAAATTGTTGAGTTTCTAAATCGTCCCATCCCTTGTTGTAGGTATTGTTTGCCTAATCAAGAGGAAAAAATTCCTTGGGGCGTTTCTAAGAGAGATATTAGTGAGTGGTTTTGAAATTGAGATTTTATGGAAAAAATATTAGTAACTGGTGGCGCTGGTTTTATTGGGTCAAATCTCTGTGAACATCTAGTTCTCAATGGATATGATGTTGTATGCCTTGATAATTTTTCAACTGGACACATGAGTAATATTCAGCACCTCATTGATAGTTATCCACTAAATTTTAAGCTAATAGAAGGCGATATACGTAATTTCGAGACTTGCGTAAGAGCTGTCAACGGAGTTCAATATGTTCTTCATGAAGCAGCACTTGGAAGCATACCAAGAAGTATCAATGACCCAATAACTACTAATGATGTAAATATTGGAGGATTCCTAAATATGTTAGTAGCAGCCCGAGACAGCAATATAAGAAGATTCATATTTGCAGCTAGTAGCTCCACCTATGGTGATAATACTGATTTGCCCAAAAAGGAAGATAACATCGGAAAACCTTTATCCCCATATGCATTGACTAAATATGTTGATGAGTTATATGCTGATGTATTTGCTAAAACCTATGGAATAGAATATATAGGACTGCGATATTTTAATGTGTTTGGAAGAAGACAAGATCCCAACAGTATGTATGCAGCTGTAATACCATTGTTTATAAAGCAATTTCTAAATCACAAGCAGCCAAAGATAAATGGTGATGGATTGAACACTAGAGATTTTACTTACATTGACAATGTGCTTCATATGAACATGCTTGCATTAAATACAACAAACACTCAAGCGGTAAACCAAATCTACAACACTGCGGGTGGAGGGCGAACAAGCATCAACAAGTTAGCAAATGAGATAAAATCATGTTTGGTTCAATACGATTTTTCAATTTCCGATATAAATCCTATTTATGGGGCAAATAGACTTGGTGATATACCCCACTCTTTTGCTTCAATAGATAAGGCAAAGCAGCTATTGGGTTATTCCCCATTGGTTTCTTTTCAAGAAGGATTAAATGAAACTGTTAAATGGTATGTAAACAATAAAAATCATTAGCTAATCAATAATGTTACTATATAACAAGATACGAGCAACTAAATTCAAATATACATAATAAATATCTTATATTGATATTGATTTGTAAGTAACACTTTTCTCACTCTTTTTTCTTTGAAGATTGTGTGTGAATAGAAAAATCTTCGTACCTTTGTGTCAAGACGAGTAACAATGAAAGCAACTCACAGCAAAGCACGGAAATAGGTACGGTTGCCAAATCATTACCTCATTTTTATCTTATCTGCAGAACCGCTTATAAACAAAAAGGTTATAAGATTATTCCAAAATTATATAAATACTCTGATAACATAAGCAACTTCCGATAATAATTATTATTTGGAAGCGAAAAAATGGCTTAGATACCGTATTTCGACAGGATATTTTCGTCAATTTCAATTTTATGCCGACCTGTTGTAGTTCGCAGATTCTTTCTTACGGTGTCAAACGTGGAGTTAGTGAACCATTCGGCAAATGTCGCCATCACAAATGATGTAGTTACATCTCCACCTATATTATATTGGAAAGCGATGTTCCAAGCAAAGTTCTTTAAAGAGATTTGTGTGAGCGAACTATGTTTCTTAATATGAATCTCGGTCATGGAAAGCACTTGACGATTAGTCACAAAATAGCGGACAGATTCGCAAATTTGGAAAATCTCTGTTTCGTCCAAATCAAAACGCTTGAATGTGTCTCGTGTATATTTCAGGATAGCATTTAATTTCTCGTCTTCTTCTCTTTCTTTTTGTTGCTTGTATTGTTGTTGCTCATGCTGGTATTCATAATGGAATAATTCCATACGCCTTTTTTGTACTTCTACACAATCTTGGGTATGTAAGGATGCAACAGCCGAAGTCTTTTTATCTGTCACTTCATCGGCTAATGCCAAATGTGACAAAGGAGTTTCTATAATGTATCTTGCTATAGAGATGCAAAGATGATATAGAAGTTTCAGTATCACATATCCGACAGCCATAACGAACGGAAGCAAACTCATTCGTATGCTAAGCATATTGCATATTTGAAATGCAATCATTGAAGCCAGCAACACCGCAATGACCTCTATTGTCAAAGAATGGAGTATATATTGTTTTTGCTTCATGCCTATTGTTTTTTATTTCTCAATGCAAAGGTATAACACTTTTTCATAAAAAACGAAAGGAAAAAATAGATACCGTTTTGCAAATCAATAGCTTATGAAAAGAAAAGCATAATAAGAGAAAATATCGAAGACTATCTGAAAACAAGAGAAAATAGAAATCGTCAAAAACAGTATGGTTAAACTAAGTTAAAGTTTTTTTGCGGTAGCTTTTCTATTCTCGCTAAGGCTGAAATATAGAGTAAACGAAGTAAAGTAATCATATTTGTACCAAGTTATATATAATACACTGATATACAGTAGTAATTATCTTTGAGGAAGTAAAATAAAAAGAAGCGGTTTTAATCGCTCCTTTACTCCACATAAGATAGAAAAACGGCTATCGGGTCCTTCGGGATCTGATAGCCGTTTTTTATTTTAGCCCTATATATTCAATAAAAAAGCCATTGATATCCAATAATTATTAATAAGTTTGCACTCGCATAAAAACACTCATTTTAAATTACGATTAAGGGCAACGTACTAATTTTCGACTTATGCTAGCGAGATCTATACAGAAATATTACATATTTGTTCTACTTTTTCTGCTAGCCATTCTACAGTCCTCTTGTCAACAGTCGGGAAATAAATATCGTATATTAGTAGTCCATTCCTATGAAAGCGACTATGTAGCTTATAAAGACTGCGATCGGTTGATCCGGAAATCCCTCGAGAAAAAGGGGATTAATCCGTCGATCCAAACATTCTATTTGAACTGCGAGCAATATGCGGCACCTGCCGAAGAAAAACGGATGTACCTGTATCTAGATTCGATCTCCACTTGGAAACCCGATCTGATATTGGTCTACGAGGATCAAGCGACTTACACGTTAATGCAATGCCATCATCCGCTAATTTCTACAATTCCCATTGTATTTGGCGGCGTAAATTTCCCCAATAAGGCACTATTGGCGCAATATTCGAATGTTTCCGGATTCTGGGACGAGCCCGACTACGTCACGAACATCCGCTTGATAGAACATCTGTTGGGCAAGTCTACAATTTATATGTTGCACGATAGTACGTATATAGATAGGCACATTAAGGCTACGTTACATGAGCAATGTGCTCAAGTAGACATTCGGGTCGATAATAATCGTATCATGTATATACCGGTAGAGATCGCTACTTTGGAAAGGGTCAATCAAAGCTTAAAGCGGCCGGATAGTACGACCGTCAACATCGTGCCCGTACAAGGAGACAAGCTATCAGCTGTTTCTTGGTACATGAGTAAACACGTCCCTTACATCTACTATCTACAGGCCAAACGGGATTACCGGGTATTGAACACCAGCCGTTTTTCCAGTAAACCCTCTTTTACGGCGATCAACGAGGATCTAGGATATTCGAATAAACTTGTAGGTGGCTATATCACCTCCTTGGAAACCCAAATAGAAGAATCTACCGATAGAGCCGCGGAAATATTAAAAGGCTCCACTAGCGAATCATTCCCACAGATAACAAAGAGCAAGAAGAATTATGTATTTGATTTCAATGAAGTCAAATATTGGAATATCGATAAAAGGCTTCTTCCGAAGGATGCTATACTTTTGAACTTTCCTTTTAAGGACCAATATCCAAGATTATTCTGGAGCTTGATAATCCTAGTCAGCACGATGTGCTGCTTTGTCTTCGGTAGCTTCATCATCATGTATACCCAAGAATCCAAGGCAAAACGACAAGCGCAAAAAGCCCTATTACATGAAAAGGAATCATTAGCGGAAGCCTTGGAGAAAGCCAATGAGTCCGACCGGATGAAATCCGTATTCTTGGCTAACATGAGTCATGAGATACGTACCCCGCTAAATGCGATCATCGGCTTTTCAAGCCTAATCGCCGAACTGGATCTGACGGCGGAAGAGAAGGAGCAATACGCTAATATCATCACGACCAATAACGAGTTATTACTAAAGTTAGTCAATGACATATTGGATTTGGCAAGGATTGAATCCGGAGGTATCGTCTTTCATAAAGAATCCTGCAATTTAACGGATTTAGTGAAAACCCTTTATAAACAACATCTTTCCGATGTCCCCGAAGGTATCGAATTCAAGGAGAAATGCCCCGATACGCCGATCTGCTTATATTCGGATAAGGAGCGACTTTACCAAGCGCTCGAGAACATACTGAAAAATGCCATAAAATTTACTTCCGCAGGCTTTATAGAGATCGGTTACGAGTATCCCGCTGACGCACAAGACGTCCGACTTTATGTGCAGGATACAGGCATCGGGATCTCTCCCGAGGACCAAGAAGCGATATTCGAGCGTTTCAAGAAGCTGGATGATTTCGTGCAAGGAACAGGTCTTGGATTATCGATCTGCCAAGCTATCGTAAAACAATTAAACGGGCGTATCTTGCTCAAGTCCGAAAAGAATAAGGGGTGCCGCATCTCCTTGGTTTTCGAATTATAAACCAACCTCAGAAGCCAAGAAAAATAGACATTTGTCTCTTTGATATCCAATTACTTTTTATACATTTGCACTTATTATATTGAAGCTATACACATGGCGAACACTTCTTATCGTTATCTTTTTTTATTGTTGCTTCCATTGTTTTTATTGGTCGCAAATTCTTGCGAACGCTCAACCACGGAAAAACGCATCTTGATAGTACAATCTTATGAGCCGGACTTTCAAGCCTATAAAGATGTAGAAGAGACTTTTAAAAATGGATTCCAAAAGGAAGGCATTCATGCCAGTATCTTCACGTTCTATCTTAATTGCGAAGCTTATCAATCGCCAGAAGAGAAACAAAGAATATATACGGAACTCAATACGTTATCTTTATGGAAGCCTGATATCATAATCGTAAACGATGATCAAGCGACCTATTCCTTATTGGCTTGCGAACATCCTTTATTAGATAGCGTACCTATCGTTTTTACCGGAGTCAACTACCCTAACATACCCTTAATTCAAAAGTATCCTAACGTATCCGGATTTTGGGATAAGCCGGACTATCGGAAAAACGTCGAACTTATTGAGCGAATCATGGGAAAATGCGTGATTGTACGTGTCTCTGATAGTACAGCTCTTGACAAAAAGATCCTGAAAGATATGGATGAGCAAATAAAAGGGCTATGCTCCAAGGCTAGCCCCGATTACCTTAAATATCCCCAGTATTCATCCCCATCCGATAAAAAGAGATCCTCTTCTTTAGTGCGGTTCCCAAAAGTACCGTTCGATTCCCTCTATATACAAACCATTCAACCCCGTACCAGTTCCAACTTGATCTGGGGGTTAGGTACAAGTACTTACAACAAGGCCTACCTTGCTACCAAAAGAGATTATACCTCGATAGCCTTAGGTAGGTTCTGCTCATTTCCCAGCTTCTCGGCGATCAACGAATCCGTAGGATATGACGGAGACTTCATAGGGGGATATATGACCCCGGTAGAGACTCAAACCCAAGAAGCCTTACGACGAGCTGCCAGCATACTCAAAGGCACACCGGCCAATAGCTTCCCACAAATAACGGAAAGCGCCAAAAACTATCTGTTCGATTACCCGACTTTAAATAAATGGGGGATCGATTGGAAAGAACTGCCTCAAAACAGCATCTTCTTGAACATGCCCTTTGTGGTTCGTTATCAAACATATATTATTCTATGCGGGATTCTTCTAACCCTATTTATCCTATGGACGCTCTTCTATCAAAGAGTACAATACCGTCGCGAAGCCTCTCACAAGAAACAGGCTCAAGAAAGTTTACGGAAAGAGAAAGAATTCCTCTCGTTGGCTTTAGAGAGCGGTGATATTTTCGCATTCCGATACAGCAACGGCGTATTCGAGTTCGACCATGATTTCTATAAGTCGTTGGATATGCCGATAAAGCCGATCACCTCCACGCAATTCCAAGAGTCTATCCACCCTGAAGACCGGGAAGATTTCATCCAACATAAGCACCTGCTTGATACAGGATTCCCTTCCCGTAAGATCACCCGCCGCCGATATAATTTCAACGGCAAAGGGCATATATGGTGGGAATTCAGATATGCGCAAGCGAAGAATGGACAAGACTCCACCCGCAATAATGTCGGAGTAAACGGGCTCTGCTTAAATATCCAACAAAGTAAGGAAGTAGAGGAAGATCTTATCAAAGCCCGTATAAGGGCCGAGGAAGCGGACCAAATGAAATCAGCGTTCCTCGCCAATATGAGCCATGAGATACGTACCCCGCTTAACGCCATCGTTGGATTTTCGGAACTGCTAACAAGCGATATGGAAATAAGCCCGAACGAGAGGGATGAGTTCATGCAAGTTATCAGTAAGAACAGCGACCTCTTATTGAAATTGATCAATGACATTCTCGATCTATCCCGCATCGAGTCCGGTAAGATGTCGTTTACCCTCACGAATTGTGACTTAAACGAATTACTATCCCATATCTACCGCACCCATCAATTGTTGATGCCCCAAGGCGTAGCGCTTAAAATACAACTGCCGGTCCTCCCGGCCATTATCCAAGCGGACCTACATCGATTAACCCAAGTGATTACCAACCTCATAAACAACGCCGCAAAATTCACGACGCAAGGATACATCTTGATTAAATACGATTATATGCAAGATAAACGTTGGATCCAGATCTCCGTGACCGATACGGGCAAAGGCATTCCCGCAGATAAGCAAGCCCAAGTATTCGAACGGTTCAACAAACTGGACGAGTTTGCGCAAGGGACAGGCCTCGGACTGGCGATCTGCCAAATTATCATCGAGCACTTCGGAGGATATATCACCCTAGAATCCAAAGAAGGGGAAGGTAGCACATTCATCGTGACCCTTCCCTACACTCCCGGATTATCGGTATAAGATTATTTTTTCTTGAAACGCAAGAACGGCAATACAATAAATAAAGGTATGCAACAGATCATTACCCAGATAAAGAAATGTTGGTAACCGATCTGCTCCTGTATCCATCCCGATGCCATTCCCGGTAGCATCATACCTAACGCCATGAAACCGGTACTGATCGCATAATGCGAAGTCTTATATTCCCCCTCGGCGAAAAGCATCAGATACATCGTATAAGCCGTAAAGCCAAACCCGTAGCCGAATTGCTCGACAGCGACACAAGCGTTTACGACAACAATACTCTCCGGCATCGTATAGGCCATATACAAATAGACCAGATTCGGCAAGGAGATAGCCAATGCCATAGGCCATAACCAAGTCTTCAAGCCACTCCGGGATATAGCCAGGCCTCCTAAAACCCCTCCGAGCAATAAGGAGATCACTCCCACCGTACCATAAGCGAACCCGACCTCACCGGTACTGAGCGCCAGCCCGCCAACTTCCCGCCCATCCAGCAGGAAAGGAGAAGCCAACTTTACCAATTGGGATTCCCCCAAACGATACGTCAGCATAAAAAGCAAAGCCGGGACAATCCCTTTCTTGTTGAAAAAACTCACGAAAGTATTGCCAAACTCCACCAAGATGGTATGAGGGGTGATATTCGTACGTTGCGCGTCACTCGCCGGACGGGGTAAGATATACTTATGCCACAAGGCCAAGGCGATAAAGGTACCGGCCAATACGAAAAACACCAGGCTCCAAGCAAAGGAAATCCGCCCGGTACTCTCCTCCAAAAGTCCCGCCAGCATAACCAGCAGACCTTGTCCGGTTAGCATCGCCACCCTGTAGAACGTATTTCGGATACCGATGAAGAACGCCTGTTGCTCCTCCGTCAAGCCCAGCATATAGAACCCATCTGCGGCGATATCGTGCGTAGCGGAACTAAACGCCATCAACCAAAAGAAAGCCAAGGTAAACCGCAGAAAGAAATCCCCGGGAAGGACGAACGCCACACCTGCCATTCCCCCACCAATCAATAACTGCATGCCATAAATCCACCAACGCTTCGTTTTTATCAAGTCTACGAACGGGCTCCAGATGGGCTTGATCACCCAAGGAAAATAAAGCCAACTGGTAAACAAGGCGATATCCGTATTCGAGACGCCCAAACGTTTATACATGATCACAGAAAGCGTCATGACTACCACATAGGGCAAGCCTTCGGCAAAATAAAGAGACGGGATCCAAGCCCAAGGATTACGTTTTTCCATAATAAGAAGGAATTAAACGATTAGAAGTCAATACTAAATCCATCCGCATCCTTCCACGCCGGGAACTTAGCCCGGAATTCATCCAGCTCGCTCTTCTTCAAGGTACATGTCCGGGTGATTTCCTCCCGTTTTCCGGCATCCGCCAATTTCTTTCCCTTAGCGTTATAAATCATGGAATCCCCTCTGAAAAGAAAACCTTTCCCATCTACCCCCACACGGTTCACGCCACAGACATAAGCCATGTTCTCGATGGCACGTGCATGCAGCAATGCCTTCCACGCCTTCTTCCGGGCCTCGGGCCAATTGGCCACATAAATCAAAAGATCATATTCGTTATTCACGTTGCGGCTCCAAACCGGGAAACGTAGGTCATAACAAACCTGCAAACAGATATTCCAGCCTTTATAGGGCACGATCAGCCGTTTGTCGCCCGCCGAGAAATGCTTGTCCTCTTCCGCCATACGGAACAAATGACGCTTATCGTAATAATACTCCTCTCCTTCCGGAGTGATGAAAAAAGCCCGGTTGTAGAACTTTCCGTTATCTTTCGCGATAAAACTCCCGGCCACGGCCAGTTTATATTTCTTAGCCCATTCCTTTATAGTCGGTACGGTCTGGCCCTCCATCGTATCGGCTTGTTTCTCCACGTCCATGGAAAATCCCGTGGTAAACGTCTCCGGCAATACAGCTAAATCGGTTCTTCCACTAACACGGCGCAACAGTTCGCCGTAATAACCCAAGTTCTCTTCACGGTCTTCCCAAATGATATGGGATTGTATCATGCTGATACGTAAGTCTTCAGTCATAGAATAAAGATATTAAGGTAATAAAAAGACATATTGTGACAAGGAAACAGTTTCATGGTGAAGAAACAGTAGTTTCTTCATAGCAAAACTTTTGTTTCTCCTAGGGAAAACTTTTGTTTTCCTATAGTAAAACTCTTATTTCTTCACCATAAAACTCCTATACCTGTACGAAATTCTCAGGATGGCAAGCGGTAACTCCCCGATACATCTCACGTATCGTATGGATATCTTTATCCACATCACCTGTCGGATAAAAAACACCTTTCGTACCCACCTCTTTCTTTCCATAATCAAAATAAGCCACCACGATCGGCACGTTCGCTTTCAAAGCGATAAAATAGAATCCTTTTTTCCATTCCTTGGCCCGCTTCCGGGTACCTTCCGGTGTGACGGCCAATTGAAACCGCTCACTGGTCTTGAAACGTTCCACCATCTGATCGGTCACCGACGTACGTTTACCACGATCCACCGGAACACCTCCCAGCCAGTTAAACAGCAAATTAAAAGGGAAAAAGAACCACTCTTTCTTAATAAGGAAACCGGCGTTACACCCGATCGAGGTATAAAAAAGTTTCCCTACGATAAAATCCCAGTTACTGGTATGCGGAGCCACACATACGATACATTTCGGCAAATCCACGCCATCCACCGGGCCCAGCTTCCACCCCGCCATACGGAGTATCGCCTTACTAATTGCCTTCTTCATGCCTATTTGTCCTTGCTCAACTCTCCTATCTCGTCGGCGATAGCGTTAACCTCGTTTTGCAAGTCCTCTCTTAATTTGCGATAATAATTCCGTACGAGAGCCTTGTTATCCTTGCCGTCGGGGTGTCCGGCACGAACGATATAACTATCTTGCATATCTAGGATACGAGCCATCAAAGCATCCGCTTTCTCTTGATTTACTCCGGGTATATACAATTTGCAAACCAGCGCTTCCGTGAACAATTCACCAGCCACGTAGCTGATCTCTTTCTTTAAAAATCTTCTTTTAGCCATAATTATTTCATATTTAATTATCCACAAATATAGAACATATGTTATTAAATACCGAGGAAAGGCCAAGAAAAAACATAAAATGAATTATCTTTGCAGCGGTGAAATCATTGATTATAAACAAATCAAATATGAACGAAATGATAAAGACGCCAGAGTTTCTCTTTGAAAGCAGCTGGGAAGTCTGTAATAAAGTGGGAGGTATTTATACCGTACTATCGACTAAAGCTCATACGCTTCAACAAATTTTTAACGACAAAGTAATATTCATCGGTCCGGATGTGTGGGCAAACACAACCGCTCCCGATTTTACGGAAGACGCATCTTTGTTTGAGGATTGGAGAAAGCACGCCGAGGCAGTGGATCACTTGAAAGTTAAGGTTGGTCGCTGGAACGTACCGGGTACTCCCCCTGTTATACTGGTAGATTTCAAATCCTACTTCAGTGAACGAGACGCCTTTTTCTATTCTATGTGGGAAAATTTCCGAGTTGACTCCATCCACGCCTACGGCGATTACGATGAGTCTTGTATCTTCGCGTATGCGGTCGGTAAGGTAATAGAGAGTTTCTATCACTTTTACAAACTGGAAAACAAGAAAGTCGCCGCCCTATTCAACGAATGGATGTTGGCGATGGGAGCGCTTTACATTCAAAAGCAAATCCCTGCCATAGCGACACTTTTCACGACGCATGCCACATCGATCGGACGCTCTATCGCCGGTAACAACAAAGCGTTATACGCTTATATGGACGGTTACAACGGCGATCAGATGGCTAAGGAGCTAAACATGGAGGCCAAGCATTCCGTAGAGAAGCAGGCCGCCCATTACGTGGATTGCTTCACGACCGTAAGCGATATCACGGCCCGTGAATGTAAACAGTTATTGGATAAGGCACCGGATATCGTTACTCCGAACGGCTTTGAGCCCAACTTCGTACCCGAGGGTAAGGAATACGCTAAAAAGCGGAAGGAGGCACGTCGTACATTAATTAATGTAGCAGAGAAATTATTGGGCTGCTCTATCGACCCGAACGCTTTGCTGGTTTCCACCAGTGGCCGCTATGAATACAGAAATAAAGGTATCGATGTCTTCATCGAGGCGATGAACCGTGTACGTACGTCCGGACGCCTGCAGCGTGAGGTCGTCGCCTTTATCATGGTACCGGCTTGGGTACGTGCTGCCCGTGCGGATTTAAAAGAGGCGATCGAGCAGGACATAAAGACGACCTCTCCGCTTCAAATCCCTTTCATTACGCACTGGTTGCATAATATGCCAGAAGATAAGGTCTTGAATTATATCAACCACACCGGCTTCACGAACGCGGCATCCGAAAAACTAAAGATTATATTCGTTCCTTGTTATTTGGACGGTAAAGGAGGTATTTTCAATAAGACCTATTATGATATGCTGATAGGGATGGACGCTACCGTATATCCTTCCTACTACGAGCCGTGGGGATATACCCCGCTGGAAAGTATCGCTTTCGGTATACCGACGATCACGACCAATCTGGCCGGTTTCGGTATGTGGGCGAAGAAAACGGTATCCGGAGATAACCTTAGCGAAGGCGTAGAGGTTATTAATCGTACGGATTTCAATTATTTTGAGGTAGCGGACGCTATCATGAACTCCATCCTGGCTCTCAGCCAAAAGGATGCTACGGACATCGAGGAAATCAAACAGCGTTGTTTCGATCTCGCTCGAAAAGCTGAATGGAGCAAGTTTATCGACTATTATCTGACCGCATTCGATATCGCCATAAAGCATGCCGAGGAAAGAAACAGCTAAATATTGCTCATAATTAATAAGATAATGCTATCTTTGCACTCGTTTTTAGACAAACACTTTAAACTTCACGATAATGAAAATTAAGGCGAATAACGCAAACAGTCCTATTTGGAAGGACGTCTACTCACATTCCAAGCTTCCACAACAGTTGGAACCACTTAATGAGATCGCTACGAATCTTTGGTGGGTATGGAATCATGAAGGCGCTAAACTATTTGGCAAGATCGACAAACAACTTTGGAAATCCACAGAAGGTAACCCTGTACAGCTATTGCAAAGCCTTTCACACAAACGTATGGAAGAGATCTTAGCAGATAAGGAGTTAATGGCTGAAATCCAAAAGGTATACGCTGATTTCAAAGCTTATATCAATGTAAAACCCGACAAGACACAACCGTCTGTAGCCTACTTCAGCATGGAGTACGGTTTGACCAATGTATTAAAGATTTACTCAGGTGGTCTGGGAGTATTAGCCGGTGACTACTTGAAAGAGGCCAGCGATAGCAATATCGATTTATGTGCCGTAGGTTTCTTGTATCGTTACGGATATTTCACACAGACTTTGTCCATGGACGGTCAGCAGATCGCCAATTACGAGCCGCAAAATTTCAACGCCCTGCCGTTGACTCAGGTATTGCAGTCGAACGGAGAGCCAATGGTATTGGAAGTTCCTTATCCGGGCAGAACCGTTTACGCTCATATCTGGAAAGTTAGCGTAGGTCGTGTACCTTTGTACTTAATGGATACGGATATTCCTCAGAACAGCGAATGGGATCGTTCCATCACGCACCAATTATATGGTGGCGACTGGGAGAACCGTATGAAACAAGAGTATTTGTTGGGTATCGGTGGTATCATGATGCTGAACAAGTTAGGTATCAAGAAACAAATTTATCACTGCAACGAGGGACACGCCGCTTTGATCAACGCTCAGCGTTTGGTAGACTATATCCAGAACGACGGCCTTTCATTCAACCAAGCGTTGGAGGTAGTTCGTGCTTCCGCCCTCTATACGGTACACACTCCGGTTCCGGCAGGTCACGATTACTTTGACGAGGGTTTGTTCGGACGTTACATGGGTGAGTTCCCCGGCAAGTTAGGTATTAGCTGGCAAGATTTCATCGACATGGGACGTGAGAACCCAGGTTCTAACGAGAAATTCTCCATGAGCGTATTCGCCTTGAACACTTGCCAAGAGGCTAACGGCGTAAGCTGGTTGCACGGTAAGGTTTCTCAGCGCATGTTCGCCCCGGTTTGGAAAGGTTACTTCCCGGATGAACTGCACGTTGGTTATGTAACGAACGGTGTACATATGCCGACTTGGGCCGCTACCGAGGTGAAGAAATTCTATGCGGATAAATTAGGCACGAAGCTTTTCGAGGATCAATCAAATCGCAAATGTTGGGAAGGAATCCAGAATGTATCCGACGAGGAAATCTGGAATCTCCGTATGACCTTGAAGAATAAATTGATTGATTACATCCGTGTTCAATATAAAGATAGCTGGTTGAAGAACCAAGGTGATCCTTCCAAGGTGGTTTCTATCCTAGAGAAGATCAACCCGAATGCCTTGCTGATCGGTTTCGGTCGTCGTTTCGCTACTTACAAGCGTGCGCACTTGTTGTTCACGGACTTAGACCGTTTGGCTAAGATCGTTAACAATGAGAAATTCCCGATTCAGTTCGTATTCACCGGTAAGGCTCACCCAGCTGATGGTGGTGGTCAAGGTTTGATCAAACACATCGTAGAGATCTCTCGCCGTCCGGAGTTCTTAGGAAAGATCATCTTCTTGGAGAACTACGATATGCGTTTGGCCCGTCGTTTGATTTCTGGTGTAGACGTATGGTTGAACACGCCGACTCGTCCGTTAGAGGCTTCCGGTACTTCCGGTGAGAAAGCCGAGATGAACGGTGTATTGAACTTCTCCGTTCTTGACGGTTGGTGGTATGAGGGTTACGTAGAAGGCGCAGGTTGGGCATTGACCGACAAGCGTACTTATGAGAACCAGCAATACCAAGACCAATTGGATGCGGCTACGATCTACCATTGCTTGGAAACTGAGATCATCCCGACTTACTACGCTAAGAACAGCAAGGGTTACTCTCCGGACTGGATCCAATATATCAAGAACTCTATCGCCAAGATCGCTCCGGATTATACGATGAAACGTATGTTGGACGATTATGAGGATCGTTTCTATCACAAATTGGCTACTCGTTCCGCTCATATTTCCGCTAACAACTACGAGATCGCTAAGCAATTAGCTGCTTGGAAAGAGGAAGTTGCGCAACATTGGGATAGCTTCCAAGTGGAATCTTTCACTTGCGACCAAGATTTGACGGTGAATGGCCCGGTTGTAGGAAAAGAATACAACTTCAATTTGGTAATCGACCGTCATGAACTACAAGGTATGTTAGGTGCTGAAATGGTTGTCATGAAGGAAGATCCGGAGAAACACACGCTGTCACCAATCAATACCGCTCAGTTCGAGTTGATGAAGGAAGAAGGCTCCAAGTTATTCTTCAAGTTAACGACCACTCCTTCCGAGGCTGGTAACCATAAGATAGGCTTCCGTGTATATCCTGTAAACAAGGAGTTGCCTCACCGTATGGACTTCGCTTATGTACGTTGGATTCAGTTATAATCGGCAACAAGTAAAACAAATAATCAAGAAAGAGGATGCGTCATGCACCCTCTTTTTTTATGCCATACCCAGCTATGCTTTACAGCGACTAAAACCTATGGTTACGAGCCGTAATGCATAGGGTTTCATATAGTCCGTTGAATACCCATGAATTAAAAAAAGGAAGCCACACGACAGGCAGCTTCCTTTTTCAATAGGATACGAATATTTTCAAGCTTAGAAAGCGTAGTCCAAACTTAATCCGAACACCTTGTTGGTGCGGCTATACACATTCTGCCCAGGAAGTCCCGTGCCGCAGTAGTTGTCCATCTTCTTGGTATAATCGTGGTAAGTTGTCCACATATATCCCACGTTCAAAGCCATTTTTTCGCTCAACATCACTTTAGCACCAAAGCCCAGCGAATAAGAATCGCAGGAGAAACTAACATCACTTTGGAAATTATCAGACAAACCATAATCTGTAATTTGAGCGCCACCGCTAATGGTCAATCTCTTGACAACATCCCACTCTATACCAAACAGATACTCATTCGTACCTCTTTCCAGTTCCTTCTGCTTTCCACCGGCCATTCCCGCCTTCTTATCATCGAAGAAGTGATACTCAACAGAAGCCTTCAACATGGGCAAAAACCGATAAGAAGCTGCCACCGAAAGCATGGAAGGAATATCGTTCGGCGTATTTACACCATGCTTATAAGGGCCAACCAAACCTTCCGCACTGTCGGGATAATCCAACTTCTTGGTATTGTTTTCGATGTTCAAGTTCGTCTTAAACTCATATTTAGCTCCGAAATTGAATTTACCATATTTGACATCGACACCCAAAACCGGAGTCAACCCCCAACCTGTCTGGTCGCAATCCAAAGCCAGGTTCATTAAATCTGCTCCACCAAAATTCTGTTTTAATTTTGCATCCAGATACCCGTCATAGTTTCCTGAGAAATAGTTCATCCGGCCTCCGGCAAAGGCAGAAAGCCAATCCGTGATCTTGTATGACAGGCCAAGTTGTAGGGAATAAATATACTGTTTTCCGTCCATCGCACTGTTAATAGTATACATATCCGGCGTGACGATGGGACTTTGACCGCCAGTCTTTATATATTTCGCTACACTTTCCTGGAAGATACCGGCCATAGCAGCCGATTCGAACATTGGCAGACCATCGTCAAACGAAGCCTTACCACCTCCACCCGTAATGGCAAAGAAACCGGAGATCGTCCAATCACCTTTTTTGTAAGCCGCAAAAACACTCGGAATCACGGGAGCGGCAGCCTTTCCTTTGTAATACTTTTTATAGGGAACGTCGCTCACTGTCGGCACCTTATTCACTGGGTCGAAACCATTGTATGTACTGAAAGAGGCATCGATATCCCGGGTCTGGAAAGCACTTTGGATACTCACACCAACGCGGAAACCGTCTGTCGGCAAAAAAGAAAGACCCGCCGGGTTTGACAAAGCGCCGTCTATATCAATTGCAGCACCTCGCGAAAGTGACCTTAAAAAGGCTGCATGCTGATTCGTATTCGTCAAATATCCTCCAGCGAAAGAAACCAAAGGCATCATCATCAATGCCGCACCTAATACTACTTTTTTCTTCATGTTTTACTTTTCTTGATTACAAAACGGTCGCAAAGATAAATACTTTTTTCAAACACTGCACACTTTTAATAAAAATGTGCCGCACAAAACAACAAATACTGTGCAAACACATAAGACTAATTAACAATAGAAGAGCTGCAAAGGTAGTAACGTGAAATCATGTATTAGTTATAATCAGCAAGAATCATCCTAACCTGAAAAGAATATATACAGCAAGTACTAAAGAAGATATACTTACTTTACCCAAAAAGATATACTACAAGTGCCAAGTAAGTATAACTTCTATTTTTCCGAAATAAATCGTATATTTGTCTCTATAACTTAATTCTTTAAACCGTATAGATAAAATGAAAAGACTAGCATTACTCGCGGCTCTCTTACTGCCGCTATCCATGGCTTTCGCCCAACAGAACGTAGGATTCAAGACCGATAAGGTAGAACCTCTCGTGATCAACCCAGACAATAGCGTCACTTTCTATGTAGAAGCCCCAAAGGCGAAGTCTGTTTCCGTAAAAGGCGACTGGGAAGCCAGCGAGGGCAATGGCCAGATGACGAAAGGGAAAAACGGTACATGGAGCTATACGACTCCCCCACTGCCATCCGAAATGTACACCTATCGTTTAAATATAGATGGTATTTACAACATCGCCCCAAACAACCCATTCTCTTGCCGTGACGTAGGCACCTTGTTCAGCCTGTTCTATATCAACGGGGGAAATGGTGATTATTATCAAGTACGTGACGTACCTCATGGCAATGTTACAACCACTTGGTATCACTCGGACATCCTCGGGAGCGAACGAAGACTTAGCGTTTATACGCCTCCTTTTTACGATAAGAACATCCAGTCTTATCCCGTTCTGTACCTGTTACATGGCAGTGGCGGCGACGAGAACGCTTGGCTGGAGCTTGGCCGTACCGCCCGTATCATGGATAACTTGATTGCCGAAGGCAAGATACAGCCAATGCTTGTCGTTATGCCAAACGGTAATCCCAGCAAGCAGGCCGCTCCCGGCGAAACGCCCGATAACCTGAATTACAAGCCGGCCATGAGCAACAGCTTCACCGGTTATAAGGATGGCTCGTATGAGAAGAGTTTTACCGAGATCATTCATTTCATCGATAACCGTTATCGTACGATCCCGGATAAGCGACACCGGGCCATAGCCGGACTTTCGATGGGTGGTTTCCATACATTATATATATCATTGAATTATCCGGACTATTTTAACTATATAGGACTTTTCTCCGCCGGACTCAGCGCCAATGGTGTAGACCCGAATAGCCCGATGTACACGAATCTCGACGAGAAATTAGGGAACCTCAAGAGATCCGGTTATCAATTGTTCTGGATCGGTATCGGAAAGACCGATTTCTTATACGACGCAAACCAGCAATTCCGCCAGCGAATGGATAGCCTAGGTATGAAATACCAGTACGTAGAATCCACCCGAGGACATATCTGGGCCAATTGGCGGGCTTATCTCCTCCAATTCGCTCCTATGCTTTTCAAATAAAAGACATGAGCAGATGAATCTTAATATACCGCAATACGACTTCTATAAACACAAATACGGCGATGAGCTACTTATCGACGTCGTTCCCTTGAACACGATCAAGAAGTATCTCAAGGAACAACCCGTACATATATTGACGTATTACGATATAACATTGATCACTAGCGGGGAGGGAGAATTCCTTATCGATCATCAAGCGAACCGGGTAAAGCCTCAAGAGATCATCTTTACCCGGCCCGGCGAAATACGTAAATGGGACGATAAAACGATACAAGACGGATTCGCTCTTATCTTTGAGGAAGAGTTCCTGCTCTCTTTTTTCAATGATCCGGCATTTCTCCGGAACCTCTCTTATTTCCATACGGAAAGACGGTCTTCCAAGCTCCGTCTCGACAAGAAAGCCTATGGCCGCATCTCCGAGTTGATCTCGGAGATCGATAAAGAGATCAAGGACTATCAGTCGAAAGACAAGCACTTGCTCCGGGCCTTGTTGTACGAGACATTAATGTTGCTCAACAGGCTATACGCTAGCTCGAACGCTTTACCTCCAGACACAAACGCCCGATCTAAAAGCATCTATGTAGACCGATTTATCGAGTTAGTAAACCATTCCTTCAAGCAAGATCATTCCATCCGAAGCTATGCCGATCGGCTTTGCATCACCCCGAACTATCTGAATGAGATCGTGAAAAACGCTACGGGTATCAGCGCAAAACAATATATCTTAAATAAAATACTGATCGAGAGCAAACGGCTATTGACTTATACAGACTTGCCTATATCCGCCATAACGGAAGCTCTAGGTTACGAGGATCCATCCTATTTCATCCGTCTATTTCGTTCCCAAACAAACATGACCCCGCTAAACTATCGCAGGAATACAAAACCGTAAAAAGTACTATTTCCTCCTTTATTCGTATTATACGAACTCCATTCGGTATGTCTAATTTTGCCTCTATCAACAAACAAAGCATCATGAGACAATACAAATCATGGATAGCGGCTCTCATATTAGGAAGCACGTTATCCGCTAACGCACAACAAAAGAATATGGAGAACAAAACATTAAACGAGAACATCCCGGAGATGATCATCTCCCTTGAAAAAGAGGCCCTAGCCTCGACCGACCCGATGGCATTCGTAGAGCTTTCAGACACCGACGTGATTTACTTCGATCCTTCCCTAGAGACGAAAATAGAGGGATTGGAACAACTGCGCACTTATTATAAAGGTATGCAACTTCCTCCGGCGGATCATTTCGACATGATACGCCCGGTCGTACAAGTCACGCAAGATATAGCGGTACTCACGTTCAACCTCGATAGCTACTTATCCGACAAGATAATAAAATGGAACTGCACCGAGGTTTACAGACGCAACCCCGACAACCAGTGGAAGATCATACAAACCCACTGGTCTTACGTGAAACCGCTAGATTAAAGTTAAAACATTTGCCGCTTTCTGAACCAAAACGGTTCGTAAAATGTATTATATAGACTATTCACTAAACACAAATTATATGATACGGAATTTACTGAAAGCGGCAAATGCGCTTACATTTAGCACAATGTTCCTGTTACTCCTCGCCGGATGCAACAAGAACACGATTATTTTTGAGGATGGAACAACCCCGAACGGCTCTTCGGGAAACGAGGATCCGGGAAACAGTACGTTGGTGACCTTCAACGCCTCCGTGGAGGGCCGGAACCTATTACGTTCCATGTCTCCCATGAATAAAGGGATACAAAGCAGGGTTTATGTCTTCGACAGCAACGCCGGAACCAAGGGAAGCCCCGAGGCGTCAGGTCTTTACATAACCTCATCTCCCGGGGTGTTAACAGGAAGTGACGGATATAAAATGTTTCTCTCCAATGGCACTTATAATTTCTACGCCGTATCCGACAATTTCTCCACGATCCCCCCGACATTCACGAGTGGCGTATCCGAACCCCTCTTCAACGGTATCGATTATCTTTGGTGGAGCGCCATACAACAGGATGTTAATAGCTCCCAAATCAATATACCGATTGTTTATGGGCATGTGGCTACCCAAGTCGTAGTAGAATTAACCGGCGGTGAAGGTATCACGATCAACCAATTGGTCTCCGCCATGATCACTCCTCCTGTGGTTGGGGCTACCATGGATCTGGGCACAGGTGTCATCACTCCTGCTACCGCCTTCGGGAAAGCGGATAAGATGGGGATAAACGGATTAACCGCCCAATATATCATGTTGCCGATAAGACATACGGCTCCTATGACTCTCACGCTGGAAATATCCGCCGACAATGAAAACAGTACCCGCACCTATACCACCCAGATCCCTCTTCCGGATGGCGAGTTGAAAGCGGGAAACTCTTATTTATTTAAAGCGGTAATCAACGGTAATTCGGTCACTTTGGCCAGTGTCAACGTAAAAGACTGGACAGATGTGGACGAGACAGGAAAGCCCCTTTATCCGACCCAGAATTAAAGTCCGGTTCCTATTTTCCGTATCAATGAATATTGGTACGGAAAATATGCCTATATTTACCCCGTCACCTCTAAAAACAATACGAATATGATTGAGATTCCCGAATCCGCCACCATTGGCAAACAGGCTAGCGAAACGCTAAAGGGTAAACGGATAGCGCATGTTATCGAGTCGAACAGTCCTCACCGTTTCACGTTCTATAATGGCGATCCGGCGGAATACTCCAATAGGCTGGTAGGACGAACGGTCCTAGGCGCCCAAGGCTATGGCGCATTCGTGGACATCCTTATGGACGCGGATACCCACCTCTTGATCGGAGACGGAACCAATATGCGTTATTATACCTCCGCAGAAAAGGCCCCGAAGAAATATCAGCTTATGATCGTATTCGAGGACGATTCGTTCCTAGCTTTCACGGTTTCGATGTATGGTTCCATCTACGCTTTCAAAGGCGAGTTTGACAATCCCTATTACCAAGGTAGCATCCATAAGCTATGTCCGTTGGACGAGAGATTCGATAAAGCCTATTTTATCAGTCTCATCCGGAATCTCAAGAAAGATATATCCGCAAAGGCGTTACTCGCCACCGAGCAACGTATTCCGGGCCTGGGCAACGGAGTTTGCCAAGATATCTTGTTCAATGCCCGGATCTCCCCGAAACGAAAAATATCGACTTTATCAGAAGAGGATATAGACCGCCTCTTCAACACCGTCAAATCCACGCTGAAAGAGATGACCCGCCAAGGAGGCCGGGATACGGAGAAGGATCTATACGGCGCCTTAGGCAATTACCGCACGATCCTATCGAAGAACACCTACCATGACCCTTGCCCCGTCTGTGGCGAACAGATACAGAAAGAGGCTTACCTCGGAGGCAGCATTTACTATTGCCCGCATTGCCAGCCTAGTGCGGCAAATTAATAATAGATCCGCATAAGCAGGGATCGGAATACGTCCTATCGCAATGATACATATAATATATTTATCTCCAACAGATAAAATATTACTCTATCAAACAAGCATCACCCAAATTAAATTCATACTTTTGTCCGATTGAATATTATATACTAATTAAGCAATGCAAACGACAGCGAAGAAATGTAACCATGGGGCTAATATACGCCGGTGGAGAGAATGGCGTAATGTAAATCAAGACGTTCTTGCGGAAGAAATAGGAGTATCGCAGGCTACCCTCTCTGGCTATGAGAAAAAAGAGACGCTGGAACAGGAGATCTTGGATAAGATCGCCGTAGCCTTGAACATTCCGGTGGAAGCCATTACGGAACTTGATAACGCTGCGTCTATTAATATTGTCTCTAGCACCTTATATGATAAAGCAGGTTCAATATTTAATAATCCGACATTCAATCCGATCGATAAAGTTATCGAACTATACAACGAGAAAAACGCCTTATATGAGCGAATGCTAAAAGAGAAAGACAGCGTAATCGAATTACTGAAGGAAATAGTAAAGGACAAGATGTAAGATTTGTCCCAGCAAATCGCAGCTAATATATATAATTTGTCGCCTTGTTGTAGAGACGTAGCGTGCTGCGTCTCATCCCCTCGAAATGGAAACTTTAAGATTCTATCAGGATAGTAGGATATATAGCATATGTCTCTACAACGGTAGGGGCTCAAAAGATAAGTAATACGCTCAAATTGACAATATGACAATATGTAATCTGAAGCCCCGGAGAATCGTTTTTTCCGGGCAAAGGTACATACTGTTACCAAATACAAGAAAAAATATCAGCAATCAATTGTATTATAGCACTTTGTTTAAATATACCCTTTCATTCTAGCGAGATTAATTCATCCTATCTCATATTTATGCAGGAGAAAGGTGCTTTTCATACGGATGCGTCGCCCATTTCTATAGGTTGCGTACCCTATTCCTACCGTATGTATCGCCAAACACATACGGTAGCGTTGCCTAACACTGGCTTTCGCGTTACCTAATCCCATTACTTTCGTCTCCTAATAGAGATATTCATACAAAAAAACAGGGTAAAATGGATAATTTGACCATAAAGCACCCCCTATTTCTTCTATTAGCAAAAAGGCCCTGTCATCATAATCCCGGATTTTCAAACAAAACGTCAAGGTTATCGCATTTTCGCTTACAACATCATTGAAGCCAACCGCAAAACAGATTGCCGCCCCCTGCTTTTGCGAGTGTTTTACAAACATAGAGTTTTGCAGGTGAGCCGTCATTCTTGATAAGTGAGGAAAAAGAAAAAGCCCTGTAATCTTTAAATTACAGAGCTTTACTTTATTTTGCTTTCTTTGAAGCGGTCCGGACGGAAGATGAACCATAGTTTTAATCTCCATAGAACCAATATCTTAGTAAACTCTAAATTCTTTTTCCCACTAATAACCCCACGTGTGCAATACTTTAGATTGCTCGGTGTTGCGGTGGTTGTTTGAGTTGGGTAAAGATACAATTAAAATATTGAAAACTGCTACACAGTAGATATAAAATAAAGAAGGCGATAGCAAAAATCTAATATATGCAATCCTCCGTCTTTCAATTAGATATTCAGATAGAATAGTTAAATTTTTAGATTTTCTTTCAGTTTAGGATTTATATTATTAATTAAATCTTTATCTTGATTAATGGCATCCCTTATCAATTGCTCAATTTCCTTTCTTGTGAATATTTTGTAATTTACAGGATTATTCAATTGATCTCCAATATGTTCAGCAATAAACCCCAAACACCAGTAATCTATATTTGATAAATCTCGGTGTCTATTTTGTAGTCTTTTTATAGGGACATTACCAGGTGTTTCTGTTATCGTTACTTTATATTTATCTAAAATGTTGTTTTCATCTAAAATCACAATAGCCATCTTTTGGATAACCTCACGTCCTAAAGCAAGAGCTAGAACTGCTTCTTCTATCTCTTTTAAATTATCAGCTTTCCATACAGATAAAGTATTTTGACTACATTTGAGATCCGAGATTGCATCACCATAATATTGTTTTCTTTGCTTGATGCAATCATGATCCCATTTGCTTATATTTAACATTCTTACTAGCATAATGATGTTTCTTGCTCTAATTCATTGATAACTTGATGTAAGTATACTCTCAACCACTCCTTTTCGACTTTGAGTTTCTTTAAAAGTCCCAAACATGTTGGTGTTCTCCATGCTTCAAAGGCCATAATAGCAGCTTCTTTTACATTATCACTTCCAGTTATTATTGCATTAGCAGCAATAATAGGAAAACTAGCCATTATTGTTTCATCATATTTCAAAAAACAAAGTATCCTAAGTATTTTTTCAATAATATACTGATTGTCAATATTGCTAATATATAGATTATTTATCCAAATAAAAGCAATAGCATAATTTTCACTTAACATATTCTTAAAAAAAACAACAGCAGGATTCTCATATCCATCCTCAAAATCCGTATCTTTCAATAACGATATAAAAAAAGGCGTACGTTCATTAAAAGAATAAAGCTTAATGTCATTTTGATGATTTTCAGAAGAACTACATTGTAATTCTTTGAATAATCCTATTTCAGCTTTGTCTATTTCTTGAGAATATTTCTTAATAGCACTTTCCCATGGGTTATTTACTGTATTTTTAAATAAATTTGCTGCACTACTGAAAAGAGAATACTTATTATCAAAACGCACATCTACTTCTCTATCAAAATCACAGGAAGAAATATTCGAATATATTTTCTTAATAGAATCTGTATAATCCATAATCATAATTAACTCAATAATTTACAGTAACTTTCTTTTACTTCTTCATTCCACAATGATATATTTTTAAAAAAGTCAGAAATATCTTCTTGAGTATACTTATAATCAATCGTTTCTTCTTGCAAAGTATTAATATCAGTACTAAGTATTATTCTTTCACTTTTAAATAGAGTGGGGAAAGCACTCTCTACCATACCTATATTAGCATCAAAGCAATAATTTAATATATTAGGCTTTCCATTTATAGATTTAGTAAATCTGAATACATTCCTAAAATTCCATTCTTTTGGTTTTTCTTTCTCAAATAATTCACAAGGATGTATTAATTTGTTATAAACGATCTGAAAATCGCATTCCTTTAATATATATATTCCTGAAAAAGCAAGACGAGAAGCTTTATATCCGAATTCAGTCATAATTTTCTGAAAACAGTCCATCGCTAAAGAACAGAAACTTTGTTCTTTGACCATTTTTGTAACATCTTTGAAATCTACACTTTTTACAATGTCAATGCGTTGTTCCAAAAAACGAATCCTCCAGTCTCCATTAGGTACTATCATTTCAAACCTCATTGTTGGAATACCATTGAAGTTTTCTTGAAACATACTAGGTAATAAACCTTTATCCTCAAACAAATGTTGAATTCGTTGGATATTTTCTGTTTCTGGCTTAATTGTATAAGTAAAAACAGTAGCTCTATATAAAAATGGAAAATCAATCATAATACTATTTATTTTTGAAACTCTCAAATATAGTACTTTTTCTTGTATCATAATAATCACCCTTCATTTTTTTGTTTTCTTTAATACACAGATAGTATCCTATTTCCAAAGCAGAAATATGTCCTTCTTCAATTTTGCATAATTTATGTTTTAAGGATGTGATTTTTCTTTTTGCATTTCTGTGCATGTAGCTTCTTTACCAATGTAGTATCGTAATTGTTACCATCTCCCAATGAAAAAATAGGCAACAAAGAATCACTTTTACTATTATTTTTCTGATTGTTAGATTGTTCATTATTTTGTTTGCTATCAAGATTGCAAGAAATCATGATTTCTTTTTCACCGGATTGAAATATCTCTTTTTTCTTTTCGCAAGTAAAAGCTTGTGCTTGTAATTCAAGTTGCTCGGAGATAGAACAGTTCTTCATCGTATTGCGATAGTCAAACGATTCGGTTTGTTGGCGGTCGAAGCCAAAGAGCTTATCAAAGCCCTGTTCTGCCTGTTGGAACAGGCTTGCACGGTCGAGGCCACCTTTTATCATTCCGTTTTGGGTATTCTTGTGGTTAGTAAGCGGTGATAACTTTTTTTGGGTTTGGTCTTTACAGCTCATAATCAAATGGCAGTGCATATTTAGTTCATTGTCGGAACGGCTACGGTCGAAATGTATCTTGCCATAAAACTTTATATCCGCTTCGGATAGTCCCTTGTTGAAGTTCTTAGCATATTTAGAAATAAACACTTCCCGAACATATCGTTTCATGGCTTCGGCTTTCTCTTATTCGGTGTTACCCATTATCCGAAGCTCGTTTTCTGATGGGCTGACATGGATGGCGAAAAACTTAATATCTGTTTTCAATAGTTGCCCGATATTGGTATCTATATCCTTTATGACCTTTGATTTATAAATATTATCCTCTGTCAAATTGAAAAAGCTATCAGTATAGATTCCTTTCTTCATGCGTTCCAAATCTTCGTGCTCTAAATATGAGGCTAACTGTCGGCTGCTACCCGCATTATTATATGTTCCGCCCGATGGCGGGGCAAAATCTATGTGCATGGCTCTATGTATTTATCAGATTGATGATTTCCGCCTTTAGGTTCTCTTTCCGTTTACTATCCATCACGCCACAGGTGGATAATTCTGAATAGAGTTGTATCAGTTGAAGCAATTTCTTATAATCTCGTTGGTGTATCTGATACAATGCAGAAAGTTGTTTTCCCTGTTGGTTGATTACATCGGCATGCTTGCCGAACTGGTCACTTACTTTTTGTAGTACGGCTACTTGTTTCCCTTGATTAGATTCCAGCTGAGAAAAAATAAGCGTTTCCAATGTTTTGCCAAAGGTTTCAAACCGAACCGCAATAGAATTAGCAGTTCGTATCATCGGATTGAGTTGTTCTTCTTCATAGTGACGGATGAAGCGGATTATATCGTCCTGCCGTTTGTTTATCTTCGCCAGTTCCGATTTTACGGATTCCGGGGCTTCCGATGGGTTGATATAGGCTTTATCAATATAGACAAATGCCAACCTGACTATTTCCCCTTTTTTCAGTGAATAGCGTTTGCAGAGCTTATCTATCAACTTACCCGTCTGTCGGTCTATTCCGATGGTGGTAAGTGTAGATATATGATTGGTCTTATCCATAATTATAACTTTTTTATAAAGAAAGTGAAATTTATTCAGTTGATTATAAGTGATATACGTTTTCGACTTATAATCATTGTTATAAACGGTTGCGAACGTAACCTATTAAAGCCGAAGGCTTTGCCCCGCAGAGCAAGAGGGAAGAACAGGACTTGTCCAGTTCCCTCTTGCTCGATTTAGCGAAACAGGCTGAACCGATAGGTGATGCAGTTTGTGCTAAATCGGGGTATTGATGCAGAAGAATAGTCTGAATGCAGGCTTCCTTTTTCTGCTACCTTTTGCTATTAGGGTTTATTCTCTAATTGATTGGCCTTTTCAAACTGTTTGTATGTTTGAGAATCGGCATGTTCACGAACAAAAGCCCTTATGTCGCTAGCTTTATAGTGTGCTTTCCGTCCGATTGTAAAGTAGGGAAGTACACCTTTAGCCCGATAGCGTTGTAGGGTTCTGAAAGATGCTTTAAGCAAGAAAGCTAAATCTTGATTGTCTAACAGCTTTTAATCTTCTTCGAATACAGTATCAGTATTAATAAGGGAATTCAAGTCTTGCCCGATTTCAGTAAGTTTCTTGGATAGCTTTTCCATCCATTTCTCGAAGTTTTCGTTGTCTATATACATTTTGCTTCAATTTTTAGTATAACATTATTATTTTCAATCGATTGATGAAGCAAAGTTCGGCAAATGGGTGCAAATAAGTTAGGGGAATACCAGTGGTACTCCCCCACAAATTGAATGTATATGATTGATTTACAAGCTGAATTACTTTATGTTTTATGAATGATAATAGCCCTCTTCTTTACTCTTTTGGATAATGGCAGCTTTTAATCTGTCGAGAAATTCGGTTATTTTCATTGGTTTTCGTTTGATTACTGCGCTTTCTTTTTTATAAATATCACCAAAATTTACATTGAACATCTTTTCAAAGATACGTGCTACATCACTAAGAAAGATTTCCTTATGATCTATGCGGATAATACCATCTGATATATAGAAGATACCACAGACTAGCTCCATCATATCTACGAGCTTGATAACTTCGTTATTCAAATAAAATGGTGATTTCCATTCAGATTCTATATTAATAAAGAATTTAGGATATTCCATCTGCCGATAGATTAATTCCTGCTCCATATTTATCAATGATAACAACTTATCTAGGAAAACCAATTTCAACTTACTGTTTTCTGTGGGGCATGATTCTTCCAATGCTTTAAGTGTCCCGAAGTCAATGTAACTCATATTAAGCTGTCTAATACGTATTTTATTGTCACTTATCCTATTCAAGTAATCAAAGAGTTCCTCCACAAATTCCAAATAAGCAGAAGCCATATCTTCAACAACAGACTTATCTAATTGGTATGGATGTCTTAGTAATTTGTATATACGCTTTTCAGTTAAATCCCAATCTGACATGCCCCTCTGTTTTTATCATTCGATATGAATTTATAAACTCTTCGCAATTATTTGCCATTTACATTGTCTATGCTTATAGAATTTTAAAGTCCACCATGCAGCAATAGATGTAAAGCAGCCTGCATATAAATCTACAGTGTCAGTATATCGGGTTACCTGTTGGCTTATTTCCTCCATCTTAATATAGTGATTCCAAATGATTACAGTATCGTTATATTCTTCTGTATCTATTTCTCGTGCAGCTTTATCCATCTTGACAACGTTTATCGTATGCCTGCCTACTGGCAAAAAGCCATGTAAGAACAACTTAAAAACAAAGGATTTACCCTCTTTCCACAACATAGGGGAGTCATCACAAGAAATAAAGCAGGCTTTAGGTTTACAAATCTCTCTCAATGTATCGACATCTTGAATTTTATCCCATATATTCTCTATATTAGAATGAAAATCCGAAGTAACAGTAACTCGGCAACCCATAACTTTTTTACCTTCACGTGTCGTTAACTTAACTTTCTGAATCATAATTGATAGTTTTTATATTGTTTATTATTAGTATGACTAACTATATGCAGCTCTACACATGTTATTCATTATTAATTTATTAACTTTGTGCAAAGTTACAGGCAAGCCTTAACTGTTACAATAGTCATTTATAATGAAACAAGACGTAACAATCTGAAAATATGAGATATGAAAAGTCAATCAATAGATAAAATAGAAAAAGCAGTAGAAAATATTCTGCCAACATCAGGTGCTTTTATTGACGAGTTGGATTACTCTGTTATAGAACAGAAAAAAGCAGATTGGCTTAAACTATCAGAACTCGCACATAGTATAGTGTTGGTCTTTGACTGTTATACTAAGAAATTCGTTTTTGTATCAGACAATATCCCTCAATCATATGGGATTGACTCTAAAAGGTTATTTATCAACGGACATGAACCTGTCTTAGAGATTATTCATCCAGGTGATATACATTACGGCTTGCTTGTTAGAAAGAAAATCTACTCCTTATTAAGTAGTCTTTCCGCTGAAGAAAAAATGAAGCATAAGATGGTACATGAGATGCGGGTAAAAAATGTACGTGGTGAATATATCCGTATTATTGAACAGGAGCAAGTAATAGAATTAGATAAGTCAGGTGATATTTGGCTTATGTTATAGGTTATCGATGTTGATGCAAGCCATGAATCAGAAACAACCAAAAGCCACCTCTATAATTTTGAAACAGGAGAACAGATTTTTATCGATTTGTCAAATACCTAAGAAGAGCCATTAACAAATAGAGAATTGAGTGTCTTGCAATTAATGAAACAAGGCTTATTAAGTAAAGAGATTGCAAACTCTTTGAATGTCAGCATCAATACAATAAACACTCATAGACAAAACATTCTATTCAAATTAAAAGCAAACAATTCTATCGAAGCCGTTAATATTGCTCAAAGGTTGGGTTTATTAAATAGCTCAACTCAAAAAAGCATTTTTTCCGAAACGGATTAATAATATTAACTCTATCAGTGTAGCATCCAGTCTGTGCAAGTCTTAAGCTAAAAATACTACCCAAAGCGTAGCGTAGGTGTGGAGATTTTTAGCTTAACCCGTAGGGCTTGGACTTGAACGGACTGGATACGGAGCTTATCTTTGTTAATGTTTTTAGTCTGATTTGGAAAATTCAAAGTATCTCTCTCATCGGTCATGTGTAGTAATCAGTCTCATAATCTTTTCTAATAATGGTTTTGTTTTTATTTCAACATCCTTTGATTTGCTTATCATATTTGAGTAGGCAATGAAAACAAGGAAAGCTTTTAATATTGCCCCGTCAATATCCGCTCTGATTAAGGGCTCATTATATTGTATCTGCATAAACCCAGAGATAGTTAATAATATAAAATATGATAGATATATAAGAAAATTCACATTGTTTTTGTTAATGACATAAAGAGCTAGTTCCGTCATAACAGCCTCATATTTATGATTTCCCCAATTCTTCAAAGGGGTATATTCTTTAATTATCCAATGAATAAATTTTGATCCATGCACACAGATTATTGAGCCTGTAGCAAGTGTAATAAAAAATACACTTGGCTGTGAAATATTTAAATCAAGTAGAAATACCAAGCCCTTTATAGCAAGCATGGGTATTCCAAATGCATATACTCCCAGAAAAATATAACTCATTAGGATAGTCATTGTTGGAAGCATTAAATTAAGCCATAGCATGGTGATTCCTAATGGTAATGATATAATAACATTTAGAATTTTAAATATCTTATTTTTGCTCTTACCCATTAGTGAGTTTACCCCCATAAACACAACTACATATCCAGTGAAAAATATTACAGATCTCCATTCAAATCTCATTATTAACCAAAAGTATAAAGATGCTAAAATCACACCTATACCAACGATCAATATAATAATCAATGAAAGTTTTCTATTTTCTGAGATTTGTATTTTTCTCCACCATTTAACAAAGCTCCTTGATTCAATGACTTTTTGGTGTTCAGGATTAGTACATTTCTTAGGTCTTTTTAATAGCTCATGATATGCACCTTTTGTTTTTGTTGCTTTATGATATTTCAGCTCATATTCTAATATCTCATCATTCGATAATAACACTAACATATATGTACCAGTTACGATACCGTATGTACCCTCTGTGTCTTTATGAAATTTACGCCTTACTTCATGAACGTTTTTATTGAATTCTCTTAAGTCATTTTGTAAGAGCAAATCTATATTATTATTCATCACCATTTCCTCAATTACTTCATTGTCTTTACATGGATAAAATGCCCAATACACAAAAACAAACATGAATATAAACAACAAAGGAATACATCCATAGGTGGTTTTAAAACATATATATTCAATTAGTTCAACACACACCAAACACACTCCAGCAACAACAATTGCCCATGTTTTCTCCATCGGTTGTCGCATATCGTAGCTAAAGCATAGATTCCCTTCTTCGTTTTCCCAAGTCTTTATATTCTTTGCTGTCTTATCCATATAAAATAAAAATTAGGTAATAATGTTGTAAATCAAAATTTTTACTGCTTATCAAAGATATGGTTATAATATATGAAAACCAAAATACTTGTTACAAATTTAATATTGGGAATTGGACATCTGCTACTTTCCACTGAAATTCCTTTCTACATTAATCATATCTCGCATGATAGAACTATCCAACACTTTAGCGTAGTGCTGTGTCATTTTTATATTAGAGTGCCCCAAAATCTTAGCTACATTCTCCATTGATACCTCATTGCCTAGGAATACAGTTGTAGCCGCTGTATGGCGGGCGGCGTGCGTGGTCAGTCGCTTGGTAATACCGCATAAATCAGCAATTTCTTTCAAATAGGAATTTGTGCGCTGATTGCTTATTACAGGCAGAAGCAGACCTTTCTTGATGCACTCTATATTATCTTCATACTTTCTAAGTATTCTTTGAGGAATAGACAATACTGGTATATTACACATCTGATTAGTCTTTTGTCGTGCCTTGCGTATCCACAATGCACCGTTATTGTCTTTTACCAAGTGCTCACGGCTCAACTGCTGAATATCTGCAAAAGCGAGCGCCGTAAAGCAACAAAAAATAAAAATATCTCTTACCTGTTCCAGTCGCTTGATGGTAAATTCTTTGTTCATCAGAATATCCAGTTCTTCACGTGATAGAAATTCTACATTTACTTCCTCTTGTTTGAAGTGAATACCATAAAAAGGGTCTTTCTTTATCCAGTCATTAGCCAAAGCAATACGAATTACTTTCTTCAAGGTCTTCAAATGTTTCAAAGCAGAATTGTTTTGGCAATGCTTATCCGTTTTCAGCCAAAAGTCGAAGTCACGAATAAACTGACCGTCTACATCTGATAACATTATATCATCACGGTGATAGCAAGAACGGATATATTCTTTCAGGCGATTAATAGAGGTATCAAATTTGGCTACGGTAGATGCAGTATATTCTTTGTCTATCATAGCCCGACATTTCTCGTTATGTTCCGCATAGACTTCTAATAAACTACGTCGCACTTTATCACGTCCGTAGAAACAATCTTTTATTATGTCGGCTGTTACCTGTTTATTGTCTATCTCCAATTCACGATGTATCTGTAATACTTTGGCTCGAATTGTACTGATATAGTGGTTTAGTTCTGTGGCTACACGGTCTTTTCCTTTGGAACATTCCTTTTTCTGATTCCATAAATCCACAGGAATACTCCGTTTAATCATAACTTCGGCTACTCGCTTGTTTACAATGATGCGCATACAAACAGGAGCTTCACCGTTTTTGAGAAGTTTGGCTTTCTTGATAATGAATAGTACGCTCAATGTGTTTCTTTTCACTGCTCCCATAATTCTTTAATTATTAAGTGTTGCAAAATTAGTTTATTAGGCTCAAAAACCAACTACGCAAAACGCTGACAATCAAAGCTAAATGCGTCAATTCGTGGGAGCAAAAACAGCTTTCAAAAAGTCCCACGGATAAGCCACGTGCAGACTGCTCTAAACTGCTATTTTTTGCCAAAGTGAGGAAAAAGAAAAAGCCCTGTAATTATTGAATTACAGAGCTTTATCTTATTTTACTTTCTTCGAAAGCGGTCCGGACGGGACTCGAACCCGCGACCCCATGCGTGACAGGCATGTATTCTAACCAGCTGAACTACCGAACCATTTTATAATCAACAATAATTTTGAAAAAGAGGCGGTCCGGACGGGACTCGAACCCGCGACCCCATGCGTGACAGGCATGTATTCTAACCAGCTGAACTACCGAACCTCTTTTCTTTTATCGCTATCTCTCTCGATTGCGGTGCAAAGGTAAGTATTATTTTTAAACCTGCAATAGCTGACGCAAAAAAATATCATATTTGATAGCAAAAATATCTGGAGAGACCTCAGAAGCTACATAATTATGCCGCCCCTATCCCCTTCCCGATCACACCAGTTTATCACAAATACATTTCATTTTGGAACTTTTCAGTCGCCATTCATAATTATGTAATGATAATTTGTTACTTTTGCGACTCAATATAAATGCTTAACAACAATGGACGTTGCCATTATTAAATATAATGCCGGAAACATCTACTCGGTAGATTACGCTTTGAAGCGGTTGGGCGTTACCCCGATCATCACGGCTGATCCGGAATTATTAAATAAAGCGGATAAGGTTATCTTTCCCGGAGTAGGTGAAGCTTTCACGACCATGGAGTATTTAAGGGAGCATAAATTGGATCAGGTGATCTTGAACCTAAAGCAACCGGTACTCGGGATATGCCTCGGCATGCAATTGATGTGCATGCGTTCGGAGGAAGGAAACGCTGATTGCTTGGGGATCTTCCCTACGGAAGTAAAACGTTTCATTCCGCGAAAGCATGAGGACAAGGTTCCTCACATGGGTTGGAATACCTTGACAAACGTTAAAAGCGGCCTATTCAATGAGCGATTGGAGAACAAATTTGTTTACTTCGTACATAGTTATTATGTACCTGTAAATGAATATACGGCGGCTACGACCGATTACATCCTTCCGTTCAGCGCCGCTTTACATAAGGACAACTTCTACGCGACACAGTTCCATCCGGAAAAAAGTGGATCGGTAGGAGAGGTTATATTGAAAAACTTTTTAAAGATATGATTGAGCTTATTCCCGCTATAGATATAATAGATGGCAAATGCGTCCGGTTGACGCAAGGAGATTACGCGACCAAGAAGGTTTACAACGAAGATCCTCTGGAGGTGGCCAAGATGTTCGAGGGTAACGGCATCCGGCGTTTGCATGTGGTAGATTTGGATGGAGCCCGTGAAGGACGCATCATCAACTACCGTATCCTTGAGCGGATAGCGACCCGGACTTCCTTGATCATTGATTTCGGAGGGGGCTTGAAACAAGAGGATGATCTGGAGATCGCCTTCGAAAGCGGCGCCCAGATGGTAACCGGAGGCAGTATCGCCGTGAAGAACCCGGAAATGTTCACCTCTTGGATCAGCAAGTTCGGTAGCGAGAAAATCATATTAGGGGCCGATGCCAAAGAAAAGAAGATCGCCATCAGCGGTTGGGAGGAAACGACCAGCCAAGAGTTGGTTCCTTTTATCAAAGGATATTACGACAAGGGGATTACCAAGGTGATCTGCACGGATATCGCACGGGATGGTATGCTGCAAGGCCCGGCTATCGATTTATATAAAGAGATACGGGACGAGATCCCCTTCCTTTATATCATAGCGAGCGGTGGCGTAAGCTCGATCGAGGATATTGAGAAATTATCTGAGGCTGGGATTCCCGCTGTCATTTTCGGCAAGGCCATTTATGAGGGGAAGATCCAGTTGAAAGATTTACTTCGTTTTACTTGAAATAATAAAATAGATATATGCTAGCCAAGAGAATTGTTCCCTGTCTGGATATAAAGGATGGAAAGACCGTAAAAGGCATCAACTTCGTGAACTTTCGCGACGCTGGAGACCCCGTGGAGTTGGGCGCCCAGTACAGCCGTGAAGGGGCCGACGAATTAGTGTACTTGGATATTACCGCCTCACACGAGGGGCGAAAGACTTTCACCGAGTTGGTAAAACAAGTGGCGGCCCATATCAGCATCCCTTTTACCGTGGGTGGAGGTATCAACGAATTGAAGGACGTGGATCGTTTGCTTAGCGCTGGCGCCGATAAGGTCTCGATCAACTCGGCGGCTTTACGTAACCCGGCATTAATCGAGGAGATCGCCAAGAACTTTGGTAGTCAGGTATGCGTAGTCGCTATCGACGCTAATTTTGAGAACAATGACTGGCTATGCTATCTAAACGGAGGGCGTGTCCCGACGGATAAGTATTTGTTTCAATGGGCCTCGGAAGCGGAAAGCCGTGGCGCCGGCGAGATACTTTTCACCAGTATGACGCACGATGGCGTAAAAGACGGATACGCGAACGACGCTCTGGCTACCTTGGCCGATACGTTGCATATCCCGGTTATCGCCTCCGGTGGAGCGGGAAAGATGGAACATTTCCGGGATACGTTTTCCAACGGGAAAGCGGGCGCGGCTTTAGCGGCCAGCGTTTTCCATTTCGGCGAGATACGGATTAGCGACTTGAAGCAATACCTCAAGGACGAGGGGATCAATGTAAGGATATAACACATTATATATAAAGATGAAATTAGATTTCGAGAAAATGGGCGGATTAATTCCCGCTATCGTACAAGACAACAACACTAGTAAGGTATTAATGTTGGGCTTCATGAATCAAGAAGCTTATGATGAGACAGTAAGTACGGGTAAGGTTACATTCTTTAGCCGCACGAAAAACCGTTTGTGGATGAAGGGAGAGAGTAGCGGAAATACGTTGCAGGTGGTTAGCATCACGGCGGATTGCGACAACGATACATTATTGATCAAGGCGATTCCAGCCGGACCGGTTTGCCATACGGGAGCGGATACTTGTTTCGGCGAGAAGAACGTAGAGGATATCATGTTCTTGAAATACTTGCAGAACTTCATCGAGCGTCGCCGTCAAGAAATGCCGGAAGGTTCCTATACGACTACCTTATTCCAGAAAGGCGTGAATCGCATGGCCCAGAAAGTCGGCGAAGAAGCGGTAGAGACCGTTATCGAGGCGACCAACGGAACCGAGGACGGCTTCATCTATGAGGCATCCGACTTGGTTTACCACTTAATCGTATTATTGACAAGCAAGGGACTTCGTCTGGAAGACCTCGCCCGTGAATTAAAGAAAAGACATAAAGGTTGATAAATTCTATGGAAGAAGATATTCTACTCAAATTAGAGAACGTGGAGATATGCCGTGAGGAAAACAGGGTATTACACGACGCATGCCTCACGCTTCGTAACGGAGAGTTCGTATATGTGATCGGGAAGGTAGGCTCCGGTAAAAGCAGCCTGCTCAAGTCCTTGTATTGCGAGATACCGATCTTGCGAGGCGAGGCACGTATCATGGATTACAACCTCACCAAGATGAAGCGGAAGGATATCCCTTATTTGCGTAGGAAACTAGGTATCGTCTTCCAAGATTTCCAATTGTTGACCGACCGTTCCGTCTCCAAGAATCTGGAATTCGTGCTGAAAGCCACCGGATGGAAAAAGAAAAGCGAGATCAAGGAACGGATAGACAACGTGCTCCGTCAGGTAGGCATGCAAGACAAAGGCTATAAAATGCCGCATGAGCTATCCGGCGGGGAACAACAACGTATCGTTATTGCCCGTGCCCTTCTGAACAACCCCAAGTTGATACTGGCGGATGAGCCGACCGGCAACTTGGACCCGGAGACGAGCGGACAAATCGTACAACTCTTACACGACATCTGCCAGCAGGGAACGGCGGTGATTATGACCACTCATAACTATACGATCGTGCATAATTATCCTGCCCGCATAGTAAAATGCGAGAATGCCTGTCTAAGTGATGTCAGAGAATAATTTTTTTGTAACTTTGCGGTCGCATTCGATTGAAAAAGAAAACAATTTAATATAGAACAAAAGAAGATGAAAGTTTTAAAGTTTGGCGGTACTTCTGTGGGATCTGCACAGAGAATGAAAGATGTAGCGAAACTGATCACGGGAGACCGTAAGATCGTTGTATTGTCAGCCATGTCGGGTACAACCAACTCGTTAGTCGAGATTTCCGACTACCTGTACAAAAAGAACCCAGACGGAGCGAATGAGATCATCAACAAGCTTGCCATGAAATATATGGGCCATGTTGAGGAACTATACAGCACCGAGGAATATAAACAGAAGGCCAAAGAACTGATAAAATCTCATTTCGAATATATCCGTACGTTCACGAAGGATCTGTTTACCTTGTTCGAGGAAAAGGTTGTCTTGGCACAAGGAGAGTTGATCTCTACGGGTATGATGAATCTTTATTTGAACGAATGCGGCGTGAAATCCGTATTGATCCCGGCTTTGGATTATATGCGTACGGATAAGAACGCGGAACCGGACCCTGTCTATATCAAAGAGAAATTGGTGAAATTACTCGCTGATAATAAGGATGCTGATCTATACATCACACAAGGTTATATCTGCCGCAACGCTTATGGCGAGATCGATAACCTGCAACGGGGTGGTAGCGACTATAGCGCATCCTTAATCGGCGCGGCTATCGGTGCGGAAGAGATCCAGATCTGGACAGACATCGACGGTATGCACAATAACGACCCTCGTATCGTACAGGGAACGTCTCCAGTCCGTCAATTGCATTTCGAGGAAGCTGCCGAATTAGCTTATTTCGGAGCCAAGATCCTTCACCCGACTTGTATATTGCCGGCTAAATTGAACAACATCCCGGTTCGTTTGTTAAATACGATGCAGCCGGACGCTCCGGGTACATTGATCTCAAACGCTATCGAAAAAGGTAAGATCAAAGCGGTCGCCGCCAAAGACAATATTACCTCTATCAAGATCAAGAGCGGACGTATGTTGCTAGCTACAGGTTTCTTGCGTAAGGTATTCGAGACTTTCGAGAACTACCAGACTCCGATCGATATGGTTACAACCTCCGAAGTGGGTGTCTCCGTTACGATCGATAACCGCAAGCATCTGGAAGAGATCGTTGACGATTTGAAGAAGTACGGAACCGTGACCGTAGACGAGGATATGGTTATCGTTTGCGTGGTTGGCGACCTAGAATGGGATAACATCGGCTTCGAGGCTTGTATCGTACAAGCTATGAAGGATGTCCCGGTCCGTATGATCTCCTACGGAGGAAGCAACTACAACGTCTCCTTGCTGATCAAGGCCTCGGACAAGCAGAGAGCGCTGCAAGCTCTAAGCGATCATTTATTTAACAACAAATAAAAACAAACGAGGGCGGCCTTTTACAGACTGCCCTTATTTATCTTTATATAATTTCGTATAATATGCTCAAAGGAACATTTCCTGTAGAAAAGTTCAAGCAGCTTTCTACGCCTTTTTATTATTATGATGTCAAGCTATTGCAAGACACATTAGACGTAGTAAAAACCGAATCCGGGAAATATGGTTACCACGTGCATTATGCCGTGAAAGCGAATGCCAATCCCCGTATCCTTTCCATCATAGCGGCAAACGGCCTTGGCGCAGACTGCGTAAGTGGCGGCGAGGTACAGGCAGCTTTAGATGCCGGTTTTCCTGCCGATAAGATTGTCTTTGCCGGTGTTGGCAAAGCGGATTGGGAGATCAACCTAGGACTGGACAATGATATTTTCTGCTTTAACGTGGAATCTGCCGTTGAGCTGGAAATCATCAATGAGCTGGCGGCCGCTAAAAATAAAGTAGCCTCTATCGCCCTTCGTATCAACCCGGAAGTGGATGCCCATACGCATGCCAAGATCACGACGGGTATGAAAGAGAATAAATTCGGTATCAACCTTAGCCAATTAGGAGGTGTACTGGATAAATTAAAGGAGATGAAGAATGTGAAGTTGATCGGTATCCATAGCCATATCGGTTCACAGATCACGGATATGTCTAGCTTCCGCAATTTGGTAATTCGTTTCAACGAGATACAGGAAGAACTGGAAGCTCATGGGGTTACAGTGGAGAACCTAAACTTCGGAGGTGGACTAGGTATCGATTACTATCACCCGAATCATTTATCGATCCCGGCTTTCGATAACTATTTCGCAGCCATTCATAAACTGCTTCAAGTACGTCCGGGTCAACAGGTACATTTTGAGCCGGGACGTTCGATCGTCGCTCAATGCGGAACATTAATCTCTAAGGTATTATATGTCAAGGAAGGAGAGACGAAGAAATTCGCTATCCTTGATGCAGGTTTCACGGAATTGATCCGCCCGGCGATGTACGACGCTTATCACCGTATCGAGAACATCAGCAGCGATGAGGCAGTAGAGACTTACGATGTAGTGGGCCCGATCTGTGAGTCATCGGATGTATTCGGTAAGGATGTAGAGTTGAATAAGGCTCATCGTGGCGACTTGATCGCCCTTCGTTCCGCCGGCGCTTATGGCGAGGTCATGGCCTCCCAATACAACTGCCGCCATTTACCGAAAGCCTATTATTCCGATACGATAAAATAATGAGCCAATTGATCAATGTGCCAATGTAAATACCTTGAGTAGCTTATTGGCACATTGGCGTATTAATCATATTGGCTCATTAATGATATTGGCACATTGGCATATTAATCACATTGGCACATTATTATGTTTCTACTCAATAATACAGAGCTTTTCCTATTGGGAATCACCTTAATAGGGTTCGTTATCTTATCTCTTTATTATCTGATCGCTTATGCCCGCCTTTTACGTGCGTCAAGACGAACGGATGATACCTTAGAGGAAGGTAATAAACTCCCCGTATCCATCATCATATACGCTAAAAATGATTCTGAGAACCTCAAGAAACACCTTCCTGCGTTACTTACACAAGATTACCCGGAATATCAGGTAGTCGTTATCAACGATGGCTCGAGCGACGATACTGACGATACGCTAAAGTTCTTTCAAAATGAGTATAAACATTTGTATCATACTTACGTCCCCTCGGACGCTCGTTACCTAAGCCGCCGTAAACTGGCGTTTACCCTAGGCGTGAAAGCGGCCAAATACGATATTCTTCTATTCACGGAGGCGAATTGCCAACCGCTCAACGATCAATGGTTATCTGCCATGGTTGGTGGATACACACCCGAGACCAGTATTGTCTTGGGCTACTGCAAATACAGCAACTACAAGGGATTCTTTCATAAGTTGATCGCCTATGATAACTTATTGACGGGTTTACGTTATCTATCTTCCGCCCTCTCCCATCACCCATATACCGGAAACGGACGAAATTTATCTTATCGGAAAGAGTTATTCTTCAAGCATAAAGGTTACTACCAATCCTTGAACTTGCATGCGGGAGACGATGACTTATTCATCAACGAAGCCTCGACCAAGGAGAATACGAAAGTAATCTACACTCCGGACAGCCTAACGGAAATGGATCAAATCGAACGTTTTGGAATCTGGAAAGAGATGAAGGTTTCCCGTGCCGCCACTCAACGGTATTACAAAGGAAGCGCCTTGACATTCTATCATCTCGAATCCACTTGTTTCTTCCTTTTCCAAGTATCGGTTATCGCTACGGTTGTGATCGGATTACAGGGCAACTGGCTAATCTCCTTGATCGCCGTATTATTATATTTGATACGTTTTATAATCAAGGCAATCGTTTTCGGCAAATCGGCTCGAATGCTTCAACAAAGCCCTACTATCGGTTGGTTATTCCTGCTGGAGTTTATTCAACCCATATTCAATGGATATGTCCGTATTTACCGGCTTTTCAGAAGTAGGAAGGATTATACGTTCCGGTTGGAGAATTAATAATGATGAGCACTCTCATAGGATATCTCTTCTTCCGCCACTTTGGGAAGTTCTTCCTCCTCTAGTAGCGGGTAGGCTGGGGTAAACTTCGCATGATAGGTAGATTCCACATACGTCTTTTCCAATAAACGGACGACATTTTCTAAAGTAGCTTGCCGTTCTTTGGGTTTAAGCTGGCATTCCCAAATCACCATCGTATTCCAGCCCATCGCTCGTAATTCCTCACGTACACGGGCATCCCGAGCTTTATTCCGGTTTAGTTTCTCGGTCCACCACTCTACCCGGGTACGGGGAGGACGAAATTCCGGGCAACCCTCGTGCCCATGCCAGAAACAGCCGTTCACGAAGATAGCGGTCTTATATTTACGCAATACGATATCAGGGGTACCGGGAAGGCGCTTTACATTCACACGAAAGCGAAAGCCACAATGGAACAGGTATTTACGGACTATAATCTCGGGCTTTGTATTCTTGCCCTTAATCATAGACATGATATAGCTACGCTTTTCTTTAGAGATAAGATCTGTCATACCAATCCGGCAAAACTAGAACGTATGCCAAAGATACGGCTTTTATTCAAAACGGATACTCTTGGCCGGATCAATCTTCGTAATCAAATAGGAAGGTCCCAGCATCATCAACATGGAGGCGGCCAATGTCCCTATATTCAAAAGGAACAGTGAAAATAGACTCAGATCGATAGGCACGGCATCCAAATAATAAATAGAAGGGTCTAATTGGATAATATGGAAATGAGATTGAAGCAAACAAAGAGAGATACCGATGATATTCCCCCACAACATTCCTTTGCCGATCAAGAAGAAAGAGACATACAAGAAAATCTTGCGAATACTGTTATTATTTTGTCCCAAGGCTTTTAGGATTCCGATCATATTGGTACGTTCCAAGATTATGATCAATAATCCTGAGATCATGGTAAACCCTGCGACGGAAAGCATCAGCGCCAAGATAACCACCACATTAATGTCTAGCACATCCAGCCAATTAAAGATCATCGGGTTCAACTCCTTGATCGAGCGGGCGTAAAACGTATTACCATTTCGGTCTTGCCGTTCCGTCAGATCGAAATAAATATCCTCGGCCACTTGGTCCAAACGATCATAGTCATCCACTTGCAACTCCAGTCCGCTTACTTGATCTTTATCCCAACCGTTCAAGCGACGTATCTGCTTAATATCGGCGATTACGAACATCTTGTCATAATCAAGGAAACCCGTCTCATAAATCCCCGTGATCGTGAACTTACGGGCACGCACATCGTCTTGCACAAAATAAGTCAGGAAAGAATCCCCTACCTTTAGTCCTAGCAGATCTGACAAATACTTGGAAATAATAACATCCGTAGAGTTCTTATCCGGCTGGATCGTAAAGATCTCGCCCTCTTTTAAATTATCCTTGAAGAAAGTCCAGTCATAATCCGTATCCACCCCTTTCAAGACAATACCTTGAAAGTCTTGGTCAGTCTTCAAGATACCTAGCTTCGTTGCGAATTTCTCGACATGGCGAATACCGGGGAATGCATCGAGCGCATTCAATAAAGTATCGCTAACCGCTATCGGCTGCGACTCATAGGAAGAATTACTATCGAAATTCGTGATCTGGATATGCGAGCCGAAACCGATCACCTTGTTCCGGACCTCTTTCTTAAAGCCTATCACGATCGCCACCGAAAGGATCATCACCGCCAATCCCAAAGCGATCCCGATCATGGCAATACGAACAGCGGGAGGAGTAACCTCACGATCCCCCTCCTTGCTGAAATGTATCTTTTCGGCGATAAATAGCTCTAAATTCATTTATAACATTCTTCCCGGATAAGCTTCCAACGCCTTTGATAACACCGTCAAAGCTTTCGCCAGGTCTTCCTTTTTCAAAACATAGGCCATACGAACCTCATTCTTACCAAGTCCCGGTGTTGTGTAAAAACCCGACGCCGGTGCCATCATGACCGTCTGACCCTCGTATTCAAACTCTTCCAGACACCAAGCGCAGAACTTATCGGCATCATCCACCGGAAGTTTAGCCACCGTATAGAAAGCGCCCATCGGTATGGGAGAATAAACGCCGGGAATACGGTTCAAGCCATCGATCAAGCATTTACGCCGTTCCACATACTCGTCATAAGTCTCACGGGCATACTCCTCGGAAGCATCCAAAGAAGCCTCGGCAGCGATCTGTCCGATCAAAGGCGGGCTTAAACGAGCTTGGCAGAACTTCATGACGGCACTACGCACCTCGGCATTTTTCGTAATCAACGCACCGATACGGATACCGCATTCCGAATAGCGTTTGGAGACAGAATCGATCAATACCACGTTCTGCTCGATACCTTCCAGATGACAAGCCGAGATATACGGGGAACCGGTATAGATAAACTCCCGGTATACCTCATCCGAGAAAAGATAAAGATCATATTTCTTTACGATATCCCGGATTTGATTCATCTCACGACGCGTATACAAATAACCCGTAGGATTGTTCGGGTTACAGATCAGGATCGCTTTGGTACGCTCATTGATCAACTCCTCGAATTTTTCCACTTTCGGAAGAGAAAATCCTTCCTCTATCGTAGTCGTCACTGTCCGGATCACGGCTCCTGCCGAGATAGCGAATGCCATATAATTGGCATAAGCAGGTTCCGGTACGATAATCTCATCACCCGGATTCAAGCAACTCAAGAAGGCAAACAAAACAGCCTCCGAACCACCGGTAGTGATGATAATATCGTCAGCCGTAAGATTAATATCATACTTTTTATAATATCCAACCAACTTCTCGCGATAACTGCGATATCCCTGACTAGGGCTATATTCCAACACCGTACGATCGACATTACGGATCGCATCGAGTGCCGCTCGCGGAGTGGGAAGGTCGGGCTGACCGATATTCAGGTGATACACATGAACTCCTCTCTGTTTGGCAGCATCGGCCAATGGAGCCAGCTTCCGGATCGGGGAAGCGGGCATTTCGACTCCTCTTTGTGAGATGTTGGGCATTATTATTCTATATTTATTCGTTTTTATGATGCAAAGATAGGCATTTTAGTTGACAGTTGACACCAAATTCAAGCCGTTTATGACTTGAACCGCATCACGCTCTTTACAGTCATCGACTCATCATTGGCAGTGAGGTAAGTAACCGAATAGTCCTTACCTCCCTCCTCGACATTGACAATCACATGACCGGCATCAAACGACGAGGGGTTAAGTATATCAAGCCACGGCTGTCCGGCATCCTCGGCACGACGTTCTGCAGGGAACACGGTAGGACACACGATGCGCTCGCCGGGATAAAGATTCCGGTTATAAAAACGCTCCATGACCGAAGGCAGTGTATGAAGCTGATCCCACACGTTGTTGACAACAACACGCGGACGCAACGCAGCCACGAGCTTATCAGTCATTGACATGTGTCCGTGGTGATTGATTTTCGCCACACTCACCGGCTCAACCACGTCGGCTATCGCATCCTCTATCTCGAATCTCTTTCCATTAGGCAACTCCCAGCCATCAGAGAAGTCTCCCGCCGTATAGAATTTGAAATCGCCGTAGGTAAAGATCATGCCCAGGCTCATTCCGTTTTCACTGAACTTAACCGGATTGGATTTCTTGCGCTCCGCATAGAGGTCACGTATATTCCCCTCCTTATCGGCAATGCGGCCGTTGGCACAGATATTTCTTACCGAGAATCCCGGATATGCCGTAGCGTCTTTCTTCATGGCGATCTGGTTGGTTTCGCCAAGACAGAACTTCTCAATCTCCATCTTCTTATGAGCCAACATATAGTCGTAAAAATCCTTCATGTGCTCAAAAGCATCGGCTGCCTCCTGGGTCAAAGGAAGAGGATCGTTGTAGTCGGGCCAGCAACGGTCAAAAGCCTTGCCAAACGTAAGGTACTCGGCAGCCTGAGAGAATCCACTTAGGTAGTAATCCTTACCATCCCTCGTCTCCTTACGAGCGTAGAATTTATTGTTGCCACCGTGATCTGAATGATAGTGCGTCAACATCATATAATCAACATAATCCTTCTGAGGGTTCACTCTCCGGACATAGCGTGAGATCCACTCCCCGGCATGCCGATCGGGATTGGGAAGCACCGGCACAGCCAATTTACCGCGCCCAACCGCATTATGATCACCACAATCAAGCAGCATCGTTGTACCGTCGGGGAAAATCAAGAACATCGATTCCGACACCCCGGTATAAATCAGATGAATCTGGAACTGCCCCTTTTTCCATCCTTTCCATGCTTTTCCTACTTCAGCATCCTTAGCGCCCCACGCCAAAGCCTCCCTGAAATCCATCAAACAAGCAGCGCTCACAAGCGTAGCATTCTTCAAAAAACCTCTTCTATCCATCATTCAAAACCGATATTAATATTAGCCTACCCACAAATATACGGAATAATTCTTAATTCTATTAAATACCCGGCCGTGGCGAATCCTTGCTAGCGTGCATCGTAGAAACAAAGGCATTCGGATCGATCTCTTTCACCTCATCTTTCAAGCGGGGCATATCTTTTCGTTCAGCGATCGTGAATATAATCTCAGTCTCATTTCCCTGATACATTCCCTTACCGTGAATAAAAGTACCCCTCATACCCATTTTATCGACTATCAAGGTCTTCAACTCCTGTGTCTTACGAGAGACAATGAAGACGGCACGGTTCGGGTTCTCCGTCTGGAACATCTCCACGATCTTTCCATATACGAAAATAGTAAACCAAGAATACAAAGGTACCGCCCAATCCTTAAACACGATCAAGCCCAACAATACGACCGCGGAATCCAATACGATGATCATATTGCTAACCTTCAAGTTGGAGTCATTAGCGATCACACGTGCCAATACATCCGTACCGGCACTCGTACTTTGCGCCCGGAAAATACAGGTAACGCCCAAGCCTAAAATAGCTCCACCGTAAAAGGCGGCGATAAAGGCATCGTTCTCCACCAATGGATCGGTAAGGAAATAAGATAATGAGTCGGTAAATATAGAGATCAGCAAGAAAGTGACGATCGTCTTCGGGCCGGAAGACAATCCGATCTTTTTCATCGCCAAAATCATCAACGGGATATTGAAGCAAAGCGCCGTCGCACCCATCGGCAAACCATCCGGGAAGAACGGGAACAAATCTTTCGTCACATAGTGGATTACGATAGAGATACCGTACACACCTCCCGGTACGATTTTGTAAGGCGCTAGGAAAAGCACGTAACTAAGTGCCTGCAAAAATGAACCTACCACGATTAAGGAGTAGTCCATTACATTTCTCTTCAAAGTAGCATTAGAAGGGACTAAAAGTTGTTGTGTTGTCATGACTCGAATTAAGCGTTATTTGTAAAACGCCGCAAACTTACACAATCTTCTTCGATTTATACACAAGCCTCAAAAAAAAGTATCCCCACTATTTACCTTTTGACAGGAAATAGTGGGGGACACACTCTTATATAGTATAAATTACTTACTTGCGTTATCCGCTAAGTACACTTCCGGGAACGTATTAACACCCAGCGTACGGTTGTTATTGTTCGTGATGTTCAATAAAGTAACATACTTACGATATTGATCCGGGCTCAAAGCCTTCTTCATCAACTTCAAATTACCGTAAACCGCTTGATACATTTTCTTATCCTGCAATTTAGCGCTAGCTTTTACGCTCGCATTCTGCATCTCGATGAAATATTCGTTGATGTTAGCTACCTCGTCCAACTGGCTCGGAGTCAATTGCAAATAGTTCGCTAACTTCTCTGTACTTACCACAAACGGTTCTCTACTCAAACTCGGTTTCTGAGCGAAGCTCATTGTCGCACACATCAATAAGGCCGCGACTGCCATTCCAAAACGTTTCATAATACCTAAAAACCTTAAATTGTTAAACCTAAACAAAAACCTTAAAAACACATAGCCCAATCACATTGGCTTAATTACTTCTCAGCCAAATAGCTGTCCAAAAGCGGATTAGAAACCTTATCTTCCTGATTAGCGCGAGTCACATTAATCAACGCTACATATTTACGATATTGATCTTTAGTCAATGCACGTTTCATCAGTTTCAAATTACACAACAATGCGTTGCGAGTTTCTTCCGGTCTTGCGTTATTGCAAAGCGCTTCCGCAGACAGGGGTTGACCTAATTGATTCTCGAAGTAAGTATTAATCTCTGACACCTCAGCGATCTGGTTTGCGTCAAGCTGCAAATATCTGCTTAGCTTATCGAAACTCATACTCTTTGAATCACTAACCTTTTGAGCGAAGCTCATTGTCGCTACCATCATTAAAGCGACTACCATCATACCTAAACGTCTCATAATACCTAAAATTTAAACCTAAACTAAGACCTTAACTAATAAATGCGGCGTTTCCGCATCTTCTATCTTTCTCTTTTTGTTACTGCAAATATAACAGTATGTTTTATAACATTGTTCTTCAATACGGTTAATTTTTGCAAACAACTGACGTTATTGATATATATCAAGGCATATAGCAATCATTTTGTAACATACATTACGATAAACACTATCTATTTCATCATAGACACCGTTTATAAACAAGCAAAAGCCTAGATATATTCTTATACAAGCCTAGCTGTATTCTTATACGATACCATATCTATTCTATAATCTCCGTCGTGGATTATACAAACCACAGCGTGGTCTATAAAAACCACGACATGATCTATACAGACCACGACGTGGTTTATAGAATAGATACAGTCACAAGATACTTTTTATGCAATAGCTTGATACTTTACATCTATCCTTTACTTATTTATCGGCTAGATAAACATCGGGGAAGGAAAGCCCGCTCGTCATCCGGTTATTATTGTTCGTTACGTTGATCAAAGCCACGTATTTCCGATATTGATCGGTGCTTAACGCCTTTTTCATCAACTTTAAGTTGCCAAATACGGCTTGCCGCATCCGTTTATCCCGCATTTTATGACTTCCCCTCAAGCCCTCGCTTTGCTTTTCCCTAAAATAATCGTTGATCATCGCTACCTCATTAATCTGGCTGGGACGTAATTCCAGATAGCTTACCAATTGGCCCACATTGACTACAAACGGTTCTTTATGTAAGCTCGATTCCTGCGCGAAACTCATTGTCACACTTACCAACAAGGCTGACATAGCCATTACTAAACGTTTCATACTACCTATTCCTTTCATTTGTTAAACCTTAAAAACCTATTTCTCTGTGATCTTTGATACAAATATAGGGTGAGGTTTCCCGCTAGAAAAGGAAGAATCGACGAAGTACGCCGTAGGTTTAGACGAAACCGGGAATCAAGCGGATCAAGAAATCAGCTTATTCCTCTCGTACGAGGCTTTTACCAAGCGGATATAGACGAATAAGGAAAGAAGGCAACAAACCGCCCCGACTCCGTAGGCGGTAGCCAGATTGGTATGGGTAGCGATAAAGCCGGCGGATAACATCCCGATCCCCATCCCGAAATCGAAAGAGGTCAAGTAGGTGGAAGTAGCCGTACCGCGCATATGGTGCGGAGCGACATTCACGAAAAGACATTGAAAAGCCGGTACACTCACGCCAAAACCGATACCGATCGCCAAGGCGCAAGCGAAAAAGACAAATGATGTATGTACGGTAGCGAACACGGAAAACGAGATCGCTAAAGAGACCAAGGATACGATGGACACGACATGGATCTTGCCATGGTCCACCAACCGTCCGGAAATCAAACGGGCCGTCCCTACACCGATCGCCATACATATAAAGAAATAGCCTGGGTTCGGCACCTCGATCTCTTTACCATATAATACCACGAACGAGAGCAACATCCCATAAGGTATAGCGACCAGCAAATAGGCCAAGGCCGCAGGAAGCGCTTTTACCAAGATAAAACGATCCAACGAGAAGGCCGGACGAGGCACTTTCTCCCGTTTCGGATAACAGATCAGCCCGACGGAGCCGATCCCGACCAATGCGATCACCAAAGCGACCCCTATGATCCAGAAGAAACCATGCCGATCGTACAGCCCGACCGCCACCAAAGGAGCCAAAGACATGGCGAGATTGATCGTCAATCCGTAAAAGCCCATGCCCTCTCCTCTTCGCTTGGAAGGGATCACGTCTATCGTAATCGTATTGCCAGAGACTGAGGTCAGTCCCATAAACCCGCCTTGGATGAAACGAACCGCCATGATCGTATAGACTGTCATAGCAAACCAATAACCGGCAAACAAACAGGCGAATATCGTGAAGGCGAATACATATAACGGTTTGCGGGAGAAACAATCCACCAGATATCCCGAGAACGGGCGCACGCACAGCAACCCGATCGTATAGCTAGACAAGACCATCCCCACCTCGGACGTGCTGATGCCCAACTCTTCCACCAGATAGACCGGCATAGTAGGCATCAACATATAAAAGGCGAAATTCATCAAGAAGTAAGAGATACAACATTGGACGAAATTCCGGTTCCAAAGTACAGGTTTAGTCTCGCTCATTCCTCTTTATTACTTATGCCAGCTCACTCAACTCCAGCCAGCGCATCGTTTTCTCGTCGATCTCTTCCATGACTTGGGTGATCCGTTGAGATTTAGCCATAAGCTCGTCCGTAGACAAAGTACCACTGCTCATAGCGGTCTCCAACTCCGCCTTCTCCGCCTCCAAAGCCGGTATCTCCTCCTCTAGGGCCTCGAACTCTTTCCGTTCCTTGAAAGTGAGTTTTTTCTTTTGCTCATTGACAGGACGAGACGGTTTCTCCGGAGCCGGGTTTTGTCTCGCTTGCAAAGCAGCCTCCGCCTCTTTTTCCAGTTGGTCTTGCACGTCTTTCCAATCCCGGTACTGCGTATAGTTGCCGGGGAAATCCTTGATATCGGCGTTACCCCGGAAAACCAGCAGGTGATCTACCACCTTATCCATAAAGTAACGGTCGTGGGAAACGACGATAGCGCACCCCTTGAAGTTACGAAGGTATTCCTCCAATACGTTCAAGGTCACTATATCCAAATCATTGGTCGGCTCATCGAGCACCAAAAAGTTCGGGCTACGCATCAATACCGTACATAAATAGAGACGACGCTTCTCGCCACCGCTCAATTTATAAACGTAATTATGCTGTTTCTCCGGCGTGAACAGGAAATAGTTCAAGAACTGGGACACTCCCATCTTCTGTCCGTTACCCAAATCCACGTATTCGGCGATCGCCTGCACCACGTCGATCACTTTCATTTGCTCATCGAACTTCAAGCCATCTTGACTATAATAGCCAAAGCGAACGGTCTCGCCCACATCGAAATGGCCGCTATCGGGAGCCACCTCCCCCATCAGCATCTTGATAAAGGTAGATTTGCCCGTACCGTTATTCCCGACAATACCCATCTTCTCGTAACGGGCGAAAATATAGTTGAAATCCTCCGTAATCTTCAAATCACCGAAACGTTTGCTTACATTCACCGCCTCGAAAATCTTCGAACCGATGTAAGAAGCCTTCACGTCCAAGTTCACCTTTCCAGTATCCCGTTGTTGCTTCGCTTTCTTTTCCAGCTCATAAAAGGCATCGATACGGTACTTCGCTTTCGTGCCCCGTGCCTGCGGCTGGCGGCGCATCCAATCCAGTTCCGTACGGAGAAGATTCTTCGCACGCTCCACGTCGGCGTTCATCGCCTCGACACGCTCTTGGCGTTTCTCCAGATAATAACTATAATTACCTTTATACGAATAGATTTGTTTATTATCGATCTCGATGATCTCACTACAAACACGATCCAAGAAGTAACGGTCGTGCGTCACCATCAAGATACTGATATTGGCCCGGCTCAGATAATCTTCCAGCCACTCGGTCATTTCCAGATCCAAATGGTTCGTCGGCTCATCCAAGATAATCAATTCAGGGTCCGTGATCAAGACATTCGCCAAGGCTACCCGTTTCAACTGTCCTCCGGACAATTCCCCGATCTTCTGATTGAAGTTATGAATCTTCAACTGCCCGAGGATTTGTTTCGCCTTTTGCTCATAATCCCACGCCTTGAAGCTATCCATACGGGTAAGGATGTCCTCCAGATTCGAGTGATCCTCTTTCGCCATCGCCTCCTCGTACTCAGCTATCAACTGGACAGTCTCGTTCTTCGAGTGGAAGCAAGCCTGTAGCACGGTCAGTTCTTCCGGATAAGAAGGTGATTGCTCCAAATACCCGACCCGCAGGTCTTTCCGGAAAACCACCTCACCCGAGTCGTAATCCTCCTTACCACCGATAATATTCAATAAGGTAGTCTTACCCGTCCCGTTTTTGGCGATCAACCCGATCTTCTGTCCTTGCGCGACTCCGAACGTTATATCCTCGAAAAGAACCAAATCACCGAAGCTCTTGGTCAGCTTATCTATCTGAAGGTAACTTATCATGTTTTCTAATTTAAATTCAAATCGGAAGGCAAACTTACACAAAATCCTCGAATTTTAAGCTTTTCTCCGTACCTTTGGTGGAAGAATAAGAAAAACACCATGAATGTTAGAATAGATGAAAGTTGGAGAAAACGTCTGCAAGAAGAATTTGACAAGCCTTATTTCGAGCAATTGGTGACATTTGTCAAAAACGAATATAAGCAAGCGCACGTACTTCCTCCCGGGCCCCAGATATTCCATATATTTAACGCATGCCCGTTTGAGAAGGTAAAAGTCGTTATCTTGGGACAAGACCCCTATCCAAATCCGGGGCAATACTATGGGGTCTGCTTCTCGGTACCCGATGGCGTGGCGATTCCCGGTTCCTTGATGAATATATTCAAAGAAATCTACGATGATCTTGGGAAACCGATTCCTTCCTCCGGGAATTTGGATCGTTGGGTAAGCCAAGGCGTATTTCCGATGAATTCCGTCCTCACGGTCCGTGCCCACCAAACAGGCTCGCACCGGAACAGGGGATGGGAAACGTTCACGGATGCCGTTATCAAGAAATTAAGCGACGAACGGGAAAATCTAATATTCATGTTATGGGGCAGTTACGCTAAAGCCAAGATTTCCCTTATCGATACGAGCCGACATTTGGTCCTAACGACCGTACATCCATCTCCCCGCTCCGCCGAATATGGTTTCTTCGGTTGTAAGCATTTCAGTAAGGCTAATGATTTCTTACGGGGTAAAGGCATCCCGGAAATCGATTGGTAAGTATAAATCAACCTAAATCAATCGCATATGGATATTCAAACGTTTATCGACAACTATCAGGAGACATTCTCCGGCAAAGCGGAATTACCGATCGCTTTCTGGTATTCCGATACTCTATCGGGAGAATTAAGGAAGACGCAAGATTGCCTGTTTAAAGCGCTTCCCGCCATAAGGAACGGGGAGATTATCAGCATGAGCGGAGAAAGCATCGGTTGCGGAGGTGGGAAATTCTATACCGGATTCACTCCCATGCCGGAACATGTACCTAACTTTGTTTCCTTGAAAGAACGATATAAGCAAACACCCGAGATGGTTCTGGAAGGCATCAAGAAGATAGATGTACAAAGGGCGACCAAGCAATATATCCATTTCGCAAGAATCGACCGGCTTACTTCCTTCGAGGATGTGGAAGGGCTTTTGTTCCTCGCTACCCCGGATATCCTGTCCGGCTTGGTCACGTGGGCGTTTTTCGACAATAACTCGCCCGAGGCCATCTCCACGCCTTTTGGCTCGGGATGTAGCGCAACCATTACGCAAGCCGTCAATGAGAACCGGCGTGGCGGGCACCGTGCTTTCCTCGGCTTCTTCGATCCCTCGGCCCGCCCTTATGTGGAAAGCAACGTATTGAGTTTCACGATCCCGATGTCTCGCTTCAAGGAGATGTGCGAGACGATGCGTATTTGTAGCCTCGATACGCACGCATGGGGCAAGATAAAAGCGAGAATCGATGAAGGCTGATTTTTACACGGAAGTTTACAACATCGTAAAGGAAATACCGGAGGGAAATGTGGTTACCTACGGGCAGTTAGCCAAACTCGCCCGGAGGCCACAATGTTCCCGCATGGTAGGGCAAGCCATGTTCAACGCCCCGAGAGAGCTGAACTTGCCTTGCCACAGGGTAGTAAACAGCCAAGGAAGATTGGCTCCCAATTGGACGGAACAAAGGGAACTGCTGGAAAAAGAAGGCATCGCTTTCAAAAAGAACGGGTGCGTGGATTTAAAGAAGCATATTTGGGCGGAGATATTGCCCATTATTTAAGATACGTCACGCCATCACAAAGCTCATTATCCCCAAAAAGCATATCAACGCCATTATCAATATAGATAACAAGGTGATTATTCTCCTGTGAGCATATTTTATCGAGACATGCAATATCCCGATAAACAACAACACGTATAGTATCGCCTCCGGATAACCCAACATTTGATACATATAGGGTATTTTCGTATATATGTATCCTTCAAAGGATCCCATTGTCGGCCCAATGGTTGATAGCAAGGACAATCCTAGGATTATTACGCCTAATTTCATTAAGCCGTTCTTTTCCTCAAAAAACACCTTCCGTAAAGGCAATAACACCAAAGCCAACAGTATCCCGCGAAATATCTGCAGAACAGGCCCTAACACCACGATTGGCTCATCGACCGGCTTCATAAATGAGGATATCACATCGGTAGCGAACAAATCCCGATAGTTCATCACCAAAAGGGCAAATACCCCCGCGACAAAATATGCGATCGTGTGGGCATATATGATTTGCCAAAAATACTGAATCATGCCAATTCTCTTTTCCAATGTCCTAAGCCTCCATATGCTTTTATCCCATTAATGTAATCTCAGCTACAAATATACAATTAAGAAAAACAATACGTTCAATCATGAATTAGTTATTTACGCGACAAATCTTGTCAGTTTTTCTCATAACGACAGACTAAATTATCAAAGAACAAAAATTACGGATTATAGATTAAACATTAAGATGAACAAGAATATGAAATCAATTATCAGTTTCTTTAAATTCACCCCGACCGAGGCCGCCGGGATCAAGCCTTTGGTGGAGAACCATTTCCTGCTATTCTGGTTATATAATATAATGGATCTCATCCCTTCACGATAATAAAGAAAAAGTATATGAAACATCTAATTTTATTTATAGCTTTGCTAGTATCAAACGGACTAGCAATCGCGAGAACGACAATGAGTGATCAACTTTCAAAAACAACAAGAATGAATACCCAAAGTGAAATTTATTTTGCCGGTGGATGTTTCTGGGGAACAGAACATTTCATGAAGCAAATCGATGGCGTTACGAATACCCGAGTAGGTTACGCGAACGGGAAGATGAGTATCAAAAACCCGACTTACGAACAAGTGTGTAACGATAATACCGGATTCGCCGAGACAGTGGAAGTTAGCTACGATCCGCGACAAGCCGATTTGAAGTTATTGATCGAACTATTCTTCAAGACGATAGATCCGACAAGTATCAACCGGCAAGGCAACGATATCGGATCACAGTATCGTACCGGCATCTATTATACGAATACGGACGATCTGCCGATCATCAAAGAGACCGTGGAGGCATTGGCCAAGAATTATACCAAGCCCATCGTCGTAGAGATTCAGCCATTAAGTAATTTCTATCCGGCAGAAGACTATCATCAGGATTATTTAGATAAACACCCGGACGGTTATTGCCACATAAGCCCGGATCTATTCGATTTCGCCCGAAAGGCTAATAAGGGGAAAGCCTCGAACAAGCCTGTATCGCAAAAGAAATTCCAGAAACCGGATGATCAGACATTGCGCTCTAAACTCACCGCCGAACAATATGCGGTAACACAGCAAAACGCTACGGAAAGAGCTTTCAAGAATGAATATTGGAATGAAAAGCGTGAAGGCATCTACGTAGATATCACGACTGGGGAACCTTTGTTTATCTCTACCGATAAGTTTGATTCGGGTTGCGGATGGCCTAGTTTCTCCAAGCCGATAGACAAGAGCTTGGTGATGGAAAAAACGGATCTTTCCCACGGGATGAAACGGATTGAGATACGCAGCAAAACAGGAGATGCACATCTAGGGCACGTTTTTAATGATGGCCCAGCCGACAAAGGTGGGTTACGATACTGCATCAACAGCGCGTCATTAAGATTTATCCCTAAAGCAAAGATGGAAGAAGAGGGATATGCCGACTATCTCCCACTCCTATAAAAACAAATAAAAAAACATAGTTATGATTTGTTCAACTCATAACTATGTTTTGAAAATTTCATAACTATGATTTTTTAATAGTATCTTCGCCGTATAAAACAAGCGAAAGAAGCACTATGTATCACGAATTTACCCCCTGCGCAGCCTTAGTGCCCTTTATCGACAAGTTCTGGGTGTTCAAAGGCTTTACCGACATCGGGACACGTTTTAAGATCCTCGCGGACGGATGCACCGACTTTATCTTCTCAATCGGTAACATGACCGTCCCTACGGACGAGCATTCGATGATCATGCAACCTTATCGTTCCTTTTTTGTCGGTCCCATGAGGTCTTATTCCAATCTTACCGCTACGACAGATTCCCTACATATGCTAGGAGTTCGTTTCCAACCCTGTGGGCTGGCAGCTTTCACGAATGAGCCTTTGGGACAGTTTGCCGATCTTCGCATCCAGTCTTCAGATATTAACCTTTTATTCGATAATTCCTTTGCCGAGATGCTTTGCGAACAACCGGACGATTCCGTCCGTATCCGCATTATCGAAGGCTATCTTATACGCCTTCTCACCCAATCCATTCAAGTAGACAGACAAATTATATACGCCACCTCATTTATAAAACAGTCCTACGGACAGCTACCCGTACAAAACTTGATCGACAAGATTTGCATCTGCCAGCGACATTTCCAACGTAAGTTCAAGGATGCCACCGGATATACCCCCAAAGAATTCAGCCGGATCATAAAATTCCAATATGCCATAGAAGTACTGAGGAACGCCCCACACACGGACTTAAGCAGCATCGCCTTAGATTGCGGCTACTATGACCATTCCCACTTTATCAAAGAATTCAAGCGTTTAGCGGGAGACGTTCCCTCTTACTTCCTGACTTTACCAAATCCTGCGGATGAACCGCTTACTTATATTTGATTAAAAATAAAATCGCAAGAATCTATCACATAAAAAGTCGTTTTTTTACAACCAGAAAGAATAGTCATTCCGTATGTTTGCACTATTGAACTTTTACAAATAAGAATCTTATGAATTACACTTTTGAACTAAAAGAACTACAAGCTACACACATCGTGTATCTTCATCATCAAGGAGATATAAGCTTGATCCCAAGCTCTATCAGAAAGCTTATGCAATGGGCCGGGCCAAAAGGACTTATAAACGGTCCGGCAAATAAACTGATATCAGTTTACCAACACGAAGGAAAGGAGTTAAGTGTGGATATCGGTTTAACAGTGCCTCAAGAGGTAGAGGGAGAAAGTGAGATCTCAAAAGGATTATTATCCGGAGGACTTTATGCGATCGGGCATTTTGAGATAGGAACGGATGAAATACCCGCCGCATGGAGCTTGATGTACACGCTTACATCCAAACACCAATGCAAACCTTGTGCGGGCAAATCATTCGAGATCTATCAAAGCATCCCCCTCGATCAACATCCACAAGATAAATGTATGATCGATTTATGTATACCCGTCCAGATGATAGACCTCAAGCTAATCGAGGAAAAAGCAATTTCCATATTAACGGAATGTGACACCGCTATGCTCGCGTCTGTTACGGAAGAGGGTTATCCCCGTCCGGTTCCTATGGGAAAAATAAAAGCGGATGGTATTTCCCAAATATGGTTCTCTACAGGCACGTTCTCTGATAAGACAATACAATTCCAACTCAACCCGAAAGCCGGAGTTTGCTTTATGAAAGGAGGAGACAGTATCGTGTTAACGGGTAAGGTCGAGATCGTTTCCGATATGGAAATCAAGAAAGCCCTTTGGTCTGACTGGATGTTCGCCCATTTCCCTGGAGGAGTAATAGATCCGAGCTATTGTATATTGAAATTCACTTCCGAAGAAGCGACTTATTGGATCGATAATGAATTTGTAAAAGCTAGTATATAAGTTATCACATCATACAATTGCGTCTAAAATATTAAAAATCTTGATTGCCGCAAATTAGAGAAGACGGCAATCAAGATTAATTCATTTATTCACTTCAGAAACCTCTCTAGCTCTTATTATTCTATCGCCACATAAATCTGGGTCAATAAATCCTCCGGCTTCGTATTACGAGGATCATTCAAGTAGATCTCGCCGCTAGGCACTTCCCGTAAGGAAAGACCCATCTCGGGGAGATATTTGCCGTAAAGCGTATCATACACAGCCCCTAATTGCTGATAAGTTCCCTTATAAAGAGCGACCATAAAACGCCCTTCCAATACCTTTTTCGTACCAATCTCCCCTTTAGGGCAAACCGCAGGAGCGACTTCCATACAAATATCGGTACGCAGCTTATCCGGTGAGGTCACTTTCGGATCATCATGGTACAAGCAGATCGGTGAAAAACTCAATGGCTGGATGTTTTGCTCCTTAGCAAATTGGAGCAAGCGCATCCAAGTTCCCGGATAATCGATTTCTTTATACCCTCCGTTTAAACGAATGTAGGCAACTTGTTTGCCGGGCAAGTCTTTCACCTCGACCTTCAATTCCATATCGGGCATTATTCTATTCGGTTCCATAATTACATAATCTTTATTGTTTCTATATTCATTTGGAGAAATACCATAGAACTGGCGAAAAACCTTAGACAAAGAAGAGGGTACGTCATATCCTACTTTATAAGCGATCTCCTTGACAGGTATTTCCGTGTAACGCAAAAGCCGAGCGGCCGTCTCAACCCGCATCCTAACGATAAACGTACCAACCGGTTCCCCTAAGAACTCCGCAAAGATCCGATGAAAATGCCAACGAGAGAATCCGGATATCTCCGCCAGCTTATTTAGATCGATATCCTCGCCTAAGTGACTATTTATGTATTCAACCAATACATTGATACGTTGTTGATACTCTGTCTTTGTCGTTGTCTTTATTCGCATGATTCTTAGGATTTCAAGGCAAAAGTAGAAGAATTATCCCGAACACACTTTTCCGATATTGCTAAAATGAACTATAAAGTAAAGATATCGTTTATTTAGCCCAAATCCGTTATCTTTACCATCTAAATTAAAATAGGAAACAATAACATGTTGAAAATAACAGCGCCTAGATTGGTAAAAAACTTACGGGAGGATGTGGACTGGATGGATTGTATATCCAGACAAGAGGATGATTTTACAGAATGTTCTTTCAATGGATTATGCGTCGAGGACGTATCTAAACAGAACCTATCCGTTAATTCCTGCTTATTCACCAATTGTGGTTTCATTGCTTGCAATTATCGTAAATCTCAGTTTAGCGATGTGGTATTTAAGAACTGTGACCTATCAAATATAAATTTATCCGGATGTGGCTTTTACCGGGTAGAGTTCATTGGGTGTAAACTTACCGGAACGAATTTCTCCGAATCAATCTTTAATCATACTACCATCCGGGATTGCAAAGGAGATTATGTAATCTTCTCCATGAGCAAACTCCGGAACGTATCTTTTAATCAATGCTTTTTACGAGGAGGCGGATTGGACAATTGCCAATTCACGAACGTAGAATTCGAACATTGTAATTTAGTAGAGGCCGAGTTTCACCGGACCTCTTTGAAAGGGATCGATCTTACTTCCTCCGAGATCGCCGGTATACGTATTGGCTCGATTCCCGGAGGAGAGTTGAAAGGTGCTACCGTAACCTCCTTACAAGCACTGGACATCGCTAGAATGTTAGGTATTACGATCAAGGATTAAAACTCCGGATGGCGTTTTAACCACACAACCGCATAGGAACAGGTAGCCAAAGGGCGCAACCCCTGTTCCTTTGCGTATTTATAAGCTGTTTCAACAAGAGTCGCCGCAATCCCACGCCCTTCCAAGTTTTTTGGGACAATGGTATGGATAATGTCCAAGGCATCTCCTCTTAAACGATATTCCACATAGGCTGTCAAGCCGTCTTCTACTACCTCGAAACGATGTTTCTCCGGATAGTGATTTACTGTATATTCCATTATTTATTCTTTTAAAGGTTCTATTTCCTTATTATTTGTATCAATCTCCTCCCGCTTATCCTTCTTTTTATCGAGACCGAAAAAGCGCTTTACCTTCGTGAAGAAACCTGCCACTTTCAAGGCCGCATCCTGTTCTTTTTTCGAGACTCCGACTGATTCCACCAAGGCTGGTCTTAGCATCTGCCATAGATAGTTAAACGCGGAATGATAGGGATCTCGCACAATTTCCATATCGACCTTACGCAATTTACTATCTTTTCGCTCCGGATGAGCCGGATTATTATCCCGTAGAACTAAGTTCGCCAATCTCGACAAGAAACCTTTTTGTGTGGTCTCTCCGTCTTTCTCTTTCAATAAAGCCACTTTCAATTTCCGGTACGGGAAGTCTAACCGTATCCGTCCTTTCCGGCTTGAGGCATCCATATGAAAGACCACATCCTGCGCCCAACCGCTCACTACTTCCGCCGGCGCCAGAGGTTTTACGATCTCATTTAAGGAAAGCAAGTCTAGGCTATCCAAACGGGCATCCAATAGAAAGCGGTCATATAATGAATCCACGGGGAGTTGCCATGTAGCCGTGAAATGCCCCGATCCCATCAGGTTCCCGTCCGCATGCAATGTGATGAATTGCTCCGGATAGGAAACGATATTGGTCAAACCTGAAAATTGGCCGTTCATATCGGTAAAATAAAGCTTACCGAGCTTATCGCCTTTAACGGGTAATTCCTCATAAACCACGGAGAAATTGGCAACGGAAGCGGTATCTATCTTGAAACGGACCGGAGCCTTTTGTAAACCTTCATAAATCATCGGAACGATATGAGGCTCCACCGGGATCTTCCGGTTCTTTAAGTTTTGTAGTAAGACATCGTTTATCCAGAGTCCCCCCACACGTAATTCCTTGGTTGAGAAATATCCGGGAATATCCACGTCGTTCAATCTTACGTTCCCAACCTTCACGTCAAACCAATCTTGATGCTTAGGCTGTTTATAAGCGAATTCCATTTTAGAATAAGGCGAGACTAAATGTACGTGATCCAACCTCAAACCTGACTTTCTCAAATCCAGCCCCCCGATTTTCAAACGGTAGAAGCCGTTATCCAACGGTATATCGATATCCTTCGTCTGTAGCTGAAGATCACCTAATTGAAACGTCTTCTTCTTCAAATCCACAAACACATTCTCCAAAGCCAATTGGATATCCTTTTGGCTCTCAGTCCGCAATATTGTCGTATCCGATCCCCAAGACATAGAAAAATCACCATCGGATAAATCAAATCGGTCAAACCCGATCTGATAGATGCTATTCTTGGGAATCCGGATTCCCGCTAAAGAAATCAATGGGGTTGAAAAACGTATCGAGTCCTTTTTAGCGGCCAGGGTCACATCCTGTAGACGGAAAAAGCCATTTACGGTGGATAGCGAACCTTTTCTTATAGTCACACGCAGATCCTTTCCCGGTAAGTAGTTATCGAAATCCCGGAAACTAAGACCAAAATGATCATACTTGAAAAACAATTGTCCACTCCGGTTCGTTTGCTCATCCACCAAGAAATTCGTAGCAAAGAAATCAAGGCCGTTGAGTCGGTACCGGGTCGTGTCATTTATCTCACGATCCTCCAATGTCACATTTGCATTCCGAATCTGGATCTTACGGATGGAAAGATACCGAAGGAAAGGATTTAACAAACTCTCCACATCCACACGGCTATTTACAGATGTGCTTTTCCCTTTATCCGGAGATTCAACGGAGGGCGTTTTATAATAAACCAAGCGAGGCGACCGAACCTTCAGTAAATCTGCGCTAACACCTTTGTCGTACGCCAACCCGTCTATCCGGATCGTATCGATACTTCCCGACAAATAATCATTGTGGGAACGAACAGACAACGGACGTAGTCGCATGCTATCTATATGAAACGAGCCTAAGGCCGTATTCATCGCCAAACGCTTGATATCGAACCGATGATTACGAGCCCTCATGATCCCTTGTATATCATTCGCCTCAAACGCAATGGAACGAAAATAATTCAGTTCCTCGCCCGGAGCTACCAAGGAGTCGATCAGAAGACCTTCCGCATGGAAATTAAACTCAGGGATCGAGAAGTCCTCTATCTGCCCTTTCAAGGCTAAGGAATAGTGAAGTGCGGTTCGCTCTATTCGTATTTGATCCACGGATATACTATGTAGTACTGGAGAGATCACATCATATAACGATAAGGCTTGCACCAAAGAATCCGCATCGGCATTCGCCTGCTTCTTCTCCCGAGTTAAGTCATACACCTTAATATCCGAAGATTGTATCTCAAAATTACGGGCGGACAAATAGTTCAAGGCTTCTTCCCGTCTAAAGTGAATCCCTTGTATCTCTACGGTTTGCACTTTCCCTTCCAGATAATTCGTAGGTTTCCGATTGGTCTCCCCCCACAATAATTCTTGCGGAAGCAATTGGATTTTTTGGATATAGATAATGGAATCTTGGGTACTGAGGCATATACTATCCGTCTCCAACCTAAAATCATTATTTACCAACAAGGTTTGCGGCTGGTTCGTGACAAAATCGAAGTTATCGCAATACAACAGCTTCCCGCTCCGTGAAGAGGTAGAATCCAACATAAAACCATACGCATGGAAACTTACGTTATTCAACGTATAGATAATCGGCGAGACTTGGTTTTCCACATTATAAGAGATACTGGCATTTTCCAAGTTCAAGGTCTTTACGCTCAGGGCATCTATGTATGGAGAGATCACCTCGTACAAGGTCTTCGATTCGGCATGCTCTACCGTATCTGCCGCCAGTCCGGAAACTAACGGGTTTGATCCGGAAGAGCCGTATACACGAACCTCCGGCGAGCGGATCTCAAAGGTATTGAAATGGAGTTGCCGGTAATTCCATCGCCATACCAAATTAATTCCCTTAAAATCTATCACCTCAATCCGGGTACTTACATAGGTATCGGGCAAGCTATCCAAGGCGGCCCAATGTTCAAAAACCTTAGAGTCCGGCTCCAATGAAATACCCTCTAACCTTAGCTCTCCCTTGAAGAAGCTAATAGAAAGCTTATCGAAAGAAAGACGATAAAAACCATCCGTAGCATTCGCCGTACGCTCTATCAGTTCTCTTTTCAGGTACCGCTCCAAACGACCTGTCAGGAAAAGATTCAAAACTAGGAACAATACAGCCAGCGATAAAACAGCGATCACCGTATGTTTCAATATCTTCCTTATCCTAGAACTCATCCTTTCCTTTATTTTTGCGATATAAACTTCTTTTTATAAAAACAAAATAGACCCGTTTATGTTGCCTTTCATCTAATAAAAAAGCCCCGGAGTCTATTGACCCCGAGGCTTACGATCTATCGATTGTTACTTCATTTTACAAAAGGAGCCTTGATCAAATAGTCGGCACAATCCTTCACACCCGCAAATTGAGTACGTCCGTCCGGCATTTGCTCCAACTCTACAAAATAGTCTTTGATTCCGTTCGCGTACATTTGCTTGAATATCATCTCAAAGTTCATCATACCACTTTGGCCGAATACGGCACGATCCTTGATATGTAATACCTTGATACGATCCGGATGTTTCTGCATATACTCGACAGGATCGTTTTGTCCCATGACAGTCCAATAAACATCCATCTCGAAGTAAACCTTGCTCGGGTCCGTATCTTTCAGCATCAAGTCATAAATCTGGTCTCCGACTTTCATGAAGGCAGCGAAAGGATTTCCCTTCACTTTCTCCTGTTGCTCTTTCGTTGCGACACGATTGAACTCCATATTATGATTATGATAGCCAAAACCAGTGGCGATGCCCTCTGCCTTGATAACATCCGAGGCCTGATTGAAAATATCGCAAACAAGTTTAGCCTCATCGTGCGTAGTAATCGTCGGCATCATCGGCTGGATCAAATATTTACAGCCTAGTTTCGCATGATCGGCAGCCGTAGCTTTCCAATACTCCATGATCTTTGGGGTAACCTCCTTCGAGTATTTGAAAATCATAGCCTTAAAAGGGTCAGAGATAGATGTGTCTACCGGATTCACGTGCGAGCTAATGATCTTCAAGCCAGCGTCTTCCGCCATTTTCTTGAAGTCCATCATAGGAACACCTCCGATAGCGCCTTTACCATAACCCGCCAACTCCAGCTTGGAGTATCCCATATCCTTCACCTTCCGAAGATTAGCGGCCACGTCGCCTTTATATAATTCTTGGGATAAAGAATAGATCTGCAAGCCAATCTCTTTGCCGGCATGGACCTCATCCACAACTCCCAACGCAGCGTTCTCCGCATTTACGGAACCGGCTTTACCAGCCAGCAATCCACCAGCGGCAAAGAGAGAGATATTTTTTAAGAAATCCCGTCTGTTACTCATAACATCATTCTATTTAAATAGGCTTATTTACAGAAATAAGGCAATGAATACGGGTTGCGATATTGATACCAGTACAAACGGTGGGAAGCCGCCTCCTTATCATTACCGAAGCTTAATGTAGCCGGGTTCCATTTAACCGGACGGCCTAGCTCACGAGCGATATTCTGTAAGCAACAAAGCGTATTCGTACTGCAACCTACCTCAACCGGAGCGATCGGGTTCTCACGTGAACGAACGCAGTCGATGAAGTTCTGCATATGCGGAGCACTAGTCTCATAATTACCCGCATCGTTACCCTTCTTTTTGCTGTCTTTCAGCTTCTTCATATATTCCTCATACATCTTCTTACGCTCTTCCGGAGTCATCATTCTCGGGCGCTTCTCGATCAAATTCTTCAAGTCGGCGGGGATCTTAGACTGATCAGAGCAGTTGATGTAGCCACGAGCTACCTCGATCCAACCGTTATCACCAACAAACTTAATACCCTGCGCATCCGGATTATCCTCCAAATAAGGTTGTTCAGTCATTACGATACCATTCGCATAGCGCATGGTTGAATATTGCGTGCCATTGTATCCCTTAGGTGTAAACTCAACCGGACCAGAGCCATCCATACCGATAGCGGCTTGGGCGATATCGAACATATGAGCGCCCCAGTCAGCGGTATAACCATTACCAGTCTCTTGATACCAACGCCATGCGCCCCATAGTTTCTCGTTCTCTTCCGGATCCAGAGAAATAGGAGGACATAAATCGGGATGATAATGGATCTTCGGATCGTTCAACGGACCCATCCACTGATTGAAGTTCAAATTAGCGGGAACCGGCATTTCCGGCAAGCTCAGCGGCGTAGGAGGCTCACCTACACGTGCATATATTTTCTCTATATGACCGATGGCTCCATTCTGAACCATATCGATCGCAGCTTGGAACTCTCTGCTGGAACGTTGCTGGCTACCTACTTGAAGCACACGTTTATTATTACGTACGGCTTTTACCATAGCCAAACCTTCAGCGATCGTATAAGCCAACGGTTTCTGACAATATACGTCTTTTCCAGATTGACAAGAATGAATGGTAGCCAAGGCATGCCAGTGGTCCGGGGTAGCGACCTCGATAGCGTCGATATCCTTACGCTCCAGCAAATCCTCGTAAAACTCATATTGATCACAACGTTGGTTCATTCCCTTTGAGGCTTGCCATTCAGCGACACGTCTTCTGAAACGCTCTGTTTTCATCGTGTCCACGTCACAACATGCGGCAACCTGTACGCCCGGACATGCGGCAAATCCTTTAAAGTCTGATAATGCTTGCTGACCTAGGCCGATAAAACCTAAAACGACTCGATCGCTCGGGGCGATACGGACTCCATCAATGGCCCAACTGGGAAGAATTGTTAAACTAGCCAATCCTAGTGCGGAAAGACCCAAAAACTCTCTACGGCTTACGCCCTTCTTAGTGTTTTCTTTCATGGTAATTTTGTTAATAATATAAGATAAAATGTAACTTGGTCTGAGAATGATTGCCCCAAAGTTATAAAAAATAATTTATTTCCATAATAATCTTTTAATAAAAAAGGCTATCCTTGTCCGGGATAGCCTTATTTTGATTCATATCAATTCCTAAAACGCATATCCGAAACCTACGTTCAGATAGATCGGATACATCCCGAAGGTAATCGTATCGAAATCCTTTTGGAAGATATCGTTCAATCCCCATGTCAAGTCAGCGTATACGATAAGGTGCTTAAACGCCTTCCATTCTGTACCGATCTGCGCTCCCCACTGAAACTTTCTTAAGTTATCCGAGAAATCATAGGAAGCACGGTTGTCACCAGAAAACTCCACCTTCGTACCGGTAGGATTGATCTCACGCAGATATCCGTCGTATACGTAGCCGGAGAAGTTCCGGTTTGTAGCGAACGAGACAAATGGTCCCGCCGAGAAACTCACCCGGTTATTCAATTGGTAAAGAGCCACGACCGGTATCGAGAAATAAGAGTTCTCCACTTTCGTCTGCACGCCGCCGGTCCAGTTTCCTTTCAGCTTCTCGCCACCGGAGCCAATGATCTCCATGCTGTAATTCTTAACCGTCGCTTTTGTCTCCATACCTTTATTCTCCAGACGGAGACCGATCATCATACCCCATTCCTTGCTCTCGCCGAACCATTTCTTGATATCGCCCTCTATGGAGACACAAAGCGTAGGGCGATAACTATCTATCGCACGAATCTCACGAGGCAATGGCACCGGAGCGGTTCCGCCGATATTGATACCGGCCTTTACCGTATATTCCAATCCCCTTAGGGAAGACCAGATTATTCCTTGGTTTCTTTCCTGCTGCGCCTTCAACGTAATGACACCCGACAAGCACAGTATACCTATTAATACTATATATCTTTTCATATCCTCTGTTTTTTTAGTTCTCACCGGACTGGATTATCTCAACCTCATCGATCCAAAGCGTGCTACCTTCCGCTCCCTCGAAGACATCACCTTTCAAACTCGAAGAGAAGACTATGGATAACTGATAACCACCTTTCGCCAGCTTATCCTTATCGATCACCTTACCGGGCTTAGCCACGAAAGGAATATAGAAATGCGTCCACTCGTCCGTCTCTTTCTGATCGCTGATCCGGGCAACGGATATCAGGTTCGGGCTTGTCAACCCGTTGAAACCATCCAAATATTTCACATTCTCATCCGTCTCATAGAAGATGGCGTAGATATCACATTGGTCTTTCTTACCTTTTACCTCCTCGCCATTCACTTTATACGACTCTCCCGCTTTATATTTATAATAACCACTCAAGTAAGTCGGCACATGATCGAAAGGACGTCCCAATCTCGTGCCTTTCCTTGCGTCCGGAATAGCGTTCAGCAAATCAAACGTACCGATAAAAAGGTTTCCCGCGGCGATAGGCATACCGAATCCGCTACCGAAACTACCCGTGCTGCGGGTCACCAACTTAGCGCATTTACCGACATATCCGTTATCGTCTTGCATGGTGGGATAATCCAACGGAGTCTTGGGCACACCCGTCAAGCCAAAACCGGCGTTACCACTCGCCCATGTCACGGAATCTCCATTCGACGTGAAATCATAGAATATCTGATAACGTTCATTCTTCGGCTCCATCGTTATATGCTCGAAATGATATTCCGTGCTCACACCAGAGACGATGCAACGTACCGTATAGGTCTTCGTCCAATGGCCATCCTCGGAAGTAACCGTATAGGTTCTCGGTGTCGTAAAATCAAAAGCGGTGCCACTAGCCGGCTTGATAGTAGCGCCGGGAGTCAAGGTGAATACCGGGGCTAGGTTTGTAATATCCGCGTCACTTTTCACGGTCAGCGTCACGGACTCGTTGCCGATCTCCGGCTCGGCTTTCAATATATCGCCATCTACCGTACACGATAAGATATCCGCTTCCGCATTGGGCGCCTCCTCCCGGATACAAGAGACGGAGAGTAACGTCAATAAAAAGCATAAAACAAAACTTTGTACCTTCATACTTCAAAATCTTTATAATTCATATTGAAAAAGGATCACACCTCCCTATTATTCATATAGGTCTCTTTCAAGTACCTATAACGGGGAACAAAGGTAATCTATTATGCGATACGTAGTATTCCTATATATTTTAATAACTTTTTTTACAATGCCCTTTTCTCACACCTACGGAAATGACGAGATTCCAAGAGAATGAGGTTTATATATTTGCGATTGTCATAAAATACTACTAATATCGCGTATACTTAAATCTGTATAGACCATATGACAACACGAAGAGATTTCCTCCGGCAGACCGCCTTGCTCGGTGCCGGACTTTCCATCAGTCCTTTTTTCATTAAAGCTGGGAGTGCCGGTGTGGGCGCAAACGACAAGATAGGCGTCGGGCTTATCGGATGTAACGGCATGGGATTCGAAGACCTTAAAGCGTTCCTTCGTAATCCGGAAGTAGAGTGTATCGCCTTATCGGATATCGATGAGAACGTATTAAACAACCGGGCGGCAGAGACCGAGAAGATCACCGGAAAGAAAGTGAAGCATTTGTATAAAGACTGGCGTAAATTGATAGATAATAAGGATATCGATCTCGTAATCGTAGGAACTCCCGATCATTGGCACTGTCTGCAAATGGTATCCGCTTGCCAAGCCGGGAAGGATGTGTATTGTGAGAAACCGCTGGGAAATAGTATCGAGGAATGTAACATTATGGTACGGGCGGCGCAGAAATACAACCGGGTCGTGCAGGTAGGCCAATGGCAACGTAGCGACCCGCACTGGCAGGACGCCATGCAATTCGTACATAGCGGACAGCTGGGTAAGATACGCACCGTACGTGTATTCTCTTATCAAGGTTGGTGCCCCTCTATCCCCGTCAAGCCGGACGAGGCAGTGCCCGCTGGAGTGGACTATGATATGTGGCTAGGGCCGGCACCACGACGCCCATTCAACCGGAACCGTTTTCATTTCACATTCCGTTGGTTCTGGGATTATGCGGGAGGTTTGATGACTGACTGGGGTGTTCACCTGTTAGACTACACATTATATGGCATGAACGTTACCGCACCGGAATCCATCATGGCATCCGGAGGCAAGTTCGGTTATCCGGATGACGCTTGCGAGACCCCGGACTTATTGCAAACCATCTATACATTCAAGGATTTCACCGTGATGTGGGATCATGCGATCGGTATCGACGATGGCGCTTACGGACGCAATCACGGTTTGGGATTTGTAGGCGAGAACGGTACGTTGGTGATCGACCGTAGCGGCTGGGAAGTGATACCGGAGAAAGTGAACGGACAGGCACGTATGGAGGCAGTACCTTTAAAGAACTCATACGGCGAAGGGGGACTGAACTTACACGTAAAGAATCATCTGGAATGTATCAAGAGTCGGAATCGTAATTGCAACGCAAGTGTAGAGATCGGAGCACATATCGCCAAGTTCTCCCAATTAGGGAATATAGCCTATCGCACGGGTAAGAAATTATCGTGGGATGGAAAGAGTTTCCATGATACGGAGGCGGATAAACTATTGTGCAAGGAATACAGGGCACCGTGGGAGCTACCGAAAGTCTAAGGATCTAGTTGTAGAGACGGGGCGTGCCTCGTCTCTACAACTGGGTATTTATTGATGTTCGGGGCGTAACAGGTCGTTCACCGTCTTCACGGGGTTGAATGTCTCGATAGGAACTTCTACGAATACCGTGTTCCAGTCGCTCATGGCACCGTTCCACAAGCCCGGCAATTCCAGCGCTTTCAATTCGCGACCATCCTTGCTCTTATAAGAGATGAAGCCCGTATTCTTATCCACGTAATCCGGCAAGTTGTATTTCTCTCCCTTATAATTCTTAACGGCGCAAACTAAATCTACTGGATTGAAGTGAGTACCTTGCTCAAACATCGCCTTCTTAGCCGGATCGCTCATATCGATCTGGGAGCTTTCAAGCACCTGCAAGGAAACCGTACCGTCCGGATTCACCGCCAGGAACGGACCGCCACCCGGCTCGCCCACGTTCTTCACCATACCGCATACACGCAACGGGCGAAGCAGCTTGCTCTTGATATAAAGGATCAACTCGGCGTCCTCCAGCAATCTCGTATCCGGGTTCTTGATACATAGGTCGTCTTGCAAGAAATGGATCATCTCCTCTACCTCGGCATGGGTATATTTGCCGGTCTCGATCTGTTCCAGATATCTGAAGGCTTTCTCCTGCAATGTTACCAAGACACCGGCGATCACCTTCTTGTAGATAACCGTAGAGCATTTGAAGCTATCCGGAACCACGTTATCTATATTCTTGATAAATACCACGTCGGCATCCACATCGTTCAAATTCTCGATCAAGGCACCGTGTCCACCCGGACGGAACAACAGCTTATCATTCTTATCGCGGAACGGCGTGTTATCCATAGCGGCCGCTACCGTATCGGTACTCGGTTTCTGGATACTGAAAGAGACATCGTATTTCACAGAGAACTTCTCCTCGTACTCGCCAGATTTATCGGCAACCAATTGCTCGAATAAAGCCTGATGCTCCGGAGATACCGTGAAATGGATATTCACCTCGCCGGCGTTATTCTTGGCGTACATGGCACCTTCGGCCAGATGTTCCTCCATCGCCGTACGAACCGTATCGGCATATTTATGGAAAAGCAACAAGCCTTTCGGTAGCTGTCCGTAACTCAAGCCTTTCGGCTCCAATAAATTGGATACCACCTCCTTGTACTCGCCCAAGGCTACCAACGCAGGAATATCTTTCCCTGTATTCTCCACGCACTTCTTGTCCAAAGCCTTATAGAAAGCGAATTTCTCGATCTCGCTAAAGAATTTCTTCTCGAAAGCGTTCATCGGTTCCTTATAATCCGCTGAAAGGAACTCGTACAGATTCTTAAACATACGGCTAGCGGCGCCGGAGGCAGGTACGAATTTTACGATTTTCTTGTTTTTAGCCAGATAAGCGTCCCAAGCATCCATATAAGAAGCCTGTTCCTCTTTAGATATTACCATAATACCTTTTTCTACCGAAGCGGAGGCCGCTATCTCAAGGAAAGGGAAACCTTTTACGAAGCAAGCGAGTTGCTCTTCAATCTGTTTTTCGCTGATTCCTTTGGCTTTCAGCTGTTCTAAATCGTTCGCGTTTAACATAGTATAGTATTTAATGTGAATAATCTCATCAGTAACGCCACAGGGCACTTATGCGCTATGTGTATCGCAAATGTATAAAATAACCGCAAGATACGTGTTGAAATTCCATAGAAAAAAGTATTTTTACAGCATGTTTTGCGGTTAGTCCTCAACCGGGCAATAAAAATGATATAACTATGGATACAATTGGATTCTTTACGTCTGAGGAAAAGAAGCTGTTCTTCTCCAAATACAGGCTCCTGTTACGAAACCTTTACTCTTTCCTCGAGAGGGAAGATATTCGGAAGATGAAGGAGCTGATGAAGCGGGTTGTCGCCCTCGATTGCTACGGCAGGGATAAGAATGGTATCAACGGTTTATTGCGAAATATCGACACGGCCTTGATCGCCACCTTGGAGATTGGCTTGAAACGTACCTCGGTCATCGCCCTCCTATTATACCGCCCGGTATTGAAGAAGGCGATCACGATAGAGGAAGTGGAGCAAAAATTCGGGGCGGACGTGACCTTGATCATCCGTCGCCTCTTGAAGACCTCCGACCTGTATGCCCGGAACACCGCCGTCAACTCGGAGAATTTCCATCATTTGCTTTTCTCGTTTGCCGAGGACGTACGTGTGATCTTGCTTATGATCGCCGACCGCCTCTGCCTCATGCGTATGGGAAAACAGATGCAAGAGGATGATCGTATCCGGCTGGCTACCGAGGCCTCTTATTTGTACGCTCCCCTCGCCCACCGGTTGGGCTTATATACGATCAAGAGCGAGCTGGAAGACCTTTCCCTGAAATACACGGACAGGAAACAGTATGACTTCATCAAACGGAAACTGAATGAGACGAAACGTTCCCGCGACGCTTATATCGCCGAGTTCATCGCCCCGATCAAGCGGAAGCTGGCAGCGGCAGGATTCAAGTTCGATATCAAGGGGCGTACCAAATCCATACATTCCATTAATAACAAGCTGAAAAAGCAGCAGGTGGAATTCGAGGGTATCTACGATCTTTTCGCTATCCGGATCGTATTGGATACGCCGCTGGAGAAGGAACGCTCGGAATGCTGGCAAGTCTACTCCATCGTCACCGATATGTACCAGCCCAACCCGAAGCGTATGAAGGACTGGATCTCCATCCCGAAGACCAACGGTTACGAGAGCTTGCACATCACGGTGATGGGCCCGCAAAATAAATGGGTGGAGGTGCAGATCCGTACGAAGCGGATGGATGAGATCGCCGAGCGAGGCCTAGCGGCGCATTGGAAATACAAGGGCGTGAAAGCGGAGAGCGGGCTAGACGAGTTCTTGAATACCGTACGTGCCGCCTTGGAGGCCAAGGAGAATAATCCGCTCGACTTGATGCAGGATTTCAAGATGGATCTATATAAGGATGAGATCTACGTCTTCACGCCTACCGGCGAGCTTATCAAGCTGGCCAAGGGAGCGACGGTCCTCGATTTCGCCTTTGCCATCCACACGAAGCTGGGAAGCAAATGCGTATCGGCTAAAGTGAACGGGAAGAACGTACCGATCAAATACACCTTGAACAACGGCGATAGCGTATCCGTGATCACGTCGCCGGCGCAAAGCCCGAAGCGGGATTGGCTGAACTTCGTCGTCACCTCCAAGGCCCGCGTGAAGATCAAGCAGGCCTTGAAGGAGGAGACCGTGAAGGCCGTGGAGTTCGCCAAGGAGATGTTGCAGCGCCGCTTCAAGAACCGGAAGATCGACATGGACGAGCCAACCATGATGCGCTATATCAAGAAGAAAGGATTCAAGACCGTCACGGACTTCTACATCGAGATCGCCGAGGAACGCCTCGATCCCAACCAAGTAATCGACGAATATCTGGAGGCTTTCCGCAAGGAGACGGAGACGAACGAGCGCACCGAGGTGCGTAGCGCGGAGGAATTCGTGACCACGACTCCGGTGGAGGAGATATCGACGAACAAGGATGTCTTGGTGATCGACAAGAACCTGACGGGTATCGAATATAAACTCGCCAAATGCTGCAACCCGATTTATGGCGACGAGGTTTTCGGTTTCGTCTCCACGCAGGGTATCAAGATACACCGTATGGATTGCCCGAACGCCCAAGAGATGTTCAGCCGCTTCGGTTACCGGATCATCCGTGCGAAATGGAGCGGCAAGGGAGACAATGGCTATACGGTTACGCTGCGGGTGATCGGACGGGACGATATAGCGATCGTCACCAACATCACCTCCGTGATCGGAAAAGAATCGAACGTCACGCTTCGCTCCTTAAACATCAACTCGGTAGACGGATTATTCCAAGGTAACTTTACCGTATTGGTAAGAGATACGACCGCGTTAAACTTGCTGACGAAAAAGATCAAGGCGGTAAACGGCGTGAAAGCGGTAGAGCGATTAAATTCTTAGATAGTGTACTGTGCACGAAGTACCGTAGTACTCTGTACGAAGTACTACAGTACCCTCTAGGAAGTACCGCAGTACTTCGTACAGGGGACTGGGCCAACTGTACGGCTGGGCCTTGTGACTATACCCGGATCACAGAATCGGCTTCAGCCCCATCTTCTCCGCACGTTGTATTAGGAACTGCCGGGCCGCCTCATACTCGTTCGGGATCACGCCGTCGAGGATGGCGTTCTTGATCGCCTCTTTCAGCACGCCGACAGGCTTGGAGGGAGCCAAGCCAAACGTCTCCATGATCTCCTCGCCGGATACCGGAGGCTGGAAGTTACGGACACGGTCTTTTTCCTCTATATCGGCCAGCTTCTCGCGCACCTTTCGAAAGTTGTTCAAAAAACGGCAAACCTTCTCCGGGTTCTTGCTCGTGATATCGGCCTCGCACAGTTTCATCAAATCGTCGATATCATCTCCCGCGTCAAACAGCAGACGGCGGATCGCCGAATCCGTCACCTCATCGTCCGACAAGGCGATCGGACGCATATGCAGGCTTACCATCTTCTGCACGTACTTCATCTTCTCATTCATCGGGAGTTTCATCTTCCTGAAAATACCGGGGATCATCCGCTCGCCGATAAAATTATGATTATGGAACGTCCATCCCAAGCGAGGGTCGAAACGCTTCGTGGCAGGCTTGGCGATATCGTGGAAGAGGGCGCTCCAACGCAGCCATAGATTATCGGAAGTCTTGCTCAAACGATCCAGCACCATCAAGGTATGGGCGAAATTATCCTTATGCCCGATCCCCTCCTTGGTCTCCACGCCCTTCAAGGCGCAAAGCTCGGGGAAAATCAATGGCAACAGTCCGCATTTATCCAGCAAGTCGAAACCGATAGAGGGCTTTGGCGAGAGGACGATCTTGTTCAACTCGTCCACGATACGTTCCTTGGAGATAATGGAGATACGTTCCCGGTTACGGATGATGGCGTCGAAGGTATCGGGATCGATAAAGAAACCTAATTGAGTGGCGAAACGAATCGCACGCATCATCCGGAGCGGATCATCGCTGAAAGTAACATCCGGGTCTAAAGGCGTACGGATCGTAAGCTCGTCCATATCCTCCAACCCGCCGAAGGGATCGACCAATTCTCCGTAACGCTCCTTGTTCAGGCAAAGGGCCAAGGCGTTGATCGTGAAATCGCGGCGGTTCTGGTCATCCTCCAAGGTGCCGTCTTCCACGACAGGCTTACGGCTGTCATGGCTGTAGGATTCTTTCCTCGCCCCCACGAATTCCAGCTCCAGATCGCCGGCTTTCACCTGCGCCGTCCCGAAATTCTTGAAGACGGAAAGATAAGCGCCACGCCCGATCTTTTTGGCCACTCGTTTGGCCAACTCGATACCGCTGCCAACCGCTACCACGTCTATATCCTTGGATGGGCGGTTCAAGAAAATATCCCGCACATATCCGCCTATTACATATACCTCAACACCTAGCTCTTCCGCCGCCTCCGATATCAAATGGAAAGGCTTCGCGGATATATGATTTACTATCTCTTCCTCGTTTATATACATATTTATGTATTCCAAATCCAATAAAGAGCGCAAAGATAATCAAATTTCATGTACTTTTGCGGTATCAAATACATTGAACGAGAAAGATATGAAAAAGTTAGCGATCTGTATAACGCTCATTGCCGCCATTTTAACGGGCTGTAACGGAGACGAGAAAGCGGCTCAGGCCCGTTTGGACAAGGCCCGGGCCATGTACGAGAATAACGAGTTTTTCGGGGCGAAGAACGAGATAGACAGTATCCGGGCGCTCTATCCCAAGGAAGTAAAGGTACTGAAGCAGGGATTAACGCTTATGCGCCAAGTAGAAGTAAAGGAGGCGGAGCGAAACATCGCTTTCTGCGACAGCTTACTCCCGATCAAGCTGGAGGAAGTAGAGGGATTGAAGAAAGGCTTCGCTTTCGAGAAGGATTCCGTTTACGAGGAAATCGGCAATTATATCTGGAAACAGCAGACGATCGAGCGCAACGTGCAACGTTGTTACGTACGTTGCGGCGTGAACGAGGAGGGCGAGATGTATCTGGCCAGCGTATATTACGGCGGACGCCCCATCGAGCATACGGGAATCAAGCTGAGCCTGAAAGACGGCCAATTCGCCGAGACCGCTTCCATCCCGTACGACGGCGGACTGAATTACCGCTTCAAGGATATGGGAAGCACCACGGAGGTAGTGACCTACAAGGGGGAGCACTGCGTCGATGCCGTCAAGTTCATCTACGATAACGAGAAAGAGCGGATCAAGGTGGAATACACAGGAGGCAAGCCTTACATTATATATATGGCGGACGCCGACAAGAAAGCGATCGTCAACACCTTCAACCTCGCCACCGTATTAAGCGATATCAAGAGCATGAACACCTTGAAAGAGAAATCAGAGAAGAAGATCGCTTATCTAAAGAATAAACTGGAGGAGTAGAATCCCTCCATACAAATGGCCTACCTATAAACAAAGCACCGGGACCCCTACCATACAGTAGGAATCCCGGTGTTAGTATACAAACTGATATCCACTATCAGTTATTCATCATTTAACGACGACCTTCTGGGCGGTCTCGCCATCAACGGAAACTACCACGATACCTTTCGATGCCGGCATCACGAAGTTATCTGAAGAAGCGATAGCGGAAGCGGTGGTCTGACCTAAGATGTTAGACAATGTAACCGTCTTGCCTGCCGCGTTCAAGACCGTAACGCTAGCCTCGCCAGCGATTACCGTGAAGCTGGCAACCTCTTCCAATTGTTCGTTGGAAACCGGGGTCGGAGCATTCTCGATCGTGAATGGAACGCCAACATTAGACATTACCACAACATTGTTTACCACACCTACATAAGGAGTCTTCAACTCGCCTGCGGCCACGGTGCGATTCAGCTCTTTCTGGTTCTCCAATAAGTAACCACCATCCTGAGTTGTCTTGAAGGCAAACAAAGCGTTGTTATCCAAAAACGGAACGATATTCGCTTTATCGCTGAAGCCTACACGGTAGTAAGTAGCGCCATTGCTAACGAATGTCTCGTTAGAATCCCGCAAGGATACCATATAGTAGCGAGGAGAAACAGCTTTGGTAGTTGTCTCCGGCGTATAGATCGATGTCGTGATGAAATACAACGGTTTACCAGCGATCACGGTATCGGCTTCTTGAACCCACAAAGAGAAGTTGTCAGTCTCATAAGTTGACTTCAAGATATCTTGGCCTTCGTTCTTCACTTCGGCGAAGAAATTCAGCGGATTCATCGTCAAGAACTTACCATTCGTACCGAAACGCTTGTGAGAATTGTCGATAGAAGCGTACTCTGGAGCCTCTACAGCGACAAAGTCGAAGTAGTTAACCTTATCGGAAAGGATCAGGTTCGCCGTATTCACGTTCATAAAGACATATTGAGTGGTCGCACCTACCCTTGTAGCCATCTGGTATTTGCCACCGGTCGTAGCCGTATTGAATACGAATTCCAACGGAGCGGTATAATCAGATAATTTCAACGGTCCGCCATTCTCGCTGGCAACCAAATCATTGCTGAAACGTTCTTTCAACATATAAGTCGCATGATACAAGGTATCACCTAAAGCACGGGCACCTAAACCATCCGTTACATTCTGTACGGAATCTTGGCTAACCACGATACGAAGAGCGGCTGCGTTCGCTGCGTCACCGGATTTAATCATCAATACGGAATCAGAAGTAAACGCATACAGATCGTCTACACCCGGAGTACCGGAGATTAAGTTCAATACATAACCATTATCAGCGAGTTCCTCCGCAGAGAAGTGACGAGTACCCAAGAACTTATCCTTTAAATCCACATTCGCTTGATATTCCACCGTAATAGAATCGGTGCTACCCCCAAATGTATAGGTATTGGCCATACCTTGAACGGCGAAGATCTCCTCGTTAGAAATAATAGTCGTATTCGTATTACGGTCTACAACCGAATACATCCCGTTGTTTTCCTTGATATACCATTGTCCCTTCGGTTGATAAATAGAAGGTTTGAAACCTGCCGCGGTTACCAACTTATCGGAAGCGGCACTCTTATCGTAAGCGACAGCGTATTGTCCGCCCTTATCGCCCTTGCTCGCACTCTTCAAGAAGTATACGCCTGTACCTGTAGCGATCGTAGAAGGAGTTCCCTTCGTTACGGTAATAACAGGAGCGGCTCCTTGAGCAGGTTGAGTAGAACCCGACTGCAAGTCAGATACGGTCAAGGCTTTCGTCTCGATCACGCTGGCATATACGACACGTACGTTCGGAACGGAGCTCATCGGACTTGCGTTCACGGTCGGAGCGGCAGCGGCATACATAGCCAAAGCATCGTTCTTCAAGTTGATCGTGAAATAGAATTTCTGGAAATCAGCGTTACCCAGTGTATGCAAGCCACTAGCGTCATAGGTGGAGTCAGCCGTAAACTTAGCCCCATATACACCGGTAGCACCGGCGATCACATTCTTCAATGTATCGACACCTAAGTATTTTGCTTTACCATCACTAAATACTTGGTCACCTTGGATTTGCAAGGTCACATATTTAGCGTTCGCAATAGCGCCTGTAGCGGGAGCCGCCGTATTCTTCGCTATCAAGTTCTTACCCTCGAAGATATTTCCTTGATAATTTCCTCCAAACGTCAATTGAAAGACTTGGAAACCATCCCCCAGCTCACTTGCGCTCAAATACATAGCGTCGCTAGGAGCCTCTACGGTAAATTTCGTAGAAGAGGCAGAAGAACCTAAACTCAAGTCTGTCCCAACTACATCCAACGCCAAGATTTGATTGTTTCCGTAATAAGCCTGAATAGCGCTACCACCGGCAGCGTCAGAGAATGTCCACTGATTCACGCCCGATGTGATAACAGGCTTTGCCGTAGATGAAGCCGCAAACGACAAAACGGCCTGTGTCTTCTTGTTCTTGAATTGATACACAGGACCAGCAGGAGTCGTACCCGCATTCGTGATTTGCCACAAGGCAGAATCAATAGCGGCTTTGGTAGCGTCTGACGCCAAAGTTTTAACAATTACTGAGTCGGCTTTCTCACCACTTAAAGACAAAACGGAAGAACCTGTCTTTAAATAATAATAGTTACCGGCTTTCCACTGAGCCTCCGGAACGGTCGTACTCGACTGAGCATTAGCCGAGAATACGCCCGCAACCATCAGGGCCGCAGCAATAAGAGTACATTTTTTGTCCATAATCAAATAGATTTTATTTATTAATCACAGTCTAAACAGGGGTTGTTTAGAAAAGGTTTTGAGGGCGTATGAGATTAACAATCGATTTAGCGTCTTATAACAAAAATCGTCCTATTCTCACGAACAGGACGACTATACTACTAAAAATGTAAACAGTGTATTTATATAGTAATATCATGAAACTATATATTTTGGAGAAAAACCGCTCCACCTTCACAGGCAAAACGGCTGGAAATCTAATCTACTCAATAAATATCTTCACAGGCTTACTCGAAATAAGCATGTTCTTTTACGACATGACCTCTGTCATCGAAATAAACCTTATATATCTTACCATTTCTGGAAAGTAATACTACCTTATACTTCACAAACGTGCTATTGTTTGACACCTCAACTGATTTCACCATACATCCCTCATAGGAAGTATTTACCGCATCACGCAATACTTGGGGCATATCAGTTACCTCGATCGGATAAAATTTATCCTGTGCCACTGTTTCCTTAGCGCTACCGGCCATCCCGGCTTGCGCTTCTACATCAGGGGCAATAAATAAGCCACATAAAGCGACAATAGCCCCGTAAACAATCTTTTTCATACCTTAAAAACCTAAATACCTAAACCTTTTTTCTCTTACATCATAAATTCGCAGTATAGGGTGCAATCTCCGTGCCAAAACTCACCCTAAAAAACGACAAGAGAATAACAAGTTGTAAATCCGACAATTAACCAAAAGCGAAGAATCAATCATTCGGTTGCCAAAGTGTGGAACAAACCGTGGAATGTGGAAAATTTCCCCACGAGAGTGTGGAATCTCTACACACTACTATAAAAAACGAGGCCCACCCTTAATCTATATAAGGATGAGCCTTAAATCATTCTACTTAAATATAATCAAATAAAAATACTAAAGTAATAAAATAAAGTTCCGTAATATCGTATACACTCTGTGTCTAATCTCTAATTTGCGATTCACAAAGATAAATCTTTTTGTTCAACCATCTATAAAATAACCGCACATCTAACGAAACTCAAAGATTTTTGAACAAAAAGATTCCTTTTAAGGACAAGTCATAGATTATCACGAACTTCAATCCTTCGCTTGGTGTACGGTTAGTTGCGGGAATGGGAAACCGATACCTACCTCATTGAAGGTCGCGTAGATATTCTTGTTAATATCGAAATACACGCCCCAATAGTCTGAACTATTTACCCAAACACGTACCACCACGTTTACGCTGCTGTCCGCCAAGGCTGTCAAGGCGATAAACGGAGCGGCCGGCTCGGACAAGATGCGGGAATCCTTCGCTAATACAGACTCTATCACTTGCTTTACTTTCTCATAATCGCTGCCGTATTCCACGCCAAAGGTCCAGTCTACACGGCGAGTCGTCTGGTTACTGAAATTAGTCACAACGCCACTGCTCAAAGAGCCGTTCGGTATATAAATGACCTTATTATCAACCGTACCTAATACGGTATGGAACATCTGGACCTCTTTCACGGTACCGCCAACGCCCTGCGCCTCAATATAATCACCCACCTTATAAGGCTTGAAAAGAAGGATGATCAATCCACCGGCAAAGTTTGACAGGTTACCGCTCAATGCCATACCGACAGCGACACCGGCGGAAGCCAACAAGGCGGCAAACGACGTAGTTTGAACGCCTAACGCCCCTACGACTGAAATAATCAATAAAATGGTTAAACTGACATTCACCAAACTACCCACAAAAGTCTTGACAGAAGGATCGATATCCCGTTTGCTCAATATCTTCCGAACCAGTTTATTTAGTAAGTTTATAACCAATCGTCCCACCAAAAAGACAATAAGGGCTTTAATAATCGTAAAACCCAATTGGGAGCCATGCTCAACCAAGGATCTGATAGCTTCCTCTAATTTAGAACTCGCTTCTACAGCTGCTAATAATACCATATCTCTTCTATTTTAGTTAATCTATTAATTATATAACAATCTGATCTTCCAAAAATATTATGAAATGTAGCAAAGGTATAAAGTTTTTTTAATCTGGTAAAACCATGAAATAATTACGTAGCTTTGCATCAATCAAATAACACGTTAAATACGACAGCATGAAAATCCTTGCGATACTCGCCGCCCTTTTCCTTTCAATAGGCTATGGCCACGCTCAGACATACGAGAAGTTTGTCGAGAAAAGTTTTGACTTCTTGGACAAGAACGACTTAGTCTCCGCCGAAGAGAGCCTACGAGCCGCCATGCGCCTTGAACCGGGCAACCCCAATAACTACGCCTTGCTCATGAACCTCGGGACGATACAGCGCAGGCAAGGGAAACTGGAAGATGCCCTTCTCTCCTATACCGCCGCCCTAAGCCGCCATCCGAATAATGAGGCTATATTGGAAAATCGTGCCGGTTTATATACGGAAATAGGTGACATCGAAAAAGCGACAAACGATTACAACGCCCTGCTAATCTTGAATCCCCATCATCAAGAGGCGTTATATTGCAGGGCAATGCTTCATTTGCAACATAAGAACTATCTTTTGGCCGAGCAGGATTTCGATAAGATACTGGAAGTAAACGAGAAATCCGTGAAAGGACGTCTGGGACACGCAATTCTCGAAAAGCTACGGGGGAATTACGATGAGAGCGAACGCATCTTTAATTACTTGATCAGCGAGATGCCCCGTGAATGGATATTATACGAGGGCCGTGCCGATCTATATTTCATGATGGGCAAGAACGCCCGGGCTATGGCCGATATCAATCGTGTTTTCGTGGAAAGTACCCCGACAGCCGCTTTATATGTATTGCGAGGCAAAGTAAAACTCGCCCAATATGAGAAGGCATCGGCCGCCTTAGACTTCAAGAAAGCTGAGGATATGGGATATGATAAAACGACTATCGACGAGTTGATGAAGATGGCTCGTTAAGGCTGTTTTTATACGTATAGTGGCATCGGCTCACGCGAGTAGTGGTATTGGCCTACGCCACTACTCGCGTGAGCCGATGCCACTATACGTGTGAGCCTGCGCCACTACTGGTGCGAAATCGGCCCATTTATACTACTTTTCCGTGATATAATTGACAACCCAACTACCCACTTCTTTCGTTCCATATTTCGCTCCACCTTCCACTTGGATTTCCGGCGTACGGACATTCGCATCGAGGGAAGCGTCTACGGCTTCACGGATCAAGGCTCCCTCTTCTTTGAGGTCGAAATACTCGAATAACATCGCTACTGAAAGAATTTGCGCCAAGGGGTTCGCAATATTCAGCCCTTTCGCCTGCGGCCAAGAGCCATGAATCGGCTCGAAAACCGGTGTGCTCTCTCCGGTAGAAGCGGAAGGCAGCAAGCCCATAGAGCCGCTGATGCAAGAACCCTCATCCGTCAAGATATCACCAAACGTATTCTCGGTTACCATCACGTCGAAGAATTTCGGCTCTTGGATCATACGCATAGCGGCGTTGTCCACATACATATAGTCTGTCGTTACTTCCGGATAGCTAGGAGCCATCTCTTGAGCGATCTGGCGCCATAGACGGGAAGAGGCAAGTACGTTCGCCTTGTCAACAACCGTCAGGTGCTTATTCCGTTTCATCGCATACTCGAAGCCCACTTTCAAGATACGCTCGATTTCCGGGCGGGTATACATATTCGTATCGTATGCCTTATCGTTGTCTTGATATTTCTCACCGAAATACATACCACCGGTCAACTCACGGATACATAAGAAATCCGCACCATCCACCAATTCGGCACGCAACGGCGATTTATGCAATAGGCATTTGAAGGTCTGCACCGGACGGATATTAGCGAACAGGCCCAACTTCTTACGCATCGCCAAAAGACCTTGCTCCGGACGTACTTTCGCTGTCGGATCATTATCAAACTTAGGATCGCCCACGGCCGAGAAAAGAACAGCGTCGGCATCCTTACAAATCCGATAGGTCTCCTCCGGGAAAGGATCGCCTACCTTATCGATCGCGTCAGCGCCACAAAGGGCATACTCATAGTGAACCTCATGTCCGAATTTCTCACAAACGGCACTCATTACTTCCACGCCTTGCACGGAAATCTCTGGTCCGATCCCGTCTCCGGGAAGTACTGCTATATTCAGTTTCATCGTAAATGTTTGTTATTATTCTCTGTTAAAATGTACATACTTAGGCTCCGTGGGGAAATACGTGTCATCATCCCACAGGGTACTTGTAATCATCAAGTCGGCGCTATAACGGTTACAAGCGATAGGTACGTTATGAACACGGCACTGGCGAAGCAACATCTGGATGTCGGCCTCGTGCGGTTGCGGATTCAAGTCGTCTATCAAAAAGACCGCCAAATCGATCTCCTTACGGACAACCATAGCGGCAATCTCAGCATCGCCTCCCATCGGACCGGAATGCATGCAAGCAATATCCGCGTTCACCCCTTTTTCCTCGAGAGCTTTACGAACCAAATTTCCGGTCGTACCCGTACAAACAATATGGTGGTGAGACAAGAACTCAGCGTTATGTACCGCCCATTCTACCATTTCCGCCTTACGATTGTCGTGCGCTACAAGCGCGATAGTCAACTTTTTCATACCCTTTACCTTTTTAATTATTAATCCTCTATCTTGTTCAGCATCTTCAATGTCGCCTTGATCGCCGCCTCAGTCTGATCAGCGTCCAGACCACGAGTCTTGAAATCGACCCCGGCATAATTCCAGCTGATGACCGTCTGCACGAACGCATCCGTACGTCCTCCCGGCGGGATGGATACCGAATAGTTCGTCAACATCGGGAACGGGCGGTTCAAACGGGAATAAATCCGGCGTAGGGCACGAACGAAAGCGTCGTATTGGCCATCACCGGAAGCCGATTCCTCGTAAGCCTCGCCATTGATCTCGATCTTCAAGGTAGCCACCGGTTTCAGCCCTTGGGCCAAGGATAAGGAATAGTTCAAGATCCGTATTTTCTGATCCTCCAGCGCATTATCATGATGAAGCACATCGCTGATAATATAAGGAAGATCCTCCGGGGTAACCATTTCTTTCTTATCCCCTAACTCAATGATCCGTTCCGTAACCTTACGCATCGAGCCCTCATCCATGTCGATACCGAGCGCTTCCAGATTCTTGCGGATATTCGCTTTTCCGGAGGTCTTGCCCAAGGCGTACTCGCGAACCCGTCCGAAACGCTCAGGAAGCAGGTCGTTGCAATACAGGTTGTTCTTGCTATCACCGTCCGCATGGACACCGGCGCATTGCGTAAACACATGCTCTCCGATAATCGGCTTATTGGGCGGGATATGCACCCCCGAATAGGTCTCGACCAAACGACTGGCCTTGTTTATCTTTTCCTCCCTCAAGTTCGTCTCCTCTCCCAACTGATCCTTGATGACGGCAAGGACGCTGCTCAATGGAGCATTACCCGCACGCTCTCCCAAACCGTTCACGGTCGTATGGATTCCCTTGATACCCGCACGGATGGCGGAATATACATTCGCTACGGCAAGATCATAGTCGTTATGCGCATGGAAGTCAAACCGTAAATCAGGGTAACGGTCCACCATCATCTTGCAATACTCGTAGGTATTTCCGGGATTCAAGACTCCCAAGGTATCCGGGAGCATGAAACGGCAGATCGGAAGTCCTTTCAACGCATCGATTACCAAGAATACGTAATCCGGGGAATGCTTGATACCGTTCGACCAGTCCTCCAAATAGATATTCACGTCGATCTTCCGTTTCGCCGCTTCCAATACGACCGTACGAATATCGTCAACGTGTTGCTCGGGAGTCTTTCGAAGCTGTTCGGTGACATGCTTATAAGAGCCCTTGCAAAGCAAGTTCACGACACGGCAACCTGCGGATTCAATCCAGTCAAGAGAGACCGTACCATCCACGAAACCCAAGACCTCCAATTTGTCTAGGTTTCCGGAACGGGCGGCCCAAGCGGCTACACGCTTCACGGCCTCAAACTCTCCGTCCGACACACGGGCGGAGGCGATCTCCACCCGGTTCACGCCTAAGTCGTTCAGCAGCACTTGCGCTATGCTAAGCTTCTCGTGAGCGGCGAAGGAGACGCCCGAAGTTTGCTCCCCATCTCTGAGGGTTGTATCCATTATTTCTATCATAATCAGCGTGCTGCCTCGAAGGCTTCTATCTTTGATTTATTTGCCAGTAAATAGTCGATATCGTCCAATCCGTTGATCAGGCAATCCTTTTTATAGGCGTTGATCTCGAAATGCTCGCTTTTGCCCGTAGCCTTGTTCGTGATCGTTTGCTCCGGTAGATTTACCTCGACCTCAGTTTTCGGGTCCTTGTAAATCGAATCGAACAATTCAGCGAGGAACTCTTCAGTCACAACAACCGGCAGCACGAAGTTGTTCAACTCGTTGTTTTTATGGATATCGGCGAAGAAACTGGAGACCACGACACGGAAACCGTAATCGGCGATCGCCCAAGCCGCATGCTCACGGCTGGAACCGGAACCGAAGTTCTTTCCCGCTACCAATATCTTTCCGCTATACGTAGGATCGTTCAAGACGAATGATTCGATCTTATTACCTTCCTTATCATATCGCCAATCCCGGAATAAGTTCTCGCCGAACCCTTCTTTGGTAGTCGCTTTCAGAAAGCGGGCTGGGATAATCTGGTCGGTATCCACGTTCTCTAAAGGAAGAGGTACGCAAGTGCTTGTGATTATATTGAATTTTGTTTTCATCTTATGCTACTTTATTAGATTAGTCTTTACATCAGTTCTCTCGGGTCCGTGATCTTACCTGTCACAGCGGCGGCGGCGGCCACAAGCGGCCCCGCTAAGATGGTGCGCGCACCCGGTCCTTGGCGGCCCTCGAAATTACGGTTGGAAGTGGAGACCGCATATTTACCCGCCGGAACCTTATCCTCATTCATCGCCAGACAAGCGGAACATCCCGGTTGACGAAGGACGAAGCCGGCCTCGGCCAAAACCTTGTCGATCCCCTCGGCACGAATCTCCCGCTCTACCTGCCAACTGCCGGGAACCAGCCAAACCGTTACATCATCCGCTTTCTTCTTTCCTTTCACCAAAGAGGCGAAAGCACGGAAATCCTCGATACGGCCATTCGTACAGCTACCTAAAAAGACATAATCCACTTTCTTACCCAACATAGACTCGCCTGCCTTGAAGCCCATATAATCCAAAGACTTCTTATAAGAAATACGGCCTGCCTCGGGCACGCTTTCTAAGGAGGGGATATCTTTGCTGATACTCATACCCATGCCCGGGTTCGTACCGTACGTAACCATCGGGTCGATATCCTCGGCGTGAAAAACGATCTCCTTATCGAACTTAGCGTCCGGATCACTATATAGCTGACGCCACTCGCTCACCTTCCGCTCCCATTCCTCGCCTCTTGGGGCAAACTCACGGTCTTTCAAATAATCGAAAGTAACATCATCCGGAGCGATCATACCGCCACGGGCACCCATCTCGATAGAAAGGTTACAGATCGTCAGACGTTCCTCCATGGTCGTATTACGAATCGCCTCGCCAGCGTACTCTACGAAATAGCCCGTAGCACCGCTGGTACTCATCTTACTAATAATGTATAAAGCAAAGTCCTTCGCCGTAACGCCCGGTTTGCGTACACCATCGATCGTGATACGCATCGTTTTCGGCTTACGCTGCATGATACATTGGGTAGCCAAGGTCATCTCCACCTCGCTCGTACCGATACCGAAGGCGATAGCGCCCATGGCACCGTGCGTAGAAGTATGGGAGTCGCCACAAACGATTGTCATACCCGGCTGCGTCAAGCCTGTCTCCGGACCTACCACATGGATGATACCATTCTTCGGATGTTGAAGACCGTAATACGTCAAGCCGAAATACTTCGCATTCTCTTCCAAGGTATCCACTTGATTCTTGGATATAGGGTCCTCGATAGGCTTATCTTGGTTCAATGTCGGGATATTGTGGTCCGGCATACAAGTGATTTGCGCGGGACGGAAGGGCTTCAATCCACGTACACGTAATCCGGCGAAAGCCTGCGGGCTAGTCACCTCATGACAATACAGACGGTCGATATACAATTGTATGGTTCCGTCGGGCAACGTGTCCACCACGTGTTTGTCCCAGATTTTCTCAAATAATGTCTTGCTCATTGTCTTGTCTATTTTTAGTCTACTATAAACTTATTGATGGCGTCCACGAAAGCCTCAACGGAAGCAGCGATAATATCGGTATTCGCAGAGAACCCATAATAGGTAGCCCCGTTATACTCTACCTGCATATGCACCTTGCCCGTATCATCGCTACCTTTATTAATGGCTTGGATCAAGAATTCCTGAATCGTCATGTCACTATTACTAATGGCTTTTTTCACCGCCTTGATACCCGCGTCAACCGGACCGTTACCAGCTGCGGCCTCATATCTTCTTACTCCCGACAAATTTAAACAAATACTTGCGACTGATTGTACTCCAACACCACTAGTTACCTGTAAATATTCCAATTTAATACGGTGGGTGGCCGTACGATCCTTCCCGACCAACATCAAAACATCATCATCATTAATATCTTTCTTACGATCGGCCAGTTTCAAGAACTCATCGTACACCTTGTCCAATTTCTCCTGCTCCAGATCCACACCTAAAACATGCAGGCGATGCTTCAACGCCGCACGACCGCTACGAGCAGTCAATACGATCGCATTATCATCAATACCCACATCCTTCGGATCGATGATCTCGTAGGTTTGCGCATTCTTCAAAACGCCATCTTGATGGATACCGGAGGAGTGAGCGAACGCATTACGTCCGACAATAGCCTTATTCGGTTGTACCGGCATATTCATCAAGCTAGAAACCATACGGCTCGTACTATAGATCTTATTCGTCGTGATATTGGTGATGATATCACGTTCTTTATGGCTCTTGAAAACCATGGCGACTTCTTCCAATGACGTGTTACCCGCACGCTCACCGATGCCGTTTATGGTTACCTCCACCTGACGGGCTCCGTTCAACACGCCTTGTACGGTATTTGCGGTAGCCATACCCAAGTCATTATGGCAATGAGTGGACAAGATCGCATTATGTACGCCATCCACATGTTCCATCAGATACTTAATCTTCGCCCCGTACTCATCCGGCAAACAATATCCTGTCGTATCCGGGATATTCACTACGGTAGCCCCGGCCTTGATCACGGCCTCCACGACACGGGCCAGATATTCATTATCCGTACGCCCGGCATCCTCACAGTAGAATTCTACGTCCTCCACATACTTTTTAGCGTATTTCGTGGCGGCGATCGCACGCTCTATAATCTCCTCTCTCGTGGAGTTAAACTTGTATTTGATATGAGAATCAGAAGTACCGATACCCGTATGAATACGTCCTCGCTTAGCGAATCTCAACGCCTCGGCTGCCACGTCGATATCTTTCTCCACCGCACGGGTCAAGGCACAGATGGTCGGCCAAGTCACGGCCTTTGAGATCTCAACCACACTCTTAAAATCCCCGGGACTGGAGACAGGGAAACCAGCCTCGATCACATCAACACCTAGCTGTTCCAACGCCTTAGCTACTTGAATCTTTTCCACTGTATTCAACTGGCATCCCGGAACCTGTTCACCATCACGTAAGGTGGTGTCGAAAATAAATAATCTGTCTGACATAATCTTATATTCTTAATTTACTAATATCCTATACTAACTAAAAAAGCCTCTCTCACAAGGAAGTGAGAAAGGCTCTTTCATATATCGTAATGCTCGCAAAGCATACAGTCTCACTTCCTATCCCGTTCCCAGAGTAGAATAATGTTTAGAGAAATAATGAGACTATTTTGCAAGTTGCGTGTCATTGTTCTTGTCTTTATTGTTTTTGTTTCAACGTTGCAAAGATACGGCCTTTTTCGAGACCAGCAAATATAATCCGAAGTTTTTTACTTATTATTTATTATAAACCGTAAGCCAAACGATCGTATACCTTACGAAATAACACTGCCCATCGTAAGGTTGTTACGATGGGCAGTATAAGGTGTTTACAATGCCCATCATAAGCACCTTACGATGGGCAGTGGCAGAATCAGCGAACCACGACTTTCCGTACAAACGAATCGCCGAAGGCCTAGCAGCGGACGAAGTAGACTCCGGCATGCCCTACCGGGATCTCAGCCTTGCCAAGAATCGAACCTTCGTAAAGAACGATGCCGGACACATCGACTACCTTCAAGGCTACCTGCTGAGGCATATTCACGAAGATTGATTGATTGGCTGTATACAGGCTCATGCCTTCCTCGATGGACTCGATGCCGGTTGGCGTATCCGGTTGGTCCGGCTTGTCTGGATTCTCCGGATCTACGGGGTCTACAGGAGGAGTAACCGGATCCAAGAAAGTAGCGGAAACAACCTTCACCTCTATCTTGCTACTAACCGGCTTGTAATTCGGATCGGTCGGCGTAAAGGTAACCTCTTGCTGACCGGTGGCCGTAGGCGCTGTTTCCGGCTTGCTCCAAGCGAATGTTCCGGCTACGATACCGGGATTTCCACCTTGTAGAATTGATTCGGCCAGTGTATGACCGAGCAAGATATCGGAAGCATCCGGCCACTTCGTAATCGCAGGTTCGGCTTGTTCTATCGCATAGGGGAATACTTCAGTATATTCTTTATACTTCGCATCAGCTGAACGATAAACACGTACATAATACTTATCGACATTCTTCAAGACAGCCGGTTGCGTACAGGCCTCGTCAAAGAAGAACGTGATCTGGCAAGCCTCGTTGCCCGTACCTGTCACGGATACGAGTTGAGCCGCACCGTTATATACGGAGGAGGTTTGAGCTAACTTGAACTCTAGTTTATCCTTGCCGACAAATTCAGGAGTAACCCCCGTAGAGCCTTCCGCTACCACATATTCCCGAGGGTTCTTCTTTGCGTCAACAGGGTTAGACTCAATATCAGACCAATGAGAGAACTTAGCGCCTTCCGCAGGCACAGCTTCCAGCGTCACCGTTATACCGGCGGGGATAGAAACCTTACCATCCGTTGCGTCGTATGGCATACCGCCATTAGTGACACGTACGTAGCCCATCGGTGATACCGGTTCCCCTCCCGCACGTAGGATAGACTCACCAAAGGATAAGTTTACCGGATCTTTCGTAGAATGATAGTAAACCGTGCCTTCGTAATTCTTTTTAGCCGCATCGCTGTTAGGCTCAATCACGTATTTTGTCACGCCATTGGTAGTTGTGCTTGTGATGTCCACCTCTGCCGGGCGAGTCTTCGGATTACCTCCGTTCGTAGGCGCTTCCGTTACCGAGACCTTGGACTTATGGATCACTAAGCCATCCTTATACTCCCCTTTGAACTCATTATACAAACCATCCTCTTCGCGATGCAACAAGACCGTATAATTGTCCGCATCGATTGCCTTAGCAGTCTTCTCACCCTTAGTGTTCTTATATAAGACCTCAAAAGAGAAACCAGCGTAAGTCTGCGAAGCGAAAGGCACGAAGTTGCGGGATACGCCACTGTAGTAGTATTCTTGATACGGCCAAAGGATGTATGTCTTCTCGATATTTACCCGAGGATCGAATACAGCTGTCACCGTCAGGTCGCCGGTTACGGTCAAGACATCATTTTGAGATATTTCCTTACCGTTCGCCAAGATGGTAAGCAGTCTCGCTCCGTTCTGTCCCTCGGCACTCGCTATACGAACCTCCGTACCATAAGGTTGTTCTCCGGATGGCTCCAACGTGATCGTACCGGAAGCGGTCTGAGTCGGGTTGCTGCTTACGGCAGAGGCCTTCACCATGTATTTCTTCGCACCGAAAGCAGCTTTTGCCGTAACATCGCCTGTCACGGTCCACAGGTCGTTCGTAGGGCCGGTCACGCCCGATAAGGTGACACTGCCATCCAAGCTATACCCGGCATCCGGAAGCGCAACCGCACGTAGCTTCGTACCAACAGGAACGGAAGAACCGTAAGCGATCAAACTGCCGTCTTCCTTATATAATAAGATAGAGCCGTTCGCCACATCTTTATCGATGGAGACAAGTGCCCCCTCTTTTGGCTTGAATGCGGCATTGACCTCCAAATCCGCTGTAAGCGTCACCTTGTTACCCTCTAGAGGCTTCTTGTTTATAGTCAATGATTCCAACTGGGAGTTCACGTCCGGTGTAGCCACGATTTGCAAGATCGTACCTTGTCGCAAGAAAGCTCCAGACGCAACCTTCGCACCTTCGGCCGTAACCGAGAGACTGCCGTTGCCTACATGATTGATCGTTACCGCACGCATGATCGGGGAGAAGTTCGCCGTATAGGTCTTATTATTATCCGCCTTAACAAAGATGGAATCATTCGCCGGCAAGGTCTCGCTCGCGCCCGTTACCGACCAACTCTCGAACTTATAATTGGGCAGAGACAGGGCTACCAAGGAGATCTCTTGACCCTTCACGTACACGTCATCCTCGGTCTTGCCCAATACGTTTACGGTACCTCCTGTTGTCCCTGTAGCGGTGACTAGATACGTAGGGGTTACCTCAACCTCCACAGACACCTCCGCTGTATTGTAATAAGAGGAGTTATCCGGATAGAAAGTGACGGAACAGCTTTGCTTCCCGGCCGGCATCACCGCATTCCCGTTCGTCCAAACGAAGGTACCGGCAATCGTATATCCATCTTCATCCTTTACGCTACCACCGGACAGTAAAGAAGTTGAAAGCAATTGCCCCTCCTTGATACCTGTCGTTTGCGGCTTCGTGATTTTACTTGCGTCAATAGCGATCTTGCTCGTCAGACTCATGACATAGACCTCCTCGAACTCAGCATAGTCAGTGTCACCCGCATAGGATAGCTTGACATACAGGATACCCTCTTCCTTGCGGTCATTGTCGGTAGCCGCTATTTTACAAGAATCATCCTTAAAATAAGCGACCGTAAGCGTCTTATCCTCCGGGATGGTCGTATAGCTCAATCCTGCGGCTATAGCCGGGTTGACCACTTGCTCTTGGCCCGATACGTTCACCACCAGATGGGCTCTTTCCTTATACGCTGTAAGGGTCGCTCCACTCAAGTCCTTCACCGACTGCCCATTGGAGGCCTTGTTAGACAAGAGTCCGTTTTTCGCCGTGAACTTTCCTCCCTCAAAAGAGGCCGCCAGCACTACCGGGATACGGAGCACAGGGCCTTCCGGGGCTTTCATATCCTTGTTTCCTGCACTGTATACCACGCAACGGAAGCTGCCGTCACTTTGCTTACTCCACGTAAGAGCATGATCATTTGCCAACTCGCCGAGGATCGGGGTTCCATCTAGCAAGATACCCTCGGACAAGGTGAAATCCACCTGGAAGGAGGAAAAACTAAAGGAATTGCCGGATACCTCCAGCGTGAGCGTATCCTTACTGCCAGCGGCGTTCAGGTTCGTCTTCGCCAATTTCCACTGGGCGGCAGTAGCCGTTCCCGCCGATAACAGCAGGGAGAGGGCTACGAATAATTGTTTTATATGATTCACTTTCATAATTTACTTACAGATAAAGATGTTAGTATTACTTGCCTTCACACCATGGCCTGTCTTTGCCGTCAAGCGGTAATAGTAAACGCCCGCCGGTAAGGTAAGAGCCGCCGAATATTGGTTATCGCCCACTTCGCCGGGCAGACCGTTCAATACCACGGCCAAAGCGCCATTCGCAGAGAATACGTGGATCGTCACGGATTTGGCCGCCTCCGTCAACTGATAACGGAAGGTCGTGCTGCCACGGAACGGGTTCGGATAATTGGACACGGCTGCCAATTGGCTGATCGCCTCGATCGGGGCGTTGGAAGTCACGATCGCATCGCCACCAGACCTCAAGCTGTTGGCCTTCGCATCGGAGAAGGAGGCTCCTACCAAGGTAACGCCCGCCGGCATACGCAGGATACGGCTCTTGCCCGAAGGAATCGTGCGGCCATCCAAGCTATAACCGATCACCCGCAAGGTATCCCCGTTCAAGCTGGAAGCCTGCAGGAACTTAGCGGCGTCGCCCAGTAACGGGATCTCGTCGATGACTCCCACCAACTCCAGATAGATACCGGCTACCGGTACTTGGCTATTCATCGTCAAGAAGTTGTCAGCGTCGAGCTCCATTTGTACGGGAACCTCGGACTCAGAACGCAGTGCACTGGCCTTGGTAACCGGCTTGCCATGGATGAGGTTGACGATACCGATTACGTCGGCGATCTCTACATTATTATTATAGTTCACGTCCGCCTCAGCAAAACCGAAGTTGGGGATCATATTATCCTTGTCCCGCAAGATGTAGCTTACCGTAGCCGTCACGTCTTGTACGTTCACGGACTTGTCGAGGTTGGCATCGCCATCGCAGGTGTAAACCCACGCACCGTACTGAACCGTCCAGCCGGGGAATAATGGATTGGTTACAAGACCGGCAATTTGATAATTCGGGGTCAAGTCTTCGGTAATCGTATAGCGGCTGTCCGTATGGTCGATCGTATCGCCGTCGAATACCCAAGTAAAGCGAGAGGCGGATGTACCTACCATCTTTTGTGAGGAAAGATCGATTGTCTCCCCATAAGCCACGAAACCTCCCGGACGAACCTCACCTACCGGCAACCTAACAACACCGAAGGCAGCCTCCAATTGCCGCGGGTTCTCCACGTTAGCGAACTCCAAGCACGAACCATCGGCATTGAAAGACATCAAGGCCGGGAAGTCCGCCAAATCGATCCGGGTAGTGGGTATAGGCAAGCCATATGCGGTTAATTGAGCGGCAAGGCCCGAAGCCGAAGCGCTGTTCTCTACCCCGTCAAGCATCGTCCAATTCAAGAACAACTCCTTCAAGTTTTTGTTCTTAGACAAGTCGAGAGCCGTCAAGTCCGTACTAGACACATCCAGATACTCCAGCGATGGATACTCGGATACGATCAAAGATTTCAAAGAATAGTTTCCACCCAGCATCAAAGAACGCAATACCGTATTGTTCTTCGGCAAGGTCAGTTCCTCCACCCTATTGCCTGTCAACGACAAGATCTCCAGCTTATCCAAGGCAGCGAGATCTACCTTCTTCGTAAAGCTTTCGCCCATCTCATACATATATAAATGTATCAAGCGGCGCGGGTTCTCGTCGTTCCAAACGGCTTGCGCATACAGTGAGCCCTCGTTTGTCTGCCATGCGCCGCTGCTCCACCACTCGCTTAATGCCTTGTTGTTGGAAGCGTCTACGATACGTGCCAAGGTAGCCACGTCGCTCTCGGCGAATACTTGGGGGACGGTGGTCTCCACGTGGAAGTATGAAGTCTCGATCTGCCAGCCGTCACGTACATTAATCTCCGAGATCTTACAGAACTTCGGGTTCATCAGCTTACAATAATAGTCTCCATACTTTTCCTCCTTGCTGTCCAGCACGAATACGCCCGGACGGTTTGGCACCGGCTTCAATGCCTCTTTCTCCTCTGTCCTATATTTGGCGTTTACCCATAGGAATACGGTCTCTATGCCATCGATCACGGCCTCCGAGGAGAGATCGATCGTATCGCCGTTCTCGAACCAGTATGGATCTCCCGGATGAGAGGGGGAAGTAAGCGTTATGTGCCCCAAACCATTATAATTTATCTGCCGGTAGTTCTTCACCGTAGAATATCTCAAAAGAGATCCATCCGCATTCAAGTTACTCAAGTTCGGGTACTGAGCCAGATCGAGACTCTCCACGTATCCCGGCAATCCCAACGACTCCAGATTCTTTCCCACTTGCGCGGAAGGAAGCTCATACTCCGTATTTTGCAGATATAGATGACGGATAAACGCCGGCAGGTTCTTTACCAGATCCGCGAACTGTTCTGTATGCGGCAAGGCCAAATAGGTCAAGCTCGTAGCCTTATCGAAACCTTGCAACTTCAAGTTCGGGCAGTACTCGATCTCCAGACGGCTCAATTGCTTGAAGGATGAGATATCCAGCGAAGCCAAGGGCGAATGCTCAAGGTAAAGCTCCGTCAGCTTCGAACAACCGGTAAGATTCAGTGTCGCTAGCTTCGTGTTCTGGTAACTTCCCTCGCCTATGTATAATGTTCCAAATCTAAAATATTGCAGTTCCGGGCATTTGGACAGGTCAAGTGAAGCTAAGTTCCTGCTATATATATGCAAGTGCTCCAGTTTCGTATTTTTCGATACGTCCAGCTTCTCTATATTCATAAATTCCTCGCACTCGAAATACTTCAACTCAGTGAAGGCGCTCAAGTCTAATTGAGAGATCGTATCCTTAGAGTTCCAATCTAACTCAATCGCCAGATGCGTTAAGCGACCGACCTCGTCGGTGTTCCAGTCCGTACGGATCACGTCTTGATATGAGTTCCAATTCTCGCGCTCCCAGCCCTTGCTTTCCACGAACTCCTGCAATTGGGTGATATTCGGGTTATCGGTAGCCAGCTTCTTCAATCCGGCGATGTCCGCGGGGGAGTAGCTGTCCGAGTTACGGGCTACCTTGATCTGGGGCGTATACATACGCCAATTGTCGTAATTCGAGTTCGTAATCTCACATATATAATATTCGCCCGGCTTTCCGCTAAACACGAAAGCCCCCTCCTTGCCAGAGACCATCGGCATGGTCGCTTCCGTCCGTTTACCAGTAGTTCGATCGTTAAGGAACCAAGTGTAGATCGATTTCACGCCACCCACCGTAGCGTAAGCGGATAGATCGATCTCCTCGCCCTTCGCGGCATAAGCGTTATAATCGTCTACTGGCGTACCGGCTATGACCCTAGTAGAACCATAAAGATTGAAATACTCAGGTAATGGACTCGGGAGCTTCACCGTGAACCATGTAAGCGAATCGTTATCATCCATATTCAGTTGCCTTAGCTTTGTCAAAGCAGACAGATCAAGAGATTTCAACCGAGTGCCAGTCAACCGTAAGTCTTCCAATCCACTCAACGAGCCTATATCCTTCATGTCAGATACCGTATGTGTTCTATAATCCTTTATAAAGAAGCTTTTCACCCGGCTCGGGGACTCGGCGTTCCACGTCACGCCCACGTTGTAGCCATCGCTCTGCGTCCGGTCTTTCAAGTAATCCTTGCTGGAGATGAAGTTCTGCAAGTCCGAGTTCAGCGGGTTGGCCTCGGCGATCGCTTTCAAGGCGGCGATATCGTCCTGCGAGTTATTGGCCGGGAAAGCGAACGATGCTCGGCCGCCATATGCAACCTCATTGCCGTCCGCATCACAAATATCCACTTGAACCGTTCCGCTCCATTCCTCCGTGGCATGAGCCATCAACGTGAATTGCGTAGCGGAGAACGAAGGAATATCTAATACGTATATAGGCTCATTATATAGACCAGTCTCTTTACTTAGGTTCTGCCCGGAAAGGGTCAAGCCTTCAGAAGGGCCATTCAGATAAATCTTCATCTTAGCGTGTTGCCCCTGCAGGAAACCAGCCTTCGTCACGTTGATCGCAAAAGGGATATCCTCGTTCAGATCGCCGGATGTACGCGACAACTCTCCCATAGCGGGAGCCTTATCATCCAGCATAAATCGTATCGTTTGCCCGGTAGAGGCCAAAGCAGCCGTGCTCATGTCTCGCGAGCTGTACACTTTTACGGTATAGCCAGCCTCGCACTCCTTCGAGCTATTCATTTGCAGGTTAAGACTAACGCTATATCCATAGTCCGTCAACTTCTCGTCCGGTATCCAAAAGCCGCCATTGTCTAAGGCTTGTGCCGGCTCAGAATCCTCAAAGCGGAACTCTACCCCGTCCGGATTAGCGGTGTTCACCAGCTGTACACGTACAGCCATGCCTTTCGTGAAGTTCTCGATATTGAAATTTAAACTCCAAGTAGCCACCGGATTCCACTCGTGGATAAAGCAATAAGCTACAGGATCCAGAGTACTGGTAAACCGTACCTCCCCTTCCGCCTGGCTCTGCGGAGCCCCGGGTGTCATCCCCGCCAGGCTCGCCGACCCGGCCATACCCCAAGCCAGTCCATGCCCCGGCCATGCGGCGCATAAACATAAGACCATCGCAATGAGCGACAACCTCATACTAATTCCTCGTAAAATTGTTTTCATAAGCAATAAATTTATAAATAGGTGTTTTGTATTCATAATACGTATCGGTATCTCTCACCATTCCCGACTTAGCGTGTCGTATTCGTAGGATGGCCTTTTTCCCATGCGCCGAGCGCAAACACGCCGGGCCGGTATGCGGAGGAAATCCTCCGCATA
>OAWN01000031.1_pt1 | contig 133779 bp, 144 predicted proteins | sample 1476801 | NCBI WGS metagenome assembly OAWN01 (sample SAMEA2580214, study PRJEB22360) | human gut metagenome | biome: human gut; feature: human-associated habitat; material: faeces | place: Denmark | collected 2008/2010 | reverse complement strand
CGTCATGTGTACTCCTGTACTCCTGCACTGTGTTGTGCGATTGTTTATTTTCATTAGGTCCTGAACCTCGCAAAACCTTGCGGTTGCACGGCTGGTTCATTCCCAATCACTTGAGCATATTACGAGCGAGGTGCGACTTTTGGCTGTTTTTTTGCGACTGTGTGCGCAAATGTTGCTATTTTGATACAAACTGAGAGCTTTTATCGGGGCTTTTGTGAATACTCGCAGTATCATGAAGAGGGGTTGTAAACGGCTCAATATCAACGATTTTCAATCGATTGAGACATATAGCCACGTTCGTTTTACGATGTTCACTCGCGGCGTGTTGAGTCGAACATAGTAAGCAATTGTGAGATTCGTTCACCTTGTGTTTACAGCGTTTCCAATGTCGCCTTGCACCGCCACAATGGAGCCATTATCATTGTCGGTTTCTAATTACCTCGTACCAAGGGAGAGTGTTATGGCGACAGGTCCTGTGCTCGTTGTTGATTTCGGAGCCCAGTACGCCCAGCTGATCGCACGTCGCGTGCGTGAGGCCAACGTCTATTCGGAACTCGTGCCGCATTCCATGTCGGTAGACGAGATGCTGGCCAAGGATCCGCAGGCCATCATTCTTTCCGGCGGCCCGGCTTCGGTGTTCGAACCCGGCGCCCCGCGCGTGGACAAGAAGCTGTTCGAGGCTGGCGTCCCCGTGCTGGGCATCTGCTACGGCTTCCAGGCCATGGCCTATGCGCTGGGAGCGGATGTCGACAAGGCGGCTTTGGGCGAGTATGGCAAGACCGGGACCACCATCGATGAGGCTGAGGGCCTGCTCGAAGGCTCCCCTGCCGAGCAGAACACATGGATGAGCCACGGAGTGGCCGTCAGGACCGCTCCGGAAGGCTTCGAAGTGCTGGCACACACCGAAGGCGCCCCCGTCGCAGCCATGCAGGACGAATCCCGCAAGTTGTACGGCGTGCAGTGGCATCCGGAAGTCAAGCACACCCCGATGGGACAGCAGCTCATCGAAACCTTCCTGCACAGGTGCGCCGGCTTGCCGAACAACTGGGATGCCTCCGGTATCATCGAAGACCAAGTGAGGAAGATTCGCGACAAGGTCGGCGACGCCCAGGTGATCTGCGGTCTGTCCGGCGGCGTCGATTCCGCCGTCGCCGCGGCCCTCGTGCACAAGGCCATCGGTGACCAGCTCACCTGCGTGTTCGTTGATCACGGCCTGCTGCGCAAGGGCGAGGCCGAGCAGGTCAGGCACGACTTCGTCGAGGCCACGGGCATCAAACTCATCGCCGTCGACGCTTCCGAGGACTTCCTCACCGCGCTGAGGGGCGTGAGCGAGCCGGAGAAGAAGCGCAAGATCATCGGCGAGAAGTTCATTCGTACTTTCGAGAAGGCCCAGCGTCAGGTCATCGAGGAAGCCGGCGCTTCCGGCAAGGAAGTCAAGTTCCTCGTGCAGGGCACCCTCTACCCGGATGTCGTGGAATCCGGCGGTGGCGATGGTGCGGCCAACATCAAGTCGCATCACAATGTGGGCGGTTTGCCGGATGACATCAAGTTCCAGCTCGTCGAGCCTCTGCGCACCCTGTTCAAGGATGAGGTGCGCGCCATCGGCACCGAACTTGGCCTGCCGGACGAGATCGTCTGGCGGCAGCCGTTCCCGGGACCGGGCCTCGGCATCCGCATCATCGGCGAAATCACCAAGGAACGTTTGGACTTGCTACGCGAAGCCGACGCCATCGCCCGTGAGGAACTGTCAAAGGCCGGTCTGGATCGCGACATCTGGCAGTGCCCGGTCGTGCTCCTCGCCGACGTGCATTCCGTGGGCGTGCAGGGCGACGAGCGTACCTACGGTTCGCCGATCGTGCTGCGCCCGGTGTCTTCCGAGGACGCCATGACCGCCGACTGGTCGCGCATTCCGTACGACGTATTGGCCACCATCTCGACGCGCATCACCAACGAATGCCGTCAAATCAACCGCGTGGTACTCGATTGCACCTCCAAGCCGCCGGCAACCATCGAGTGGGAGTAGGGCGATAGGGTTCTGACCTGCACTTTTGAGTGCCGCACTATGCCGCTGAGTTTCGTTTCGTATGAGAGTCACGGCAAAGCCGCCAGCGACGGCGGTGAGTAAACACGATGATTTAGCCTCCGTTCCAGTGCTGGGACGGAGGCTTTTTCTTTGCCGTTTTACTCCCTTTCACCTGCGATTTCGCCATTTACTCCCCGTATTTCAAGACGGCAAAGCACTGGGCAGTATTCGGAGGAACGGGAGTAAGGATTTATCCCAAGTGAGTAGGCGCTCGATTTTTGTCCCCGAGGGCCAAACGGGGCTGTTTCGGGCCCCGCGAAACTCAAATCGAACTCAATAGGCTTTTCGGCGGCCTCCGCACGGCGTTTTCCCAGGTGGTTAATGGGGAGTAAAGAATCTCGTCGACTCAAGGAAAACGGGAGTAATCAGGGGAAATGCCGCGGTGTGCTGCCGCGTGCCGTCATGTAAGCCACCGCGTAATTTACTCCCCGGACATGCCGGAAATGCCTTGGCATGCAATGGGGCGTAAAAACTCAGCTTACGCAGGAGCGAGCGGCGCTCACTGCCTAACCTGGCGTTCTGATTCGGTTGCGTTGATTGCAAAAAGCTAGGAGCCGCTACAGCGAGGCTTTCCAGTCCTCGTACTCGGCGGCGTCGATCTCGCCGTTCTCGAGCCGTGCGCGTTTCTCTGCCCACAGCTCGATCGCCATCGCGGCTTTGGGCGCGTGCGGCGCCTTGGGGTTCAGGGAGAGGCCCGAACCGTCGGCTGAGGGAACTACGCCGAAGGAGTCCTCGAGCCGCACGAGCAGCGACATGAGGTCGCCCGCGGTCTCGACGCCGTAATCCTTGAGGGCGTTGACGGATACGCCGAGCGCTGCGGCGATGGACTCGAGCAGCTCGGGCTTAACGGCGCGGATGCCGCTCTCGTAGTGGCGCACGGCTCCCTCGGTCAGCCCGACGGTCTCGGCAAGCTGCGCCTGCGTCACGCCTCGTAGCTTGCGGTACCGCCTTATGTTCTCGCCTACGGACATGCGCCCTCCTCCTGGAATTACGTACCCGCACATCTTATCAGCGTACGCAAATGTACGCAATTCTATTGACAGTACGGATATGTACGTTTACTCTGAATCTGTAAACCGTGCGTATCCGTACGCTATTGATAGGAGGAGCCATGGACGAGAAGGTGGCGAAGACGCCGAGGCCGCACATGCTGGATGCCGACGAGGTCGCGAAGTTGCTGAGGATCAAGAAAGGCAGCGCCTACGAGGTGATCAGGAAGATAAACGCCGAGCAGGAGGCGCGCGGGCGCGTGGTGATCCGCGGGCGCGTTCGGAGCGACGTCTTCGACGCCCTGTACTTCCCGGAGGTGGACTGACAATGCCCGTGTACGAGGACGACGGAAACGGCACATTCTACGTGCAGTGCTACTACCGCGACGCCCGCGGCTCGAAGCGCCACAAGACGAAGCGCGGCTTCTCATCCGAGGTGGAGGCCGCAGTGTGGGAGGGCCAGTTCAAGAGCCTTAACGGCGGGGCCATGGACATGACGTTCTCCGAGTTCGTTGAGGTGTACGCCTCCGAGGTGAAGCCGCGCATACGCGAGCACACGTGGATCACCAAGGAGTACATCATCAACGACAAGCTCGTGCCGTTCTTCGGGGACATGCGCATGTGCGACGTTAGGCCGATCGACGTCATCAGGTGGCAAAACGAGCTCACCGAACACCGGGACGCCGACGGGAAGCCCTGGGCGCCGACGTACCTGCGCACGGTGAACAACCAGCTCAACGCCATCTTCAGCCACGCCGAGCGCTACTACGGCCTCACCGACAACCCGGTTCGCAGGGTCGACAAGATAGGCTCGAAGAAGGGCGGCGAGATGCAGTTCTGGACCAAGGACGAGTACCTGAGGTTCAGCGAGGCCGTCATGGACAAGCCGCTCTCGTTCCACGCCTTCGAGCTGCTCTACTGGACGGGCATCCGCTGCGGCGAGCTCCTGGCGCTCACGCCGTCCGACTTCATGCTGGAGAGCTCGCGGCTGCGCATCAACAAGTCGTACCAGAGCCTCCACGGCGTGGACACCGTGACCGACCCCAAGACGCCCAAATCGGTGCGCACGATCGTCATGCCAGCCTTCCTGCGCGACGAGATGGCCGACTTCATCGAGCTGCGCGACGACGTGGCCCACGACGAGCGCCTGTTCACCGTGACCAAGCACTTCCTGGCCCACGAGATGGAGCGCGGGTGCAAGGCGTCGGGCGTGAAGCGCATCCGCATTCACGACATACGCCACAGCCATGTGAGCCTGCTGATCGAGATGGGCTTTTCCGCGCTGGCCATTGCCGAGCGCATGGGCCACGAGGCGGTTGACATCACCTACCGCTACGCGCACCTGTTCCCCACGAAGCAGGACGAGATGGCCGCCGCCCTTGACGGAGCGAGGGGGTAAGAAGGATGCCGTGCGAGAACAGCGCCCGCAAGCGCAGCAAGACGATGGCGTTCCGCTGTACGCCCGAGGAGCACAAGCTCATATGCGAGATGGCCGCCTGGAGCGGGATGCCCAGACAGGACTACATCATCGCCAGGCTCACCGATACCCAAGTCGAGGTGAAGCCCTCCGTAAGCGTGCAGAAGGCGCTGAGGACTTCGATGGCGGAGTTGGCCAAGGAGGTGCACCTGGCGGCCTTCTACGGCGAGCTGAGCGATTTCCTGCAACAGAGGGTCGAACTCGTGATGAAGCTCTTCCTGGCGCTCGGCGAGGGGGTTGAGGCGCCAGTGACGGAAGCGCTACCACAAACCTCGCCTTTGGAAGAGCCGACAACATCCGTCATGGATGCGGGCTCCGACATCGCAAGCATCTTCGAGATGGGGCGCATGTAAGGTTTAACGCCAGACCTCCAACGCCTTGTCCGCAAGCCATTCGGCGCGATCGGCGATATCGCCCTCGTCCCAAGACTCCTTTCTCCAGGGCGCCGGCCATGGTCGCAAGGCCGGCAGCGCAGAGGGCAAGACCGTCCCTGTATCCCTTTCCCTGCTTCTTGGTGGGCCAATCGGCATCGCGGATGGAGGCGTTAAGGGAATGCGTGATGATGGCGAGGTTGCCGAGCGTGAGGAGCTTCCGGTCCCTTCGCGTGGCAGCCTCATCGTCGAGAGCTCCCCATTTGTTGCGCCACTTCTTGGGCATCATGTGCTCGAGAGTGTACTGGTTGAACCCGAGCAGGGCCGTGCTGCTCATGCCAGGGCGAATGGCGCTTTCCAGCAGATAGAGGACACCCTTGGATTGAAGGTTGTACAGGCACGATTCCTCGAATGCCGCTCGAACCTCAGCATCGCCGGGCATGTACGTCGTCGCCTCCTCGTTGGCTTCGAGAGCCTTCCTCAGCGCCTCCGCGTCCTTCACCTCGTTCAGGATCAGCGAGGTGAACAGCCTGTTGTAGTTCTTCGTGGTCGCCTGAACCAGCATTCGGCGGACGATGTAGCTCTCAAGCAGGGCGTAGACCTCGGACTCCTCGCCCGTAGGCTCTGCGTTCTTGCGAACGTAGAGTACATACGGGATGAGCGTCGAGTTCTTGAGGCCGAATATCAGCACGTTCAGACGCTCGACGCCGGGCGTGGAGGGGATGTCCGCGTCGCAGCAGCTTGGGTCGAAGGTTGACTCGAACACCTTGGCATACGCCTTCATGCTGTCGAGAATCTCGTCCTTGTCGCCGTTGCAGTACCTGCCGATGAAGTCCTTGTAGGACTGGAAGAGGTTGGACGTGCGCGAATAGAAGAGCTTGTCCTCGGTCGTGACGCCACGCCTCTTGTCTTGGACCAGAATCTGGAGGAAGGCGTCGAAGAACAGGTCGACGAGCGTGCGCTTGATGCGTCCGGTAACGACCTCCTGCTCCCAATACTCCCTCTTCTCAGCCGTGGGCTCGAAGACGTCTTCCCAGCACTCCTTGAACGCCTGCTCATTCTCGCGGTTGAAGAAGTAGTTCTTGAGGAGCTCCGCCGTCGTCAGGCGCACCCCGAGCGAGTTGATGGTGTCGAATATCTGCTGCTCGTCCTCGCCCTCGGTGAGATCGATGCAGACGAACTGGACATTTGACTTGATCGTGTTCCTGTCGACCTTTTCCGGTTCGATGTTCTTGAGGAAGTAGTTGTAGGCGCCAATGATGGCCGACGAGCCGTCAATCGGCTCGCTGCCCCTAGCATCAACGACTTTCTTGAAATCGTCTCTATCGTATCTGCCGTGGCTCAGGGCGACGTCGCCGGTCTCGAGGATGAAGTCCCGCTCGAACAGCTTGCCGGCGCCGATCCTCGCGCAAAGCGCCCTGAAGAAGATAATCATGGTGGTGAGGCGCTGCTGTCCGTCGATGATGGTGCGTACCTCGGAGACCTCCGACCAGGTGTTGCCGGAAGACTCCTGCTTCAGGATGATGGAGCCCAAGAAGTAGGGCCGCTTCGAGGCGGTGACGAACTCCATGTCCCCGAGGAAGCGTTCCCATTGCTCCTCTCCCCAAACGTAAGCGCGCTGGTAGAAGGGTATTTCAAGCAGGCGCGATCCGTTGAACACGCCACTTATCGTTGCTTTTCCTGCGTCCATCCTCGTATTCCTTAATATCTTTCCTTTACGTTATCTCGGCTTATAAAGTCGATGCCAGGGCGTTAGTCGAACTCGCTACTCAACGTTGATAAAGAACTCTTTGCTGCGAGCAACGCATCTACTGTTTTTTATCAGAAAACACTGTACGTAATGACGACCCCTGTATGCCGTTGACTCGTGCCTCCCGCCTTTTTCAATATTCGAATCGTTGAACTCGCCGCGAGGTTGGTTGGCGGCTTGTGCTTCGGCACCTGTATTGACAACTTGCCATTTCACTTTGGCGGTGGCAAGGCTCAGCGGCCGAAGTACTTTATAGTCAATCTCGCATTTCTTCGGTATGACCCGGTCGTTCGTCGTGATGCGTTCGCGTTTTCCATCCGGGTAGGTGACGTCGGCGACCACAATCACCCCAGGTCGTTGACATGCCATCGGCCATGGCGGGGTTTTGCGGTGCGGAACGGAAAGCGCGGCCGCTTTCGAAAGATATGCTGTGGAAAGAGCGGACTCGTTTCGGCTGCTTGCGGGGAATCTATTACCGAGTATCTTCCTCCAAGTTGAGTTCGTGGAGCCCTCTTCACTAATCGAGGCGAGTGCGGCGTGAATTGCCCGAACGAAAGCCTCGAAGTCTTCTCTCTGGTACCCGCTGGCAAGATCGTTTGTGGTCAACGAGGGGTCAATTACCTGCGGTTTGATTCCGTCGGCAAGAAGGCCGTCATAAGATTCCGCTATATTCTCCATTAACTGCACGACGATGTCCTCGTAAAGCGTCACATCAACTGGATAATGATCGGCGATGATCTTCTCAAGAGTGATGCCTTTGGGCCAGCGCTCTTCCTCGGGGCAGTTTTCCCTACGCCACCATTTCATGATTTTGACAACGGGCTTGAATCTGCCGTCATGTTCCGCGTTGACGGTGGTTGACCACTCGATGTGCCCTTTTGGGTTCGTTTCAGTCCACCGACCATCGTCTACGCAACCGATAAAGCAAGTTTCGTCGTCAACCGCTAGCGGAACGACATCGATATCAAGGTTGGAGAAGGATATTCCGACGGAATGCGTCTGAAGATGAGCAGTCGCATACTTTGAAGAGTCGAGGAGGATATCTCGTAACTCAATGATGACGTTGGCGGAATTGGCATCGGAGCCATAATCTGTCTCGACAATGATATCGACATCTCGGTTGTCGTCATTCTTTGCTGGGCGAATAGATGTGTGCTTGGCGTATGACCCGGACAAATACGTGTGAACGCAATGCTCGCCATAATACTCATGCGCTGAAAGATAGTCTCTCAAAGCCTTGTGAGCGGCACTTATCTGGTCGACCGTCGTTTTGCTAGGCTCGATGTCCGATAGAAATGTCTGGAAATCCGATTGCAGAGTCATTCTTTTACCTCACTATCTCGAACGATTCCAGGGAAAGGTCGGCATAATCTCTGATGTCGATTGCGGCAACGGTGCCGAGCTTGAACAATTCGTCAAGGAGCAGATAAAAGAGGGAGAAGACCGCTTCGTCACCATTGGAGGCTTGAACCTCGCCTTCACACTTATGAAACGTCCCATCCTCAGCTGCGCAAACAATGTCAACATTGGGACAGGAGAGCATGTTCTCCTCGATCGTCTTGGGCTTGCTTTCTGACCGAGTGGTCAAAAGGCCGCCGATAATTGGAGTCAAGCTTCGTGCGGGCACGGACGCGCCAGCTGAAATCATGCCTCTTGATGTCCTCTTCAGGTCGAGAACCGATTGAATCTTCGCGTTCGCGTACTCAATGTGGTCCTTGTTGGCGTCCTGTTTGACTTCGAACACGGCGTAAACGCTCTCTGCGGTGACGTATTTTTCGCCGTTCCTGGTCTTCATGATCAGAGGGGAATGGAGTGGATCATAGATTATTACGTCTATCTGCTCGCTCGTTCCGCCCGTGCTATCGAAGACGAACCCCTTTGAGGCGGCGTAGCGTTTCGGAAGAAAGCCGTTGAGAAAAGCCAGCCACTCTCCCTCGCTTAAGTCCCCTTGAGAGACGGGGTGGCCTAGCTGAAGGCCGAGCGACCGCTTTAGCTCGTCGGACTTCTCTTTAAGCGCGTCTTTAACATTGAATGTTTCGTTCAACTATACCTGCCCAACCTTCATGTAGGTGATCTCGAACGCTTTCGCGCGGCGCATCTCCGGCATACGGGCCTCGATGCTAAAGGCGTCGTTGCTGTCGAAGTGATGCCAGATGTCCAGGCCGCGGTCGAGCAGGATGCCCCACCAGTCGTCAACCTTGAGGTGCTGCACGTGCGGCGTCCCGCTGCAATCAATATTCCAGGTGAAGTCGACGCCAATGGCGCCATGGACTCCCTGATCCGCTCCAGGTAGTCCACCTGCTTGGAATCGGGATGCGCGTCGGGCGCCGTGACCAGATGCGCCTCGGGTGAAGGCGCATCGTACTTGAAGTGGCGCACGATCACCTCGAGATGTCTCATCGCGTTGCGGCACTGATGGAACGTCCGCGCTACCTGCCATCCGTGAGCTCCTTGATGAGGCACTCGCGCACGAGGGCCGAGAAACTCGTGCCCTTGAGGGCGGCTGCCTCCTTCGCGGCGTCGCGCAGCGTGTCGGGGATCCTCACGGTAATCGCGGTCTGCTCGCCGCTTACCAGGTACTCCCTGATATCGGTGGGGTTCGCATCGTTGCGGATCATGTCGGCGTAGCCCATGACGTCCATCCTAGCGTTTGCAATGTGCAATACAATGTCATTATACGTCATGGCATGACGCGCCTTGATAGGAGGGCCATCATGTGCGAAAAATTGCGTTGGGGGCATTAACTTGCTGCGCATGAATCGCGGAAAGCGGTGCGCATCGGCATCGTTAAGGCTTTTTGGCACCCTTCCGCTTGATTGCACGTCGCCTAATCCTCGGCACTGACGAGGTCGTTGCCGCGCTCCTCGGCGTAGAGGATCTCGTTCTGGGCCTCCAGGATGCGCGCGGCGTCGCCGATGCGCTCGGTGCACTTCTCGCTTATCGACCTCAGGGCCAGGATCCCCTCGATGTCGAGCGGGTCCAGCTGGTCGGCGTGCGCCAGGGACTCGAGCAGCTGGTCAAGGCCCCTCGCAAGTCTCCCGGCGTCGCATACGGCATCGATGAGCTCGATGCGCTCCAACTTCTCTTCGTAGCCCAACATCGGCTCGCCTCCTTCTCTCAACGGACGTGTCGCGCAGCACTGTAGCCGTTCCGCATGGAGAGCCATCTCGCCGTCAGCGATTCCGTGCGCATATCGGCCGCAGGCGGCGCGGGAAACGCCGTCCCGGTGCGGACCGCGGCGTCGAGACGCGAGAGCGTAATCGTCCTCGCCGCGATGCCGCCGCCAACCCCCACGAGAGCCCCTACAAACGCCGACGTGCTGCATCCCATGCCCGGAGGGCCTTGGCACCCATGCTCAATCCCATGCCGCACGCCTGCGCCCCTTTGATCCGAAACCCGCCCCGGCGCTCCTTGGACGCGCAGGGTCGCACGCCGGCAGGCGGCCCACAAGGGCCGCGACACTTTTTCGGGTTCTTCGCCCCATGCGCTGCGCGCGCGAACAACGCGAAAAACTGCCGTCGGGAGATTTCGATTTCCACGCCCGACTTCGCTTCCTCCCTTGCCGGCACGCCCGCGCTGCATGCGACTCACGCGGCGCAAGGCACGCCACAGGGGCGGGCCTCCGAGTCTAAGGAGCAAGACATGAACGACATGAAGGAAAAGGCGATGGGCGCGGTCAAGGCCTTCCTCGAGCGCAAGGGCTACGAGATCGTCGACGAGGCCTGGCAGGGGCCCGAGGGCATCGGCGGGATCGACCTCGTGGCGGTGGACGAGGACGGGACCCTGGTCTTCGTCGACGCCACGGTCCGTATCGGGACGGACGGCTTCCCCGAGGTCCACAGGGCGCGCGGGCTGCGCGAGGCGCTGGCGGCGGCGTGGCTCGCCGGCAACGGCGACGACTACGCCGACACCCCGGTCCGCTTCGACGAGGTGGCGATGATGGTCGTCAAGGAGAACCGAGCGCTCCTGCGCCACCACATCAACTGCTTCGGCGAGATGGAGCCGCTCTCCTAGGCGGCGCGCCCGGTCCCGGGCTCCCGGGGCCGGACTCCCCCCGAAACCCGTCCCTGTACCACGAAAGCGTACATATCCGTACGTTTTCGTGGTACACTCCGCTTGTCGGACAAATCCGTACGGTTTTGTCCCGACGCTCCGAGACTCGGGGCGCGCCGGACCGGATGCGGTGAGGCGCGCCCCACGCTAGAGAGGACGCGATCCATGCGCACGATAGCCATTTCCAACTACAAGGGCGGCGTCGGCAAGACGACGACCGCCGTGAACCTGGCGGCCATCTTCGCCGCCCGGGGCCTCCGGACCCTGCTCGTCGACCTCGACCCGCAGGCGTCGGCCACCGACTTCTTCGGCCTCTACGACAGGGCCGCTTCCGAGCGGCGCACCTCGGTCGAGCTGCCCTACGGCGGTGCCCCCGTGGAGGAAGTCACCTACGCCGCCGGGGAGAACCTCGACGTGGTGGCCTCGACCATCGACCTCGTCGACCAGAACGAGATGCTGCTGCGCGAGCAGCGCCTCAAGTTCGCCCTCGATGACGCCTCGGGCTCCTACGACGTCTGCCTCATCGATTGCAGCCCCGTGATGCGCAGGCTCGCCTTCAACGCCTACCTCGCCGCGGCGGAGGGCGGCATGGTCGTCATCCCCGTGAAGCTCGACTCCACCGTGATGCGCGGCACGGCGCTCACCGTCGAGGCTACGCGCTCCATCGCCGACGCGCTGCGCATGCCCACGCCCCGCTGGAAGATTCTCCGCACCTGCGTTCCCGGCCGCATGACCAACGCCGAGGCCACGGGCGCGGCCGTGCTCGACGGCTTCTTCCCGGACGAGCAGTTCGAGACGGTCATCCACGCGAGCAGCAAGGTCTGCGAGGGCAGCTGGCGGTAGAAGCCGGTGACCGCCTTCGAGCCGGGGAGCCGCCCCGCGCGCGACTACGAGGCGCTAGCGGACGAGGTGTCCCGTGAGCTCGCCTAGCCAGGTGGCCGCGGGCTTCACCATCACGGGGCTGCTCGACGGTGCGTCGCGCACCCGCGGGCGCTACCCGGTGTCCGAGATCGCGGTGGCCGACATCGCCGACCACCCGGCGAACGCCGCGTACTCCATGGACCCGACCGGCATAGCCGAGCTCGCCGAGTCCATACGCGCCGACGGCCTCACCGACCTGCCGCTCGTGCGCAAGGTCGGCGACGGCACGTGGCAGATGGTCTCCGGGCACCGCCGCAAGGCCGCCTACGCGCTGCTCGCGCAGGACGACCCCGCCTACGAGAGGATGCCCTGCCGCGTGATCGAGGGCATCGACGACGAGCGGGCGGTGACGCTGCTCCACGCCGCGAACTACTTCACCCGCGCCCTCACCGTGACCGAGCGCGCCGCCGCGACCGAGGCGCTCAGGGGCGACGCCGTGCGCCTGCGCTCCGAGGACCCCTCGCTTTCCGGCATGCGCGTCGACGACGTGAAGGCCGCCATCATCGAGCGGCAGACGGGCCGCAAGGTCTCCGGCAAGACCATCGCGCGCGAGGAGAGGCTGGCCCGCAGGATCGCCGAGGACCTCTCGCCCGAGTGGGCCGCCGAGGCCGACCGCGGCAACCTCAGCGCCGAGGCGGTGCGCTCACTCGCGGGCATGCCGAAGGAGCGCCAGGCGGAGCTGCACGCCGCCATGGAGCCCTGGCGGCGCACCAAGCGGGAGCTCTCCGACTACGTAAGGAGCGAGGGCAAGACGCAGGCCGGCCCCGACGGGCGCATCGCGAAGGCCGCGAGGCTCGTTGCCGACTTCCTGGAGAGCCCGCCCGAGAACCCGAGCGCGGCCGACCTCTCGCTGCTGCGGGAGATGGCGCTCATGACCGCCCCGTACGCGGAGGCGGGCACCGATGCCCGAAAGCGCCGCGGAAGGGCCTCAGGCTCGAAATCCAGCAAGTAGCCTATGGCGTCCGACATCGCGTCGGGCGTCCATAGCACTTGGGGACCGGGCGGCTTCGGACCCGTCATGCCGCGGGCCGTTCGGGAGCCCGCTTTCGCGAGGCCCGGTCCCAGAGGCGGCGCCCCGGCCGGGCCGCCGCCTGCGGGGGATCCCCCGCGCCCCTAGAGAGACGCGCCCGCCGCACGGCGGGCCCGAGGAAAGGAATCCGCCATGGAAGAGGAAGCCGGCGCCGCCAAAGGCAAGGAGCGCCGCGTCACGTTCCGCATGGAGGGAGGCGACTACGACGCGCTATGCGAGCGGTGCGAGCGCGCCGGCCTCAGCAAGTCGGAGTACCTGCGCTACCTCGTGCGCATACCGCTGTCGACGGAGGCCAACGCGGGAGACGAGCACCGCATACTCGTGAACCGCAGGGCCCTGTGGGCGATGTCGCGGGAGCTCACGAAGTGGGGCTACCACTACAACCAGGCAGTGCACGCGATGAACCTCATCAACTTCCACGCCCGCCACGGGCACGTCGACCGGGACCTCGTCGCGGAGAGCATCCCGACGATCGAGCGCGAGCTCGCCGACGTGAACGCCGTGGCCCGCGAGATGGCGGCCGAGCTCGGGCGCATCGGAGCCGACTCGCTCGTGGAGGGATCGCCATGCCGATCCTGAAGCCGATCAGCGGCCGCGCCTCGACGGGCGGCATCCGCCGCTACCTCGAAAAGGGAGGCCGCGCCCTGGCGCGCGACCTGTTCAATCTGAGCTACGACGAGCGCGACGCTGGCGCGCTGGGAGAAGGAGCCAAGGAGGCCTGCGCCTGGGACGCCGAGATGGACGCCACGCGCGCCGCGTTCGGCACGGACGCCCCATGGAGGGGTAAGCCCGCGCGCACGTTCAAGCACTTCGTGCTCTCGCCGGACCCCGGCGACGACATCGACCTGGCTGCGCTGCGCGAGCTCGCGTGCTCGTGGGCGCTGAAGCACTTCGGCGACCACGAGATCGCCATCGTCTACCACGACAACAACGCCCGCGGCATACCCCACGCGCACATCGTCGTGAACAACGCGAACCTCCGTACCGGCTACCGCATGCAGACCCAGCACCCCGAGGACCTCAACCGAGACCTTCAGGACATGGCGCGCGAGCGCGGGCTGTCCGGGCTCTCCAACGACCGATCGTCCGTATCGCCCTCGAGGGCGCGCGGATGGGCCGGCGCGGGCGGGCCCAGGAGCCGCAGGAGCGTTTACCTGGGCCGGGTCGAGAAGGAGATCATGCGCTCGGGCGGCTACTCGTGGGTCGGCGACATCCGCGCCCGCGTCGCGCTCGCCAAGACCACGGCACGCGACGAGGCGGAATTCCTCGGTATCCTAGACGCCCTGGGCGTGCACGTCGCCGACAACTCGGCTAAGGCGCGGCGGGACGACTGGGTGTTCAGCCTAGCAGAGGAGCCGTCCAAGAAGGTCAGCGGCGAGCGCCTGGGGTTCGTCTACGGCAAGGAGATGCTTCGCCGGCGCTTCGAGCGCGAGGGCGCCTACCGTCCCACGGACGCGAGCGCCGCGCGCATCCGCGAGGCCGCCGAGCGAGCTCTCGAGCTCAACGACCTCTCGGAGCTGAGCAGGCTCTCCTCGGCGCTCGAGACCTGCGCGAAGTTCGACGTCGAGTCCATCGAGGAGCTCGGGCTCAGGATGAGGACCCTCGAGCGCCGCGGCCAGGCGGGCGGCGAGGGCTATCGCCGTCTCGAGGCGGCGCGCGACTACATGGCGATGAACGGGCTCATGCCGCTCAAGACCCGCTACGGGGACGATCGCGGGCGCGGTGCTGCCGAAGGAAACTCGCGCGACGGCCGTCGAGAGGACGAGCAGCAGCGCATCATCGCCGCCGAGCGGCAGCGGGCCCAGCAGGACCAGCGCAGGGAGAGGGGCCGGAGATGATGGTGAGGATAGAGTACGAGGGCGGCAGGACGACGCTGTTCGACACACTCTCGTTCACGGAGGGGTCGCCGTTCTCCGGCGCGAACATGCTCACGGAGTTCGAGCTCGAGATGCGGGAGGAGCCCGAGAAGGGGCTCTGGCTCACGGCGAACTGGCACCAGGTGCGCGACGGATTGGCGCACCCGCCGCGTCCTGCTCGACGGCGACGAGGCGTTCGCCCGGGTGCGGGGCTTCCTGTGCGACGCGGCCGCGATCGGCGCCTGCTACCGCGAGCACGTGGGCCCTCCCTCAAAACCGCTGAAGTCGCAGATAAGGGACCTGCAGCGCGCGCTGGGGAGGGCGGAGGTCCCGGGCGTGCCGGACGAGCTGGCGAGGCTGCTCGCGAAAGAGAAGGAAGAGGGCGCCGAGGATGGCGCCCGAAAGGTCAAGGAAGATTGGGGTGACGTCGATGAAGAGGCTTGGTAGGTTCCTCATGGCGGCGCTTAAGGTCACGCTGGGCTTTTTCGTCTGGCTGTTCCGCGCCGTGTTCAAGTGGGTTATGTAGGAAGAGGCGGGCAATTGCCCGTCTCTTCTTCTTGCTTGTTAGTCTTCCTGACCGTCGATGAGCCAGCAGTCGGTTCCGTCCGTGAGTAATGTCCTGGCTGTCCGGGATGCCGCCGCGATGCGTTCGATCTCGCCTTTTAGGTCTTCGGCTTCGGACCTCAGTTTCGACTCTCCCGAGCGTAGGCTCGCGCGCATCTCGACCCTGGCCTCGAGGATCTGCTCCTTTGCGGCGGCTCTAGGCGTCTGGGAGACCAGCCTCTTGAGGGCGTTCCCCTGGGTGCCGCGCGGAAGCGCGATGGGCGCCCCTTTCATGCCCCCGATCTTCATCTCCATGAGCGTGGCGAGGATCTGCCTCTTTTTCAGGAAGCCCTGAGATTTGTCGAGGATCCGCTGCTCTTCGATGAGGGCGCTGCGGTCGTCCATGCTGCCGTCGTAGTACATGCGCGTCATGGCGAGCGCCGACAAGGCCTGGAGGCACATGCCGAACTGAGCCTCGTAGGATTGGATCTCTTTAAGCAGCGGTTCGAGGTCCTTCTCGCGCTCAGCAGCACCCCTGGCCTCGTCTTCGATGCCGGCGAGCTGCTCGGTAATCCAATCGATTACCTGGCCGACGTCGTTGTACCTGCCCTCGATCTCGTTTCTTGCCGCCTGGCGCGCCTCGGCGGGCTTTTGGAGGTAATCGTCATGAAGGGCTGCGTAGGTTCTTGCGATGTCCAGGGCGTTTTTGACCTTTGCCTTCTGGTCGCCGGCGATCATGGAGGCGATCGATTCCAGCTTGGCGTCGATGCGCTGGAGGCTGTCGCTGATTTCGGTCATGTACGCCTGGCCGACAACCATCGCCGCTGCGGCAAGGCCGACGCTGGCGATCTGCGCGGGGCTGACCCTGGTGGCTTTGAGGGAGACGTCGCCGCTCAGGCGACCCTTTGGGTCTCGGACGAGGGCCCTTACCGCTTCCGGATCCTTCTTCGAGGCGACGAGGTCCTTAAGGCTGTAGCCTTCGGGGACCTCGACTTTGTAGAGCTGCTTTCCCTCGACGAGGTCTATGGCGTTCGAGGCGAGGGCGAGTAAGGCGTCCGCCCGCTCTCCGATGCCGGCGTTGTTCTCTTTGCTCGTATTGGTGTTCGCGATGATCTTGATACTGTTGAGGTCGTCGATCGCAACAACCTCGACGCTGATCGGTGCAAGTTCTTTGTCGCTCATGCTCTTAGCGCCTATCTCGCCTCATCTGAGCGCGCCAGGACGTCCCATTTGTTGTACGAGCTCTCGGCCTGAAGATCCCTGACGAGGGCCTCGTAGCGGCTCTCGAGGTCTTTCTCCTCACATGGGAAGAGCAGGATCATCATATGTCTTTTGAACTTGAAGTCGGCGTAGACGTCGACGTTGCCGAAACCGCAAAGCTGGGTGTATATGCTGAAGCCCATGGATTTGCCGCAACCGACATAGACGTCCTCGTAGGCGGAAGGGTCTTTCTCTCTCGCCGATTTCATCGTGACGACGGCGTAGCAGCCGGCGATTGCCATGTACCCATCGCTGAGGTCGACTTCGCTGGAGACGTTGTTCTCGAAGTTCTCGAAGAACTCTTTTGCGGAGATTGGCGGAAGCGAGCTTGCCACGGCCTTCTTGCGGGCTGCCTCGAGTGACTTTTGCTGCTCCTTCTTGTCTTTGGCTGCCTGGCCTTTTGAAAGGAATGAGTCCCTAACTTCCTTCAGGCTGTCTGCCGCCTGCTTTCCCCTCTGCTGCCCCCAGTCGATTAGAGCAGGCCCGTATTTGTTCACAGCGGGTTCAACGAAGGGCAGGACGTCCTTTCCGATGTCGATGGTCCTTTTGACGTCTTGCAGCTTTATCTTTCCCAATTGCGCACCTCTGTTCATGGACAACCGGAAGCTTATCGAGAAGCAGCCGGCAGCGTCTTGTTTCTATCAAGTACGTAAATTATCTCACCACATGCAAGACCCCCTGCCGAGATATAGCGGCAAGGGGTCGAAGAGCCATATTCGGTTGTAGTTTCGATCTGCGACTCCTAGTCTCGGTCGTCGTCGCCGGCCGCGCAGCATGCGTAGGCAGTGAGCGTGAGGAGCCCCATGAGGAGCCCTATTCCGAAGGGCGCGAATCCCATCCTTCCACTTCCCTCGCGTAAACGACGGTGCGGGAGTTGCTCGTCTGGTAGCTGCAGGTGACGAAGGCCCAGGCTTGTGAGACGTCCGATGACTCTTCCAGGACGACCTCGCACTGGGACAATTTGTCCCCGAGGTAGACGTCGAGCTCCGCCACGTCGGCGAAGTCGGTTCGCTTGCCCTCCGAACTCGCGTCCACCACGTCCACGGCGAAGACCTCGAGCTTGATCTCCTTCTCGCGGGTGTAGACCCGAATGGTGCGGTGCCCCTCGGCGAAGTCGCGCGACGAGTACTGCGCGAACGGCGCGAACATGGTGCCGTCGGACATGTGGTGCCCGTAGACGATGACGAGCGGGCTCTCGACGCCCTGCGGGCACCCGGCGTCGATGTAGGGAGCGCCCCACGCGGATCTTTCGCCGCCGGCGTCGTGCGTGAGGTAGAAGTCGGGCGATTCCGGCCAGCCCTGGACGATCGGGTAATCGACGGTCGTGCCCGGCACGCGCACCCATGCTACGACGGAGGCGGGAAGGGTGTCCCAGTCGATGCCGCCTCCCGTCTCTTTCACCTCCATTGTCGCGTCCTGTTCCGCAGCGGGCACCTCGTGCACCCCGTACGGGTTCCTCTCGAGCTGCGGCAGGACGGCGAGCGCCGCCAGCGCCAGCAAGGCCACGGCGACGGCGAGCGCCGTGGCGGCTTTTCCCTTGTTCATGTCCTCCCCCATTCGCAGGGGAGGCCCCGAGCAAGCGCCCAGGCCTCCGGTTCGGTGACGATGCGCGCCGCTATTCTTCCGGCTCTTCAGCGTCCGCTTCGGGCGCCTGGTCCTTGCTCGCAGCGCCGGTCTTGGCGTAGGGCTCCTCGGGCACCTCGGGCGTGTCGGGGTTGTCCACGACGACGCTCTGCTCGGCGGAGTCCAGGACCTTCTCGAAGACGACGAGCTCGTCTCCCTCGGCTAGGCCCTCGGTGTCGAACTCGAAGGTCACCTCGACGGTGCCGGAGGGCGCCTCGGGCTCGAAGGGCGTGCGCGCGGTCACCTCGTTGCCGTCCTTGTCGAGGAACGGCTCTCCGGTGCCCTTGTCCATGAGCGTGCCCACGGCGATGTAGGTCTCGCCGGGGACGAGGCCCTTGTAGGCCACCGTGTCGACGACCTTGGCCTTGCCGGCCTCAATCACCTGGTCGCCATCGGCGGCGTCCGCCGCTTGGGTGCCCACCTCGACGGCAACGTGGACGGTCTGGCCCTCGTCGGAGAGGTCCGCGTGCGACGCCACCTCGGCGCCGTCCTTGCGAAGGCTCTCGAACACGACCAGGTCGCGGCCGCCGAGCAGGCTCGCGCCGAAGGAGATCTCGACGTCCTGGCTGCCCGTCGAGAGCGCGGGCACGAACTCGGCCTTGGCCTCCACGGGCTTGCCTGAGGCGTCGGCCACGGGCTCGCCGGCCTTCAGCCCCTCGTAGGCAACCGCGTCGACGACCTTTGCCTCGGCGTCCGCCGAGACGTCCTTGTCGCCATCCGCCCCGTCCCTTGCGGTGGTGGAGATCCGCGGGCCCTCCTGGTCGTCGAGGCCCATCCACACGGCCTTCGCGACCGTCGAGTCGCGCTCGATCCAGAAGCTCCTCGTGATGAGCTCGAGGCCCTCGTTGGCCTCGCAGCGCAGCTCGGTCATGGTGTAGGCGCCGTACGGCAGGGCCGCCAGCGAGTCATCCACCGGCGCCGAGGAACCGTCCTCGCCGAGCGAGAACCAGATGCCGGCCTTCGGGTCCATGTCGGCGGCCACGATCGCGCCCTCATGGCCGAGCAGGGCGTCGTTGGCGTTGGTGCCGCTCGAGTGCTTGCTCCAGCTGCTCGCGGTCGACGCATCGCCGTTGCGGTCCGTCACCAGCACGTGCGTCTCGCCGGTGGCCTCGTTCTCGATGGCGAACGGGACCATGAGGCCGGCGTCGTCGGCCTCGCTCTTCTTGGAGACCTCGAGGTCGTTACGCACCACCTGGTCGCGGAACTCGAGCGCGGCGCCGTCCGCGGAGACGCTCACGACCTCGCCGTCGGCGCGGACCTCGAAGGTGCGGGGCTCGCCGTCGGTCAGCAGGTAGCTCCCGTTCGTCGCCGTCTCCCGCACGTCGTAGGCCCCGTACGGAAGGGCATCGGCCGCGGTCTGCGCGGTGTAGGCGCCGGCCTCATCGTTCCATGCGGTGGTCAGCGAGGCCACGGCTTCGCCCGGCCCGCGCCACTCGCAGTCAACGAGGACCCTGTGCGCCGAGCGGTTCGTGACGGCGAACTCGATCCCGTCGAGGCCGGGGTGCTCGCTAGGCGCCTCCTTGTGGCCGCTGCCCGCCAGCGCCTCGGACGCCTGCAGCTCCTTGTCGGACTTGGTCACCTGCACGCCGCCGCGAAAGACCTCGTCGGTCACGGGATCGCCCGTGAGGTCGCGGACCTCGCCGCCCTTCACGGTGAGCGCGATGGAGGCGTCGCTGGCGTCGTAGCCCTCGGGCGCGCCGGACTCGACGATGCGGTAATTGCCCGCGGGAAGTGCTTCGGCGCCGGTGGCGGCGACGTGCGACCCATCCTCGGGAGCGGTCTCGATGGTGGCGCATACCTCTCCGTCGGCGTAGTACTTGCCCCCAACCAGCACGTACCGGCCGGTCTCGTTCACGACGGAGAAGCTCGCGCCGTCAAGAGACGCGTCGTCCTGGGGCTCGGCGCCCGCCTCGGAGTCCGTTTTGGCGACCTTGACGCCGCCAGCGGACCAGCTGAAGCTCACGAGCGTCTGGGAGCCGCCGCCGGTCCTGACGCAGAACGCCTCGAACCCGGCGGATACCTTGCCGGCGCCCGCCTTCATCTTGGCGAAGGTCCCGCCGATCAGCTCGGATTTCGCCCAGGAGGCGAACTCGGAGCTCGTGCCGTGCATGGCCGCCGACTCGGACCCCGAGTAGGCGTAGGCGATGAGCACGTGGCTCGCCGCCGCGTACTTCGCGTCGTCCCAGCCGCCGCCGTCGTACCAGCTGCCCGGGAACATCGACGCGTCGAAGCCGGGAGAGCCGAGCGAGTACCAGATGGCCGCGGTCACGTCGCCGCTCGGCACGGGGCTCGTCGAGTAGGAGCCCGCCGTGGGCGTCGGTGACGAGGGCTCAGCGCAGTAGGCGATGTTGCCGTCGGCGCTCATCCACGTGGTGGCGAAGCCGCCGTATGGGATCTTGCCGCCGATGGACACGTCGACCGTGCTCGGCGCGGCGTAGGCGGGCGAGGCCGCCACGGAGGCGAGCAGCGCCCCCGCGGCCAGGACGAGCGCCATGGCGCATCGGAGGAGCTTTTCCTGCAGGGTGCAGTCTTTCGCTGCGTTCATCTTTCCGCCTCCCTATCTCTCGACGCTTCGCTGCGCGCGGGGCGCCTCGTGCTCGGCGGCGCGGCTCGCCTGGCGGGCCTGCTCGGCGCGCTCCGCGAGGTAGCGCGAGCGCCCGGCTTCCACGGCCTCCTTGAGCTGCGCCGGCATGACCTTCACGGTGTCCTTGACCGCGCGGCCGCCCTCGTCGAGCTCGGGCCGGCCGTCCGGGCCCATCACCGTCTTCCTCAGCCACACCTCGCGGTTCGCGAGCAGCGGCATGTCCCAGAAGTCACCCCCCCCCCCTGAAGCGGCTCTCGTTCACGAACATGGGGCTGAACTCGTAGCCTCCCACGTCCACGCCGTCGACGACGGTGCCCTTGGGAAGGGTCGCCGAGTTGAAGGTCCTGGCCTCGCCGGTCGCGCGGTCGGTGTACTCGATGCCCTCGCGCACGAAGCTCTTGTGCAGCGAGAGGTACACGTTCTTCCTCTCTTCCATGTCTTTCCTCCTTTTCGTTTTCAATCGGTCCTTGTCGTATTCCGCCGGGAGGCATGTCCCGGCGCGGCACCCCTATCTCATGGCAACCGCCTCCTTCCTCTCTTTCCGCTAGAAGCCGCTCACGATGTCGCGCGCCCAGGAGCCGCTCTTCACGAGGGCCAGAATGAGCAGCACGCACATGGCCAGGTACTGCAGCGCGTAGGTGAGCCCGTTCGCGATCGCGTCGGCCGGGGTACCAGTCCCGGGGTTCGCCCCGGTGAGCCCGCCGAGCACGAGCGGGAACGATATGAGCAGCACGAGGATGATGACGCCGGCGATGCAGACCGCCCCGAAGCTCTTCAGGTAGCCGACGCCTATCTGGCGCATGGCGTCCATGCCGAGGAACGCCAGCGGGATCGGGGCGAACGCGGCCATGATGTAGAGCTGGAGCACGCGGGCCCAGCAAACCACGAGGGCGACGACGTAGGCCGCCAGCACCACGACCCAGCTGATGAGGCTCACGACGAGCATGGCGATGAGCGACGGGACGTCGTCGTCGGTGGTGACGACGGACACCTCGGACAGGTCGAGCGCGCCTCCGGCGCCGAAGAGCGCCTCGACGCGGTCGATGGCGAGCCCGCAGACCTCGTAGACGGACGCCATCAGGTCGAAGCTGTTCTGTATGAGGAACAGGAACACGGCGAAGAACACGAGGAGGAACACGACCTCCTTGACGTCGGGAAGGCTCTGGCTGCCGTCCATGCGCTGGGAGATCTCGATGAGCTTCAGGGTGAAGACCAGGCCGAGCACCCCGCACCCGATCGGCAGGATGGCCACCTGCCACACGCCCCGGGCGACGTCGTGCATGGTCAGGTCGCTCGAGCTCGTGAGCATGTGCGCGAAGTCCGCCGAGAGGATGCCGTTCGCGCCGATCGACCCGAGCACGCCCGTCTGAGCCTTGAACATCCAGTTGCAGCAGTCGCGCAGAAGGCCGCACAGCCACTCGTTGACGTCCCCGGCGATGTCGGCGTATGCCGGCTGCGCGGGGACGAGCAGCAGCGAGCAGAGGGCGAACGCCGTCGCGGCGGAGATGGCGAACGCCCTGCGGCCTTGCGCCTTGAGCGCCCTCATGGCTACATCGCCTCCAGCGAGCCGCCGCGCGAGACCACGGTGACCACCGTCGAGGCGGGGTCGTCGAGCGAGAAGGTCGTCGACGCGACGTTCCCGGCGTAGTCGAGCCACACCTCCTTGTCCCAGGAGGCGCCCGCCGCCTACGGGGACACCTCCGCCGCCTTTTTGGCGATGATGTCCTTGATGTCGGCTGAGTCGGCGCCCAGCGCCTCGGAGAGGCGGCCGTCGATGCCGGCCACGGAGAACGCTCCCTCGCGTGCCTTCTGGGGCGCGTACGCCTGCGTCAGAAGGTCGCAGGCAAGGGTACGGGCGTCCCCGCTGCCCGAGACCTAGATGAGCGAGAGCCCTCCCGCCTTGTCGCCGGTTCCCTTGACGTCGATCGGCACGCTGAGCACGCCGCCGGCCTCGGAGGGCTCCTCGGCCGAGAAGAACCAGGCGCGCTCGGTGCCGCCGGCACTCTCCACCATGGCGCCCTCGACGATCCGCAGCGTGGCGGTCGGGTCATCGGCGCCCGTCCACACGGTGTTCCAGGGCGCCTCGGCGCCCGAGGCGCCCTCCACGGTTCCCGCGTCGGCATCTACGGCTCCGGGCGGCGTCTGCTCCTGGAAGCTGCCTTGCGCGTCCTCCTGCGGGGCGATGGCGCAGCGCGCCGCGCCCGCGCCGAGCGCCACGACGAGCGCTCCGGCCGCGACGGCTGCCATGACCCTTGACTTTCCCTGCATTGATTTCTCCTATCTCGCGGTGAGCGCGCAGCTGAAGCTGCCGATGCCGCTCGCTATGCGGCACACGTCGCCCGCCCGCGGCTCGTGTATGTACCTGTCGCCGCCGATGTAGATGGCCACGTGCCCCGAGCGGTAGAGGATGTCGCCGGGCTTCGCCTCGGAGAGCGGTATGCGCCTGAGCCCCTCGTACTGGGAACCCGTGTAGTGGCTTATGCGGATGCCCGCCTGCGCGTAGCAGTACTCGAAGAAACAGATTGACGTGCCAGCCGAAACCGCGGATGCCTGCCTGCGCGTAGCAGTACTGCGTGAGCCCGCTGCAGTCGAGCGCCTTGCCGGGGGTCGAGCCGCCCCACACGTAGGGCACGCCGAGCTGGCTGTACGCCGCCTCGACGATTGCGTTCCCGCTCGCGGACGGGTCCTCCAGGTCCTCGACCGTCATGGAGTCGAACCTGTAGAGGTCCCATTGCGCCATGATCGACTTCAGGGACTCGACGTAGGACGAGTCGGTCGCCCAGCCCGCGTCCTTGAGCCCCTCGGCCATCCTGTCCGAGTCGTGCCTCTCGATCGCCTCCCGGATGAGGGCGTTGCCCGAGTAGCGCTGCGCCTGCAGGAAGACCCTGCTGCGGAAGCGGATGCACTCGGCGTCGCCGGTGAAGCGGATGAAGCTCACCGTGATCTGGGTGTGCTCGCCGGGCACGTACTCCTCGCTGGTGGCCCAGTTCGCCTTGCCGGCCACCTCGGGGCAGCCCGCGTAGCCCGACCACCACTTCATGCCGAAGAGGTTGTGGTCGCGCTCGGCGAGCCGGCTCATGCGGTCGCCCTGCCCGGACTCCTGGATGATCTGCGCGATGGTGCAGCCCGCCGGGCGCCCGTACTCCTCCTGGCACTCGAGGGCCGCCTCGACCATCTCGTAGGTGATGTAAGGAGGCAGCCCCTCAAGGCCCCGCTTGGAGGCCGCGTCGTCCCAGAAGCCGAACAGCGCGCTCAGCAGCTGCGCGACGGCGAGCGCGCACGCGACGAAGGCCATGATCCCGGCCACCGCCCCGAGCAGGGCGGGCGCCGCGCCCGAGACCGCGCCTGCGCCGCCGCCTGGGCCGCCTGGGGCTTGACCGAGGCCGACGCGCCGGCGGCCTCGAGGCCGCGCGCGCCTTTCCTGGAGGCGCCGAGGGCGGTCACCGCCTTGCGGCTGCCTTGGGCGGCCTTCTTCGCCTTCCTCCGCCGCAGCCTTCCCGCGGCCTTCTTGGACGCGCGCCCCGCGTCGTACATGCCCGACGCGCCCTCGAGCTCCTCCGAGTCGTCGAGCTGGGAGACGGCCTCCCGGGCGGTCGCCAGCTTCGCCGCCTCGACGCGCGAGCGCATCGCGGCCGCCGCGCGCCTGTCCCCGGCGGGTTGGGACAATTTGTCCCCGAGCCCGCCTTCCGTCGCATCGGACTTGGAGGGGCGCCCCTTCGCCGTTGCGGCGGGGCCTCCCGCCTCGTCGAGCGGGCCGGCTCCCTCCGAGACGTTTCCCAGAGCGTCGCGCTCGGTCTCCGCGACGTCGCCCGCGGTGAGCACGTCGCGGCGCTGCGCCCCGACCACCTCGAGCATCCCGCCGCCCTCGCTCGGGCCGGCCATTCCTATTCCTCCGCCTCTCGCGCCGCCCGGCGCATCTCGCGCTCGGCGACCTCGGGGGGCTTGGTGTTCCACAGGTCGTAGAGCGAGCCTTTCGGGAAGTCGTCGGTGATGGGCACGCGGATCCCGGCGCTGATGAGCAGGCCCTCGCCGGGCTTGACGGCGTCGCCGATGTAGCCGCGCTCCGTGGCAGAGAGCTGGAGCATCTCCGCCCATGCGTCGAGGTCGGCGGTGGACTGCTTGTGCGGCAGGAAGAACTCGGAGTTGAGCACCATGTCGCGGGCCTCGGCGTTGGCCAGCATGTGGCTCGTGTTCTGGCTGATGCCGGTGCAGATGAGGCCGAACTTGCGTCCTTCGCGCCACAGGCGGGCGAAGTACTCGACCACCGTCGGGTGCGCGAAGAGGCTCTGCACCTCGTCGATGTAGAGCCACGTGTAGTTGGGGCGCGGCGGCGTGACCATCACGCGGTTGCGCACCATCTCGAGCGCCGTGATCATGCCGAACACGCGCATGTTCTGGCCGAGGCCGTGCATGTCGATGTTGGCGATGCGGTTGTCAAGCGCCACATTGCTCTGCCCGTTGAAGAAGGAGAACGCGCCCTTCACGTAGCGCTCGTAGCGCAGCGCGATGTCGGCGGCCTCGGGCTCGGGCTGCGCGAGCAGCGCCGCGTGGAAGTCGCCGAGCGTGGGCAGGCGGCCGTCCTTCGCGCACTCCCGGTACGCCTCGCCGACGCAGCGCGCGATGATCGAGCGGTCGCGCTCCGGCAGGCCCTCGCGGCCCTCGGCCATGAGCGCGCTCGAGAGCGCGAGCACCGCGTCGGTCTTGTACGCGAGCTTGGCGGCGTCGGCGCGGTCCGCGACGTCGGCGGTGTCGAGGGGGTTGAGCACCGCCGAGCATCCCGGGGCGAGCTCGATGTTCGCGCCGCCGAGCGCGCCGACGAGGTTGCCGTACTCGCCGGCGGGGTCGAAGATCACTACCTCGTCCTCGGGGTGCGCCAGCACGGTGTTGGTTATCTCGCGCTTCACCGAGAAGCTCTTGCCCGAGCCGGGCTTGCCACACACGAAGCCCATGGGGCTCGCCAAGCGCTTGCGGTCGCACAGCACCAGGTTCCCGCTCTCCTTGGACTGCCCGTAGTAGCCGCCGCCCACCTCGTCGAGGCTCTGGCTGGCGAAGGGCATCTGCATCGCCACCTGGCCCGTGGTGAGGTAGCGGCTCACGGAGACGTGGTTGTCCCCGAGCGGGAGCACCGAGTTGAGCGCCTGGCGCTGCCGGAAGTGGAGCGGCTCGAGGCCGATCGTGCAGCCCTGCGCGACGCTCGTCACCTGCTGGACGCGGCGGTCGAGCTCGTCGAGGCTGTCGGCCCAGGTGTAGACGAGGCCCGTGTAGACGAACAGTCGCTCGGACTTGTTGCGCAGGAAGTCGAGCAGCTCCTCGGCCTCCTCCTTCGAGAAGCGCAGCTCGGGCGGCAGGATCTGGTAGTCGTAGCCCTTCTTCACGGCGCTCATCTGCTCGTCGATGATCTCCTTGTCCATCCAGTCGATCTGGCGCTTCACGAGCGCGAGCGCCTCGCTCTGCGCGATGGGCTGCACGTGCAGCGTCACGTTGAGCGGCAGCGGCAGGTCGATGATGGAGGCGAGGTAGGTCTCCTCGATGACAGACCCGAAGCTGCGCACGGCGAGCACCGCGCCGTAGCGCCCGTCGCTGCAGAAGCAGTCCGACCTGCCCTCGGGCTTGAAGTCGAGCGACGAGGGCATGACGAAGTCCTTCGTGCGCGCGCCCGACGTCGGGGACAATTTGTCCCAGGAGAACTCGAAGCGCGACCCCGGTCGCAGCTACCCCTGCAAGAGCTCAAGCCTCTCGGCGCCGTCGAGGGAGCGCGACGAGCAGCGTATGCGCGCGAGCGTCTGCTCCGCATCGCCCCGGATGCGCGCGAACTTGGGCACCGTGGGCGTCGACGTCGTCGGCGCCCACGGCGTAGGTCAGGTAGCGGTGGCGCACGAGGTTCGAGACGCCCTCGCGCATCTTGTCGTTGAGGATGCGGTTGTACTCTGCGGCGAGGCCGGCGGTGGCGCGCTCCCCGGGCTCGAAGAAGACCTTGCGGCCGACCTCGTCGGCGGGGATGGGCGCGTTCACGACCTGGAGCTGCACGTGGGAGTCCGCCGGGAAGTAGTTGAACAGCGAGCTCATCACGGTGAAGGCCGTCTCGCGCGCCTCCTTGCGCGCGGACTGGTAGCTGATGTCGGAGAACTCGACCGTCTGGCTGAACACCCCTGGCATCACCTGGGCGATGCCGTCCCTGTACATGGCGTCGTAGCCGACGTAGGCGGCCATCTCGCGCGAGCGGTCGCGCTCCCGGCGGCGCCTCTGGCGCTCGGCCTCCGCGCCCTTCGAGGCGTCCTTGCGCCCGCCCGTGCCGCCGAGGAGCAGCCCGAGAGTGCTCGGGCGCTTCGGCCTATTCTCCTTGTTGGTTCTTGCTCGGCTCATAGAGCTCGGCTCCTTTCTTCCTGGCCCTGCGCCTCGCGCGCCGCCCCGGGCGACCCGGGCGCGGCGAGCGCTCGGGAAGGCTCCCGGCGAGGCAGGGCTCGTACGCGAGCAGCTGCGGGGAGAGCTCGTGGGCCGCCAGAACCCGGCGAGCCAGAACGGCATGCTGCAGAGCATGATCGGGAAGGCCGCGTCCGCGACGTCGGCGCGCAGGCCCAAATTGACGAAGGCCGCCGCCCCGACCGCGCTGCCGAAGCCGAGCGACACGCAGGCGAGCGTGCGCAGACTCATCTTCCCGACGATCTTCTCCTCGTACTCTCCGATGTCCTTCTGCGCCGGTATCCGGAGCGCCATCCGCGACGCCCCCTATGCCGGCAGCCAGGACGTGTCCAGCTGCCCGAAGTAGACCGACGCGGCGATGATGATCGCGCCGCCGGCGATGGTGGAAATGGCGGTCGCGGTCTGCGGGCCGCCCTGCTGCTCCCTGATGGCCAGGCCGAGCGAGACCGCGCCCCACACGACCAGGAAGCCGCCGAGGAAGGTCACGCAGCCCGACACGAGCTTGATGACGTTTGCGAGCATGCTGCTCTCCTTTGCTTTCGGTTGACGATGTTCCTTGCTGCTCCTCCCCCGCGGCGGGGGAGGCCCGCGCCCGGCGCGGCCCCGTCATGAGGGGCCATCTTTCTACCTGCGGTAATCGGCGAAGTCGAACGGGCCGCGGCGGGCCGCCTCCTCGAGCAGACGCGAGCGCGGGTGCCGCTCGAGCCGGTACTTCCGGTCCATGAGCGGCATGCACCCGTTCACGAGCACGAGCGCCTCCTCGCGCGGCATGCGCGCCACCTCGGCGGGCTGCATGAGGTCGCGCTCGGAGATGCCCCGGTTCACGGTCCGGGTCCAGCCGGCGCCACGCGAGTCGCTCTGCGTCTCGCTCGCCACCGTCTGCTTGCCAGCCATCTTGCTGATCTCCTCGTTGGTCTCGTTCGCCTTGCCGCCCAGGTAGAGCAGCGTGTCGCAGGCGCTCACGATGGTCTCGGCGTTGTTGTCGCAGTACGTCTCCTTCAGCTGCGAGAGCGACTGGGCGATCATCGAGACCGCGATGTTCCGGCTGCGGGTGACGGCGATGGTCCGCTCGAAGTCGGGTATGCGCCCGATATTTGCGAACTCGTCGAAGACGAAGTGCACCGTCGTGGGCAGCGAGCCGCCGTGCGCCTCGAACGCCTCCGCGCAAAGCGCGCTCACGGCCGTGTCCATGAGCAGGGCGAACAGGAAGTCGAAGGTCGAGTCGGTGTCGCTCATCGACGCGAAGAGCGCGACCTTGGCGCCCTCGTCGCCCATGTGTGCCAGGTCGAGCTCGTCTTTGGAGGTGAGGTCGCGCACGGCGCGAATGGAAAGCGGCTTCAGGCGGACGTTGCAGCTCGAGAGCATCGACTTCATGGTGTCGCCGGCGGCCACGCGGAACTCGCGGTAGCTCGCGAGCGCGAAGTCATCGGGCGGCGCGGGCTCGCGGACCTTGACCCACTCCCACGCGCCGTCCTCTTCAGCGAAACCGCGCAGCGACCCGTCGGCGCTCGCCGAAGCGCCCCCGCGTCTGACGTAACGCTCGCCGGTCTCCAGCTCGCGGAACACCATGTCGAGCGGGCTCATGTAGCCCGGGTCGTCGCGGGCGTCGGCGAGCGAGAGTAGCGTGAGCAGCCCGTCGAGGTTCCGGTCGGCGGGCTCGCAGTGCATGACGAGGTAGGCCGTGAGCGCGGTGTAGACCAGCCGCTCGGCCTTCTTCCAGTAGGGGTCGCCTTGTGGTCGGCCTCGCCCTCGGTGTTGGCGACGATGCCGCGGGCGAAGCGGATGACGCCCGCCTCGTCGCGTATGTAGGCTATGGGGTTGAAGCGCATTGAGCGCAAGAAGTCGATGGTGTCGAACGCGCGGATCTCGTAGCCGAGCTCCGCCAGCGCGCCGCCCATCTCGCGGATGAGCGTGCCCTTTGGGAAGATTTGTCAAGGACATAAACAAAATTTTTTTGATAAATTTATATCTTCTCTGTTTCTCTCTTGATTAGCTTTAGTATTTTATCCTTGTATGTTTCCCCTGTACCTTGCTTGAAATGTAGGTTTACGGTGTATTTTGTTTTTCCAATATCCATTATTAACTGTTTATGTTGTGGTTCTTTTATTACTCTTTTTTCTTCTTCCATGTGTCCTCCTTTCCGTTTTTAAGCAAAGAAAAAACAGCAAACCTTTTTGATTTACTGCTTTCGTGTTAGCTTTTATTGAATTGTTAGTTTAGCAAGCTAAAAATATCCTACTTGCAATACTCTTTTATTTTATCGGCATATTCAGTCAAAAGATTCTTTGAATAAATTTTTTCATTTCTTGAATTTCTGACTTCTTTCCAAAGAATAGAAGCTACTTTTAATTTGTTTGAGTAGTTGCAACTATTTTCGTCTGCACAGAAATCCTTTAAAAATTGATTCCATTGACAAACCGAATTATCATACTTTGCATAATCTGATTTCCCATAATAAACTTTTAGCATATCTTGAATTGTAAAACTCAAATCATTTTCTCTTTTTACTTTTCTCCAAACTGTTGCCATATCAGCAGTAAATTTAAATGGTGAGATACCTGTTAAAACAGCGAAATATTCTCTGAACTTTGCATTAAAAGAAAAACCACATTCAAGTAATGGTGTATCTAAAGTAATATTTTCCACTTGCTTCTTTTCATTTTTTATTAATGATTTTTTAATCAAATTGCCCTTAAAGTATTGCTCAATAATATAATTGAGTTCCTGTTTTGTGCCTCTATATTCTAATCCTAATGACTTGCATATCTGTGAAAGTTCTTCACGATACCAATAGTATTTAGTAAATTCATCAAACGATGTAATTTTGTCAAACTCAGGTCTACTTTCCATCAATATTTTATCTCCTCAAAACCAATTTACTTTTTCATCTCTAAATAATGGTGTTTCACTCTCTTTGTAAGGATTGTAGTTGTTACAATTACAACCAAACTCTTTCAACGCTTTTATCTTATTATCGGCTGTCCAAACAATCAAAGAGATACCGTCAAATTCTTCAACTTTCCCCTCATTCATTTTATTTTTGAAGTGCCATTCTACAATAGTTTGATTATCCTTATGAAAAAATTGCTTTATATCCCACGCAAGAACTTTTCCTCTTGTATTCCACTCATTAAACCAGTGCTTTACTGTTTGCCGATTTTCATACTTAGGACACCAACTCTCAATATAAATCACATCATCCAAAAAAATATCGTCTATTCCTAAGTCTTGTTGTGTAAGCCACATATCAAACCATAAACGAATGATTTTCTCTCTTTCATCCATGAATTTAAGCACCTCCAAAATCAAATATTTGTTTAATATTATACCATTTTTTCGCTTGATTTTATAGGTCTAACTCGTTCCATTTTACCTGTGTTAGTTGCTTTGAATGTTCCTGTAACTGTTCAATACAAGTCTTAACTTTTTCAGCCTGTTCTACTTCCTCTCGTATCTCTAATATTTGATTGTATAGGCTATTTTTCTCTTTCTTCATATTGGCAACTTCCGATTTCCATTTGGATATATTTAAGGTCTTGCTTTCTCCTAAATGTTCTTTCAGATATTTCTTGGCACTTTCAAACAAAATAAGTTCTGTGGTATGTTCATTGTAGAAAGTATATTGTTTGTTTTTCTTTAGCTTAGTATAGGCTTTGTAGGTGTCTTTATGCTTCAAATATTTCTCGGCTTGGTCAATAAGCTGTACTTTACCATCTATTTTCTTTTCAGTATCTTTAATGGCTCTTGTGGTCTTGTAATTCTTATCTCTTAAAGTAACTATACTTTCTTTCAGTTCAGATAAGGAAATAATGTTTTTCTCTTTTAAGAATTGATAGCTTTCGATGTATTTTTCTAAATCTGTATTATGGTTATCTGCATTTTTACGGATAAGATTTTCAAAAACGGATAGCAAATTTTCTTTGGATGGGAGGGTAGATTTGAGATTATCAGTTTCTGCCTTTTCTTCTTTTCCTATTCCTCTTATCCAATTTAGTAAGGCTTTTATTCTTCTTGCAATCTCTTTTAATATCTTATTCTGATGTTTGATTTCTCGGTTGATATTTCCCCTGTCGGTAGTTATGCCTTTCTTTTCCATTTGGGTGGCTGATACGCCTAAATGAATGGTCGGTATTTGTTCTATGCCCTGTCTTTCATAGGAACGGTGATCCACTTTTTCCTGTATGCTATTTTCTTCAAGATATTTATTTGTAATATCTGCCCATGCTTTTCGCCAATGCTCTGCTTTGTCTTGTTCGTTCCAGTCCACTGTATTGATTTTTCTTGTTTTGTAGTTGCCATTTTTAAGTTTTACTTTCTCTCCGTTTTCATCAAGTATATATTCCTTTTTTGATTTTGCTCCCCATGTTGTATCTTCATTTAGCGGTCGCATAGTTAATAGAATATGTGCATGTGGGTTTCCGTCATTTTTATCGTGTAATGCAATGTCGGCACACATACCAACTTTCACAAAATTTTCTTTTACATACTCTCTTACAAGCTCAATCTGTTTTTCCCTGTCTAATTCTTTGGGTAAGGCAACTTCAATTTCTCTTGCAAGCTGTGAGTTTTTACTCTTTTCGATTTTCTCTACGCTATTCCATAATGTTCCTCTGTCTGAAAATTCCTGTGGTGCATTTTGAGGCAATAGGATTTCGGTATGGGCGATTCCGCCTTTTCTTGTAAAGTCGTGAACTACGCCATCATATTCGTTTTTTATCTTTTCACCACTACGATAGGAAGCTGCTGCTACTGCACTTTTGCCTTTGCCTCTTGAGATAATCTTTATACTAAGATGATATATCGCCATAAGGAAAAACCTCCTTTCGTTTTTCTGATATGGGTATGGTGGCGATAGATAAGACTTCCTAAAAAAATCGGAGTGCTTTTTATCCGATTTCTTTTAGGAAGTTTACAAGGGGTAGGAAATTTATTTCCGTAGGGGAGTGTAGCTCCCCTGTATCAGCTTTAGCTGATATGCTCTCTGCAAGAGCCTTCGGAGAACGCACACACCCTTTAGGGTGTATAAGTGCGCCCTTGTAAACAAGGGACTATTCCTCGATATCCGTTACTTCCTCTTGTGTTTCTGTAATTTTGTTTTCGCTTTGTTCTCGCTTTGCTATGACTTTTAATATTTTTTGATTGACTATTTCTTTTATATTCGGAAATGTGATTAGCTGATAGAATTCATCTTTGGTAAAATCTTTGCTTTCGGTAAAGATACTTTCAAAGACTGCTCCTTTTTCATAAAGCCGTCTATCTCGTTTTTTTCGTTCTTCCTGTTTCTGCTGACTGATGAGTTTTTTTCTTTTGTTTTGTAACTGCTTGATTTCTTCTTCTGCCATTAAAATTTTTTCATCTATATTTTTCATTTTATCTGTTTTCCTTTCTTCTTAATTTTGAACAATAAAAAACGACTAAGATTTCCTTAGCCGTTTAGCAATTCTTTTTTATTTTGTTCCCCTTTTAGATAATGTATTTTATCTTTGATTTTTCTTGTTTTCCCTAAAATCATATCTTTCTGTTATATGATGTTCTTATCACTAACCTTATCTTTTCTATGAAGATGTTTTTTATAGTCTCTTATTTTCCAGTAAATATTACTAATATATAAAGTATTAATACTACACTTTTATTAAAGACATAAATATATTAGCCATTTTTACTGGATGAATAATTGCCATACTACCATGTCCCATATTTTCAAACTTGATAAATTCAGTATTAGGAAAATATTTTTTCATATATTGAATGTCCCATGCACGTGCTTTAGCTTCTTTATCACCATACCAATATTGAATATGTTCACTACCTTCCATCACTTCATTTGGCATAGCATAGTTATTGCAAGATTCAAAAGTCCTATAAATGGTTTTATAACTGATAAAACTAAGAACTTTAGAAATGTACTCCAAATCAGATTTGCTATATTCATCTGTAGAAAATGCTTTTTCAAGAAGTTTTAGCCCTCCAATCTTCCCCATAGAGATCATAAGAAAATCTTTTATGGCAATAAGTCTTGTAATAATCCACGGAAGTTGATAAGGGGTAATCGCTCCATCGCAAACAATGCTTTTAATTTTAACCTGCTGATTAGAAAACATTTTAAGTGCAATTGAACCTCCCATTGAACATCCATAAAGAAGATCAATTGTTTTAATGTTACGTTCTATCAACCATCTTGATAAACTGTTAGCTATTTTTTCTACACTTGTAAAATTTACATTTGGATTTTCTTCATCATATCCTGGAAGTGCCGGAATAATAATATGATAATCTTCCTTAAGCAGGGATAAAACGTATTCAAAATAATCCCACATAACCAATGAAGGATGAATTAATACAATTATTTTATCGTTGTTAATTCCAAACTCATGTATGTTCACTAACTTTCCTCCAAAATTACAATTTTAATATTACTTTTTATAAGCAATATACTTATTTCCAATATTATCAACAATTAACTTTTTCATTCCCTCAGCAGAAAAAAACATTGGATGTATAAGTAAAAATATTTCCCTCTTGTTTTTATTTATATCAATATATCCCATAATTAACACGTATATAAATTAGTATATATTAATTAAGAATATTTTATCATTTTTAAGCCATTTTTTCTATATCAACTTTCTGTGGTATTTGGCAGTTTCCTATAAAATTAAAATACACATCAACTTGTTGTTTTCTATCTTTGCCTTTTCTTCCTCCTGTGGCTTCATGGACTACAATTTTTTCTATATACTCATTTATCATTGGTACTGTCAATTCCTCAATGTCTGTATATTTCTCTATCATCTTTAGGAATTTTTCGGTATCAACTTTTCTCTGATGGTAGCTTTCTATCTCATATTCAAAGTACTGTATTTGCTTTTCTAAGTCTTGTTGCTCCGTATCATAGGTATTAAATAATCTATCAAAGTGTTTTACAGGAATTTTTCCAAGTGCGTGGTCTTCATACAGCTTTGTAATGAGGGTGGTTAGTTCTGCATTTCTTGATGATAATTTTTCTAATTTTACTTTATCCCCTTGATACTTTTCTTCTCTTTTTTCATCAGATAACTTATTCATCACTTTTAGAAACTCTTGCTTTTCTTCTTTGGCAAAGTCGGTTATTTCTTTGATTGATTTTAGGAGAATTTCATTCACTGTTTTTACTTTGATGTAGTGCATACTGCAAGTACCTTTTCTGTGTCTGTAATGTTGACATACAAAGCAATAATCACAATCGTATTTCTTTTCTTTATGTTCTGCCGGCTCTCGATAGCTTAGCTTTCCTCCACAATCGGAACAGATTAAAAGTCCTGTAAATGGGTGTGAGGTTGTACCATACTTTGGACTTCTTCTCACTGTTTTTCTTAACCTTTGGGCGTTATTCCATGTTTCTTCGTCAATGATGGCTTCATGGGTGTTTTTAAAGACAATGAGTTCATCTTCTTTTGCCCTTCTGCGTTTCTTAGTTTTGTAATCAAGGCATATTGTTTTACCAAGTACAGTGTGTCCCATATATTCTCTTTTTTCTAAGATGTAACCTACTGTGGTCGGTGTCCAAAAATACGGGTCTTCTATTCCTCTTTTCTTTGAGCTATGATTATTTTCGGGGTAATGTATTTCTGCATAGGCTGACGGAATAAGGACTTTATCTTTGGTTAATATGTCTGCTATCTGTGTTACTCCATATCCCTCTATTACAAGCCTGTAAATGCGTTTTACGACCTTTGAACTCTCTTTATCGACAAGTAACTCCTGTTTGTTCTTAGGGTTTCTATAATAGCCGTATGGAACGCTTGGTGATACTCTTTTACCTTCTTCCATTCTTGCTCTGAAGATAGATTGTATTTTTCTTGAGGTATCCCTTGCATACCATTCGTTCATAATGTTTAGAAATGGAGTAAAGTCGCTTTCTGCTTGTTTTTCGCTGTCTATTCCGTTATTGATGGCGATAAACCTTACTCCCTTTTCTTTGAAAAGTATTTCGGTGTAAAAGCCTACTTTGAGGTAATCTCTACCAAACCTACTCATATCTTTTACTATCACAGTAGATACTTTGTTTTCTTCTACTGCTTTTATCATTTTTTGAAATCCCTGTCTATCAAAGGTTGTTCCGCTAACTCCATCATCAGTATAGTGATAGATATTTGCAAAGCCGTTTCTTTTCGCATAGCTTTCAAGTAGTTGCTTTTGATTGATGATAGAGTTACTTTCTCCTTGAAGCTCATCATCTCGACTTAAACGCTCATAAAGGGCTGTTTGTCCTGTTCTTTTCGTATTTGACATGAGAATTACCTCCTTTCCAAGTTTTATTATTTTCTCTGTCCTTAAAAGGTTAATCCTTTCGGGTCGGTCACGAAGAAGCTCGCGTTGGCCTGCAGGAGGTTCGGCTTGACGTAATAGCGTGTCTTGCCGGTGCCCGGGCCTCCCACCACGAGCACGTTGTCGTTGGTGTCGGTGGAGAGGTCGAACCCGCGGCTCACGAGGCGGATGCGCGCGTTGTCGGTGAGGATGATGTTGTTGTCGGGGTCCTTGGGGTCCCCGAAGGGCGCGATGTCCTTAGGCGTCGCCCACCGGGAGCTTCCGTGCTCCTCGCCGTCGCGCCGGGCGCCCTTGGACCCCAGGGCGCGCGCCCAGGCGAGGAACGCGCCGCACGCGCAGGCGGTCCCGGCGCACAGGGGAAGCGCCTCCGCTGAAAAGACTTGTCCCGCGCGAATCGCCGCGGGGATCGCCGCCATGGCGGCCTCGGGGTCGAGGATCGGGTTCGCGCCCGACGCCGCGACGGCAGCGGCCGCGAAGTCTCCCGCGGCGAACGCCGCTGCGGCCAGCGCGGCCGCCGCCTGCCACCTCATCTCTCGGGCCCCTCGATCTGGCGGGGGCCGCGGTCCCGTCCGAGTCCCTGGCTATGGGCCCTCGACGCCTCGCGCGCACGCTCGGCGCGCTCCGCCAGCCGATCGGGCTCACGGCGCCTCTCGGCGATCTCGGCGAGGCGCTCCCTGGCGCAGTCTGCGGCCTTGCCCGTCTCTTGCTCCAGCTGGCGGAAGGCCTCGTCGACCTCGGGCGCGTCCTCCACCTTGAAGAGCAGCCAGTCGCGGCCCTCGCCGGGAATGATGTGGTGCTCGACCGACGCTGCGCGCAGCTTGTCGGATACGACCTCCTTGATCGTCGCGTACTCGGGAAGCCCCGAGAGCTCCTCGAGGCTGAGCTTCGCGTAGGTCGGCACGCCGTCGGCCGCTATAGCCTCGGCATGGCCGCCGGCGATGGTCCCGCGGATTCCCGCGAGGCGCTCCGAGAGCTCCCTCGCGCTGCGCCCCATGGCTTCGGCGCCGGCCTCCTGGCCGATCCTCAGCATCCAGTCGAGCAGCTTGCCGCCCGCCTCGTCTCCGTAGTCGCTCGCCATCCCGCGCCTCCCTTCCGGTCGAGATGAAAAGGGGCGCCTTCGCGTGAACTGCGCCCCGGTTGTCCCTATTCGACCCCGACGGACCTCTCGCGCGCCATATGCCTGCGGGCTTCCTGCCCGGCGTGCGCGCGGCTCGCCTCGCGGGCGGACGCGGCGCGCTGCGCCAGCGGCTCGGGCGCCTTCTCGTACAGGCGTGCCCACTCGCCGCTGCGGCACTGCTCGGGCGTCGCCTCGCACATGTCGCGCAGGGCGCGCTCGAACCGCTCGGGCTCCTGGGCGATGGCGCCGAAGCTCCAGCTCTCGAAGCCGGTCCACGCTTCACCGTCGCGTTTGAGCGTCCACCACTCGTCGCCTCCGTTCACCTGCTGGATGAACGCGAGGTCGCGGTAACAGAACCCCTGGCGTATGGCCCAGTTGCCAGAGCCCAGTGCCTCGCGGAGCCTGTCGACGCTATCTGTGCGGGAGAACTCGTAGGGGTACTCCTCGAGGAACGGGTCGTCCTGCCAGTCGAAGCCGCCGACCTTGAACCAGCCGTTCTCCTGGCACTTCTCCACGAGCTCATCGTGCTCGCGGCCGGTTATCCTCTCGAAGCCGTCCATGGGCCTTCCGCCTTTCGTTTATTACTCGGCGGGCGGCGTCCTCGCGATGGGGGCACGGTGCGAGTCGGAGTAGACGTGCGTGCTGGCGCGTCAACGCCGCCCAAGACGTGTATAGCGATTTCGATTGCGGCGGGCATCGGAGCCGCCCGCGATGGGTCGAGCTGGGTCGAGCCGTCCGCGCCTCCACGGGATGCGCACAAGCTAGCTGCGCCGGCGCCTGTCCCTTCCGCCCAGGTAGACGAGCCTGCAGATCTGGGAGATCCTGCTCGCGATCGCCTCTGCCGTGACGCGCTCTCCGCGCCTGGCGAGCCTGTCGGCCAGAGCGCCCGGCGCGTAGTTCGACGTGACGATGGTCGGGCGCATGTCCTCGTAGCGCGCGTCGAGCACGCTGAACACGGTGCCGACGGACCACTCGGTCGCGTCCTCCTTGCCGAGGTCGTCGAGCACGAGCACGTCGCACTTGGCGAAGCGCGCGACGGCGGCCTCGGTTCCGCCCTCGTCGAACGTGGCCTTCACGCGCTCGAGCATGCCCTTGGCCGTCGTGAAGGCGACCTCGTAGCCAGCCTCTGCGAACAGCCTGGCCATGGCGGAGGCGGCGTACGTCTTGCCGGCTCCGACGCCCCCGTGTATGTAGAGTCCGGCGCCCCCGTTGCCGGCGAAAGAGGCGATGTACTCGGCGAACTCGGGGCGGTCGGCCTCGGCGGCCCAGTAGCGCCTGGGGATGCCGGCGCGCGAGAGCACCTTCTCCCGGCGGGCCGCTTCCTCCTTGGCGGCAAGGTTGGCGACCCTGCGCTCATCGGCCTCCCGCTCGCGGACCGCGCCCTCGCACGGGCAGGGCGCGGCGGAGACCCAGACGACCTTGCCTGCCAGCGCCGCGCCGAGCGGCTCGAGGGCGGCGCCGCAGTGCGGGCACGCCCTCGGCTCGGGCTCGGTGAAGGAGAGCCCGGCGGCCCGGGCCTGTTCCAGGGTGATGAGTCCTGCTCGGTCCATCGGACGTCCCTTCCTTATCTTCTGAAGTCCTCGTTATCCCTTTTTTCTTATTGGGTGGCATACCGTCAGGGGTATCCCTGACATCTCGTCACCCTTTTTCGCCGGGAACCCTGGCGTTTCGTCAGGGTTAGCCAACGCGCCTGGCGGCAGCCTCTCGCGCACGATGCGGTAGCGCTTCGTAGAGTGCCCGCGCGCAGGGGCGTGCACGCCGCATTCCTCGATGAGGCCCCGGTCGAGCAGGTCGCGGATGGCGCGGTAGGCGCTGCGCTCCTGCACGTTGAGGAACCGGGCCAGGCCGCCCTTGCTCTCGAAGTAGTCGCACCCGGTGTCGCAGAAGCCGAAGATGCGCGCGTAGACGAGCAGGGGAAGGCCGGAGAGGCCCAGGTCCGCCATCATGAAGTGCCGTACCGCCGTGAACTCGCGCGGGGAGGGGCCGTCGCGCCCCCCTCGGGCCTGCGGCCGCCATCGGCGCTACTCCCTTCTGGGCGAGCCGACGACGCTGTTGCGCTTGACCCACGCGACGAGCTCGTCGTGTAGCACGATGCCGTCGCGCGTCTTGCCGTCGATGTAGCGGATCGGGAACGGGTCGTCGGGGTCCTTGGCGAGCCGGTACATGGCGTCGCGGCTGATGCGCAGCATCGCGCACGCCTCGTCGGCGCCGAATATCGAGTTGGTCGATGCGATGAGCCTCACCTGGCTCCTGCTAGTGCTCTTGGTCATGGTCGTCCTCGAGCTCCTTTCGTCTCGAGGCTCCCTCGCGTGCCCGGCCGCGGGCGGCTCCCGGGGCGGTCGCCGCCGTCATCATTTCCTTCCGCTCCTCGAATCGATGTAGGCGTCCACTGACGCCCTCGACACCAGGAGCTTCCTTCCGAGCCTGTACGAGTCGATCTCTCCCGACCAGATGAGGTCGTACGCCTTGTTTCGGCTCGCCCTCATGTACTCCTGCATCTCGATTACCGTCATCCATTCGTCGCGGTCCTGGTTTCCCTCGGGTGCGGCGCATTCGGCTGTGCGTGCCATGGTTCCTCCAATCTTCCCGCGCGACACCGTGTGCCTTTTCGTCTGCGCGACGATTGAACCGCCTGATGGCGTGTTGCACGCCTAGCGGGGGCGGAGACGGGTCGAAGTGGGTCGAGCTGGTCGGGCATTCACGAAACAACCATAAGCACACGCCTTAGCTGCGAGCTAAGTCCCTGAAAAGTAAAAGGCGCCCATGCGGGCGCCTGCCTAGGATCGAAGATTGTTCGGTTGTGGTCGGAATGCTCGTCTTCCGCGGTGCTGTCGTCCGGGGTCCGGCATCTGTCGTTCGCCTCTTCTGTCGTGTTTGATGTTGCGTGTTCTGCGAGCGACCTTGCGCGGGTTCTTCAACCCGTTGCCCCAGGTGCACCCGGGTAAATGGTACCCATCCGTTGGGAGACGGCCTGCCATGGTCGGCACTTCGGATGCGAGTCGTCAGGCAAACGGCTCTGCTCTAAGCGAAATTCGATTCAGACGTTTAATGAGTTCAGCCGTGGTGTGCCCATTCCCTTTCGCAAGTCCCGGCTATGCGTTTACGCAAAACCAACATCGAGCGAGATAGCCGATATAATAAGGAAATGCCTCAACATGCCTGAGTAACAGATAAATGGGTTGGCACGCTGTGAACGCAAAAGAGGAAAAGAGGGCGGCATCAAAGACAGAAAGAAAATCGAACAAGACGCTGTCAATGCGGTCAATCTCTGCTTTAGAGGGGTCAATCGCGTCTCTGCCGATATTCTCACGAACGATAAGACTCCGTGTGTCGATGGTTCCATCAGCCTCTATTCAAGCGAGGCCATGTCGAATATAACGCTCGTCGACAGCATCGACGTTCAAGTGAAGGGCACTGAAGCCAAGAGAAAGGCCGATGAGCCGAAAAGAAGCGTGAACATTGTTGATCTCGAATACTATCAAGCTCATGGCGGGGCGTTTTATTTCGTTGTGTTCGAGAACAACGAACGCGATGAAGTATTTTACCGCCTGCTGCTTCCGTTTGACATAAAGCGAATACTTCGCGACCACTCTGGCCAGAAGAGCGTCATGCTACGATTCAAGGCCTTTCCCGACGACCGCGATGAAATAACGAGACTCATCACGAAAGCGATTCGCGAAAAGACGGCGCAGCAGCAAAGTGCCGCACTGGCTTATTGCTCAGTGGATGATTACGAGGCGGGCGGATTCAACTTTCCCGAGTGCGTACTCACTATAGACGTGACCCCGAATGAGAGCCTCGCCTCTCTCGGCCCGTACAAAAGCGGTGTCTACATCTATGGAAAGGACGAGCGTGGGCTTCGTTTTCCGGTTGACAAGATAGAAGACCTTACGGCCGTTGCGATTGGCAGAAAATGTGTCGTTTCCGCAGGGGAAATCTCTTTTGAGACGTTATTTTTCAAAGGCGAGGACGAGATAGATGGGCCATTTTACAAGTTTGATGATTTCAGGATAGAGGCGAACAGCAACACTCTTCGCTTGAATGAAAAGGGGCCTTTGTCTATCAGGCTGAGAGACCTGAAACTGTTGCGGGAGTTGAGGAATGGCGCTTCTCTGTTGGTGGATGGACGTCAGTTCCTGCATGGCTTCAGCCCTGATGAGCGGACAGGCAGCAAGAGCCTCGATTCTAAAATCGAGGCTCTTGACTGCATAGATGCTGTCATGAGGCGCCTCAACGTTAAGGTCGACCTTGACGTCGAAGCGCTTACGGACCAGAACCTTCGTGATTTGCACATTGCTTACAGGGCCCTTATCGGCGGAGAGCTGCTTCATCGCTCAAACAAGTCCGCCGGGATGTGCTTGATAAAGCTGCCTAGGTTTAGTCTCAAGTTTCTGCTCTACGACAAAGGCAATGACGACTTCCTGCTGATGGACGCTCTTGACGTGGATTCTTCGATAGTGACGCCCGTCCTTACTGACGACGAAGGCGTTCCCGTCGTCCCCGTGCCGCCCCTTCTGATCCAGACAGAACAAGAGCTGCTCGAGCTCGGCAACATAGATTCGGAAACGTTTGAAGAGACATGCGACTCCTTTCCCATCAGTGGAGACAACTCGTATTACGTCAACAATAGAATGCTTGATTTAATCGCCGCCGCCGATAACAAGGCGGTTTGCACCAGCGAGCTCTTAAAATGCGCTGCGATTCTGGTTGAGCGTTTGGAACCGTTCACCGATCGTGAGATAACGACGATCAATCGTCTCCAAATCAAGAAGCGAGTCGGTTGCCTCACCTCCGATGATGAAATGAATCTCGCCTCGCTTGTTGCCACTGGCAATAGCCTTGAAACAAAGGCGTGCGCTGCGATACTGCGCGGTGACGAGACGCAAGCCAACGTGCTAATAGGAATGCTTCCACTAGAAAGGGCAAACGAGCTTCGCGGATGGCCCGTGTATCATCTCCTGGAGAGGAGCAAAGTGGACTAGCTCGATCCGATCTGTTCCGTATCAGCCCTGGCCCATGGTTAGAGCGACAGCCGAAACCCGAATCTTCCGTGCGAGAAGCGTGCTAGGGCTGTTCAAGAGCATGAACTTATAATTGAAATGCGAACAAAGGGAGGTGTTGGCAGATGTCGCTCGGCTATGTAGGACATGCCCAGCTCGAAGTCGAGGACACCGAAATCGCCATCTACTCCTATGCGGGCGAAAACTGGAACGTCCAGGACGAGGCGATACGTAAGAGGCTCGCAAGCACTATCGGGCAGCTCACAATCGACAAGTCCTGCCTTATCGAACCGGAGCTGCACAGCACGGTCAGAAAAATGCCCAACGGCGGAAAGAAGCTCGTCGAAAAGATAATCGTTAGGCATCCCGACATATCGGAACTGATTAGCGACGGAAGCATCGTAGTTGACGGGTTGTGCAGCGTCGACGCCGAGGCATCGGACTACCGCCCCCGCATTTACATGCGGCTGCTGCGCATCATTTTTGAGAGCTACCAGCTAAACGGGCGACTTCCCGAAAAGGAAGGGCTCATTTTCTAACTATACCAACGCTCCAAATCGCGAACTCGGTTCAACTCATGGGCAAGCCACCTGAGACTACTCTCTTTTCCCGTAGATGATGAAGATCTGCGACCTGGGGTTTTGCGATCGGCACGCAAGCCGCCCGCGTTAATTCACTTGCGATTGCAGCTGGCGGCTTGCACGCTAAAAGACGGTTGAGTTTCAAAGCGGTCGTTTTCGGCGCTATCGAGCCACTAAAGGCGGCCTGTCGTGCCTCTTGGGACAAAAACAAAAACTCAAAGCCCTGAGTTTGAAAAAAGTTTTTGAAGTTGTCCCAGCTTTTGTCCCCGAGGCCGACGAAACACGACATGGTGTCACCTGGCGGCACTCAGCTCGAGACGGCACCGAAAACTGGATGCAACTGGAATGACGGGACGGCAGAACCGAAGCCATCGAGTGGGAATAGCGGGTGCTGAGCCGTGAAGCCTTTGTTTTCAATAGTTTCGCGGCTTTTTCCCTTTGCCATTGCATTACGGATTGCATTTTTCTGTTTTTACTGTCCGGTGATACTCGGCGGTGTGCTGATTGCTAGTGTAGTCGGCGATATTCTCTGTCGCGGCTTCATAATGGAGAATGCCGGTCAGCTTTTTCGCAACCTCCACATTTGTGTTAGGGTACAGGTGCCCGTAGGTGCCGAGTGTGGTCTGAATTTTTTCGTGGCCCAGCCGTTCCTTGATCAGTAGCGGATTTTCTCCCATGCTGATCAAAAGAGAGGCGTGCGAGTGCCGCAACGCATGAATCCGGATGCGGTGGACGCCGGCAAGACCGGCCAGCTTCTCTAGGGCTCTGGGAAGCGTCGTCTTGCTTGTCGGCGTGCCGTTATAGCTCAGGACCAGCCTGCATTTGGGCAGAACCTTTTTCTGGATCCCCTGCCATTCCTTCAGTTCACGGATGGTATCGGCATCCAGGTAAATCAGCCGGATGCTTGCCTGCGTCTTCGGTTTGGTGAACTTATAGTCAGTCATTGTCTTGTAATACAGAGTTTTGGTGATATTCAGCGTCCCTGCCTCAAAATCAATGTCAGACTATTGTAAAGCTGCCGCTTCGCCGATCCGCATGCCGGTCATGAACAGAACCCAGAATGAAATAAACAGGTAATGCTCATAGTAGTCATCCTTGTAAAGCAGAGAGATGACTTTCCGGAATTCGCCCAGGGTCCAGAAGTCGATTTTGGTTTTCCTGGCCTTGATGTTGCCGATCATACGGGACGGATTCTTCTTTGCAAGGCCGAGTACGATTGCCCGGTCAAAGGAAAGAGAGAGCATTTCCTGCACAATACGGACATAATTTGGACTGCACTGTTTGGCCAGCCTTAACTGCCAGTTCTGCACATCCAGCGGTTCAATGCCGTCCACAGGCTTTTTATAAAAATAGGCGAAGTGTTTCTGGATGGTGGATTTCCGGTTGAGATAGGTGCTTTCCTTTACCTGCGTCTTATACCACGGGAGATAGGTTTCCTCGATGAACTGACGGAAGGTAACAACGCCTTTCTTGTCCGAAAGCTCCTCAGCCGCCATCAGCATCAGCCGGGAATATTCTTCCTGCGCTTCTTTCTTTGTGCCAAATCCGCTTTTATACTTCTGGATCTGTTTTCCTGTGACTGGGCTGTAACCCAGATTTGCCCGGAAATAGTAGGTGCCGTTTGTTGCTTTTTTAATCGGATCTTTTGTCATGATGTCACTCCTTGTCCGCAAGAGTACAATCAATCATCCGTATGATCCGACAGTCTGATACCCAGTAATTCCTTGACGGCTTCTCTTGGCACCCGATCCAGCTTCCTTGACTGATAGTAGGTATGTCCTTTCTCAATCATGAGCTTTTTGGCCTGCCGGATGATGTCAGCCGCAAAGGAAGTCCCATATCCAAAAGCAATCAGATCCTGCTTTGTAACGGTAATCAATGCTCCTCCTTTCCATAGACCAGATATGGGAAACTCAATATCCTGTCTATTATTGTACCGCGCCGCATGGATAAAGAAAAAGGCACAAAACTGATTGTGTTCCTGCAATCTGCAATCTGAAATAAAAATTTACAAGAAAGAAAACCGGACAGCTCTGGCTAAGCTCATGGGACTCTCACCCCTGCGTGGTTCTCACCCAGCCGTACCCATTGCCTTTGGCGCAGCATCATCACCCTGACTGTGGCTGTACGGAAGTATCATTGTCATAGTAGAAAGTCCTCGCTGCGATCCTGCCGAAGATCACCTGCGGAACGCTGGGCAAAATCTCTCACCTTGCTTTATCCCTCCTCTTACGGGTCGTGGCGCACCAGTCCGACGGCTCGTTTCTGCTACAAAGTATCCGGTTTCCGTTTATACTGCGCTGATTGGGCGCTCTCTTTGTCAAAGAGCGATCTGTACGGGAAAAGACAGGGGAAAGGAAACTCAACTGCTTGTCTCTCTATACAGGCTTATCCGTCAAATCCGACGAGATAAGCAGTCAGTTTTGCCTGCAAAAGGCTTTTCATGTAACTGTCGATCTGAACCATCTGCGAACCGTCAGAACGATAGAGCATCCGGAGGCAGAGCTTGTTCAGATAACTGTCATAGTGACGCAGGATCGTTGTCAGCGATCCCGGATCTCCCTTGCAGGCAGCCTGAACCGTTGACATCGGAAGCTCCGATGTGTGTTCAATACTTGTCCTGTCCATCCATCAAACTCCTTTCGGCATCAGATCTTTCAGTTCTGCTCTCAGCCTGCGAATTGCACTGCTTCGGCGTCTCTGAACGGTATATCTCAGAAGTCCGATCAGATCTCCGATCTCCCGATCCGTCATATCCATGGCAAACCGGAGGATCAGAATGCTCTGTGCTTCCACAGATAATTTCGAGAACGCTTCCGCGACGTCGTCATTGTCAATCGTCAGTTCATATTCGCGAAAACGGAATACGGAACTGTCCGACGGGTAACGGTCCACGGTGGTCAACTGCATGAGGTCTTTCTGTGAAAGATCGTCTAAATTGACTTCACGCTTTCTCTGATGGTTCAGTGCCCTCAGATAGTCAAGTGCGGTATGCGCTGCGACCATCTTGAAACAGTGATCGAACTCGCCCCAACTGCTGAATTTGCGTCTGGTTTTTCCATTTTTCTCACCTCCTTTCTGTTAAGGGGGCTTGAAACGTGATTTCTTCCTTTCCGCTAATAAAGCGATTGCAGAGGCCTGTTTTGCGCAGGTTGCTGGAATTTTCATCAAAAAATTTTGAATATAATTCGAGGTAAACAAAAAACGCACAAACAGGGATTCCCTGAAAGTGCGTTTTTAAATACCTCATCCAATCTGAATGAGTAATAAGATTTTTTTGGTGATAAAGTTAGTGATCGACGCTTGTAAGTATTTTTATGATAGAATCTCCTTTAGTGCGGTGAAGATACATAAACATATTGTATCCTCTTTATATAAGTCTTTCAGGCTGAAATAAGCGGAACCCGAATTCGGAATACTATTTTTTTCTGCTTTACGGAGGCGCTGATCTCAATCCCCATCGCGGATAGAAGGGTTTTACTGATGTATAATCCCAGACCCAGATGACCGTTTTCATTCTTTTTATCGCCCGTAACGAAGCGGTCAAAAATATGCTCTGCCTGCTCAGGCATAATACAGCATCCATCATTCTCAATGCGCAGGATCAGAGAAGCATTTTCTCTTGTGATGTTTACAGAAAAGAGATTCCTGAGATCAGATCCACTCCGACGTCATTGTAAAGGAAACAACTTCCCAAATCTTTCGTAAGAGAAAATATCAGAAAGGCAAATACACAGTAGACTGTTGCAATCAACACCTTAGCCCCCAGATAGATGCCCCCTGCTTTGAGAAAGGGGAAGAACGGTCTTCATTGTCTTATCGTGATATTCTTTGGAAAAGATACCACAAATCACATATCCGCAGACAAACCAGAAAATGATCCGTAAGATGTCGCCATCTGTCGCGATGATGGACAGCAAAGGAACCTTTGCCATAACGGAGTGGATCAGAATACCGAAACTGCACAGCAGGGAGAGCAGCAAGATCATCCGATAGATCCTCTGAAACTGCATTTTTTGTAATTCAAACCTTACTTGTGCACGCATATCATCATTCCACCTCTCTTACACAGACAGATCTTCATTTCGAAAAACATAATATCCGATGAAGCCACAGATGAGACAATAACCTAGGATTACGATGCCTGCAGCCGCACAGTCAATCAGGCGGGGCAGGAACCCGAACAGCAGCATCATCAGCATGCCAAACGCAAAATACGCGAATGCAAAGGCAAGCCCAGATAGAAAAGTAATGTCCACCCCAGTCGGCCCGCTTGTCACCATACTGCCAAAGACAAGAGTTCCATGCCAGCCAAAGAACAGCATCCCGACAAGATACCAATACCCCACTGTGATCTGAATCAGGGTAAGCAGGATGGAGAAGAATGCTATGGACAGAATCCTGCTGATATAGTATTGCAATCTGCTCACCGGTCTTAACAGAATCAGCTTAATGGTACCCTGCGTTCGTTCCTGCCTGGTGATCTGCGCGACATAAATTGCGATAAATGTTCCGGTAAAGAGGGTTCCCGCCTGCAGATGCTGAATCGGAAAAGACTGGGCGCTTGCCTCTGTTAGCACAGAACCATCGCTGCCGTACAACTGAAAGAAGATGACCAAAATGATATAGCTGGTGAGATATATGATAACATAAATCAAAGTGCTCTTTGATGTCAGCATGCGTCTGCCTTCAAAGGAGAGCGCCGCCTGTGTATCTGTTCTGATTGAGTGCCCATGGATCAGAACATCGCCGGATGTTGGGAAAATAAGGTGTGTCATCATACGGAGCGTTGTAGTTTTCCCGACTCCATTCTCTCCCTGAAACCCACAAATATCCCCCTCTCAAGACTGAAATTCAGATGATCGACAAGGATCGTCCGATCAATCTGTTTTGTAAGCTCCTTGACTTCTAATACAATTTCCTTGCCTTTCTGCATAATTACCTCCCTGTCTGTTTTCAGGAGAAAAATAGCATCCGAAAATAAACGCTCCATATGTGCATCTTAAAGTTTTGATAAAATATCATAGTGGATTTTACAGAGCAGCAGGAATATGTTAAACTGATATTGGTCCTGTTGTTAAGAAGTATACTTTTCTTCCCCGTTTGCCCCTTGCAAAAACACCGATCTATGAATGTTCTGCAGAAAAAGACAGGGGATAAACCACCGTTTCTTGATTTTAGGAAAATTCAGGGGATTTGGATTTACTTTGCTTGACTCTTAAGGAGGAACTGCTTTATGAAGAAACGATTATTAAAATGGCTTATAGGAATCCTGCTCACATTTATCGTGATCGTAATAATTTACATGATGGTCTGTATTCACCAATATGGAAAAGGGAAAGTCACCCCCTGGCAGGTGGTGGAAGTCAATCTTTTCCGTGAGACGGTTGTACTTGATGAACATGATCAGGAAGTGCTGTTTCTGACGGATCATGACTGGACTGGTGATGAGCTCTTAAAGCTCGGCTGCAGAGAGACAGACCGCATGGGAACGGTCGGCTACTTCACAGCGCCAGATGGAACGAAGTTCCATGTCAATGACATGAATGAATGGTGTATTTTCTTCCGTCTGCACACCATAGAAGGAATTACACTGGAACAGCTGGGTCTGCATCCATAGAGATACGCTGATAAAATGGCAATTTTGCCCATTTGGACAGACAGGAAATATTTACCTGTTATAAAATGGATGCCCAGACAGAAATCAGAGCATCATATATCCCATGGGCAAGAATTAACGACAGTGTCGTAAAACCTCGGATTTTTAATCGCAACAGGCAAAAAACAATGCCTAGAAGACCGGTCATAACAATTTGGATCAGATTGCCCTGGAAGATATGGAACAGACCAAACAGTGCGGAGGAGAAGACGGTTGCGATCTATTCTCTTCCCCCAATTTTCTTGATTTTATAATATAGCACTCCGCGGAAGACAAATTCCTCGACGGCACTGACTGACACAATACAATACGCAAATTCAAATAGATACTGCCAGAAGTATCGATATCGTCTACCATTACCCACGTAATCACCCTTCCCGATTATATGCGGAAGAAATGTAAAAAGAAATGACATGACAAGGGAAGCAATAATACCTGATACAATCTGTTCCCAATCCTGTTGCCGGTAAATCCGTAGCTGTTAAGCTTGTCCCCTGACAGTTTCATGACAATTCCAGGGATAAGAGCGATAAACCAATAAAGAATCATCATGCAGGGCAGTCTGAGTATGCTTGAAAGATTTCCGAGCACATTTTGATTGAAGAGTGATACAAACACTGCGCCAGCCAATGTGCCTCCATAGGCAACGGTTAGTTCCATGAGATGTTTACGTTTTGATTTTCCCCTGTTGTACTGCATAATAGGTTCTTTCCTCAGATCATCTTAATTCCGTCATGTCAACTCCGGCCTCTGCGACCGGAGTGTCTGTATAAGGAAATTTCCCTCCGGGCGTCTTTGGATAAAGCGCCAGCTTGATGATTCCCAAACGATCGGCATTCCGCTCATAGTTAGTACAGCACTGCGCTTTCATCTGATAGGTTTGCCCTCCACACGTCAGTACCGCCCGGAAGCCGACATAATAGGTTCCGAAGCCTGACTGCACATGGTTATCCCCTTCTGCATCCAGCAAATAACTCATCGAGGTTGCACCCGTCCCCTGGTCTTCCTCGATTTCTGTTATCTCAATGCTGTCGGAAGACTCGGTAAACAACTGCATCAGACGCTGAATTTCCTGCTCCGTCCCAGGTCTGGTGTCCAGAATCGTCTTGGAATACAAGTCCTTCAACTGATCCTCATCCCGTCTGTTCAGGCAATCTCTGATTTTTTCTTCCATCTCCTCGCTGTATTTCTGCGGAGCCTCCCCCGCATCATTCAGCACCGTCACGGGCCCTGTCTGATAGCCCGGCCCTATAACGGTCTCATCGTAAGTGGATACTCTTTGGGGAGTCGGAAGCGCATCCTCTAGTGTAAGTGCCTCTTCTCCTGTAAAGATCCCACAGGGTGATGTGCCCTGTTTCTGCCCCTTGGCGTCCGGTCTGGCCGCAAAGGAAAATTCTTTCTGCTGGTACGAGGCATCCTCCACGATACTGATCGACCATACACCCCGGAAGGCAGGATCTTCCTCCTCCGGCGAATGAATGACAAAAAACAGATGATAGAGTCTGGCACCAGCACCCACTTCCTTTTTCCTGGACAGATGGTCGCTCACATAAACGGTATATTCAGAGACAATAACGCCATGGTCATAGTGCTCCTCCGATACCTGATCAAAGTTGGTCCAATAGCCGCCGGTGTAATCATGTAACTTTTCCCAGTTCGACTCCAGCGAATTTGCCTTTTGCATAGAACTCAGCAGTTCTCTGCCGAACATGTCATGAAAGTCATACAGGTTTTCAGCTCCATCCGCGATTACCCGCATCCACTTGTCTGCGGAGGTATCTTTTCCATATGACTTTTTTATTTTCTTATCTAATTTACCTAATTCTTCCAGTGCCTTCCCTTCTACGTTCTGCTTTGCTTGTTCGACATGGATGCCGCAGGCAGACAAGGAACAGCAAAGGGCCAGCCCAAAGATCAACAGAGCGGCTTTCCGGCTTTTCACCATATCTTGACTCCTTCCCTTATTCTTTCTCCCCATGCACCCCACCTTTCAAGGCCCATACATTCCGCCTGGCGGGTTCAATTCTCTTCAAAATATAAGAGGCACTTACGATGCGGCATATAGTAAACATGCATAGGAGCGTCTTCGTTCTCCCTTTTATGGAACTGACCTTCGGCATACCTGCTTACGAGCAGCCTGACGGTATGTCCTTGTGCATCCGTTCCTTCCAGTTTGGTTTTCGAGGATGTAAGACCCTCGAAAGGGATGCCCTCATACTCTTCCAGATGCGGGGAACTGATCCAGACCTCAGATGGTTTACTAAGATGCGGAAGATCCAGCAATGTCATGGGGCCGGAAATGTTCACAAAGAACAGCAGGGATAGTCCTACAAACATGAAGCAAAGCTCTTTTCGGGAAGTCTGTTCCTTCTCCGAAGCTGCTCTCTTTATTTCCTCAGGACTATTCCGGCCCAGGCAGCAGGCAAGGCTGTGGCGGCGGCAAACCCACAGAAGAAGGCCGACCAAAAGAGGGTTCATCACAGTGAGCCATCCGATCAGGTCTTTCAGGAAAAAGAGATAGGGATGATTCCTATAGTCGGCCACATACAACAGCACCAGGTTACCGACAATCAGGAACACAGCCAGGAAGATCCATAACTTGACTAACCGATTGATCCTTTTGCTGCTCTTGTCCTTGTCCCTTTCCATGCAAGCCTCTTTTTATCAATGCTATTTCAAAAATGCGCCGAGCAACTGTCTTCCTGCTCTTATCATTTTCATTTGCCACTTATGTTACACTACTTACTATACCATTTCAGGTAAACACTGGAAACTATGACCGGAGCAGGAATGATGCCGGGGTGATTTCTATGAAAAAAGATAAGGTGATTTTGTTTGCCATCATATCGGCACTTCTATTCTATATCTGCCCAACTATCGCCTACGCAGATTCATCATGGGTCTGGGTCTCAGAAACAAGACCCTACGATGTTTTACCGTGGACCGCCATCCTAACTATTGCCATAGAAACGTTTTCCATCAATTATATTCCCAAAGTGCATAAGCTTCCGAAAACGTTTTGCCTGGTAACGCTTGCCAATCTTTTGTCCTTTGCCGCTCCATACGGAGTCAATCTTCTGTTATATGACGAGTCAGGATTTGATTTTTCGAAATATCTTGAGCATTGGCCTTCCTATACCGTTGGTCTGATTTATTGCTTTATGACGATTGCGGTAGAGTTGCCCCTTGTCTATGGTGCCTTGCGAAAAAATGCAGGTAGCAAGAGAAGTCTTTTGTTAACCGTCATCTGCTCGAATGCTGCGACAACCTGTATGGTTGCTGTCATAGAAAGAATATTTTGCCGGGGCGGCTGGTAAAAAGTCAGCATCGTCTCCGTTCATCACTTTCCATTTGTCGAATAGGTTAAAGGAGAGCAAGGATTTATACGATAATACATTTTGTCAGAGAGAGGAGAGGACCTTGTACTTATGATACATCCGGCAATCAAATCTAAATTTCATAGCCTTCTGTTTGATACCGCACTGTTTCTGCTACTCACATGTCTTCTGCAGGGTATCCTGTATTTATGTGGATTTAGACTGCGAGAATATCTAAAAATCATTCGGCTCGTCATCCTATGTGTGGGGCTGGTAGGAGGAATCCTGCAGAAACTGATCGATATTCCAAAGAAGTCATCCAGGATGATTCTTCTTTGCATTTTTGTGATTTCTCTTCTTCTGTTTGCTCCGATTGGCAGAGAACTTGCATGGTTTTTCTACCAGCCGGAGCATATCGTTGAACGTGATGGGAAAACGTATGTTGCTTATGTGAGTAAGTATTTTGAAACATATGTTGATTATTACGAATACAAAAATTGCTTTCTGACAGGCAGTCAGGCCGTGATTCATGAAGATTACGGAGATGGCTCTTTTGATCCTTTGCGGTGGTAAACAGCGCCTCTCTGCGCAGATCTATCGTATCACCATATCTTGTCACATTGTGATACCCTTCGAAAACAGCTTCGCAAAAATGAGTAATAAAAAATTTTATGGTTATGGTCCGTTCATTCTCCATTCTCTTGTTTCTGATATTTGATACCCAGCACATCGGTCATCTGCTGATACGTAAAGCCACTGAAATCAATCGTCTTAAGCTTTGGAAGGATTCCGTCCGACTGGATCATCCAGAAGGAATAGGGGCTGGAATCACTCAGCTTTGCAATGGTCTCAACCGACTGGCCATCAATCGTCAGACTTTTTAACTCATCTTTATTCTTCCAGCAGCCCCAGAAAACGGGGATTTCCTCATTTTTTTGAGCGAGCGCATGAGAGGCGTACTGATCGACAATGCGCTCACAGACCGAATCGTCCAAATCGTAGTGATAGGCCGGATTATCTGCGCTCACCGGCTTGTCGATCTGGTATGGCTGGGAATACTTTTCGTTTCTGATCCTGTAATAATAGATCGCAAGATGGTCATCATCGTTTTGAATGCCATAAAAAGCCATGACGGTGCCATCGGATTCGGTCATGCCTGCCAGATCCGCAAGCTGACGATAGGACACGTACGTTTCCGCGTCCCGCACGAGCGAATCGTCCTGCGTCGCTTCATCCACGGAATCATACCAATGCAGTTTATCGTCCGCTATGTAGTCTTCCGAATCTGTTGATAAGGAAGCCGGATCACCAGATAAATCCGCATCGATGGCAATGGATTGATTGAGATCGGAAACATCCACGTGATGATGCGATACCAAAACTCCAGATCCGATCATTCCGAAAGTAAGACCCGTCAGGATGATCCAAACATTTTTCCTTTTTCTTCTCAGAATCCGGATGCCGGAAAGCAGAAGCGCGGCTCCTGGCAGTCCAAAAAGACAGCTCAGTGCATCAGAGAAGTAATCGTGAGCTCCTTCCGTCGCAATCACACCCACGGCGAAGAAAAACATGCCGCAGCCGATCAGAAGCAGTAGAATTCCGGCAAACTTTCCTATCGTTGTTCCTCTTTCTGTTCTTTTTGATTTTTCCATAAGCAAATGATCTTTCCTTCATCCAGACACGTCTTTGGATTATTTTTTCGATTATCTTCTTGTAATCCTCATGGTATTGTACTTCGCTTTCATCTGCATGAATCAGGTATACAGATTCCTGCTGAGAAAATATTTCTGCATGAAACCCCTCATTTCCCGGTGACGGTCGATATCATTCTCCTTCCTGGTAACAAAATCATCAATGTATAAGGCTTTGCTGGTAATCCCCGGATATTGCTCTTTGTTGGCCCAGGCAATATAATCTGCCCCATTCTTCATCAGTACATCCAGAATCTTTGCACATTGCCTTCGTGCTGCCTCCTGTGACTCTGTGTATACGGTCGGCCTCCCAATTGTTTGCTCCGTCCGTATAACCGTCCAGTCGATGGCATCCCATCCGCTGGAGGCTGTTTTGTTCACATCCGCTCTTTCTCTGACCAGCCGTTCAACGTAAGTAAATGCGCGATCGGAAGCGTTGAAATCTCTATAGCAGAAGGACATGATCACGGTATTAATCGCATCAAACAGAACCGGCGCACGAAGACCGGGATCGCCATCTGCGTTCTCGATGAAGTTGATATCTACGCCATGGCCGATCAGATAGCCTGCAATTTTAAAGTTTCCCGTTTTAAATGCAATCTGCAGGGGAGATTGGCCATGATCTTTCTTCGGTGACGATCCAGAAATGCTATTCACTTCATCCGTCTTTCGTTCAATGATTTGCTTTACTTCGTTCAGATTCCCTTGGCGGACCATCGCAAACAGTTTTTTACTTTCCGTTTAAGCCCTCGATACTTATATTTCTATGCAGAACACAGGAAGTCTTGATTTATATAGAAACGCTCTATTGATTCGTCACGGTTACATCTTCCAGTTTCAATTCGGCCGTATTATTCAGATCGTTATAAATCCACAGATATATAGCTGATCCATCGTCTGTCTCCAGTTTTGTTACCTGATCCGGATATCTCCCCTTAATTTGAACGGATTTCCTTGGATTGAAATCCGTTACTCCCCAGGCCGGGTCGCTGTCTCCATTCTTAAATAATCGGATCCCATGAGACAGACAGCTTTCGGATGCATCGGCAAACACCGTTTCCTGCCAACTATAAGAGTCAAGTGGATAATAGGCAGCTCGATACACAAGTTTTCGTGTTCCAAGGTAAAAGTATTTTTTGTTTTGCTCCGCAAACTCATATGTCGTAATCTCATTTTCGCTTAATAGAAAAACTTCATGGTAATCCCTTAAATCAATCCGTGCCACCGGAATCCCCTCAGATTTACTGTATTTCTCCTGTATCAGTTTCTCCAGATCTCTGCTTCCATAATCCGTAAAATCATGAGTATAGCCGCATGCGTTTACATTCTTTCCCGAAGCAATGGCTGACGGGGATTTGCCAAGCTGATGGGCCATCATTGCAAACGTAACAGCAAAAACAGCCAAAATAAGCAAAACAGGAGGCAGAACGGGATGTCTTGAATGTGCTTCCCTATATACAAGCCACTTTTCAAAGGGAATGATTAAAAATATAGCTAGCACAAGACCGCTAGTAGCCAAAATATTTTCTGTTACGAAGTTATCTGCCAAGAGTCCTGCTGCTATGGCCGAACAAAATAAAATGGCAAAGAGGAATAACACACTCAGAATAACATGTCTTGCTAAATGGTTTTTTCTATTTTTCTTTCCATCTGTCAATGTAGCAGACACCAGCTTTTTGTTTTCTCCCGACATTGTTCTTTCTCCCTTGTAAGAGACCTAACTCATTCCAATGTCTACTTATAAATACTATGCAGAATGAGGTAGTCTTCTAATTTCATGGATTTCCCTGACTTGCAACGCACAGATGACAAGTTGATCTAATACAATTACGATCATCAAAAAAGAACGAAACTTCAGAAATAAAAGCATCAGTATAAATCCAAGCGTCAAGATCCCGTTACACAAAATTCGTCCAGTGGTATTCCTAAGATCGCCCCTGCTGTAGGGCATGTTTTGATGCTTTTTTAAAGAAACTTTCCCTAAAAAACAGGAGATGAGGGAAAGCGCAAAAACAACGCCTGACATCACCGCGATAAAAGGCGCCAGGGCTGAGAAGACCGCTCCCAGAGCCTGCATAAGGATAGGGATGAGCGCCATATCGTCGTTGGGAACCGATGTCCGGACATACCGCGCTCCCCATATGCCAAGAGCTGATACACCTGCTACAATCAAAGCACTAAAAACAGCTATGAGCCCATTGAGGATGGTCCCAATCCATATCCAGTTCCTGACTTTTGCCATCAGCAGTTCCTTTCCAGCAACTCAATTTTTCCCAATTTGCAACAAACAAAAATCACTTAAATAGTATAACAAATTGGCAGATCACAAATCTATGAATGCGAGTGGTGACAGAAGCGAATCTTTTCAGGATACCTTCATTCACGTGGTAGAACAGTTCTTTTCTCTGTGGCGGTCGGGTAAAGGGTAAACAGATAGCGAAGAAATTATTAAATTAACGCAGAATACCATGAAGGCTGGAAGAAGATCATTCCAGACCCTCCAGCCATTGTGTGATCTCATTCAGAGCCAACTGATGATTCCCGATTTGACAGTGCTGTTCGCCGCCTTCCGCCTGTGTGAAGACACGTTTTTTTACCGACCTTGCATTTGGCAGACTGCTCTGAAGTCGTTCAAATTGGTCCATGGGAATATAATGATCTTTCTCTCCGGCAAGAAGCAGGCAGTCCTGTGTGATCCTGTCGGAAACGCCTCTCAGAGTATGTTTTTGTATTTCCTGATAAAAGCGGTACGGGCTTTTCGTATGGGTAATATATTGCCCCTGTGAGAGTGCCCAGTCTGCCAGAACACTTCTATTCATGGCAAATCGGACCAGATGATTCACCAGCTTTTCTTGTTTGTGAGCAAATGCCCAGCGGATCAGCCTGCGCAGGATCGGAGGGAAGACGTTTGTCATGATCTCTAATCCATCATCCGCGACATCATAGGCGACAACCGCAGAGATTCTTTTTTCAAAGGCTGCAGCACGCATCACAAAATATCCTCCCCAGGAAATGCCGATCATCGGGCAGTGGTTGATCTGATAATAATCTAGGACACATTTTGTGGGTTCTTCCCATGCATAGGTCAGTGGCAAACCATATTTAAGTGTTTTCCCCTGCCCATCGCCCTCAAAGAAAAGAAGTGTATACCCTTGGTCCAGCAAACTGAGAGTGGCGGGTATGAATTCCTCTATAAAGGAATCGTACCCGCCGCAGACCAATAGGATCTTTGTATTGGTCTGCTCACCTACCTTAACAGAATGCAGAAATGCTCCCTTGTAGGGAATATCACAAATGGTATTAGGAATATGCAGAACGTCAAACGCTTTATAAAAATTTGCTATCGCTTTTTCATACATCCGCTCTTTTTCCGGGTGCGTTTCTTTCAGGAAAAACTCTGCCATCCGATAGGCATAAGCGGCATGCATGTACCGGCTTTCCTGTTCTGCCTTCTGTCCGATGTCTCGCCAAGCAGGAAACCATGCGTTCAGATCTCTTACGCCAGACAGGGCTGTGACGATTTCGTCATGATCTCCCGCCACTTCTCCATAGGTCAATATCCGGTTGATCTGGAAATTCAACTGCTGAGTGGGAGTTATCTGTTCATATGCCATTTCATCGCCTCCAAACTTCTACATTTCCGCATTAAAATATAGGCAGATACTTATAAGTTATAACAGTTTGTTATGACTAACAATACACTTTGCGATACTACAACATCTAAAACAGACTTCAACAGCTAATTTTGCGTCGGTATTTAAGAAAAATTCGGGTTATCTCCGCTTGAATACCGAAGAACAAAATATTTGGAACAGAATAATTCCCTTATGGGATCATAAATTCAGCGTATTTTAGTATGGAAAGAGGATCGAGTGACTGAGATAGATGTCAGAAGATGATCAATGTTAATTTCACGCGACATTTATCTTTAGTGGCTGATGTTATTCTGCGTTGCTTGTAGCAACGTTCTTCCATTCCTACAATAAGGATAACAACTGAAAAAGGAGGTTATTCTCGATGCTTAATGAGAACATTCAGTCTATAAGAAAATCGAAAGGACTGTCACAGGAGGAGCTTGCAATTAAGCTAAATGTTGTGAGACAGACCGTGTCCAAATGGGAGCGTGGGTTATCGGCTCCGGATTCCGAAATGCTAATCAATATTTCAGAGGTTCTTGAAACACCAGTCAGTGTCTTACTCGGTGAAACGAATACGGAGCCAGCGGTAGCTATTGATGATTTGAACGTGATTTCTGAAAAACTAGAGGTCATCAATCCGCAACTGGCACGAAACAAGGCGGCTAAACGAAAAATTTTACACTGGTCGTTTATCACATTGTGTGCACTAATTGTGATAATCTCTACAGTTCTGATTTCGCAAAACAGTCCCTATTTGAACTGGGATTTCAATGATCTTGAAATTGCAGTAGCAGGAACATTCTTTCATGCGTTTGAGTGGTTATTTTTCAGATTGGCACCTATTGCTTTAATCGGAGCTGCTGTTGGGATAGTATTAACAAGACAAAGAAAGTAAGACAGATCAAGGCTCCTCACTGCTGATTAGGTTCAGTAGCGAGGAGTCTTTTTATGCTTCGATTACAAAAAATAAACAGACGACCGACGGTTTCAAACGGTTACTCCACAATCTTCCAGTTCCCATCTGTTTTTTCCAGCATCAGATCATACTGGGATACCTGCATCATTTTCGTGGCGTCATCCAGATACTTTACCGCAAAGACGGCACGGATCTGCTCCCCGTCCCGGTTATAGATCGGATCGACCAGCTCTGAAAACTTGTAATTCTTACCGACCGCTTTCAGGACATCATCGTTTACATAGTAGGACAGCTCCTTTTCCGTGGCGGTCGGGTAGAGGGTGAAGAAGGTGGTAAGGAAGCTGTTGATCTCTCCCGTAGCAACGGAATCCATAGTACCGTCACTTTCCACGGCCTTTGGCGTGTAACCAGATTTTTGGGGGATACGGGTGATCGTCGGATTCTTCGTAAGGACAAGGTTTCCGGCATCGTCCACATAGACAGCCACTTCATAGGCCGACTGGACGGTTTCTGGCGGAACGGCGCTCCTCACCCAAGACATGAGCGGACTCAACGAACTCAACCGAACCCTAGGCAAACAAGGCACCGAACTCAAACGCGACCTTGAGGCCCTCGAACACGACCGTAAGCTTGTCGAACTACTGACGGAACTCGAGGTGAAGTCGCGCCTTGTGGACGATGTCGACGCCGCACTATCCGCGTCCATGGCCGAGGTCACAGCGTTGTTGAACAACCTGCCGACCGAGCCACACGCTCGCCAGCGACAGCTGGAACGTGCGCGCATGCTCGTTGCCTACTGCAAGCGCAAGGGCTCGCTCGTCCTTGCAGAAGCGGCCGACCCGGAGCTTGACCGCGACCGTATCCGCCTTATCGCTAATGAGTTGGCCTGTGATCTGCGCGCCGTCGGTATCGATTGCGCCGCTCTCGTCAATCTCGACCATCCCATTGCGGCCCAGCAGGCGAGCACGCTCTACGACTGCATCTATGACATGGCCTTTATGGCATTCGAATGCTCGTCTCCAGCACTCATCTATCATCTCGGCGAACGCGATGACGGCTTGATTGAGCTACGGGCCCATCTACAATCCGACGACGAAGAAGACCTTAGCTCACTACCCCGCACGCAGGCCTTGCGGGAACGCCTAGACAAATGCGACGTCATCTACGCGCTGACCGGCGATACCGGACAGCTAGTGTTGCTCGCCCGCGTAAAGGGCGGTGAGTGCGTATGAACCCGCTCTTGCTCAACGAGCCCTGCCTGATGCTCGTGGTTGCCGGCAAGTTCGTGTGCGCAAGCCTTCAGGTGGTCCACCTGTTCCTGGTTGCGTTTCAGACGGCTCCGAAATCAAGGTGGCTCATGTGCATCCTCGAGGCTGCGATTCTGGGTCACCTGGCCCTTGCATTAATCCTCACCGTCGGTGCAGGGCTCATCGGTGCGCCGGTCCTGGCCCGGGCACTGGCATCCTTTCCCGCCTTTGGCGTGCTATGGATCAACGCACTCTTTGCAACATGGACGTTTGCCCTCGCATTACGCGCAAGACGCATCGACTTTCATGTTCGACGCCCTGCTCATGGCCCTGTGCACACCAGCGGCCATCACCGCGCTCAGCACGTCATGGAACCTAATTGCCCTGCTCGACCTAACCTGGTTCCTGTTCCACGGACTTTCTGGAATCACTCGCGATCTCGTCAGACGCTCAGAGGGCCTCTCGGAACTCAGCACGGCCGAAACGTTAATGGGAATGCCCGCGGGCGTACTGGTCATCGGCCCCACCGGCGGATCCACCTTTATGAACGTGCGAATGAGGGAATGCCTCTCTGCATTGGAGTTGCCCTGCGACCTCGGAGATCAGACCCAGCTGTGGACAAGCCCTTCCGAAATCGGCCGCGACTTGGCCGTTGAAGCAGACTTCCTAGGCGTGCCCGAGACGCTAATGGAGGATAAAGACCGCCCTTGGGTCAATCCTCCCAATAGCACAACGTGTTTATTCGTCCGAGATACAACCGGCGGCCACCGTCCCCTGAGAAGAATCGTATGCCTCGACATCACCGAGGCAGCGCGTGCAAATGCGGCCCTCGCCAAGACCAACCACGAACTTGAGGAGACCGCCACCAAGCTACGGATGCGCCTTGCCGACATCGAGCGCGTGGCAAGCCTCCGCCCACCTGAGTATGCGCTCGCGTGTGCACGACGTCATTGGGCAGCGGCTCTCGATTCTCCATCGCTATCTCGAGATGGGCATGACCGACCCCGCATCGGTTGCCGAACTCGAGCGGCTCCTCTCATCCGTCATGGTCGATTTGCGCCGTGGCACGGAAGCCGACGCTTCCATCGAGCTCGAAGCCGTTGTATCGGCTTTTGCGCTGGTGGGCGTCGCGATCAAGATGAACGGTGAGCTTCCGGAGGGCAGTGCCGGCGTAGCCTTCACGCACATAATCCGAGAGGCCTGCACAAACTCATGTCGGCATGCCCATGCCAAACAGGTTTTTGTTGAGCTGGAGTGTACCGGCGGCACAGCCCACCTCGCCATCACCGACGATGGCGAGTCGTCACCACAACCGCTTATTGAACGGGGCGGCATCACGGGAATGAGAAGAGAGATAGCATCGTTGGGCGGTACGCTGAGCGTGGGCTGGGAGCCGACGTTCACGGTTCGTGCCGAAATCCCCGTTAGCGGGAGCACGAGGGAACGGGCAACAACACCGTGCCGCACGACGCAACAACCTACGATGGAGCCGCTTGCATAGAGGGGGGACTGGCAATGATTGAAGTTCTGCTCGTTGAGGACCAGGCGATGTTGCGCGAGAGCCTGGCCCGCGCGATAAACGCCCAGGAGGACATGCACGTCGCAGCTAGCCTCGCAGACGCCACTGAGGCCCCTGAGCGCGCAGCCAGACTCGGATGCGGACTCGTGCTCATGGACGTCTGCACCGAGAACGGCTCCAACGGCATCGTGGCCGCCCGGCGCATCAAGGAGGCGGACCCCACGGTGCGCGTGGTCATCATGACGGGTATGCCCGAAGTTACTTTTGTCGAGCAGGCAAAAGCCGCCGGCGTCGACAGCTTTGTATACAAGAACGTCGGCATCGGCGAACTCATGGCCGTCATGCGCTCGACCGCCTCGGGTTACCAGACCTTTCCCCAAAAAACGCCTGACTCGATCTTTTCAGGCACAGCCTCGCTCACGGACGTAGAGATTCAGATCCTACGACTGACGTGCGAGGCCAAAACGCGCAAAGAGATCGCGGCCGAGCTCTACATGAGCGAGGGAACCGTCAAGCGGCGTATCGGCGAAATTCTCGCCAAGACCGGCTACGACAACATCCTGCGCCTGGCTGTGCATGCGGTGGCCGAAGGCAATATCGTTCCCGGCTTGCACGACGAGGCGTAATCGAAGTATCCCCAGCAAAAAGCGGCCGGGAGATTACCATCCCCGGCCGCCTCGTCGCCTTGCTATCTCACGAGCCAGCCAATGCCATCACATCTCTTACTCGATGTTGATATCGTAGATCGCGATGTCGGCAAAGGTCTTGCTGTCGTACACACTGAGCTGGGCATGAATGTCTTTCAACTCGTCTATCGAAGTAAGGCCGTCGTAAGCGCAGATCTCGTTGGCTGTCTCCCCCGGTGAGACGTCCCCGTAGAAGTAGTTTTCGTACGTGCCGCCGTTGACGGTGGAATCGTCGAGCATGTCCGTCGCGTCCACCTGCCAATCGTTCGCCAGCAGGCTGTGCAGGGTGAGCGACCGACGAGCACGAAGCATGTAGCAAGCGCACACAGGGCCACGGCAATAAGGGAGTTGAGTTTCTTTTTCATGGCGTGCTCCTTTCTCACGCGATCTTGCTTTTTATTGAATGAGACAAACGGGATCACAGGGCCGCCGACGGCCACTTCGGACTGGGATACGTACCATATAACACGCCGGCCAGGCCGGCTGTCGACGGCGACTTATGCGCGCGACATCATGCCATCGTCCTGTGACCCCACATCTTCTGGCTACGGGCGTTTACTCCCGCAGCCAGAGCAGAAGTTCCCCGTGTTCTGGGTGCCGCAGTTGGTGCAGAACCAGGGTCCTGCAGCCTCGGGCTTAGGGCTCCCGCAGTTGCCGCAAAACTTTCCGGTGTTCTGGGCACCACACGAACAGGTCCAGGCGGCTCCCGCTGCCGCCGTGCCGGTACCCGCCGCAACTCCGCCAGTTGCACCAACAGGCTGCGCCTGAGCGGGAGCCTGCTGCGCTTGAGACGCCTGACCAAAGAGCTGCGCGGCGTTCATGCCACCCATACCGCTGGCCATGCCCATGCCCATAAAGCCCATGGCGGCACCGGCAGGATTGGCCGCAGCGGTACGCATGGCATCGCTCTGCGCCGAGGCGATGTTGGCCGCAGCCATCGCAGGATTGACCATGACGGCCGCCTTCTGCAGGTCGCGAATCATCTGTTCCTGATCCTCGGGCGCCGAGATGGCATTTACGCCAAAGGCCGCGATCTCGATGCCGCGCCGCTCCTTCCACTCGTGCGAAAGTTCCTCGTTGAGCGCATCGGCCAGCTCCCTGGTGTGGGCGGGCACGGCACTGTAGCGAATGCCCATCTCGCTGATGCGAGCGAAAGCCGGCTGCAGGGCCGTAAGCAGCTCGCTCTTGAGTTGCGAGTCGATGAGATCGCGCGTGTAGGCGCTCTCGACGTTGCTGCAGACGTTCTTGTAGAACATCAGCGGATCGACCAGCTTGTAGAAGTACTCGCCGTTACAGCGCACGGTGATGTCGACATCCAAACCGATTTTCTCGTCGACCACACGAAACGGCACAGGGCTCGCGGTGCCATACTTGTTGCCTACGATCTCCTTGGTGTTGATGTAGTAGATGCGCTGATCCTTGCCAGCGTCCCCGCCGAAAGTAAAGCGGCGCCCCACCTGTTCGAACGATTTCTTGACCATGTCGCCGAGTTTGCCCGAGAACACCGGGGGCTCAGTACCCGTGTCGTAGACGAATTCGCCGGGCTCGGCGCAGACGTCAACCACCGCACCATTCTCGACGATCATCATGCACTGGCCGTCGGCTACCGCCACGATCGAGCCGTCCGAGATAACGTTGTTCTCTCCCTTGGTGTTGGATCCGCGCTTGCCAACACGCTTCTCGCCCTTGGCAACCAACGTATCGGCGTCCAGAGCCTCGCAATAAAAGTACTCACGCCATTGATCGGCCAATACGCCGCCAGCCGCCCCGACGCCTGCCTTCAGAAGTCCCATGATCTTCTCCTTTCATGAAAAACCGTTTCGTCAAAACTTATGACCCCGAGTTCGCATTCGTTATGACGAACCGAAAGTCAAACGATTAATCCTTTTCACTTTTCTCGTTATGGATGCGCTTGGTAGTGGTATGCGTAAAGGTGTCAAGCTGGCGCGTGATGTTTATCGAAGAGGCGTCAAGGTAATGGTCAGCTTCTGTTGCTTCGACTGCGCTTTTCATCTGACCCGTTAGCACCGCACATACGATAAGCGCCACCAACAGTGGAGTGAGGAGCATGAAGCCCCATTGCAAAGCCGCTGCGTTCTCGGCAAGGAATCCACCGAAGTTGACCGCGGCAAAGCAGATGAGGAACAAAGCGGCAAAAATACCCACGCCTATGAACGTACGCTTTTTCTTGTCCACCGGCAGGTCACCCACCAAACGACCCGTCTGGCCGTTCATGGCAAAGAGGAACTGCTCGCCTTCCCAGATGGTACCGAGCATCCAGACGGGCATGAGCGCATAGACCGGATCAGCCCAGTTTTTCTCGATTTCGCAGCTATCGCACGTAACGTCGTCATAGCCTTCAATAGAGTTCTCGAGCGCTTGGCGCACGCTCGTATCAATGCGCTTTTCCGCACGTTCGCGGCAGGTCTCAGCGTCCTCGTCGTAGCGGTTTGCCACGAATCCCGGCATATAGGCCACCGAGTACGGCACAAGCGCACCGTAGTCGAACGGCTCGATGGCATCCATGTGGGCATCGGGCATCTTGCTCGAGCCATCCACTGGAATACGTTCAAAGGATACGGAGCCCTCACGCTCAACGTTGAAGTGATCGGTCTCGATAACCTCGTCATCGCCCTCATAATGCCGACGCGTACGCGTGGCTTCAAAGGTCGCGGAGCCCGCAGCGTCGGCATCCATGAGCCAGAAGGGAACGTAAACGCCTTGGACTTCTTTGATTCTGTTGCCGCCGGCAAAGCTCTTGGGAAGCAACACCTTGCCCTTGTAGTGCTCGGCTAATGCACTCTCGGCCGCCTTGCGATCAAGTTTGAAAGGAATCACAAGATCGGGACGGAAATCTCCTGAGAAGCGCCCGGCCGCAACCACGGGGTTTCCGCAGTAGGGGCACTCGGAAACGGCGGTTGTATCATCACAGACAAGCTCGGCTGCACAAGACGAGCACACGTAGGCGCCGTTAAGGCTCTCGGCTTCGGTTGCGGCCCCTGCTTGCGCCGCACCGCCAGCGTTGCCTGCAACTGCTTGGGCTCTCACTTCCGCGCTCTCTTGCTTGGCCGCATAGAGGGCTTCGATATCGGCCAACGCAAATTCCGAGTCGCAGTGGTCACAGACAAGTAGCGCCTTTGCACCGTCGTAGCGTAGGGGGCCTCCGCATGCCGGGCACTGGTAATTGACGCTCTCTACACCCATGGCTGTCTCCCTTCTCATCATCGAGCTAATCCGTTATCCCGATTTTAAAAAAGCACGAGTGAAGAGAGAATGCCCCTACGGCCCGTATGGGCGCATGTCGTGGGACATAGGTCCCAACTCTTTTCAAACCACGAAAACAGACATTGCATCAAAAGCGTTCGTCAGTGTGTTCATGCATTTTATCTGCGCTGTCAAAGCCTGATACGCAAGATCCCTGGTGCCAGTTGCCGAGAACACGTAGTATTCGCGCTTGCCATAGCCGGAGGCCACCGCGGTGGGACAGATCTACCGTTTTGCTCATGATATGGAACGAGGATCGACCGTCGTCATGTATGACCCGGAGACACGCCTTTACCATAAGGCCCCGATGGCGGCCGCGACGTAGTGGCATCGCCTGACGCGCTGGGATTGGAATCTCCACGCATCGTGGCCGAGGTCAAACACCGCAAAGGTGCCATGGGCGCTCCGGCGGTACGCTCGTTCATCGGCGGACTTCGAGCTGGGGATCGCGGCCTGTATGTGTCTACCGGCGGATTCACCAAGGAAGCCCGCTACGAAGCCGACCGAGCCACCATCCCCATACGTCTGCTCGATCTTGACTCATTCGTACGCCACTATGTTGAAGTCTACGACAAAGCCGACGAAGAAACCCGCTCAATCCTTCCGCTCACCCGCATCTGGTGGCCGGCATAACCACTATTGGAACGCCTTGAGCCATTCACGCAAGCATGCCGTTCCACATGTTCACGAAATCCGGTAGGGTCTTCGCGGTAGTGGCCACGTTATGAACCTGAATTCCCTTGATGCGCAGGCCCAGCATGGCGGCAAACGTAGCCATACGATGGTCGGCATAGGTTTCCATTTCAGACGGTTTGAGGTTTTCGCTACTCACCGGAACAATTTCCAACCCGTCAGACAGCTCACGGGCTTCTCCTCCTATGCGCTTGATTTCATTGACCAGCGCTTCCAAACGGTTGGTCTCATGGCCACGCAGGTGCCCGATACCCAACATGCGGGTCGGCTCATCAGCAAACACCAACACTGCGGCAAGCGACGGTGCGATTTCACCGGCTGCAGTCAAATCAAAATCGCCAAGGCCTTTGATATGGCCGTCTCCCCTCACTTCACAGTAGCGGATTCCGTTCTCCGAAGGGAACGACACCTTCGCCCCCATACGCTCCAAATATCCGGGAAGCAGTCCGCCAGGCTGCGTGGTGTTTTCAGGCCAATGCGGCACACGAACCGTTCCACCCGCAATCAGTGCGGCTCCCAGGAATGGCGCGGCGTTTGACAAGTCAGGTTCGACGGTCACCGCATTCGGCAACTGTACGGCGCCTGGTCGCACGGTCCATACACGTGCCTCTTCGTCAGCCTGAACGCTCACGCCGGAACCTCGAAGATCAGCGACCGTCATGCGGATGTGCGGCAGGCTTGGGGTCTTCTCCCCCGTGTGATGCAACTCAAGACCGCCCGGTACACGCGAGCCAACCAGTAGCAAACCGGAGATAAACTGCGACGAGCCAGACGAATCGATGGAGACCACGCTCGGCGTCGCCCGTGCGGCCGGGTCAACCGTAGGTGGGGTGATCGTGAACGGTAGACGGCCTTCCTCACCGTGGTATTCGATGGTCGCACCTAACTGTCGCAGACCATCCAACACCGGCTTCATCGGACGGGCGTACGCCTGCTCGTCGCCATCAAAGTCGACGGGACCGTCGGCGAACATCGCAAGCCCTAGCACGAAGCGCATCACCGTACCCGCAAGACCGCAGAATACTTTTGTATTGCCTCGGAACCGATCATTCGCAGGCGGAACGACCGTAACCGTAGTATCGGTAGCGGCATCGATCTCGCAACGTACGCCAAGCGCACGCAACGCGTCCATCATCAGCTCGGTGTCACGCGAGCGCAGCAAGCCGACCAGACGGACGGGTGCGGATCCAAGCGCCGCGAGAATGAGATAACGATTCGACAGTGATTTGCTGCCCGGCACCACTACGGTGGCATTCAGGGGCTTGCCGGCGAACGGTGCCGGCCACAGGTTCTCTTGAGGTGCGTTCATGTCCCCCATCGTAGCCAAAGCCCGCGGAAAACATCGTGTTCGTCTCGCCTCGGATGACATAGTGAACGAGATCGGTGCGTTCCGCGAGCACGGAACGGATGACTGCAATTGAGGAGGTTGCGCGGTCATTGTGTCCCATTGTGTCCGGGAACGGTGAAGCCTGAAATTCCATGTGGTGAAATCGTTGGAATTCCGGGCTTTCGGTCGGGCTGACAGGATTTGAACCTGCGACATTCTGTTTGGCCCGGACCATTCTTGGTTAGAACGAATACCGTTGGATAAACCGAATATCGCTGGAAATCCGCAGTTTTTGGTTTTCAAGTTTCTTGGTTAGACCGAATACGATTGTCTAATCGCGACGGTCATTATTACTGGTTTTTACTGGCAGTATAGGTTGTGCCGGAAACTCTCGGCGCGCCAAAACATCTCCCCAAAAGTTTTCATCGACATAAAACTATACTGGAGAAATGCCCTTCGCGGAGGTGCTTTGACTAGGGTGCGAAGTGTTCCCTAATCATTGATGATTTTCGTGTTATTTACTCAGATTGAGAGGCCGAGCAGTCGGACTGCGGAGGATTCTCACCAGTCCATGCTTCATACAGTAATGCAGCGCCTTCTTCTTGGGTGTAGACGCCATTGTCCATCATTTTCTTCGATGAAATGAATCTCGTCAATACACTCATGCGTCTTCTTCCGCCAAGCTACATCCTCGTCACTGTCTTAGAGGTGGGTACAAATCTCCATGTCGTTGAGCATCACGTCACTCACATCGTCAGGCATGGTGCCGTCAGGATTCATCACCATGACAAGTTCATCCTCACCGTGCTCGGCATTGAGATTCACCATTCGTGACCACTAACTTCCATCCTCGAGGGTACGAAGCTCCCCGTACTTTTCTTCTCCGTTATGCAGGAAGCTAACCATCTTGAAAGTCATGGACTCTGACATTGCACGCGCCCCTTCGTTTATGGCAATAAAGTCAGTATCTAGAAGTTTATGGCACAGTTGCAAAATTTACTAGTAACGTTCGGAAGGGCACTGTCCCTTTTGGGGAAGGCTCTTCCGAACGCTACTGCTGGTTACTCGTCAAGCTGATCTTCGTATGACTGTCGTACCAGCCCAAGCACGTAATCGATGTCATCATCCGAGGAATCCGGGTAGAGCGGGACTTCGATGCGCGTACCACCCCATCCCACGGCGTTCTTGTATTCGGTCAGATGGCGTTCATCGTTCAGATTTTCATAAGGCATGCACAGTCCGATGATCAACCGGCCCTTCCGAGGAATGATTGAGAAGAACATCTGGTTCATGTGATAGTCGACGTACAGTTTGACCGCTCGGCGTTCGATGTGATTGTCCCAGGAACGCACAGTTTTATCCAGCCTATTGAACAACGCAGCCATTGGACCATCAAGAAGTTCCGGATGATCACGCTCGATGGTGTACTTCGGTTGTCCTTCCTTCGGCTCCTTGCGGCGCGCTTCCTCGTATCGTTGGATGGCTTCGGCATCGGGCTGCGGCCTGTGCCAAATGACAAGGGCACGCTGCGCCAATCGCTCGGCGCGATGCTGAATCTCTTCGGCGTTCCACGACTCCAGTTGTCCAAGGCCTTCGTTCAACCGTAGCGGACTGAACCGGAATCCCTTCTCGCTGTCGCGTTTGTCCGCGAAGTCATGGTCTGACATCTCGCTGTTGTATCCGGTGAGCGTGAGATTGCCCAGAGTGTGCAGCCATGTGCGTTGCACGTTCTGCCAGTCTTCTCCGAGCGCCTGACGCCAGTTTTCGGACGGTTCCGGGTTCTGGGGCATGATGTGCTCGATGGTGTAACTGGACACGGTGGCGTGTTCCTTGGCCCCGTTGTTCTCCAGTTTGTCGAACATGTATATACAGCGCTTGAAATGGTACAGATCGTTGTGTTCCAGCGCTTGCGTGAATTCCCGGTCGTCGGGGAAACGTCGGTAGTTCTCCATCAACGAGAACTTCACCTCGATTTCTCCGAGGTAATTGGTCTTGTCTAGTCCGCTGGTGAACGTGGCGAACGTCTTGTTCAGTGAGTTCGTGGGAATTTGGCACACCGCCCTACGGAACACGTAGCTGATGACCAGTTCCACGATACGTGCCATGGTGATGGCATCAATCAGACCCTGCCTGTAGTCGGCGTAGCATTCCAGAAGCATCGGACGGCTGACTGTGGCCTGCAGGTCACGCAGTTCATCGAACAGCGTGTGCAGACATGGCTCAGTCTCGTGTCCCAATGCTATGCATGCAAAGTCGTTGGCGCGTGAATGCAGGTCAACCATCAGATTGGTGATGGTGTTGTCGTTCCTGCGCCATGCGTCGGCGTAGTCGCAGAACGCATCGTAAATCTGGTCCAGTCGCGGAATCGTGCGTGTGTTCAACGTCAAGTAGTCGCGCATGAACTCGTCGAACCGCTGCTCATCACCATCACCGAAGAGGCGTTCCATCGGTTGCCAGTGCAGCGTGTACAGACTGTTCTGCTCGTCGTTGGGCAGATCCATCAGCACATAGTTGCGGACCAGATCCGTCTGAGAGAGCTTCTTGCCGGTGGAGTTCATCGATTCGAACACCAGCTGTGGATTATCCAAGCCACGAGCCAAGCGAATGTCCACGACCTTCAATCGATCTAGTCCACGGCACACGGAGGCCAGATCACAATCAGAATCATTGAATCTGTCCACGAAATACGCATGGTTCTCCACCAACCGAGACGACGCGGCAGCCGCATCTGGTTCTACACCATTGATGATGGCAATGAGGGCGTCTTTGTCGCGTTGGGACAGCAGCAGCTTGTATTTCGCGTCACCTTCCTCATATGGATCCATGAGATACCAGTCACGAATCTTGTTCGGCTTGAAATTGTCGTAAGCGTTCTGCCATTCATCGGCGGGCAGCTGGGACAGACACTCCGCCAACGCAACCAACAGCAAGGTAATCGTGGTGACTCGCTGCTGGCCGTCAATGATCAGGTTCGGCTGTTGGTTCGTGATTGCGCCTTCGGCCTTCTCCACGTACACGATTGAACCGGTGAAATGCTCAGTCGGACCTTCCGCCCTGCCAGCACGGAGAATATCTCGCCACAGCTGGGCACATTCATCCTCCCCCCCACGAGTACAGACGCTGGTAGATAGGCACTACAAACTGGCGCGATTTATGCAGCAACTCCAATAGATTCGCATCAACAGCCTTCATAGTTCACTCCGATGAGTTCTTTCTGGATACCCGCCTTATGCTTGACAAGCTTACCATTTTTACGTGTTTAGAACGCTGTGCTACCGCAGACTGAGTTCTATCTCAACCCCTTCTTCCCCTAGTTGTGAGCTGCCTTTGCTGAAGGCTAAGTGTACGACAGCGTGAGCTCTCCGCAGGCGATGGCCTTCATCAGCTCTGCCAGAGCACAAACGTTAAGCGTGATCTCGTATTCGTCGTGCTCATGATTGGGCTTATGAAGTACTGCTACAGCATCTCCGTTGACGACATTGTTGGTAAGTGCATGGTCTACATCATGACTGTTGCATTGCATATTGCCTATGATGACATGCAACACAGATTGAGAGGCCAACTCAGAATCGGCGTCAGTCAAGTCCCAATAGCGCCATATCGCTTTGTCATACTTAGGATTTTCGCCATTCTTAACTACTTGCAGCAATCTCTGACCTTGATCGAACCAGTTCGCGGTTTCTTGAGTAAGCGAGCTGGCCAAGTCATGACGAATTGCCAGCATGATGAATCGAGGACGATTCTGTGCCACGCCAGACATACGGGCATTGACCAGCATGGGGCAGGTAACGTATCCAATTTGAGCAAAAGCTTCGCAAACCTCAAACCATGCGTAGAACGTATCATTGTCAAGTTTAAATGGACGTAGGATGCCTTCCACATTTTCCAGAAGTACCATGCGCGGCTGGTGGGATTTGACAAAACGTGCGAACTCCCACGGTAATTGATTGCGTTGGTTTCCGAATTCACGGCGTCCTGCAAGGGAAAAACTCTGGCAGGGAGGGCCGCCTGAAATCAAATCCACTTCGCTGTTGATAAGTGGGCGTCCGCGATGTTCCACGAACTGATTCAGACGTCGTACGTCACCAATAATGAGACGGCCTTCAAAATCGTCCACTGCGGATAGTTCCGGCATGTCCGTTTCAGGGCGCTCGAAAGGATTGTCCACCAGACGTTCCAGCACATCATCGGATGAAGAGTCAATCCAGAGTACTTTACGATCCTGCGGCGCAGTCTGCGAAAACTCCGGTGATCGCATGTCCAATCCCATGAGATTCAAAGCGAAAGTCTCAGCTGGCATGGAGGAAAGTTCGTTTGCCATGAGCTCATGAAAACCCGAGGAACGCAGGCCAAGGCTCAGGCCTCCGTATCCCGCAAAAAGTTCTATGAAGGCATTGCCAGCCTTCTTTGTCATCGTATCCTCATTTCCAGTGGGTACGCGAATGTGAATGTTATCACCTGTGGTTCATCTCTCGTTGTAAAAATTCGATAAGAGCCTGTTCCAATACACTTTGCATCGTTTTCCCGTGTTCAGCTGCGTAGACTTTCACCGCGCGTTTAGTGCTTTGTTTCATTTTCACGGAAGTGACTTCCCAAGCATCGGGGTTGCTCTTCTTCGTAACAGGGTTTGAAGTTTCACACATACGCTGCCCTTGTTAAATTAATGATACAATACTACTATACTACATGAATTTGTACTAAAAGTCGGACTTATGTGATTCCGCAGAGCAAACCCAAAAAATGCTTGCCGACGCAAAATTCCTGAGCAGTATTGATCCGCACTACGCTTATTCTGTTCGCACAATTAGCAAATACGATAAGGGTGGACTTGTATTTTTTCAACCGTTCTGGAATTGTTTATTCGTCGATTGTAACCGACAATGAAGGTTACTCCATAGTGATTGATGCAGTTGCTAAATATGATGCTGCTTCTGAATTTGCACCTCTAAAAGAAGCAGGTCTTTTATGCGCAAACACTCTGGAGAATCAAAAGCAGCTTACAGATTTTGTGGAATACGGTACTCCCTTTACGGACTTGCATTTAAAAGGTAATTTGCGTCTTCCTTCACTTGAAGAAGAACATAATCAAGTTTCTTCGCAAATTAGCTTAGTGAAGCAGGTAGATTCGGATCCCGTAGCTCTAATACTGATATCAGGCGACAAGCATCTTACTCTGAAGCAGAGCAGCCGCACGTATGGTCGCAAAGGTGCCGAATGGATCGGAGAAGATACGTCTCATGCAATTCAAGTGCAATTAAGGACAGAACTTGATTCTTTAAAAACGACACCTCGGATAATAATCAGCTTTGAATCTCTTATTGGTCAGGGAGATTCAGTCCGCATTTAATGCCGTAGATTTTTCTTTATAAGCTGTCCCGATCTAAAAGTATTGAGCTGCAAATTTTGTACTGAGAATTAGTTTATTCCAATCCTGAATATGGGGACACCCAATTTCTCACCGAAGAAAATATATATCCATGGCATAAATTGCTTTCATCACTGAAAGTCATTCATGATGCATCATCAGCAGATTTCAAATGTCCCGATTTTAAGTCACTCAGCGCACTGCAAGTACGTCGTCGGGGGAAGAGATTGTACATCTTCTTAATGGCGAGTTAGTATTTCGCCATTGGAATACGTTCAAATTCATTAAGGATTCTAATGAGCCAATAAAGTTCCCAGCCGGCGTAATGGGTTTCTCTAAACTGATGGCTCCAATAGGAGATCAACAAATTTTCTTAGGCCATATCCAGTGGTGGTTAAATGCAGATTCTATGAACAATGTCTCCGATAGGGGCAATGAGTATATTCTGCATTCATCCGCTTCAATTGGAGACTTATTAATTGAACGTAAAATTGAAAGGGTAGAGCCAGTAGATAGGAACAAAATTCCTTGCATATTTATTGGCTCTGCGCTGGACTTATCCGGTTATGAAAATGTTGCGGTGGAGATGTCCATTTCCATGATGGTTTCCTTTCTGATGGTTGTGGTCAGTAATGGAGTCGTTGGCCTGAGTAGATCAGATTAGGGTTGACGATGTTGTTAAGTCGTGCGACTCACTGCCAGCCGTTAGCACCAAAGATGCCACTCAAGGTTTCGCCATACTTGACCACGTTCACGTCACCATTGTTGGTGACGTGAACAGCAGTGGTCCGCGTGTAGGTGACGATTTGGCCTGGCCACAGATCAGGTTGATGTTGCCGAACGGCACCTTCCATGCAGTGACTGTCCATAGGCCTGTTCGTGCAGCGATGCCACTGATGGCGTCGCCGGAACGCACGCGAACCGAAACAGCGGTTGCTGGCTGACTCGGCGTTAGAGACGAAGCGACAGTGCTGCATTAAGCTTCTGGTTGACGATTTCCTGCACCCTGGCGTACCTGTCGCCCAGCATAGACTTGCGAGTTTCACCGTTGCCGTAGTCACCACGGATCACCCCTTCGGCCAGCGCGCTCCAGTCGGTCGTGCCAGCCGATGGTCTGAGGGTTGGGGTTAGCGCAGAAGCTATACGCCGCATTCGCATCCATACGCTGCTCAGGGGAATGACCATAGGCCACATCGCCAAAGGCACGGGCGTATGCCGAGACACCGCCGCACGCCGACTCAGGGCCAAGGACGTGAAGATCGTCGACTATATGAACCTCTGCTGTTCGGTGGGCGTCGATCCGATAGCCAACCTCAACGCCGCCATCGAGACCACCGCCCAATGCGACGGATCAGACAGCCAAAAGAAGGGAAGCATGGCATGAGCGACGACAAACCTGCGGACAACAAGGCGTTCAAGGCATTGCGGCGCACATTGAAACCCATGAACACCACGAAGGACCTCGCCAAGGCAGACGTAAGCGAAAGCACCCTTGCCTATTGAAGGGGCATGGGCATCGGCCCGAAATTCGTGAAAGTGGGGCGCAGGGTGCTTGATCCAAGAGAAACGATGCTCGCATACTTCCGCGAACACACCTATCAGGCCAGCCATGAGGCGACGGATGAATGAGCGCCGTCTGTAACCAGACAACGCTGCAAGGAGAAGACCATAGATGACCAGAAACCAACGGACGGCGCGGAAAGCCGGCGCTTCGATGGAAGCCAGAACGGTCGCTGGACATTGAACGAAGACCGCATCGAACACCGCCACCTGAACGGATCGAAGGATCTGGGCGACATAGCGGGAGTGCGATACCGGAGCCACAGGATCGTCGTCGAATGCAAGAACACGGCGAAGGTGCAGGTCCTCCCAGCACCTGAGGGAAGCGGAGACAGAGCGAGGCAACAATGACGCTCTGATCGGTGTGCCACGGCATCGACATCGACGCCAGAGACGGTCAAAGCCGCCAGCTGGTGATGATGATACTTGAATCCTTCGCTCTGCTGCTCAATGACGGACTGCCGTTGAGAAGCGACGAAGCATGAGGCTTTATCTGCCGAACTGCCGCACCTACGGTTCTCTGGCCGCTCCGACCGACGCCGCCACCACATACGAAACAGTTCGCCAACACAGGAAAATCAAGCCCGACCATTCGACTGGCGTGGTTCCGATACGAACCGATGAAAGGAACAACGAATGACAGCGACTCTGGTACAACCCACCATCGACGACACCATGCCCTCCGAGGAAGATAAGAAACGAGGTCTGCTCGACTGGCAGGTGGCCCGCATCGCCACTCCAAGTGGACATCAAACGCGTCCAGAACGAAATCGACTTGCTCAAAGGACAGATCATCGAAGCATGGCCGACCGGCACCTACAAAGCGAGCGATCTGAAAGTACAGGTCAAGCCCGGCACCCAACGTCTGGATGTCAAGCGCTTCATGCAGGCATATCCGGCGACATCCAACCCGACGCTGTACAAAGTCACTCCCGACGCGCAGGCTGCACGCCGCACTCTAGGCGAACTCGCACTCGAACCATTGATGAAGCACGACAAGGGAACCACCGCAATCGCGGTGTCGGCGCAACCCGTGGAAAAGCCCACGCCTTACATTGCTGCGGATGGAGGCGACGTTGTGGCCGCAGATTAGGGAACTGATCGAATCAGACATCCACAATGCGCCGCGCGAATGTCAGAAGTCCATCGGCCCCAGTGAACTCGGTACCGACTGTGTGCATTGTCTGGCGGCGAAACTTGTCGGATGGCAACGCCGTCGTGGCACCGTATGGCTGCCGTTCATCGGCACCTACGTATACGAGCACTTCGAGCGCATGTTCGCCTCGTTGAATCCGCAGGATTTCGGTCCAGACGTGCAACACCGGCTATATGGGACGGAGATGCGCGTCACTGTCGGAGAACTGCATGGTTTTGGAAGGCGGCTATCCGGTTCGTGGATCCATCGACTTGTATGACCGGAAGTCGGCAAGCACCGTGGACTGGAAGATCGTCGGCACCGCCACCTTGAAAGGCGTCAAAGCCCACGGTTCATCGCAGACCTACCTGATTCAGACACCCCTATACGGCATCGGACTGTGCAACGCGGGTGAGGAGGTGGAGCGCAACTGCATCTTCTTCCCGCCTCGCAACGGCATCAGCCTCAAAGACGCATTGCCGGTCGAAATGCGTTTCAGTGACAAGCCAGACCTCTGGGCGCTCGCCAGAGCACAGATACTGGTCACCTTCATGGATCTGATTGAATGTGAGGACGGCATCGAAGTGCGAGACGCATGGATTCACATGCTTCCCACCTCAACGACACACTGCTTTGACTGCGGCTCATGGCCAGACGACGAGCACAACGCCATTCCAGAACCCAACCAACCCAATGAGCCGGAAGTGCCGGAACGATGGCGACGACTGATCTCGCTGCTGGAGCCGACGATGTGAGAGGAGCCGGATATGTGACCAGCCATTCAAGCAAGCGAAAACGTCAACCTGTCCAATCAATCAATAGTCAACCAAGTCAAGGAGATAAGCAATGTCCGCACAAGCAAACCAGCCGCAGATTAGCCAAAGCCAGCAGCCGCCCACGCTCGCACAGGTGACGGCGGGCGGCACGCCGTCTTTCTTCCAGCGCGAGGATCCCATCGACACAAGCGTCACGGGCACGGTGGAAAGCATCGAAGCGCAGCAGCAGCGCGACATGGATACGCAGAAACCGAAGTACTTCGACAACGGCCAGCCCATGATGCAGGTTGTCATTCACATCGCCACCACGCTGCGCGACGCCACCATCCCCGGCGATGACGGCGTTCGCGCCGTGTACGTGAAGGGCAAGAACCTCGCCACCCTCCGCCAGGCATCCCGCATGGTGAGCCTCGACTTCCCGCACGTCGGCGACGGGTTCACCGCCACCTACACCGCCAACGGCGAAGCCAAGAAACGCGGATGGAACCCGCCAAAGCTGTACAGCTACGAAATCGTGCCCAACCAAGACCAGGTCGCCCAAGCCATGAACGCGGCCGAACCCCAAACCCAGACGCAGCCGCGGCAGACGGCACCGGCCATGCAACAGCCCACGTTCCAGCAGCCGCAGGTGAACGCGCAGCAGATCAAATAGCTCGCCGCCGCAGGACGATCCGACAAGGAAATCGCAGGCTTCCTCGGCATCGACGAACAGACCGTCGCCGGCATCCTCAACGACGAACCCGAATTCTAATCATCGGCCCAAACCCGTAACCAAGCGGTCAACCGCACATGCGACAGACGCGGCGGGCGCAACGACAACCAATGACGACGAACAGGAAGAGGCGACAAGGAACATGGAAGCACCGTTCAAGCACACATGCTCGATCATCCCCGACGGGCCGAGCAACGTGCAGAACGTGCTCATGGGCATGCGCCTATCGCCGACCCCCTGGAAGCACACGTTCTACGACCGGCTCGGCCAAAGCATCCAAGTGCCCCACAACGAGATGAACCACGGCAGGCTATACTTCGATGACGGCTACGCGAAAGCCCTATGGGACTTCCGCCACGGATCCATGCTGCTCGGTGAAGACAACCAGACCCTGTACGTGCGCGACGTGGACCACAGCGGCAACAACAAGCTGCTGGACTCATGGCACGCCATTCAGATCCCTGGAGAACGAATACCACGTGACCGGGCGCTCGCAGGTGTATCTGCCATGGAACACGCAGATGCGCGTCGAATGTTCGAAGTTGCCCCAACGGGTCCTTCATGGCGTGAAGTTCCGCAATACGGCGTTCTACCGCATCGACGGGCAGGTGAAGCGCTTGCCGTCCACGGATCCACTGTTCGCCAATCCCTTCGAGGTGTTCATGGACGTTGACTATTCCGACGAACTGGTGGCACGGGCGGGCGGCTTCCTGCATTTCGTCACGGCCGACAACCACAGCGCCGAGAATCTAGGACACATGTTCGCAACCCCGTTGCTGGAACCGTACAAGCATTTGTTCTACGTGCTGTACGGTGGCGGCGGCAACGGCAAGGGCATCCTGCTGGACACGTTGCATCGAACCCTTCCCGCCTTGTCGGCGACGGTCACGTCGAAGACCCTGCTGGGAGGACGCAACGGCAACGGCAGGTTCGCCACGAATCAGGAGACGCTGAAGCTGATCGGCGCGCTGTGGGCCTATGACGAGGATACCGACATCATCACCTTGGAACAGGCGACCCTGTTGAAGAAGATCGACACGGGCGACACGATGGTGGCCCGCCGCGTGCAGGAGAACGCGGTCAGTTTCAGGAACAAGGCCACGTTCATCATCGCGTCGAACAATCCGGTCATCATGAGTATGACCGAGGCTTTGGAACGCCGCCGCGTGTTCGTCCGCATGCGTGACGGAAGAAGCGAGGACGAGTTCAAGGATCTGCTGAGATTCCGCGACGAGCATGACATCGCCCCGTTCCTGATGACCTCATGCCGCCTGTGGGAGCATCGCGGCAACAAGCCTTGGAACGATGTGGTCATCAGTTCCGCCGACGACTTGACCGAGGCGCAGCAGTAGATCGTGGACTGCATCGTGGCAAATGGGTACGCCGTCAGCCGCGACAACCCCAACCGCGAGACCGATGTGGCGCACCGCAACACCGTCACGAAACTGGGCCTGAAATCGAAGCTCAAGCGCATCAACGGCGAGGTCGTGCGCGTGCTGGTGGTCAGGAACGAGCGTGTGTTCAGCGTGTACCGCGACAGCACAGTCAAGGACATGACCGAAGCCCCGAACGAGGACGGCAACAAACCGATTCCGGCCTTGCCGGATCCCATCGAGGGCGGCGCTGTGGTCACGCCGGACGAATGCGGTTATCCGGTCACGTTCGGCACCGTCAACGACGGGAAACGCTCCTACGACTGGGCCAAAAACCGCACGCTAAACGAAGACAGGCAACCGCTGCAGGGCGTGACCGCGTATGCGGTCGTTCCAGCGGCGGGCATGGCCATCATCGATCTGGACGTGGCCAAGGATCCGACCACCGGCGAAGTGATCAAGGACCGGCCGACCGGCTGGGGCATCTTCAACCATGAGATCGGCGAATACGGTTCCGAGGACTTCCCGAAGACGTATCTCGTCGGCACGCCCACCGGCCGGCGGAACGGATTGCCATCCGCGCACGCCTACTACCTGAACCCGCCCGAACTGCGGGACAGGTTGAAGAACGCCGTCCACGAGAAAGACGTTCCGGTTGACATCCGCTGCGAGGGCAAGGGCTACGTGGTCGGCGCTGGCAGCCGGACACCGGGCGGCGGCTACCTGCTGCTTGGACGGCCAGACCTCCACGCCTGAGCCGGATCACGTGGCGCGGATCCCGTCGCTGAGCGAACCGATGCGCCAACCCATCACCGTCGGATCCACATCGAACGGGAAACCCGACATGACGCCGATACCGGCCGGAAGCCGGAACAACGACCTTCACGCGTGGGCCTACGGAAGACTGCTGAACCATCCCGGCAACGCGGAGACGATCCGGCGCGATTTGTTCGAGCGAGGGCACGCCAGCGGACTGAACGACGCGGAGCTGGAGACGATCTGGCAGTCCATCCGCCGCCAACTGGGAGGCGATTGAGATGGCGAGACGGAAACCACCGTGGCTCAAACTGCTGTGCCCGACGGGTGTGAACCCCGCGCACCTGACCGCCCGACGCTGCGGCGCATGCCGTGAATGGGTGGCGGTGGACACTGGCGGGCCGGTCGAAGAGGTCTACGACCCCGGCGTATTGGATGTGTCCGATCTGGCCGTGGCCATCATCCTTGGCCGCAGGTTCACGCGCATCCAACCCTTCGCCGGCACCACATTGATAACCCTGCGCACCCCGTGCGGCGCACATGGCATCCAGCCCGACGGCGTGTATCTGGCCGAACACGAATGCTTTCGCGCACCAATCAGCATGAGGCCGTTCAAACCTCCCAAACGGAGAAGCCCATCCGCATGGCGAGGGCCGGACATCAGCGACGAGGAAATCAAGGAATTCGAGACAACTTGGAAGGACAAGCCATGACCACCACACGTAAACCAAGGCCACGAACAACAGTACCGGAACGGATGCAGGGGCACCGGCTCCTGAAGCTCATGCCATCCGTGACCGCGATGCTGCGCATGCCGTCCATGACAGTCGGATTCGGCGCTCCCGCCGGATACGTGCGCGTCTGCCAATGCGGATACGCCACACGTGATCCCAACCGGTTCGCACAGCATCTGGAAGACAAGATCGGAGAGACCATCATGAACAACCCGCTGGCGTTCCTTGACGACCCCACGCCCACGATCAGACACCGCCTGACGGACACCGCGAAGGACGGACACCTGTTCATCTGCTCGTGCGGCCGAGACTATCCGTCACTGACCGTCATACAAGAGCATATTCGCGCAATGAACAAAAGGCACAACGATGACCGAGGATGAAGCACATCTGACCGTCACCGAATACGACGGACACCGCCTGCATTGGTGGTGCTCCTGCGGGTACGACACCGACAGCCTACAGACAATCAAACAACACTTGGAGAGGAAGGATTACGATGACCGGGCCATGCGTGAACGATGACGGAGCCGACACCGCGAACGGACGACTATTGTGCAAGGACTGCGAGCGCCGGCTTCTGCAAGCCCTCGCCACGATAGGCGCGGACGCCGTGCCGTTGCTGTTGGTCGCCACCAAAAGGGCCAGCGTAGCATGCCGGGCAACAGGCGTTCCACGCCGGCGCAGGCACCGTCACTTTTGCGCAACGGCATGTGGGAGCTCTATTGCGAGACGGAACGGCTATTGCGCCAACTGGGACTGCGGTTCGACTACGCGAAGGCCGTGGATCCACGCGCCACCGTCGCCGCTCTGGCAAACGCCGCCATCGCGGATCCGGTCCCGTTGCTGTCAAGTGGGGACGTGCTCGCCTGATATCAGGACATTACCAATATCGCCCAACAGATCCACACGGCGGTCAACCCCGCCAAGCCGTGCGTCGCGTTCGGCGCATGCCCAGACTGCGGGAGCGTGGTGTGGGGCGACCCCGACGAACAATACGGCGAATGCGCCGGATGCGGCAACCAAGTGAGCCGTCGGGCCGTCGCCGACCGGCTGCTCGCCAAGCTGGTCGTCAGCGAGGTCAAAGGCACTGCCAAGCAGTTGAGCGCCGAGTGTGTCAATGCGGGCATCCGATTGCCCGCCAGCACCATCCACAGCTGGGTCAAAAGAGGCCACCTACGCTACGACGCCGACGACAAACTCTCGCTGAGCGAGCTGGTACCGCTCCTAAGAAGACGAGCAAACGCAGCATGATAATTGCACGAAGGGTCAAGGTTTAGAATGATTAAGCCTTTATTCGCTACCGGAGGACTGAATTGGCCTTGACCCCTCAACAGCAGCTGAATTATTACCTAGATGGGTTCACTGGGGAGCAGATCAGCGAGGACTATCTTCGCTTATACGAAGACAGCTCCAATTTCCGCCGCGCTTTCGCGTGGTTGCATGAACATTACAATAATGCCTTCGAGTTCATGAACCATAAAGCGTCAAATGGTGCTGAGGGGCATTTCAACGCCGATCCCAGTCGGGAATTGATACGGGTGAATAAAGAATATCTAGATTTGGTGAGACTTGCCGATAAAGCTGGGAAACATATCAAGACTGATCCAGAGTATCAAAGGGTGATTGATAGCTCACGCGAATGGCTGGAGTCTTCTGGCGGAAGTTTAATTCCAGAAAAGCTCACTCCGATACTGATTGAAAAATACGACACAATTTTCGAAACCGAAGATAGCGGAATAATGCTCACTGGGATCGGCCAGCAACCACTTCAGCTTATTGGGGAAGGAGCTTACGCACTTGTACATAGGTTTACTGACCCGAACTATGGAATATATGTCGCCCGGAAAAAAGCTGAAGAAGAATGTTGCACCTAAGGAAATCCAGAGGTTCCACAAGGAATATGAGCTCATGAGCAAATTCGATTTCCCGTATATTTTGAGAGCCTTTCACTTCGATGAATCGAGCAACAGCTATACGATGGAATACTGCGAATACACACTGAAGGATTATGTTTCGCGCAATAATCAAAAGCTGTCGTATTGGCATCGCCACAAAATGGCGATGCAGTTCCTATATGCAATGAACTTTTTCCATAACCGAGAAATATGTCATCGCGATCTCAGCTATAAGAACGCGCTCATTCACACGTACCGGGATGGCGGCGCTTTTACGGTTAAGGTTGCCGATTTCGGTCTTGCCAAAGAGACGAACTCTGAACTCACAAGCACGGGATCTGTGATGAAAGGTTCTATAACGGATCCAGCCCTAGGTTCGTTCAAAGATTTTGCTCCAGTCAATGACATATACGCCATCGGCTTCATTCTCAGTTACATCTTCACCGGTAGAGAACAGCTTTTCATCGATGAATCCCAGCTTAGCCACATCATCCAGAAGTGTTCAGCGAATGATCCCGGAAAGCGTTACCAGATCGTAAAGGACATCATTGACGAGATGAAGAAGATGGAAGATCCTACCCTTGCAAAGAAAACCGTTCAGCAATTACAGTAAAACTCAGTAAAACTTTTTCAGCCCCAAACGGCCTTCCAAGCAAAAAGAAGAAGCCCTACTTCCCAAGCGGGAGTAAGGCTTTCGTGGTCGGGCCGGCGGGATTTGAACCCGCGACATCTTGCTCCCAAAGCAAGCGCGCTACCAAACTGCGCTACGGCCCGTTCGTGCTCGAAACGCAATTAGCGCATGAGCACAAGGAACCATTGTAGCGTATGTTTGGACAACGACAGGCTAGAATGGCGAGTGTTTAGCATGAAGGGGCAGATATGGGACGTCATCAACAGGCCGAGACCTCCGGCATTATCTCCTTCATGATTTGCGCCGTGGTCGCAGGTTTCGCCATGGATCTGTACACGCAGTACGCCCCGGCCATCTGGCGTGTCAGCCAGCGCCTGTTCACCATCTGCTCCGGCATCGTGGCCGCCTGCGGCGTGGTTTCCTTCAGCTTGGGCTATGCGCGTAAGTCCCGTTCGCTCACGCTGAAACACGGCTGGATGGTCCCCATCCGCCGTATATTCGAAATCCTGGCCCTCTCGGTGGTCTACGCCTCCACGATCTTCGTCACCTCATTCATGATGCTTTCCATCATCAACAGCATCATGGGCACACGTACGCTTAACGGCTATCTGCCGATGCTCTGCGCCGGCATTGCAGGCATCGTAGGTTACATTACCTTCGTGCAAGCGGAACTGATGGACGCCAAAACCATCGCCGCGTTGTTGCCGTTCTTCGTAGTGTCGGGCGTAAGCATCGCCGGACTTACCTCGGACGATCCGTATTGGTATAACAACAACTTCTCCCAGCTGGGTGACCGTACCACGTTCGCGGCGCGCATGTTCAACTCCACGCTGATGCTGGCTGGCATCTGCATCGTCATTATCAGCTACTTCGCCATCTCCGAGCTGATCACCACCAATCGACTGCGTCGGGAGTATGCGCAGCAGACCGGGCTTGACGAATCCCCTAGGCATTTCAAAATACGAATCCTGCTATTGGCGTTCATGCTGACGCTGGCGGGCGTCGCCTTCATCGGTATCGGCATGTTTCGGTATACGCCGCATCCGATTCTGCATAACGTGTTCGCGCGAGGACTCCCCTGCCTGATGAGCGTACTGTTAATAGGATTGCCTTGGCTCGCCCCGCAGCTTTCCAAAGCGGTGTATGTCGTGTCGGATCTCGCGATCGCCGTCGGTGCTTTCGCTGGATTCCAGTGGATGAGCGGGCATAATACGTTGACGAACGTCGAGGCATTGGCCGGTCTGATGTTCTTGGGCTGGTTCATCATCTTCTCCCGCCAGATCGCCGCCATCGAAGCAGATCGCGTGCAAACGCAGCTGGTGCTGGCACAGACCAGCGGACCGAAGAACGTCGAGGACATCGTCGAGGCAAATGCAGTTGTTCCGGACATAACCTCACGTCTGGCCTCTGAACGCTGATCGGCCGCATCAAAGGCTGTGGGCCACCCATGTTGGATATGGGTGGCCCACAGCCTTTGCCTGCGGCAAACGTTAGAACTCGTTTACCTTCTTCTCCGGCTTCTTGTCGCTCATGAGCAGCAGGAAGCTTCTCGACTGCGCGGTGATCGCGAAACCGGTCTCATAGTTGAGCTCCGGTCCCTTCGGATTATGCGTGTCGATGACCAGACGCCATTTCTTGCCATATTGCTCGTCCGGCAGGGTGAACATGATCGGCTCGTAATGTGCGTTGAAGATCAGGATGAAGTCGTTGTCGACCATCTGATTGCCATACCAGTCGGTTTCCGGAATGTCCGAACCGTTCAGGTAGATCATCACCGAGAATGCGTGCGTATTCGACCAATCGTCCATGTCCATGATGGAACCGGTATGATCCATCCATTCGACTTGGGGAATCATGCTGCTGGCATCGCCAGGCTCACGCCCGGTAAAGAAACGACGGCGGTGCAGCACCGGATGTTCCAGACGCAGATGAATCAGCTTCGCAACGAACTCGAACAGGTCCTTCTGAGTGTCGTCCAGATCCCAATTCGTCCAGGAAATCGCATTGTCCTGGCAATAGGCGTTGTTATTGCCCTGCTGTGTGCGCGCCACCTCGTCGCCGCCGCAGATCATGGGAATTCCCTGGCTCAGAAGCAACGTGGCGAACATGTTGCGCATCTGCTGTTGGCGCAGGTCATTCACGTCCTTGATGGTGGTGGGGCCCTCCACACCACAGTTCCACGAACGATTGTTGCTTTCGCCGTCTCGATTGCCTTCGCCGTTGGCCATGTTGTGCTTCTCGTTGTAGCTCACCAGATCGTTCATCGTAAAGCCGTCATGGGCGGTAATGAAGTTCACGGAGGCGACCGGGCGGCGACCGTTCATCTGGTACAGGTCGGAGCTGCCCATCAGTCGACTGGCGAATTCCGGCAACGTGGACGGCTGCGAGCGCCAGAAATCACGCACGCAATCGCGATAGCGTCCGTTCCATTCCGACCAGCTGGACGGGAAGCCTCCCACCTGATAGCCGCCGGAACCGAGATCCCATGGTTCGGCGATGAGCTTGACGCGGGAGATGACCGGATCCTGTTCGACGATGTCGAAGAATGCGGATAGCTTGTCGACCTCTTGGAACTGGCGGGCCAGTGTGGCTGCCAGGTCGAAGCGGAAGCCGTCAACGTGCATTTCGGTGACCCAGTAGCGCAGGCTGTCGGTGATGAGCTGCAGCGCGTGCGGCGAGCGCATCAGCAGGGAGTTGCCTGTGCCGGTGGTATCGAAATAGTGTCGTGGGTCGTTGTCGACGAGTCGATAGTAAGAACCGTTGTCAATGCCTTTGAAGCTCAAGGTGGGGCCACGGTCGTTGCCTTCGGCGGTATGGTTGTACACCACGTCGAGAATCACTTCCATGCCGGCGCGATGATACGCCTTGACCATGGATTTGAATTCGTTGACCTGTTCGCCGCGTTGCCCGGAACTGGAGTAGGCGTTATGTGGTGCGAAGAAGCCGATGGTGTTGTAGCCCCAGTAGTTGCTCAGTCCTTTTTCCTGTAGGAAACTGTCGTTGACGAACTGGTGAATCGGCATGAGCTCTATGGCCGTGACACCGAGTTTCTTAAGGTATTCGATGACCGACGGATAGGCCAGTCCGGCATAGGTGCCTCGAATATCCGCAGGTACGTCCTTGTTGAGGTTGGTCATGCCGCGTACATGGGCCTCGTAGATGACGGAATCGTGGTATGAGATGTTCGGATGCTGGTCGTTGCCCCAGTCGAAATACGGGTTGACCACGGCCGCTTTCATGGTGTGTGCGGACGAGTCCAGCGTGTTCATGTTCCCTAGGTCGTCGGGACTGCTGAACCAGTAGGAGAACAGGCTTTCGTCGCCGTCGATGTTACCTTCGATGGCTTTCGCATATGGGTCAAGCAGTAGCTTGTTCGGATTGCACCGTAGGCCGCGCGACGGGTCGTATGGTCCGTAGACACGGTATCCATATCGTTGCCCGGGCTGTATGCCCGGCAGATAGTTATGCCAGACATAAGAATTTTGTTCGGTCATTTCGATGCGGGTTTCATTGTCTTCTTCGTCGAAGAGACAGAGCTCCACTTTCTGTGCGACTTGAGAGAAAAGGGCGAAGTTCACTCCCGCCCCGTCATAGCTTGCTCCGAGTGGATACATCGAACCAGGTCTGATTTGCATACCTTCAAGTATCTCACGACTTCGGGCGGAACCGGTTTATCTGCGATTTTTCCGGCGATTGTAGTGCGACTTGAAATTTTATCGCCCGTTTTCCTTCATTCTACGAATCTGCTCGTATTGAATCGCAATCATGGAATTGGACGCCGTGATACGCGTCCTCCGCAGCTGCTCCCAAGTGATCCACGCGGATTCGACATGTTCGTCGGCATCAAAATGCCGTTCAACGGACTGCCAGGAGCCAAGACGAATGATCATGATGTGGGCCAGCTCATCGGTCATGCCCTCCGATGAATAGAACTCCCCCACATGATCGAACGCCATATCGTCGCCACGGATAGGCCTCACACCGGTTTCCTCGACGAGCTCACGCAACGCGGCCTGTTCGACGTCTTCGCCATCATCGATGAGACCGGCGGGAAGACCGTAAGCAAACATATCGCTGCCGACACGGTATTCCCGTTCGATCAGGTACAGGTCCCGTTTCAGGTCATGCACCAGCATGACCACGCAAGGCGCATGACGCATGACCTGTCTGCGGATTACCGTCTGCCCGCCGTGGTGCAGATGGAGTCCAAGCCGCATATCCTCGACGCTGAAGATCGCCCCTTGATATACCAGCTCGCGACTCACCACCATGACCGGACGTTCCATATCGACACCGTCTCCGGAACGCTCCAGCGCTTTGTTCACGCTGTCGATATTCATATTCAACGTTCCTGACCGCTTGACGGTAGCACTAGATTCCATGGATCGGTGTTCATGGAGATCCATCGCACCGCCGGAATGTCGCCGGTGGCTTCAGCTACGGCACGGGGCACGTCGCCCATAGCATACTGGAACCACATCGATTCGATGGCACTGTGAGGCGTATTGATGAACGCGGGACGTACCTGATCGTCGCCTTGGCCGATGTACACTCCCTGAGCACGCATGGAGGCTTCGTATCGGGCTTGTTCTATAGCATCCGTCACCGGATGGTGGCGTAGGTCGCTGGTCACATACACGTCCACTCCCGCGGCACGAACCTCGTCGAACAGCGAGTCTCCGGAACCTGGAAGCACGGCCACCGTACGCACCGGGGCATCGAGTTCGCCGCAAACCTGTACACCGAGCTGGGTATAAGGCAACGCATCCGCCACACGACGGGCGAAATCGCGCAGAGGCATCGGTTCCGGCAAACGCCCCACGCGTCCCAATCCGACCGCATGCTCGGCCTTCGCATCATCGATGGGCACCAGCGGGCGCTGATCCTCCAAACCGAACATATCGGCGGCCGCCTGACCGACACCTCGATATGAGGCGTCGGCGTTCGTATGCCCCACCCACAGGGCGCATCCCGTCTCATTGAGCTTGCGTACGATTTCACCACGGAATCCAAGTCCCGAAACCGCATGCACGGAACGGAAGAACAGCGGGTGATGGCAGATCAGCAGATCAACGTGGTTGACGATGGCCTCATCGATCACCGCCATGGAAGGATCGGCCGCAAATGCGATATTGGAGACTTCATGTCGAAGATCGCCCACAATCAGACCGGGTTCGTCCCATTCCTCCGCATAGCGTAGCGGATACAGCGTTTCCAATACGTCGACGACCTGTTTGAGGGTTGCCATTGAATGATTCCCTTCCTCGCTGTGATCAATGTGCTGCAAGCTGCCAATCCGAACCGATACCTGTGGAAGCGTCCAACGGCACGGCCATCGTAACGGCGTGTTCCATCGCGTTCCTGACCAATGCAGTGGCCTGTTCGGCTTCGCCCGGAGCGATTTCCACGACGAGTTCATCATGAATCTGCAGGATGATTCGACTCTTCAGGCACGCGTCGCGCAAGGAATCCGAAGCACAAATCATGGCGATTTTCATGATATCGGCGGCCGATCCTTGAATCGGAGCGTTCAACGCGGCACGTTCGGCCGCATCACGAACCGCACGATTCGGTGACTTCAATCCGGGGAAATACCGGCGACGACCATAAATCGTTTCGGTATAGCCTTTCTCGCGCGCAGTGGAGACCAGTGATTCAAGGTATTCATGTACTTTGCCGAAAGTGGCGAAGTACTGGTTCCTCAACGACTCCGCTTCTTTCGGGGAGATTTTGAGCTGCTGAGCCAACCCATAGGTGCTCAGGCCGTAGGCCAGACCGTAACTCATCGCCTTGACGTGGCTACGCTGGTCGGAAGTGATCTCCTCCACAGGAATGCCATAGACCAGACTGGCCACATATTTGTGGAAGTCCCTACCGGAACGAAATGCTTCAATCAGCGCCTCGTCGCCGGAAAGATCGGCCATGATACGTAGCTCCACCTGCGAGTAGTCGGAGCTGAGCAGCGACTCGTATCCCTCCCCCGGCACGAATGCCGAGCGAATCTCCCGGCCTGCCGCATTGCGATTGGGAATGTTCTGCAGATTCGGATCCACGGAACTGAGTCTGCCCGTCGCAGCGACCGTCTGCTCGAACGTCGTGTGAATACGACCGTCACGAGGGTTCGTGGCGTCGATCAGCGTCTGTACGATCTGCTTGAGCTTGTTGGTTTCACGGTGCCTCAGCAGTGCTCCCAGAAACTGGTTCGCACGGTCATTATCGAGGGAATGCTCGTACAGTGTCTGCAATGCGGCCGCATTCGTGGTGTAGGAGCCCGACTTGGTCTTCCTCGTGGGCTTCAGGCCCATGTCTTCGAACAGGATCTTCTGCAATTGCTTGGGGCTTTGCAGATTCACACGCTCGCCGGCGCTTTCCCAAGCGATCTCCTGGGCCTGACGCGCATCGGCGGCGAACTGGTCACGCATTTCGGTCAAACGTATCATGTCGACTTGGGCGCCTGCATGCTCCATGCCATACAGTACCTTCGATACCGGCAATTCGATGGACTTGAGCAGCCCGAACTGTGCACGCTGATCCAGCAGGTCCGCCAGCACATTCGCCAGCATGTCGACGATGGCCGCATGACGTTGCAGTTCATCGGCTTGCGTATTCGAGGATCCGTCCATATCATCCAGATCAAGCGTGCCCTGCGTGGCCTCGGACGACTGCTCCTCGAAGTACAGGTCAAGGAAGTGGCCGGCCGCCTGTTCAAGCGATTCCGCGTGGAAATCCGGATGTACCAAATAGCCCGCCAGCTTGGTGTCGAACAGCGGCGTAGGCAAGGTGATGCCGACGGATTCGAGCAGATGCTGCTGTTCCTTGTAGCCATGCACCACCATAGAACGATGGTATCCGTCGAGCATATGCTGAAGTTCGTTCGCAATCGAGCCATCGACATGCTCGATCTGGGCACCTTTGCCGTTCACCATCAGCATCAGTGAAGCCATGCTTGCGTTTCCTGGCTTGGCCACGCCTTCGGCCTGCAGCACCCAGGAGCGGTTGACGGCATTGGTGCATGTCATGGTGTTCTCAATGAGGGATCCGGCATCAATGGCCGGATTCGCATCCTCATCATCCCCATGCAGATGTTCATCGGCCGGTGGCATGTTCGCATCCACCCATGTACGCAGTTCGTCTCCATGGGTAATCGTCATGACTTCCGGCAGCACGACCCGATTGGACTCCGTCTGGACCGTGACGCCCGCCGTCGTCGTGCCCGCATTGAAGGTCTTCAGCACGCGATTTCTGGTGCGAATGCCGAATTCCAGTTTGGAGAACAAGTCATTGAGTCGCGCGGTGTCAACGGTTCCGAACGTCAAATCGTCAAGAGTCACATCAAGTTCGAGATCCCGCACCAACGCATTCACGGAACGATTCAACTTGACCTGTTCGATGTTCTCACGCAGGGCTTCGCCTTTTTTGCCCGTGATTTCGTCGGCATGCTCGATGATTTGGTCAAGTCCGCCATATTGGTTGATCCATTTCGCGGCGAACCCGTCACCTACGCCCGGCACTCCCGGGATATTGTCGGCGGTTTCACCGCGTAATGCGGCCAGATCGGGGTACTGTTCCGGTGTGACATGGTATTTTTCCACCACCGCATCGGAGGTCATATGCTTCAAATCCTTGAAATGATGACCTGGATACAACACGGTGATGTTGTCATTGATCAACTGGAAGGCGTCACGGTCGCCGGAAAGCACCAACGTACGGTATCCGGCCTTGTCTCCCATGGTCGCCAAGGTGCCGATCACGTCGTCGCCCTCATAGCCGGGCTGTTCTATATAGGTGACTCCTAGGGCGGAAAGCATCCTCTGAATCAATGGCAGCTGACTGAGCAGATCCTCCGGAGCGGCATCCCGTGTGCCTTTGTACTGCGGCAGCATCGTATTTCGGAAGGTGCCGCCTTTGACATCGAACGCCACCGCCAAATGGTCGGGATGCTCAGTGTCAATCACCTGCGACAGCATGGTGGCGAAGCCCCATACCGCATTGGTGGCCTGACCGGCCGAAGTGCTGAAATTCTCTACGGGCAAGGCAAAAAAAGCGCGGAACGCCAAGGAATGGCCATCAACGACCAATAGCGTTCCGCGTGAAGTGCCTTCCACAGTTGCTGTGTTAGCGCTCATCCTCTGCTTCCGACTTCTGCTCGCCATACTTGGCGATGATGGCCATGGCCAGACGCTTCTTCGGGATGCGCTGATCCATGGAGGTCTTCTGAATCCAACGGAAGGCGCCCTGCTCGGAGAAGTCCGCCTTGTCCATCAACAGGCCCTTGGCCCGATCGACAAGTTTGCGTTCCTCAAGGGTCTCCTCAGCCTTCTTAAGCTGTTCCTCGGCCTTCTTGAGCTGCTCCTCAGTGTCACGCAACTTGGATTCGCTACGCTCCACATTGTCAAGCAGATCATTGATCTCAGCAAAGCGACCCATGGCCACTTCGAGGGCCGGTAGCAGCTTGGATTCCTCATATGGTTTGGTCACATATGCCATGGCACCCGCGCCGGTGGCCTGCTTGACCAGATCAGGCTGAGAGAATGCGGTGAGCATGACGACCGGGGCGATGTTCTCATCGCAGATCACGCCGGCCGCGGTGATACCGTCGGTACGAGGCATCTTCACATCCATGCACACCACGTCCGGACGGTACTTGCGGGTCAGTTCGATGGCCTCCTCACCATTGGCCGCTTCACCGACGACCTCGTAGCCATTATCTTCAAGCATGGCGACCAGATCCATGCGATTCACCGATTCATCCTCGGCCACCACAACGGTACGCTTACGCGGTTCGCCCTCCTTGGTTGAGGTCTCTTCAGGCTCCGCAGCGGCCTTGAGCTCTTCGTCAGTGAGCACCTCGCTCACTTCAGCCGGATCAACGGTCTTCTTCCTTGCAGCCATATCAGTCTCTTTTCACTATCGCACCCATGCCCGGCTCGATGCCAATCCCACCTAGACCCGGATTGATTCGACGTGTGCCACGCGCCCCGAACGGGACTCGAACACCACCTCCGCAAGGCTCTGGTTCAATCCGCATAAAGCCGGCAGCAGACGGCTCCAGCCAGCCTGCCTCCTTGTTCTTTCTGAAATGATAATAGCAGCCGCCTATATATGCGTGTCGCGTAAACCAAGTCTGCACTTGCGTTCCAACATGACGAAGTCGCCGGACGCCGGAGGAACGTTCCCATCCTGCTACGTGATGAGATGCGCCGATTCTTCCATACCTTTGCGAGTCATGCCCATGCTTTAGAGCATGTTGAAGGCGGATAGCATTCCCGACGCCACATTGGACAGCATATGCACCGTCCAGCTCGGGAAGATGGACCCTTGCGCATGCTTTTCGTTCATATACCCCATGCACCAGCCCGCCAATCCGGTGAACAGGGTGATGACGGCGGCCTGAATGACACTCATTCCCGTCATGAACAGCAGAGGGACACCATGCATAAGACCGAACAGGACGGCTTGAAGGGTATTGGCGACGAGCAGTCCGCACTTGCCCATCAGGCGCTTCAACAGGAGTCCCCGGAAGAAGATCTCCTCCCACCCCGACGTGTTCAGCAACGCATGTACGAGAACGGATGGCAGAGCTGCCCATCCCAAACCTCCGAATTGCGTGGACGCGGTATAGGTAGTACTCGGCATCACCTGAATGACAAGCCAGCCACACCCGAACAAGATCAGAAGCGTAAGGAGCATGAGCGAGAAGGTCTTCATCCCGCCCACAATCCTCGTAAGACCAATCCATTGAGTGAACCGCCGCTGATGGCGCGCGCTGAACCACCACCAGACGAAAGCGATGAGCACGGCCAACGCAAACTGGACAAGCCCGGAAACGAGCGTATGAACGAACAAATCCATCAGGCCCTCCCGTATCGCAATCACACGTACTGAGACTGAAAATATGACATCAACATGATACTATTTCAAGAAGAATTACACCAAAAACGCTTAAGCGCGTGAGATAGTCCACCTCATCCTCGCACGCAGTATCCAGCACATGCATGTTCCGCGAAAACCATCACATGTGCTGGGTTTGGATGGATATGTATCGTCCATGATCATCGAAATCACGCGGACACGATCATCTCCTGATCAGCCTAGCCGCGATCCTTCGTCGCGATGGTGCCCCCGGTGGGACTCGAACCAAATTCTCATGATTCTCATCCTGCTCTGGCTGCATCTGCAGTTCCAGAAGAGCGGGAATCACGTTGAGACCCTCGAGGGATAGCGTCCTGGACACTCGCGAGATTCCCTATGAGAGGGACGGATAATAAGCCCGAACTGAGAGAATAGGCGAAGAAGCCTCCCCTGATCTCGTGATGATAGGTTCCAATTCGGGTGCACTATTCCAGGGATTCCGGGACTAGTCTCGAATTGGAATCCCTGGAAGGAGATGTGGATGGAAGCGGATAGGCGCCGCCGATTCGGCACAGTGATCGCAAGGAAAAGAGCCGATGGAAGCGTAGGTTCCTGGCTCGCTCGCTACGCGTCTCCTTTGGATCCCTCGCGGCGTGTGCAGCGTTCCTTCAGGACCTCGGAGGATGCGCAGGCCTGGCTTAACGGCGAGGAGATGCTCGTTAATCTGCATCGACGCGGCGTACAGAAATGGGTGCACCCCACCGCGCGTTCCCGGCGTGCCCGCACTTCCCTCATGAAGTTCGACGAGCTGGCCGACTGGTACGTCGACACGCATCGCAAACCGGACGGGACCGCGTTGAGGGGCGCGGCGAAACGTAACCTGAAGACGGATGTGCAGCATTTGAAGGATGTGTTCGGCGGGATGCGTCTGACGGACATCACCCCGGAGGTGGTCTCGAAATGGTATTTCGGCCCGCATGACGAGGGTGCGTGGGTGTTTCCCCGGACCTGTCAACGGTTGAAGGCGATTCTGGATATCGCCTGTTCGGACAGGTTCGGTACGGGTATGCCGCTGTTGGAGTCGAATCCGTTCGTGTTGCCGATACCGCCGGATCCGGAACCGAAGTCATGGAGCGTGCCGCCGTTGACGGGCGTGCAGTTGGCGGCTTTGTACGAGTCGATGCCGGAATCCGACCGGTTGAGCGTGTTGCTGGCCGCGTGGGCCGGTGGCATGAGGATCGGTGAGGTGTGCGCGTTGACGGTGGATGATTTCGATTTCGAGGCGCGGACCATGAGCGTGAACCATTCCGTATGCCGTGGCGATCAGGATTCGGGACCGTTGCGGTTGGGGCCGGTGAAGTCCGATCATTCGAAACGGGTGTGCGTACTGCCCGATCTGCTGGTCCCTTTGATCCGTGAGCATATCCGGACGCGTCGCGACCAGTCAAGCCCTTACGTGTTCCAGGGAAAGAGGAGCATGATCCTGCCGCCGCAGACGTTGGGCAACCATTTCCGTCGGGCGCGTGAGGTTGCGGGATGCCCGACCGCGACGTTCCGGACGTTGAGGGTGACCCATACGACTTTGTTGATGCAATCCGGCGGCACGATCCGTGAGGCGATGGACAGCATCGGCGACTCGACCCAGGAGGTCGTGGTGCGTCACTACACACGTACCGTGCCCGAGCATCAGCGGCAGGTCGTCAATCGCATGACCGGTGGCATGGTGTCCGGCAGCGTCGGCCTGCAGCGCATCCTTGACGTGCATGCGGCCGATGGTTCGTTCGGGGGACGGGATCCGGCCGATTCGGATCTCGGCAGGAAACTCAGTCTGATCCTGGACATCCTCTCGCCCTTGGCCGGTTCCGGCTCCTAGGTTCGAAAATCCCCGTTCGGCCGATTATCGGCCGCTTTCCGTTCTTCGGACGCGTGACCTTGGTTGTAAATCGTTGTTGTCGTATCGGCGCACGTCGGGCCGCGTCCCAGGGTCCATTCCACGGGGCCGTTCGTCGTCGTGCGGGAGGGAAGATCTCATGGTCGGATCCAAGGCTTCTTCGAACGCCGGGCGTGGCGCCGGCACCATGGTCATCGCCGGTATCGTGGCGCCGGTGGCGGTTTTCGTGATCCCGTTGGTGATCGTCGTGTCATTGATGACGATCCTGGTCGTGTTGGTCCAATCGCAATATGGCACGACCTGCGGTTCGGATTCGCTGTCATCGACTTCATGGGTAGCGTGGGCGAAACGGATCGCGGATGACGATTCCCACGGGTACAGCCAGTCGAATCGTAACGGCGATCCGGACTATGACTGTTCGAGCCTGGTGTACTACGCGTTGAGGAACGCGGGATTGGACGTCGGCTCCTACGCGTTCAACACGACCGGCGAGCCGGCCATATTGGAGAAGGCCGGGTTCGAACGTCATGACTGGACCAAGGTCGCCGACCTGCAGACCGGTGATGTGGTCTGGCAGTCCGCTCATACGGAGATCTACATCGGTGAGGGCAGGTTCGTTGGCGCCCATCAGGACGAGAACGGTGGCATCAGCGGAGGCAAGGCCGGGGACCAGACCGGCGACGAGATCAGCGTCACCTCGTATGCGGCTGGATACACCGCCTATTTCCGCTATAAGGGTACGGGCAACATCATCGGATCGTCGGGCACGTCGAACGGGCAGGCCGTTTCGGGCGGTACCGGATCGACCGAACTGGTCGGCATGAGCGAACAGGATGCCATGGCCTGGTTCGACGGCCGGCAGGGGCCGGACGATTTCTGCGCCACCTACGCGTACGGCCAGTGCACCTGGTGGACGTGCATGAGGGCGAAGAAACTCGGCTGGACGGGTGTGGGCCGGTATTGGGGCAATGGTCAGGACTGGGCCTCAAGCGGCGCGAAGGCCGGTTTCAGGACCACCAAGGACGCTCCCGTCGCCGGTGCGATCATCAGCTGGCCCGCAGGCGTGCAGGGATCGGATCCCACATACGGTCATGTGGGCGTCGTCGAATCCGTGGACACCGCGAAAGGCACCATCACCACGAGCGAGAAAGGTGCCGGCTACAAGGTGTATTCGCGTACGATGCCGATCGTTAACGGTGGCACCTACGTACTACCCGATGGCAAGATCACCGGCGCCGGCACGGCGGGCTCGTCCGACGTGGAGCAGTGCGTGGCGTCGTCGTCCGGTTCGGACGGTGACGTGGACGGCACGCACGCCAGCGCGGAGGACGCGAAGAAGATCGCCAAAAGCAGGATGAAGGCCTATGGGTGGGATGACGACGACGAGTATGAGTGCCTCGTGCAGATCTGGACCCGCGAGTCGGGTTGGCGGTGGAACGCGGAGAACACGTCGTCCGGAGCGTACGGCATCCCCCAATCGTTGCCGGGAAGCAAGATGGCGTCGGCCGGACAGGATTGGCGGGACAATGCCTCGACGCAGATCAAATGGGGTTTGGATTACATCCTCCAACGATACAAGACGCCTTGCGGCGCGTGGGCCGTCTGGCAGACGCGGAACTGGTACTGACATATATGGAAGGAGACATGATGATCGGCATGGTTATCGTTGCGGACGAGGAGCTCAAGGGACTGGTGCCCGACGCTTCCTGGGATGTCCAGGGCGTACGCGACATGGTCGGCGGCATCGTCGCGGTCGCGCTCGTCCTCGCCGTGGGCGTGATCGTCATCGGATGCATCAGCATGGTGCCGGGACTGATCACGAACAACATGATGGAACGGGCGTTCTCCTGGAAGCGTCTGGCCGCCGCGCTCATGGTCCCCTTCACGATCGGTGCGGCGTGTACCGGTTGGGCGTGGAGCGCGAACCTGTTCGGCAGCGATGGGTTGAAGTCGAACACCTCGTATTCGGTCGCCGGACGGAAGGTCGATAGCGACGCGTTGAAGGACGGTCGGGAGAAAGGCAGCGACAGTCTCGGTTCCCTGGCCTCCCAGCTCGGCAAGGACATCGCCTCCTCCATCGGCGACACGGTGAAGGATGCCGTGTCGTCCACGGTCAAGAAGTCGTTGGAGGGCTGGAAGTGGCTTACGGGCGGCGACGGTGACGGCAACGTGTTCCAAAAGGGTTGGGATTACATCAGGAAGACGTGGGACGAGGCGTTCGGCAACGGTTCGGACACCTCCGGGGATTCGTCGCCGGCATCCAAGAAGACCTCTTCCAAGAAGACGAACGGTTCGGGCGGCGGATCGTCCGGCGGCCGTTGAACCGTCCCTCCTATCCGATTATCGGCTTGCGGCGCCCGGGCTCGGCGTGGGTCTGCTTGAAAGGAGTGTGAATCATGTTTCACCATATTACGGCCGTCGCCGCTGTCTCTTCCCTGACAACGGCGAACGGTTTCCTGACCGTCGCCGCCGGATTGACCGATTCGGATCTCTCGAGTCTGAACGTGAGCCCGAACTTCAGTTTCTTCCCGTTCATGGAGCTTGTACAGAACATGGTCGGCGGATTGTGGGCGATGAGCCTGTATATCGCCATCGCCGCCTGGATCTGCGCCGCGATCGCATGGATCATGGGCAGGGTGATCCATTCGGGTCCGATGCAGCAGTATTCCGGCACCGTGTTCATCTGGTGCGCTCTGGCGACGATGATCCTGGGCAGTTCCATGGCGATCGTGAAGTTCTTCGCGACGCAGGCGCTGTTCTGAGAGGGATGATGTCCTTTCAATCCGATGGGTGCCGTGGCCGTGCCACGGTCATGGCACCTTTCCGCGATGACGCGGGGAGGCGTGCATGTCCGAGATAGTCCAGACCGTTCTCAGCAATTTCATCGACTGGCTTTTCAAACCCCTGGATAACGCGGCCAGCAGCATGATCACGGGCGCGTTCACCGGCACGGCGGGAACGGTGTCGAACAGTCAGTGGAACATCGCGATCACCGCCGCGAACCGTATCGGCTGGATCATGGGTTTCGTGAACATGGCGATATGCATCATCGGCTCGCTGCATGCCGCGGTCAAGGGCAGCGTGGCCGAATCGGTCAAGAGTTTCGCGATGTGCGTGCTCGCCTGGCCTTTGACCGCGGTCAGCGTGAGCGTGATGGTCACGTTGGAGGGCATCGTCGGGACGGTCAGCGCGAAGATCCTGAACGTGCAGTTGTTCGGCGATACGGCTTCCGGCGCGTTCAGTGACAGTGTCGTGTCGAATCTGGTCGGTACCGCGACGAAATACGGTGCGCAGGCCGACATGCTGATCCGGCTGGTCGTCTATGTCCTCGTGTGGTTCGCATCCCTGGCGTTGTCGGGCATGCTCGCGGCCAGATTGCTGAGCCTGGTTCTTCTGGCCGCCGTGGCTCCGCTGCCGATCATGATGTCCGGCTGGAGGACCACCCGCCCGGCCGCTTTGAAATGGGTCGAGGCGGTGGCCGGCGTGATGCTGGTCAAACCGTTGTCGGCGTTGATCCTCATGGTCGGCAGCGCACTGCTCAACATCGCGAACAACGATACGAACGTCTCCTCGTCGTTCTTTCCCACCCTCATCGGTTTGGCGACGTTGTTCATGTGTTGTTTCAGTCCGCGTCTCGTCATGCCCGCGGTGAGTTTCATCGGCGCCAACGTGACCGGTGAGATACAGGAGCGTGGCGGCAAGGTCGGTCCCGGCGCCGTCAAGACCGCGGCCCAGGTCACGGCGGGTATCGTGGCTTCGGCCACGGCGGGCCTGTCGGGCGTCGGTGGCGCCACGTCCGGTCTGGCGGACATGGTCGGCGGCATGCTCAGGGGAGACGCGTCCGGTGCGGGCGAAGCCATCGGCGACATGCTGGGCGGCAAGGACGACAAATCCGACGGCAAGGGCAAGCATTCGGATTCCGACTCCTCACCCACCGTGGACGCAGCCGGCCGGAACCAGTCGGACGCGTCCGACACGTCAGGGCGGGCCGGTACGGAGGACGGTCTGCCGGCAACCATGCCTTCCCAAGCGCCGTCACCGGATAGTGTTCCCGGCATCGATGACGCGGACCGGTCCGATATGGACGGGGTCGATGTCCGAACGTCCGATATGCCGCAGCCCGAACCCGTTTCCGGGGTTCCCGCCGCGGACGGCGGACGGGACGGTTCCGGTTCCACGTCACCTTCCCAAGCCATGCCCGGCGCGCCCGGAGGCCGGGGAGGCGACGCCACCGCTTCCGGAGGGACGGGAGGCCGTGGCGCGGACGGCGGGCAGGGCGGTGATTCCAGTTCGTCGTCGCAGTCCCGGTCACAGGGCGGTCGGGGAGGCGATGCCACCGCGCATGGCGGCACGGGAGGCCGTGGCGGCGATGGCGGCGTCGGTTTCCCCACGCCGTCGCATGGCGGTCCGTCAGGCCCGACCGTCGGCTGACCTGATTTCCTCCTTATTATTCGGGTCGCGTCCTCGGGATTCCACGTGGAATCCTAGGCGTGGCCCGTTTCCCCTTTGTCCGGATCATGCCATGATCGCATTTTTTTTGGAGGTGTCGGATTCCCATGGTTGCACAGGAAAAGACCAAGATCCCGGCCGCGTCGTTCAGTCGACTGTCGGCCACGAATGTGCTGTTCGGCCTGGACAAGGCGCAGCTGATCGTCACGGTCACGGGCGTCGCCCTGCTGGTCGCGGGAGGCGCCATGGGATTGAACGGCCCGCTGATGATCGTCGGCGGGCTGGCCATCGTGTATGGCGTGGTGCGCGTGCATGGGCTGAGCCTGTTGTCGTGGACGTGGATCTGGATGCGATGGCGGGCCAGGTTGAAGGACGGTACGAACCGTTGGGCCTACAGTCCCCTCGCCGCGGGCCGCCCGCTGGGCGTGCTCGGCCTGTATGGACATGCCGAGGATCGGGCGCAGGCCATCGAGGGCCGTGACGTGGAGGTCATAGGCACGCCGTTCATGGGCGCCTGCTATCTGTGGGATCCCGACAAGCGTCAGGCCACCGCCACGTTGACCGCGCACGTCGAGGAGTGGACGATGTCATCCGACGAGAGCAAGGCCTCCCGGGCGATGGCGTTGAACACGATGCTCAAGGACCTGTCCGAAACGGACGGGTTCGTCGAACTGAAGGAGACGAGTTTCGTCCTGCCGGGACCCACTCCCCCGGAACCCGCGTATCTGCGGGATGAGTCGACCCCGCAGTGGGCCCGTGACGATCTGGCCGACCTGTGGCGTATGCCCGACATCCTCACTCCTTTGCAGAACGTGAACTACATCAGCGCGAGCGTGTCGGCCGACCGGCTTGCGGGCGTGAACCGTCACGCGAAGACGGAACGCGCGAGCGTGGGCATCGCGTTGGGCGAGCTCGTCAAACGGACCATGGCGCCCGACCTGCTGGATTGCGGCGCCCGACGCGGCAGCATCCACTGGTGCGATGTGGACGACCTGCGCTATCTGATCCGCACGGTCGCGGATCCCGAGCATGCGGCCGATCGCGTCCACGTCAACAGGGATGATCCGACGGTGACCTGGTGCGAGGAAGCCAAGGAGCATGACTACATCACCCTGGATTCCTGCGTCGCGAGAACGTATTGGGTCTACCAATGGCCCGACACCGACGTGCAGGCCGGTTGGATCCGTGACCTGGTCGCGGGAAAACGCATGATGGCGTTCTGTCATATCTGGCGTCCGTTGACGATGGACCAGTCGGAAGCGGACCTGCGCAACAGGAAGAGCAGCATCCGCCAACGCAGCAGACTGCAGGACCAGCGCGAGAAGAACCGCGACGAACGTCGTGAGGAGAAGGAACAGCGGCTACGTGAGCTCGAACAGGAAGCGAACTGGCCCGATACGGATCATCAGGGCTTTATCGCCCTGTTCGCGAAAAGCCTGCCGGACCTGGACGTGTTCGACCGTGACATGCAGCAGAAGGCCAAGAACTGGCATATGAGGCTCTCCTCGATGAAGGGCCAGCAGCGGGCCGCGTTGACCACGATCCTGCCATTGGGTATCTGAGCTGTTGTCGATTGAGCTCGTTCCTCTTGGACGTGCTCACGATGAGATTCCTGATTCAAGCGATGATGCCGTGAGCATTACGAAGATTTCGGCGTGACAGCTCCCGCGGAAACAAGTTCTTCATTCCATCGCATATCCGCGTCGACGGTCGCGAGGTGGCCTCGGACCTGCGCATCACGGCCGAGGGCGGCTGGCTCGAACGGACCCGGACGTTGACACATGGCGGAAGGGACGAGCGCCTTCTCGAGATTGCCGGCCGTATCCTCGGATGAACGCCCGGACCGGGGAAAGGAACCTTTGGACCGTGGGCGGCGAGCCGTTCGTCCTGCCTGTGGACGCCTGAGATTCCCGTGGGGCGGGGCCGATCCGGGTTTTGGCGGGTAGTATGAGGCATATGGTCGTGTCCGTCGTGGCCCGTTGGGCGGGAAGGTGGTTTTGATGAGCGTCGAACGTCTTCTGATGTGCGCACGTCGCCCGGTGCTTTCCTTCGATTACGACCGACGTCGCGCCTGCGCCGTCGGGACCGGCACGATCTTGGACAGGGCGAGGCTTCCGTTGGAATTGACCACGCACGGCAAGAGCGCGGTCTACGCGAAACGGGTCGACATGTGGTGGCGCCGGCGGGCCATCCCCTCCTCGCGGGACGGCATCCGCCGCGCGTTGGATCTCCTTGGGGTGCGTTCCACGGTGGATCTCCTGAACCGGTCGTACGGGTTGAGCCTATCCGACCAGTATTGGGTCAGGGACGCTTCCGACCCGGTATGTTGGGAGGATGTCAACTTCTTCGACAATCCATTCGACGAGGAGTTCGGGCGAATGCTGCTCACCCCTGTCTCCTCGTCCCACGGGTTCAGCCTCAACGTGCCGGACGCGTCCACCGGCGGCGACCTGCCCAAGCGTTGGACCATCGGCCCGTCCGGCGTGAGGGTCCTCGTCAAGGGCGGCAGGACCGGACAGGAACCCGTCAACGAGCTCATAGCCTCGCGTCTCGCGCGCGGATTGGGCATCCGGGCCGTGGAGTACCGGCTCGGGGAATACGATAACCGTCCCGTCAGCCTGTGCGACGAGATGCTCTCCCGTGACGAGGAACTGATCTCCGCATGGCAGCTCATGGGATCCATCAAGCGTGACAACAGGCTGAGCATGCGGGATCAATGGCTGTCGGACGCGGTTTCGCTGGGTTGCGCGCGCAAAGCCGTCAGCGACGCGACCGACGATTGGCTTCTCGTGGACTGGCTGGTCCGTAATATCGACAGGCATTACAACAATTTCGGCCTGATCAGGAACGTGGACAGTCTTGAGGTGCGGCCCGCCCCGTTGTTCGATACGGAGATGAGCCTGTGGGCCGGCGAGTTGAGGGTGGACAATGCCGATTACAGGACGAAACCGTTCTATTCGACCTATAAGGCCCCTACGGCGTTGCGTCAGCTGCGTCTCATCGCGGATTGGTCGAGGTACGATCTTGACGTTCTGGCGGATTGGCCCGACGAGGTGGCCCACCGTCTGACGGCCAACGGCATGCTTTCCCCGGTCCGTATCGAAGCGATCAGGTCGAGCCTCGTGAAGCGTGTCGCAACGGCCGTGACGGTCCGTGACGAGACGGTCTCATCCAATCATGGGACCACATGTTTCACCATCCCCCGGCCTACGCCGGACCGGTCGACGGACGATCTTCCCATGCCCTCGTCCTCGGATGCGGAGGATCCTTTCCCTGGACCGGCCCTTTCCGTCGCCGACGATGCCGGGCTGCGGTAGCGTTCCTCTCCGTTTCCGGTGTCCCTATTATCGTCTTTCGACCCGTTCGGTGCATGTGGGTATGACGGAGGGTCTGTCCGGGATAGGCCCGGACATCATGCGGAAACGGGGCGAACGAATGGCGAACGATACGGCCGAACCCGATTTGGCGCGTCTGGCCCGCAGACGGATCATCGACCACATGGACTGCGACGACTGCACGGAGGACTACGTGTTCCTCATGCACCAGGGCGATCGTGAGTTCGGCATCGGACTGACCACGCTCCTCGCGTGCCTGGCGTTCGCCGAACACGAAAAGGCAATACCACCACTGCCACCGGAATGGTGGATCCGCGTGGCGAACAGATACCAATAAGAACCCGGAAAAGGGAATCTCTGCACGAGCATCGATTCTCGTCCGTTGAAGGTTTCCCAGTGGGCGCAAGTAACTTGATGGATTAATTTTCGGGTAGTAAACTCAAACTCGGTTCCGAAAATCAAACTGCGACCGAAAAGTCAAACATGGTCGCCCGTTGTCAGGAGGTCTTTTGGAACGACTTGAACTGATTCGTCAGAACCTCGCGCCGATCAGCGACGCTCTTCCGACGCTGCTGCCGCAGGCCAGGCATCGCTCGCTCTCCGCCATGGAAACCCTCGGTACCCCTCGTACCGAATATTCGAAGCTCTACGCGGACAGCTTCAACGCGACACTCCGTGCCGAAATCGCCGACGACCCAATCGATGGCTGGACGCTCACGGGGCGCGCCTCCTGCCTCCATCTGCGCAACACGACCTCCGGCCTCAAGCTCAGATTCCTCAAGGAATTCAAATTCGAAGGGAGCGTACCGCCAGCCGGTCCGAACCTGCGTCGCAGGGAAGCATGGACTCAGCCAGCCATGCTTGACCAGAAGATTTCCGGCAAACAGCCGCTCAAGGACTCCGAAATCGTCCTCGCCTGGACCGAGGTCAACGGCACGTTCCACTGTTCCGCCTACCAACCCACCGGCACCGGCCGATTCCCCAAGGGCGCTCCCTGCATCGCCCTCATGGTCCTTCCGATGGACGGAGACCTCGAGACCTTGGCCTTCAATGGCGGCGACGAGGAGAACGAGCTGCTGGTTCCGCAGTCAAACATCATCATCCAGGAAAGAAAGGAAGAGACGGTCCGATGAACGAGTTCAACCCCGAACGTATCGAGCTTGCGAGACGGTACCGGGGATGGACCAAGAAGGAACTTGCCGAGCGTTGTGGCATGACCCCAACCTACATCGGCAGACTAATCGCGGGCTCCGCCGCCCATCTGACCGAATCGAGCATCGAGAAAGTCGCCTATGCGACGAACCTTCCCCTATCCTTCTTCATGCTGAATGAGAACGGTATGGCTTGGGAACGGCTCGCCTTCCGCCGCAAGAAGAAAATCACCAAGACCCTCGACAATCGCATCTGCGCGGAGTTCGAGATGCTGTCGGACACGATCTCCAGGGTCAGGTTGATGTCGGACGTGCCCGACGAAACGGCATCCTGGCTGGATACGATAGCGCCGGCCTCGGATCCGCAAGCGCGGGGAGTCCGGCGCATCGCGGCCAACACGCGCGCCATACTTGGACTCCCACCCACCGGAGCGGTGCGCAACGTGATCCGAAGCGTGGAACGCAAAGGAGTGGTCATCGCACCTCTGGCGGTGGAGGTGGATGATGCGGTCAGCGATGGCATAACCTACCCGGGCAAGGCCATCATAGGCTATTTCCCGGAGAACAAGCCGGGCGACCGGCTCAGGTTCACCATCGCCCATGAGCTGGGGCATCTGGTGCTGCATCGAAACCGCCGTCCCAAGGACGTGTCCCTGTTGGAGAGGGAGGCCAACGAATTCGCGGGCGAATTCCTCCTTCCCGAATCCGACGCGCGAGCGGTTCTCAGTCCGAGCATGATGCTGGAGGACTACCGGTACGTGAAGTCCGGTTGGGGAATCTCCATCGCCGCGACCGTACGCCGCGCCTTCGATCTTGGCCTGATAGACAGGAACAAATACAAATCCCTGTACGTTCGCATGGCGCAGCGCCACTGGACGAAACATGAGCCGGTAGAGGTCGAAGCGGAGCACCCGATCCTCCTCGCACAGATGCTGGGTCGCGCATTCGGAGGACTGGATGACACCGGGCGCTCCATGGTGCCCAGGGCCGGAGTTGAAGGCTTCCTCGGCATCCCTTTCGAACTGGCGAACGATTGGTGCGACAACGGGCTGACGGAAAAAGCCGAGGACTGGGCGACCATAGGATGACCGAACCGGCTACAGGCGACCTCGAACGGTGTTCCGTCGAAAATACCGAACCCTCTTTCGCGGATGCAGGGCCCCATCAAGGAGTGACCAATATGGGAGACGACGAGGATGAATATAGGTGAAGGTAGGGCATTCATGATCAGCGAGGAGAACTTTCCTCTTGCGACCAGAGGAACGAAACCGTATGCCATCGACAGGAACGGCATGAGATCCTTCTACGCCGTGTGCCCCGCCTGCGACATCCGATCCAGCTGATCGGACTGCTGCGCCGGCAGCAGGACCTTCTTTCCCATCGTCCATACGGAAGACACGTGGCCCGCAGCGTTCCGGGATTGGCCGAATATGATAAGAACCCTACCTGTCCCGCCCGTTCTCCGATCCGAGATATCGGAGGAAAGACGGCAGACGCGCGCCATCCGATCCGACCGGCCGGGCCTTGTACCGGATCATGCGCGACAGGTTCGACCGTATGGAATACGCGTGGAGGAAAAGCTCCGGACTCCTGTCGGAACGAAGAGCCTACGCCGTGCGCTTACCGTCTGGCGCAACGACGAGGGACGGCTGAACTACGGATCCACGTATCACAACCTGCCGCAGATGCTGTTCTTCGGACTTCCGCGGGAAACTGTACGGTCAATGCGTTTCGAAGGATTCCCCGTTCGTATCCCGTCTGGCCGCCGACGTGCTGGATTAGTCCGGCGTGGCGAGGATGGCCGTGGCATCAATGTCCTCGGCCATGAGCGAGGCCATCAGGCCGGAAGCCCGGTCGCCCGTGAACTGCGCGGCCGGAGCCGTCGTCGGGGCCGGTTCGGACTCGTCGGCCAGCCGTTCGTAGATGTCGATCATGTCGGTCATCCATTCCCATCCGAAGATAATCACGGGAATAATTATGCCGCAATTCTATTGGGCCGGTCCAGACTCTCGGTTTTCCAACCGTGAGGGTCTTTTCCGCTGAACGTGTTCGGAATCCATGTGGGGAAGGCGAGGCGATCGTGTCTTGATGCCTCATCTATCGCCTATCCGCGTCTGCGGTGCATGTGGGTATGACGGAAGGTCTGTCCGGGATCGGCCCGGACATCATGCGGAAACGGGGCGAACGAATGGCGAACGATACGGCCGAACCCGATTTGGCGCGTCTGGCCCGCAGACGGATCATCGACCACATGGACTGCGACGACTGCACGGAGGATTACGTGTTCCTTCTGAAGCAAGGCGGCCGCGAGTTCGGCATGGGATTGACCACCGTGCTTTCCATGCTCGCGTTCGCCGAACACGAGGGCGCGGTGCCACCCCTCCCGACGGAATGGTGGCTGAAGGTATCCAGGAGATACTAACGGTGCCGGAACCATTTCCTCGATATCGTACGGCGTTACGATTGGAACCGATATCGGTTCCATCGGAGGTGTCGTATGGATGTGTTCAAGACCCATGTCGGCGAGGGCAGGGCCATCGCCATCAGCAGGGAGAATTATTTCATGGAGGCCAAAGGCATGGAACCGTATGTGGTCGAACGGGATGGGCATAGGACGTTCTATGCGGTCTGTCCCGAATGTGACAATCCGATCCAATTGATCGGGTTGAACCGTCGCGAACTGGATGCCGGTCATCGACGCCCGTATGGAAGACACGTCGGGCATGACGTGCCTGGAGTGGCCGTATATGACGAGACGGCGTATCTGGAATGCTCGTATTCGAATCCGGGATATCATCGTGATCCCGGTTCGCGTCGTCCCCCGTCCAATCCCACGGCATTGGCCTTGTACCGGATTATGAGGGACCGGTTCGACCGGGTGGAATACGCGTGGCGGCGCGCTTCGGGAATACGCCTTGGCATCAAGAGACTGCAGAGGGCGTTGATCCTATGGCGGAACGACAAGGCATGGCTGAATTACGATTCCACCTACTGCAACCTGCCGCAGATGCTGTTCATGGGACTGCCGGAACAGGACCTGTACGGTCAATGCGTGTCCAAGGATGGTCCGGTCGGTGCGGCTCTTTCCACTCTTGACGACGTCAGATTGGAACCCGTGGATTTTTCCGAGGAATACGTTCGCGTTTCCACCACACGTTTCACCAACGTCACGTTCACGCTCGGACCTCCATCCAAACGGAAGGACGGCGAGCATATGGTCGAATACTTCCCGCTATGCCTGTTGCATGAGGGACGTCAGATCGGCGGTTTCATCCAGGTTCGTACGGATCCGGAATGGTTCAGCCGCATATTGAACATGCCGGACTGGCATGAGAACCGTCGCCTGTTGGGGTTGGCGTCCGACGTGCTGGGATAGGTTATCGGCGGGTTCGTTTCGATCGTGGATCGCCGGCATCCGCCCCGTCGCATCGTTTCGCGTGACGATATCGGATACGGGTCGCGTGATGGTCATGACGGGACGGGAGAGCCGGTCCGTGGACGCCTGCTCCTTTCTCCGGACGCTTCCCCCTGTCCGGGATCATTTCCCCTTGGCCATTCATGGTCTCTCCCCCGCTCCCGTCCTCGGATAATTGAACAGGCCGTGTCCGAAGGTTCTCTCCGTTCGGGCATGGATGCCGGCCCCGACGCATCTCTTCCCCTTCTTCTCTCTCTGAGCGTCGGGGCCGGCCGTTTTCCGTGGCGGAATCCACGACGAACCCCGAAGGAGGAGACGCGAATGGAAGGATTCAACGCCGACTGGATGCCGACGGCGTATGACACTGCGGCCGGCCCCGATGACTGCGGGAGGCATGATCGTCGTGATCGTCGTCCCGGCGACTCTCCCATGGTGAGGATCATCGCCATAGGCGCGGCCGTATGCGCGGTGGCGGGTGTCGGCGGCATCATCCTCGTTGATCGGATGGATATGACGCATGACGGGAACGTGACAACATGCGAGCGGGCCGTGCTGTCGCGCGACCGTCAGGCCGGCCTGTTCGACAAGGATTCGGAACGGTACGGGAAAAGCATCGACGCGGAGGCGTTGCGTAAGGCCGACGAGGACCTGGCACGACGCTGGGTCAAGGCGAGGAACCGTCCGAGCGTGTCGGAGATCAGCTGCGACGCGGATCATGACAATGCGACGTTGAAGAGGGCCAAGGAAAAGGCCGACGGTGAAGCCACGCGGATGCGCAAGGCCCGCAGGACCCTGAAGTCCCTGTACGGGAAGGCGTCGGACGTGCTGGGCCGCAAGGCCGACAAGGACAGGCGCGAACGGTTCCATACGGCGTTGGAAAAAGCCGAACGCACGTTGGACGATACGCGGGACGCGAACCTGAACCTGCCGTATCTGCGCACGAGACTCGGCCAGGAGTACGACAAGGCGAAGGAAATGGATGCGGGGTCGGCCGATCCGGACGAATTGGATCGCATGGCCTCCATCCTTGAATCATTGTCGGAACAGACCGTGGATTCCATACGTGCCGGCCAGGGGTCGGAGGAAGATGACGGATGACGGCGGGAACGCGTTCCGCCGGAACGGGGAGGCATGGATGAACTGGACCGATCTGGCAAGAGGCGTCATGTACGCGGTGGAGCTTGTCCTGTGCGTGAAGGTGCTGGGCGATCGGATGATGCCGGCGGGCCGTCGCGGTCCCGACCCGTCCACGGGCATGGCCCGTGGACTGCGTGTGGCGGGATGGCTGTTGACGGTGTTGTACGCGTGCGGCGTGGGCAAGAGCCTGATGTACCTGCGGTTCGGGTGGGATGATGATGTGCTGCCGGTCGATTACGTGAATCTGGCATTGGTCACGGCCAACACGCTCGTGTGGGTCATTCTCGCCTGGCGGCATCGCAGACGCTGACGGCCGGTTCCGGGGCCCGTAACCTCTTTGTGCCCACCATGGAATTCCACTAGGATGGACCGGTATGATCAATATCCACGATTTCGAGGCATGCGAGGAGTCCGGCAGGTTCTATGGCGGGAACGCCGGACGGAAGATAGGTCTCGTCTGGAGGGATGACGACTGGTTGGTGAAGTTTCCCGGTCCGACCGGAAAGCTCCATGGCAACGTACCGTCATATACGACCGCGCCACTGTCCGAATGGTTGGGTTCCCACGTTTACGGGATGCTGGGCATTCCGGTGCATGAAACCGTTCTGGGAATCCGTGACGGGCGCGTCGTGTGCGCCTGCAGGGATTTCACCCTTCCGGATTCGACGCTCGTGAGCTTCCATGATCTGAGGAACTCCCTTTCCGATGACGAGCCCGGGTTCACGGAGGACGCATCCACCGGTTCCGGAGTGGTCCTCGCGGACGTGCGTTCCGCGATCCACCGCATTCCCGTGCTCCGGGCGATCGATGGCGTGTCGGACAGGTTCTGGGACATGTTCGTCGTCGACGCGTTCATCCGCAACATAGACCGCAACAACACGAATTGGGGCGTGCTCAGGGATTCACGTAGGCGGTTCTCCCTCGCGCCGGTCTACGATAACGGCAATTCGTTCAACAACAAGCGGACGGAATCCGGGATCGTGCGTCGTCTCACCGATCCGGATCTCATCCGTCAGGATGCGTTGGATGTCCGCTCCTGTTATGTGACGGACGAGGGCACTCCCATCGCTCCCTTGAAGTACATCATGTCGGGGCAGGACGAGGAATGTACGAAGGCGTTGGATCGTTTCATGGAAAGATACGATCCGCGTTCCCTTCATGATCTTCTCGACTCCATACCCTCCACGTCGCATGGTCTCACCGTCGCGCCGGAGGGTTTCCACGATTATCATCGCCGTGTCTGCGACTACCGGTACGAGCATGCGTTCGTGGAGGCGTGGCGGGAACTGCATCCCGCCGTGGGCTTCCCGTCCCGGCCGGAACCATCCGAACCTCTTCCCGATCCCGATCCTTCCATCGTGCCCTCATCGTCCTCCGCTCCGATACGTTTCGACGGTCCGGGAAGGTGACCGCGCCTTTCATGATATCGATGGTCAAGAGACGTGGAATGGTCGGACCATCGGAAGTCATGCCTCGAAACAGGCCACGTTGGAGGATCTGATGGAACAGGTGCGCGAAAGCGCCGGATGGTGGGAAGGAGACATTCAGTGAATTGGGTGAACCTGTTGAAAAGCCTTGTATGCGTGCTGAATCTCGTGGCGTGCGTCCGACTGGTCGGACCATACATGATCCCGAACGGTTCCCGTCGATGTTCGGAAGAACAACGGCGGCGCGACTCGGTGTGCCGATTGGCCGGGTGGATCGGCGTGCTCGCCTACTCGTACGGGTTGGGTCATGGGCTCATGCGCATACGGGATGGTTGGACCGGCACTGTTTCCGGCGTGGATGTGATTCTGCTGGTGGTGCAGGCCGTGAATCTGATGGTCTGGGCGTACCTGCTCGTCCGCACACATGGCAGGAGCCTATGAATCCTTTGGATGGACTCGTCCATGGTCTGTGAATAGAATCGTATAGACCTTGAAGCCTGACCCCGTTTTGGTCGTGGGCGGGGTTTCGGGTCCGGAACAGATGGCATGCTGCCGCAGGCGTCCGATGACGATGGCCGCGTCATCCGCGATAGCGGGACGTCTCGTCCAGCGGCTGGACCAGATGGCCGGAACGGGCCGAAGCCGTTCATCCTCCCTGACAAGGGAGCGTCAAGTCACGCAGAAGACTGTAAAAAGACTTGCCGTCTGCTTCCGAAGGGGCGTTGGTTCGACGCCCCTTCTTTTTTCGCGGGAGGATCGGGTTTGAACGTCACCAGGGAGAAGGAGCGCATGCTTGGCGAGGCGCGCAAGGCCGCCCTGTCGTACCAGTGTCTCGTTGGCCGGACCACGCGAATCGTCTGTGACGACGGTTTCGAGGTGGCGATACGGTGGAGGGCTGAGAACTTCGCTCACTTGTGTGGCTTGGATTATTATGCCGACGACCATCGCAGGCGGTCATTGCCCGCACGTCGTCTGTATGTCGATCTGCTCGCGCGGAAGCGTATCTCTCCGAAGAGGGTCGCGCCGACCGGTGATGCGAACTGGTTGAAAGCCAAGGCCGATGTGATTGCCGGCGCATTCGAATTGGACAAGGCCGAACTCGTGGTGGAGTCGGGCAATAGTCGTGTCCGATTGTATTTCGGTGGCTCGGCATGGCATCTTGGTCTGGGACGGGATGACAACGGACTGTATTATCCGAAGTCGTTGAAGAAGGGACCGACGTCCGATGAAAGGAAACCGGGAACAAGCCTCCACTATGTCCGGAGTATCGACCTTCTGAGTTGACTGCTACGTGGTGCTCCCATGGCGTTCCGCGACTCCTGTTTTCCATCCGCAACCGTTTCCCGGATTCCGAACTCCATGGGCGGACGTTCCTTCCGGGCCGCCAGACCGAAAAACCCATGCTTCTCCCCTGCCGATATTGTCAGGGGGTTATGTGGGTAGTATGAGCATATCGAAAAGACATCAAGGAGGAACCGTCATGGAAGAGAAGAACACTGTCCCGGCAGCCATTCCACCGGCCGGCACGGAGGACATTCCAACGAGGAAGGACCGCAGGCCGATCATCATCGCCGTGGCGGCCGTCGCGGCGACCGTCCTGGCTGTCGGCGGCGTGTGCGGATACAGGGTTTACGAGAACCATCGGGTGTCTCTGGCGCGCCAGGCGTGCGCATCGGCCGTCGCGGATCAGTCGAAGGCCGTGAAATCGTATAAGGCGCTGCTCGGCGCCGACGGCACGACGGCCGCGTTGAAGACGGATGCGACAAGCGTGAAGGACGCGAAGACCCTTGACGCGTTGAAGCAGGCCGTTGGGGCGGAGACGCCCGGCATGGTCAGGTGCGACGCGTCCGACAAGACCGGTCTGGACGAGGCCGCCGCGAAGGCGGACAAGACGACCAAGGGCGTGAAGGCGGATGCGAAGACGTTGGAGTCGGCCGTCAGGGCGGTCGAATCGTCGAAGCTCGACAAGACGGTGGCCGACGCGGACGGACTGTACAAGGCGACGGACGGCAAGGTCCAGGACGAGAAGACCCGTGAGGCGTTGAGGCAGGCCATCGCCAAGCGCGATGCCGACGCCATCGCCAAGGCCGTGAAGGCCGTGAACGATTCGAAGGCGGCGAAGGACAGGGCCGACGCCGAGGCCGCCGCGAAGGCGCAGGCCGAACAGGAGGCCGCCGCTCAGCAGGCCCAACAGCAGGCGCAGGCGCAACGCTCGTACTCGTACGGTTCGTATTCGTCCGGCGGCTGGTCCGGTTCCGCCGGTGGACAGTCCTACTCCGGCGGATCGTATTCAGGCGGCTCCCAGGGAGGCTCTTCCTCAAACGCGGGCTCTTCCTCGTCTTCTGCCTCTGACGACATCCACTACGACTGGGAAGACAATACTGGGGATCAATATAATTGCCAGCCGGATAAATTCTGTCCGCTTGGATGATTCATTTTCCCCTTGTCCTTCGCAGGCCCCGTCCATTTTTGGACGGGGCCGTTTTCGTCCATACGGCATACGCCCCGAATCGATATTGCCCCTCATCGAGGCGCGCGCACGTGGAACGGATTGGATGGAGGGGAAACGCGTTTCCGCCATCCGCCGTCCCCAGCCCGCATAGGCGGGGAACGAATCTGCAAGCAGAAATCTCTGAAAGGAGACGGAACATTGGGTTCCACCAACAAGAACAAGAAATGGGGCAAAACCGCTCTGGCCGCGATGGTAGCCGCGGCCACCCTGTGCACGCCGGTGGCCGGAGCGTTCGCGGCCGATGGCGGCGGCGGATCCGGATCCGGCACCGATACCGGTGGCGGTACCGCCGGCGGCGAAGGCCAGATCAGCTGGGTGTACAAGGACTCCTTCGGCGCCCCGACCCGTGAGAACGTGAAGGCCGCGATGCAGGCCGCGGGCGTGAAGTCGATGGACGGCGCCGAATCGAACCAGGCCATCGACGATGCCGTCACCGGCGCGAACAACGAGTGCGTGGCGCGCGCGAAGGCCTCCGGCAACCAGAACCCGGACTGCCGACTCGTGTCCGTGGGCTTCGTACACACGCCCGGCGCGTCCGGCGACTGGTACACGGGCGCGAACGGCACCTTCGACGCCGCAAAATGGAAGGCCGCATACAATGCGTCCGGCATTCCGAACAACACTTATTCCTATCAGGGAGTCAACTACACGACCCGTTCGTTCTTCTCTGATGGACAGACTTCCATCAATAGTCTCGCCACGAGGGAGATGGACAAGGCCCCACGCGCCGTCATCGCCATCGTCCTCGACCAGGACGAGCCGCCGGTCGACACTCCACCGGCGGCTCCGACCAAGCGCATCAGCGACGGCGTCAGCGCGGACTCGATGACGAACACCACGACCATTGAATCCAAGACCGGCAGGAAAGGCACCAAGCTCGACTTCAAGGACACGTTCGACCCGCATGGCCAGCAGTACACCGTGTCGAACCTGAAGGTCACCGACAAGACCGCCGGCAAGGACATGACCGGCTCCTACACGTTCAACACCGCGAACGGCCAGACCCCGGCCGGCAACGTGCTGACCGCCACATGGAACGGCGGAAGCCTGCCCGACGACCATGATTTCGAGTTCGCATTCGACGTGACCGTGCACACGCCCGAGACCAGCCTCGTCAAGGACAAGGGCCACGTGTCCTGGAAGGGCGTCACCAAGAGCCAGGACAAGGACACCCAGGATTACGAGTTCCCGACCTGGAAGCCGAACCCGGACAAAAGCTGGGTCAAGTGGGACGCCAAGTCCAAGACCTGGAAGACCGTCATCGACCCGACCGAAAGCAACACGACCGGCGCGGACGACAACGTCTTCCTCGACGGCGACAAGGCCGCCAGCGCGGTCAACGCGACCGTCGCGAAGAACCTCGTCAAGGACCAGCTCGCCACCTTCCAGATCGAGGACGACTACGCGAACGCCGACTACCTGTTCGACGCGGACGCGAAGTCCGAGATCCGCGTGTACGAGGCGGACGCCGACCGTGAGGACCAGTCCAGCGTCAACGGCATCAACACCGTCGGCAAGGACGTGACCGACCAGTACACGATCACCGTCGAGGGCACCAAGGTCACCGCCACCGCGAAGGCCGCCCATTTGAAGGAACTCACCGGCATGGCGAAGGCCAGGCAGGTCACGCTCCTGATCCCCGGCAAGATCAACTTCGCGAACGGCAAGGGCGCGGCCCAGGTCCGTAAGGACATGGGCGTGGCCGAGGGCGACGAGACCACGTTCTGCACCGCCGGCAAGGACGGGCACGCGTTGACCAATGCGGGCAAGGAGATCGTCAACAACCAGGCCGTCAGCACGAACGAGCCGAAGATCTGCGGCTACGTGCCGCCGGTCAGGAAGGACGTCGTGTCCGAGGCCAGCCAGGGCGGCGAGCAGGAAAGCGTGCAGGGCAAGGTCGTGTTCCCGGGCCAGAAGGTCGAATACCAGCTGGCCACCACGCCGAAGCTCCCGTCCCAGCTCGCGTACGACGTCGAGCAGGTCGTCTTCACCGACACGTACGACCAGTATCTCGTGCCGGACAAGCAGACCCTGGAGGTCCGCGACCTGGAATCCGGCAAGACCATTTCCAAGAAGCAGTATTCGACGAAGTGGGACGAGAAGTCCCACAGCTTCCGCCTCGACTTCACGGTCGCGTACGTGAAGGCGAACTGGGGCAAGGGCCAGAACCCGCGCGTGCTCGTCCGCTTCGAGGACACCGTGAGCGAGAAGGCCCCGACCGACCACAGGGTCGGCAACCAGTGGGGACTCACGTTGAACAACAGCCTGACCCCGTCGAACGGGGTGTACAACACGCCCCCGGAACTCGTTCCGAAGAAGGAGGACGTGTCCAGCAAGGACAAGACCGTCAGCATCGACGGCAAGACCCTGCTCCTGGGCGACACCGGCAACTACGTCGTGACCCTGGACGCGAAGCACCTGTCCAAGGACTCCACCGCATACAAGGTCCAGCGTCTCGGCATCGTCGATGATTTCGACGACGAGTACCTGGACGTCGACCAGACCAAGATCGAGGTGTTGGACGAGAAGGGACAGGACGTGACCGGCAAGTTCAACGTCCAGATCAAGGACGGCGTCGCCTACGTGTTCGCGAAGACCGTCGACACCGAGATTCCCGCGACCGGCGAGACCGTGAAGGGCGACCCGCAGCCCTCCGACCTGCGGGAGTACTCGACCCGCAAGCTCGACGCGATGACGGATCCGGCGATCGACCAGAACCTCCTCGGCCAGGAATACCAGGTGATCATGCCGTACAAGGTCTCCAAGGTCAAGGACGGCTACACGGTGAGGAACAAGGCCATCCAGGTCACCAACGATCTGAGCAAGGAGACCAACGAGGTGTCCAACCCGTTGAAGCCCATCAACCCGAAGAAGGACGTGACCGTCAAGGTCGGCGGCGAAAGCATCGACGGCAAGTCGGTGTATCTCAACCGCACCTTCCTCTATCAGCTCGACAGCTCCATCCTGCCGGCCGGCCGAGCCTACCCGCAGGTCGACCAGTGGAAGATCGTCGACCCGCTGAACACCGCATACGACCAGTACACGGGCCAGTGGGCCGTGTACGCGAGCCGTGACCTGTACAGGGACGGCAAGGTGATCGCCGCGAAGGGCGACAAGCTCGCCGGCAACGGCTTCGACTCCTCGAAGTTCGGCGGCGACCTGTTCGACGCATCCGCCGACGACAAGGGCGTTGTGACCGTCGAGGCCACCGAGGCCTATCGCAAGCTCGTGTCCGCGGACAACGACCATGAGAACGGCTGGCGCGCGTACATCCAGTGCAAGCGCGTCAAGGTCGGCGAGAAGATCGAGAACCAGTTCACCGAGTATCTGAACGACAAGGTCCTCCCGTCCAACACCGTTTGGACCCGCACTCCGGACACCACCCCGTTGATCCACGTCGAGAAGTACGACGTGGCCTCGGGCGAACAGGCCGGCGACCGCGACCAGGTGAAGGACGCGTTGAAGATGGCCGGCGACAGCCAGCAGATCGCGTTCAAGATCACCAACACGTCCAAGACCGACAATGGTGAGGGCGCCTGGTATCTCGCCAAGGACCTCAAGATGGTCGACAGGACCATCGCGGGCGAGGGCGAAGTGGTCGATCTGAAGTATCCGGACGATTGGGACACCCTGGTGCTCAAGCCCGGCGAGTCCACCATCGTGACCGGCACGCTCAAGGGCGTCCGGCAGGGCGGCAGGCACACCGACCGCGTCAAGGTCACCGGCACGCCGCTCGTCGAATGCCCCGTCACCGACACCGACCCGTTTGGCGGCAAGAACGACGGGACCCGTCCGTCCAACGCCGTCGACGTCAAGGACGGCGACAAGACCGTCACCCTGTGTTCCGACACGAAGGTCGAGTCCAACACCGACGATTGGAGCGGCTACCGCCCGTCCCTCGCCCGGACCGGCGCCGCGATCGGCGGCATGCTGCTCGCCGTGATCGCGGTCGGCGCTCTTGGCACGGGCCTGCTCCTGGCACGCCGCAAGGCGGCCGGCACCGGCCCGCGCGGCGCGCACTCCGGCAGGTGAGCGAGAAGATCCCGTCAATGATCCCGTTTCCCAGCCCACGCCATGGGACGGGAAACGGGATTCCACGGGCCTGGCACCGTGAAGGGGTGGAGGATGATCCGGCGAACGGCCATCCTCCACCCCTCCTTTTTTCTCGATTCCATGCCCCAACGTCGGTCCCTCCGTCCGGAACGGCCGGTTTCCTTTCCGGCTCCGGTCCGCTCAGGGGTCCGTTTGGCGTGTTGCGGGAACCGTGGATACATTGGGGGTATGGCTTGAACTTCATGCCCTTCCTTCCGTCCGGGAGGCCGGGCATGTGGTTCATGTCTTACCGTACGGGAACTTTCCGTCGCGCCGCTCATGCCGTTTCATCGCAGTGAGCCGGGTCGTCTGGCGGAGGGTAATGCAAACACGGGTTCCCATGCGGGGCCGGAACGTAAACCGCACCGTTCCGGCTGTGATTCTTTTTCCGGGGGTGTCGATGGCGAAACGGAGCAGGGACGCGTCGGATGGCATCGACCCGGTCCCGCCGGTCGATGCCGCCGTCATGGATTCAGGGGGAAGCGGGATGAGCGGACCGCGGACGATGCCTTTGGTCGGGACGCTGGACACGAAAACATTGCTACCATGGAAGGTCCGGATCCGATCATCGTGGCACGGAGGCCGATGATGGCTGGGCGGATGCCTGCGAACGGCTCGGAGTCGACCGTGACGCGGCCCGCCGTGCCACCGATGATTTCCTTTTCCTTGACTTCCCGTTGCGTAACACGGGCCGGTACCGCAACGATCTCGGCCTGATAAGGGATGTGGAGGCCTTCGCGATCAGACCGGCGTCGATCTTCGACAGCGGGGCGAGCCCGCGGAACGGCATGGAACCCGATGCCATGAACAACGGCGACTGTCGGACGAAACCATTCCGGATCGACGATTAGGGCGACGGGGACAATGCGTACCGGCGGCTGTCCCTCATCGACGATCGGGGCAAATACGATCCGGACCGGCTGGCGGACGTGCCCGCCACCATCCATGGCCAGCTTTCCTCCGACCAGCGTCTCTCCCCGTCGTCACGGAACGAATCGTCTCCGCGATGAGGGAACGTTCGTCGGTCATCAGAGATCGGCGAGACGTTTTTCATCCGACACCGCATAATCCACCGATCCGATCGCCGATCCGGAAGACGGCCGGGCCGATTCCCATCAATGCGGTCCCGTGACCGGTCGGAGGCAGCATGGCCTTCCGTCGCCGCGTTCCTTGACAATCCCTCCCTCATGCGGGAATCGCCGAATGGACCAAGGAAAGGGAATGGCGTGGCCGTCCCATCCGCGATATCGCGGGCGTGCGGGGTGGTTCCTCCGGAAGACCTCTCGCCTATGGGAAGGAACCGTGATGGGGCTCGTCATCGACATCGTATTGTTTGTCGCCGGCATGGCCGGTGGCATGTTGGTCGTCTCCCTATGCGTCGCGGCGCGTATGGGGGACATGCAGGCGCGGCGCCTGCATTCGGAACGGGACCGTGCCGGCCGGGACCTGGAATGATATCGCGCCGTCCCGTACGGATATCGGCCCGCCCTCACGTGGATTGGACGGAAGACGATCCTCGAGAGCGTCTTCCGACGTGTTTCATCGGTGAGGGAGGATCCAAATGCCAGCAATCATCATGGTCGTTCTCATGGCCGGCGCGGCGACGTTCCTGTACAGGGCGTTCGTGCTGCTGACCGTCAAGGAGAACAGCACGACGGTGGGTCGCAGGGCCAAGGACCGTGTGCTCGCCATGGGTATGAGGAAACGCAGATCCAGGGCGATCGTGATGCTCGTGTGCGCCGTGGTCTGCTTCCTGCTCATGATCATGGTCGGCATCGTGTGCGCCCATTCGGGCTATGCGGTGTGACGGCCGCGGCAATGGGGAGAACGGGCCGGCTCCCCCGGCCTGCCCGTCGGTCCCGTCCGGTGGAACGCTTCACCGGACGGGACCGCGTTCCGTAACGTTTTTCAAGGATCGGATCGATGTGGACATGATGACGGAAGAGAACGAACGATGGGAGAACGCCGACGACGCCGACACGGACGGGATCGCCGGGGACGACGCCATTCCCGCATTGGAGGATGACGGGCATCGTCTCGGCTCCCAGGCACGTCGCGGGGTCGACTGCATCGGCTTCGTGCCCGCCCCGACCAGGCCGACGCTCCTGGAACTGGCATGGCTGCAGGCATCGGCCGAGGCGCGACTGGACGGCATCGATCTGCCGCCCGTTCCCCCGCACGCGTTCACACGGGCCGACGGGAACGCGGTATCGGATGCGAGAAGCCGCCTGTCGGGCATGGTCGCCGGGCAGATCCGCAAAGCCCGGAAGGCGCGCAGGGAGCGTCTGGGCGACGCCGCCGGCCAGCTTCCGTTGGGCTCGCCCACGCCCATCGATTTCATCACCAAGGACTTCAACGCCCGTCCGCTGATTCCCTGGCATCAGACCAGCACGGGTCGTGCGGGCGTATTGACCACGTTCGTCGCCGGCAGCGGCGCTCCCGTGATCCCCGGCCCGCCCGTCGGCCTGGACGTGTTCAGCCGTGAACTGTTCACCTTCGACTGTTGGGGCACGTACGATGCCAGGCTGACCACCAGTCCGGACATCTTCACGTCGGGATTGCGCGGCCAGGGCAAGAGCTTCTGCATGAAGACCCTCGCGGTCAGGGAGATGGGCTACGGCCGGCACGTGATCGTCCAGTCGGACCGTCAGGGCGAATGGGTGCGCATCGCACGGGACATTCCCGGCGGACAGGTCGTTTCCCCGGGCGCGGGCAACTATCTCAACCCGTTCGCCATGCCCGACGCGAGCCATCTGATCGGCAGGGAGGAGCGTGAGGCGTTCCGCCAGGAGGTCCTGGCCGGCCGCAAGAGCGCCGTCATGGCATTGGCCGAAGCCGTCCGCGAACAGGATCGGCCCTTCCCGTTGGACAAGGACATGCTGTCCTTGATCGACCAGCTGATCGCCTCGTACGACACCGGGCCGATGACGTTGGAGGCGGCCGTGGACCGTCTGAGCGACTGGCAGTGGGTGGATTCCGTGTACGCCAACATCCGCGGTTTCGAGCATTACCGGGATCTGGCGCGTGAGAAGGCCAGCGAGGCCGCGCGAGTGTTCGCGCCCATGGTCCACGGGGGAACGATGAGCGGCATGTTCGACCGGGAAAGCACCATCACGTTGGATCCGGACGCGCCGATCATCGTGTTCGACACTTCCGGCCCCGTGTTCCAGGATCCCACATTGAAACGCGTGTACACGGCCGCGGTCAGCTCGTGGATCGACCGTCTGCTGCAGGCGCGCGACGGATTGCGCCGCATCATCGTGTGCGAGGAGGCGTGGGACCTGCTGGGCAACCCGCAGCTGGTCGACTCGTTGCAGACCAGGCAGCGTTCCGCCGGCCATTGGGGTTGCGCCACATGGCTGATCGTGCACGGCGTCGCGGACATGACGCAGGTGTTCAACCAGGGATCCGGCCTGCGCGGCAAGGTCGAACAGCTGATGAACCTGATGGAAACGAAGATCATCTACCGTCAGGGAGGCGAGAACATCGCACTGCTCAACCAGCTGGTTCCCGATCTGAGCGAGGACGAGCTGGACATGATCCCGCAATTGGCGCAGGGATTCGGCATCTGGCGTATCGGCCGGTCCCATCCGCGCATGATCCTTCCCGTCGCGGGCCCCCGTTGGGCCGCGACGTTCGACACTTCCGGACTGCGCAAGGCATCCTAAGTCCACGGGACCCGGAAAAAGGCCACTTATCAGGAAACGGAGGAGCATGATGGACGAACGACCATGGTACGAGACGCTGGCACCCGACGGGGACCTTGCGGACGGCCCGCGCACGGGCCTGCGGTACGACACCGAGGAACTCAACGCGGAGAACCGACGCGAGGCCATGTCGAAATGGAAACGGTTCAAGGATTCCGATCTGGGCGTCTGGCTCGACCGGCACACGCGCCTGTATGAGGCATTGTCGGATGAGGAAAGCGTCCTGGTCAAGCACGTGGGCGCCATCGCACTGTTGCTCGCCGTGATCGCCACCCTGTTCTCGTTCGTCATGGCCGGGGGCGATCCCCTGACGACGGTCCTCGCCTGCCTGCCTTGGTGGGTGGGCTGTTTCGTCACGATCCTTTCATTGTGGATCTTCTGGGATTCGTACCGGGATTCGGGCGAGCGTGCGGCCGACTGGCTTGGTTCGCGTCCGGGCATGGCCTCGTGGCGTCAGATCGCGGACTCCTATGGTCCGCGCAGCGTGATGCGCGACGTGGTACCGGCGGTCCTGCCGCGCACATTGTCCGAATTCCAGGAGCGCAGGCCGGGCGCAGTCATGCCGAAGCCATGGCATGCCGCCATGCTCATGGGGTGGAGCCATCGCATGGAAGTATGGCTGGGATGCGAACGGCACCTGTACGTGTTGGGGCCGACCCGTTCGGGCAAGACCGTGTGCGTGGTCATTCCCGCCGTGGTCGAGGCCCCGGGTTTCGTCCTTGCCACCTCGACGCGCGGCGACATCATCAAGGCGACCCGTCTCCTGCGCGAGCTTGGCGTGACCGACCGTGCCACGGGCGCCGTGTACGGGGCGCGCGGCGAGGGAACCACCCATATCTTCGACCCGGAAGGCGTCGCGGAGAACGATCCGCTGACCCGTCACAACATGTTCTGGACGCCTTTGCAGGGTTGCGACGATCCGTCCGTGGCGATGCGCCGCGCGCAGACCCTGGTGGGCATCGGTGGCATGGGTTCCGGATCGAACAACCAGGAGTGGGGTGTATCCGCGGCGATGTACGTGCAGGCCATGTTGTATGCGGCGGCGATCTCGGATAGGACCATCGGCGACTGCTACCAGTGGAGTCTGAGTCCCGAGGCCGCGCAGGAGGCCGCCGACCTGATCCGCCGTAACACGCCGCAGCGTGAGATGAACCAGTGGGCCACGACGTTGAACGCGCTGCCCCATGTGGATCCGCGACAGAAAGGTTCGGAATGGTTCGGCGTGAGAAACGCGTTCGCGATCCTCGCGGACCCGCGTGTGCGCGAGCGTATGGACTTCAGCCCGTCCGACCCGCGTCTGATGGATCCCAGACGCATGGTCATGCGCGGAGACACCGTGTTCGTATTGTCCAAACCGAAACGTGAAGGCGGCAGTTCCGGCAATGCGGGCGTGTTCGTGAGCCTGTTGTTGGACACGTTCCAGGAGGCGTGCCAGGATCTCGCGTTCGACCCGGCCTCGGGTTCGCGGGGCAAGATCGAACCTCCCGCCCGTTTTGTATTGGATGAATTGTCGAACATCGAGAAATGGGGCGGATTGCGTAACGCGATCACGCAGGGCGGCGGCAACGGCTACCAGGTCATCATCGTCGAGCAGTCCCGCCAGCAGATGGCCGACGAGAAGGACGGCTATGGGCGGGAGACCGAACGGACGGTGTGGGAGAACTGTCACAAGGTCATGCTCAAGGGCGTGTCCGACGATGACACGCTCGACTGGTGGATCAGCCGGATCGGCCGGCATGGGCGCATCAGGGAGGAACGCAATTGGAATCCGGGCCAAGGGCCGATCGGCGGATTCTCAAGCCGTCACGAACGTGAGGATTCCGTCACGAGACGGGAATTGAGCATGCTCCCGCGCGGATATGCGATGGTCGAACCGTTGGGACAGCAGCCGGCCCTGATCGAGACGATCCAGTTCATGCGACGCAACTGGTGGCGTCCGGGCCTCGAACGGATCCAACCGCGGGCCAGGTCGTGGCAAGGGCATGGGACCGGCAGGGACGGAGGCGTGAGGGTCGATGGACGTCGATGAGCATTACCGGCGGATGATGCAGGCCGCCGGCTCCAAGGAGGGCCGGCGGGATCCGGGAACGGAACGTCACATGGCGCAGGACACGTTCGATTTCGGCGACGAGATCGAACGGACGGAACCGGAAGCCGTGGCCGACGCGGACGCCCGCCGGCAACGGTCCGTGAAGGCCGACGACCTGGAGCCTGCCACTCCCATGGGAGCCGACTACCGTTCCGACCAGGACCAGGCGGTGCAGGATCTGGTCGATTTCGCACGGGAACGGTTCGCCCGGATCCGTGGCGCCAGCATGCCGGGGCCGATGGTGAACAACCTGATCACGCTCGCCCGCGAGATGTTCGACCCCGCTCCCGTGGAACCGGAGTATGGGCCGGGCCGGTGGGCGACCATGCGCCAGACCGACCTGAAGAAGGAGATGACCGTCGCCCGTCCGGTGGACCTGCTGGGAGCCCCGCCCCGACGCGACATCGACCTGATGATGCTGCACACCGTGCGCATGGGCGTGTTCCTGACCACGCACTATCCGTCGTGGGACCAGACGCTGCCTTCCTGCTGGCTGCTGCATGATGACATCGTCCACGAGGTGTTCAGCCTCAAATGCTACATGGACCTCGTGGTGGGCAGCGGCAACGGCGGCCTGTACATGCCGACCCTGCAGGCGTTGATCCATCAGGCGTTGGACCGGGTCAAGGACGATCTGAAGGATTCCAACGCGAAATCCGACGATCACCGGCATCATCTCTCCGATACGGAGGCCCGGGAACGTGAGGCCGCGCGTCGCGCGGCATACGCGCAATGGTACCGGCACGAGGGCGAATGGGCTCCGGTCGTGGATCCGGGTCTTGACGAACATGAACGGGCCGAAGCGATCCGACGGCAGGACTTCGACCCGGGATACTGGGGCTACCGCATGCAGGAGATCGACGAGATGACGCCGGCCGCATCGTTCATGACGGACCAGGACGCGTTGGACGACATCGCACACCTGCCCACGGGCCATCATGTCGAATACGAGGCCGAGGTCAGTGACGGGAGCCTACGCTCCGACCTGGCCGCATGGCGTGTCGAACTGGAGGCGACACGCCATGATTTCGAACGGGCGTTGGCCCGTGATGACGACGATGCCCGACGGGACGTGTTGAAGCATGCGGGCCTGCTCGAGGAGAAGGCGCGACGCCGTTGGCTGGAATACCGGTCACTGGAATCGAGGGAACGCGACCGGCTCGACCGCGCCCTGTCCGCCGCGGGCCTGCGTCTTCGCGACGATGACGGGAGCATGCGCGGGGAGGACCGCCGACGGCTCATGGACGAGACGCGACGGATCCGCGACGTACTGCGCGAGCATGGCCGCAGCCCGTCCGACGACGGGTACACGCCGTTGCCGTTGGACCTGCAGCGTGACGACGTGGAACTGTTGGAACGTTTGACGGACAACGGCACCGGCACGTTCGACCGGATCGAACGGCTTCTTGGGACGATCGGAAAGGTCTTCGACGATGAACGGCATGAATGAGGGCATGCGGCCGAGCCTGTTCGACCAACTGGGCGGAGGCGACGGGCAGGACGATCTCAACTGGTTCGAGGAGATGAAGGCCTCCGGCACGCGTGACGGCGGGACGGAGGAACGTTCCCGACGCCGGCGCGCAAGGAGCCGGACGGACGGGCATGGGATCGCCATGGCCGAAACGGATCCGACCGTACCGGAGACGGCTCCCCTACCGATGCCCGCGGAGAGGGCCACGACGGGCGGACCCGTCGCGGATGGGAGCATGTCAGGGCCGGAACGGCCCACGATTCCGCCGAGGTCCGCCGTGCCGTCGCCGGTGAGCGCATCCGAAGACGCGGACGGCATGACGAACCCGCCGATGGGCCCGTCCATCACATTGACGGTCGACGTTCCCCTGCCCGCCGGCGACGCTTCGTCCATCACGCCGGCCGAGACGTGCAAGGGCATGAGGGAAAGCCTGCAAGCCGTGGCGGACCATGACGATCCCGCCGACGGCGGACCCGCCCGCGCGGGGAAATGGCCGCATCGGATCCTGATCGCCGTGTGCGTGCTCGCCGTCCTTCTGACCGGCCTGGCCGTCGTCGGCGGAAAAGTCCGGGAGAACGCGCTTCTGGAGGCGTCACGGCACGTCACCTCGTCGATGGACGCGTTGAAGGGCGCGAACGGCAAGGCGCGTGGGATACTCGGCTCGTACGGGAGCGACGACCTGTCCGATCCGGACCTGCTCGACGAACTCTCCGCCCAGGTGAAGACCAATCGCGTCATCCTCGGAACCTCCCACAACGGACTGGACGCGAAGCGGGCCGAATCATTGGCCGGCAAGGCCGACACGGCCACGAAACGCACCCTCTCACTGAACGGGAAGATCAAGACGTCCGCCGCCGACAGGAAACGCGAGACCGCTTCCAAGAAGCTGCGGGAGAGTCTTAAAAAGGCCAGGAATCTGAAATCCTCCGTCAAATCGGAGGATTACGTCAGGAAGGCCCTGTCCGATCTGGACAAGGCCATCGGGCAGGCCGAATCATTGTCCGGCGACGCGACGGCCGACCGGATCGACAGGGTTCGTGTCCGACTCGACAAGGCATACGGGAGCGTGTCCACGCTCGTCGAGGAGAAACGCAAGGCGGACGAACAGGCCAAAGCCGAGGCGGACGCGAAGGCCAAGGCCGAGCAGGAGGAACAGGCACGCCGTCAGACGCAGTCCCGGCAGGCCACGACACCCCAATACCAGGCCCCATCCTCCGGCGGCGATATCGGAGGCTCGCACAGTGGTTCCGGTAGCGGCTCCTCCTCCGGACAGGCGGATTCCGGGAACTCCGGCGGATGGAGCGTACCCGCACCCGAAACCGATGACGGCCTGCCCGAATCCGATTCGAGCCTGTGAACGACAAGGAGCATCACATGTCAGGAAGCAAACGTCCCGCATCGACACCGTCCCAGGTCCGTCAGGCACGCGTATGGATCATCATCGCCATCATCGGCGTGCTGCTGATGGTCCTCGCGTTCAACCCGTGGCGTTCCACCGGTGGCACGGCCACGGGGTCCGCTTCCGCATCATCGTCCGCCACCTCGTCCGGACATCCGTCGAAAAAAGTGAGGAACGGGACGTTGGAACAGCAGGCGGCCACGATGTTCACCGGGGATGCGGAAAGCATCGCCGACGAGGTACGCGAACTGCTCAACGCTCCGGAGGACTCCAACGTGGACACGCTTTCGAACCTGCTGTACCGTCACGACCATCGGGATCTCGCGGAGGCGAGCGACCTGTACGACGCCATCGGCTCCGAAAGGCCGGTGGAACGGATCCGTGCGCTGGCACGGCAATGGTATCCGCAGGCCATGCGGGCGGCCATAGACGCGAGACTCGATGATCTCGAGTCCGCACTGTCCGGCGCGGGCAGGGCGGCCGACCGGCTCGACCGGTTGGGTTCGTCCGACGGATCCTGCAAGAGCCTGCGCGGCGCGTACGAGACCGCGAAATCGTTGGTGAACGGCAAATCCCAGGATTACGACGCGCTGACCAAAGCCCAGCAGGACCTCACGTCCGCGACGTCGGGCTGCGCCGCGAGCCTTGAGGGAGACCAGCTGACGAAGGTCTTCGGCCAGGCCCAGGGATCGACCGACGGCACGGATGGGGGTGATGGGCGGTGAGCGCGACGAACCAGTCCTGGAGAATGCTGTTGCCCCATGACGGCATGATCGGCATGAGCCCGCAAGTGGGACGCGTCAGCGTGCCCATGGCGGGCATCACCCGTCTGCGTACCTCCGACGGGCGCAGGTGTCCGGCCCTACGCGGCGTCTGGAGCGAGGGAGGCCGGAGCCTGTACGTGCTGCTGGTGCCGTATGACGGGCGCGTGTCGAGGATGATGAGGGACGTCAACCGTGGGGACGTCATCGAGTTCATCGGCATGTCCGGCGAACGGCGTGATGCGGGAGGAGACACCCATTACGCGGTCGTCGTCCATGACATGAACGTGGTCAGAACCAACGCCAGCCGTATGGAGGGCGGGAATTGAACGCGCTTCTCCCCCATACCACCGAAATCCGATACGACCATTTCACGGGAGAGGATCCTATCTCTTCCCGGCGCCAGCCTGTCCCTGATCCGCGTTTCCGGACACATTTCCGGGTTTCTTTTTGTCGCGGCTGCTTCGTGATGCAATGGGCTCAAACAGATTCGCGATTATGGACACGACCGGCACGGCGAGGAATCCAAAAGACCAGGAGTTTTTCGTGAGGATGAAAGCCACCAGTGCGAAAATCATGGCAATCAGAAACAGGAACGTGCTGACCCACATGCCTTTTCGTGCCTGTTCGATCTCAACATTCATCAGATCATTCTGTCTCTTCGACTCATCGATCGTGAAGGCGGCATTCCAGCGACACATACGCTCCTGCATATTCAGGGGGATACTTGTTGAAATCGTCAGGCTTCGGAGGCATGCCGGAATACGATTCACTGACGCCCATCTGCATAAGCGTCGTGATTACCTGCGCTGTGAATTCCGGATTCGTTATTTCCGGTTGGACTCGATTTTCGATACCTGTGACTTGCCGAGCATCGACGTTACGATTCGGCTTCCTGCCTGCCTCGCCAGGTTCGTCCTCGCGTTCCGCATCGATTCCTCCCGGAATCTCGTCAGCCGTCGGGTCCCGCCCAACCCCGGCACCGTCATCGTTCTCATCAAGTTCTTCATCGTCCACGACTCCTCCGGCCACCTTCAACTTATTTCATGCAAGCTACCGAGGAGGAACGATGATCGCTCGGTATGTGTCACTGTAGGCGAATGCACAGCCACTTGTTTCGTCGAGGGAATAGGACTGAAAGCACTCGATAGGGATGGATAATCCGAGATAATGTGGGCGACATGTTGGCGTGCGGCACATTAAACTGGCACAACGCTTATTTCCGGTGATTTCGACGTCTCATGACCACCTTGAACTCATACGTCGAATCGGTCCGTCGGAACAATATGCAGGGCGTATCGCTCGTCACCTTGGAAATTTTCTCGTTGATGTCTCGGACGCTTTCCACAATCCTTTTCTGGGAATCGTCCAGAAGGTTTTGGACCTTCACGCACAAGTCATCCAACTTCCTATCGATTTCATTCTCAGTATTCCGGGAATCGTTCTTCTTCCCGTCATTTTCTATGGCATTCCAGAAGATGTTGAGAATCTCCAAAGGGTATGAGATGACGAGCAGAGCTATCATCGCTTTTCCGACATCCTCTTTTTGGATGAGTTCCGTCATTCCCGGTATGACATTCCCCAAAATGCCCAGAAGAAGGAAAACAAGGAGATAGGAGAGCATTCTCCAAGCGTTTATCTCGAACTCATTATTCTTGACGGGCTTACGCCTGTTCAGCCATGCGATTATTTCCAGCACCAGCAGTGCGGTGACAAACATGAGTTCCATCAAGCAAAAGAGCGCGTTCGTCATCTCCTGCTCTTCACTCCAATTGTATTGGAGTTCGATGATCCTGAGTGAGCAAATCACGAAAAGGAAATATATGATTTGCCAGGCAAAAGATTTGAGGTGCGTACGAAAGCCCCAAACCCATAGGCCCCAAAGCACGACTGTGAGCAAAGAAGGCCAGCATGAGGGCCATGGACAAATGAGTTGAAGCAAGTTCTTCTGATCAAGAGCATGACCTAGGATACACACGGGAAAAGCCACGAATATGGCCGACCCGGAGAGAAAAAGCATGCCGTAAAGCAACAATTGTTTGAGCAGGCTCCCCACGGTTTTAATGTGCATGAATGCATTCCTCCTTCTGGCTTTCGGAGACATGGTCAATCCTCTCTGGGGGTACGATTCCGCTCCTGTCGCCATCATTGTGATTCGGCAGGAGCCTTTTGTTTTCAATGGGTTGCTCCTGCCGGCGATGTGGCGTGCCAGGAGCGTCGAGGTCAGCGTTGCCACCAACGATGCACCTTTGCCCTCGTTTGTGTTCGCGTCGTCGTTGTTGACGATGTCATACAGCGTGTCGTCGAGCAGTTCGGCCGGCGGCATGCCGAGGGTGACGGCTGCGGCTGCGATGGCGTCGAGGTCCCATGTGGCGTCGAGGTTCATTCTGGTCGATGGTGGCCTTGGTCACGCCGGCCGCCTCGCACAGGGCCTGCTGTTCGAGTTCTTCCTTGGCCAGGTGCAGGCGCACGTTCCATGCGGCGACTTCCCGCAGGCGTTCTGCCAGTTCGATGGCCTGTGTTCTTGCCGTGGTGTTGCCGGTCATGTCCGTTCCTTTCGTTTGCGTGCCCTTGGGGGTTTATGCGCGCCATGCTATGGGCGGTGCGCGCGGATGTGCAATACGACCGCCTCCCCGGTTCGGTCTGGTCGAACCGGGCCGGGAAAAACATGGAAAACGAAAGCGCTCCGCACCGTGTTGACGCTTGGTGCGAGGCTGATCGACAACCTTGGGCGGGATTCCGAGCGATTCAAGTGACAAGAGTCCCGGGATTCGCCCTCCATTGAAAGAGAGTTATCGCAATAGCCAATCCTACCTATCGCTTCCGCCCCGCGTGCGGCGGGAGCCGTGAAAACAATCCCGTCGCTGCGTGTGCGGATCGCCCGTGCGCACCTGCTGGCGGTGCTGCTGCATCCCGCGCGCTCGTCGCGCTGTCGCCGCCGGAGCGCCTGAGATGGGCCGGACTGTGGCGGCGGTGGTCGCCATCTCGATCGTCGTGTGTCTGCTGGTGGTGTGGGCGTTGTGCCGTGCAGCCGCGCTGGGCGACCGCATCGGCGGACGCCTCCACGACGCTAAGAGGCGCGGAGAGGACGCGCGATGAGCGGGCCGGCGGAGCAGTGGGCGTGGCAGTTGCAGGACGAGCGGCTGAGCCTGTCGGAGAAGTTCGTGCTGGTGTATCTGGCGCGCAGGGCGTATTACGACGATGGGTGCGGCGCGTGGCCGTCGGTCAACACCATCGCGGCGCATTTGCCATTGCACGCGCCGTTCCGTGCTGCGTGCGTTGAAGCGCTTGCAGGAGCTGGGCTACTTGCGCGAGGGGCGACCAGGAGCTGGCCGCGCGCAATCCCCGCAGCCACGAGCCCATCCCCAGAGGCCATCGCTCCAAGGTGTGGGACATGGTGATGAAGGGCGTGCAGACCGAACCGGGGGACATCACTGATCCCGGCGAAGCCGGCGCGGACAAGGTCGTTCCGGCGAGGCCCGGTGCGGCCGGACCGTCGCGGAGCAAAGGCCGCGCGCGAGGTGACATGGTGTCACCTGACATGATGTCACCCCAGGGTGATCACGCCGGTGGGGTGACATCCTGTCCGAAGAGAGGTGACATGGTGTCACCCAATAGACAAATGATAACCAATGCTCCCCTTGTCCCCTACGGGGACATTCCCCTCGCCGGGGAACAAACCTGAAGAGGAACGAAGCGAGCACGATGCGCCGGATTGGCGTCTGGCGCTGCCGCCCCGGGGAGTGCGTGACCCATTGTGGACACCCGGCCCCAATGATGCGGATGAGCGGGTGCGTTCCCGGGCCTTGCAGGAGGTGCGCGTGCTGACGCTGATCCATGACCGTGTGGCGGCCATCGATCCGAAGTCCGCCAGGCCGGCGTCGATGCGCGACCGGCGCAAGGTCCACGAACTGCTGATGGAACGCTCACTGGCGGAGGTCGAGACGATCCTTGACTGGGCGTATGACAATCCGCGCTGGATCTCATGGCTGGTGGACGGCACGATGGTCGAACGCTACTTCGCTCAGGTCAGCCTCGACATGCGCACCAAGCAGGCGCAAGGGCCGCAGCGTTCCGGCAGCATACCGCCTCACCCGAGCCAACGGCCGCCACACCGGGCACGAGAACGACGCGAACGACGATGACGGCAGTCCTGACGAAGACGGTTCCGAACCGGACTTCGCCCAACTCGTCACCACCATCAATCCCAAGGAGCCGCCCATGAACTAACAACAATCCTCTGTCTGCTGCCGGAACCAACCTTTCGCATTCCAGCCAACAGATAGACGGTGATACCATTCAACTGTCCCGGCAAAACGGGGCAGTGCATACTAGGCCCGCAGGCGTAGCCCTGCGGGCCTAGTCGTCTGTTCCCCCATCGGCTTCAGCCAACATTCCCCCATGACAGCGGACTATGATTCGCTGCTTTAAGCACTGGTAAGTGAAACTCAATGCAAGGTTTCTCTCCCCACGGCACTCTGGCTAAATCGGTTATATCGCCCAGCCATTCAGGCACCTTATTACTAGAACTGAGATCAAACAAAGTGAAAGCGAATGGCGGTATCCTGATACATGCCATTTTGCAGCACGTGTAATCCGCGAATAGGGGGATCCACCCGGTGAACAGCTTTTGTTCACGCAGGTTATCGACTATAAACATATGGAGTCTGTATCGCTGGGGGAAAACAGTGCTCTCCCTATCCAAGAGATAGTCCTTACAGTCATGCATATCGCCAGCTGATACGCAGAAGTTTGATATCACCTGCTTCACAAATGCAAGAGGCATGAGCCTATCCGTCTTGAAATGAATGGATTTATCCTCTTCCTGAAAGTCAGAAGCAAGGACTTGCTGTCCAGTTGCAAGATAGAACTCACTGAATGGCTTGACGTAGTTTTGACCAAGGTAGCTATTGCATGAGCTGCAAATCGTCTTGAATCCTTGGCCTCTTTGCAATTGCCGATACTTCATGCCTTCCATATCATCTTGCCCGGTCAAACTGCTCTTCACGGCGTCAACGCCTGAATAAAGCTTCACCGTGTGATTATTACCCACAGATTGGGGAGGGATGTGCTCAAAGCTCAGCGGCCCTTCTTTACCGCAGATTCGGCAAATGCCACCTGTCATTTCACGTCATCTCCAAACGTTATTGCCACAGGCCGAGGAATGCTGCGGCAATGAAATCGAGAAGCGCAGCGCCGACCAGAATCAATGCATATAGATTGAAATAGCTGTGCATCAATTTAAGTTTTGCGACATGAAGTTTCTCGTTTGTTGATTCAAAGTATTCCATCGATCCCGACATGACTTTTTCTGCCGCAGGAAAAACCGCACCAATGATGGCGAGCGACGAAGTCACAAGTGTAGCCTTTGCACCGTCTTTCAGAATGGTAAATGAGAGAATCCCCACGCCAACAGCTAATCCGATGGCGATGATTACGTACCATGCTGCCGCTTTCCGAAGGGAAGCTCGATCAGCTTCGGCTAATTTCTCCCAGTTTGAAGCAGCGCCGAGAGATTGCTTAATCCAAAGATCATCCTGCTGTTGGTCGTTATTCTGCATTCTTTTCCCTTTCCCGGGCATCTTTTGGCGAATATTATAGCGCCTTGATTTACCTATTTCTGTAAGTATGCTGAACGAATGCTGTGTGAATTTGTCCGCCGCTGATTTTGTGGAATCGGTCGAGGATGGCCGTATGCGTGGGCATGGCGGCGGGCCGTGCCGTTCCTGTGCGGAGGAGTGCGGCTGTGGATTTGATGAACCAGGTGCTGGAGTTGTTCGTGAAGTTCGCGACGATTGGCGGTGGACTGTGGCTGGTGTGGGGCGCGGTGACATTCGGCGGTGGTTTGAAGGATCATAACGGGCCGCAGACGCAGTCGGGTCTGTGGCAGATCGTGGGCGGCGGCGCAGATCTTCAGTGCCGTGGCTTTGGGCTGAGCCGGCTTGAGGCATCGGGATCCTGTATGGAGGATTTCATCGTTGCGATGCTCAACATGATCGGGGGCGGCGGTGCCGGTTCGATAACGGGCATGCTGTCGCAGGGGCCGGAGACGTGGAATCCGGCGCTTTACCAGTTGGCCGTGAACGTGCATGACGTGGCGGTCAAGCCGTTGACCTCGGTGGTTCTGGCGGTGGTGTTCACCTTGGAGCTGGCGCGTAATTCCACGCGCATCGAGTCCGACCGCGAGTTGGGCGTGAAGATCGTGGCTGGCACGTTGTTCAAGGTCGCGCTGGTGTTTCTGGCGGTTCAGAACGCGGGATTGTTCCTGCGTGCGTTCGATTCGGCCACCCAGTTCCTCATGCAGGGTGCTTCCTCGCAATTGTCGTTCGATGCGGCCGGCGATGGCGGTCAGTTGGGCGATTTGATGCGGGAGCAGGTCGAGGACGCCGGCATGATGGGACAGGCGGCCTTGTTCTTCCTGCTGGCGATTCCGTGGCTGGTCTCGCAGCTCGCGGCGGTGGTGTTCACCGTGGTGCTGTACATCAGGTTCATCGAATTGTATGCGCTGACCGCGTTCCAGTCGCTGCCGTTCGCCTTGTTGGTGCACGAGGACACCAAGCCGGTGGGCGTGGGCTATTTCAAGGCCTATGCGCGCACATCGCTCAACGCGGTGTGCGTGTTCGTGTGCCTGGTGTTCTATCAGCGCATCGTGATCGACACGGTGCGTCTGCCCGAGGACGATGGGTCGGGGATGGTGTCGTGGGTGACGGGCAATTTCGGCAACCTGTTGATGGCGGGCATTCTGTTGTTTTTCGTGATCGCGGTCTCCCAACGTGTCAGCCGCGCGATCGCAGGCGGCGAGTGAGCGCGATAGGGATTCAAGGAGGAGCTTGATGGCGTTGCAGATGCGCGTGTATGCGGAGATCGCCAGCGTGGAGGCGAAGGTCATGTGGGGCATGGGATGGCGGCAGTTGGCCGCCTCGACGCTCATTCTCGTTCTGGGAGGCAGCGAGGTCGCCGTGTTCTTCCTGCTGCTGGACCAGCCCGACCTGGGCTCGTACTTGTTGTTCGTGGTGTGTCTGCCGCCGGCGTTGTGGGGCTGGTGGCGTCCCAAGAGCCTGAAGCCGGAACGCTATCTGGGCTATATGCTCCGCCAGCGCTTCGGCAGGAACATCCACACGCTGGAGAATTTGGAGCCGGCCAAGTGGCCGGCGAAACCGTCGTTGAGAGAACGCGCCCTCCGCAGGGCGCGGGAAGGAGCGGACGTGGCCGTTGAGAGCAAGGAACGCAAGGATGGCAAGCGTATGAGAAGAAAAGGCGGCGGGTCCGCCAAGGTCGCACGGTCGAGCAGGGAGTTGGTCGCCTATGATTCGATACTGCCCGGCGGCGTCGCCTATCTCGGGCAGGACCGTTGGAGCGTGACGCTGCGCATCAGCGACATCAGCTATCAGATCGACTCGCAGGACGTGCAGATGGATGTGGTGGCGCGTTGGGGACGGTTCCTCAACTCAGTGGGCGAGGGCATGGGCATCCAGGTCACGGTGATGACCCGGACATTGGACCCGGAATCGGCGGGCCAAGGTCTGACGATGGACGTCAAGGGCGATGGTTTGGATGCGTTGCGCGAGGATTTCGACCGTCATGTGCGCCGCAAGCTGTCGGGCCAGTCGAGCGGCACCGTGTGCGACAAGTACCTGACGCTGACCCTTGCGGAGCAGGACGCCCAGCGGGCCGTAGCCACACTCAACCGAGCGGCCTTGCGGGCCATCGCACAATTGCGCTCCGTGGGCGGCTGCCGTGGCTCCAAACTCAACCGCGCGGAACGGCTCAAGGTATTGCACCGGGTGCTGTGCCCCGGCGTGCGTTTCACGTTCGACGAGGATGCGTTCTCCCGTTCGCACGGCCTGTGCACGAAGGACTGCGTGGCCCCATATGCCATCGACACAAGCGACCGGCGTCGGGTCAAACTGTGCTCGGGCACGCGCGAGATGTGGCATCAGTGCCTGATGGTGCGTGACTTCCCCGAGTGGCTTTCCGACCAGCTGGTCGCCTCCCTGACGGACATCAAGGCCGACATCATCGTGAGCGTGCATCTGCGACCCCATGCGAAGGCAGAAGGGTTGCGACTGGTGAACCGCAAGATCGCGGAGATGGACATGCAGGCCATCGACGAGAGACGCAGGAACCGCCGCCAGCATCTGCCCGAGGACCTGCTGCCGCACGACTTGGAGGAAAGCATGGGGCAGGCCAGCGAATTGCGCCGTGACCTGGAGCATAACAGCGACCGGCTCATGGACACGCTCATGGTCATCGACGTAGCCGCCGACAGTCCCGAACGGCTGGCGCAGGTCGTGCGCGAGGTGGAGGCCACGGTGGACGGCCAGTCGTGCGCGGCCGAATCCCTGACCTACATGCAGGTCGAGGGATTGAACGCGGCGCTGCCCCTGGGCAATCCCTTGCCGCCGATGAGATGGACCCTGACCACGTCCAGCGCCTCGATACTCGTTCCGTTCACCAGCCAGGAGCTGTGCCAGCCGGGCGGCGTGTTCCACGGCGTCAACGCCAGGAGCGGCAACCCTCTGGTCATCGACCGCACCCTGGGCATGAACGGCAACGGGTTCATCCTGGGCACCACGGGAAGCGGCAAGAGCCAGGCCGCCAAGAACGAAATCACGCAGACGTTCCTACTGCGCGAGCAGGACGATCTGATCGTCATCGACCCTGAGCATGAGTTCACGCCTCTGTGCGACAGGCTCGGCGGCCAGCGCATCGAGATCGGCGAACGCTCCTCCAATCACATCAACGCACTCGACATCGAGTACGCAGACGATTCCGAGGGCGATCCCATCCGGGGCAAAAGCGCGAGCGTGCTGAACATGGTCGAGGCGCTGATCGGCGGCGCGGACGGCATCGACAAGCCCCAGCGCAGCCTGATCGACCGCGCGGTCACGCAACTCTACCGCGAGCACCATGAGAAGCCCGACAGGCTCGCGCCGACCTTAGTCGATCTGACGGAACGCTTGAACAGGTTGGGAGAGCCGGAGGCCGTGGATGCGGCGCGCGCGTTGGAGATCTACGCCACCAGCAGCCTGGATGCCTTCGCGCATCCCACGAACGTGGACACATCGAACCGGCTGCTGGTCTACGATGTGTCGGGGCTGGGCGCGGAATTGAAGACCTTCGGTCTGATGGTCGTGCTCGATCAGGTGTGGAACCGCGTCGTGCGCAACCGCGCCCTGGGACGGCGCACATGGCTGTGGGTCGATGAGTTCCATCTGCTGTTCTCCAACCCGTATGCGGCAGAGACGTTCCTGCGCATCTACAAGCGGGCGCGCAAATGGGGATTGTCGCCCACCGGCATCACCCAGAACATCGAGGAACTGTTGGCCAATCCGGCCGCCCGGCTCATGCTCGCCAACAGCGATTTCCTGCTGTTGATGAACCAGAATCCCACCGACGCCGACGCCCTGTGCGATTTGCTGAAGCTCTCGGACGAGCAGCGCGGCTTCTTCACCGGTGTCCAGCCCGGCCAGGGCATGGCCAAGTCCGGCACCGCGTTCATCCCTTTCGACGGACGACTCGACACCGGCAGCCTGCTCTACCAGCTGTACACCACTAAATTCGAGGACCGGCATCCATGAACAAGCCCCAGCCCATCGGACGGCCAAGCCAAACCGCGCAAGCCTCCGGCACAGCGCCCCGAAAGCTGTGCGCCGGCCAACCCATCGGGCTTAAGGGCGAGGACGCCTTGCCGTTCTCCGGCAGTGCCGCTCCTGCCCCGAAGATCGATGGGCAGCCGTCCAAGCCGGCGTTGGCCAGACCAAACCGGTTCGATGGACCAAGCCGGATAGCGCTGCGCCATCTGGCGAGGACAACGGGCGAGACCTCCGCTTTGTTGCAAGCACAGGTCTCAAGTGATGATGCGGACACAATCGATGGCGAAGCCCTCGGCCGTTCCCCCGCTTCCGTTGCTTCCCGAGTCATGTCGCCGCGAGGCAAGAGCCGTCGGCCCGGCAAAGTCCATGCGGCACGTCGCGGCAACATGCGTGGAGGCCGTTTCAATCCAACTCAAAACGCACTCCGGAAACGCACGGGCCCTGTTCTAGCCAGAGGCGGCCGAACATGGCGAACAGTCCGTTCCGGTGCCGGTTCCTCGATGCGAGCGACGCAATGGGTCGTTCGGACTATGGCCCATTCCATGATGGCGGCCAAAGCGGCGGTCATGGCCACGGTGTCGGCGGCCGCCGGCCTGCCGCTGTTGGTCGTTGACGCGATTGTCATGCTCATGG
>OAWN01000027.1_pt1 | contig 146657 bp, 105 predicted proteins | sample 1476801 | NCBI WGS metagenome assembly OAWN01 (sample SAMEA2580214, study PRJEB22360) | human gut metagenome | biome: human gut; feature: human-associated habitat; material: faeces | place: Denmark | collected 2008/2010 | reverse complement strand
CGCTGGTCATCGCGTTCCTGTGCCTGCAGAAGTACTGGCAGTCCGGCCTCTCCGCAGGCGCGGTCAAGGAATAATCGCAACGGTCGCATGCTGAAATTTCGGTAAAGCGCATACCGATTTTTCGGCAATCGTCCGAAAAGAACAAAAAATAAGACCTCGGGGGTGTCATCGTGAACATCCCCGGGACCATCTCAAATATCTTAATAAATATATATACTAGATTTTATAAAAAGATTTTACGAAAGCTTTCGAAGGGAAGCTGTCGAGCTGGCATCCTCAGCGTTATAGCGGATGCCATACGCACACAAAGGAGTAATCCATGCATCGCACGTTCAAATGGCCGGAACTGCTGACCGACAACGGCAAAGGCATCGCATACGGCGGTGATTACAATCCCGACCAGTGGTCGGAAGACGTGTGGGACGACGACGTCCGCCTGATGAAGCAGGCCGGTGTCAACACCGTGGCCGTGGCAATTTTCAGCTGGGATCGCATTCAGCCGGAAGAAAACCGTTGGGATTTCGGCTGGCTCGACCGTATCATCGACAAGCTTGGCAAAGCCGGCATTGCGGTTGACCTGGCATCCGCAACCGCAACCGCACCGCTGTGGCTGTACGAAAAGCACCCGGAAGTGCTTCCGCAAGACAAGTTCGGTCACCCCGTCAATGCTGGATCCCGCCAATCCTGGAGCCCAACAAGCCCGGTATTCAAGGAATATGCGCTCACCCTGTGCCGCAAGCTGGCCGAACGCTACGGCACCAATCCGTACGTCACCGCATGGCATATGGGCAACGAATACGGCTGGAACAACCGTTATGACTACTCCGACAACGCGCTCAACGCATTCCGCCTGTGGTGCGAACGTAAATACGGCACCATCGAAAACCTCAACAAGGCATGGGGCACTACCTTCTGGGGTCAGGAAATGAATGGATTCCACGAAGTGCTCATCCCGCGCTTCATGGGTGCCGATTCCATGGTGAACCCCGGTCAAAAGCTTGATTTCGAACGTTTCGGCAACGATATGCTGCTTGACTTCTACAAGGCCGAACGTGACGCGATCGCCGAAATCTGCCCCGACAAGCCGTTCACCACAAACTTCATGGTTTCCACCGACCAGTGCTGCATGGATTATGCTGACTGGGCCAACGAAGTGAATTTCGTGTCGAACGACCACTACTTCCACGAGGGCGAATCGCATATCGACGAACTGTTCTGCTCCGACGCTTTGATGGATTCCCTCGCGCTCGGCAAGCCATGGTATGTGATGGAACACTCCACTTCGGCCGTACAGTGGAAGCCGCTCAACGCACGCAAGCGCAAGGGCGAAACCGTACGAGACTCCATCGCGCACGTGGCCATGGGCGCCGATGCCATCAACTTCTTCCAGTGGCGTGCCTCCGCATTCGGCGCCGAATCCTTCCACTCCGCGCTCGTGCCCCATGCGGGCGAAAACACCAAACTGTTCCGTCAGGTGTGCGAACTGGGTGCAGCGCTGAAAACCCTCGGTGACGCTGGCGTGCAAGGCACCGAACTGGAACTCTCCGACACGGCGATCCTGTTCAGCGCGGAATCCGAATGGGCCACGCGCTCCGAAACCCTGCCAAGCATGAAACTCAACCATTGGCATGACGTACGTGACTGGTACCGCGCGTTCCTCAACGCGGGCACCCGCGCCGACATTGTGCCTCTGAAATACGATTGGAGCTCGTACAAGACCGTCATATTGCCGACTGTGATCATGCTCAGTGCCGAAGACACGCAGCGTTTGGCCGATTTCGCAGCCGCAGGTGGCCGTGTGGTCATCGGCTATGCAACCGGACTGATCGACGAGAACTTCCACACTTGGCTCGGCGGATACCCGGGAGCCGGCGATGGCCTACTGCGTGAAATGCTGGGCATTCGCGGCGAAGAATTCAACATTCTCGGCACCGAAGCCGAAGGCGATCCCGCTGAGATTCGTTTGAGTTCCGGAGCGGTTACCCGCCTGTGGCAAAACGACGTGAACGTCGACGGTGAACATACGCAAGTGCTGGCCACCTACGAAGGTGAGGAAGCCGACGAATGGGAGCTCGACGGCACTGCCGCAATCACCCGCAATCCGTACGGTTCCGGCGAAACGTACTTCGTCGGATGCGACCTCAATGTGGCTGATCTCACGCAATTCGTGAGCGCCAATATCGTGGAAGATTCCGCAAATCCGGCTAATCCAGACGTGCTGCACACCGTGCGCAAGTCCGCAGACGCAACCTTCGATTTCTACCTTCCGCGAGGCAAGAAGGAAATCGCATTGCAGGGCATCGACGGCGAACCGGTCTACCTGTTTCAAGCGGAAGCAGGGGAGCGGGCGGGCAGCTATACCGTGCATCGCAACGGCGTGCTCGTCGTAAAGCGCGCGTGATTCCGCGTGATTGATTGCGTGACCTCACGTAATCTCACCAATCTCACCAACCTCACCAACCTCACATAACCCAGGCCCGCCATACTGAAACTTCAGGTGGCGGGCTTGCTATAACTGGTAAACTTTCACCGGCATATCGAATGATCCTGGAGATGAACATGGGCGAGTCAAAGCTGGGGCCGAAAGCGGATAGGAAGCGTGTCACCCTGCGAGACGTGGCCGAAGAGGCGGGCGTTTCGCTCAAAACCGCATCCAACGTGATCAACCATTCCGGGCGCATGACCGACTCCACGCGAGAAAAAGTGCAGGAAGTCATCGACCGCCTCGGATACCGCGTGAACGTGGCCGCACGAAATCTCAACCGCGGCAAAACCGGCTTCATCACACTCGCCGTGCCAACCCTAACCGCTCCCTACCTGTCGGAGCTCGCCAATCGCGTGATCGATGCGGCCCGTGGCTACGGCTATTCCGTATATGTCACCACGTATGCCGAGGGATCCGCCAAAGGTGCGCAATCATTACTGCGGAACTTCAACACCACCGTCTCCGACGGCATGATTCTATCGATCTCCGAAGTAGAAAACCTTGAGGCGGCGGACCTAGACGTGGACTATCCGCTCGTATGCGTAGGCGCGCGATCCACGCACGGCAAAGCCGACCACGTTACCCCCGACGATATTCAGGAAGCCCGCCTTGCTGCCGAATACCTGTTCGATCATGGAGCAACTCGACTCGCGGTGGTGGGCTCTCGAACCGAACCGGAACACATTGATTCCGTACGAAACGCCATTGAAGGCAACGCGCAACTGCGACTCCGCGGCGTGCTCGAAGCATGCGCCGTGCGAGGTATCGAATTCGATTCGCGATTGGTGATGAATACGGGCCAGGATTGGACGATCGGCTCCGGCGCTCGCATTACGCAACAGCTCATCGATTCCGGAATTCCGTTCGACGGGATTGTGGCATTCAACGACCAGCTTGCGTTGGGAGCGCTGTTCACCTTGGCTGCGAACGGCATTTCCGTGCCCGACCAGATGCAGGTGATTGGCTTCGACAACATCGAAGAAGCCGCCTATTTTCAGCCTCCGCTGACCACCATGGATTCCTGCCTTGACTGGATTGCGCCGACTGCGGTCAGCCGTATTCTCGACCGGATCGACGGCACGCGCACGCTTGAACCGAGCTGCATCACCGTGCAGTCGCGCGTGATCGCCCGCGCCACCACTCGCGTGTAGCTGACCTGACGCCTGCACAACTCCGATTTCAAGGCCAATTCCGGACTTGCGCAGACGTAGAACAGGACTTGTCCAGACAGGAATTGGCGTCAGTTTGCCGGCAATTCCTGCGTGGGGCAGCCGTGCAGCACGGAAAGCATCGCTCGCTTTTCCTGCGTGGTGACGGTCAGCCCGTACTTGTCTTTCACGCCAATCTGCCGAGCCACGTAATCGCAACGGTATTCGCTGTTCGTCGGCAGCCAGTATGCGGCCGAAGCGGAGCCCTTCTGCTGATTCGCCGGCCCATCCACGGCCAGCAGATTGTACATGTCATTGCCGAATTGGTACAGCTTCGTATGATCCCACGTGTTCGCGCCCGACTGCCATGCATTCTCCAACGCGACCACATGGTCGATCTGCACCGCCGAAGACGTTTTCACTCCACGCACGAACTGAATGGTCTGACCGGTATACGGGTCATCGAGTGTACCCGACGCAACTTGGCAGCTGCGACTGTTCTTATATTGCACGTCCGTCAAATCGCGGGCGAGCACATCTTCGCGTACGTCGCAACCATTGCCGTCGTTGTCGGTTTCTCGGAATCCGAACGCGTCGCGATCATATCCGGCTTTGCTGGGATTGTCGTCAACCGTAAGTTTTTCCAACGTTTCCGCGGCAGTGCCGGTTGCCGTGTATTCGCCGGTAATCTCACCTACGGTCGGATTGATTTTCGGCAGAAGCATGCCGATAGTGACGCCGATTACCGCAACGACGACCAGCAGAATGAGAATGCGTTCCAGCGGACCGTCAGCATTAATCCAACTTTTTTTGAACCGTTTGCCAGCCCGCTGAATATCACGCACATCTTGCTCAATATTCCGATAATTATAAGAATTACGATTATTCTTTCGTGCCATAAGTATTGAAATAATACATGCAACACACTGAAATTGCGGAATTGGGAATATCAGGCGTAAGTGAACGTCATCGGATCATGACCTGCGCGCGTCGGACCATCAAGCGCGTCAATCGCGGCATGCTCTTCAGGAGCAAGCGCGAAACCGAACAGATCAAGATTCTGCTTCTGTCGTTCCGCATGCGTCGACTTGGGGATGATGATTGTTCCATTTTCGATATGCCAGCGCAGAATCACCTGTGCCGGGGTAACCCCGTGCGCAGCTGCGATACGTTCGATCGTGCCATTTCCAGCGTTCAAATCAGCGCCGCGAGCCATCGGCGAATACGCTTCCACTGCAATGCCGTGCGCCTTGCAGTATTCCACAACCTCGCGCTGCTGCCAGGTCGGGTGCAGTTCGATCTGGTTGACGGCCGGATACTCGCCCGTCTCCTCATGCAAGCGGTCAAGATGTTCGGGCATGAAATTGCACACGCCCAGTGTGCGCACACGGTTTTCCGCACGAAACTCCTGGAATGCCTTCCACGTTTCGCCGGAACGCCAGTCGAACGGAGTCGGCCAATGGAGCATATACATGTCGACATAGTCGAGTTGTAGCAGACTAAGCTGGCGGTCGAACGCTTTGCGCGCGGAATCGTACCCCTGTTCCGAATCGCGCAGCTTCGTCGTGACCCACAGGCCTTTGCGCAGCTCTCCCTCCGTGAATCCCGTGTTTTTCAACGCACGCCCCACACCGGCTTCGTTGTTGTATCCCGCGGCACCGTCGATGTGCCGATAGCCGGCTTCCAGCGCGCTCTCAACTACGGGAGTAACGCCCTCATCGTCGATGCGCAGCACGCCCAAACCAATCTGCGGAATCAGATTGCCGTCGGAAAGCGTAACCATCGGAGTATGGAAAGTAGCCATGGAAACAACCCCTTGAATCGAATATGCGATGTTCTCCACACCAGTTTAGCGGGAGGCGTAACGGCCGTAACAATTCCATGCAGGTAAGCGCTATAACATTGCGCGGATATGGAGGACGATATGGATTCAAAGAATGCAATAACTACTCCGCAACCACAATCTCACCAGCATTACGGGCATGCGCTTGCCGGCATGCTTGGTCCCGCTTTTGTGGCGGCCGTCGCCTACGTGGACCCCGGCAATGTGGCTGCGAATATCACATCCGGCGCGCGGTACGGCTATTTGTTGGTATGGGTGCTGGTGCTCGCCAATTGCATGAGCGTGCTTATTCAATATCAATCCGCGAAACTTGGCATTGTCACAGGAAATAGTCTTCCGGAAATCTTAGGGGAACGACTTGGCGACGGCGGCCGATTCATGTTTTTCATGCAAGCGGAAGTTATTGCCATCGCAACTGATCTTGCAGAAGTAATTGGTGGCGCAATCGCACTGAAACTATTATTTGGACTACCACTTTTTGTCGGCGGATGCATAATCGGGATTATTTCGACAGTACTATTAATATTTCAAAAAAGTGCAACGCATCATATTTTCGAAAGAATGATAATCGGATTACTGCTAGTGATTACGTTTGGTTTCATTGCAGGACTTTTTATTGATCCACCAAATCCAGTGCAAGTTTTGCAAGGTCTTGTTCCGCATTTTCAAGGAACGGAAACGGTTTTGATGGCGACTTCCATGCTGGGTGCCACGGTGATGCCGCATGCGATTTACTTGCATTCCACGCTGGTGAACGATCATTATGCGCCAGGACAGCCAAAACCGAGTGTGAAAACTCTGTTGCACGGCAGTAAAATAGACGTGTTTTGGGCATTATTGCTTGCGGGGTCGGTGAATCTGGCCTTGTTGATTCTTGCAGCAAATTCACTGCATGGCATGACCGGTACGGATACGATCGAAGGTGCGCAACAAGCCATCGAACAGGTGCTTGGGCCGGTGATCGGCACGATTTTCTCGGTCGGACTGCTGGCTTCCAGCCTGAGCTCCACATCGGTTGGCACGTATGCCGGTGCCGAAATCATGCATGGACTGTTGCGGATCAAAGCGCCGATGTGGGCGTGCCGCGTGGTGACGCTTGTGCCGGCATTGGTTGTACTGTGGTTTGCGAAGAATCCGACGGAGGCGCTGATCATAGGGCAGGTGGTACTGTCGATCGGTATTCCGTTCGCGATCATTCCGCTGATGAAATACACTCACGATCGCTCATTAATGGGCGATTATGTGGATGGTCCGGTGAAATTCGCGATCAATATGGTAGTTGTTTCGCTGATTGTTGCGCTTAATGTGATTCTCGTCTTCCTCACACTTTCCGGCCGCTCCTGATGCAGATTGCGGATGCCGGCTAGGAGCGGTCGTAATTGTAGACGTTGAATGTTCCTTTGTTGAATCGCTTGGTTTCGTACAGCGCCAGATCGGCCTGTTTGACGCATTGGCCGAAATCCACGCCGCCTCTGGTATCTTCGCCGTTTTCTCCATCTGTGTTTCTGCTGGTATCCCTGTTTCCGCTGATGCGGATGGCGGCAACGCGGCACACGCCTACGCTGCAATGCACGTCTTGCCCGCGCTGTTCCGAGGCGCGTGTCAACTGTTGGAAGAACATGCCCAGCGTGGTTTCGAGCACCTGTTCGCTGGCGGTATTTCGGATAAGTACTATGAATTCGTCGCCGCCGTATCGGCAGATGATGTCATCTTGCCGGTAGATGTGCCGAAGCTGGGATGCGACCTCGCGGATCCAGAAATCGCCGACCGTGTGTCCGTATGTGTCGTTGATGATTTTGAAATCGTCGATGTCGACGAACATCAGCATCGCTTCGTCGTGCGAATCCATGCGGTCGAAGTATTTGCGCATGTGTTTCCATCCCGCTTTTTTGTTCAGCAAACCGGTCATGCCGTCATGTTCGGCTTCGTACCTTGCTTTTTCGTAGGCGGCCTGTTGCGAGTAGAATCGCATGTTCATTTCCACGGTGTCCATGACGAACATAATCTGTGTGGAAATCACGATCGCCAAACATTGCAATGAAAAACCGTATGCCAGTGCTTGGTAGATGGTCGCCAATACTGGTAGTACGAAGAACGACATCATGGAAAAGAAAGTAATGCGCTCAAGATTCTTGCGATATGAGATCAGCATGAAGAGGCATAATGCGATTCCCAAGACCGCAATTGCTTGCGAAAGAAGATAGAAATTACCGCGATGGTAAAGATTGTGGTCATCGAAATAGTAGAAAAGACCAGTGAATTGTGTGATGATAAGTAAGAGAATTCCAATTACGGATAATGCGTAGACGGTATGCAATGCGGCTGGTTTGCGATGCTGATTTTTGCTCACTGTCAACCAAACATAGGTTGCGAAGAAACTCATGAAAATATAGTTGATGCAGAATACTGAGAAATTGCTTATGCGAATCATATAGTATGCGGTTTCGCCTGCATCTGCGTGAAAATACCAGCTGAGCGCGTCGGCTCCAAGAAGAAGCATGCAGGCGATCTGCATGAGTATTTTGATGCGAGTTCGTTTGGTTTTTCGTGGTGTTGCAATGAAAATTCCGCCTGCGCAAATCAGGCATATGAAAATGCCCCACAACTCCATGCAGATGTGGAACATGGCCCTGACTGTCATTATCCTCCACCCCCCCCCCGACGCTGCCTGCGTCGAAAACTTGCCTATCTCTTGCGTGTGTCATGATACCTCTAAATAGGGGAGCGTTACCCCGAAATGACAAAAACAGAAATCCGCGGCGAATATCCATGCCTCTGTCATACGGGCTATCATATAGTTTGTGCGTTTGAATGTGGAGAAGGTGATTGATGTCAGCGAAGCGAAGCATGTCCCGAGCGCTTGCTCGAGAGGAATCATATCAGAACGGTCATTTAACGCGTACGGCGTTTATTTCCATTGCGGTTCTTACATTTATTACGTTCGTCGGTAATTTCACGCAATTGCAGTTGAGCGCCGCGTTGCCGACGATCGTCAGTGATTTTGGTATTTCCGTTACGACCGGTCAGTGGCTGACGTCGATTTTCCAGCTGGTCATGGGCGTGATGGTGCCGCTTACGGCATACCTTACGAGACGTTTTTCGACGCGCGAAATCGTGCTTGTTTCCATGGTTGTGTTCACGATCGGTTCACTGTTCGCTTGGCTTGGTCCAACTTTTTTGATGGTGCTGATCGGGCGTTTGCTTGAGGCGGTTGGCACGGGTGTGATGTGGCCGGTGTTGCAGATCACGGTGTTTTCGATTTATCCGCTGTCTCGCCGTGGTTTCGCAATGGGTACGGTTGGTGTGGCGATGAGCGTGGCTCCAGCGATCGGCCCGACGCTTGGCGGTGTGCAGACGGACTTGAACGGTTGGCGTTCAATTTTCCTCACGTTGACCATTATCGGCGTAATTTCGCTGCTTCTTGCCTATTTTGGATTGCATAATTTCGGTGAGAATGATAAAACCGCGAAGGCTGACTTTTTTTCCGTTGGACTGTCTATTTTCGGTTTCGGCGGGCTAATGTTCGGCTTTACGAATATTGAATCGTATTCGTTTGTAAATCCTATGGTTTGGTTGCCAATGGTGATTGGCGTTGTGGGAATTATTTGGTTTGTGCTTCGCCAGATTCATGGCGCGCGCAGGCAGATTGAAAATCCTGAAGCGCAGCCGCCACTGTTGAATTTGAGCGTGTTGAAGAATCGTAGTTTTACTGTTGGCACGATCACGGCCGCGCTCTCGTTCTTCGCGTTCAGTTCGATTATGGTGATCATGCCCCTGTACATTCAGGATTGCCGTGGCTATTCTGCTGCGATTAGCGGCCTGGTGATGCTTCCGGGTGCTTTGGGCCAGTGCATTTCGCAGTTTTTCGGTGGTAAGATACTTGACCGTTTCGGTGCACGCCCGGTGGCGTTGGTAGGCACGATTACCTTGTGTTTCGGCACAGTCATGATGAGTTTGATTTCCATGACCTCGTGGATTTGGTGGGTGTCGATTTGGCAGTTTGTGCGCCAGATCGGCATGGGTTTCGTGTTGATGCCGATCACCACATGGTCACTGAATTGTTTGGAACCGGAAGAGGTGAGCGCCGGATCCGCGGTGACGAATACGGTTCGTCAGATTGCGGGCGCGATTGGCGCTCCGGTGTTGGTGATTTTGATGGAGACGTTCACGTCTCTTCGTTGGACTGCGCTCGGTGGCAAAAAAGCCGTGTATGCGGCTGCCAACGTGTTCGGCATTCAGTGGGCGCTTCGTATCAGTGCGGCAATCTGCTTCGTGATGGTGCTAATGGTGTTCTTCGGCGTGCGCGGCCAGGGTGCCGGTTCCACGCATGAAACCGTGCAACGCGCCCTCAACCGTAGGCGTGCCGCCTGACCGTGCATGCTGCGACGGCTACTCCTTTTCGTTGGGCTTGTATTCCACCACGCTGAGGGCCACCACGCCCGCGCTGGTGTGCACGAACACATTGGCGCTCCCGCCTACGGCTTCTAAGCCTTCCACTAGGTGTGAGATTGGCTCGGAATCAAGCACCGGCAGTACTTGCGCTACACCGTCTGCGTCGGTGACGGTGAGTGTATTGTCCAAATATCCGGAGGCGAGCGTCTCGTCGATGGCGCTTTCGAATTCGGTCAGTTTGCTGATTTCCTCTTCGGCGGCCTTGTTTGCGGCCACTTCCACAGCTTGCGCCACTTCTTCTCGCATTGCTTCTTCGCTCATGACTACCTCTTTTTGTTAAGCGCCGTTTTGTAACCTATAGACTATCGGATGAACGTATCAGAACGATTCCAAATGCCGGAAAGTGTCCATATAGTGGCACTCTTGTGAAGGCATCATCCTAAATGCGTGCTTCAGATATCTGTGAGCGGCAATACCTCCGCTTTACCCCGTTATTGCTCCGTGGGCTGCATCGACTCCCCCTACTATTACACTGGGGGATTCGAAGTGCTTGCAAACAATTAGGGAGCGAAACGGAATATGAACGGCGCGTCTGATCAGCCTGAAGAATTCGACGTCCAGCCTGAGCAGGGGCGTCGGGAGGAATCGCAGTCCGGTTCCGACGCCAGCGCCGGCTCCAGCTCAGCCGCCCCGCATTCCCGCCGCGTGCGCCGCCGCATGAGCGCCGAGCATATTCGCCAAATCAAGCGCAAACGTCGCCGTCGCAAGATCCTAATCGGCGTGCTCGTGATAATCGCAGTCCTCGCCGTTTTCGCCGGCGCGTTCGTATGGTCGGCGTTACAGGCGAAAAACGAGTTGCAGCAGGCGGTGTCGAGTGCGCAAGGCTTGCAGCAGACAATCGTCGATTCCGACAAATCCAAGCGTGAGGAACAGGTCAACACGTTCTCCGATCACGTGAGCAAGGCTTACAAGCAGACGTCTTCGCCGCTCTGGCAATTGGCGTCGGTCGTACCGTATGCGGGCGATGATATTTCCGCCGTGCGTACCATGGTGGCCGCCATGGAGAATATTTCGTCGCAGGCATTGCCGCAATTATTGCAGGCGGCCGACAATATTGATCTGAATAATGTTCACGTGGAAAATGGCACGATTGAAATTTCCGGATTGGAAGCGTCTCAGCGGCCGCTCCAAATCGCGGACGATACGATCGACAAGGCCACGCGGGAAGTGAAAACCGTGAAAGCCGTGAAAACCCCGCATATCGCGCAGGTCGCGGACGCCCTGAAAACCGCGGAAACGTATTGCGAAAAACTTGACAGCGTGGTGCATTCCTTGAATTCCATCGTGCAGGTATTGCCAAGCATGTTGGGTACGGAAAGCCATGCGAATGATGCTCCGCGCAATTATTTGATTCTGGCGCAAACGAATGCGGAGGCGCGCCCGTCTGGCGGCCTTACGGGATCGCTCGGCCTGGTCACGGTGCAGGGTGGTCACGTGAGCTTGCAGCCGTTCGTTTCCGATTCGGAAATTCAGAATGCCGACGAGCCGGTTGTGGATTTGACTGCCGAGGAACGTTTGCTGTTCACCGACAAGCTTGGCAAGGATATTCGCGACGTGAATTTCACGCCTGATTTTCCGCGTACCGGCGAGATTGTGAGCGCCATGTGGAATCGCCAGTATGGCGTTGCGGTTGATGGTGTGATCGCTATTGATCCGCTGTTCCTGCAGAACATGCTGGCGGTGACCGGTGGCGTTGCCATGCCTGACGGTTCGACGTTGGATGGTGCGAATACTGCCCAAACGTTGCTGCATGACGTGTATGCGCGCATGGTTCCGCAGGAGACGGACGAGTATTTCGCGGTTGCCGCGCAGGCTGCGTTTGACCATATCATGCAGAATGCGGGCAATTTCAAATCGTATGTCAAGGCGCTTTCCACGTCTGTTGAGCAGGGACATGTGATGGTGTGGAGCGCGCATGAGGGTGAGCAGAATCTGATTGCCGATTCCGCGATTTCCGGCAAATTGATTACGGAAGGTGCAAAACCGCAGGTCGGCGTGTATATTTCCGACGAAACCGAGTCGAAAATGGACTGGTATTTGCATCGCGAAGTGACCACTGAATTCCAGAAGGTCGCGCGAAACGGCGCGAACCAGTATACGGTGCATATCAAGTTGCAGAACACCATGACGGCGGAGGAAGCGGCTTCCGAAGTGGAATATGTGACTGGTGGCGGAAATATCGTTCCGAAGGGCCAGATCAAGACGGCATTGTTCATTTACGCGCCTGCGAACGGTCGTTTGGTGGATTGGGAATTTCAGAATGCCGACGATTACAAGGGTGTGACTTTGCATAATGGCCTGACCGTGGGCGTGGGCGATGTGACCTTGCAGCCCGGCGAATCCTATGAGATCACCGTGCACGTGCAGTCCGCCCCGGATACGGATGAGCCGCTCACCCTCCGCCAGACCCCGCTGATTGAAGGCCGCTAGACAGTTCCGTAGTTCCGTAGGCAGCTTAAGCGGCCAAACAGGCGGCCGTAAAACGGCCAAATCGTCAAGCAAGAGGCTAGACAAGTCATCTTGCAACAGGGTGAGTATGCGGGTATATGCGGGTATATGCGTATGTAATCTCACGTTCGTGAAACGGACACCAACTTTTCATCCGTTCTTGCCACGCGTTTCGCGTTATCTGCTCAAAAGCAAGTGTTTCCAATAGTAATTTAACCGCAAAGGCGAGTTGGGGGTCTGCTTTTTTAACAGGGCTTATGATACTATCTCTTCATAGAGGGAACCCCCTTCTTTTCGGGGGAGGGCGATGTGGTTAGTAGAGGGAGAAAAGTCATGCAAAGCGGTTTCCGCCGCTCTGAGCAGGGTTCGGATCAAGTAGTGAGAACCCAGGAAATCCATATCGTTTCTTCTGACTCTCGTCGTCAGGATCAGAAGCAGGAGCGGCATCAGTCGCAAAACAACAGCCCTCAGTTTGAGCCGATGACGTTTTCGAACACGCCATTTTCCGTTGGTGAAGATGAGAGGCGCAAGGGCAGGCGGAGTCAGGTTGTGCCCGCATGGCGTTATTTTTTTGTCATTTGCCTGGTGATGGTCGATCTTGCGGTCATGCTGATTTCGCTGTCCATCAGTCTTTGGGCCAATGATGCCGCATATAATGCCATCAATGGGGCCATGCCGTTCTGGCTGTTCCTCATCTGCTTCAGTCTCATCTGGGTGTTGAGCCTCACTTTTGCTGGAACGTACCATCGTCATGTGATGGCGGAAGGCTACGAGTTGTATGCGAAAATCATCAACGCGTCGCTGCTCACCATCATCACTTACTGCTCGCTTGCTTTTATTTTCAATCTTTCCTTGCCGCGAACCGCGCTTATTGTCGCTCCGATCATTGCATTCTTCCTAGAAGTCATCGCCCGTTGGCAGATGCGTCAGTGGCAGCATCGCAGCCGTCAGAAGGGCGCCTGCAAGTATAAGACCGTGGTGATCGGCTCTTCCGACGGTATCAATCGTGCGTTGCGTACCATGCGGGACTACTCCAATTGGGGTTATTCGCCGATTGCCGTGTGTCCGATCGAAGTTGACGGTAATGAGAAAGACGCTTATGTGGTCACGCCGTTCGACCCTGATCCTTCCATTGAAGGTGCCGACAAACTGAAGGTGATCCCGTTCAATGCCGCTTTTCCGCGTACGTGCGAAAGCTTGGGTGCACAGGAAGTGTACGTTGCCGACGTGCTTTCCCGTGATTCCGAAATGCTGCATGGCATTTCGCTTGCGGTCGAATCCCTTGGCATGGAGCTTGCGTTGGCCGTGTCTCTGGCAGATGTGAGCGGTCACCGACTGTACTTGCGTAATACCGTCGAACAGCCTGTATTGCTGGCAAGTTTGCCGCAGTATACGAATACGACGTACGTGATTAAACGCCTGCTGGATATCGTTGGTTCGGCTTTCGCGCTGCTGATTTCCTCGCCGCTGATGTTGGGTACGGCGATCGCCATCAAGCTTGATGACGGTGGTCCGATTTTCTTCTCGCAGAAGCGTATCGGTTTGCATGGCAAGCCGTTTACCATGTATAAATTCCGTTCCATGGTTACCAATGCGGAAGAATTGAAGAAGAAACTTGCCGAAGAAAATGGACAGACCGATCGTTTCATCTTCAAAATGAAGGATGATCCGAGAATTACGAAGGTTGGTCGTTTTATTCGTAAGACTTCGTTGGATGAATTCCCACAGTTCTTCAACGTTTTGAAGGGCGATATGTCTTTGGTTGGTCCTCGCCCGGCTTTACCGGAAGAGGTTGCCCGCTATGGTTCCCTTTATTCCGCGCGACTGCTGGTTAAGCCTGGTATTACCGGTCCGTGGCAGGTTTCTGGCCGTTCGGATCTTTCGCAGGAACAGAGCGAATATCTGGACGTTTCCTATATCGAAAATTGGTCCATTGCAGGCGATCTTGCGATTCTCGCAAAAACCGTGCTCGTGGTCTTCCGCGGCACCGGATCTTACTAAATTCCGCAGTACTTTTCGCACGAATCGTCGTGCAAATCAGAGCGCTCCCTCCCGGAGCGCTCTTTTTGTATTTCCTGACTTGTGCAGGCGGGGGATGTGTTTTTGTGTGGTGGAGTTTGTTTGGTTGCGACCGCGCTGTTTTTAGCCATGGCTTCGCTTGTTTGGATTCAGCCTCACTTGTTTCTTGATGGGAAACAATTATTTGTCATACATATATTTTTGCAGTTTATATGATGGATTTATTTTTATGGGGAATATTGTAATACTCATGTGAAACAGATTCAACTTATGTGATGAAGTCCACTATAACTAAAGATTGTCTTTTGATATATCTCATATAAGATTTGGATTTTCAAAATAGGTAATTTGCTTTCCTTTGCGCATTGTGAGATAATTAATGCAACATGGTGCCATGATTTCTGTAACGTCATCCCTCACAGCTGAGGGTGGTCCCACGCACTTCGGTGCGGATTGAAATATGCAATAGAACCTATAAAAGGAAATAATCATGCGTAGTCATGAGAAGCGGGTGAATGTGTGCCCGCGAACGCAAGGCAAGTATTTGGTTTCGGTGGTGCTGACCGCTGTTTTCGCGATCGCGTCGCTGTTTGGAACGCTGCTGTTCTTTGCAGATGCGGTTGCCGATGCTGCCGAATCTCAGGCGGTCGCGCAAGTGGGCAACGCAACCTACGCGCGCGTGCAGGAGGCGATCGGCCGAACAACGTTGAAGAACACGACGGTCACATTGCTAGCCGACGTGACGGAAAGCGTTACGATTACGCCGCCGAAAGGCGTACGAAACGTAACGTTTGACCTGAACGGGCATGTGCTGCAAGCCACTGAATCCGGTGGAGCTGCTGGGTTTGCTGCGATCACTGTGCCTGCGAACATGCAGCTCACCATTGTCGGCCCGGGAACGGTTGCTGGCGGAACACAGCCTGCAGTCGATTGCCGTGGCACATTGCGCGTGGAAAGTGGCACGTTCACTTCAGACACGACACTGATGCGCTTTGCCGAAACGGATGAGACTTCCGCGCAAGGCAGTTTTTCGGGCGGAACGTTCACTGCGCCGACGCTATTCAACCTGCTGGATGACGCTAAAAATCTTGGCTATGTGACCGTTCGCGGTGGCGAATACCGGGGCATGATCCCAGCTGGACTGAACACGCTCGCCTTGTTGAGTGGCTCGTTCTCCGACTTGTCGAATCTTGCGCCGTACTTGGCTGACTCGCTTGGGCTGATTCCAGGCGGCACTAGCGGTGATGGTACGGGTGACGGAATGTTCCATGTCGGCGATCTGGCGATCTCCAGTAAGCAGACTTCGGTGGAATTGGATCCGGCGAGCGGCCTTCAGCAGCTGAGTGCTGACGACCTACTGACCTTGACAGGAACGCAGCTGAACGGCATCGCCGACTACCGTCTTGTGGTGGATAGTGACCAGTTGCAGGCATTGAACGATCAGATCGATCGCGCAATGCAGGCGGTTGGGAAGAGGAAAGCCTTCGAAGCCGTGAGCCAGAACATCACCATCACTGCCATGCGCAATGGTGCGGATGATGTTATAGATGCAAACTCGAGTAGGGGAGCGAGCCCACAGTTGCGCACCTCCGACCATGATGGCATAAGCGCCCAAGTGACGGTAACCATCAAAGCTGTCGCCGAGCCAGAAGAACCAGAAGAACCTGGCAAACCCGGCGATTCAGAGAAGCCGGAGAAGCCGGAAATGCCTCGCTCCGGATCCGCAGTGCAAGCGCTCTCCATCATCTCACTGCTACTGGTGATCGCTTCCGCAATTTGCGTATATGCAACGGCCCGTCTGCGGTCGTCGCGTCTGCACAACTAGTATTTTCCGCCCTTTTCTTGAGCTGTGCAGACGGGAAATCCGACTTGTGTAGACGCAAAACTGCAAGCAATGCAGACGTAAAACCGCACTTCCGATCATCGAATCCAAATTTCTTCAAATCCAACGGTTGGAAGTGCGGGTTTAGTTTCAGATTTTATGGAATCCGGATCAGCCTTCGTTGGCGGCTGCGTATTCGGTGGCCCAGCCGTCTACGTATGCGGTTTTCACTGCATCCCAGCTGCCGGTTCCCTGTGCGTATTCCAGCGGAGCCGATCCAAGATCATTCTTCCACTGCTCGGACGGAATCATGGTATACGTCCACGGAACGGTGTCCTTGCCAGCCTTGAGGGACTTGCTGTAGGCGTCGATCAACGGGTTTTCTGTCTTCACGTCGGAGAAGGTCTTGAATGGTGTGGAGAAGCCCATTTCGCTGGCCAGTGCATTCTGCCGTCATCGGAAGTGATCATCCACTCGAGAAAATCCTTCGTGGCCTGCTTGTCAAGGTCGGACGCCTTGGAGTTGATGCACCAATAGTTTTCGGAACCGGTGGTCAATCCCTGGTTTTCCTCGCCGTCTCCGCCAACATAGATCGGCAACATACCGACGTTGTCGGATTCGACGCCAGCATTGGAAAGGTCGGTCCATGCCCAGGTGCCGTTCTGGTAGAAGACCGCGTCGCCGAAGGCGAATTCGGAGTTGGCGTCATCGCCTGTCTTGGAGCTCAGCTGAGTCGGTTCGACGGTGGAGTCAGTGATATACAGGTCGAAAATATCTTTGAAGTTCTGCAGCGTGGACCCGGTAATCGTTGCCGGCTGTTCGGTGATGCCATCCGCCTTGAATTCGTAGTAAAGCGGCACGCCCGCAAGCTGGCTCTTGAATCTCCAGTCGGAAGACGAGTCGAATCCGGCGGAAGTGAACGTTCCCTTGACGCCGAGATCATCCTTGTGTTTCTGAATGCCGTCGGCCACGGTCTTCAAAGCTTTGAACGAGTTGGTATCGTCAACGGACTTAATGGAGGAATCTGAAAGCTCGAAGTATTTGTTCAACAGTTCCTTGTTGTAGATGATGCCATACGATTCGAGCACGTAGGGAACGCCCACAATCTCGTCTCCGTCGGTGAGGGCTACGCTGGAGTCTTCGAGCTGCTTGTACACGGCGGTGTCGGACATATCGTCACAGTAATCCTTCCAGCGGGCGTAACCGACCGGGCCGTTGACTTGGAACAGGGTTGGCGCCTGGTCTTTGGCCATTTCAGACTTCAGCGTCTGCTCATATGTGCCGGATGCTGCGGTTTCGATGGTCACTTGTACGCCGGTTTCCTTGGTGTAGGTTTCGGCGATGGCCTTCCACTGGTCGGCCGCTTCCGGCTTGAAGTTCAGGTAATACACTTTTCCTTTGGATTCGTCTACACTATTTGACGATCCGCAGACCGCGAGCGTGGTCACTCCCATGGAAAGCGCCGCTGCGACCGCAAGCGCCTTGGTGATGGTTCTGTTCATGGTTATTTCCTTTCTTTAGCTGAAACTCCACTTTGGGTTTCAGCATTGTTTTTTGGTGTTTTAGCCCTTTACTGCGCCGGCTGTGACGCCAGCGATGATGTGCTTTTGGCAGAGCAGATAGAAGATGATGATCGGCACGATGGCGAGCACGAGGCAAGCCATCATGGCACCCATGTCAACCGAACCGTAACCGCCTTTCAGGTATTGCACGGCGATTGAAATGGTCTTGTATTTGCGCAAGTCGAGCGTTAGATATGGCAGGAGGAAGTCGTTCCAAATCCACATGGCTGCAGAATCGCCACGGAGACGATGGACGGTTTCATCATGGGCATGACGATGGTGAAGAATGTTCGAGTCACGGAAGCGCCGTCGATCATGGCCGCTTCTTCAATCTCAGACGGAATGCCTTTGATCACGCCGGTGAACATGAATACCGAAAGGCCGGCACCGAATCTGAGGTAAAGCACCCACATGCCCCAGGGCGTGTTCAGCTTAAGAGAGTTGGCGATCTTCGAAAGCGGGAACATGATCATCTGGAACGGAATAATCATGTTCAACAGGAACAGGGTATAGAGAGTCTTTGCAGTCCGATTATTCACTCGCACGATCCACCATGCGCACATTGACGTGCAGATGAGGATCAGAGCAACCGCTCCAACGGTGATGAACAGAGTCCATCCGAAGCTCGCTATGAAGTTAGTACGTTCGATACCGCGTGTATAGTTTTCGATTCCGACAAAGGATTTGCCGGAAGGAATCAAAAATGGATTTCGTGAAATATACGCTTTTTGTTTGAATGAATTGATGAGGACTAAAACGACTGGGAAAATCCAGACCAGCGATATCAGAGAGAAGAACACCGTCCAGAACGGAGCGTGTTTCATGCGAGTATCGTCCGTTTTCATGCGGAGACCTCCTTGGAAGTGGTGAGCTTGTTCTGTATCAGGGTCACGGCCGCAACAATCAGGAAGAAGATGACCGCCTTGGCCTGGCCGACGCCCTCATAGCCGGTGCTCCCGTAGAAAGTGGTGTAAATATTCAGTGCGAGCATTTCCGACGCGCGTGAAGGAGCGCCGTTGGTGAGTGCAAGATTCTGGTCGAACAGTTTGAAACCATTGGTGACGGTCAGGAAAGTGCACACGGTGATGGAAGGCATCATCAGCGGAATGGTCACATGGAATAGTGTTTGACGTGGATTGGCGCCATCCACTTGTGCGGCTTCCATAACATCGCTGGGCAATGATCGCAATCCGGCGATATAGATGATCATCATGTAGCCGATCTGCTGCCAGCATAGCAGTATTACAAGTCCCCAGAAGCCGTATGTTCCGGAATAGGTGATTGACTTGCTCCAATGAGCCAGGACTCCGTTGAGCAGAAGCTGCCAAATATAGCCTAGAATGATGCCGCCGATGAGGTTCGGCATGAAGAAAATGGATCGGAATACGTTCGCTCCGCGGAACGCTTTGGTAAGCATGTAAGCCACTGCGAATGAAGCTACGTTGATGATGATGGTTGTGACTATGGTGAATGCGACGGTGAACCATAAGGAGTGCAGGAAGGTTCCGTCTTCGAATATTTTTGTGTAATTCTTGAAACCTACGAATTTGGCGTCAGACACCGTGGCGAATTCGCAGAAGCTCAAATAAACGCCGATGGCAAATGGTGCCAAAACCCGACGATAAAAGCCGCAAGAGTGGGAAGCGTGAGCAATGCCCACCATTTGCGAATGTTTTTTCCGACCATGGATACCATGCCGTACCCCTTTCTTAAAAAACGAGTGGCCGAGAATATCGATAAGGAGTTGTTGAAAAGCATGGTTTGTGCGATACGTTACGCGATATGTATCGCACAAACCATGATGTGGAAAGGAAGGAAGAAAGTTCCGTTTTATTGAAAGCGGCAAAAGCTAGATGGCGCTCGCGAGAGCGTGATCGTTGCCATTCTTGGCAAATACTGGAATGACATCCAGCGGAGCGTCCACCGTGACTGAGGTGCCTCCGGTATAAGAAGCGCCTGTATGCAGGTCGGTCCAAGATGTCGAAGCGTCACCTGGCAAATATACGGTTCGATTGCGCGCGGAATACTCGACGACCGGAGCAACGAGCAAATCCGGGCCAAACATATACTCGTCAGAGATGCTATGCGTCTTCGCATCTTCAGGGAACTCATAGAAGAGTCCTCGAATCAAAGGCTGCCCATCTTGATGAGCCGAATCGAACAGCTCTCGCGTATATGGGCGCATGCGCTCGCGAATATTGATGTATTTCACCAGCACTTGTTGGATGGCGGTGCCGTAGCTCCAAGGTTCGTTGTCAACTCCGGAGGGGTCGCGAAGGGAACCGTCTGCTGCGGTGATGGTTTCATCCATTGATCCGTCTGGTTGAATACCCAGACGATAGCCATGATTGCGCATGACGGGGGAGAAGCAGGAGAACTGGCACCAACGTACCAACAGTTCCTTGAACTTCGGATCGTTGACGTCGCCTAGTACGAAGCCTCCCATGTCGGTGGTGAACCAGGGGATGCCGGCCATGCCCATGTGGATGCCGCAGGTGATCTGTGCCTTAAGGTCTTCGAATGTGGACTGAACGTCGCCGCTCCACACCAAGGAACCGTATTTTTGGGATCCCACCCATGCGCATCGCGTGAGATTGACGATGTTTCCTTCGCGGCCCATGGCCAGTTGGCCTTCGTAGAATCCGCGGTTGTATTCTCTTGGGTAGATGTTGCCGGTGGCGATGTTCGGGCCGGAATAGTACCGGTAATTGCCGAAATCGTAAGTACCGTATTCGGGTTCCGCTTCGTCCAGCCAGAACGCGTCCACTCCCAGATCGGCGTAGTTGTTCTTGCATTTGTTCCAAACGAATGCTTGCGCTTCGGGATTGGTGGCGTCGTAGAATTGGTTCGGTTCCTGATACATGTTGGCTATATCGATGCCGTGTTCGGCTGAAACCAGCAGACCGTTTTCAAGCATGTGCTCGTAGTTTTCCGAACGCAGTGAGATTTGAGGCCATACGGATACCATGACTTTGATTCCCATGCTGTGCAGTTCCTCGCACATGGCTTTGGGATTCGGCCAGAATTCTTCTTCGAAACGGAAGTCGCCCATATGCGGCCAGTGGAAGAAGTCGATGACCAGCACGTCGATGGGTATGTTTCGGCGCTTGAATTCCCTGGCTACTTCCAGAACCTGGTTTTGGTTCCAGTAGCGGAGTTTGCACTGCCAGAATCCCAATCCCCATTCCGGCATTTTCGGTGCGTGCCCTGTGGCGTCGGCGTAGTGGCGTTCGATTTCGGCTGGCTCATTTCCCGCGGTCACCCAGTAGTCAAGCTGCCGTGAGGATTCAGCGACCCACCGCGTGCGGTTTTTGCTGAATTCGGCGGTGCCGATGGCGGGGCTGTTCCAGAGGAATCCGTAGCCGGCTGACGATACTACGAAGGGGATTGATGCTTGGGAATTGCGGTGCGCAAGTTCGAAGGAGCATCCTTTGAGATCCATGTAGGATTGCTGGTATTCGCCCATACCGTAAAGATGCTCATTTTCGGGGGATAGGAATGTCGCTTCGATCCGTTGATTGCCGCCGTCCGTTGGGCTGAACTTGCGTGCGCGCAGTCTCAGGGCGCCGCGCTGCGGCACTTCCTGGAAGAGTTCGGTTCCGTCTGCTTTGCTGAAAGACAGTTCGCAGAGGCTTTCGGTATGGCCTGCTCCTGCGTTGCCTTCTTTGAACGCGTGTGCGGTGACGGTTATGTTGCCGTTGGTGAGCGTTGCCAAGCTTTGGTCTTCGCTGATTTCGACGCGGACTGCTTGGTCGGGTTCATGATGTTCGCCCAGTAGTCCCCAGTTTTGTTCGGAGATCGGCATTTTCTTTGAGGATCGGATTCTGACGCTATCCGTTCCCCACGGTTCGATGCGGAGTGTTTCGCCTTCTCCTCGCCATTCGAGGATTGAGCCTTCGGATGTAAATGTCACTGGTTGCCTCCTAACGTATATGTGGTCTTGACTTCTCTGTCTTTGGTTCACAATTTTGATGAACCGGTTCACACTGATAATATAATGCATTGTGATGACTATGTCAAACCATTTGGTGAACCGGTTCTACGTCAGAGTGTCGTTAACGATAACGGTAAAATAAAAGCTTGGTTAGAGTTTAATCAGGCTCTTTACCGAATGCTGCCTGATCAAAGGCTGGCTGACAAGTCTGGTTACGGAAGGCGCATTCGGATTATCGATGCGCCGAACAAGCGTATCGACTGCCTCTTGGGCCACGGCGGGAAGGTTGATGTCGATGGCTGTGTAGGGAATGCGCATCTGCTCGCGGAGCACGTCGGGAACGACTACTGCCACTGACAGATCTTCCGGTACCTGCATGCCGAGTTCTGTGAAAGTCTGCGGAGCGGGAATGACCGCATTGTCATCGTCGATGATCAGGCCAGTTATATTCGGAAATCGATTCAAGGTTGAACGAAGCCGTTCGGATGGAGCAAGATCCCAATCCTCCGGGGGAGTTACGTGCAAGGTGATTCCTTTGTCGGAAGCCTCGCGAACCACGCTTTGCCGGAACCGGACGGCAAAGTTTGAGCCGCCGTTTTCGGTGCCTTCAGGGGTGTGGAGCAATGCTATTTCCTGATGATGCTGTTCTGCGAACAAGTCGATGAGCTCATGGGCGGCACGTTCAAAATCCGTATCGACCTCATCGAGACCCATTGGATTTTCTGGAATGCCGAGGAGTACGGTCGGAACCTCGGATTCCACTGCCACGGGGATACGAGGGTCGGCTCGGTCGATATCCATGAGAATCAGCCCATCGACCTTGCGGGAATTGGCTATATCTCTGATGCCCTGCATACCATTATGGTGACTGAGCAAAAGCAGGTCATACCCTTGTTTTCGCGCGAAATCCGTTAGCTCGCACAGGTATGCGCCACGTGTCAAAGACACTTTCATGTTGTCGTCGGCATTCACTTGCAGACCGATGGTCATGGTTTTCGATGTGGACAAGGCCCGTGCCGTATGGTTTACCGTGTAGCCAAGTTTGCGCATGGCTTGACGGACACGGTCGGCTGTGTCTTTCGATATGCGTGGATTGTTGGAAATCACGTACGACACCGTCGTCTTGGAAACTCCAGCTTCATGAGCTACATCAGTAATCGTCACCACAATTCCCACTATAGCGGGTCGGCGGAGGTATCGCTAGAAAGTCCTCCCATGGGTGCGTTTTATTAGCGGCGAGGCCAAAGTGCGATTCATCCTGCGTCATGAGCGTCCAGTTTTGCTTGGAATTCTGTCCATCGTTGGAGTCTCTCGTTGTCATTGATGAGTTGGCTTATTTGGATGCATAATGTTGCCAGGTCTCGTCTGACGTCTGTGGTGTCATGCAGGTGGCATTCTTGGCCGTTAATTTGCCAAATCAAAGCACTGTAGATTGTTCTGCTGTCTTTCGACGTGTTGTACAAGTGGCGTAGGTAGTTGTCTGCAGTGCGTAGGGCGGATTCGAAATCGTGTTGCAGGTACTGGCAACAGCACAAGTTGTATGTGGAAACTGTTATTTGTTGTGAGAATGAGATTTCTCGTGCAGGTCCTCTATTCTGAGACGCTTGCGTATGACCGGTTTGCTCCGTTCGTCTTGTGCGCTATCGTTGTGGAGGTCTTGCCATTCCTTCTTAGGTGATGGATGGAAGCTGATCTTGGGTATTGGCGGTCATGCTTTTCTTTCCTGATTCCGTTCTATGACTGACGAGCGTAAAATCATCGATGATGTGTCGTCTTCGCTTTTTAGCCTCAGAAGTCGTTTGCGGTCTGCGGTCCTGTTGCCGATCGCAGGCAACTTTGCAACTCGGTCTTTCCGGATGGATAGAATCCCCTATGAGGGGGATATTGGAAAGAGACAAGAGAATAAAGAAAACGAAGGAGAGACGATTATAGTCTCAGAGACCACGGCTTCCCATAAGGCTAGCCCGTCGGCCCGAATTTTAAATAGGGGGTAATTCCAGTATAGAACTGCTGCGCATCGTCGCAATGTTCATGATCCTTTCCCACCATTTCGTCGTCCGCAACGGCTATGACGTCAAGAATCTTCCGCTGGGGCCTGAGAGGATCTTCTTCCAGCTCGTCATGCAAGGCGATGGTAAAAAGTGGGCGTCGTCATCTTCTTCACCATCTCCGCGTGGTTCTTCCTCGACAAGGAACAGACCATCAAATCGAACCTCAAACGCATATGGATTCTGGAATGCGAAGTGCTGTTCTGGAGCCTTGCGCTCATGGCATTCTTTCTGGTTTTCGACCGTGCTGACTTCGGTATGAAAACGATCGTTCGCAGCGTCGCGCCGACCATTATGGGAATGTGGCGGTATGTTACCGCATACGCCACCTTCCTCGCCCTGCTGCCGTTTCTTTCCAAGGGGCTACGCGCGCTCGGCGAACATATGCATTACGCGCTTGCCATAACGGTGCTGGCGATCTGGGGACTGACAAGCTTCATTCCCGGAACTTTTGGAGTGAACGATAGCGTGTTCGGCTTCATCTACCTATTCATCCTCATCTCCGCTTACAAGTGGTACATGAAGCCGTTCACGCTCAAACAGACTTGGCTGATGACCGGAACCGGACTGGGATTCTTCCTCTTGTACACATGCGCTTCCGTTATGTTATCGTTGTTCGGAATCGATAAGGGTATTTTCATCACCAGATCGTTCAAGCTGCCCGTCATCATGGTGGGCTTCGACATGTTTCTACTGTTCGACCGGCTTTCCTTCCGCAGCCGGATCATCAACCGTATAGCCCGGTCCGCATTCGCGGTTTACCTGATCACCGATTATCCCGCCACGAGAACATTGCTTTGGAAGCACCTGTTCGTGCTGGAGAACCTTTATCAGCAGCCTTTCGCCATTCTGCAAATCCTCGGCATCCTGTTGACGATCTATTTTGCCTGCACTCTGATTGACTTCATGCGTCAAGGACTGTTTGCGGTGACCGTAAACCGCAACCGTGGCCGCCGGTTCGAACTGGTTTGGGACGGAATCGAAAAGCAAATCAAACATCTGCAGGAAGAGTGAACACTTAGCTGAGCTTGCTAGTGGTGTCAGTGCGGCAAATCATCTGTCACATTGACACCACCATTGCGGATGAATGCAATCAACGGGCAAAGCGAAATCGAGATGCCGACTTCTTACAGGCATTACAAAAACAAAGCGACGTTCCAGCGCAACTATGATGCCAACCGCAAATGTTTTCCCATCATGCCCTTGCCTCGCCTTGCGAAGCCAGATTGTGACGGGAACTGCCGATCAACATGGGAGCAAACCTGTCCATAATGAGATGAACAGCAACGCAGATAGCTACAGTGACAACAGTCACCAGCATCGCATATACAAGATTCGCTCGCAATGCATCTGTATTCATCCCGAGAATTTTCGCCATAACAAAAATCAGCACTCGTTTCACCGGTTCATGCACGCACATGATGGTAAGCGACGCCCTGCCAAGGAACTGCAGCAACCGGCAGTCGATAGCAACGCAAAGCATGAGCGACGATATAAAACCAAGCAATGCTGCACATAGCATCCAAAATGGATTGCTGGTACTTGCGTCATTGAGGTTGACGCTTAGTCCGGTCAACTCATCGAATACCCACAGCAGGCCAAGTCCTGCCATACCGATGGCAGCATAGACAACATGCAACGATGCCTTCGGCTTGGATTTCTGCATGTATGGTATGAGAAAACGACTCAACAAGTAGCCAATGCAATAGAACAGCGTGGAGAAAGGCAAGATATCAAGAGCCCAAGGAAGGCGGAGCCGATCAATCGGCAGATCAAAGGAATGCATGACCATGATTGAGAAAAAGCTGACCGTGGCAAGCGTCGCGGCAACAGCCCAATCATACCGGATCGCTCTCTTTGATTTGACGAAGGTAAAGATCCCAAGGAACAACATCTCCGTGACAAACAGACAGGGCAGAAACCAAAGCACAGCATCTCCGTGACAAACAGACAGGGCAGAAACCAAAGCACAGCATTCTGCGGATAATTACCGGTTCCGGCACGGGCGAGAAAAATGTTCGTCAACGCATTCGTGACGGAACCACTGACACCTCCTCTAAGGCGTCGTTCGATGAGGGCCCAGTACGCGAAAGTCACTATTCCGAAGAACAGATACGGTATGAGAAGTCTTGCAGCCTTCTTCTTAAACGAGTCGAGGAATTGTCTTTCGTGGAACAACATGCCTGAGATGATGAAGAACAATGGCATGTGGAATGAAAAAATCCACGACACCAGACCGACAGACCGTGATGCGTGTCCCAAAACAACTAGTAGTATGCCGAAGCCTCGTAGCGAATCGAGTGCAGTCAGTCTAGAGTTTCTCGCCATGACATGTTTCTTTATAGGGCCACTGCGCGAGCAAAACCATATAATACGCGATTTGCTTCGATCTGATTCATACGTCATGAGTACTCATTCCTGATAGTTCGAATTACTTGGAAACAGAAATCGAAAGGCATCGTCGCGACGTTTCTCCATCACGATTAAGAGCAGCAGCTGCAAACAGAGCCACATTCATGATATTAGGTGGATAGTTAAAGGATTGATCCACGCAAAAAGCACAGAAAACGCAGAGTATTCCGATTGCGACAGTGTGGCTTTTGCGACGTTGCCAGCATTGCCAGACAATGTATAGTAGTCCGCCATAAAAAGCGATTGTCGAGACGAAACCAAACATGAAGAAGAATTTCGGTAATCCCTCACCGCCTACGTTAGTATGAGGATTTTGCCCAAATAATATTTGCCTAAGAAGGTGCCAGCCATTCATTTGTGAAATAACTTCAAAACTCTGTGACCATTGTTCAGTTCTACCGCTACCGGTTGGGTCAGCCATCGTTTGATTGACAAGCCGATCAAAAAAATGGCTAACGATAGTTTGTTGAGCATACAAGAAGACGACTCCAACTGCTAATAGAACGCTTCCGATGCTCAGTGTTATACCTCGTTTGCGTGGAGGCACCTGTTTGATGAATTGCGCAAGGAGGATGACTAGAAACAGGAAAAATGGAATTTGGATGGATCGTGAGCCACTAAGCATGAGTCCAACCAGACCAAGAGCGAGTGCCAAATATCGCGTGAATTTCCAGAAGCGTGAAGATTGGGATCTTGTTAATAGAAAAGAAATACCTAAAGCATCAAAAATACCTAGTGAATTACCGTTCTGATAAGTTGAAATGATTTTCTCGGTTGTACCATCGGCTTTAAATCCAATTGGTTTGTCGCTGATGTTTTGTCCCAGTGTATAGGTTAATCCTGCGACTGAAGTATTTTCAATGCCTGCGAAGTACTGGATCAATCCATAAGCATTGACGATGATCATGGAACAAATAATGATTCGAGAAAAACGCTCTGGCGGAATTCTTGTTGCAGAGATCCCAACCAAAGGTGATCCTACAACAATGAGCATTTGTGAAAGAGTGAATGCACTCACTCCTTGAGCTAGAGCCATCAGCATGGATAGCACGCCAAATATGAACAGCGTTCCATAGGCTATTGTTAGTCCTCGGAATCGTTGCATCATCAGTAAAGTCTGGTTTGGATGACGAAGAATTACATACGCAGTAAGTAGCAAATTCAGCGTCAATGGCAATCCGGCAACTTGCGCTCCAGCTTTGGGCAATGCCGTAGTAATGAAAACATAGAGTGTGTCCAAAGGAAAGACTCCTAGTATATTTGACGAGATTTGACGGAATGAAAAAGGCGCTTTGGCGTAACGAAACCATGCTTTAACGGAAAGCCTGGGTTTTCATCGAAGAGAAAGCTTTGCGACAGTGGCTGGACTGATAAATGTAAGAAGCGCGATGAGTTTTCTTTTGATTGATATATCAGAGCTAAGCATAGGCAAGGCAAGACGTCTTCTATAACGAATACACGTATGTAGAAGATTACGGTATGAGCGTTCTTGATGGGTGGCGATAATTTGTCGCAGACAATAGCCGTAGGTGCTCCACAAGCGCCAGTCGTAAGCTTTACGAACCTTTGGGTCGGAAAGATCGAGGTGTTCGTAGATATACTGCATAGTGGTAATAGCTCCAATACCTTGTCGTTCAACGTCAGGCTTGGTCGTAGCGCTGGTGGCATTATCGGTACGATAGTGATAAACCTTCCTCCGGCCGACGGTTATGCGGCTAGCTTTGCTCGCTGCGAAAGTAATGAATTGCAATCCCTCTCCGGCATGAAAGTCGGTAATGAACTCGAGATTGTTGGATACAAGGAAACCGCGGTTGTACAGTTTATTCCACGCCCCAAGCTCGATTGTTGGGTAGAAGAAAAGCTCCATTGCCTCCTGTGGACCAATAGTGGATATTATGTCCTGCGCTTCCTGACAGGTATCGGTACCAGTGAAGCAGTTTCTTGAAGCGACAATATCAGCATTCGCTGTGGACTGAAGTGCCATCATATACTCGACAAAATCAGGCTCGATCCAATCGTCGCCATCTACAAAACAGACGTACTTTCCTTTGGAAATGTGTAGACCAGCATTTCTGCTCGCCGAGACGCCAGAATTAGTCTTGTGCAGCACGTGAACACGATCATCCTTATGCTCCCACGTGTCGCAAATGGTGGGAGACCTATCTGGCGAACCATCATCGACAAGGATTATCTCGATATTGTGATATGTCTGTTGTATCAACGAAGTAACGCATTGGTTGAGATACTTCTCCACATTGTATATCGGTACAATGATGGAGACTAACGGCTCAGTTATGACGTTTATCTTCTTCATTAGTGTAATTCCTGAAGTAGGTTAGCGACGTTTACTTGAAGGAAGTTAAGTGAACAGCTCTTCGCTTTGGTGAGCAGTTGATTAGGCTCGCTGTAGTCGATGTGGTTGCTTAGCAGGTCGCCACTGGTAACATGTCTGTCTTTTAGTGCCAGCGAATTCAGCAGGTCAAGCATGCGTGAGTTTGTGGTCTGCTTAACTGTAAAGAAGTGGAATGGTTTGTTGTACACAATAGAGAACACAGTGCCATGGAATGAATTTGTCACCACGGCTTTCGCATTGCGAATAAGGTTCACAAAAGTGTTAGGGGAAGCATTCCAGAAATAACGGTCCTGATCAAGTGTGTAATCTTCGATGGCAGTACCGATGGTATAGACTTTCACGCCTAGCTTCTTGGCAAGCCGACGTGCATAAGCGTATACATCTTTCTGGCGGTTATAGCCATACACCAGTACGTAATCTTCAGTAGGAGTGAAATCGCTGGCATCGGCGATTACGTTCCAATCATCCTTCTCAAGCAGAAATACTGGGTCAATGACGGATTGAACATTACTAATGCCGAGATCTTCAAGCATGGGCGCCGACGACGGTTCGCGCACAGACACGGCATCGAAATCGGAAATCAGTCTACGATAACGATCCTTCTGATCGTCAGGAATTTCAGGCATGGCAATGCTGGCAGCATACGCTACTTTGCGAGCGTCCGCAGGCGCAAATGACAGGAAGAACGCATCATCTTTACCATTAAGCTTGTTCTTACAGTTCCAAATTTGGTCGCTGCCACAAATATAGACGTCGGACTGGGGGATGTCAGCCTCAATCTCGGCAAGCGTACGGTAAGTTTTGGCGCTCATAGGTATGTAGTCCTCAAGGAATTTGCCGAACACTTTGCGCCCCTTGACCAAATCAGGGAAGCGTACGATGGCGCGAAGCATGCGAATAGGCAGCGGCCGCGTAGACGTGTAGTAGTATTTGGGGTTGTAATCCAGCACCTTGGCGTCCACACCCATCTTGCGTAGAGCGGTGTTCAAGCCGTAAGTTTGCAGAACAGCGCCATAATTAGTTGGTCTGCTGCAGGTAATGGTGTAAGAGGTTACAGACATGCTTATTCCATCCTTTGCGTCAAAAACAGATTTATCGTGTTAGATTTTTGAATTTCATGAATGCGCTGAATCTCACGATGAAGGTCGTGATGTTGGTGCTGGAGAACACCACGCATACCGTCAGCGGTGTGATGTTCCCGGTCAGCCACAGAACCGCGCAGGCCGTAAGATTCACGATTGCGCTGACCATGATCGCCGCGTTCGCCCAAGTCGCCTTCCCGATCGGCGAGAGCGCTGGATAGCCGAACATGAAACTGAAATATCCGAAGAACACGCCGACCATCAGTATCCGCAGGAACTCGCCAGCGCTGGCGTACTGTCCGCCGAGGATCAGCACGCACAACGGCGTTGCCAGCACTTCCACCAGCCCGCACGCGAGGAACCAAAGGATGCCGCCCCGCAACACTATGCGGTAGAACAGCCTGTAGTCCTTCTTGTTGACCATCGACGGGTAGAGTGCGTCGCCGAGCGGCGGAATCATCTGCTCTCCGGCGGACGACAGCTTGGTCGCGCCGGAGTACAGGCCCATCTCCACGGATTCGGGGCTGTAGCGCATGCCAAGGAAGATGGATCCCAATGATCCGTTGATGCTCACGGATATGCGGGACATGAAGAACCAGAAGCTGTCTTTCAACGCTTCCAGCATTTCCCTCATGGTGGTGCTGGTCGCCTTCAAACCATCGCGTTTGAGCAGGGAGAACGCCCACAGGAGCGCGATGGTATCGAATACGATCATCGAGACGGGATATATGATCAGGGTGTCGTCGCCCTTCATGAACAACAGCGTCGCCACCAAGATTCCGGATTTCGCGGACACCGCGCGGATGGTAATGTCCTTCATGCGTTCGATGCCCCTGAAGTAGGCGTCCGGAAGCAGTGCTTTGGCAATCGAGTCCACGAAGAACAGCAGGATGATTGCGAAATGGCCGCGGAGCATGTTCACGAACATCGCGCATGCCAGGAACACGACCGACGCGCCGCACGCCAGCAACAGCTTGGTGTACGTCATCGTCGAGATGGTTCGGGACATTTTTGTCTTGTCGTCGCGATGCACGGAGATGGTCGCGGTGGTCGATAGCTGGAAACCGTACTCCACCACCATCTGGAACACCAGGCAGAACGACGTCGCGAATCCGATCACGCCGAACTTCTCCACGCTGAGCACGCGTGACAGGTACGGCAGGAGCAATAGTCCGATCAGATAGTTTGAAAACGTGAGCGCGTATAGGAATAACGCATTCTTAAAAATACGGGCTTGCGTTTTATTCTGTGTCATTCTCAAATCTCACTCCTCTCTTAAACCTGCAACCATAAAATACCTTGGTAAGACAGACGATAACTTTTTAAAAACATTGTTTTTATTTACCTTTACATATATAAAATAAACAGTGCTTATGTAATGCAAAAAGGAACATAGCTGAATGCGAACCTCAATATCAATCCAGTCATGGCTGCTAAAATAAAAGAAACAAAAATAAAATGTATTATCCAGGAGTTTTTTGACATAGTTAACATTGGTATAACCTGAAAAATATCAGCAATGACGGGAATGGATAACAAAATACGCTCAATATAACCAATAAATAACTAACTGTACGGCAGAAAAACTTAATCTTTCAAAGATGAAGCTGTCGTATTGGTGATTTGATTAAATAGTTGCGCATTGTATTCTTCTTTACTGAGTTGTGTCCTCAATGAATTATTATCCATTATTGATTTAAAATCTTCTATATTTTCTGCAAGTTCAATCATCGCTCTTACCAATTGTTTTTGGAGTTTTCCATCACGCTCAAGGATGATGGCTGACTGCCCATCGGCGTATTCGGGGATGCCTCCGGAACGAGTGGTGATGAGCGGCTTACCAGAAACCAAGCTTTCGATTACCGCGAGGGGTGCTGGATCGTCCCAAATTGACGGCAATACGCATATATCGGCCATGGCATAAATAGCTGGCATATCTTCGTAATTCACAAAGCCAGTGAAGATGATTCGATCTTTCACAACAGGATTTGAAGCTAAATCGCGAAGTTTCTGTTCAAATGGACTCACGATATTCGAATTAAAGAAGAAAGCTCCGGCAATAACCAGCTTGGTATTGGGAACTTTCTGCGCTACTTCAGTAAACGCTTTCAATAGTTCTTCAGCGCCTTTTTCCGGAGTAAGACGCCCGGAAAACAGGAAAACAATATCATTCTCGGCTATATTGAATTTCTTTCGAAATTCAATCGCCTTGCTATTAGCCTCCTCCGAACCAAACCGGCTTGTGTCGACGCCATTACGCCATACAGCTTTCTGATCTTCGCGCAGACCAGGCTCACCATGCTCTCTTAAATACGTGTCAAGCGTGCCAACAATATATTTGGAAACTCCAAGTACTTTTTTGACTTTGGAAATCTCTTTAATGCAGCCGAAATCATTAAGAACTTCGTTATGCAGGTGGTAATACACTTTTCCCGCATATCGCTCGGAATTACCGTGCTTCTGCATGGTCATGAACAATGTTGCGTGGTTTTCGATCATTATCTTGTCGAAAGCTGGGCCGCCATTCTTTGCGGGCTGTGCGAGCTTCTTGGAAACCTTGTTGATATACCACAGGCGTTGCGCAATATACCGATAGCTCATGAGCTTCTTTTTGTGGAGCACATGCTTGGCTGCCCAATAAATGCAATGATCCGCTGCGCGAACCAGCAATGGCGTCTTGATAAAGCAGAAATCAGTATGCTTGAAATTACCTTTACAGGCTATCTGATCTACGCCGGGTGCCCAAGAAGAAAAAATAGTGAAATCAAAATTAGGAGTTTTCTCATTCTCTTGAACCATCATCATGTCCAGCGCTTCGACGGCACCTCCGAGAACATTCGGCACTGGTAAATAACCTGAAGTGATTACGGCAACATGAGGATTCACAGTGTTTCCTCCCACCCATTCGCGCTTTCCGCACTGCTTACGTACAAGAAAGTCAGACGATTCGCACTGGCTGAAATGTCATATTTTTCAGCGCATGTGTTTGATGTTTCAATCTGCCGATTCGTTGTTTGCGAGGAAATGTTGAGTACAGTTGAAATCCAAGAAGATTTATTTTCCAAGCTTATGAAAGATGTTTTTCCGGAAATATCGGCTTCGTGTGGAACCTGATCGCTGAGGACACAGGGGCATCCGGCGACTTGGGCTTCGATGGCGACCATGCCGAGACCTTCATAACGGCTCGGCAGGCAGAAAGCATCGAACGCCTGGTAAAGGTGGTTGACATCCGTGCGCTGGCCCAAGAACAGAATGTGGTCACCGATGCCGAGTTCTTGGGCGTGCTGCTGTACGCCTGGCCTGTCTGGACCGTCACCAACGAACGCGAGCATCGTGTTTGGTTTCTGAGGAAGGAGCTCGGCGAGAACGTCGACAAGGAAAGCCTGATTCTTCTGCGGCATGAAACGACCCACATGGCCAATCAGGAACATGCCATCAGTTATGCCGAGTTCCTTGCGGGTTTCCTGGCGAAGGACTGGGTCGAAATGGAACTTCTCCAGTTCGATGGCGTTGGGAATCACCGTGAAGTCAGCGTTTCTGCCGAACAGCCATTTTCCGGCGTATTCACTGCATGCGAAACGTTCTGTAGGGTAAAGGTTCGAGAGCGGACGCAGTGCAAGCTTCATTAGGTTCTTGGCAAACTCGCCCTTGCCCATCGTGGAATGCGAGTGGGCGATACGGACCGGCGCTCCAGCCTTTTTGGCCGCAGACAATGGGAATACGCTGAGCGTATTGATATGGCTGTGCACGATCGGCCAGTGTTCCTCATGGAAAAGCCTGACCAATTCCTTGCGGTAGCGAAGGGGATGCTGGTATGGAGGAATGCGAAAAACGCGGCCGCCCAACGCTTTGATTTCCTCTTCTGGAACACGAGTCGAATCGGCATCCACCAAAAAATCGAACTGCACTTTGCTGCGGTCGATATGGCGGTAGTAGTTCATCACTACGGATTCGACACCACCGCCAAGCATTTTCCCCATGACTTGGGCTACACGAATCGCCACTGAATTACCGCCCCTGAACCGGAATCAAACCGACATAACGGCCGTTATCGGCTCTTTTTGCAATCGATCGACCTGTGGTCGGCATGCAAGTCCCGTCCTTTCCCTCCAAATGAACCCTGAATTGGTGTTTTTCAAGCGCAACACAAACCGCGCAGAAACCGCCAAACCCCGTTCATTACCTTCCAAAGTTGATTTTGGCATCCCCCTTAGACACACCCAGCCCCCGTCGCTCACTTCGGGGGCATTCTTCACGGGTTTTCCATGAACACTTTGCTCGTTCGTGACTTGAAAACTGTGTTTGAAATCTGATCCTGTCGGTTTTCCGGACGTTTCTGAATGAGAAAGAAAGAGCCGATAACGGCCGTTATGTCGGCTTGGTTAGTGGTCAGACTGTGCAATCCTCTGCCCTGCATAACGCTTGTGGCACGATTCCGGCACTCTGAATAACTAAGGAGTGGCCGGTGATGGTTAATATCGCGATGATAGGTCATAAGCGCATTCCTTCTCGTGAAGGCGGCATCGAGATTGTTGTAGATGAACTAGCTACGCGTATGGCTGCAAAGGGGCATAAGGTCATCGCATACAATCGCAAGGGACATAATGTTGCGGGTGCCGAATTCGACGGAAACGTTCATTCTGCAAATAAGCCTTTTGTATATAACGGCGTGCGTGTTGTTCCAGTGCCAACTTTCGAAGCGAAAGGTTTGGCGGCGCTGACCTCCTCATTCTTCGCAACACTGAAAGCCATTGCGGCCAGGCCTGACGTCATTCACTATCATGCCGAAGGTCCCTGCGTCATGCTGCGTCTGGCGCATTGGGCGGGCATTCGTACGGTAGCGACCATTCATGGTCTTGACTGGCAACGTGCCAAATGGGGCAAGTTCGCCTCCGCATATCTCAAGTTAGGAGAACGTACCGCAGCGAAATGCGCGGATGAAATCATAGTGCTCAGCGAAAGCATGCGGCAGTATTTTCAAGAAAAATATGGTCGCAGCACACATTTCATTCCCAATGGCATCGAATATGGTGAGCCGGTTTCGGCGCAGGAAATTACCGAAAAATATGGTCTTCACAAGAACGACTATGTACTGTTTCTCGGGCGTATTGTTCCCGAGAAAGGCGTGCATTACCTTATCGAGGCGTTCAGCAAGCTGAATACGAACAAAAAGCTTGTCATCGCTGGAGGCGCTTCCGACTCCAACGAGTATTACCAGCATATTCAGCAGATGGCTAATCAGGATTCTCGTGTTATTTTGACCGGATTCATACAAGGGCAGGCGCTCAAAGAGCTCTATAGCAATGCTTATATTTATGTGCTCCCAAGCGACTTGGAGGGCATGCCGATGAGTCTGCTGGAAGCCATGAGTTACGGTAACTGCTGCCTTACGTCCGACATTCCGGAATGTGCGGAGGTAGTAGAAGGGCACGCAGCGACATTCCAGCATGGTTCTGTTGAATCCCTGCGGAAAAAACTTCAGGAATTGCTTGAAAACGATGATCTTGTACAACGTTACAAGGCAAATGCCGCAGATTACATCGTCAACAAATATAACTGGGATTCCGTCACCGATCAAACACTGAACCTGTATGGGGGAGAGTGAGCATGCGAATTCTCCTAGTGAACAAATATTTCTATCGTAAAGGCGGTGCGGAAACCTATTTCTTCGCGTTGGCGGAAGGCTTACGCGCACTTGGCCACGATGTCGCGTTCTTCTCCATGCAGCACCCGAATAACGAACCGAGCTATTGGAGTAAATACTTCGTTTCCGAAAAGGACTATGTGGGGGATATTTCCGCTTTCAAGAAGGTTCAGGAAGCCTCCACGCTGATTTACTCTTTTGAAGCGAGACGCAAGTTCGAAGCTTTGCTAGAGGAATTCAAGCCAGATGTGATTCACATGAACAATGTGCATCGCCAGCTGACGCTTTCGATTCTTGATGCACCGTATTTGAAGAAACATCATGTGCCGGTGGTGTATACGGCGCATGATTACATTCTGCTGTGCCCGGCCTACACGATGGTGAATGGCAGGGGAGAAGTGTGTGATGCCTGCCTGGACAAGCATTTCATACATGCTACGAAGAACGCTTGCGTGAAAGGATCCCGTGCCAAAAGCGCGCTCGCTTCCATGGAAGCAGAGTTCCTGAAACTGCATCATAGCTATGACAAAATCGATTTGATTATTGCTCCGTCTGAGTTCATGAAAAGCAAGCTTGAAGAAGGCGGTTTTGCTGGCAAAGTGGTTGCTTTACAGAATTTCCTGACCGATTCACAGATGGAAATGGCTCGTAAGGTTGCGAATACGCATAAATTCGAGGATGCTGTTGACGGAAAACGACCATACTTCCTGTTCTTCGGGCGACTTTCCAAAGAAAAAGGAATCCTGACGCTGGTTCGAGCCTTTTTGAAGGCTACTGGGCTAGCAGCTTCTCATGGTTCTGCCGATAGTAACGGTGCTATATGCTGTGCGACCGAGAGTTTTGAATCTGCGCACGATGAAACCTTCCTTCCTTCAAATTGGGATCTTCGTATTGTTGGCGATGGTCCAGAGCGTCCTGAGATAGAGCGTCTTGTCGCCGATGCAGGATCTGAAGCCGCATCACGCATTCAGCTTCTGGGCTACAAGTCTGGCGAAGATTTGCAACGCGAGGTTGGTAACGCCAGGTTTAGCGTGCTGAGTTCCGAATGGCGTGAAAACATGCCCTATTCCGGCTTGGAATCACTCGCAGCCCAAACCCCCGTGATTGGTGCCAACATAGGTGGCATCCCAGAGCTGGTGGTTGAAGGTGAAACCGGGTTCGCTTTCGAATCCGGGAATGTGAGTGATTTAACTGACTCTCTTATTAAGGTCTCGCACGTGGGCGAGAACGATTATCAGATCATGCAACAAGCTTGCGCCAAATACGTGAATGAGCGTTGCGAACAATCGCAATACGTTCGACAACTTGAAGATTCGTACAGGAGGATTGCGCGTGGCGAATAGGCATAATAGTTTGGAGCGCATTGTTCACCGTGCCTCTGAAGAAATACATGCTTCACGAATGATAGCGAAAGAAACCTCTTTCAGTGAGGGGATAAATGCATTCCGCGCGAAGCTTGACATTCAAGTGATGAACCATAACGGATATCAAGAATCCGATGCGGTTAAAGCACGTCTGCTGCGCAAGCATGAAGCTGTACTGCGATATTTGGAGAATCGTTTTGGCGATTATTACGCCTCCTATGACTATGATGCACCACTACCCCCTATTGCCCCTGATAGGCGCAATAAGATTTGGATGTGCTGGTGGCAGGGACTGGATTCCGCTCCTGAAATTGTAAAGGCATGTGTGGAATCTGTACGACGTAATGCTGGAGGTCGTGAGGTCATCATCATTACCGATAAAAATGTCGATGAGTATACGCGATTTCCTGACTGGATTCGAGATCTGCATAAGAAAGGTATTCTCTCGCGAACCCACATTTCTGATTTACTTCGACTGGATCTACTCGCAAAGTATGGTGGAATGTGGCTTGATTCGACCTTCTATTGTTGCCGACCGTTGACGGCTGATGTTTATAGTGCTCCTTTATGGTCCATCAAGAGGCCGGACTATCTACACGCATCTGTAGCGTCAGGAATGTTTGCTAATTATTCATTCGGCTGCAATGAGACATATAGAAAAGTTTTCGCTGTTATTCGAGATTATTTTTTGGAATATTGGGAAAAAGAAAATTATCTTGTTGATTATCTTTTAACTGATTATCTAATTGTTCTTGCTCAACGTCATGATCCCTGGATTGCAGAAGCCTTTAACAAGATTCAGCCTAACAATCCACAGTGCGATGAACTATTTAAAATCCTCGACCAGCCTTATGACGAGGATATGTGGAAAAGACTCTCAGCTCATACTGATTTGTTCAAGCTTACATGGAAACAAAACTATAACAAATTAGAGAAAAAAGCGTTAACTTATTTCGGAATGGTAATTAAGAGGTAAATACAGTAATGAAAAGTATTTGTATTATGGGTTTGTATTTTGGAAATCTGAGGTCAGATTTTCCTATGTGGCTTAGAACATGTGAAGCGAACTCATCTATTGATTGGATTATTATTAGCGATCAGTCTTGCTCTTACTTACCAAAGAATGTGCGTTTAATAAAAATGAGTTTCGATGAATGTAGGCAGAAGATTCAAAATAAATTTGATTTTCAAATTAGTTTAGACAATCCTTATAAGTTATGTGACTATAAGCCAGCGTACGGGTATATATTTGATGAATACCTGAAGCATTATGATTTCTGGGGATATTGTGATTTTGATATGCTATTTGGCGATATACGAAGCTTTATTACTGATGAGATTCTAGATAAAAATGACAAAATATTACAATTTGGTCATCTTTCATTATATCGAAATATTAAAGAAAATAATGAAGTATTTATGTTACCAAATCAGCGCTTGAATTATATTGAAGTGTTTTCAAATCCTAAGATTTATGTTTTTGATGAAATCGTTGGGATTTTTTCTTTCTATAAGAAAGAAAAAAAGCCTGTTTATGTGTCGGCTAGGCTGATTGATGTTAGTCCGCTTATTAAAACTAGTTTGATTCGTGCTGACTATTTTGATAAAGATCTAAACTACAAGACGAATAATTATAGAAGTCAGATTTTTGCATATATAGATAATAAAGTATATTTCGTATATTTTGCTAATGATAGAATTTGCTATGAAGAAGAGCTGTATATTCATTACTCAGGAAGAAAGTTTCATCCAATTAACGATAATAATTATTTGATAACTAAAAAAGGCTATATTCCTTTAGTGAATGATATATCTTATAAAGATCTCATAGAATATAATAGACGTAATCCCTTCATTGAGAAAATGGTTTTTGTTTATAAAAAGTATGCCAATGCCCTTATGCGACGGCTAAAAGGGACGCACTCAGTGATGCATATTCGATAGTTTACGATGGGTTAAAGGATGAAGGTGGGCGACAGATGACAAAGAAAAGAAGAGAGAGTTTTCTTATTCTTACATTGCTTGTACCTGTTATGGAACCTAAGCTTTTTACTCAAGTCAGCTTTCTGGTATATCTATTTTCTTTTTTGAATATTGCAGTTTTTGCATATTTATTCACGATGCTTCTGTTGTCTGAAAAAAAGATCAGTATCTTATTTTATCTGTGGATAACATACAGAGCTTACATGCTAGTCGTATCTCTTTTTAACGGCAAGTTTGAAGGATTGATGCAGTGGGGTTATCTAACTTTAATGATTTCTAATTGCATTTTAGTCTTTGAACGATTTAGGTACTCTTATTGTGAAATAATAAAAGTAATTTATTTTATAAGTAACTTATTGCTACTATGTAATCTTATAGCTATTTTTCTTTTTCCAAGAGGAATCATAGAGTCATCATTTTATGATGTCACGGCTGGAGACTATTATCTTTTGGGAATCAAGACGCAATTCACTACAATGATGTTTCCAGCAATTGTCACAGCTTTGTTCCTGTCGGTTGAAAAAAACGCGCGAAACTATATTGTGGTGTCTGCGATACTATGCCTTGCGAATATATTCTGTAAGTCAATTTCTACTGCGATTGTCGGGTTTGTGCTTTTGCTGGTTCTTATATTTATTAATTATTGGAAGAATATTAAATATACTGGTGTGTTTATAATCTTAGCGTGGCTTATTTGTCAGGTTCTATTTGTGTTCATTAAGATCCAAAATTTTTTTGCTGACTTCTTCGTCGAAGCTTTCCATAAGGACGCTTCCTTCTCATCTAGAGTATATATATGGGATGCGGCAATTAGCCTTTTGAAAAATAGTGATGTTCTTCATCTAATATTTGGACATGGTTTGTATAAGGATGATTCTTTTGTTCCGTTCTCCGGCTCAATGTGGCAACCTCACAACCAGTTTTTATCTATAATTTATTCAAATGGTGTAATTGGGTTGTTCCTATTTTGCATCATCGTATGGCTTTGTCTACGTGGTGCTTTTAGGCGGCGTTCTTATGAAATGATGGTGATTGTCTGCTTCCTCTCTCTGTTGCTGTCCTTGACTGAAGTTTATTTCAATGTTGCAGTCTGCTGGATTCCGTTTATATGCACATATTATTACTGGCAATATAGATTGTTGAGGGTGGTGCGATGACTAGGGCGCAGAGCGGTTCTATTCGTTCCTCTGAACGTAATTATGGGATTGACGAATTGCGCATCATCTCTATGATGATGATTATTTCTTTACATTTCTTCTCCTATAATCCCAGTGCAACAAACTTTCAGATTTTTTCGCCAGCATGGTTTGCGAGAATAATGATTCTTGTTTTATGTAGAGTATCAGTAAATTGCTATATTTTGATTACGGGGTTTTATATATTTAAGACAAGGTTCAAATTTAAAAAGTTTTTGGAACTTCTAGCAGAAGTATTATTCTATTCTGTGACCATATATTTGCTCATGGTATTTTCTGGAGCTGTATCTTTTTCCTTAAAGCCTTTCATTTGTTCTTTTTTGCCGACTCTTACAAGGCAGTATTGGTTTGTGACTTCTTACGTAGGAGCATATCTTTGTCAACCGATTCTGCGAAATATTCTATCTTTACTAAGCAAGGAAATGTACAGGATATCTTTATTACTTGGTTTTTTGTTATTTGTTGTTTATTATAATCTTTTCTTTTTCTGCGATAACTTAAACTTTGGAGGAGGAACTGGTATTGTCTGGTTTCTGTACCTTTTTGCAGTTGGTGGCTATGTGGCAAGGTTTAGTGAGAATAAGCATAGATCCCGTTTTTATGCTAAAAGGTATGTTCTCATGTTTGCAATTGCTGTTGCTTCTGAAATCCCGTTCTATATTTTGTATTTCTTTACAAAAAAACAGATTTTTATACAGGGAGCGACAATCTTCGTGAGTGTATATAATTCCATTTTCATTTTTATAATGAGTGTTATATTTTTTGAGATCTTTAGAACGCGAACTTTTTGTTTTAAATATTTATGGCAAAAGAAGCTTCTTATATTTTTATCATCAGGGTCCTTCGCTGTATATCTTATTCATGATAACAATAGTTTACGAGATATTCTTTGGTGGTGGATTGGCTCTATTCATATATCTAATGTATTGATTCTTTTGCTTGTGTGGTTTGTGACTGTTCTGTCAATATATCTTGTTGCTTCTATGATTGATGGTGTCAGAAGAGTGTTTTTTAATTATGTATTCAGCTCGCAGGCATATGAGATTTTCGAACAAAAGTGTCTTTTAAAAATTTCTAGTATTAAAAAAAGACTGATAAAAAATAAAACCTGGGATATGCTGTGATGAGAGAGAATTTAGTAAGCATAATAGTACCAATTTACAACTGTTCATCAGTTCTAGATCGATGCCTCCGATCTATCTCTGCACAGTCATACCAAGATTATGAGGTCATACTGATAGATGATGGTTCTACTGATGAATCGGGCACTATATGTAAAAGGTATGTGCTTGCAGATGAAAGATTTCGGTATGTTAGGACCGAAAACCAAGGGGTGTCTGCTGCTCGTAATCGCGGTCTTGATATGTCTGCGGGCGAATACATTACTTTTGTTGATAGCGACGATTGGCTTGAGGAAGATTTCCTAATGATTATGCAGGAGCGTATCCAAAAAAGTATGGCCGACATTGTCTGTTGTTGTTTCAAAAAGTGCTCATTTGAGGATGTGGAAGAGTTTAAGGTCAAAAGTGCTTTGCTCCGTCCGGGTGAGGCGCTTGATGGTTTTTCCTCGTACTACTACACGTCTGTATGGGCTAAGCTGTACAGGCGTACAACGCTTCATGATCTTCGTTTCGCTGTGGATATTGCGTATTCTGAAGATACATTATTCTATACGGAAGCGGTTCTTAAATCCAAGAAAATAGAGTGGATTTCTGATTGTCTGTATAATTATTATGATAATCAGTCAGGTGCTATGCATGATAAGAGTCCCTACTTATATGGTACCGATTTAATTGCGCGAGAGCGTATCCTTGACCTATATAAAGAAAATAGTATTGACTTAAAATCTGCTATTTATCGTTTAGTTATCAGTGCTTTGGATGTGAAGTATGTTCTTTTTAAGAATCATATATTTGATTCAAGTGATATTCGAAATGCGAATTTTATATTAAAAAGATATATTTGTTATTTGCGTGACTTTAAATATCGTATAAAATATTATGCCTTATTTATTGTTGAATGGTTTATTAAATTGTAGTTACACCTATTGATATTTGGTGGAAATATTTTAAAACAATTATTGTCTAATTGAAGTTATTGTTTCTATATAAAAATAAATATGGAGAGGATTTAAAGAAATGACTTTGAAAACGATGATCAAGGATCTTCTTCCAGATACCTGGATCCTAAAAATGCAGCGCCGGAAAACCGCCTGTCAGACATGTAGGGAAGTAAAACGTGACGCTAAGCGTTTTGCTGGATCGTATGCGGCTTCCTTCTGTGCGCGACGGACGCAGATAGAGAGTCTTCTGATCTTCTTCGTGCACCAGATTGAGAAGGGCTTTTCCTTTGACGAGTATCGGTATGGCCGAGGCAAAGGCGCATTGCGGAACATTGCGGAACTTTCCGTGAGACTCAAACAATCTGACGCGAATTGGCGGGAGAACCCTGTCTACCAGGACGCCATATTGGCCCTGGGCGAATATCAACGTCGTCATCTCGAAGCCAAGCAAGACATCACGTTCATGACGGATTTGTTCGATGACGAAATGAATGCCGACATCTCACGTTCCGCGATGAACGAGTATCCGAGCATCGAGCTTTTCAAAACAGGCAAATTGGATAATGCGGATGTTCCATTCCGTGAGCTTATCGAGAGACGCCATGCCATCCGTTCATATTCTGAGCAGCCTGTGACACGTGAGGAGCTCGAGGAAGCCATCACCCTGTCTCTGCGCACTCCGTCAGTGTGCAACCGCCAGCCGGCACGCGTGCGAATTTTCACCGATACGAAGCAGATCTCCAACGCTCTGAAAATACAGGGAGGGTTCGGTGGCTATGACATACCGCCGGCATTGATACTGGTCACGGCGGACTTGCAGGCGTTTATGGGATCCAACGAACGTAATGAAGGCTATGTCGATGGCGGCCTGTTCTCCATGTCCCTGTTGTATGCCTTGGAGTCATGTGGTCTTGCGGCTTGTCCGTTGAACACGATGTTCTCTCAGGAAACAGACATGAAAACACGCGCACTCCTTCATGTTCCAGAGAACGAAGTGTTCATCATGTACATCTCTGTCGGACATTTCCGTGAAACATCCAGGATCTGCCGTTCTCAACGGTTTGGTCTCGACCGAATTCTCATGAACTAGGTTCTGGAGTCTTCTCTTGGGTAAATACAAGAATCTTCTAGTGAACATCGGTCTGTTCACGTTGAATACTGTGTCTACGAAACTGATTACGTTCCTGCTGGTCCCGTTGTACACGTACTTCCTCACGACGGCGCAGTATGGCGTGACCGACATGTCCCTGACTGTGGCGAGCTTGGTCACGCCCGTCGTGACCCTGTCCATCGGCGATGCGGTGACCCGTTACATCATCGATGATCCGGACGACACCCAACGGTATGTGTCGGTCGGTTTCTGGGTGACGTTGATCGGCTGCCTGGTGATGCTTCTTCTGACGCCAATGCTCGGACTGTCGGTTTTCGGAGGGCTCGGGGACTACAAAGTACTGTATTTCACGTATTTCGTGGCGACGGCGTTCAATGCCTTTCTGGCGAACGTAGCCCGTGGCGTGAACCAGATCAGACTGATCACATGGGTGTCGATCGCGTCGTCCATCGCATCCGCGTCGACGGCCGGCCTACTGATCGGACTGTTGGACTGGAAGGTTGAAGGATATTTTGTTTCCTTGATTCTGGGCGCTTCGGTCGCGGTCGTCCTGTATCTGGTGTTCGGCGGCGCATGGAAATACATACGTGTTCCAGAACTGGTACAGGACCGGCTGATCCTCAAGAAGATGCTGCTGTATTCTGCACCGCTCATGCCGAACACGATCTTCTGGTGGATAGGCACGAGCGTCAACAGGTTCTTTATCACCAGCATGCTCGGCATCGGCGCGTCCGGTCTGTTCGCGGCGGCCAGCAAGATACCGAACGTGATGAACATGATCTCGTCCACGTTCTGGCAGGCATGGAGCCTTTCCGCGTTCCAAGAGTTCAAAAAAACGGATACCGGCAGATTCTATAGTAATGTGTTCGCGGTGTTCCGCACGTTCTGTTTCCTTGCTGCGTCAGGACTCATCGCGCTTGCGCCATGGCTGGCATCCATCCTCCTGCAGAAGAAGTTCTACGATGCGTGGCCCATCATTCCGATCCTCATCCTCGCGTTCCTGTTCAACGTGTTCGCGGGATTCTACGGAACGGTATTCACAGCGAGCATGAAGACCAAGCATCTGCTGACATCCACGGGTCTCGCGGCTGCGGTGGTGGTCGTCCTGACTTGGCTGCTTATCCCGATTTTGGGCTTACAAGGCGCGGCTTGGGCTATGGTCGTCAGCAATCTATCCATGTACGTCATACGTGTCGTGATGGCGAGGCCGATCGTCCGGATAACCGTGAACTGGCCGTTGATGCTGTTGAACATTGCGTTGGTATGCGTGCAGGCGTGCGTGATGGTGCGGCAGCCGAACGGGTATCCGGTGATTTCCTGGATCGTTTTTGTGGCGGTGTGTGTGGTGTCCGTTTTGGATATCTATCCATCCATTCGAAGCCTGCTCGGAGTTGTTTCCAACAAAAACAACAAGTGAAAATCTCAAAACAAATGCATCAAAAACTGTAAAACGAGGTGGTTTCCAGATTTGGAATTTGAGCTGCACAATGGGGCCGGTTCCGCCGTTCTTCCTCTCGTCCATGTTGAATTAGTAGAAAAAAATTTATGGATATCTTATCCGTGGACTTTTTGCAAATTCACTGTTCGACACATTTAGAAGGCTATAAAAAGCACTATAAAACCGTTTATAAGAAAGAAAGGATGTATTATGTCCAAGAAAATAGGAATTTTAACTTTCGTAAACACTGTAAATTTCGGCGCGGAACTACAATGTTTTGCTCTTTACAAGACTATTAGCGATTCCGGGCATGAACCGGAAGTGCTTGTCTATGAGTCTCCGCAAGTCAAGAAAAACGAGTCGTCTCGTCGCTTCTCCGAAATTAGAAGTGTAAAAAACTTGGGCGGATGGATCTTGGGAAAGCTCATCAAAGAACCAAGCCAGAAGAAATTCTTGGCTTTTGCCCAGAAGAACATGAGTCGACGCCTTATGGACGATAAGGATTTTTACTCTCAGTGTTCGGGCTTGGACGCGATAGTTGTTGGTAGCGATCAGGTGTGGAATTTGAACTTAACTGGCCATGATTGGCAGTTTTTCCTTCCGGGAAAAACCGATATCAGGAAGACTTCGTACGCCGCAAGTTTCGGAAACACAGATTTTACGCAAGAAGAATGTGAAAAGATGCGGGCGTTGCTGAAGGATTTCGCAGCGGTAGGCATTCGAGAAAAAACGGGAGTCGAACTCTGTGAAAACAAATTGCAGATTTCTGCTGCCCAGGTTCTTGATCCGACGCTTCTTCTCGATGCGTCTGTGTGGACTGCAAAAGCTGTGTCGGTTAAGGTGCCAAAGAAATATGTGCTTGCCTACGCGGTAGGAATGGAAAAGCAGGTGGCTGAAAGAGCTAAAGAGATCGCTAAAGAAATGGAATGTCCAGTTGTTCTTATTCGGTCTCCATATTCAATCAAGCCGACATTCGGAGTGAAGAATGTGATGGCGGCCAGCCCTGAACAGTTCCTCTACCTTTTCAAGCATGCTAGCTATGTGGTTACAAGCTCTTTCCATGGTTCGTGCTTCTCCCTCATTATGAACAAGAACTTCACCTCGGTTCTCAATAATGGGGAAAAGAATCGTAATTCAAGGTTGACAAGCCTTTTGGAAACGATCGGCGCTACTGACGCACTGGATCCTTCTCGCATTTCGAATCTGAATTATTCTCAAATTAATGAGGCTCTGAAAAAGGAACGGGAAAAATCCCTGAAGTTCCTCTCGGATGCGCTGTCATAAAGAAGCGATATTCCCAGACGTGCGGGGCAGAGTATATGAAATATGGTTATCTGCTCCGCACTATTTGCTTTGTAGGAATTGGAAATTCTAGGTGTTGTGTGCCGTGCTAGAGGTGACTTTCCCGAGATGTCAACTCGGCAGAGTGATGACATCTAGGCATTTGAGCTTTGTTACGGAAGAACGGTTAGCATTCTGGACGGCACATGTCTAAGAAGATGTCTGTCGAATGCGAGCAATTCAATCTAGATGGTTGTCATATCAGAACGTGTAACGGTGAAAAACCAGGCTGAGGCTGGATAACTCTGGTCCCTTCCTTGACACATATGACCGTTTAACGGTCTCTAGGAGAGGTGCAACAGAATCATATGATGCATCTCTCTATTTATAGACCGTTCAAACTGTATAAACTGTAAATGGTGCAAATCGGTAATGTCGAGGAGGATGAAGCGATGAAAAAGGTGCGCTTTTTTGCTGGTGTAGAGATTGATAAGGATGAGAAAAGACATACGTGGGGCGCTGACGCTTGGCGACGTTTTGTGGATCTCTGCGCGGAAGACTCGCAGACTTTTAGGATTCGAAGCCGTGAAATAACAGGAAAGAGTGAGCAGTGTTTTTCTCCTGCTGTTGTTTATTTGCACTTGACTAAAAACCGTGAACTGCTTGATTGGCCAGAAGTCGGGGACATCGAAGGCACTATCTCCAACCTTGCGACGAAAAGAGAGCAAACTGGCATTGCTTCAATACTGGAATACACATATTTGTTGCCAAGCGCTGGTACTCCCTATGTAGCATTATTCCGTTCTTCATCTGGACCTCTTCCGTCTGCTATCGCAAGTTGGATAGCTTTGAAGAGGAATCTGATGGAGGATGGAAGTTCTTTTGAACTGCAGCCTGTATTGCGCAATAACGCGAGGCAGAAGCTGAATGAGTCTCTTGGTGTTAAAAGTTTGGAAATCAGATTTGAAGGAAAGCCAAATCGAGATTCTCAAAGCGTAATTGAACGAGCTGCCGCGGAGGCAGTGTCGGTAGCAGATGAAAACGATTATGCCAATATATCTGTAGATTTGCGTATCAGCACTGGAAAGGCAACTGTAGTAGGAGAGTCGACTGAAAATATTCGAAAAGAAGCTCTGACGATATTGTCAAATAACGACATATCCTCTCATTCCTTAAAGAAGGTTTTTGGTGGAGTAGTGACCAAATTAAGGGCAAACACTATTCAAGCGAGCCAGGACTCTGATAAAAGTGTTACAGAACAAGTAGATTTCATTAAAGAATCCCTCACGGAAGACATAAATTTTGGTTCCATGAGAGATGACGAAATGACGCCGGAGATCATCCTCTCTGGGATGATGGAAGCTGTTAATAAATTCCGTAAGAGAGCGGGTGAATATAACTAGGGGAAGTGGGACTCCGGCATGAGGCTCATAGGGAAACTGAAGGACAAACCTTCATTGGTGACTTGCCTAATCATCATTATGGTTGCGTTGCAGGCTGTTCTTGTCAAGCTTGGGGTTCCAGATGTACTCCTGTCTCTCCAGGAGGCTAAAGGTGCCAATGATCTTTATTTAGCTATGCTCAGTGTGGCGGCACTTCAGGCAAGTTTTGCGGGCGTTGTAGTTGTATTCGGATTGTCGACTCAACCTCAGGCATTCAGAAATTTGCGGGTAAAAGCCGGTTCTGCGCTTGTGGATAATTGGATGTCCATCAGCTATTCGGGCTTTTTAAGCGCTGGATGCGCCCTCATTGCGGCGCTTACAAATATGATGAAATACGGGCAGTTAGCTCCTTGGTTTTTTGAAGTTTCAGTACTGTTTTGTGTGCATGGGGTCGTGCGTCTACTTTGGCTTCTGAAGCAGCTCATTAAAGTTGTGCGAGACGTAGACTCCAAAGAAGCTCAGAAGGAAAGCGAACGTCGATAAGCATTCCTGAAACTGACACTGTTTGATGATTCCTAGGCGGACCGTGCATTTGATCATGGAACCAGTCTTTTCAGACTAACAATCGGAGTGTGGTTCAGGCAGTATACGACAACTTGCCTGTTAACCTATGGCTAGGTAAATCATTTGTGAAAGCGTGTGGATATGGATAATTCAGCTGAGTATTTGCTTCAGTTCTTTCAAGTGGAAGAAGTGCCTGAGGGCTTTGATTCTTCTCTGCCACAGGCATTTTCCCGGATGATGGAGACGCAAGATGTACTTAACTCTTTGTGTGATATGCAAGTTTCCCGCTTGAAAATCGTGGAAGACGTCATGCCACGGATATGGGAAAAACTTTGGTCCTCCTATACCAACCATCGAAGTGGCGAATATTATGGTTTCAGTCTTTCACGAATATAGGAGGTGCCGTTGTCTGAATCTGAGGCAATGGCTTTGCAGATACTTGCAGACAAATTTCCTGAAAGTCCTCTGAAGGTAGAGAGTTGCCAGGCGCCTGATATATCAACTATGCTCGAGGAGGTTTTAGCAGCGCTTAAAAACGATGATTCCTTGCCTGATGAGTTAAGGTTATATGTGCTGCGTGTGATTTACGAAGTACGAAAAAGCTTAGATGAATGCAAGATGGGCGTCGAATTCAATCTGTCTGTTGCTCTGCAAAAATTATTTAGTGCTTTATTTATTGTGGAAAAGACCACAGAAAAACCATCTTTATGGGACAAGATTTCAAATACGCTTATCCAACCATTTATTGCTGCTGTAGTTTCAGAAAGCGCCAAGCATCTTACAGGTACGGGGATGGATGCTCTGCTCCAACTCACTTCAGCGTGATTTAGGCAAATCAATAAAGTTTATTAATTGGTCTACATGTTTTTAATGGATGTGGACAAGTATTTCGTTCACAACCATTAAAAACTGTCGGTGACTGAATCCGTGCGTTATCGATGTGTTGGACATATCCCGATTGGATGGTTTAGCTTCCAACATGTTCCCTGAATAACGGTTGAATATTAGTAATAAGAAGGGGATGGTCATGTACATACTGTTCGAGTACTGTTATGTTGCAGCCCACGAGCTGGGCAATAAGTAATCGAAGCAATAGTTTAGCTTCCATTAAATACTCAGCCATTTCCAGTGATTCTGGTTTCTTACTGGCTTGGTGGAAATGCTTGATACCGTTATACGATTTTGCGACTCCGTCGACCCATTCGTCAACGTGTTCACACACCAGTAGTGATGACAGACAATCCAGGATGGCCCGGATTTGTGAACGAAAGTGAGCATCTTTCCCCATCAGAAAATATCCCAGATGTTCTATGGCGACTCCAACAAGCAAGAATTGAGATTCTAATGGAAGATATTTCTCATTTTCAAAAAGCCTGACGCAGGCTTGAATACCTGTTGGACATTGACCGATGAGTCCGAACCATAGCTTGATACCGTCCTTTCTAATGTCTGAGAAGTTAAATACCGGGTCGCGTCTATATGTGTTTTGAGCACCTTGGGGACTTGCGACCGCTATTTCAGGTGTTAATAGGTTACGAAAAACCGTCATTTTCTTGGGATAAGGCTTGTCGTCATTGCGAGTCACTTCAATTGATTCAATGCCCAGTTTGTGGCCGTAAGCTATCTCTAACAGTTCGAGCAGCTGGAGATGAACGCGTATATGTTCGTCGATATCTAGACGTTTCCGCGAATAGGTGGAAAAGGTGGTGTCTGAATAGAGGCTGGCGCGAGTTCCATTTGCTTTCGATGTGGTGCTTCCTACAACTTCTAAATTTGCGGCAAATTGTTGATTGTCACCCACCCAGCCAAGTCGGATTGAGCGTTCCCCACGCAGACCATAGGCGATGCTTGTGTTGGTTGAGGTTTTATTGTCAAAAGGTATCCAGCAGAACATCAAGGATTCCCCTAACCATGAATTAAGTGCTGGAATCGTTGCCCTCATTCTATTAATTTCAGAGTATTTCGAGCCGAGGCTTCTTAATGTGGTATCGGACATTTGGACGAGTCGACCGACTTCTATCACTCGTCTGAAATTATAGGGGCCACCGCCAAGGGTGAAATCAGTGCTGACGAGTCGACAGTCAAGAAGAAGGCAGCTTTGCTCTTTGGGGCCGGCGTAAAAAGACATGGTTTTCGGTGATGGTTTCATACGGGCAGAAGATAAAGCTATAGAACCGTCTGCTTGTTTGACTGCGCTTCCAGGCACCAACTGCCCAAAGTAGTCGCTTTCGGGATTTGCGCCTTCGTTATGTAGTTCCAGCAGAACTTGCCCGTTGTTCTCATATAGCATGCCGGATGTAAGAAAACAGTCGTCTTCGTAGACTTTCCCCAGCAATGGTTTCTCGAAGAACATGCATAACCTCCTATTGCTGAGCGTCGATTCGTTAAACTGTCGTTATACCACGATACGTAGAAACGACATGATTCCGGATAGTTTTAGCGGTGTCTGTTGAGAATAGCTTCGAATTAAAGATTGAATAATCCGTTATTGATGTAAACGGGATCCTTAGCTAGTGGCACTGGCGGTTGACATGGTGCCGCTGTTTCTGAGGATGGATGATAATATACTGGCTTTAACAACACGTTTTCTGTTGCAGGGGTGGAACGGAAAACGGTTCGCGCGGATGCTATTTGAGGGGTGTCTATGGAAATCATAGATGGGGTTAATATTCCTGATGAGTTGATGGAAGCTCATAACAGGGGAGAACTGGTCTTCTTCGTCGGGGCTGGAGCCTCCATGGCGCCGCCAACCAATTTTCCGTCATACAGGCAGCTTGCCGAAGAATTAGCTAAGGAGGCAGGCTGTGAAAAACCTAAAAAGAGCGATCTCGAACATCTTGACGGCTTCATAGGTTCGCTGAGTGACGACGGCATAACGGCGCACGAATATGTGAAACAGCGTTTTAGGGGAGAAGGGGTTGAGTTCAATGATGAACATGCTGCCATTATGTCCCTGGCTGGATCACGGCCGCCAGCTCGTGTTGTGACAACGAATTATGACGACTTTCTCGCCTGTGCTGCGAAGACAGAAGGGATTGAAATCGAGCGTCAGTACTATGCGCCGGCTTTCCCACCTGGGCATGATTTTCAAGGTCTACTACATTTGCATGGATCCGTCAAAGGTGACGCCAAATATTTAGTTCTGGATGATAGAGATTTCGGTCGAGCATATCTGACGGAAGGTTGGGCCGCCCATTTTCTCGTGGAATTATTCCAGAATTACACTGTTTTATTTATTGGATATAGCGTTAATGATCCAATCATGCGATATCTGGCATTGGGAATGCCTGAACGAGACAAAAAGAGATACGCCTTTGTTGGCGATAGTGAATTGAATGAAGACGTTAAAGATAAATACGAAAGACTCCACATCGAAACCATCACATATCCGGTAGTCGGAGGCGAGCATTCGTCTCTAGCGAAGGCGCTAAAACAATGGGATGAAAATGCGCGTTCTTCTGTTTTTGAGAGAAGAACGCGATTCCGTTCAATTCTGGAAAAAGGGATCCCTATCAGAAAAACAGATATTGACTATGTCAAAGAATCGCTCCTAGAAGAGGCTTTCGTCGATGATTTCGCAAGTTTGGCACGAGATGCGAACTGGTTGGTTTGGGCTAGAGAGCAAAATCTGTTTCCTTGGATTTTCAGTGATGAAGAACCCAAAAATAAAACAGAACGGAGAATATGTGAATGGGTTGCTCTGCTTTGCGTCGAGGATGGTGGGGATAAGATAATCCTCAATTATCTCGCTTACTGCGAACAGCGCATTTCCAAAGCGATATTTGAAGAGCTAGCCTCAATGGTTAGCCATGTCGGTGAGGAAAAGTGTAGAGCATTGGAAACGGTTCTGCGAACGTCTATACCGGGTATTACGTGCGGTTTCGTTGATCATTCCAAGGCATATAGGGAAATGGGGATGCCAAAAACTGCATTTGGATGGCGATTGCTCTTGCAGCCATACCTTGTATTGGATTACAAGGATTTGAGTTCCATCAAGAACGAAAAATCTCTGAAAAAACCGTGCGCAAAAGTGAAATGTGACGCTGGATTGCTTGGATATGAAGGCGATCTCGAAGAAATCTGCGGACTATGCATCGCTTCAAATGACACATTGTTGCAATTCGAAAATTCGTTGTGCGAAGCAAGTGATTTATTGAACGATTATTATGGCTCTGATCTTGTGGAAGGTTATTTGTCTTCGGATATACGTGATTTGGAAAAGGATGATTTTTCATTTCATATGGATTCTGGAATTCAATTTGTAATCAAAGTTTTAAAGGAGGTTGCACGTTCATATAATGCGAAAGATGTGCTTATTGAACGATGGCAAGGATATGGGCACGTCATTTTTACGAGGCTTGCCCTTTATGTCGTGGTGCAATCCGACTGGATTCCAGATAGGAAGATTCGATGGATGCTTCAAAACGATTGTTTGAACTACTATTTGTATGGAGATGATACGATTGATTATGTTGCAAGTATCTTTGATGATTTTTCACCTGAAATACATGACGAACTCCTGAAATATTTTAAAGAGAGTGGAGGGAAGGTCGGCATCGATGGGTGCCAGAGATTCCTTTATTATTTGTTGGGAAAAATTGATTGGCTGGAAGGTCGTTCATTGTATGAATCGATTCATGGCACCGGATCTTTGGCGAACAAAAACAAGCTTGTCAGTGTGGAATCTGGCGCTTCTGAAATAGGCGAGAAAGAATTGGCGTTATTGTTGGCTTCGGATCCCGACGCTGCGATTGATGCTATTCTTCGTCTTCCTAGACGATATGACGATTTTGAATCTCTCAATTTTGAAACTGTTATTGAACGTGTTATTCCTCCCTTCTGCATGAATAACATAAGTAGAATACAATCAGTTTGTCAGGCTCTCTCATCTAAGATTGACCAAGATAATAAAAAGGTTTCCATATTGATGGAAACCTTGGTTATGTCGATTGATTCCTTGGATTTGGAGGAATGCAGGGCTAATATCTTCGAGGCGATTCAAGATGAAAAATGGGAGATGTTGGGTGTTGGTGTTCTCTCTCAGCTCCTGTGTCAACAGATAAGTTCATTTGGTTACAAATATAGCGAGGATGAATTTCGAATTTCTAATGTTTTCGCGCTAAACATTATGAAAAAGTATTCGCCGGATTTTGAATGTGCTGATAAATCCCTGGAATCGGTTAAGCGTGCTTGGCCGTATAAAATGGTCGATTATTGGGTTAAACGATGCAAATGCGTATATGGAAAGAGCGTTATAGGAAAAGGGCTTCCTGAGGAGATGGATAGCGCATTGAATATTCTTCTTTCTGGAAGCGCTGATGCAAGACTATGCGCCAAAATGGGACTGCTGTATTATGCGGGATATTTTTATGGAATTGATAAAAAATACGCGAATGACAATCTTCTTGGTCTTCTGAACGACGACGAAACGCGCGATCTTTCATGGCGAATTATGTTGGGTAATCCCAACGCCAATTTACGTAGATTTGTTATGAAGTATTCGGTTATTGTTTCTTTGACCAAAGAAATCCCATCAGCGGAAGAGAAGTTTAAAAAGAAGCTGTATGAATTCGCTATTATGGTGATGTCTGATGCGAGTCTCAAATGTGCTTCTTTTGATAATCTATTTATGAAAATCATCAGTAAAGATAATAGAGAAAATGATTTGAATCTCTTTTCTGATGTTTTCTATAAATTTTACAGCAAAGGGTTTAATGGTCGTTCGTCTCGAAATATCTGGGATAAATGGATATCGAAATACTATGCGAAAAGGATGAGTGGATGGCCTTGTATCGCTTCTTCGTACGAGAGGAAAAGACTTATTGATGCTATTGCTTTTCTAGGTGAAGCAATTGAAGATGCAATGAAGCTTGTATCGGAAGAAATGTTGACGAGCGTGAGTGCTGAGGATTGCGATTTCGTCGCTGTCGAGGAGGAATGCGTGACCGATCCCAATGCTTTGTCTGCATACTACATTTGGCGAATCGAACATCTACCTAAAACGGTTGACATCAAGCGTGTCAGGTTGTCGTATCTACTGTGGCACTTAAAAAAATATATGTCAGAAGAAAATATCTCCGAAATAACGGCCAAGGCCAAAAGCCTTGGCTATGTGGAAAGATAGGCACGCACTTTTAAGGATCCCATGCGTTTAGGCTCCGACAGCTCTCGGTTTGAACTGCACCCCAATTGTTGGGCTGAAACTCAGGTTCTGCGAATGGAAGGGCGGGCTTATGTCTGCACATCTCTCAAGATGACTACGGAACGCGGGTTGTGTGCAGACATGAGACGAGAGATGCATGGACGGGAAAGTCGTGCGGAAACTTCGTGAAGATCACAAACGGATTCTGGGTGAACGGTACGGTGGAGTAGATTGCCTTCGGCTTGATAATCAGGCTGAAAGAACTCGGATTCGTGTGTATCTCGCTTATGTATGGCAGTCGCATCCGGAGAACGGTAGTGCCCGAAAGATTGCGCACTTTGGATCATGGCGCGATGATCGGTTCGCTCCCACGAGGCTGTCATCGAGTCGGGACATGTCGAGGTAGCGGCGCGAGCTCCACTCGTTCGCGGTCACGTACCGTATGCGCGCTCATACGGGCATCAGCGCGCTGTCGCCATCCGGGAAGCTACCGACGACGCGCGTGCGGCGGCGGATCTCCCTGTTCAGCCGTTCGATCATGTTGTTCGTGCGGATCCTCCTGCGGTGCTCGGCGGGGAACTCGGGCAGGAGGTAGGTCGTGGCCTCGCCTATGCCCTCGCGCAGGCACCTGGCGGCCGCCCCGAGCCCTCCGCCCCTTCATCTTCACGGCGACCTACTCGGCCTTGGCGAGGGCGGATTCCCTGCCCTCCATGGCGAACACGGCCCTGAGCGCGCATCCGGCCCATTTGGCGTGCGCGTGGCTGGTCCTGCTGATGACGTTGCGCAGAAGTGCGCCATGCACCGCTGGTACCCCGCCCGCGGGAGCATGGAGCGCACCGTGGAGACCAGGCCCGCGCAACGGTCGCCCACCACCAGACCGACGCCCCTGAGGTCGCGCTCGATCATGCCTCTGACGAACTGCTCCCAGCTGGCGGAATCTTCCTTCATGCCCTCGGCCACTCCGATGACCTCGCGGTGGCCTTCGGAGTCCACCCCGACGGCAACGGGCACGCTCACGTTCTCCACCGAGCCGCCCCACGAGCGCTTGTGCCACACGCCGTCCATGAACACGTAGGGGTAATTCGCGTTCCAACGGCCTCGTGCGCCACGAGTCGATGTCGGCGTACACCCTCTTGAGTTTGTCGGAGAGGGTCTGCGAGGGCATCCTCTCGCCCCACAGCAGCTGGCTGATGTCGTTGAGTATTTGTAGTTTGAATCCAAGTGATGACAAGCCTTGGCCATACGAATTAACGTTGCATTCGGAGATCGCTCTCAAAAAAGGTGATTCCGGGAAGAATCTGTTTCCCTTTTTCGTGTCCGATCTGCGTTATGCGATTCAATTCGATTCGCCCATTGATGATGAGAATACCCCGGCGGCTCTTTCCGTTGCATGGCCTTACATGAGGGAAAAACTTGTTGAACAATTGCAGTCGCATGATATACCTGCGATGTCAATAGTTCCGTTGTCGATTGCTGAGTTGCGTGCGCAATCCCAATGATTCGTTTTCAGTCCAATAAATCCATGACTTCTGAAGAGGCCGCCTCGCCGTTGTTCTTCTCGGCTAGTTCGAGTACCAATCCTCGTTGACGTGTTGCAGCACAAGGTCGACCGGCCCATGCGAGTGCTCGGCTACCGCACGCCCGCCGAGCACTCGCCGACGAGCCGCCAGACCTACAAGCCTGACGAAAGCGTTGCACTTACAAATGAACAACGGGTGGCATCCATACATCATGATGAACGAGTAAGGTTGACGGGGGAGGGAGAATCACATGAACCAGGCATGCGTACACAACGACACCATCGACGCGGGCAACCATCATGGCCGACCGCAATACCGATCGTTCCTGCAATTTCTGACAACGCAGGAACGCAACGTCATTTGGCTGCTGCTGGCCATCGCTTTTCTTCCGGTGGACGGCACCACGCTCGGCCTGTACGCGCCGTTCTGGTCGCCAATCAGTCCGGCGCTGTTCGCCGTGTACTGCCTATGCAATTGGCGTCAACTGCGCATCGCAGCCAACCGATACCTGCCAATGTTTCTCCTGCCGGTGGCCTGCATAATCCTGTCCATCCCGGGATGGCTGAAATTCGGCATCCACCTCAACGCCGCGTTCATGAGCATCACCGGATTATTGGGCGTGCTCGCCACTTTAGGTGCGATCGCCATTGCGTTCGGCATCAAACGCATCCCCTGGCGTACTCCATTGCGAATCCTTATCGCGGCCTATTGGGTTTCCTTCGCTGTGGGCGTTGTACAGTGGCTCTCCATCCACTTGCATTTCAAGCCGCTCATCAACTACTTCTCACACCTCATGTACCGGCAGTACATCAATGAAAGCTCGGTGTGGGGCGGTGGTCGCCCGCAGTTCCTGTTCGCGGAGCCCAGCTATATCGGCATGCATCTGTTCGGCGTATTGCTACCGCTTATGTGGCTTATGCGTGGGCGCGACCGTATCTATGCCAAGCGGTTGCGCAACCTCATCGTTGTGTATGCGATTGGCTCTGTGCTGATGCAGGCCGGCACCCGGATCGTCCTTGATTCGGTGGTGGCGTTGCTGGCTGCCATTATTGTGCATAATTCGTGGTGCGACAAGAAACAGCGTGTGCGTGGTATTGCGCAGCTGCTGGGTGCGGTTATGCTCGGTCTGCTGGGCGTGCTTGCCGATTCCCGACTATCTTCGATTGCGGAAAACGGTGCCGAAGGAGACGGATCATTCTTCGCGAGAATCTACCAGAGTCTTGACCCGATATGCGGGCTGCTCGCCCATCCGTGGACGGTGCTTACCGGATATGGCTCCGGCAACATCATCAACGCGGTATGGGCCGGAGCGAAGCATGCGGGACGATTGTTGAATAGCCTGGGCATGAATGGAAGTGCTGCGGTGGGATTCGCGACTGGCATGAATGCGGACACCGTATGGACGATGTGTGCGTATACCAGCGTCGTCGCCGAATACGGATTGATCGGCCTGGTTCTGCTGGTCATCGCTTCCATAGTTTCCATGACGCGTGTCTTCGATACGGCAGCTGCCGAGCATGGTGTTTGGAGCAAGACTGTTATCTGCTGGCTTGTCCTGATCGTGTACCTGTATATCCAGTGTGAGAACTACGCGTTCGCCGCGCTGCCATTGTTTATCTTCGCGGCAAGCAAGCTGCGCAAGTAACCATATTTGACGGGGCGCGGATGTCTTCTTCTAGATAACTTACGGTTAGGGAAGCCGCTATCGCAAGTATTCTTTAACTTGTCCACAAGGCGGTTGGCATTAGCAATCATTTGGGGAGGTAATGTTCGACTGTTCAGGTTTTTGAGCCTTGCCGCTCTGGAGCTGCCATAAGCGAAATGAGACGTGTTTCGTTGCTTGGAGCGCAGTGGTCATGGCCTGTTACCGTAGCTCCTCGATACTTATATGCAAGACGGCAGTCGATGGCCGTCTATGTTGGGTGAAGTGATCTGAAGTGATTTACAAGCTGCGGATTTGCGAGCCGAACGGCCATAGCGCTAATTTGGCCATCTTGAACGATTGAATGCCGAACGGAATACCAATGATGGTGACGCAGTTCAGCAGGCCGGCAAGTATGTAGCCAATCGCCATCCATATGCCAGCCAACGCAAACCATACGATATTGGCCAGCACCGATCCCACACCTCCGCCATACTCCACGGTTTTGCCGAACGGGGTCAGCGTTAAACCCGCCATCTTGAACGCCTGCACTCCCAATGGAATGCCGATGATGGTGACGCACAGCACCAGCCCTATAACGGCCCAGCTCGCAGCCAGAAACAGACCACCCAAAATCAGCCACAAAATATTGCCGAGAAGTCGCATACGCACATGATACTGACATGCCGTGCCGATGCCGACAAGTGGCAACGGATAACAACAAAAGATACAAAAAGCAGCAAAGCCATGTGGGAAGGATGCATTTTGCCTCGCCATAAGCAAAAATGGTGAGGTAGATTTATCGAACCTTAATCGAACCAAGTTTTAATGCGGTTGCATTGCTTGGCGATGCCTCCGAATATATTGGCCACAATTTTTACTTTGCTTTCCGAGGTGTTGCTGGCAGCAACGTATTGAATGGATTTTTGCAGGCATTTAATTGATGCGGCTGTAAAAGCGATCGGTATTTTCTGGCTGAATTCTTGGCCTTTCGCTGTTTGGTGTGGGTGAATTCTGTCAGGTATGATGGTTCGTAGGTTGTGTTTGCCGCAGGTCAGATAGATCATCGTGCTGGAATAGCCCATGTCCCTGAAGCCCCTTGCGCGGGTTTTCACATTCTAGATGACGCTTCCTGGACCCCTGAGGACCGCGTGGTAGTGCCCGAAAGATTGCGTACTTTGGGTTATGGCCGTCCATGACACGATGATCAGTTCGCTTCCTCCAGCGTGCCGCCAAGCCGGGACATGTCGAGGTAGCGGCGCGAGCTCCACTCGTTTTCGCGGTCAAGTACCGTATGCGCGCACATGAGCATCAGCGCTGTTGCCGTCCGGGAAGCTGCCGACGACGCGCGTGCGGTGTCTAAACTTCGAGGCAGGGAAATCGTTTCAACCTTTAGAATCAAAAGTGAACTTTCCTCTCCTCCAATCCGCTAGCAGATTTAGTACTTCATCGACTGAGACAGCTGTATGAACTGTGTCGGAGGCCTCATTCGCTTCCTTCTTGAGCAATGCCGCATAAGCGACATGTTGTCCTTCTGGTTCGGGAATGTTTTGGGCATCCCGTTTAATTATGCTGAGGATGGCCTTTCGATATGTTTCTGGATTTACGATCCTTTCGAGAATCTTCCTATTGACGATGTATTGTTTGTCTTCGCGTTTGGTCAGAGCGGCTGCAATAGTGACGGAATACATCTCTTGGTCGATATAGGGTTCTAGAGCGCGCAGTGAGGAGATTAGGTCATCTGCATCATCTTCAAATAGCCATCGCAGCATGGCGACGGCCTGAAGGAGTTCAATATGCCAGATATTTGCCGGTAATTTGCTTTTCTTCTGCATCTTCAGCGCAAGCTCTTTGAGCCTATCGATAATATGCGGAAGCCTTTCCTTTAGGGCTTCATCGCCTAAGGCGGACAAATTATGGTCAATGAAATTATTGATATTATCTTGACCATAGCTTCTCATCTCACTTAAAAATATATTCTTCCTGAAATCATTGGTCTGCTTGCGCATAAGACATAACTTCATGCCAACGGTAAGCCAGATCAAAGCAAGAAAAGCCCCCGGTGAGTCTAAAAGAACTAGCGCGTCCAAAATGGAAACAGTATCTAGCCCTGATTTCTTGTTTAATGAAACCCTAAGGAACGTTTTCATGGGATAGGTGGGCATAAGTGGAAGAGAAACCTCTGAACTACGGTACTGCATTGAAAATGGTACTTCACAATAGAACTTAAACAATTCGATAATCTGTTTTGTATCAAGGGTCTTATATTCGAAAACATACCGTTCTATATAATCTTGAATTGCTCCGCTAAACGCAGCCTTGGCATAATCGCTATCAGGTGTAATATCAAGTTCGTTGATGTTTTTGTTGAGTAAAAATGATGAATACAACGATTCTGGAATTACATTTTCAGGAAGATTAAAATTAAAGTACAAATCAACATATTGGTCTTTGTATATAGAGCGATATGACTGATCGGTTTCATTCTTTCCAAGGAAGGCAAATTGCTTAGCGGTAGCCCATGAGACAAGTGGAAAAAGAGTCTCAACCACATGTTTCCAGTCTGTGCATTCCTCTGTTAGGTTTTTGTCTGATTCCTGAATGAGCTGTGTAATTCTTTCCGAGCTGGATGATGAGGTAAGAGAACCGCTGGAAGCGTTTCCGCGCGGAATGCCTCCACATATTTCATGCCGATGTCGGCTAATCCATTGATACAATTTCGGGCAGAAAGCCTCTATGCATGTTATTCCTGCAAGATCAAACAGTTCGATATCAGCACCTAATGTGGAATAACTGAGTTTAACCTTATTGAGAAGAAGATTGGCTCTTCTTGGAGTAGTAATAAAAAGGCTAACACAATTACTGAAAATATGCTCATCTCTCGGAGATAAAGTATTGTCGGAGGAACGGTTATTGTGTATTGAAATGAGATCACCTTTAAGTTTCGTTCGCACGGCAACTTCAGAAGGCTCTGGAATTAAAATTGGAACCTGAACAATCTTTTCAAGGAATTCATACCCTCCTGAACGAGCATCACGTTCAAGCGCTTCCGCAACCTTGTGGTGGTCGTAAAGCAGTACATAAATCACATTCGGAAAGTCGCCAACGGACTTGACCGCTCGGAAAAGAGCGGAAATCTCATCATCGGCAAGACGATCAATGTCATCGATGAACACGATGATCCGTCTCTTCTCTTTCAAGAGGTCTTTACGAAGCTTTTCCCTGACGGATCGCAATTTGTCTATTTTTCCGGAATTCGGTTCAAGGATTTTCGACAAACTTTTGAATCCTTGAGACAGTACTTTACTGGTCGCGGCCACTGCGGCATTCGGGGGAGTGATGGCACCAAACAATCCTGCGAAAAAATCAGAAACAACCGAAAGAACGTGTCTAACTCCCAGAGCCGTGATTCCTGTACCAAATCCTGACAATGATTGTGCAATGGTCCGGAATAAAGCTGAGACAACATCTCCTGTATCGGAATACATCCAGGGGTCGAACTCCACAACGGTGACATTTGAATCGGCGTCATCTCTGAGCTGTTCAACGACCATGTTTTTCAGAGACGTTTTTCCATAGCCCCAAGGAGCATCGAGGCCTATTACCAGACCATGTGAAGCGTCATTGTTCAAAAGTGTCTGCGTCAGATTCTTCACAAAATCGAGCCTACGGAATTCGTCATCCTTGACGGTCACAATAGGCTGATCGGGAACAAGACTGGAAGAAAGCGCATTGGCAAAATCGTGGGAAAACATGAGAACCTCTACTTTGCCGAATCGGATTTTTCCTCAGAATTCAACAACTTGGACGCAATATAAAAAGTCATGTACATAAGGAACGTCGCACAAATCCATCCGACAATAATTACTGCTGCGGCACCCAAAGTTAGTGAGGCGAGCATAGCGCTGCTGCCGGAATGGTATAGCAAAACAAATGGATATAAAACCATGCAGGCTGCGCTTAAGACTGTGAATATCAACAAAACTGGATAGACCCAATTCTTCCACATTGCGAACTCTTTCTCCGTCTTTCCTGGACAATGAACAATTTAAACAAGATTGGTCATTCTCTACTCACGACATATTAATCGGAAGAAAACGTAAGGCTTTGTTTTGAGCCCTTAATAACGTCCGGATTCTTGCATATTTTGGGACTTCGTCTTTATGCCGCAGAAGAGGTTGTGTTTCGGGCTCGCTGGATGCGTTTGGGTAGTGAGCTTTGAACCGTACGTGTTGTCCCATCGTGGAGCGTGCTTTGCCTATATCTCGCCTATATATGGCAGTTGCATGCGGCGAAAGGTCTGAAAACGTACCCCCGAAGTGGCTGTTTTCGTGGGTGACGTGCCATATATAAGCGAGAAGCCTCATGTCAAGAAGCCAAATCTGCCATACATAACGCAGATACGGGGCTGCGGACGTTTTCTTGGAGACCGAACGAAAGGATTTGGTTGCGTTCAGTCCCGAGGAACGCAAGCGGGCAGTGGAACCCTGTCCCACGACATCAACGACGACCGCCGAAGTGGTCGAACACCTCGGTTATCCGACCAGGCAGTGCCTGGAACGCCGGCTGGCGAAGGATCCCCGTCATGCCGGGCGTATGAGGAGCCCCATCATCCCCCTGGAAACCGGGCAGAAGGCGATTGAACCGGTATTGGGCGGCATGCGGCAGAGGCAAGCCGCCCGGCAGCTCGGCGTGGCGACTCCCTCGGCGATGACGGTGACGTGGAGGCGCTGCGCCGCAGGGTCGGGGAATTGGATTTGGGGAACGCGTTGGTGCGGGAGGTGGCCGATGCGTTCGCCGCGTCCAAGGGTCGTTACGGGTGCCGCGGGATCAAGGCCGCGCTCAGAACCGGCGTCTCGGAGAAGGTGACCGAACGGATCATGGCCGAGGACGGGCTCGTGGCGCATGTTCCCGGACGTCGCAGGTACGGTTCCTACGAGGGCGAGACGACTCCCGCTCCCGGCAACCTGATTGCCCGGGACTTCACCGCCGAACGTCCCAACGAGAAGCGGCTGACGGACATCGCCGAGGTCAAGGCGGCGGACGGCAAGGTGTATCTCTCGCCGGTGATCGGCTGCCACGACGGCAAGATAGTCGCCTACGCAGCCGGATGCGGCCCCGACGCGCGGCTCGCCGACACCATGCTGGAGAAGTCGGCCGCCACGTTGTCCGAGGGCGCGCGTCCTCTGGTGCGTTCCGACCGCGGCCGTCACCATGGGTGTCCGGGATGGCCGGAACTCATGGTGACGGCTCGGGCTGGCGGGATTGACGGGCGCGAAGGGCTGTTCGCCGGGCAACGCGGCCGCGGAGGGTTTCTTCGGCGGGATGAGGGCCGGGTCCGTCTACCCCGAGCGGTGGGAGGAGCGCACCCGTGGGAAGGTGCTCGCGTTGATCGACGAGTGCATCCACTGGTTCAACTACGATCGCGTTAAGCAATCGCGCGGTCACTGACCTCCGGAGGACGCTTGCAAATCATGATCAAGGGGGCATAGAACCACGGACGGTGCGCGCCTGTCGTCATGACCACAATGCGAGTGATCGCCAATCCTCGGGGAATCCCATTTCCGTTGCAGGAATTTCCGGATAGCGGCCCATGAGGCTGATGAATTTGTTCTTCCATGCGGAGCCATCGATTTGTTGCAGCAGGTAGTTTTCCATGGTGAGGAAAGCGGCGGGGCCGGTAGCGTCCGTTCTGAAAGCGTCCCAATCGTTGCCCCACCATTCATTGGCGTGTAAACCGCTCCGATGCTTAGGCAGCTTCGGAACGATACGGGTACTGGTCTCGTTCCAGAAACGATCATGATGTGCAACCATGTTGCGGACTTGCCTAATCGTTTCCAGCCAATTTGAGAGAATCTTGATGTCTCCATGTACTGCGGGATTGGTATTTGGGTTAAAAATATGAAGCTTCGCTGCTAGCTTTCTTTTAACAGAATCAGGGGATCCCTGATAAAAACACCCTTTCAACGTTCCGTAGCTTAGGCAGCCTACTATCATCCAATATGGCGGCAATGGGTCTTTATATGTTCTTTTGAAATGTTTAAGGTATGGCAGATTGGATTTCATGAACGATGCTCTTAACGAGTTAATGCATGCCAGATAGTCATCAAAGCCGAGCTCAGGCAATCCTTCAGGTTTGGTATATCCAAATTCGCCGCCAAACAAGGAAAGCTCGTGTGCGAGAAAGCTTTTGAGATATATTTCAAAGGTGATTATGCCGTCGAACACGAGAGTTCTCAGTTCCTGATCGAATATATATCTGCACCAGATTTGCTGGAACTGTGTCCCCTCTCTGAACGGGAGGACATGTTTGTGGTCGCATGAGGAAGATGGGCTAAGGAATGGATACCAGTATCCTTTTAGACGAAAATAGCCAACCTGTTCGAGGTGGCGTTCAAGGGTCTCGGCATCTACTCCGCCCAGGCCGTTCTTAATTAGAGTGGCTGCCAGATCTGAAAAATCTTTTGGTGGGTGCTGCGGGTAGGAAAGAACTTGAGCGTTGCCGTCATGCGAATTTGCCATGGAGCCCCCTCGAGTAAAAAAATGCCACCCTAGTGTGCTTCAGTGAGAGGCATTGGTGGCTTTTAACAAATGGATATTTTACCAAAGGTAGAACTTTTTGTCCAATAAAAGACGCTCCATACTGCTAGTGGTTAATCTAAGGCGAAAACGCTAAATATGGTGAGTGCATACAGGATTCATCTCATTTCACTCTGTCGAAGTGTAATCATGATTTCGATTCGATTGGGCCGAATCGGCAGATGATTGACTTGTTCTTCTACTCTCGGTTTGTTTCTCGTCTCCTCCATATAATCGACAGTGAGAGATGGTAGTCAAAGGAGAGTTCCACAGGCGCACAAGCTCAGCAGAACCGAGCGCAGGCTGAACAACAGACCTAAGTGCAGGCGAACCAACAGGATTCAGGAGCCGTAGCAAAAGTGCATGGGCGCGAAGAAAAGTGCGGCGGTTGCGCTAAAAAGGTGCATACCATGTGTGTTCCGGGTACTGGCGTATTCCATTCGGGCGTGCCTCGGGAATCGAGCTTTTGAAATCGCGGTGGTGAATAGGGGAGCGTCGTAGATCGGGAGAAAAGTCTCCGCAAGGATGTCTATCCGGCTTATTTGTGGCAGATTCGAAGAGTTGGTTTTTTACTAGGTGGCTTATATATGGCACCTTTTCCGCAGTATGCCGAGTATGAGTCACGGAATTCCAACGCTTATACCAGGCGTTTTCCGCTTTTGGTGCCATATATAAGCGAAGTAGTGTTTTCGAACTGCTGAAATCCGCCATAGTAAGCGTAGCAGCGGCTTCCGACGCCGGCAAAACCGGCGCTGATCAGTCTCTGGGAATACAGAGGAGAGCCAGTCAGCGCCGGTCATATGCGCAAGGTGTTGTCATGGGCGTGAATCAAAACATCCGGAAACGCCAGCACCCGGAAACATCAGCACTCAGAAACGCCAACCATCACCCGCGAATCTGCGAGCCGAACGGCCATAGCGCTAATTTGGCCATCTTGAACGACTGAATGCCGAACGGAATACCAATGATGGTGACGCACAGCACCAGGCCGATAATCGCCCAACTGGCGGCGAGCAGCAGCCCGCCCAAAATCAGCCACAAAATATTGCCAAGAAGTCTCACGAGGCCATCCTAACGAACACTGAGGAATCGTCAACATATTCAGGAAATTCGGCTTCAGGCGGCAGTGCTGGCGGCGCATATTACAAGAATTGCAAAGCTGTCTGGGACGCATTGGGGTATGGCATAACCAGGAACGATCTGGGATACCGTTCCAAACTTGATGCGGACGGCGACGGCTATGCGTGCGAGTATCCGCCAAACTACTGATGTTAGTGGTTTGGATTGAGTCCGTGCTATTGGCTTGGCGTATGCCGTTGACGGTGCGAACATTGGTGCGTTGATTCGTATCGGTGCTTTAACGATTAAACGTACATGCGTGTGAAGAAAAGTACATTGAACGGCGTAAGAAAAGTTGCGCGTGGGTCTTTTGCAGGGCGCGCTATTATGGCAGAAACGTAAGGAGTTATTATGTCAGACGTCGGAACGGATGCAGAGAGCGCGGTGAATGACGCTGTGAACAGTGCTGCGAACGCGTCGGATGGGCCGTTTGTGAGGTATGTGCGCAAGGCGCGGCCGAATATGCGAGAAGCGTCGATTTTGCAGGGGGAGCATTGGAGGATTGGCATTCTAACGGAATCGCTGATCCGTTTCGAATGGTCAGATTCCGGCGAATTTGAAGACAATCTCACGCAGATGGTGGTCAACCGCGATTTTGGCGCCGATCCGCAATTCACGGTGACACATCGCGACGGACTGCTCATTGTTGACACCCCCGCACTATATGTGACGTACGATGGCAAGCCGTTCAGCAAAGAAGGCTTAAGCGTGGTCGTCAAGGGCGTGGCCGACACCCAGTTCAATACGTGGCATTACGGCGACGAGCCGAAGCATAATCTCAAAGGCACCGCGCGCACGCTCGACGAGGCGAATGGCGAAATTCCTCTGGACGATGGTGTGATTTCGCGAGACGGTTGGGCGGTGCTCGACGATTCCGCCGCAAACGTGATCGTGGAAGCATATGAAGTGGATGGCAAGTCGAATCCGCTGGGGGCTTGGGTGAAGCCGCGCGATCACAAGGAAACCGACTTGTACTTCTTCGGCTATGGCCGCCGCTACGCCGAAGCGGTGCAAGACTTCTACAAGCTGACCGGACCAACGCCTCTGCTGCCGCGCTTCGCACTCGGCAACTGGTGGAGCCGCTACTACCGCTACACGCAAGACGAATACCTGCAGCTCATGGACCGGTTCAAGCGCGAAGGCATTCCATTCACCACATCCGTGATCGACATGGACTGGCACCGCGTGGACGATGTCGATCCGAAATACGGTTCCGGTTGGACCGGCTATTCGTGGAACAAGCAGCTGTTCCCCGATCACGAGGCGTTCTTACGCGACTTGCACGAGCGCGGCCTGAAAACCACGTTGAACGTGCATCCGCGAGACGGCGTGCGCGCGTTCGAAGACGACTATGCGGCGGTGGCCAAGCGCGTCGGCATCGATCCCGCAACCGAAGAGGCGGTGGAATTCGACCTGACAAATCCGGATTTCGTAAGCGCCTACTTCGACATGCATCATCGCATGGAAGCCGAAGGTGTTGACTTCTGGTGGCTCGACTGGCAGCAGGGCGGCGTGACCCGTCAGCCGGGACTCGACCCGCTGTGGGTGCTCAACCACTTGCACTACCTGGATTCCGGGCGCGGCGCGACTTCTTCCGAACGCAACGCAGGGGAAAACTGCGAATGCGAAAAGTGCGCTGAGCCGGGCGCTCGCGATGAACATGAAATGCATATCGAGCAATCCAAACGTAACGTGAGTTGCGCGGAACGCAACGACCGTTGGCCGCTCACCTTCTCGCGGTATGCCGGCCCAGGTTCGCACCGCTACCCAGTTGGCTTCTCGGGAGACACCATTGTTACGTGGGAATCCTTGCAATTCCAACCGTATTTCACTGCTACCGCGTCGAATATCGGCTACGGATGGTGGAGTCACGATATTGGCGGTCACATGTGTGGGTACCGCAACGAACATTTGGAAGCCCGCTGGTATCAGCTTGGCACGTTTAGCCCGATCAATCGCCTGCATTCCAGCAATTCGCAGTTCATGGGCAAGGAACCGTGGAATTTCTCTGCGGAAGTGCGCGATTCCATGGTGAGTTCACTGCGACTGCGCCATATGATGCTGCCGTACCTGTACACCATGAACTATCGTGCCGCGTTCGAGGGCATGCCATTGGTAGAACCGATGTATTGGGCGGAGCCGAATAATCCGCAGGCGTACGAGGTGCCGGACGAATTCCGTTTCGGCACTGAGCTGCTGGTTGCGCCAATCGTTTCTGACAATGACGATTCTGCGCAGCTTGGTAGTACGGAAGTATGGCTGCCACAAGGCGAATGGTATGACTTCTTTGACGGTCGCCGTTACGTTTCGGCAGGGAAGTCCGGTCGTCGTTTGGAAGTGTGGCGTGCGATCGACCGTATGCCGGTGTTTGCCAAGGCTGGCGGTATTGTGCCGTTACAGCAGCTTGGCGAGGGCAATAAGGTGAATGATCTGGGCAATCCGGAGTCCCTGCAGGTGCTGGTGTTCCCCGGTGCGAACGGTTCGTTCACACTCAAGGAAGACGACGGTTCTGTGGCTTCTGCTGCTTCCGGCTCTGCATCTGCCGAGTCTTGCGATGACCAAACTCATGTTGCCGACACGCGCATGAGCTTCGACTGGAAGAATGCGGGCAATGCAACGCAGTTCACCGTCAACCCGGTGGAAGGTCGTGCTGAAGCTGTTCCGGCACGGCGTAACTGGGAGATTGTGTTCCGTGGAGTTGCACAGCCAGGCACGCAGAACGTTCGCATCGAAATTGACGGTAAAGCTTGCAATACTACAGAAATTACATACGATCAGCAGACGTTGAGTCTGTCGGTCGTTGTGCGCGACGTGCCGTCTGCCGCACGCTTGAACGTTACGATTGCAAATGGATTGCAGATTGCCGAGAATCCAGTCGAACAGGACTCGCTTGACGTGCTCTTGCACGCGCAAATGCCATACATTTCCAAAGAGCATGCGATGCAGGCGATTCGTGAGCAAGGAGTGCGCGCACTTGGTGCTCTGCGCACTTTCGATACCGCGCCCCGTTTCAGCAAAGAACTGTTCGTCACCTCCGGCATGCCCGATTCGGTAATCAGCGCCCTAGAAGAAATCCTCCTCCGCAGCTGATTAGGTGAGTATCTCGCTTATATATGGCAGATATGTAGCCAATATGCGGGCGGGCATGAGAAAGGGGTTATGGGCGAATCATCAAGATTCACCCACAACCCCTTTTTTGGCTGAGAAGTCGCAAGCTCAGTGCTTGGACTTCTTCTTGCGGCTGTTCTTGTGAGAGTGCTTGCTCTTCTTGCCATCCTCATCGTAGTAATAGTAGTAGTAATAGTTGTCGTTCGAGGAGGCCTTGCGTTCCTTCTCGAAGTTGAACACGAAGCCCACCACCGGCACGTTGAGGTTGTCGAGCTGCACGGCGATGTCTTTCAGATCACGCTTCATGGTCACGTCGCGACCGGAAACAAGCACGATGCCATCGCTCTTTGCGCCGAAGACCGCGGCATCATTGGCCACCACCATCGGGGAAGTATCGACGATCACGTAATCATAGGTCTGCAAAGCCACGTCGAGCAATTCGGTCATGGTCTTCGAGTTCAACAGCATGGAAGCGTTCGGTGGCTTCGGACCGGCTGGCATGATATGCAGGTTTGGCTTCCAATAGCGCTGCACCACATCCTTCACGGTGGCCTGGCCGGAAAGCACGTGCGCCAGACCGGCGCCGCCTTCCAAGCCAATACGGTCGGCAACGGATGGGTGACGCAAATCAGCGTCGATCAGCAGCACTTTGGCGCCGTTTTCGGCAAGGGCTGCAGCCACGTTCACGGAAACAGTGGTCTTGCCTTCGGAAGGTCCGACGGAAGAAATGACGATCATGCGCGCATCGCTGCCCTCAACCTTCGACGTGAAGGAAAGGTTGGTGCGAATACGGCGGAATTCCTCGGCGATACGGCCTGCCGGGTTCGACACGATGAGAGGCTTGTTGCCCTGCAGACTTTCGTCGGTAGGGATACGGCCCATGATTGGCGCGTTGATGATGTCTTGCAAATCGCTGGCTTCCTCCACGTGGGTTGCCATAAGATCGCGGATCAGCGCGGCAAACACGCCAAGGATCAGCCCGGCCACCAGACCAACGGCTAGGTACAATGCCACCTTCGGGGAGCTGGGGGCTACGGGCTCCGCGGCACGCTGCACCACGGAAAGCTTCACCGGCGACTCCTTGCCGGAAGCGTACAGTGACTTTTCCACCACATTGCTCAGAGATTCCGCCACGCTGTTGGCAATGTCGGAAGCCTGCTTCGCGTCTCCCGTTTCGGCGGTGATGTTTACGAACGCGGTGTCCGTCGGGTTCGTGACGGTCAGCTGACCGGCCAGGTTCGCGACGGTGGTGTCGAGGCCAAGGTCGTCGATAACCGGCTTCAGCACGGATTCCGTGGTGGCCAACGTCGGATACGACTGAATCTGGTTGGTGATGTACGTGCTGGCGCTGTTGATGTTGGAAATATTGTTGTCCTGCACCGACGAATCACTGTAGGTGGCGAATACCTGTGCGGTCGCGGAATACTTCGGGGGTACCAGGAATGTGTATGCGCACACCGCTGCGAAAACCACCACGAACGTGATGATGCCCACCAGAAGATGCTTATGAACTATACGGAACAGGTCCATCAAGGTGATACCGTCGTCTTCCGTATCATTGGATTCGACAACCACCTGATTGGTTGCTGGCACGTTGCTTTCTGCTGCAGCCATGTTTCCCCTCGACATTTGTCACATCATATTGATTGGATTTTATACTAGCAAAGAGCACCCCCATGGAGGGAGGCATTCACCCTTTCTAGCTTGTTTCGTTGATATTTCAACGTTTTCAGGCAGTGGCTCTTGCTATGGTCTGCAAAGCCTTGCAGATTTCATCGTACGCTGCCTGATATACGGCGAAGTCTTTGCCGATCGGATCCTCCACATTGTTGGTATCGGGGATCATCGGTCGGATCATGCTTGCATTGTCGATTACCGATTCGAGTTTTTCCTGACGGGTATCGCCCTCCATGTACCCATGTTCCTTGCAGTAAACGCACATATTGGCGAAATCGTGGATAAGGAAGGTTTTGCGGGCCGCGGTCGGTGCAATCACTGCGATTTCCTTGCGTTGCTCATGTTCGAAGCAGAGGATGAGATCACTGCCTTGCGCGATTTGCGGGGTGACCCGTTTCGCACGGAAGCTGCTGGAATCGACGCCATGCTGGTCGAGCAGTTTTTTGCTGTTCGGTGCGATTTCGTGCGATCCAAGTCCACGTGTGCCCGCACTGTCGGATTCAAGATCGGGCATGAATTGGGGGAGGAGCAGTTCTCCCATAGGAGAGCGGCAGATATTACCGGTGCAGATAAACAGGACTTTCATGATCTCCTCCTGAAAAAAGAAAAACGATCGGTTTTGCGATGCTTGTTTTCGAATAAATAAAGGGACTTGGGAAAACCCAAGCCCCTTCTTAAAACATAGATATGGTGTGTATCTACTTGGTTATTGTTCAGCGAGCGGAGCTCTTGCGAACGGCAACCAGGGAGATGCCGGCGGCAGCCAGCAGCACGACGGCCACAACGTACGGAGCGATAGCAGCACCGGTGGAAGCGGTCTCGTTCTTCTTGGCAGTGCCTTCGCCGGTGGCGGCGACGGTCACGGAAGCGGTGGCGAGAGCGGCGCCGGTCGGCTTGCCTGCCCCATCGACTGCGTAGATGGAAGATGTGATGGTGCCAGCAAAGCCAGACTTGAAGGTGTAGGTGGCGGTCAGGGTGCCGTTCTTGTGTGCCTCTTTAACGTTGGAGTACTTGGTTGCGGTCAGGGTGACGTTCTCGACGGTGGTGTCATCGTAGGACACCACGTAGCGCTGGCCCGGAGTCAGTCCCGTAAACGTGAAGGTGGCGACGTTGCCGGAAACGGTGCCGGTCGCGCCATAAGCCATAGCGGTGTTAGCGGCAAAGCCAAAGCCGAACACGGCGGCGATGGTGGCGAGAATTGCGACGATCTTCTTCTTCATAATCGTGATTCCTCTCTAAATAAAACGGACATTTTTGCGGTTTGCCGTAGTGGCTTCCCGCTACGACCTTGACTATACGCCCCCGTTGAGAATCGCGCTATCGGGGGATGTGAGGTGAATCGCACATATGTGACGGCGCTGTCACACTATGTGACGACGTTCGCACATGCCCCCGAGTATGAAAAATGGCGATTTTTCGTTGGAAAATCGCCATTTTGAGAAGAATTTACAAACGCAACACGCCGAAGCGTCACTCTTCGTCGTCAAAACTGAACAGGTCTTCAACCGTGGTATCAAGCGCTTTCGCAAGATCCATGGCAAGGCGTAGCGACGGGCAATACTGCCCCTGTTCGAGGCGTCCTATCGTCTCGCGGCGCACGTTCACCAAGTCGGCAAGATCGGCCTGTTTCAAGCCGCGTTCCATGCGTTTGAACTTCAAACTAGTCTTCATCGGTGTCTCCGCCCTCATGCTCAAGCCACAGGTAGCGGGCGTCGGCGATGGCCAGGGCCAGCATGCCCAACGTTGGCAACGCCATGGCGGGAACGGTGAACGGCGCATGCCTGAACAGCGTGGCGGTCATGCCCGCGAACCCCAATATCACCAGCGCCACCACAAGTACGAAGAACGTGAAACGGATGGCCGTTGCCTGATGCTCGTCGGACAGCTCGTCGCGGCGGGGATGCGCGCGGTTGTACACCGTGCTCAACCAGATCTCGCCTATGGCCCACACCAGCGCAAACACGCCCATGGTGATGATGCCCGGCCATGTGTGATGCTGGAACATTTGGATGGCGCAGGCGATGGCTCCCACAAATTCAACGACCATACGGAAGAGGATGTAGCGGTTGAAGGTCACGGGTCTGTCCTTTCCTGCCGTGTTTCTTCGTGTTTTCCGACGATTTCGATTGTACCCGTTGCCCTGAAGAGGGGTGTATTCGCGGGTGGAAGGTTGTTCACGGGTGTGTGTGAGGTGAAATGATCTTCAGAAATGTTTGATGCGGCTATTTTGGGACGTGACGCATATAGGGTGGTTTTATATGTTTGCGACAGTCGATTGCCGGGGAGGCGAGGGGTTGTTGTTGCTTTGAGACGGTTTTGAGACGAACCATGCGAATCGTATCGAATTTTCTGGTTTTACATAAGCGAAATCGGCATTATGTTTTTCGTATTATGTTGTGTTCTTGAAAATACATATATATTCCCTAAGATTCGATTCGTTTTATTGCCGGCAATGAGGTACAGTATTTCACGTAGTTATTTACAATAAAGAAAGGATTTACATGTCCGTTCTTGATGGTTTCAAAGAAGTTGGCGAAAGAACGGGTGGCAAGTTGACCATGACGGTCATGCTTGAATCTGTTCGTTTTTCCAAGGGTGTTTCCGAAGTGCTCGGCCGTCCGGAATTCGTCAAGCTGCTGGTGAATTACGAGCGCGGCAAGTTCGCAATCCAGGTGTGCGACGAGAACGACGATTTCGCGGTTCAGTTCAACAATCCGAACGCTGATCGTCCGGCTTCCGTGACCACTCGCAATCTTGACCTGCTTGTTGCAACGCAGAAGTTCTTCACTTTCCCGGAAGTGCCTGCAGACAAGATCGCCTACTTCGCCTTGGAAGGCGAATATCACAGCGATGAGCGCGTGATCCTCTTCGACGCCAAGAACGGGGTTCGTAGCGGCACCGTCGGCAAGCGCGGTCCGAAGGCCGGACATGGCGGCCGCAAGCGCAGGAAGATCGACGATGTCAAGGAAGCTACGGTGATCGGCGCCAACAACGCCCTGTGAAACTGATAGTATTTTGATGATATCTCGAATCACAATATAGTTTGAGCCCCGTAATATCTTCGATATATTACGGGGCTCAAACTATATGCGGTGAATTACGTAAATTGAATATTAATCACTAATCAACGTAAACATTTCAATACGAACATTGCCATCTGATTGAAATCAAATCAGATGGCAATGCATATCAGTAGCAGTGATTGGCGAGCCAGTACGAATAGGCTTCCTGGATGGAACCGTAACGTTGCGCACAATAGCCCCAGAACCACTTGAGCTGGGTCTGATAATTGGTGGCCCAATCAGCACCCTCGCTCACCATCTTGCTGCCAGGCAATGCCTGGGGCAGTCCATAGGCGCCCGAACTTGGATTCGTTGCGGTGACGCTCCAGCCGGACTCGTGGGTGATGATGTATACGGTGGCGGTGAAATCGGCTTCGGTGTAGCCGTTCGACAGCAGATAATCGTGAGCCCACTGCTGCATTTCGCCAGCCGGCACAGTGGTGCCGATCGACGCGGAAGCGTTGGAGGACGATGACGAAGTGGAGCCGGTGCCGACGAGAATGACCTTGTCGACCGGAGCCTTCTTCACATACGAGCTGATCATGTTGGAAGAAACCACGGTGTCGCCGGACTTGGTCACGAGGTTCGTGGTTTCCATCACGCCCTCTTCGCCTTCCGTCTCGACCTTCTCCTGGCCTTCCGGCAGGCTTGAGGTTTCCTTCTTGACGACATTGAAGCCAATGGCGGTATCGGAAACCTCGACGCTCGCGCCGGCACGCTGAATGGTGATCACGGTTTTCTCATCGACCTTGGTAGTGAGCGAGGGGGAGACCGTGTCTTCCGGTTCGAGCGTGATGTCACCCGCGTCAAGCACGGACTTCACGTCGGTGAAATTGGCACCGGGCACCACGCGCGACTTGCCGTTGATCTTCACGGTAACGTACGAGGTGTCTCCATTAAGCAGCTCGCGGGCATTACCACGGGACGCCTCCGCGGAATCCGTGACAGAGAAAGCTGTGGCCTGTTCGGTTGTATTCTGCTTCGCGGACGTGTAAAGATTGCGCGACACAATGCCGCCGGTAGCCAACAGGCCCGCCGCCGCAACCGTTGCGGCGATCTTCACCAGCGAGGACTTGCTCGGCATGACGAAGGTAGATGATCGGGCGTGTTTGCTGTGGTTAGCCATTCTGCTCCTATACGCGCGTTCAGATCCTCGACGAATTCACGCATGCTCGGCATGCGGCGCGCTGCCACACAGGGCTTCGCCGGAAAGCGCGCATCTAACGAACAAGTCTACCTCACGCCATGGAAACCGGGCGGGCGTATATGTAACAGGCGGGCAGAGCAAGCGTAAGCAATAGGCGTGCAAAACAAAGGTGCCGTTGATGTTTGCCATCGAACGACACCTCTGAAATCGTTGTAGTTTTTAGCCTACTCCGCTTGCGCCTCAGCCTCTTCGGCAGCGGCCGTGTTGACGTCCAACGCCTTGGCCTGCGCGATCAGATCGTCCAGATCCGACGCACGCAACGCACCGGCCTGCTGGAACACGATCTGCTGGTTCTTGATCACCATCAATGTCGGCACAGCCTGTACCTTGGCCGCGGAAGCGAGATCCGGATTCTGGTCGATATCGACCTTGGCGAAATAAATGTCAGAATTCGCTTCACTCGCCTTTTCGAACGTCGGACCGAATGCGCGGCACGGACCGCACCAGGTCGCCCAAAAATCCACGAATACCAGATCGTTGGATTCCACAATCTGATTGAAATCCTTGGAAGTGACTGCATGCGTTGCCATGATTGCTCCTTGCTGTTCGTGCCATCGACGCGCGTGACGGGCTGTGCCCCTCGTATGCGATTGCTTTGGAGTATATAACCGTGCCCCAACCCTACGTATTCCCGGCATACGCAAGATCCGCTATCAGAGGAATCGTCTTCCAGCGCATGCTTTTCCAGCCAATTCACACAAGATGCGTGATAATGGGACTATGCCAGTGATGAATGATGAAGTGCCCGACGAGGGCGATTTCGATGCAGGCCGCCGTCGCGGAGAATTCGACGACATCACGCCGGAGGATTTCATCCGTGGAATAGGAAACCCTCCAGGATGGCTTGCTTCCGGCGAAATCAACCGTATGCGCGGTGAAATGCCGATCCCGTACGTGCTCGTGGTGCCGGTGCGCACTGACGATCTGGGACGTGTCTCACAGGTCGGGTCGCTGCTGCGTGTGTCTGACGATGGCAGCATCGAACGAACGCTGATCGCCGGCCGCGTGCTCTACCACGAATCGTTGCGTGAAGCCGTGGCGCGCAATATCGCCAAGGATTTGGGAGATATTGCGCTGCCGCAGTTGCCAGTGAGCCTACAGCCGTTCACCGTGGCTGAATTTTTCCCGACGCCCGGACTGTCCGACTATTTCGATTCTCGTCAGCATGCGATCGCATTGTGCTACGTGGTGCCGATTGCAGGCGATTGCAAGCCGCAGGACGAGACGCTTGACGTGGAATGGGTCAATCCGAACAGTGAGATCCTCGACACTTTCGTCAACCAGATGAGCAACGGATATGGCACGATTGTGCGTCAGGCGATCGCGTGGACCGGCAAATAGGCTGCGAATACATGCAACAACAGGGGAGAGCAACGGAGGAGCGCATATGACGATCGAATTGCATAACAATGTGTATTGCGAGGGTGAGGGGATTCCTGTGGTGCTGGTGCACGGGTTCCCCGTGGACCACCGCATGTGGAACGAATGCGCGGATGCGTTGAAAACGACCGCTGCGGAACATGGCATGAAACAGTTCCCGATTTGGGCTCCAGACATGCCTGGCGCGGGAGAAGGGCCGATTCCTTCCGACGAGAACAGTGGAGGCAAAGACACGGACGGCGCTTTCCCCAACGGTTTGGACCGTATGGCCGACGCTTACGTCGGCCTGTTGCACGCTGCCGGATACGACAAGGCGATTTGGGTGGGTCTTTCGATGGGCGGCTACCTGATCCTCGACATTCAGCGTTTGCACCCCGAAGCCGTCGCCGCACTGGCATTATGCGACACGAAGGCCGCCGCTGATTCCGAGAAGATGCGTGCGAAACGCATCGCGATTGCCGAGGAATGCGAATCGACGGGCACGCACGAACCGGTTATGGGATTCGCCGCCGCCACGTCTGAGGATTCAACCATCAAACAGTCGGACGCCTACCGCGAACAGTTCACTGCATGGATCAACGAGCAGCCAGCCGAAGGCATCGCTTGGCGTGAACGCATGGCGGCCGGGCGCCCGGACCTGAACGATGTGCTATCGACGATTACAGCGCCGGTCGCGGTGATCTGCGGCGACAAGGATCCGTCGAGCCCACCGAGCGTGATGGCACCGATTGCCGATGCGATGACGGCTACGAGCACGGATATGACGGTGGTGTTTGATTGCGGTCATTTCAGCGCTTATGAGCATCCGCAGGCGGTCGCCGACGCGCTGCTTGCACTGGTGCGCAGAGTGCAGTAGCCGATATTCCCGCAACTGCCGGCAATAGCGCAATCAGATATACAAAAAATATAAAGAAAATACGATTTATATAGAAAAATATATCTTCCATATATCGTATTCGAGGAAAGAAGCAATCGATGAGCGTGTTCTCGCCACTGGCGCTGACCCAGGCACTGCCGTTCCTGCCACTTGCACAAGGCGACATCGACTATGAGGTTTCAAGACGCGACGAACCCGACCTGTTCGACACGGTGCTGCTGGAACCTGCCACGAAAGTCATTCTCATCAAAGACGGCATGGTGGCGGTGCCACACGGACAAGGTGCCATCGCGGACTACGCCAACGTGCACATGCGTTTGGCACAGCTGCCCGGAGACTACGTGGCGGCGGAACTGCACACGCATCCGACGGCGCTCGCCATGTTCCTCGGCTCATATGGTGGCAAGCGTGACGAGCATGTGGTGGCCGTTGACGTGTCTCGTGTGAAGGCTGTAGAACCGGTGGCTGCGAGCAGCGAGCATATGGGCGCGGACGACGCGTTCGGCGAACAGCGCGAGCCGGAAGAGAAAACGTCGAAATCGCTGTTGGAAAACGCGGCGGAACGATTCGACTGGGTTGACCTGCGTGGCTTCGCCCCGCATGCCAGCGCACGCGAAGCAGGCCAGGCCACAACGGCGATCTCGCTGGGCGTATGGCATGCGCGTCAACGCCATTGCCCCACATGCGGCGCCCCGACCGAACCCGCGTTGGGTGGATGGGCGCAGCGGTGCACCAGCGAAGCGGATGGCAAACGGCTGCTGTTCCCCAGAGTGGAACCGGCCGTTATCACGGCGATCGTGGACCATGAGGATCGTCTGCTGCTGCAGCACAACAGTGCATGGCGCAATACTGGCCTGTATTCCGTGTCCGCAGGCTTCGTGGAGGCGGGTGAGAACCTGGAGCACGCATGCCGGCGCGAAGCCAAAGAGGAGGTCGGCATCGACCTCGGCGAACTCAAATATTTGGGATCGCAGCCATGGCCATTCCCAGCCTCGCTCATGATGGCGTTCAAAGGCGTGGCCAATACCACCGACGTGCGCGTGGACGGCGATGAGACCCTGCAGGCGCGTTGGATGACCCGAGACGAGTATATGAACGAGCTGGTAGCAGGGCGTATGGAATCCCCCGGAAAGGCCACCATAGCCCGCTACATGATCGAAGAATGGCTCGGCCACGATCTGCCGTAACAAGTTTCGGTCCAGCGCTATGGGAAATGCACGTGATTAACGTAGAATGAGCTTTCATGAGTGAAGAAAACGAAAACAAGCCGAATCTGGACGTTCCCGAGCATCTCGAATACTCCGACGAGCATGTGTGGGTGGACGCCTCCACCGAACCGGCCATGGTGGGAATCACCGAATATGCGGCCGACCAGCTTGGCGAACTCGTATACATCGATCTGCCGGAAATCGGCACCGAAGTGCAGGCCGGCGACGAAGTGGCGGAATTGGAATCCTCTAAAGCCGTTACGCCGTTGGTCACTCCAGTGGCTGGCGTAATCCGCTATGTGAACAGCGAAGCGGCCGACGATCCGGGAATCGTCACCGGCGATCCGTATGGCGAAGGCTGGATTTTCAAAATCGAGCTTGAGGATGACGAACCGGGACTGCTTTCCTCCGAAGAATACGCCAACATCGTGGCGGAATAAACGGCTCGACAAAACGTCTCGAAACAGGGAACCGCATGCGAAATCAGGTATGAAATCGTTACTGTTCCCTGAATAATCCCTGATTTTCACGGCTGGGGCACCAAGGAGTTCGGCAATCGCCTTTATAGTGGGGATATGACCGAACCACAGCCGTTGCCCCAGCGTGAACCGGATGCCATATCCGAAGATGACATGCCGACCGTGCCCATTCCCGCACGCAAGGTGGTCACCATCTTCGACGCCGCTTCGAAACATGAGCGCATCGAAGTCAAGCCTCCGCTGACACAGCTGTTCCGCCGTGCCGTTACCAGAGCGTTCAACGGATGGGTGACGGTCTCGACAAACATGGTACGCAATCTCAACTGGTATCCGCGCGTGGAACCGTATGTCGGCTATGGCACCGAACATTACTCGCGCCTAATCTGCCGAACCGTGTACGGCCCATTCAAACGACAGGCGGGCCGTCTGACCCGAGGCATACGTGCCATGCTCACCATCCCCTCGCCGCATACGAAGGTGCGCATTGCCATCGACGGCATGCCCCTGGAAACCGTGCAGGTGGGGATGTCGGAAGTGTATGACGAAGTGAATGCGCAGCGCAATGTTTCCAGTGAATTCGTTGCATCCGATTCCGCAGGCTATCTCGACCTCGTGGCCGAACATTCGCTCGAACCGGGCGTGCACGACGTGTCATACAAGGTGCGCAGCCGCAAGCCGGTCAAAGCCAACCTGTTCACCATTCCCAGCGGCACGAAAGTCGGTGTGATCTCCGACGTGGACGACACCATCATGGTCACGCAGGCGCCAAGCCTGATGAAAGCGGCCTACAATCTGCTGCTGCTCGATCCGAAGAAGAAAATGCCGGTTGCGGGCATGAACCTGCTGTTCAACCGCATTGCGGACATGTTTCCGGACGCCCCGTTCTTTTACCTGTCGACGTCGCCGTGGAACGTGGAAAGCTCGATCAGGCATTTCATCGCCGACCATGGGTTCCCGGAGGGACCGCTGCTGCTGCGTGACCTCGATCCCCGCCCGAAAACGTTCATTCCTACCGGAGTGCAGCACAAACTCGAGTATGCCGAACAATTGATGGCTGATTTTCCTGATATGAAGTTCATTCTGATCGGCGATGATGGGCAGAAGGATCCGACCACGTACGCCACGATCGCGCGTCGGTATCCGGGTCGTGTGCTTGCGATCGGCATTCGGCAGCTGTCTCCACGCGAGGCCGCCGGTAATCTCGGCACCGTTGCGGGGCGTGCGTCCACGCAGCCGATTCCAGTCACCGACGTTCCTGTATTCACGGGAACGACCGGATCGAATCTGATGAGAACCATGCTGCCGTTCCTGAAACAACAGCTGGGCGTCTGACGTTTTTCTTTCAACTTGCAGCAAGGGGGATGCGCGTTGCGCTGGATTGGGACCGCGATGCCGGTATAATCGCCTGCATGACTGATTTTCGGGGTGAACAGGGCGCAACGGGCGCGCAGGAAAGCGGCAAGAGCCGTCAGGGCCGTCTGGACGAATGCGGGATGCCTATCGCGAAACGCGTGCCAACGGAGCGCGTGTTCCACGGCGACACCTTCATCGACGAGTACGAATGGCTGCGCGACAAGGAATCGCAGGACGTGCAGGATTACGTCGCCGCACAGAACCGGTATTGCGAACAGCGCATGGAAGCGTTGAAAAACCTACGCACCACATTGTTCGACGAGTTCAAATCGCACGTACAGGAAACTGACATGTCCGTGCCGACGCGCATGGACGGCTACTGGTATTTCACACGCACCAAGGAGGGCCAGCAGTATGCGGTGCAATGCCGTGTGCCGATTCGAGGCGCAGACGATTGGGATCCGCCGACCATTGAGATCGGCGTGCCCATGGATGGTGAGCAAGTGGTGTTCGACACGAATGCCGAAGCGCAAGACCACGATTTCTTCCGCGTCGGCGGCATGGATATTTCCAAAGATGGACGTTGGATGCTGTACGGCACTGATACCAGCGGCGACGAACGTTACGATTTCCGTATTCGCAACATCGAAACCGGCGATGAGCTGCCGGAAGTGTTCGAAGGCATTGGTGGCGCCTGCTTCACACCGGACGCGCAATGGGTGTTCTATGTGCTGCTCGACGACGCATGGCGTCCATATGCGGTGATGCGTCACCGCGTTGGCACTCCCATCACCGACGATGTGGAGGTGTATCGCGAACAGGACGAACGATTCTGGGTGGGCATCGGCCTGTCGTTCGACGAACGCAATCTGGTGATCGGCACCGGTTCGAAAACCACCACCGAAGTGCTGCTGCTTTCCACCGACGATCCGGAAGGTGAATTCCGTGCGTTCATTCCGCGCGAGCCGGATGTGGAATACGATGTGAGCTTCAGCCGTTTTGAAGGTGCCGGCGAGCATGGCGAGGACATTCCGCTCGCTGTGGTCTACCATAATGCGTTGAACCCGAATTTTGAAATCGATGTGATCGACATGCGTTTGCATGAGCCCCCATACCGTTTGGGCGAGGGTGTGCGTGTGGCCGTTGGCTCGCCGTATGGATGCGAGCATGGTGACGATGTCGAACCGGGCGCTTCTTCGATGCCGATTGGCACGCCGTATTCGAATCCTTGCAATCCCGCCATTTTGCAGGGTGCGCACGGTCTTGGCATCGAGGGAATTTCGATTCACCGGCATTATGTGGCGTTGCAGTACCGTGCGGAAAGTCTGGCGCATATCGCGGTGATGACGAAGGATGCGGCCGCGGAGGATTTTCTTGCAGGGCGACCGTGGCGGTTCACCGAGTTGGTTCCGCACGCGTTGGAAGGCGATTGGGATGTTGACGAGTCGGTGGACGAGATCAACGTGGAGCGTGCCGAAGTGTGGGGCGCGCTCGACCAGTTGGCCGCTGCGCAAGGCGAAGGGTCGGCCGTGCATGGGATTTCCCGCAAGGCGATGACCTCGTCGGATGGCGCGACCGCCGATGCGATGCCGGGGGAGACCCGGCGCTTGTATTCGATCGGTCTGGGAGGTAATCCTTCATATGATGCGCCCCGTATACGTTACTCGTTTGCCAGTTACACGCGTCCCGGTGAGCTGCATGATATCGATCCGGCAACCGGCGAGGATCGCCTGTTGAAGCGTGCCACCGTGCTTGGTGGATTTGAGCCGCGCGAATATATGGAGCGTCGAGTGTGGGTTACCGCCCGCGATGGAGAGCGCATTCCCGTTTCCTTGGTGTGGCGTCGTGACGTGCCTGCTTGTGATTCGGCGATGTTCGTTACTGGTTATGGCGCGTATGAGATCAGTTCGGATCCGGGATTCTCGGTGTCTCGTATCAGTATGCTTGATCGTGGTGTGCTTTATGCGGTGCCGCATATTCGCGGCGGCGGTGAGATGGGTCGTGCCTGGTATGAGCAGGGGCATTTGCTCAATAAGAAGCATTCGTTTGAGGATTTCGTTGATGCCGTGCGTGCGTTGCAGCGTGCCGGTTTGGCGTCGCCTGTTCGCACGGTGGCCGATGGTGGTTCCGCCGGTGGCTTGTTGATGGGTGCTGTGGCGAATATGGCTCCTGAATGTTTTGCCGGTATTGAGGCGGATGTGCCTTTTGTGGATGCGTTGACGTCGATTCTTGACCCGTCGTTGCCGTTGACGGTTACGGAGTGGGATGAATGGGGCGATCCGTTGCATAATGCAGACGTGTACAGGTATATGAAGGGATATACGCCGTATGAGAATGCGCCGGCTGATGCGAATGATGCTCGAGTTGCGGTTTTCCCGAAGATTTTCATCACCACGTCGATGAATGACACGCGTGTGCTGTATGTGGAGCCGATGAAATGGTTGGCTCGCCTGCAGCGTGCCGGTGTGGATGCTGTGGCGAAGATTGAGGTCGAGGCCGGTCATGGGGGTACGTCCGGAAGGTACAAGCAGTGGGAGGAGATCTCCTATGAGAATGCCTGGTGCCTTGGCGTGATGGGTATTACCAGCTGATTAGGTTGTGCGATTTGTGAGATTCGTATGATTCATGCTTTTCGTGTGTTTCGTACAGGAAAGCGGCATGGAGTGTCCATTAGTTGAGCGTTACGCGTCCACGTGCTGATTCGTTGACTAGAGTCGCGTGCTATGAGTGATTCTGCAAAGAAGTACACCATCGCCGTCATTCCGGGCGATGGCATTGGCAAGGAAGTGACTCCGTGGGCTCAGAAGGCTCTGGAGAAGGCGGCCGAGGGCGTCGCCGAATTCGATTACGAGAATTTCGATCTTGGTGCTGAGCGTTATCTGCGTGACGGTGCAATTCTTCCGGAAGAGGAAGAGGAGCGCATCAAGAAGACCGACGCGATTCTGCTGGGTGCCGTCGGCGATCCGCGTATCAAGGCCGGCATTTTGGAGCGTGGCCTGCTGCTCAAGCTCCGCTTCGATCTCGACCAGTACGTCAACCTGCGTCCTTCCAAGCTGTACAAGGGCGTGACCTCCCCGCTCGCTAATCCGGGCGACATCGACTTCGTTGTGGTGCGTGAAGGCACCGAAGGCCTGTACTGCGGTGCCGGCGGAGCGGTGCGTCGCGGTACTCCGAACGAGGTGGCCACCGAAGTCTCCATCAACACCGCCTACGGTGTGGAGCGCGTGGTACGTTACGCCTTCCAGCTGGCCATGAAGCGCAGGAAGCATGTGACCCTCGTGCACAAGAAGAACGTGCTCGTCAATGCGGGCGACATGTGGCAGCGCATCGTAGACAAGGTTGCCGAGGAATATCCGGAAGTCTCCCACGATTATCTGCACATCGACGCGACTACCATCTTCATGGTGTCCAATCCGTCTCGTTTCGATGTGATCCTCACCGACAACCTGTTCGGCGACATCATTACCGACGAGGCCGGTGCCGTGGTCGGTGGCGTTGGCTATTCCGCTTCCGGATGCATCAACGCTTCCGACGAATACCCGTCCATGTTCGAGCCGATCCACGGTTCCGCACCGGATATCGCAGGCCAGAACAAGGCCAATCCAACCGCCGCGATCCTTTCCGCAGCCATGCTGCTGCGCCACCTCGGTTTCGACGAAGCCGCAGCCAAGATTGATGCGGCCGTCGAAGCCGACATTGAGGAACTGGGATCCACCACCCGCTCCACCGACGAGGTCGGACGCGACATTCTGGCCCGCATGTGACGGTCATGATCCGGATTATATGATTTTGCCGGATCTGTTTGCCTGTTGAGACGCCCGTCGAATCGAGTTTCACGCTTGATTCGACGGGCTTCACGCATATTCAGGGGGATTTCAGGGATCGCTTTCAGGGTGGATGAAAGAAATAAGGCAAATTATGGGATAATGTTGGAACCATGAGTGACAACAATGCCGGCTACAACGATTCCGACCAAGACAACTATTACGCTTCGAATAATTCGGCCCAAGCTGACTTCGGACAATTCCAGGATGGCCGCAATCAGCCTGCAGCGCAACCGTACAATCCCAACCCGTACGCATCGCAGCAGCCCGCGCAGCCCTTCTACGGACAGCCGACGTACGGGCAGCCGGATTACACACAATCGGCGCAGCCCCCCTATTATCAGCAGCAGGCGCAGCCCCGATACGAGCAGCCCTCATACAATCAGCCGCCAATCTACGCGCAGCAGACCTACTATCAGGCGGCCCAACAGCAGCCCGGCTATGGTTACGCGCAGAAGTCGAAGATCGTCGCCGGCTTGCTCGGCCTGTTCCTCGGTGGTCTCGGAGTGCATAACTTCTATCTGGGATACACCGGCAAGGCCGTGGCTCAGCTGTTGCTGACCCTGATCGGATGGATCATCCTTATCGGACCGATCATTTCCGGAATCTGGGCTCTGATCGAATCCGTCCTCATCCTGTGCTCCAGTTACGGGTCTAACTGGCACCGCGATGGGCGCGGCCAAGAGCTCCAAGATTGATGAGCAGAGGCCTGTACAAGCAGCCGGGCGGCAAACTCGTAGGGGTTTCCGTCCGGCTTTCTGATGCCGTTCCAGCATATTCCCGCGAATGCGCAAGTTCCACCCAATCCGTGGAACAATGCCGGATCGACGGCGATTTCTTTCTTGACGGCGATGACAAGGATTCCCGCCGACTATTGCGGGATTTGGAAAACTTGCTGCAAAGCCAGCAAAGCGCGTCCGCACGCGACATTACGCGACGATTGCAAGCGATTACCTCGAACTATCCGAACGTGCGATTGGTGGGTATGACGGAAGAAGGCATCGCCATCGCTTTCCTCCGCGCAATCACAGGCAGCGAATCGTGCAATGCGGAAGATGCAACGAACAACGGAAATATCGCGCGGTCTACGAAACAATATTCCGGGAAACAACCGGAAATGCATAATGCGCTGACACAAGAGGAATATCTGGAACGCTGGCGGGCCCTGAAACCGACCGTCATCCACGACAAACCGCGAAATCCAAGCGAACAAATGGAAACCGACATCGCATGGGCACGCGAAGTGGCGGCAGGCAAACGCGAACCCACACTGCGGATCTGGGAATGGGCCGCTCCGGCGGTGGTCATTGGCAAATTCCAGTCGCTCGAAGACGAAGTCAACACGGCGATCGCGCAGAAGGAAGGATTCACCGTGGTCCGACGTTGTACTGGCGGCGGGGCGATGTTCATCGAACCGGGTAACACCATTACCTACTCGCTATACGCGCCGCTCGATTTCGCCCAAGGCATAAGCATCGAGGAATCATACCGGCTCTGCGATTTCTGGCTGGTGCGCGCGCTTAAGGAACTCGGGCTCGACGTACGATTCGCCGGTCTCAACGACATCGCCACGCAATACGGCAAACTCGGCGGAGCCGCGCAACGTCGCTTCACGCCAGCGGAGGGAGGGCCTGGCGCCATACTGCACCACGTGACCCTCGCCTACGATATCGACGCGGAAAAAATGGGGCGGGTGCTGAACACCTCACGCGAGAAAATGTCGGACAAAGCGGTGAAATCAGCGGTAAAACGAGTCGATCCAATGCGCTCGCAGACGGGCATGAGCCGTGAAGACGTGGTTGAACGGCTGCTCGACGCCGCCAGGCGAGTTACAATGTAGCCCGATGGTCGAAGCCGCCCTGATGTCAAGGGCGATGAGAACGTTACGAGAGCTTGGTGTTCCGTGAGGGCATGTGGAATCGTAGCAAGCTTTCGAAGCCGCGGCAGCGCGCCTGGCAACACGCCTGTCGGCGTGCCCAGAGGATGTGCCTATGAACGGAGGTGCGACAAATGGCTACGCCAAACGAGACCAATAGTGGACCCAGTGGCGAAAGCGCGACGTTGCTGCACACCGCGTTGTTCAAGCAGGTTTCTTCCGAAGAGGCGGAGGAACTGCTGCCGCATCTGCAGCATGCCGAATACAACAAGGGCGACTATATTTTCCGCGAAGGCGACACCGATCATCGCATGTATCTGCTGGAACGCGGGCGAGTCAAACTGATCCGGCAATCGTCCGACAGACGTGTGCAGTTGTTGAGCATTCATGCGTACGGCGAAGTGTTGGGTGAGATTCCGGTGTTCGATCCGCACGGTGGGCCGCGCACCGCGTCCGCCGTGGCCATGACCAATGACACGAAAGTCGTGTGGCTTGAGCATGACGCCCTGTTCGCATGGCTTGACGAGCATCCGCGCGTGGCCGTCGACATGCTTCAGGTGCTCGCGCATCGCATGCGTGACAACAACGAGCGCATTTCGGAACTTGTGTTCATGGACGTACCGGGACGTTTGGCAAAAACGCTGCTGAATCTGGCATCACGTTTCGGTGAGCCGGTCGAGGCGGGGCTGAAGGTGCCGCATAATCTGACGCAGGAAGAAATGGCGCAGCTGGTTGGTTCGTCACGCGAGACGGTGAACAAGGCGCTGATGGATTTCGCCAACCGCGGATGGATTGCGCGTGAGGGCCGTTCCATCATCATCTACCAGCCGGGTATGCTTATTCGGCGATCGAGACGATAATTTTCGACTATTTTCCAGCGTTTTTCAAGTTTTACGGTTGTTTGTGAGAAACCCGTGACGCCTGCGGGCGAGCGGTTGATTAGTAGACCCACCACTTTAGAATGGGCACCATGCCCGAAAAGAAGACTTTGACCGTTCAACGTGTGCTCGCACTCGTGATTGCCTACATCACGCTGAGTGTGGGTGGCGGCGTGGCCGCCAGTTTGTTCCTCCTACCGGCGGTTTTCGGCGCGAACAGCGTCGCCAAGGCGGTTATTCCGTCGCTGTCGGTCGAAGGTATTGATTTTGATGTGACCAGCCTGCCGCAGAAGTCGACCATGTACGCTTCCGATGGCACCACGAAAATCACCGAATTCTGGGATCAGAATCGTGAAGTCGTGCCCTTGAAGAAGATTTCCAAATACATGCAGCAGGCCGTGGTCTCGCGTGAAGACAGACGATTCTTCACTCACGGCGGCGTGGATGTACAGGGTGTGTTCCGTGCGTTCGTCCAAACATACATGAAGGGCGACCATCAGGGCGGTTCCTCCCTTACCCAGCAGTATGTCAAAAACGTGCTGATCCTGCAGGCGCAGCAGGATAACGATCCGATTGCGCAATACCATGCGTCGGAAGATACCATCGCACGAAAATTGAGGGAAATGCTGATTTCCGTGCAAATGGAGAAGCAGTATTCCAAGCCTGAAATTTTGCAGGGATATCTCAATATCGCACAGTTCGGCGGCAATAGCCTCTATGGCGTGCAGGCGGCTGCGAAGCGGTATTTCAACACCACCGCAGACCAACTGAACATCGTGCAGTCCGCCACCATCGCGGCAATCACCAAGAATCCGAACGCGTACGATCCTTCCGTCGAATCGAACCAGCCGGAATCCGAGAAACAACGCAATATCGTGCTGCAGCTGATGAACGAGCAGGGCTATATTTCGGATGCGGAATATCAGGAGGCGGTCAATACTCCACTCGCAGATACACTTAATGTCCAGCCTATTTCCACCGGTTGCATGGCCGCGGATTATGATGCGGGCTATTTCTGCGATTATGTGGTGCATAAGATTTTGAATTCCAAGGAATTCGGCAAGACCAGCGAGGACAGGGAAAGGCTGCTGAAAGAGGGCGGTCTGAAGATCGTCACCACGTTGGATATCGATGCCAATACCTTGTTGAACGAAACCGCGCGCAACACCATTCCACCGGAAGATTCCTCCGGCATGGAAATCGTGATGGCGTCCGTCAAACCGGGCACCGGAGAAGTGTTGGGCTTCGGTCTGAATCGAACGTATGATGCCACCGAAGCGGCGCAGAACGACCAGACCAGGGATTCCATGAACTATGCCGTGGACCGAGAAGACGGCGGTGGCATGGGCTTCTCCATCGGCTCGTCGTGGAAGCCTATCAATCTGGTGGCATGGATGGAAGCGGGACATTCCGTCAACGAGAACCTGCAGACGACCACGAGGTATTCAACCTCGTTGTTCGCATGCGATCGTTACACCGGCGGCACCGATTCGTGGAACGTCACCAACGCAATAACCAATGGAACGGTGAACCCGGAAACGCCGGCATTGGCTTTGGCAAGGTCTCATAACACCACGCAGGCTTCCATGGGATCCATCATAGGCTTGTGCAAGATTGCCGATACCGCAACTGAACTTGGCTATCATGATGCGAATACCGGTGAGACGCTCGACAAGACCTCATCATTCGTGCCTGCCATGATGGTCGGCAACGTCAACGTGTCCCCGCTGACGATGGCAAGCATCTTCGCTGTATATGCGTCCAATGGCGTGCAGTGCAATCCGATCGCGCTGAAGCAGGTGACTGATGTGGACGGCAATGATATCAAGGTGCCTTCTGCGAACTGCCATCAGGCGGTTGATCCGGAAATCATTCAAACGCTTGCTTGGGCCATGAATCAAGGCGTTGTTCGTCCTGACGGCGCAGGCGGTGTGGCACAGCTGGCCAATGGCCGTAAGACCTTCGCCAAGACCGGTACCCATGAGGATCAGCTAGTTACGACAGGTGGTTTCATTCCGAACCAGATCGCTACATTCGTGCTCGTCGGTGACGTGCAGAACCCGGTTGGACACCCGATTGCGAATATCGCTATCAACGGCCAATACCACAGCTATTGGGATGGTTCCACCATCGCGGCCCCGGCATGGCGTGACTTTATGAATGCTTATGCTGAACGCAAACAGCTGCCGATTGACAATGATTATGGGCAGCCTGCGGCCAAGTATTCCGCAACATCCAGCACGGTCACCAGGATCGGCGGTGGAAAGCAGAATGCCACGCAACAGCAAAGCACAATCATCCAGCAGCAGAACCAGTCGCTCCAGCAGCAAAGCCAGCAGAACGACCAGCAGGATAATCAGGATCAGCAGCAGACTGAAGATGAGTGACGCTTCCGCAATTCAGTGAATGGAAGTGAACAATCAATGAACGCCCGCCATGTTCGGCGGGCGTTCTGCGTAGAATGCAGATAGTGCCGGTTCTATGGCACGAGATTCCCAGAGAAGCCCAAGGGAAATACAAGAAGAAGGTTCAGCTGATCGGCATGAAGCCAGTAGACGCGACCGGAGGGGAGCTACTACGATGAGCGAAAACGAAAAAAAAGCGAAGCAGTCGAAGAAGGCCAAAACCAATGGCACGGTTGGCCTGTTCGATCCTATGACCTTGCGTGGCGTGACCGTGCGCAACCGCATCTGGCTGCCGCCGATGGACACGTATTCCGCGTTGGCCCAGGATGGCCTGCCCACGCCATTCCACTACCAGCATTATGTGTCGCGTGCCATGGGCGGTTTCGGCATGATTATCGTGGAAGCCACCGCAGTGGCGCCGGAGGGCCGTATTTCGCCGTGCGACTTGGGATTGTGGGCCGACGAGCAGATGGATGCATGGCGTTGGATCGTTGCCGATACGAAGGCCGCCGGCGCCACCATGGCGGTGCAGCTCAACCATGCCGGACGTAAGGCCTCCACCGGCTGCTTCTCCATTGGTTTCGAGCATGAGAGCGTGCCGGAGGAGCAGGGCGGTTGGAAGACCGTGGGGCCAAGCGCCAACGCGTTTGGTTCGCTGACTAAGTCTCGCGCGTTGACCGTTGACGAGATCCATGCCATTGTCGACCAGTTCCGCGATGCCGCTTGGCGTGCTTATGATATCGGCTTTGACGCGGTGGAAATTCATGCGGCCCACGGCTATCTGCTGTCTCAGTTCCTCGATCCACTGATCAACGAGCGTGAGGATGAGTATGGCGGATCGTTCAAAAACCGCATTCGCATGCTGGTCGAGGTCGTGGACGCCGTGCGTTCCGTCGTGCCCGACACCATGCCGGTGCTGGTGCGCGTTTCCGCAACCGACTGGGCCGCCGGCGGTTGGGATCTCGACCAGACCGTCGACCTTGCCAAAGTGTTGAAGGAGCATGGCGTCGATCTGGTGGATGTTTCCACCGGAGGCATGATTCCGGGTGTGGCCATTCCGGTCAAGCCCGGCTATCAGGTTCCGTTCTCGGAGCAGGTGCGTTCGCGAGCTGGAATCCCAACCACGGCGGTCGGTCTGATCACCAAGCCGAAGCAGGCCAAGAAGATCCTCAAATCCGGTGCCGCCGATGCCATCGAAATCGGACGTGCGGCATTGCGTGATCCGAACTGGCCGTTGCGTGCCGCAGCCAAGCTTGATATTCCGACCGAAAATGCGCCCTATCAGCCGCAATACGTGCGAGGCGCGTATTAATGGAGCCGATAGATTGGATGATCGTCAGATAAATATCAGATAAAAATAGGCAGTATCGGCAATCGCAATAAAATAATGCGCCCCGTACCATGGTATTGGTTGCGGGGCGCATTATTTTGCTGCTTTCGTTTATCGGGAAACCGGCTGAAATCAGGCGTCGATGCCGACGGCTTGGCTGACGTGGTCGAAACCGTCGCGCTTGAGCAGTTCGGCGAGACCGCGCTTCAACACGGTGATCTGCTGCGGGCCGCGGTACATCAGCGAGCTGATGAACATCACCAACGACGAGCCGGAACGGATCTTCTCATAGGCCTGCTGCGGAGTGAACACGCCGCCGATGCCTGCGATCGTGAAACGGTCGCCGTACTCGCGGTACACCTGCTTGATGCGTTCGTTGCTGGCCGCATAGCAAGGCGAGCCCGACAATCCGCCTTCCCAATCACGCGGGATGCTCATGCCGGTACGATCCTTCTGCAGGTTCGCAATCGACAGGCCCTGCACGTTGTGCCCGGCAAGCACGTCAAGCAGTTCCTTGAACTCTTCCCAGCTCTTGTTCAACGGCAGTTTCACCAGTGTGGGCTGTGGGCGTTCGATCTTGTCGAGTTCGGTGAATAGTTTGTCGAGCGCCTCCGGGCTTTCGTTGAACGGTTCGCCGGCCATGGTGTTCGGGCAGGAGATGTTCACTTCGACCATGGCGGTGCGGCCGGTGGCGCGACGCATCGAAATGCAGTAATCTTCGATGCCTTCTTCCAAATCGCCGGTTTTGTTGTCGTTCGTGCGTGCGATGGACACGGAAATCTGCATGTCGTGAGCTTTTGTCCAAGCCTGCTCCGCACGAGGAACCACGATTTCCGATCCCTCATTGGCAAGACCGACGTGCACCATCATCGAATCGTATTCAGGCAGACGATGGAACCATGGCCTCGGATTGCCGGGGCAGGGGCGAGACGTGGTGGAGCCGACTGTTTCGAAGCCGAAACCGGCATTGTCGAGCAAGACCGGCATCTCGCAGTTCTTGTCAAGACCGGCGGAAAGACCGAACGGATTGACGAAGTCGATGCCCATCACATTGGTTTCCAGCACCGGGTCGGAATAGTTGAGCATTTCACGGCACGCCCACATCAGTGGAGGGATGTTCTTGGTGATCTTGCAGAACTGGATCATCTGGTCATGCGCCACGTCGGGCGTTTGATTGAAGATGAAATACGGCTTGATGATGTGTTTGTAGCCGAAGGTGAAGAGATCGGTGGTGGCTTTGTTCACCGCATCGTGCCAAAAATTCTCAGAAACGTACGTCATGGTTCACCATTCTCGCACCGTTTGCTGCAAGAAGGCAACATGGTGATTGGTTGCGTTGACGGAACGTCGACGTTCGTTTTTGTGCGATTCGGAAGATTATGGGATATTCAAGTACATTTTTTGCAAGTAAAACACGCGAAGCGATCATCTCAGTTTTTATTCTGAGTGAACATGTGCGATAATGTTCGAATGATATCGTCACAACGTCAACATTTGATTTTGAGCAGGTTGCGTACCCGCGGTGCGGTGCGTATCACCGCATTGTCCAAGGAATTGGGCGTTTCCGCCATGACTATCCGCCGCGATATCGCCGATCTGGCCGACAAGGGTCTGCTGAAACGAGTGCACGGCGGTGCCGTCACTACCAGCACGCTGCTGAGCGAGCCGCTGTTCTCTGTAAAGTCGCAGATGGACATCGGCCTCAAAGACGCCATCGCGCAGGAAGCCATCAAATATGTGGCGCCCGGCGACGTGATCGCCGTCGGCGGCGGCACCACGGCATACGTATTCGCGCAACATCTGCTTGAATCGCAGCAGTCATCGGGCATCACCATTCTCACTAACTCCATTCCGGTGGCGGAACTGGTGCAGGCGCTGGAATCGAAAGACGTGGAAGTCATCGTGACCGGCGGCGTGACCACCCGATCCAACTCGCTCGTAGGGCCGATCGCTGACAAGGTGGTGGCTTCTCTGCGCGTCAACACGGTCTTCCTGGGCACGCATTCCGTGTCCATTCCGCGCGGCTTCCTCATGCCGAACTCGCTTGAGGCCGCGACCGATATGGCAATGATGGACATTGCCGATCGAACTATAATTTTGACCGATCACACAAAGTGGAGCTGCACATCATTGTCGCTTTTCGCACGCTTCGACCAAGTGGACACGGTCATTACCGATGATGGACTAGACCCCGATTCGGTTGGGAAAACAAGGGATTTGGTTAAAGAGCTCGTGCTGGCGCACCAGACCGAGCCTATTCAGGAAGGTGAATAACCATAATGAGTGAATTCGCAAACTACACTCCGGGAGAGTACGCGAAGGAACACATTCGCATCACGCCGACCACGCTCGCCGATGGCCGTGCGTTCTTCTACCTCGACGATGATCCGGAATATGTTTCCGGCGCGAAGACGCGCGAACTGAACGATCCTCGTCAGCTGGCATACCGCTTCTCCAACCAGCTCAACGCAGCCGGTGAGGAGGTGCCGTACGCCGCTCCGGAAATGCGTCGCGATCCACTGACCGGCGACTGGATTCCGATGGCGACCGCACGCATGAACCGCCCGATCACCGCAGGACCGGGTGCCACCGCCAAGGGCAACCCGCTGGCCGCACGCAAGCCGGGCGACCCGTACCAGGACGGCGAAGTACCGGATACCGACTACAACGTGGTCGTGTTCGAAAACCGCTTCCCATCGATGGTTCGCGTGCCGGGCCGTTCCGAAGCCGTGGAATACGTCAACGGCAACCCGCTGTGGGAGAAGAAGCTCGCCGCAGGTCGCTGCGAAGTGATCTGCTTCGACCCGGACGAAGACGGCCTGCCGGCGGACCTGCCGGTCTCCCGCCTGCGTACCGTCGTGGAAGCATGGGCGTTCCGCACCGCCGAAATCTCCAAGATGGAAGGCATCGAACAGATCTTCCCGTTCGAAAACCACGGACAGGAAATCGGCGTCTCCCTGGCGCACCCTCACGGACAGGTCTACTGCTACCCGTTCATCGCGTCGAAGATGGAAGCCGAACTCAAGCAGACCGAAGCCTACCATGAGAAGACCGGCGGCAACCTGCTCAAGGATCTCATGAACTCCGAAATCGAAGCCGGGGAGCGTATCGTCATGCGCAACCACAGCTGGGTGGCCTACGTGCCAGCCGCAGCCCGCTGGCCCCTCGAGGTGCATGTGGCTCCGGTACGCGACGTGCTCACCCTCGACGAGCTCAACGACCAGGAACGTTGGGATTTGGCCGTCATGTACTCCACCCTGCTCAAGCGCGGCAACGCGTTCTTCGACAAGGGCGACGGCAAGGGTATGGACCTGCCATACATCGCAGCATGGCACCAGGCTCCGATCCACGACACACGCCGTGAAAACTACCGCCTGAATCTGCAGTTCTTCTCGTTCCGCCGCGCAGCCAACAAGATCAAGTATCTGGCCGGATCCGAATCCGGCATGGCCGCATGGGTTTCCGACACCACGCCGGAACTCATCGCCAAGCGCTTCCACGAGCTCGGACCAATCGATATCGAAGGCTGAAAGCCAATAAAACCCAAAGGACAAAACACCAATGACTGCTGTTGAATTCATTGAGCCGCTCTCGCACGACGAGGGTGTGAAGAACGCGACCGACCTGTTCCGAGCCACCTACGGTGAGGAACCGGCTGGCGTATGGGCCGCACCGGGTCGTGTGAACCTGATCGGCGAACATACCGACTACAACGCGGGCCTGTGCCTGCCGATCGCACTGCCGCATCGCACGTTCATCGCGCTCAAGCCGCGTGAAGACACCAAGGTGCGCGTGGTTTCCGACGTTGATTCCGAAAACGTTACCGAAGCCGACCTCGATGGTCTGCAGGCCGGTGGTGTGGAAGGCTGGGCCGCCTACCCGGTAGGCGTTGCCTGGGCATTGCGCGAAGCCGGCTTCGATGCGGTGCAGGGCTTCGACGCGGCATTCTCCTCCTGCGTTCCGCTCGGATCCGGTCTGAGCTCCTCCGCAGCCATGACTTGCTCCACCGCCTTGGCGCTGGATGACGTGTATGGTTTGGGTTATGGCGCTTCCGATGCCGGTCGTGTGACACTGATCAACGCCGCCATCAAATCGGAAAACGACATGGCGGGTGCGTCCACCGGTGGTCTCGATCAGAACGCATCCATGCGCTGCACTTTCGGCCATGCGTTGCGTCTTGATTGCCGTCCAGAGCTGAGCCCGCTGGAGAATGTCTCCCAGCAGGAATTCGATCTCGACAAGTACGGTCTGGAACTGCTGGTGCTTGACACTCAGGCTCCGCACCAGCTCAACGACGGCCAGTATGCCCAGCGTCGCGCCACTTGCGAGAAGGCCGCCGAAATCCTCGGCGTGGCCAACCTGCGTGTGGTCGCCGACGAAATCGCTAAATCCGAGGATCCGTTCCAGGCGCTTAAGGAAACGCTCGACAAGCTGGAAGACGACACGATGAAGAAGCGCGTGCGCCATGTCATCACCGAAATCGCCCGTGTCAATTCCTTTGTGCGTGCCTTCGCCAACGGCAAGATCGACGAGGCAGGCCGACTGTTCAACGCGTCTCATGATTCGCTTGCAGCGGATTATGAAGTGACTGTGCCCGAGTTGGATATTGCCGTGGATGTGGCTCGTGTCAACGGCGCGTACGGCGCACGTATGACCGGCGGCGGCTTTGGCGGCTCCATCATCGCGTTGGTGGACAAGGGCCAGGGTCACGAAATCGCACAGAAGATTGCTGACCGCTTCGAAAAGGAAGGTTTCAACGCGCCTCGCGCCTTGCCGGCGTTCGCTGCGGCTTCCGCGAGCCGCGAGGCTTGATCGCAGTTTCCGCGACGAATCGTAGTGTATATATGAGGCATGTATGAATATATACTTACGATTGCATCGCGGAAGACCGCGAGTGGGACCGTAAGCAACGGCCATCTCAATATGTAACGGAATTACGGAAAAGGCACGTGTTTTGGCACGTGCCTTTCCTATACTTGAGGGCACGTCCGGCAATTCGCCGAGACGGCAACTGGATATTCGCACCTAACATTTAGGGAGTTCCATGAACAAGGCAATCATCACCGTCGTCGGCCAGGATACTGTCGGCATCATCGCACGCGTCTGCACATACCTTTCCGAACATCAGGTCAACGTGCTTGACATTTCCCAGACCATCATCGACGGTTTCTTCAACATGATGATGATCGTGGATTATTCCAACGCCGACAAGGAATTCGGCGAGATCGTAGACGATCTCGACAAGCTCGGCGAGGAGATTGGCGTGCGCATCCGCTGCCAGCGCGAGGAGATCTTTACCAAGATGCACCGCGTCTGATCCGCGGCATACGTGAGTCACGCAAGTAATCGAAGCCACGAATCGTACTAATCGTAAGGAAAAACCATGCTGAATATCATGGAGGTCCACGAGACCAACCAGATGATCGAGCAGGAAAAGCTCGACGTGCGCACCATCACCATGGGCATCAGCCTGTTGGACTGCGCGGCCGACAGCGTCGACGAAGTCTGCGACAACATCTACAACAAGATCACCACGTATGCCAAGGATCTCGTATCCACTGGCCAGGCCATCGAACGCGACTACGGCATTCCGATTGTCAATAAGCGCATCACCGTCACCCCGATTTCCCTGGTCGGCGCAAGTTCGTGCAAAACGTCGGACGATTTCGTGAAAATTGCGCATGCGCTTGACCGTGCGGCGAAGAAGGTCGGCGTCGACCTGATCGGCGGCTACTCCGCGCTCGTATCCAAGTCCATGACCCCTGCCGAAGAGCTGCTCATCCGCTCCCTGCCGAAAGCGCTGAGCGAAACGGACATCGTGTGCTCCTCCGTGAACGTGGGCTCCACCAAAACCGGCATCGACATGAACTCCGTCGAACTGCTCGGCCACATCATCAAGGACATTGCGCACGCTACCGCAGATAACGATTCCTACGGATGTGTGAAATTCGTGGCATTCTGCAATGCCCCCGACGACAACCCGTTCATGGCAGGCGGCTTCCATGGCGTGACCGAAGGCGACGCGGTCATCAACGTCGGCGTTTCCGGCCCCGGCGTGGTTTCCCGCGCGCTGGACGAGGCCAAGGGCAAGGATTTCGAGTTCCTGTGCGAAACCATCAAGCGCACCGCGTTCAAGATCACGCGCGTCGGCCAGCTGGTGGCACAGGAGGCATCCCGTCGCCTCGGCATTCCATTCGGCATCATCGACCTTTCCCTCGCGCCAACCCCGGCCGTAGGCGACTCCGTCGGCGAAGTGCTTGAAAAGATTGGCCTCGAACAGGTTGGCGCACCGGGCACCACCGCGGCGCTCGCCATGCTCAACGACCAGGTGAAGAAGGGCGGCATCATGGCGTCCTCCTACGTCGGCGGACTTTCCGGCGCGTTCATCCCTGTCTCCGAAGACAAGAACATGATTGACGCGGCAACCAATGGCTGCCTGAAGATCGAAAAGCTTGAGGCCATGACCTGCGTGTGCTCCGTCGGCCTCGACATGATCGCCATTCCGGGAGACACCACCGCATCCACCATTTCCGGCATCATCGCCGATGAGGCCGCCATCGGCATGGTCAACCAGAAGACCACCGCCGTGCGCGTGATTCCGGTGGAAGGCAAAGGCGTAGGGGAGATGGCCAACTTCGGCGGCCTGATGGGCTATGCGCCGATCATTCCGGTGAACCAGACCAGCTGCGAAGCTTTCGTGACCCGTGGCGGCCGTATCCCCGCCCCAATCCACAGCTTCAAAAACTAGCCCCTCCCTTCCCTCCTCCCGATGCATGCTTGTCGCGTGCGATTCATTCTTGCGATCTGTGCTTGCGTTGGGTGCATAAGCTGCTGTAATGGGGAGATCGCAGAAGAGCGGGATATTCTATTCGCGACACACTCAAGGCCGTTCGGCCAAGCTTACGGTCTCGAACAGAATATCCCGCTCTTCTGCTCGCTTTCGTACATTTCGTTGTGTCTTGCATAAAAGAAAAGAAAACTTACTTAAGTTGAACTCAGCGTAGCTGGAGAGACGGCGGGGTCTGTTTCAGACCGTAAAGACTTGGCCTGAGCGGCCTGGAGCGTGTCGGGAATAGACCCCGCCGCCTCTCCAGCGGAACTTACTATACAAAAAGCAAGTAAATTATTGAAAAACCTAGAAGTTGCAGGCAGGGGAGGGATTACTGGCCGCCGGCGAAGCCTAGTTGGCGCCAGGCTTCGTAGATGGCGATGGATGCGCAGTTGGTGAGGTTCAGGGAACGCAGGCTCGGGCGCATTGGCAATCGCACCTGTTCGGCCACGTGCGGACCGGCCATAATATCCATCGGATCGGGAATGTTGCCCGGCTCCGGGCCGAATAGCAGAATGTCGGTCGGCTTGTATTCGATGTCGGTATACAGTTTGGTGGCGTGTGCAGTGAACGCGATGATGCGTGAATTCGGCATGGATTCCACTAGGTTTTCAAAATTCGGGTGTAATACCACGTGCGCCATATCGTGATAATCCAATCCGGCGCGGCGCAGCTTCGTATCGCGCAGATTGAATCCAAGCGGCTCCACCAAATGCAGAATCGTGCCGGTCACCGCGCACAGGCGGATTGCCGAACCGGTGTTGCCTGGAATTCGGGGGGAGTAGTAGCACAGGTGGGGTGTGGAAGTTTCGGCTTTTGCCGCGTCTTCGGCCGACAGCATTGCGTCGATTACAGAAATCGGATTGCCATGCGCGTCGGTCACGAGTTCGTCCGGACCGTAATTCGACTTGCGATAGCCGTATTCGAACATTTTCTCGACTTTGGCTTCCGCTGCGTTTGCGCTTTGCGCGTCATTGGTATGCTCTTCGTTCGTCATGAATGCAAGAATAGGTACGATGAACGACACGAACGGGAATAATGCAGAAATTGAAAATGTCGAAGCTGTGGCGGTCGCGCTTGCCGAATGGTGGCATGCTTCGGCGCGTGACCTGCCGTGGCGATTCGGCCGTGCCACGCCATGGGGTGTGCTTGTTTCCGAGGTGATGAGCCAGCAGACGCAGATGAGCCGTGTGGTGCCGTATTGGAACGATTGGATGGAGCGTTGGCCTGATGCGGCTGCGCTTGCAGGTGCTGCGAAATCTGATGTGATCACTGCCTGGGGCAGGCTTGGGTACCCTCGGCGTGCGTTGCGATTGCAGGAATGCGCTCGTGTAGTCGCTTCCGACTATGGCAATGAGCTGCCGCAAACATACGATGAGCTGTTGGCTCTGCCGGGTATTGGCGATTACACGGCCAGCGCGGTGATGAGTTTCGCGTTCGGAGAGCGCATCGCGGTGGTAGATACGAATATTCGCAGGGTGCTTTCGAGGGTTTTTCTTGGTGTGGAGTCGCTTGGTGGTGCTGCGAGCCCTGCTGAGCGTGCGTTGGCGAAGCAAGTGTTGCCGCAGGATAGTGCGTCGAAATGCAGACGGTTCGACCGTTCTTCGGTGGTGTGGAATCAGTCGGTTATGGAATTGGGTGCGATTGTGTGTACGGCGAAATCACCGTTGTGTGAGGCGTGTCCGGTTTCTTCGCGGTGTGTGTTTTTGCGTGATGGACGCCCGGGATTGGGGGAGCGTCGTACAAGGCCGCGTCAGCGTTTCCAAGGCACGGATCGTCAGGTGCGTGGGCTGGTGCTGAATGCGTTGCGTAATCTGCCGGAAGGTGAGATTGCCGTCGACCGTAAGTCGCTTGAACGATTGTGGGATGATCATATCCAACTTGACCGTTGCATCGCGTCGTTGGATGAGGATGGTCTTATTGAGATCCTGCCGAATGCGGATGTGCGTCTTCCGGTATGAAAAGGCGGGTGCTGACGTTCTTTGGATGCGTGCACGCTAGACTGTGGAATCATGGCACAGAAGACGTCCTCGAAATCCGGCAAGAAGCGTTCGAAAGAGCAGCAGGCGATATTTCGTCGTCGTCGCATTGTCGTCGGTATTGCGGTGGTGGTGCTGGTCTCTTTTCTGGTGTTTTGCCTGTATTCCCTGTCTAGGGGGATTGTCGCGGTGAGTCGGGAGATTCATCATGCGGATGCGTATGCGATTTCCCGTAAGGAAGTGCCGTCCCCGACGAAGAAGAAGAAAAGCGGGGTGCCGGATTGCAATGCGAAGAATGTTGCGCTTTCGTTGACTCCTGCGGCGTCGAGTCTCGGCGTGGGCGGTTCGATGGATTTTACGACGGATATCAAATATGACGGTTCCAGCAAGGTAGGCTGTTTGGTTGATATATCTGCTTCCAACGTTGTGTTGACGATCAAATCGGGCGATGATGTGATTTGGAAGTCTAATGTGTGCCCCGTGGATGCGGATTATCGTCTGTTGGCGAAGGGCGACAAGGTCAAGCAGACGATCACTTGGCCGGGAACGCGTACCGGCAGTGAGTGTGTGGAGGAATCCACCCTACCGAAGGTGGATCGGGGCGTGTATTCGGCGCAGCTTTCGATTGAGGGACATCCCAAGGCCAAGTCCGATCCGGTCGGCATAACCGTCGAATAAAAATCTACAGGATATGTTATTCTTATGACTTTGCGTACATGCGTGTCATATAGCGGGCACGCTGACAAGGAAGAAGCGCCCGCGTACTAGGCATATGGTGGCCAATGGGAGCGCTTCCGGGGAAACATATCGAAACGATTTAGCGAGCGATAAGGAACGTCCATTGGCTGAGGCTACGACGAACACCACCACCATCATCGCACGCGCCGACCAGCATGATATTGATCTGCACAAGGCGTCGGACCGTGTGAATTTCGGCTCCATCCGCGAGCCCATTGATGTACCCTACCTGTTGGGTGTACAGACTGACAGCTTTGACTGGCTCATCGGCAACGAGCGCTGGCAGAAGCGTGTCGAGAAGGATCTGGAGAACGGCACCAACACCGTGTCCCACACTTCTGGTCTTGACGAGGTCTTCCAGGAGATCTCTCCGATCGAGAACTTCGCTCAGACCATGAGCCTGACCTTCTCCGATCCGTATTTCGAGGAACCGCGCCACACCGTACAGGAGTGCAAGGAGAAGGATTACACCTACTCTGCTCCGCTGTACGTGAACGCTGAGTTCGAGAATGGCGACACCGGTGAAATCAAATCCCAGACTGTGTTCATGGGCGATTTCCCGCTGCAGACCCCGCACGGCACCTTCATCATCGGCGGTACTGAGCGAGTGATCGTGTCGCAGCTGGTGCGTTCTCCGGGCGTGTACTTCGACCGTAGCCAGGATCGTACTTCCGACAAGGAAGTCTTTGGCGCTAAGATTATTCCGAGCCGTGGCGCATGGCTCGAGTTTGAGATCGACAAGCGTGATGTGCTCGGCGTGCGTGTGGATCGTAAGCGCAAGCAGTCCGCCATCGTGTTCCTCATGGCCATCGGCATGACCAAAGATGAGATCGCCGACGCCTTCAAGGATTACCCGCTGGTCATGGACGCGCTCGCCAAGGAGACCGTGCAGACCCAGGATGAGGCTCTGACCGATCTGTACCGCAAGATCCGCCCGGCCGACACTCCGACGCCGGAAGCTGGCCGCAATCTGCTGGATTCCTTCTACTTCAACACCAAGCGTTACGATCTGGCCCGCGTCGGCCGTTACAAGATCAACCGCAAGCTTGGCTTGGAGAAGGATATCAACGATCGCAGCCTGTCTCGCGAAGACATCATCTCCACCATCAAGTATCTGGTCACGCTGCATGCCGGTGACACAAAGTTCCCGGGCAAGCGCGATGGTCAGGATGTGGATCTGCGCGTGGACGTCGACGATATCGACCACTTCGGCAACCGTCGTATCCGTCAGGTCGGCGAGCTGATCCAGAACCAGCTGCGTACCGGTCTGAGCCGTATGGAACGCGTGGTGCGCGAACGCATGACCACGCAGGATCCGGAGGCCATCACCCCGCAGTCCCTGATCAACATCCGCCCGGTGAACGCTACCATCAAGGAGTTCTTCGGAACCTCCCAGCTGTCGCAGTTCATGGATCAGAACAACCCGCTGGCAGGTGTGACCAACAAGCGTCGTCTGTCCGCTCTGGGTCCTGGCGGTCTGTCCCGCGACCGTGCATCCATGGAAGTGCGAGACGTGCACCCGTCCCATTTCGGCCGTATGTGCCCGATCGAGTCTCCTGAAGGCCCGAACATCGGTCTTATCGGCTCTCTGGCAACCTTCGGTCGCATCAACCCGTTCGGCTTCATCGAGACCCCGTACCGTAAGGTCGTCAACGGCCATGTGACCGACGAGGTCGAATACATGACCGCAGACCGCGATGCTGAGCACGTTATCGCACAGGCCAATCAGGAGCTCGACGATAACGGCAACTTCGTCAAGAAGCAGGCCCTTGCCCGAGTCGGCGAGGAAGAAGCGGTCGATGTGCCGGTCAGCTCCGTTGACTACATGGACGTTTCCCCGCGCCAGATGGTTTCCGTCGGCGCATCCCTGATTCCGTTCCTGGAGCACGATGAGGGCCACCGAGCGCTGATGGGTACCAACATGCAGCGTCAGGCCGTGCCGCTGATCGAATCCGAGCGCCCGCTGGTGGGCACCGGTGCCGAATGGCGTGCAGCCGTTGATTCCGGCGATGTCATTCTGGCTGAGAAGCCGGGCGTGGTGACCTACGTTTCCGCCGACATTATCCGTGTGATGAACGACGATGGCACCACCAGCTCCTACAAGCTGGCCAAGTTCCGCCGTTCCAACCAGACCACCTGCTACAACCAGGTGCCGCTGATCCACGACGGCGAACGTGTGGAGGCCGGTACCGTGCTGGCCGACGGCCCGGCAACCCAGAAGGGTGAAATGGCTTTGGGCAAGAACCTGCTCATCGCCTTCATGCCGTGGAACGGCTACAACTACGAGGATGCTGTGATCATCTCCCAGCGTCTCGTGCAGGACGACACCCTAAGCTCCATTCACATCGAGGAATACGAGATCGACGCCCGCGAAACCAAGCTGGGTGCCGAGGAGATCACCCGTGATCTGCCGAACGTCGGCGAAGACGCGGTGGCCAACCTCGACGAGCGTGGCATTATCCGCATCGGCGCCGAAGTCGAAGCCGGCGACATTCTGGTGGGTAAGGTCACCCCGAAGGGCGAAACCGAGCTGACTCCGGAAGAGCGCCTGCTGCGCGCCATCTTCGGTGAGAAGAGCCGCGAAGTGCGTGACACCTCGCTGCGTGTGCCTCACGGCGAGACCGGTACGGTGATTGACGTCAAGGAGATCACCCGCGAAGACGCCGAAGAAGACGGCGACGAGCTGCCGAACGGCGTGAACCAGATGATTCGCGTCTACATTGCGCAGCATCGTAAGATCACCCAGGGCGACAAGCTCTCCGGCCGACATGGCAACAAGGGTGTTATTTCCCGCATTCTGCCGGAAGAGGATATGCCGTTCCTCGCGGATGGTACTCCGGTCGACATCATGCTGAACCCGCTGGGTGTGCCTTCTCGAATGAACCTCGGCCAGGTGCTGGAACTGCATTTGGGCTGGATCGCGCATGCCGGCTGGGACATCTCCCTCGACCCGGATATCGAAGCCGCTTGGAAGAAGAACGTTCCGCAGGGCGCCGAAAAGGGCGAGCCGGGCACTCCGGTGGCAACCCCGGTGTTCGACGGCGTTCGTCCGGAAACCATCAAGGGCCTGCTTTCCTGCACCTTGCCGGATCGCGACGGCAACAAGCTGGTCGGAGACGACGGCAAGGCCGTGCTGTTCGACGGTCGTACCGGCGAACCGTACCCGAAGCCGATCTCCGTTGGCTACATGTACATGCTGAAGCTGCACCACCTGGTCGACGACAAGATTCACGCACGTTCCACCGGCCCGTACTCCATGATCACCCAGCAGCCGTTGGGCGGCAAGGCCCAGTTCGGTGGCCAGCGTTTCGGCGAGATGGAAGTGTGGGCCCTCGAGGCCTACGGTGCCGCCTACACGCTGCACGAGATGATGACCACCAAGTCCGATGACGTCGACGGCCGCGTGCGTGTCTACGGTGCCATTGTGAAGGGTGACAACCTGCCACCGGCAGGCATTCCGGAATCCTTCAAGGTGCTGCTTAAGGAAATGCAGTCCCTGTCCCTGAACGTCGAAGTGCTCAACGCGGAAGGCGTGGCTATCGACATGAAGGACGAGGACGACGATCCGTCTGCTTCCTCCGACGATCTTGGCTTCAACATCGGCGCGCGTCCCGACGCGGTCGCCAAGGCTGACCAGGTTGTGGAAGAACCTGAATTCCAGTGATCCCATGGCTGGTCGCGTCGTATGAAAACGTGGCGCGACCAGCCTGACGAAACGTGATTAAGCATTAAGAATCGATAGACAGGACAATAGAGTGCTGGACGTCAACGCATTTGACAAACTGAGGATTGGCCTGGCCACCGCCGATGACATCCGTAATTGGAGCCATGGCGAGGTCAAGAAGCCTGAAACCATTAACTACCGTACCCTGAAGCCAGAGAAAGACGGTCTGTTCGGCGAACAGATCTTCGGACCTACCCGTGACTGGGAGTGCGCCTGCGGCAAGTACAAGCGCGTACGCTTCAAGGGCATCGTCTGCGAACGCTGTGGTGTGGAAGTCACCAAGAGCCGTGTGCGCCGTGAGCGCATGGGCCATATCGAGCTTGCCGCTCCGGTGACCCACATCTGGTTCTTCAAGGGTGTTCCGTCCCGTTTGGGCTACCTGCTGGACATCGCTCCGAAGGATCTGGAAAAGGTCATCTATTTTGCCGCCTACATGGTCACCAGCGTCGATGAGGAACAGCGTCACGAGGATCTTCCGGGTCTGCAGGACGAGTTCGACAACGACATCGCCAACCTGGAGAAGCGTCGTAACGCGGAAATCGAAGAGCGTGCCAAGAAGGTCGAATCCGATCTGGCCGAACTTGAGGCCGAAGGCGAAGCCAGGGGTTCCGCACGCGCCAAGCTGCGCAACAGCGCCGAGCGTGAAATGGCCGCGATCCGCATCCGTTTCGACGAGCAGATCCAGCGTCTGAGCGCCGTGTTCGACCGCTTCAAGAACCTGAAGCCGGGCGACATGGAAGGCGACGTCGACCTGTGGCGTGAAATGGAAGACCGCTACGGCGACTACTTCGAAGGCTGCATGGGCGCCGAAGCCATCAAGAAGCGCTTGCAGGACTTCGATCTCGAGGCCGCTTCCAAGCAGCTGCGTGAGGAAATCGACACCGGCACCGGCCAGCGCAAGGCCCGCGCCCTGAAGCGTCTGAAGGTCGTCAACGCCTTCCTGACCACCGGCAACAAGCCGGAAGCCATGGTGCTCGACGTGATCCCGGTCATTCCGCCGGATCTGCGCCCGATGGTGCAGCTCGACGGTGGCCGTTTCGCCACCTCCGATCTCAACGACCTCTACCGTCGTGTGATCAACCGTAACAACCGTCTGAAGCGACTGATCGAGCTCGGCGCTCCTGAAATCATGCTCAACAACGAAAAGCGCATGCTTCAGGAAGCCGTCGACTCCCTGTTCGACAACGGTCGTCGTGGCCGTCCGGTCACCGGCGCTTCGAACCGCCCGCTGAAGTCCCTGAGCGACATGCTCAAGGGCAAGCAGGGTCGTTTCCGTCAGAACCTGCTTGGTAAGCGTGTGGACTATTCCGGCCGTTCCGTGATCGTGGTCGGTCCGTCCCTGCGCATGCACCAGTGCGGTCTGCCGAAGCCGATGGCCCTCGAACTGTTCAAGCCGTTCGTCATCAAGCGTCTTGTGGACCTCAATTATGCGCAGAACATGAAGAGCGCCAAGCGTCTTGTGGACCGTGGCGATTCCGAAGTGTGGGGCGTGCTCGAAGAGGTCATCGCCGAGCATCCGGTGCTTCTGAACCGTGCACCTACGCTGCACCGTCTGGGCATTCAGGCGTTCGAGCCGATCTTGGTGGAAGGCAAGGCCATCCACCTGCCGCCGCTTGCCTGCGCTGCATTCAACGCCGACTTCGATGGCGACCAGATGGCAGTTCACCTGCCGCTGTCCGCCGAAGCCCAGGCCGAGGCCCGTTCCCTGATGATGGCTTCCGACAACATTCTGAAGCCGGCAGACGGCCACACCGTGACCATGCCGAGCCAGGACATGATTCTCGGTCTGTACTACCTGACCACTGTCATCGACGGTGCCAAGGGCCAGGGCCGTGTGTTCTCCTCGCTTGAAGAGGCCGAAATGGCGCTCGACAAGCACGAGATTGACATGCAGGCCAAGGTGCTTATCCGCCTTCCGGAAGACTTCGTGCTTCCGAAGGGTTGGGAACCGAGCGAAATCGAAGTTGTCGATCCTGAACCGGGCAGCCCGGCGGTGGTGAAGGAAGAGCGTTTCCACGATGGTTCTGTGCTTTTCGCAACCTCCTACGGTCGCATCCTGTTCAACAGCACGCTGCCGGTCGACTACCCGTTCGTGAACGATCAGGCTCCGAAGAAGCGTCTGAGCAAGATCGTCGACGACATCGCAACCCGTTACTCCACCGCACAGGTGGCTGCAACGCTGGATGCTCTGAAGGATATGGGCTTCACCCGCGCACCGTGGTCCGGTGTGTCCTTCGCGTTCTCCGACGTTATCCAGCCGTCCGAGCGCGACGAGTTCATCGAGAAGTACGAAGCCGAAGCTGAAAAGGTCAACGAGAATTACGAAATCGGTATGCTCACCGAAGAGGAGCGCCGCCAAGAACTCATCGACCTGTGGACCAAGTGCACCAGCGAGGTTTCCGAGGCTGTCGAGGAACACTTCGACTCCAAGAACAACCTGGCTATCATCGTGCAGTCCGGTGCACGAGGAAACATGATGCAGATCAACCAGATCGCAGGCATGCGAGGCCTCGTGGCCAACCCGAAGGGCGAGATCATTCCTCGACCTGTGAAGTCCAACTACCGCGACGGCCTGTCCGTGCTGGAATACTTCATCTCCCAGCACGGCGCGCGTAAGGGCCTGGCCGATACCGCACTGCGTACTGCAGAGTCTGGTTACCTGACCCGTCGTCTGGTGGACGTCTCCCAGGACGTGATTGTGCGCGAAGAGGATTGCGGCACCAAGCGCGGTCTGACGATGAAGGTCGGCGAGCGTGACGCTGAGGGCAACCTGCATCTTGTCAAGGCTGCCGACGGTGGTCCGTATTCCCGTCTGCTCGCAGCTGACGTGATCGATCCGGCCGACGGCGAAACCGTGCTGTACAAGGCTGGCGACGCACTGTCCATGGACGTGCTCAACGACCTCGTCGCTCACGATGTGGAAGAAGTCAAGGCCCGTTCCGTGCTCACCTGCGACTCCAAGCGTGGTGTGTGCGCCAAGTGCTATGGCTGGTCTCTGGCCACCAACAAGCTGGTGGACGTCGGTGAGGCCGTTGGCATCGTAGCGGCACAGTCCATCGGCGAGCCTGGTACCCAGCTGACGCTGCGTTCCTTCCACTCCGGCGGCGTCGCTTCCGCATCCGATATCACCCAGGGTCTCCCTCGTGTTACCGAGCTTTTCGAAGCTCGTACCCCGAAGGGCGAGGCTCCGATCGCGGAGTTCGCAGGCGTGGTCAAGGTGGAAGACACCGAGCGCGGCCGTCAGGTCATGCTGAAGCCGGACGACGAATCCGTCGAGCCGATCGTCTACCCGGTGACCCGTCGCGCTCCGATGCTGGTCAAGGACGGCGAGCATGTCGAAGCTGGCACCCAGCTGATCGAAGGCTCCGTCGATCCTAAGAAGATCCTGCGCATCCTCGGCCCTCGTGCCGCCCAAGTGAACATTGTGGAGGAAGTGCACACCGTGTACCGCTCCCAGGGCGTGGATATTCACGACAAGCACATCGAGGTCATCGTGCACCAGATGCTGCGTCGTATCACCGTGATCGACTCCGGCGACACCGACCTGCTTCCGGGTGAACTGGTGGATCAGGCCCGCTTCAAGGCCTCCAACATGAAGGCCGTGAAGGAAGGCGGCAAGCCTGCCGCCGGCCGTCCGGAGCTGATGGGCATTACCAAGGCTTCGCTGGCAACCGATTCCTGGCTGTCCGCAGCCTCCTTCCAGGAGACCACCCGCGTGCTTACCGAAGCCGCCCTGAGCCAGAAGGTCGACGACCTGAAGGGCCTCAAGGAGAACGTCATCATCGGTAAGCTCATTCCGGCCGGTACCGGTCTTGCCCGTTACCGTAACGCCGTGGTCGAGCCCGACAAGGCTATTCGCGACACCATCTACCCGAACTTCGGTTTGGGTGGCGACGAGTCCGATGCTGCCTTCGGCGACGCGGATCTGTCCGAAGTCGACTTCTCCAACATCGATTTCGGCGATCTGAAGCTTGGCGACGACTTCAATCCGGATGACTTCCTGGACGACAATGGCGGCCAGATGGATTTGGGCGACAACCTGTGATCCGAAAGGCGATGATGGAACGACGTAACGTCTGAAATCATCCGATAGACATAAAAATGGGGATTGGCTTCAAACAGCTGATCCCCATTTTTAATACGAAAAAACACGATTGTTGCGATCATTATGCCAACAGTCGGCATATTACGAAACTGCCTGTATTGCAGAGCGAATTCACTATCGCAAATCAAACGTCAAATTACAATGAGGGTATGAGCTTTCTTCCATATCCGCCGCCGCCTGAACCAGGCTGGTACGACGATGATGCCACCGTAATGCCTCCCTTCGCCGATTTTGCAATGCCGGGAACGGTGCAATCTCAGCCGATGGAGCAGGTTTCCATGTTGCTGGAACCAATCAATGACGAGTCGGTCAACGACGAACCGGCCAACGATGATGATATCGATTGGGATGGCACAGTGCTGTCTTCGGCCTTCACCATGAAGCAGCCGAAGCTGGAATACACGCTTTACAATGAGCAGACCGGTCAGGAAGTGATTATCGACATGGGCGTGCTGCTGGGACGCAAGTCGTCCGTTGAAGTGCCGGAAGGTGCTAAGTCCGTGAAATTGGAGGATCCGACGCGCACGATTTCACGCAATCATGCGGCGATCAGCTTCGATCAGGATGGCACGTTGTGGATTGAGGATTACGAATCGCTTAATGGCACGTACATTATTCAAGGCAATGAGGAGACCAAGGTCGAGCACAAGCCGATAAAGTTTGAGGCACCTTGCACGATTCGTATCGGAGATCAGTTCTTTACGCTCGAACAGCGCTGATTGAGATATTGTGTTGCGTATCGCCAAGTATGCCGTCAAACCGCAAGGTTTGGAATGATTGAAATGACGGTGCGACAATGAACGATGTCGAGAGTCGAAGAGAGCTATACACGTGAGGATGCGCATACACCCCTCTTCGACTATTGCGATTTGCTGCCTACTGACTGGCGCTTGCTGACTGGCTATTTGCTACTTGCGCAGGCGGATGGCCGCGTTGACGGCGGAATCATTGAGACTGGCAAGCCAGTCAAGCAGATCCGGGTAGATATTCGGATTGCGTGCGAGGAAGGGGCGCAGCTCCGGAGCCTCGCTCGCGATTTGAGCCATCAGCATCTTGTCTTGCGTGGTCATGGCCAATTCCGCTGGATTGGTATACGGGTCGGCGTATTCCGTTGAAACGTCGTGCGCCATATTCGATGCCGGCGCTTCCATGGACGATTCAGGCTGGTATTGGTCGGTTGCCGGCGGCTGGTATTGCATCTGATACTGCACTTCCGACGATTGCTGCGGCTGCTGATACTGCGCTTGCGTTTGGAATTGCTGTGCCGGTTCCGGAGCGGTTTCGGTATTCCTCTGCATAACGCCTTCCTGCGGAACCGGCCACCCCATCGCGACCAGCTGCTGGCGTGCGCGCTCATCGCCGAATTGGGCGACCCAACGTTTCAGACCCGGGTACGCACGTGGATTGGCAACCACATTCGCGCCGAATTCCGGATTTTCGTAAGCGATTTTCGCTAGAAACACGGGATCTGCGTTCGGATCCTGCACGGCTGCGGCCGCGGTATCGAAATCGACCATCATGATCTCCTTATCTCGTGTTCTGTAAGTATTGTATTGAATGCGCTGATAACAAAGTGGTCAATCTGATTATCAACGATTGCCATTGCGGGAACATGCGTGTTATTGAATGGTTCGCAACGTCTGCAATGTGCCTTCCTGCAAATCGCCGATATCCTCATGATCTCCGATTTTGCTGACATTCCAATCGATGTCAACCGTAGTATTTGTTACCGTATCGGCTGCGTTATTCGCTGAATCGTCGCGCAGGTCAAGCATGATCGACGTGACATTGTCATTGCCGCCGGCATCGAGCGCGGACTGCACTAGCATTTCCGCGGCGATTTGCGGATTGTCGTACGCTGCCACCGTGTTTGCCTCGAAAATGGAAAACGTCGGCAAGTGAAAGTTTGGCGCGCCATCTGCGTAATGTCGGCAATGACTTGAGTATGTACTTGCGTTCCTGCGCAATATCATGCCAATACTGCTGCACATGCTCCTCGTTGATGGTATTACCGGAGAAGGCCGCGTAATCGGCTTGTGTGCCCAAGGCAAGCAACGTTTCACAGGAAATATCCATCTGGCTTGCGATGGAGACCGCTTGTTCGCTGCGCGTGCCTTGAATGTCGAGTCCGCTTTGCCGAGCGAGCGCCGCCACGGATTGCCATCCTGCCGCCACTCGCTGTTGCGCGCTGCCGTGTTTTCTTGACCGTGCCAGTGCGATCGCTTTGATGGCGAGCAGGAGGCCGCATACGATGAGCAGCGTCCACAGGGGGCTTCCGTAGACGGCTACTTTTCTTGCGATTCTGCCGAAATGCTGCCAGAAGAGGTTGATTGACGTTTCATCAGCCATGCTTCCGCCGATTGAGGATTTGCCTTTGGCTTGGGTGTCGTCGCGTAGCGGGTCGGTGAGGGGTACTGGGGGTTGACGCACCAGGGTTTGCGGGTTCGGTGGGGTGAGGTTCTGGTTTTCGTCGGGGACTTTGGTTTCCTTTGGCGTCGGGTAGAACGCCACCCAGCCGTAGCCGTCCAGTTTGATTTCCACCCATGCGGTCACGTCGTTGCCGGTGAATTCGATGACGGTGTTTTTCCCTTGTTTTTCGGTGCGGTTTTTGCTGATTTCGCCTTCATCGTCTTTTGGTATGAATCCAAGCACCACTCGGCTTGGAAGTCCCAGGCTGCGTGCCATGAGTGCCATTGCGGAGGCGTATTGTTCGCTGTCTCCGACCATGGCCGTTCCGGCGAGCAGCTGGTCGATACGGTAGTTGCCGTGGCCGGCGGTAGACGGGTAATCGCCGCTCAAGCCGTGCGAGAACCAGCCTGATTCCTTGAGTTTTTCGGCGATGGCCTGGGCTGCTTCGCCTCCTTTGGATTGGCCGCCGGCTATGGCTGTGGCGAGTTTGTCCACACAGTCGGGCACATCTTCGGCTTTAGGCTGGCTGATGGAGGCTGCGTTGGCTTTGGTGATTTGCTTGTCGGTGGGAACTGCTGGCATGATGCCGGTTTCCGTGTAGGTGAGGCCTTCGGAGGTGCGTGAGGGGTAGATGGCCGACATGGTGTCGCTGTTGTAATAGAACGAGTCGACGTTTTCACTGTTGTCGAAGGTCACGCTGGATGCGGCTCCGGCAATGGGTAGCCAGTAGTCGCTCAGGTCTTTGTTCACGGTGAATGTTGCGGTGAATTTCTTGCCTTCGGCGTTGTTGGTGATGGAGGTGCCGACGCGATGGTAATTGGAGGAGTCCGACGACATGGTGGAATCGGACAGGTTCCATACGTTGCCGTCGAAACGGTCCATGACCGCTAGTCGCACGCTCGATCCTGCGGGCAGGTTTTCGACGGTGAGGAGCACGTCGTCCTTGCTGTTTTTGATGTACGAACGCATGCCGCTCAACGGGCTTGTGTAATCGTGCGGGCTGAGCGGCGGATCGTAATGGTCGCGCAGAATGGTGCGGTCCTGACCGACGGCAAGGCATCCTCCAATCGCCAATGCGATGCAAACAACCACGATTGTCACGGAACTGATCCAACGTCCCAATTCCAGTAATTTCCAACGTGCGCTGATCCAAATCACGAGCACAAGCGCCATCGCGGTGCCGACGAATATGCGGTAATAGCCGGAAGATGAGCCGAGCAATGCACAGATTGCAAGATTGGCGATGACGGGAATGATGGCGATCATGGTGAATCGGCCATCTTCCGTCACTGCGAAAATGCCGGTGAGCAGCGCGGACCACAGGCAGATGGTCCATACGGCAAGCAGGCAGCCGTCCGCGGTACCGGTTGGAGGCTCGACCGACAGAATGAATTTGAAGGAGCCAAGCATCTGCACCCAACCTTGCGTAAGCGTGCGCAGGGTTGGAACGAAGTGTGCGATGGTGGTGTCGTTGAGGAACAGAACCGGGCCGACAACCAGTTGCGCGACGGCCATGAACAGCATTTGCCACCAGAGGCGGAGCATGGGAACCGTGCCTGCGAGCGCCACGAGGGATCCGATGATGGTGGCTGGAATGGCGGCGAGGGCCCAGGATGCGACTGATCCGTAGACGTCGATGAGGTTGCTGGCTGCGGCGAGGGTGAATAGGGCTGCTACGAGAAGGCTTGCGTATTGTGAGGCGCGTGGTCGGCGTAGGCAGGGGAGGGCTTGCGATTTGCTGTCTCGTGACATCCAGATGACGGAGTGTGTGGAGTCGGCCCATGAACCTGTTCCGGTGCCTGTTCCCGTGAAGGTGTTGCCGAATCCGGTGGTGTGTCCGGTGCCGGTCTCGTCGGTATTGGCGTTGTGTTTGCTGAATCCTGTGGTGCTCATGCCAGTACCCCCATGATTATTGGGAGGTCGTCTAGGCTTCCTACGGTCGCCAGGGTGAAGTCGGAGTACCGTTTGATGGCACGTGGTTGCCCGATGGCGGTTTGCAGTACCACGCAGGTTGCGGATCGGGGGAGTGCGAGCGCCATGTGTTTGATCTCGTCGATGCTTTTGAGTCTGCCGACGGTGATGTAGTAGAACGATGAGTCGGGGGTGTGGGCGAGGGTGGTTTGCGCGAGGTTCGGATCGTCGTTGATGTCGGGGGTGATGGCGCTGCAGCCGTCGAGGAATTCCGTGGAGTTGCGTGGCACGGCGTGTTCGTTTCCTGCATGTGCGGTTACCGGGCGGTTTTGGAGCAGGCATTGCACGCCGATGGATGCGTGGACGGATACCGCCAGTTCGAATTCGTCGGAGCTGAGGTAGTCGTCTGGGTTCACGCTGATGGTCAATGCGGTGTCGGTGCGTCGGGTCGCTTCGTATTGGCGGATCATCAGCGTTCCTGTTTTTGCGGAGCTGAGCCAGTGCACGTTGCGCACGTCGTCGCCCGGCTCGTATTCGCGCAGTCCGTAGAAGTCGAGGTCGTCGTCGACGATTTCGCCGCTGGGCTGACCTTCGAGGTCTCGCGGAATTCCGGCGTTGAGTGTGTTCAGCATGACGGTTTGAGGGTGGATGAACACGTTGATTTGGTCGACGAGTTTCTTTTCGTGCCGTACGAGTCCGAATGGGTCGCCTTTGCGTATGGAAAGCGGTCCGATCGGCAGCACTGCGCGGGAGACGGCGGTGAATTCCACGGTTGTTTGACGTGATTGGCCGGCGGCGAGTATGGGGATGGAGAATCGTTCGTGGTTGTCGCCGATAGGCAGGTCGCCTCGCGCGGATGTGGTTGGCGTGCGTCCTGGATTGTCGATGCGTATGTCGACTTTTACGGTGTCTGACACGGTGACTCGTCTGCTGGACACGTCTATGGTGGCGGTGAATGACGTGTTGCCGAGTGACAGCAGGATGGCAGCGACCATCATGCAGGCGAACACGATCGCCATGGCCAACAGTTCATGCCATCCGAGAATCGTGAACGTTATGAGTGAGGCGATGGTGAGTCCGGTCACGGCCCATCCGAGCGGTGACATATATGAGGTGACCAGTCGTTTGATGCGATGCTTGATGCGTCGCAGGGATCGTTGCATGGTTCTCCTGCGTTGCATGGTTTTGGATTGTCGCATACTTGACCTTTCGGGTGTTTACGAACGTTTCGTGCGATTGCGTGCTTCTGTCTTGCTGCGCGTGCAGTGCAGCTGCGTTGGGTATGCGCTTCAGGCGGTGACGCCTACGGTCGGTGCGGGTACGTTTCCGAGGATCTGTTCGATCATCAGTTCGGGGGTGGATCCGGCGAACGTGGCCTCCGCGGTGAGCGTGATGCGGTGCGCGAGCACAGCGACAGCCAGCTGCTTCACATCGTCAGGCACCACATATCCGCGATTGTTGGACGCCGCCCACACGCGGGCGCATCGGGTCAGCGCGAGTGCGCCTCGCATGGACGATCCGACCTGGATGCGTTCGTTGTGGCGCGTCGCTTCCACCAAGCGCACGATGTATTCGAGGATCGCGTCGTCAAGATGTACGGTTTCGCTGATGGCGCGCATGCGCAGCACGTCGTTGCCGTTGAGCACCGCATGCACAGTGGATGCACGGTCGGTGACGTTGACCTGTTTGAGAATGCTCACGCTCACGTCGTGGCTCGGATAGCCGATGGTTGTTTTGATGAGGAAACGATCCATCTGCGCTTCCGGCAGTTTGTAGGTGCCGAGCTGTTCTATGGGGTTCTGGGTGGCGATGACCATGAACGGCTGCGGTACCGCGTGGGTTTCGCCATCGACGGTGACTTTCTGCTCTTCCATGACTTCGAGCAGTGCGGACTGTGTTTTCGGCGAGGCTCGGTTGATTTCGTCGGCAAGCACGACGGAAGCGAAAATCGGGCCTTCACGGTATTCGAATTCGCTGTTCTTCTGGTCGTAGTAGGTTACGCCGACCACGTCGGAAGGCAGCAGATCCGGAGTGAACTGGATGCGCTTGAACGACATGTCGATGGAGTTGGCGAGGCCTCGGGCCAGCTGTGTCTTGCCTGTTCCGGGGTTGTCTTCAAGCAGAATGTGGCCGCCAACGATCATGGCGGTGGCACATTGGCGGATCGGCTTTTCCTTGCCGACCACAACCTGGGAGACGCTGTCGACCAGTTTGGTGAACTGGTTGTGGAATTCGGTGATGTCGGCTTGTGGAGCGGACATCATGGACGAGGTTGCGGCTGGATGTGCGGGCTTGACTGGCGATGCCGCTGCCGGAATTGGCTGCGATTGCGGTAACGGTTGTCGCATCTGCACAGGCTGTGCCGGTTGCGCCTTCAAGGGTTGCGTTGTTGGAAGCGTAGGCATTGCAGGCCTGTAGGGCATTGCATTGTATGCGCTGAGCATGGTGCCTTCATCGTCGGCATCGAACGTGTCGGTGGCGTAATGGTTCGCATTATGCGCGCTGAGTACCGTGCCGTCATCGTCGCCGCTTTGCTCCTGCGGATGCGTTGGCAGGCTTGGAGCTTGGAATGCGGGGCACGCCTGCGGATTGCCGGGCTGTTGCGGCTTATTCGTATAGTGCCGGATAGAACCCAGCTGGGTGGCGTCGTCGTTGTCGTTGCTCATGGGTGCTCCTTGTTTGCTTCTGTTGGTCGTATTGATGATTGGCTGTCGATATTGGATTGTTCGTCGAGATTGCCGTACCGGCTAGCGATTGGCGTAATAGGCCAAGCCTCTCACCCACGGCTTGCTTTTTCCATCGATGGTGGAAAGAGCTACGGATGAAGCCGTAGGGGTGTTACTTTGCTTTGATTCCGACTGGTCTGGATTGGGGCCAGTCTCAGGATCGGTGGTCGGCTCGCTATAGCGGTCGGAGTCTTTGATCGTTGATCCGTCTACCTCGTTGTTGAGTGCCGGGTCTGGACCGGTGACTTTGAACTTCCATGTATAGTCGACCCCCGTTGGCAGCTTTTCGGCGTTCAACTGACTGGTACCTTGGGTCCAAGGGATTTCGTATGTTTTGCCACCTCCGGTGAATACGAAGGAGTAGCTGCCAATTTGATTCCACGTTTTCACCGATCCGCCGGCGACCTTGATGAGATTCGTGGCATTGGCATCCCAGGCAAGGGTCGGCATGGTAGTGATTTCCGCCCTGGTTTTGTTGCCGACGGTATTGCTGTTGGCAGTTTCAGGGGTGCTGATATGTGACGTATCAATGAAGTATTGCTGGACATTTACCGTATCGCAGGTACTCCAATTACCGGAAAGCGGCCACTCTGCCCTGTTCTCGTGAACATCATCATTGTAATAATCCTTGGCCTTTACAACAAAGCCCGTGACGCGTCCTTTTTTGGACCAGGTTGCCACACATATATTGTTGTTGAGTTCCAGCTTCACATTGGTTGGGGGATCGACTGCCGTGAAGGGCGAAACGGACGTTTCGCTGCTCAATGAGCCACTGTGTTCCGTGACCACGGTAATCGTCGGCTTAATCTCTTTGTAATACCACTCGTTCTTGATGTCGAATTCGACGGAATAGTTCGTGGCATTGGTCTCCACGGATTTGTCTTCATTTCTGATACTTACCGTAATCGACTGGTATTTCGAGTTGCGGGCGTCATTGATTCGCCCGCTCACCACAATCTTGTCGCTATTCTGCACTGCTGAGATGGTCGGTCTGTCGGGCGTGCCCCAAGGCGAAACGGCATTGGACGCGACGGAGGGCTGACTCCAGTTCATCTTGTTATGCGCCTTGACCGTGGCGGTATAGGATGCGCCATTGGTAATCGCATTGTCGTTGAATTTGAACGTGAAGCTTGTACCTTCAACCTTTTGCGTCGGATTCGCCATATTGGACCCATTTAATGTCACCTCATAGCCGTCGACGGCAGAGAAATTGCCTTCCGGAGCCTTCCATGTGACAACAACGGTGTTCTTGCCGGCTTCGGCCTTCACGTCGGTCGGTGCGTCCGGAAGCTTGTCAGGCGTGCCTTCCACACCGTTCGACTCCTTCGACCAGCCGATCTCATTCTTGGCTTGCACCTTGAACGAGTACGTCTTGCCGTTCTTCAAACCGGTAATCTGGCAGGAGGTCACGGAACCGCACGATTTCTCGCCGGAACCGTTGCCGCTCCACGTCACCTTGTATTCGCTGATCGGGCTGCCGTTCGAAGAGCCGGCCGTCCAACTCAAATTTACCGCGCCATCCTGCGGGTCTCCCGCGATGGGGGAGAGTAGAGGCGCATCCGGCTTGTCCATTACCGAAATGCTGATGGTGCCTGTCACCTCACGTTCCTTCGTATTGGTGGCATCACGCACGTTGACGATCACCTTGTTGGTGCTCGCGCCGATGTCGGAAGCTGCGCTGATCGATACCACACCGTTGGCCGGACAGTCCACGGTCAGCTTCGACGCGCCGTCGGATGTGCATCCGGTCACGGTCAACGTGGAATCGGGGAACGGATTGTACGCGTCGGCAAGCAGGTTCACTTCCTCGCTGCTTCCCGCCTTGACCTTCAGGGTTTTCGCGTTGATGCGCGCCAAAGGCCTGTTGGATGCCGTCACACGAACCGTGACGCCTGCGCTCACCGTGCCCTTCGAATATTGGATCGAAATGGGCACGCTCACCGTAGTTCCCGGCGACGTGGTCTTGTCGGCGGACACGGTCAGCTTGCCGTTCGAACTCACATTGGCGCTCACCTGGTCGGAATCAGCGCCACCCGAATACGTGTACCGCTTTTCATCGTCGTACAGGTCGGACGCCGAATGGGTCAACGCGGTCAGATCAATGGTGGTGGCGCTTTCGCCGGCGACCACGTCGATGGTGGACGAAGAGAATGTCGGCGCGGGCACGTCGCGCCCGATTACGGTGATCGGCAACGTCAGCACCGCCGAATTGATGATTTTCACCTTGTCGTTCTTGTCGCGCTTGCCATCCACAGCGGTGAAGGTAATGGACGCGGGGCCGGAGTAATCCTTCGGCGCGGTGAACTTCAACATCTGGTCGTTCACATACAGGTCGCCGTCCGCAGCCTTCGTGGCGCTCACCGAATCGGCGCCGTCCACATACGCGGTCTTGCCTGCGCCCACACGCACGTAATCGGCGATATTGATGGTGATCGTCTCGCGTGCGTTCACCTTCAAAGCCGGCGCTTTCGGTCGAAGGATCGGCGGAAACACGCCGTATGCGGGCACTTGGATGAACGCCGTGGATGTGATGTCATACGTCGTGTTGGTCACGGTGTATGGCACGGCTCGCGCCTCGTCCGTCAATTCCACGGTAATGGTCGTGGACTTGTCTCCGCTCTTGACATGCGCATGGTCGGTGGCCGAATCATCAACGGCCACGTGCAGTTCGTCGGCGCTGCCGGAAGGGTTCGCGATCCATTGCGAAACGTCCACGTCGACCGATTTCTTGTCGATCGTCGCCGAAGAAGGCACACGATAGTCGTATGCGGTCGGCGGTTCGATGATGGCGTTGCCATCGACGTTCACCGTCAATGTTGCGGTGTCAGACAATCCGGCTTTGTCTTTGACCGTATACACCATGTAATAGGTGCCCACCTGCTGCGGTGTGGTGAAGGCGAGCACATTATCCGCTACGGTCACATTGCTGATGTCTTGCGATTCGATGTCTTCACTGACGGTCAGGTCGGTGCTGTCTCCGGAAATGTCGTTTTGCGCCACGGGTACGGTTGCCGCGGTGTTGGGACGCAATGTGATTTCGTCGTCGCGTGCGTACACGCCCGAGTCGGTGCCGGAGTTGAACACGCCCACGCGGATCTGCGCTTGGGATCGTTGGCCGGTCCAGTCTTCGACGGCGTATGAGAAGGTGTCGGTTCCTACGGAGTCGGCATATGCTTCGTATACCAGGTAGGTGGCTCCGACTTCGCTGATGCGTCCGAGCGTTGGAGCCCTGTTACCAAGACCAAGCAGCTGCACGTCGTCGCCATCGGAGTCGATGCCGGTCAAGGTGATCGGGATTTGGACTTTCTGCCCTGCCGCAACCTGTGCCTCAACGTCGGATGGTGTTGGCGCCGCCTTGTTTTCGGCGTCTTTTTGATGCACGTTTATGGTGATTGTGGCGGATGCCGCGTTGCCGAGATTGTCTTTGACCGTGTACGTTACGGGGAAGGATCCGGTTCGGTCGGATGCTTGGTATCGTACGGTGTTGCCTGATACGAATACGAGTCCTTTGAACGTGTTCTTGTCGTATTGCAGGTCGTTTTGCAGGCTTACCGTGGTGCCGTCGGCGTAGGCAACGTGGTCAAGCACGTCGATGGAGACAATGCCGTCGGTGCGTACCTGCGTGGTGATGTTGTCGGCTTTCGGCACGGAGTTGGAGGTGGTCAATGCCGGCGGCTGCAGTACGATCACACCGGTCGACGTGCCTGCCGCGTTGGCTACGCCGTATTTGATTTGCACGGGTTCGGTCGGTACCTGCCGTGCGGTGATGTAGACGCGCTTGTTGCTCACGACGCCGGTTTTGATGCCGCTTGCCGCGTCGGCGGTCACGTTGGTCACGGACAATACGCCGCCCATCGGGTCGACGTCGTTGGCCAGAGGCTCCACGATCGCGGTGTTGTCGGCGCCGAGCAGCGCCACGTCGTTGGCGGCGATGGGCTTGGCGGAGTCTCCGGCCACGGTCTGCACTTCGATGCGAGTCAGGCCGGTCGCGGGAATGGATCCTTGCGTGATGGTGTAGGGCACATAGTAGGTGCCGGGGTTGGGTGCGCTGAATGTGAACGACATGTCGGTGGCATTCATGGTGGTGGATGCGCCGGATGGGGTTTCCACGGCGGTCAGCTGCGCGGGCTCGGCCGAGGTGCTGTGCACGTATTGTTTGAGCGAAACGGTGGTGCGCGTGTCTGGCGTGGTCTGCTTGACTACCGGATCGATTACCGCGGCCAACGTGTTGGCTGGTTTCACTGAGAAATACACCATGCCGGTGCCGGTCTGCTGGCCGTCGGAAACGGTTACTTCGATGCCGGCGCGTCCGGAAGGCATGGATCCCGCGTTGAATACGAGCTGCCCGTCGGCTCGCGTGGAGACGGTCACCTGGTCGGTGTTCTGCGGGGTTGCGGATACGAGCGTGAGCGGATCGCCGTCGGGGTCGGAGAAGCTGCCCAATGCGTTAGTGGTGTAGGTGGCTCCTTGCTCCACGTCGATTTCCGGTGGCGTATCGGTTTGCTGGGGCGCGTTGTCGTCGCCTCCGACCAAGGTGAGGTTCACTTTGGCGTTGGATGTCTGCCCGCGTCCGTCGGAAATCTCATAGCTGAACGATGCCGATCCTTCGGCTGCCGCGGATGCGTCGAGCTGCAGATATCGTCCGTCGTATACGGGCGAGACGCTGATGTTGGCTCCGTCCGGGGCACTTACCGAAGTGATGCGCAGCACGGAACAGTCGGTCTGCTCGTCGTTGCGAAGCACGTCGAGGATCTGCTGCGATCCTGTTCTCGCGCCGAACGAATCGTCTTCCGCTTTGATCTGCCCGGATTGCGACGAGCAGGTTTTGCTGAAATTATGCTGGTTGTTGGCACTGTCGTTGTTCTGTTCCTGTTGCTTCGACTGTTTGGTTTCCACCTTATTCCATTGGATTTTGATGACTTTGGTGGATTCCTGCGGATTCCAGACGTTGCCGTTGACCACGTCATTGAGTATGACCAGACGATGGTTGGTGCGAAATATCAGTTCCGAAGTGGCGTTGATGTTGGTCAGGGTGTCGAATGCCATGTCCGAACCGTCGACAGAGCATACTTTGGCGTAATTGTTGGCTTTCTGCGCCCACGCGACGAATACGCATCCGCCTGTGGATACCGGCTGGGCGGGCTCGCCCTTGCCGGAATTTGGTGTTTCAGAGGCTTTCTTGGTGCTGAGGTTCACCGTTGCGAGCCCGCGTGGTGTCGCCACGGCCACCCATCCGTTTTGTTTGCCGTCCGTGGAAGGGGCCTGCAAGGTCATGCTGCCCTGCAGATTGATGGCTGCGCTTCCCTGCGGCCAATACACGGTGCCTTTCGCCGCCACGACCGGGGTTTCGCCGATGACGGTGAACGATTCGGCATGCGGTGCGCCTCCTATCGTGCCAACTTGCTCGCACGCGCCTTGCGACTTGTCGATGCTCATCACCGCGCCATCAGAAGCACGATATCCGTATACGGTTCCGTTATGCGTCACCGTGATTTTTCCACCGGATCCCAGTTTCATTTTCGGCTTGTCGGTGGTTGGATTGACGGATTTCACATCGGAAGCGGATCCCACCCACACATTGCCGGTTTTGACGTTGATGAACGCTGCGGTATCGCCTCCGACAATGGTTTCGATATCCGTTTTGATGGCGGTGTTGCCGGTCTCGCTGATTGTGGAAGCTGCGATGTTACTGGCTTTCGTACCTTCGGAAATCACGGTGCTGCCATTATGTTGGGCCACGTCGAAACGGGAGGCTGTGGACGAGACTCCAGCGTCCACATCCTTGTTTTTCGCATTGAATCGTGCGGCCTTGCGGTCCTTCAGCGAAGTGATCCACACGGTGCCGTCGTCAAGTTGTACATGCTGTTGTGTTACCGAACTGACGATGAACGCGCCTGCGATGATGCCCAGCAGCAGAAACAGCATGACGATCGGTGTGATCCACCGTCTGCTTCTCGACGGCAACAGCAGTTTGCACATCATCGGTCCGAAGCGCAATTGTCGTTCGTGCGATTGTGCCGACTGATTGGCTGCGTTCTTGCGTTTGCCCATTTTTCGGTTCTTCCTTGAGCGTTTCGATGGTCGTTGTGTTCGTTCCGGACATCGCCTGCGATTGAATAATGCCGTTGGCCAACCCTGTTATGAAGTGCTGTGATGCTTATGGTTTGGCTGCGCACGCGATCGCAGGATTCTGCGACATCTGACGGTCGGCTCGGATGAGGCTCACCTGAATGCAGGTCTGCGAGCCGTCGGCGGGTTTGATGCTGATATGCGTGTCGGTGGTGGTTGCCTGGGTATTCGGATTAACACCGGCATCGCCGACCATCGACCATGCGTATGAATCCCCGTTCTGCGGGTCGGGATTCGCCCAAGTGAACTGCACACTGCCGCCATCGGCGGAATATGACCCGGTCAGATTCTCGACACTGGGCACACTGCCGGTGGTGATGGCCGAATCAGGCGAATCGTTCTCCTGATCATACGTTTCCGGATTCTTGATCTGCACGCTGCTGTTGTCTGAGACGGAATCCATATTCGGCATGATCACATACGCGAACGCCAGCTCGACGGCTGCAATCGCGGCGACCACCGAAACAACGATCGTAAGAGGCTTGGCCCAAATGCTGCGCTGCTTTGGGGCAGTTGGCGAAACCTGAATGTTCGCCTGCGACTGTGCATACAGGTTCTGTGGGAACGGCGGTTCCCCCTCAACCGTGGTCGGCGTGGCATGGCCATACAATTCCTGCTGTGCACGCTGCATGTCGCGCGCGAAATCATATGCGGAATAATATCGGTCCTCCGGCGTTTCATTCAACGCCTTGCGCAGGATCCGCTCCACTTGTGGAGGAACATCCGGACTGTTGAGCTTGGGCAGCGGATTGGTGAGAATGATGTTCCTCAGTAGAGTGCCGCGTTCTTTGCCTCGGGTTGCGCCAAGAGCTTCGGAATAGCCGTATTCGTACGGCGACTGGCCCGTCAGCATGGCGAACAGCGTCGCCCCCAGAGAATAAATGTCGGAGGATTCGTTGCCTCCGCCGTTCTTCGCAAGCACTTCCGGCGGAGCCCACGCGATGGTGTAGCCGATGCCGGGGCGTCCGTAAATCGTTCCCGCGATGCCGAAATCGGAAAGCATGGGCATGCCGTGCGTGTTGATGAGAATATTGCTGGGCTTGATGTCGCGGTGGATGATGCCTTCGCGATGCGCAGTGGAAAGGGCGCTTGCCAGATTGATGCCGACGGTGAGCATCTGGTCTGCGTTGAGACGGTTGGATTCCAGGAAGGTCTTGTAATTGCCTCCCGGAGCGTATTCGAACACGGTGTAGCCGTTGCCTGTGGTGGTGACGCCGCTTTCGTACACCGAAAGAATGTAAGGGTGTGATGAGATTTTGCCCATGAAGTTCGCTTCGGAACGGAATCTTGCCGCCGCGCGCGGGTCGAGCATTCCCTTGCTGACTTTGATGGCCACCTGACGGCTGGGGGAAAGCTGCTGATACAAGTACACGTTCGCTTCGGAACCGGACCCCAACTTCTGGGCGAATGTGTACCCAGGGATTTGAGGGGGAATGCTATCCATGGCTTCCATATGTTCTCTTTCCTCGTAATGCGTATGCTTTTCACTGCCCTCTCTGAAGGCCATGCTATCCGAAGACCAACCCGGAAACCTACCAGTAAGGGGTCGAATATCCGCATACGAAGACGGGCATCCGAGGTGTTCCCATGTCCCGCCCTTGCGCGGCCACCGAGCCTTCCAGCATGAGTTTCCTCCATTGCCGGATTTGTCAGGTAAAGGAGGGTGAGACTAGTAGTGTTGGGAGGCATGATGGATTTGGAAGATCTTGCTCACGTCACGTTGGTTGCGGGAGCGCCGCGCAGCGGAAAAACCGAGTTTGCGTTGGACATGCTGATCGCCGCGATGAAGCGGTATGGTGATGCGAATGCCGTGATGACGGTGTCCGGCAGACAGATCGCCGACATGTTGGGCGATCGCGCGATCCGTGAATTGTCGGCGGTTTCGCAGGCTCGACCGGTCACCACATTGTCGGCCGTCGCATTCCGCCTGCTGGCGGCCGCAAGATCCGCACAGGGCAAACCGTTGCCGAAACTGTTGAACGGCGCCGAACAGGATGTGATCATCCGCAAGGTGCTTGCATCGCATGTGGAACATAGGCAGCATGGCGACGAGTGCGCCACCTGCGATCTGCTGCGTGTCTATTTCGCTGTTTCCGAATGGTCCGGACTGGTGGCCGACGATTCCACCGACGCATTCGCCAACCAATTGCGAGACATGCTTGCACGCATGAACGAGATCGGTGCGAAACCGGAGCTTGAAAACATGCTCATCGCCCGCGCGGCCAGCAGGAATGGCGAGCTTGACGCGCGTCGCGAACGCCTGCGCACCCAATGGCGTCTCGCCTTCGCGCTGCGTGAGGAATACAATGCGGCGATTCGTGCAGCCTATTCCGGCGAATACCGTCTTGATGCGTCGCAACTGATGATCGACGCCACCGAGGCCGTGTCTGACATACGGGATGCCGATATTCCAAACATGCTGATCGTCGACGATTTCCAGGATGCGACATTGGCTGGTTTCGCCCTGCTTGAGGCCTTGCATAATCGCGGAACGCGCCTGCTGTTGGTGGGCAATCCCGACGAAGCCGTGCAGACGTTCCGCGGATCGTATCCGGAATATCTGTTCAACGAGGCGCAGTCGCGCATGGGAGCGCGATTGGAACGCATCGAAAACCTGTATGCCGCATGCGAAAATGATGGCGCGCAAACCATTCGAAACGCGTCGAACAGGCAAAACGTGCATGACGACTATCGCACGCTTGTCGCGACCCGCGTAAGCCTGTCGATCGCAAGCACGGAACCGACTGACGTGCCCCTGCCGGAGCGACCAGGCAAAATGCGGAATATACCGGGGGCGATGCCTATCGAAGCATTGCCGTCCGGCAATACGGATGCTTGTGTCATGCCTGCCGACGGCAGTGTGGAAACGGCCCTGTACCGTTCCTCGTCCGAAGAGCTCGATGACGTGGTATGGAAGATTAAAACCGAGCATTTGCAACGTTCCCGCGAATGGAACGACATGGCTGTGATCACGCATGACAATGCCACCGTACGCGCGTTCGGCGAACGGCTGCGTGCCGACGGCGTTCCCGTGCGCTATTCAAGCGTGACACGGCCATTGAAGGACGAACCGTTCGTGCAAGGCCTGTTCGCGCTGATTGAATTGGCGGAATTGAAAAGGCGGACAATCGCGGCTTCGGGTATGGACCCGCAGGCGGCCGGATCCTATATTCGTTCACGTGTGGCGTCGATCATGGCATCCCCGCTGATTACGGTCGGCGGCGACAGGCAGCATGAAGGGCGCCCGGCCCGTCTCGCGTCCGTGGAATCCGCGATGCATGCGTTGGCTTCGCTCGCTGAGATTGTGGGCGATGATGAGATTCGCGCGCAGGATTCTGCGAACATGGCGAAGACGGACGTCGAACAGCAGTCGTCGCTGTTGCGTTTGGTGGCGGATTGGCATGAATACATGGCGAAATGCCATGCGATTTCCGACGAAGGTCAACATGATGGTGGGCATGATGGAGACCAGAATGATCCCGTGTTCGATATGGACGCTCTATACGTGCTTCTTTTGGAAGGAAACACCGATCGTGTGATCGACACGATCGCCTCCGTGACGGGCTCGGATCCACAGGTCAAGGCTTTCGCATCATTGTGGAAAGTGCTTGACAAAACGTGCGAGGCGGAACACAAGCTGGTTTTGCGTGAACCGCAATACGTGTTGGATTGCGCATGGCGTGCCTGCGGAAAAGCGGAAATCTGGCAGCGCGTAGCCTTGGAGCATTCGGCGACCGGCCGTGCCGCGAACGACCGACTTGATGCGGCGATGCGCTTGTTCAACTACGCTTCCGGCGGCGAATCAAGCGGCGAGTTCGCCGCACGCACCATTGAAGCGTTCATGGAACAGGTGCGCTCGCTGACTATCGAGGCGGATTCGTTGGCTCACACCGCGCCCATCGACCAGGCAGTGACGCTGACCACGCCCGCAGGCGCGGCGGGAAGGCATTGGAACCTGGTGTTTCTGCCGTCCTTGCAGCAAGGGCAATGGCCGAATCTTACGCCACGCAACACATTGTTCGGCGGTGAGGAACTCGCCGATGTGATGTTGCATGGCGAACTGTCCGATACCGTCACCACTTCGGCGGGCCAGCGGGATGCGCAATTGGCTGCCGTGCTCGCATCCGAGCAGAAAAGCTTCCTGGTGGCGTTGACCCGTGCCGATGAGTGCGCGGTGATGAGCGCCGTGCTGAACGACGACCACGTGCCATCTGATTTTCTGTACGGATATGTGCCGGAATGGTTTGACCGCGATAGAGACGCCGATATGGAACGGCGCGAATATGCGGCGATCGGCAGTCAGGGCGATTATGCGGGACTTGAATCCGATCCCCGTGGCTTGATCGCGGCCGCGCGAAGCGTGCTTGCGATGGAACCGTCGAACAGCCCGAAGGCCCGTGACGCCGCTGAAACATTGGCATTGCTGGCCTCTCGAGGCATTAGGGCGGCTGATCCCGATTGTTGGCCGTTCGTGGAGGAGCCTGTTTCACTCGCTGAACGGGAAACGATTCAAGATGGCAAGACACGGCAATCCGACGTGGTGACCCTGTCTCCGTCCGCGGTGGACAATCTGTGGGCGTGCCCGGTGTGCTGGATGCTTGAAAACCGTTTCTCCGGCCCGCGCATGGGCAGCGTCGCCACGAATTTTGGCTCGCTGATCCACACGGTGGCGCAGAAGGCCACCGAAGCCGGACTTGACATGCCGGAACAGCACACCGCCATCAGCGATATGGACAACATCGACGCGATCACCGAGCAAATGTATGCCGAATATGAGCGTCTACGCGGCGATCTGAACGGCATCACCGATCCCGCGCAACGATATCAGGCATTGAAAAAAGACGAACAGGCGAAGGATGCGTTGCGTAACATCGCCACGTATTTCGTTCAATCGAATCATGGTGATTATCCAATTAAAAACAATGATGCGTTCAGCGTTGGAAAACTCACGGAAGCAGAACCTGAACTGAAATTCACCGCAAAATTCGATTTCGACGATATTCTCGCAGCCTACAATGCGATGGACGGCATTCATGCGATTTCACGAAACGAATTGATCGCCATTATGGGAACGTTGGTCGGAGGATGGCCTCAAACAGGCATGAGCGAACATCTCACCGTGCGCTTGACCGGCAGAATCGACCGTGTGGAACGTCGTGATATGGCGGACGGCACGCAGCAAGTGCGTCTGATCGACTACAAAACCGGTGCAAGTCCGAACGGCGAAGGCCTGTTCAATGATCTGCAGCTCGTCTGCTACCAGCTGGGACTCGTGTTCCCCGAAGGAAGCGGTCTGCATGGGGCACAGGCGGTGGCTGCTGCGCCGAACATCACGCAAAGCGCGCTGTTCCACGTAACGAAGCATGCATTCCCGGCACCATATGGCAACACCGCCGCCGAATCGCATATGCAGCAGGCGTTGTTCGCGAACGGAAGCCTAAATACGGGCGCATTCGTGCCGCGCTACTACGTCAAAAAACTTGACAAGGATTTCCAAGACGGACTCGACGAGATGCTTCCACCGATGGAAGTGAGCGACGAGCATTGGAGTGAATTCGTCGGCTTGCGAAACACCATGGCGGTATGGTCCCTCACCATGATCGCCAGGGTCTTCTACGCGGCCGCAGCCAGCAGGGCAAACGAAATCACGGCAAGGCCAACATCGGAACATATGAAATATTGCAGGAACACTGCGGTCTGCCCGGCCTGCGCGGGCGAACAGAACACCGTATTCGAAAGGAGAACGGCATGAGCGGAACCATGAAATTCACCGACAGTCCGGAGCAGGCCGCCGTTATCCAAGCGCCCTCCTATGAGGATGTGGTGGTGGTCGCCGGTGCCGGATCGGGCAAAACCTACACAATGACCAGGCGAATCATCACACTGATCGAACAAGGCGTGAGCCCCGAAAAAATCCTCGGACTGACTTTCACGCGCAAAGCGGCTTCGGAACTGCTGTCGCGCGTGTCCGCGGCCGTGAGCCGCAACCAGCGTGAACGTGGACTGAAAACGGCGAATATGACGTTCCTCAAACCGGAAGTCTCCACGTACGACGCTTTCTTCCAATCCATTGTGCGTCAATACGGACTGCTTGTCGGCTTCGACCAAAACACGCAGCCATTGAGCGAGGCCGGAGCCATGCAGCTCATCCACACCGTGCTCGACAAGCATATGGTCGATCTCATGGCGTTCGACGGCGATCTGAAATCGTTCAACACCATAGCGGGCAACGTATTCGCCCTGTCTAACGCCATTTCCGGAGCTATGATCGGCAGCGGCTGCACCAGCTTCGACGAGGCGGTGCAACGTGTGCGCGACTGGGATGAAGCGTTCATCAGACAGGTTGATAAGGCGCTTGACGGCGAAACCGTGCCAACTGAGCAGCCGAAATCCCCAAAACCGCCGAAACGGCTGAAAAAGGATTCCGATGCGGATTACGAAAAGAAACTGGAGAAATACCGCGAACTCGGGCACAGCATGTGCGTATACAACAGTACGCAACTCGCATCCGTCGCCAAGCAGCGCAACTTGCTGCTCGACCTCGTGCTTGATTATCATGCCGAAAAACGCGCCTGCAATATGGCGGAATTCAGCGATTTCACCATCGCGGCATTCCAACTGGTCTCCCGATTCCCATCCATCGGCGCAACGTACCGCAAACGCTACTCGCATGTGCTTCTCGACGAATACCAAGACACCTCCACCACGCAGGCCGCACTGCTGAGCGCGCTGTTCCACGCTGACAATACGCATCGCAGCGCGGTCAACGCGGTCGGCGACCCCTTCCAATCGATCTACGCATGGCGAGGCGCAAGCCCGGGCGCATTCCGCATGCTGCAACACGATTTCGGCATGGACACCACCAGAAAACCGTTCGCATTGACGGTGACACGGCGCAATTCGCGCATGGTGCTCGAAGCGGCGAACAATCTCACCAAACCGTTGCGCCTGCCAGCCAGACGCCTCAGCAGCTCGCTGATGCGCGAAGTCGACGTGCCTGCGCTCTCCAACATCGAAGAAGCCCCCGAAGGCACGATTGGCGTGCTTGGATTCGCCACATTCGGCCAGGAAGTCGACGCGGTCGTGCGCTTTGCCAAACATGCGATCGCCCTGCATACGCCCTCTGCGCGTGACCTCGACCATGGCGCGAAAGACAATCGCCCGCATGTGGCGGTGTTGTTCCGATCCAAAGGAACCATGTCGAAATACGCGGAAGCGCTCGAGCAGGCCGGGCTGACCACGCTGGTCGTGGGGCAGGCGGCCCTGCTGGAACGTCCGGAAGTGCAGGACGTGTTCGCCCTGCTGCACGTGGTCAGCGACCATACCGACAGCGCGGCGCTTATGCGACTGCTGGCGACGCCACGATTCGCCGTTGAGGCCGACGATCTGCAGGCGCTTGCGGACACGGCGGAGAGGGTGAATACGGTGTACCGGTATCGTGCGCTCGTATCGGCGGGAATTGTTCCGGCGCAGACCGCAAAAGCTGGGAATTCCGGTGATTCTATAAATTCCGGTGATTCTAGGAAAACCAGTAATTCCGAAAATAGCGAAACGATTTCCGATTCTGGTCTGTCGAATGCTGAAATCCGATCCATTGTGCGCGAATATCGCGACCAAGTGCCGAATGCTGTTTTTCTGGTGGATCTCATGCTACGAGACGATCTTGAACAACTTATCGATGGCAGGCTGAGCCGCAGGGGAGTGCAGGCGGTGCTTCGTGCCGCGGATACGCTCCGCCAAGTGCAGCGCGTGCTCGGCCACCCGCTGCCGGAAGTGGTTCGCGAAGCCATTACGGCGTTGAATCTTGACATCGACATGCTGTTGGCTCGGCATATGCGTGCCGATCATGCCGAGGCCACGCTTGACGCCTCCCACGTGGCGCTCGCCAAGTCGCCGATCGACGCTGTGATGAAACTCGTCGACACGTATATTCAGGAGATCGCATCGCAAGGCTTGCCGAGCCTGCGTGCGTTCATCTCATGGGTGGATTCGCTGCGCGACGCTTCCGAAGAGAACGCGGTGGCCCCCGATGTGCCCGTCGACGTGGTGTTGATGACCGTGCACCAGTCGAAGGGGCTTGAATGGGATGCCGTGGCCGTGGTCGGCATGACCGATGGTGGATTTCCCAGTAACAAGGGCGACAACCTGAGCGTTGTCGTTGACGAAACGCATCTCAATGGTTTCCAAGATGGCGTATGGACGCCGCCTGAATACCATGAAAACGCCAAAACGTGGCTGACGAATCCCGCCGCGGTGCCTGTTCCTGTGCGCGTGGATGCGGATATTCTGCCGCGATTCCCCCATGACGCGCTCGTCGGCTGGAATCCATTGGAGGCCTTGGAAGCGTTGGAAGATGCGGAAATCATCGATGATGAAGTGTTCGGCACCCTGCGCACCATGAATGTTGACGATATGGAAGGCGTCGATCCGGACGGACTGTATTTGACGCAGAGCGAGGAATATGGCCGCCGCTTGCATGCCGACGAGCGTCGTCTCGCATACGTGGCGTTGACCCGCGCCCGACATGAGGCGCTGCTCACCTATAGCGAAACGAATGTGGAAAGCCGTGATCCGCGTGCCGTGGGTGAGCGTAAACAAGTGGCCAAACCGTCGAATTTCTGGCAGGAAGTGTATGACTCCATGCTCAATATCGTTTCCAGAGTGAATGAACCGAGCAATCTGGGCGATATCGTGGAAGTTGAGGATGGTGCGGATGCCGTTTTTTCTGGAGATGGTATTTCCGGGAATAATGCTTCCGAAAATGGCATTTCCAGCTTGCATTCGATTGGTGCGCCATTGCCAAGCGGATATTTCGTGGGCGAGCATGCCTGCGATTTCGAGGATGCGGTGGTCGGTGACGCCTGGAACGCACCGCTTGAGCCTCTGGAAGGCGAGCGATTCCTGCCATGGCCGTGCGCTTTGACTGAAGAGATTTGCGAAATGTTGCGTTCGTCCGCCGATCAGGTGCGTGATGCGATGGTCGCCGGCGCTGCGGACCTGGATACCGGCGTGGGCGTGGATGCTGTTGCTGATGACGTTGCGCTCGGTTCGGCCGGTTCGCTGCTGCATTGCGCGCAGCTGTTGGTCGATGATGGCAATCTCATGCCCGACATGTTGGCCGACGCATCGCAGGATGCGTTCGACCGGTCGGTGCGTGCGCAAGGCGAGAAGATTCTTGCGTCCGGCCGTCAGAACGTCACCTCCCTGCAGGCGCGCGCGGGCATGATGAACGATCGTGGCGCCCGCGCCTACTGGCGTGGGCTCGTGCGTCCGATTCCAAATGTCGCGTCGCCAGCCGCGCAGCTAGGCACGCAGTTCCATGCGTGGGCGGAACGGTTCATTATGGCCGATGTGGATATTGCTTGCATCGTCGGCGGTGCTGAAGGCGACGGAAATACGCGCGTAGCTGAATCGAGATCGTCGATGCTCGCCGAAATCGAACGCAACAATGGGATGCAATCTCAAGAAAATAATGCGGTGGTCGAAAATGCAGCGGAAAATGCGATGGAAAACAATGCATTGTTCGATTGGCAGCAGCGTCTTGCCACGTCGGCATGGGCGCAACGTAAGCCCGCGTGGGCGGAACGGCAGATCGTCGTCAATATGCCGCAATTGGGCACCATCATCAACGGCAAGCTCGACGCGGTGTTCTTCGGAGGTCTCAACGAAAAGGACCAATCGAAACAATATACGATAGTCGATTGGAAAACTGGAAAAAAACCTAGGAAAAAAGAAGAAATACAAGAAAAATTAGTGCAGTTGGATATGTATCGGCTGCTGCTGTCGGCAATGGAAGGCGTACCGCTTGATGCTATCGACGCCTGCCTCTACTATCTGAGTGAGCCCGTTGAGGGCAATCGGCAGCTGAACGCCGCCGACAAAACAGAAGAAGAGATCCTTGCCGAGTTGAGCTACGGAATTCCGAAACAATCCGACAACGACTAGTGCTGGTGCGCCAAAGGACGCGTGTATGCATCCTGCTTGTTCTTGATCATCGTTGAAAAGCGGCGCTTTCCAGCCTGCACGTAGGGTAACGCACTACGTGCAGCGTTGTGGAGGAGCGCCGCTACCCTCGTGCAGCATGTGTGGGCGGGCACACGTGCCGGACGCAACGAAAGTTAAGGAGCGATAAGCATGGCTGCCACCAGCGCAACCGAAACCCCGAAGTCGCCATATTCCGTATTGTTCTCCATTCCGGGAACCAAAGCGTTCTGCGCTTCCGGAGCTTTGGCGCGACTGCCGATGTCGATGATGGGCCTCGGCATTATTCTCGCACTCAACCACCTGTACGACAATTGGACGATCGCAGGCGTGATGAGCGCCGCATATGTGCTCGCCACCGCAGCGGTCACGCCACTGTACGCGCGACTGTTCGACCGATTCGGCCAGCGTAAGGTCGGTTCGATGGTGCTTGTTGTGCAAATCATCACCATGCTTGGTTTCGCATTCGCCGCACTGGTGCGCGTGCCGATTCCATTGCTGTTCATGCTGGCCGTGGTGATGGGTCTTACGCAATTCTCGTTCGGCGCGCTCGTGCGTACCCGCTGGGCGTACGTGCTCGACCGCACCGGCAACGGCGAACTATTGAACACCGCATACGCCATGGAATCCGCCATTGACGAAATCGTATTCATTTTCGGACCGATTCTCGCGGCGTTCCTTGCAGCTTCAGTGCACCCTGTTTCGCAGTTGTTCGTGCCAACGATTGCCTGCGCCCTTGGCGGTACCATTTTCTTCACATTGAAAGACACGCAGCCGCCGGTCGTGCATGAAGTCAAGGTCGTTTCGGCCTCTTTAGACGATGCCGATGTGCGATTGACTATCGATGGCGATGCCAGCAATACTGGCGATTCAGGTTCCGCACTGCGCAACAGGCTGACCATTGCGCAATTGAAGACGAGTGGTAATCGCAAGAAACGCAGCATTTTCACTTATGCTGGCGTGATTCCGTTGCTGCTGGTTTTCATCATATTCAACATGAGTTTCACCGCATTCGACACGTCCATGACAGCCGTCATGAAATCGTTGCATCTTGATTCCGTGCTCGGCGTACAGTTGGCGATGCTAGCGGTCGGTTCGTGTATGGGCGCGCTGGTTTTCGGAACGCTTGAGCTCAAAGGATCCCGTTGGCGTTACATGATCATGTTCCTTGCGGCGATCACAGCCGGCTTCTTTGTAATTCACCTGTGCCAAGGCAATCTGATCGTAATAGGCATTGTGGAAATTCTCACCGGTCTGGCTGTTTCGCCGGTGTTCGCATCGGGCAACCTCGTGATGAAAGAAACCGTTCCTGAAGAGTCGTTGACCGAAGGCCTTTCCTGGGTAAGCACTGCGGGAACTGTCGGCGCATCATTCGGTTCGATGATCACCGGTATCATACTGGATCACGCCACACCCGACGTGAGTCTTATGCTGCCGTGGATTTTCGTGCTCGCCTCGATCCCGTTCGCCCTGATCGGCTGGGTGATCACGCGTCGAAATGTTTCACAGCATTCATAGATGATCTGTGATTCATAGATACTATGTGGATTAAGCATTCCAGAAATTGCCCGAAAATGATCGTGAGGATTATGTTCGGGCAATTGTATTCTATTGTTGGATTCGTTGGAATCGTAGAAAGCTGTTGCAGACAGATGCAGTCAGAACGCTTGAAGGAGTTGCAATGATCAAGGTTTCTGTAGTTGGCGCCAAAGGGCGCATGGGTTCCCACGTGGTCGACGCTGTGAACAACGCGGACGACACCGAACTGGCGCTCGCGCTTGACGCTGGCGACGACCTGAGCCAAATTACCCCCGAAAATACTGACGTGGTGGTGGAGTTCACCGTGCCGAGCGTGTCTCTTGACAATGTGCGCGCACTCGTGGCGCAAGGTGTTGACGTGGTGGTGGGCACCACCGGTTGGACCGAAGAGAAGCTCGATCAGGTGCGTGCCGCGCTCGCTGCCGCGCCTCGCGAGGGCCAGAGCGTGTTCATAGCGCCGAATTTCGCCATTTCCGCCGTGCTTGCCGACTATTTCGCCAAGGTTGCGGCTCCGTACTTCGAATCCGCCGAAGTGATCGAACTGCACCACCCGAACAAGGTGGATGCTCCGTCCGGCACCGCATTCCATACCGCGCAGGGTATTGCCGCAGCTCGTAAGGCAGCGGGTCTTGGCCCTGTTCCGGATGCCACCGAAACCGATGGCGGTTCCCGTGGCCAAGTGGTTGACGGCATTCATGTGCACGCCGTGCGTCTGCGTGGCCTCAATGCCCATGAGGAAGCCCTGTTCGGTAACGACGGCGAGCAGCTGACCATTCGCGCCGACAGCTTCGACCGCATCTCCTTCATGCCGGGCGTGCTGCTGGCCGTTCGCAAGGTCTCCACTGGTGCATACCCGGGTGTGACCGTCGGCCTCGACAACTTCCTCGACCTGTAAATCCTTACAGTTGAACGGTAAATGGTCCCCAAACCGCTGATGTTGGCTTATTCCAGGTATCGGCGATTTGGGGATTATTCATATCGTCGTATACCTACGTAATAAAGCTGTGCGCTGACTCTTAGCAATTAGCTCAAGTGCTGGTATACAGTGTGACTGTCCGAATCGAAACGAATGCAATATGGAAACCGGTGAAACATGCAGGCTCTGATTGCCATCATCGTCGCATTGGCTGTGACGGTAGCCGTTTTGTGGTTCTTTTTCGCGCCGCGCAAAGCGTTCCGCGCCCGTGCTGACAACGGCGTGCAAGAGGCGGTCGTCGAAGTCAAAGGCGGGTACAGTCCGGCAGTCATCGAAGCCGAGGCTGGTTTGCCTTTGCGGTTGATCTTCGATCGAAAAGAAGACGGCGAATGCTCGTCGCACGTAGTGTTCTCCGATTTCGGCGTCGATCTTGCATTACCTCCTTTCCGTACAACGACGTTGACGATTCATCCTGATAGGCCGGGGGAGTACGGTTTCGCGTGCGGTATGAACATGCTGCATGGCACGTTGCGTGTGTTGCCGGGAAAACATCATGCTGCAATGCAGGACGAGCATTCAGCGTCGGAAGAAAATCCGAATAATGCAGAATCTCATGTTCCTATGCAATCGCAACAGACTGCTGTTGATGAAACATCGTATGAATCCGTTGATACTTCTTCTGATTTTTCTTCTGTTTCTGCTGGTTCTTCAGATGATTCTTCCGCATCTCGTGAAATGCGGGCATTGGTTACGCGGCTTATTGTGTCTGCCATCGTTACGATTCCGGTATTCGCTTCTACGATGTTGATGCTGTATCCGATGCCGAATTGGGCGCAGTTCATACTGATGCTGCCGGTGATGTGCTATGCCGCATTACCGATTTTTCGTAGCGGTTTCGCTGCGATCATTCACCGCTCTCCGGAAATGAACGCATTGGTCAGTTTGGGTACGGTATTCGCGTTTGCCTACTCGTGTGTGGTCACGTTTGTGCCTCAGATTCTGCCTGAGAATGCTCGAGAACCGTATTTTGAAGCGGTTGGTGTGGTCATCACGCTGATGCTGGTCGGGCAATTGCTTGAAGCGCGCGCTCGCGTCGGTACGGGAGAAGCCATGCGTGCATTGGCGAAACTGCAGCCGAAAACCGCTCGCGTGGTGCGTGATGAAATCGAAGAGGAAATTCCGGTCGATCAGGTGCTGGTCGGAGATATTATTGCGATTCGTCCGGGCGAACAACTTCCCGTTGACGGCATGGTTATTTCCGGTTCATCGTCTGTCGACGAATCCATGATCACCGGCGAATCCATGCCGGTGCTGAAGCAGGCTGGCGGCAATGTGACCGGTGCCACGATCAACGGTACCGGATCGTTGCGGTATCGTGCCACAAAAGTCGGCAAAGACACGGTGCTCGCGCAGATCATTGGATTGGTGCAATCCGCGCAAAGTTCCAAAGCTCCGGTACAGCGCCTGGCGGATAAGATTTCCGGTATTTTCGTGCCGATTGTGGTGCTGATCGCCGTGTGGTCGTGCGCATTGTGGTTTGCGTTTGGGCCGGAACCGCGCGTGGTGCATGCGCTGGTGGCGGCGGTTTCGGTGCTTCTGATTGCATGCCCGTGCGCATTGGGTCTTGCCACACCGCTTTCCGTAACGGTTTCGACCGGTCGCGCCGCGCAAATGGGTGTGCTGATTCGTTCCGCCGAAGCGTTGGAGACGTGCGGCAAAATCAATGCTGTCGTGCTTGACAAAACAGGTACGATCACCGCTGGTAAACCGTCGTTGACCGACGTGCTTCCGCTTGGAAAATGGCGTGAAATGCCAGATGATTTGCTGGCGATCACAGCCAGTGCCGAACGGGATTCCGAACATCCTCTTGCCGCCGCGATTGTTGCCGGAGCGCAAGAAAAGCATCTTACGCTAGGCGAGGCAACGCAATTCCGTGCGATTTCCGGGCAGGGAGTCACTGCGCACGTCGCGTCACATAGTATCGCTGTTGGCAATACCGATCTGATCGACGATCTTGACGTGGCCATGCCGAGCGTCGGCAACGAGGATCTCGATGACATCATCGAGACTATGGAACGGCTGTCGGCGGAAGGGAAAACGCCGATGCTTGCAGCGGTCGACGGCGAGCTTGCGGGAATCGTGGCCGTTGCCGACACGGTAAAACCCGATTCACAACAGGCCATCGCAGCTTTGAAATCGCATGGCGTCAACGTGGTGATGCTCACCGGAGACAACGAAACAACGGCACATGCCGTGGCAAATCAAGTTGGCGTCAGCAACGTGATCGCTGGAGTGCGACCGGAAAACAAGGCGGACGAAATCGCAAAACTGCAGGCGCAAGGCTATACGGTGGCCATGGTAGGCGACGGTATCAACGATGCTCCTGCACTTGCCCGTGCGAATGTGGGATTCGCCATTGGAACAGGCACGGATGTGGCGATCCAGTCCGCGGACGTGACATTGATGAATGGCTCTCTGATGGGTTTGGTGCATGCGCTTGATCTGACTCATGCCACCATACGCAATATCGCGCAGAATCTTGGATTCGCCCTTGGCTACAACAGCATCGGCATTTCCATTGCGGCGGGCGTGCTCTACCCGTTCACCGGCATGATGCTCAATCCGATGATCGCGGGCGCTGCCATGGCGTTCTCGTCGCTGTGCGTGGTGACGAATGCGAGCCGACTGCGCCTGTTCGATCCAGACAAGGCGGTGCGTGCCGCAAACAAGACGTATCAGGTTCGCCAGCCGAACCCGAACGATAATAATCACAACAACCATAGTCAGAAAGGATTCATCATGGGACTGTTCAGCGATCACAAGGCCAAGAAGGAAGGCATGCACGAGGGTATGGAAGGCATGGGCGGCGCGTACTCCTGCTGCGGCCACACTGCCGTCACCGACCAGAGCGCGCCCGCCAAGGATCCGGTCTGCGGCATGAGCGTCGATCCGGCCACCGCTGCAGCTACCCGCGAGTACAACGGCACCACCTACTACTTCTGCAACCCGGGCTGCGCCGTCAAGTTCGAACAGAACCCCACCCAATACCTTGCCTGAGTTTGTTCTGGTGGCCGTACTTTTCCCTCTTGGTGACCGCACTGTTTTGGAGTGTCGTGCGGTCAGGAAATCAAAATCGTGCGATATTCCGAAATCGTGCGGTCACCAGATCAAAATCGTGAAGTCATTTGGTTTGAATCCACCTGAGTATGCGGCTAAGCGTACCGATTCTTCCACTTGCTGGGGGATTTTGGTCTCGGGGAGGTAGCTCATATTGCGATATGGTCACGAACTCGGACGCTTCGGCGTCCGTGGCGGGAAGTACCGTTGGTACCATGACTGACGGTACTATGCATCTTCTTGATCCTGCTCCTTTCGGACGTATTCTTCCGGCCATGGTCACCCCCATGAAGTCCGATGGTTCCGTTGATTTCGAGGCCGCACAGAAGCTTGCGAAGCAGCTTGTTGCCGATGGCGCCGATGGCCTTGTGGTCAATGGCACCACGGGCGAGTCTCCCACCACCCACATGGAGGAGAAGGTCGAGCTGGTACAAGCGGTCAAGGAGGTCGTGGACGTGCCGGTCATCTCCGGCGCGGGTTCCAACGATACCGCCCACACCGTGCGCATGGTGGAGCAGACCCAGGAGGCGGGCGCCGATGCGGTGCTTGTGGTCGCTCCGTACTATTCGCGCCCGTCGCAGGAAGGCGTGTTCCGCCACTACAAGGCGGTCAATGATTCCGCCGACAAGCCGATTATCGTTTACGATGTGCCTGGCCGTACCGGTTTGCACATTCAGTTGGAAACCTACCGCCGTTTGGCTGAACTTGATCATGTCAAGGCGGTCAAGGACGCCACCGGAGATATTGCCGGTGCCGTGCGTAAGCGTATGGAAACCGGTTTGACTTGGTATTCGGGAGATGACGGTCTGTTCCTGCCGTTCCTTTCGGTTGGTGCGGTCGGCATTATTTCCGTGATCGCGCATGTCGCATCCGGTCCGATGCGTGATTTGGCTGCTGCGTTCGATAGTGGCGACATTCATGAGGCGCAGCGCATTGCCGTGCAGCTTGCCCCGCTGGTCGAAGCGATGAATGGCAACGGTTTCCAAGCTGTTATGGCGAAGGCGTCGTTGAAGGTGCGTGGCGTTCTCGATTCCACGACGATGCGTTTGCCAAACGTCGGTCCGGGCGAAGCTGAGATTAAGCGCGCGGAGGATGGCATGCGCGCTTCCGGCTTGCTGTGATTGCGATTATTGCGATGATTGCCGTACCTGCAGTAGCGATGTTTACGACACTGATTTGCAATGGTGATTACGGCAAGCATTGCGACTACCGGTTTGCCGTAATACGTTTGCCGTAATACGGCAAACTTACTGAATTCCTCGTTTCCGCACAGGCGGAGACAATTAGTAATAGAAATCCAACTAGGAAATGGCTATAGAAGAAACCAAAACAGTAACTACGCACAAGCGCGGCAGCAAAGCTGCCAAGCGCACTGAAAACACCCAGACCGCGGATGTGAAATCTGCGAAGTCTGTAAGCTCCGAGAAGGCCAACAAGGCCGAAACGACTTCCAAGAGGGCGAAGTCTTCTGGTCGTGGCGGTTCCCGCGGCAATGGTAGTGGCTCCTCCAAGGGTGCGAAGAACGTCAAGAAAGCGAAAGGCACCAAGCCTTCTAGGAACTCCAAGAGTGCTAATGCGGCAAGCTCTTCTGCCGGCAACCGTCGTAATTCCCGTCTTGCCCCGCAGACCACCGCACCCCAGCAGGATGACGTGTTGATCGCTCCGCCGAAGTACCGCAAGGGTTCCATGCGCATCGTGCCCCTTGGCGGTCTTGGTGAAATCGGCCGTAACATGAACGTGGTCGAATACAACGGCCATCTGCTGCTCATCGACTGCGGTGTGCTTTTCCCTGAAGAGGAGCAGCCGGGCGTTGATTTGATCCTGCCTGACTTCCATTACATCAAGGATCGTCTCGACAAGGTCGATGCTCTGGTGCTCACCCACGGCCACGAGGATCATATCGGTGGCGTGCCGTATCTGCTGAAGCTTCGTCCTGATATTCCGCTGATCGGTTCCAAGCTCACGTTGGCTTTCGTCGAAGCCAAGTGCAAGGAGCATCGCATCAATCCGCGACTGGTTGAGGTCAAGGGACGCGACAAGCTGAAGGTCGGTCCGTTCAATCTTGAGTTTGTGAACGTCACGCATTCCATTCCGGACGCTTTGGCTGTGTTCGTGCAGACTCCGGCCGGAAGCCTCATCGATACCGGCGATATCAAGCTCGATCAGCTGCCGCTCGACCATCGCATCACCGATTTGGTGGAGTTCGGCAAGCTTGGTGAAAAGGGCGTGGATCTGCTGATGATGGATTCCACCAACGCTGAGGTTCCAGGCTTCGTCAAGCCGGAAACCACCATTGGTCCAGCGCTTGATCAGGCATTCGCCCAGGCCACGCGCAAGATCATTGTGGCCAGCTTCTCCAGCCATGTGCACCGCGTGCAGCAGGTTGTTGACGCCGCTCACAAGTATGGCCGCAAGGTGGTGTTCGTGGGCCGTTCCATGGTTCGCAACATGTCCATTGCTGCGGATTTGGGCTACTTAAGGCTTCCTGAAGACACGGTCATCGACCTGAAGAAGGCTCATGACGTGCAAGACGACAAGCTCGTCTACATGTGCACTGGTTCCCAGGGCGAACCGATGGCCGCACTTGGCCGCATCGCCGACGGCAACCATCGCGACATCACCATCAACGAATTCGACACGGTCATTCTTGCGAGCTCCCTGATTCCAGGCAACGAGCATGGCGTGTACAAGATCATCAACAAGCTGGTGCAGCTTGGCGCCCGCGTGGTCAATCGAGACAATGCCGCCGTGCATGTGTCCGGCCACTGCAATGAGGGTGAACTGCTGTACATGTACAACATCGTCAAGCCGAAGTGCGCCATGCCGATTCATGGTGAGAACCGCCATTTGGTGGCGAACGGCATGATTGCGGTTAAGACGGGTGTCGATCCGCAGAATGTGGTGCTCGCTGAAGATGGCGACGTGGTCGATTTGTACCACGGCCAGGCTGCTGTTGTCGGTTCCGTGCCATGCGGTTACGTGTACGTTGACGGCGATTCCGTTGGCGAACTTACCGAGGAAGAGCTTGAGAAGCGTCGTATTCTAGGCACGGAAGGTTTCGTGTCAAGCTTCGTCGTTGTCGATACGGAAACCGCTGACGTTGTCGCAGGTCCGAAGATCTATCTCAACGCGGTTGCCGAAGACGAAAGCGAATTCGACAAGGTCCGTCATCAGATCGTCGAGCAATTGCAGGATGCGATGATGACTGGCACGCACGATACGTACAAGCTTCAGCAGATCATGCGTCGTACGTTGGGTAGCTGGGTCGCACGTCAGCTGCATCGCAAGCCGATGATCGTTCCGGTCGTTGCCGACATCGCGCAGGATGTTGACGAAGCGATGGGATTGAACGCAGCGCAATGATGAATCGACAGATCGTCAATAATTGTTGATTGCATAATCAAAAGAAGGACGGCGTAACCGGCACAATCGGTTGCGCCGTCTCCTATTCCACAAATAGGAATTTCCCAATAAAAAAGGAGTGACATGCCAGGAGCAAATCTCACCCGAATCGAAGCGGAAGAACGCAAAAGCGTTATCGCAGCACCGGTTCATTACACGGTCAAACTTGACCTGACCCGTGGAGCCAAAAATTTCGGTTCTGAAACCACCATCACGTTCGACGCTGAGCCGGGGGCTACCAGCTTCCTCGACCTGATCGCCACCGAAGTGAGCGAAATCGTGCTCAACGGCGCAACTCTCGATCCGGCCGAAGCGTTCGCCGACAGCCGTATCGAACTGAAGAACCTCGAAGCGCACAACGAAGTGACCGTCAAGGCGCTGTGCCAGTATTCCAACACCGGTGAAGGCTTGCACCGCAGCGTCGACCCGTCCGACGGCAACATCTATCTGTACTCCCAGTTCGAAGTGCCGGATGCCCGTCGCGTGTACGCCGTGTTCGACCAGCCTGACATCAAGGCCGTGTTCGACTTCTCCGTGCTTGCAGCCAAGTCATGGATCGTCACCTCCAACATGCCTGCCGCATCCGTGACCGACAACGAAACCGTTACCGAAGAAGGCACGCTCGGCACGCACGAAGCCGAAACCACCAAACTGTGGGTGTTCGAATCCACGCCGATCATGAGCTCCTATCTCACCGCCATCTGCGCAGGCCCATACGCCGAATGGCATACCGAATACGCCAACGAAGACGGCCGCACCGTGCCGATGGCCATGTACTGCCGTCAGGCGCTCGCCGAAGCGTTCGCCAAGGATGTCGACTACCTGTTCGACATCACCAAGAAGGGTTTTGCCTTCTATGCGAAGACTTGGGGCGTGCCGTATCCGTACGCTAAGTATGACCAGATTTACGTGCCGGAATACAATGCCGGCGCTATGGAGAACATTGGCATGGTCACTATCCGTGACCAGTACGTGTTCGAATCGAAGGTCACCGACGCGTATGCCGAGCGCCGTGTCGTCACCGTGCTGCACGAGCTTGCACACATGTGGTTCGGCGATTACGTGACCATGAAGTGGTGGAACGACCTGTGGCTTAACGAGTCTTTCGCTGAGTTCACATCCACCCTTGCCACTGCCGAAGCCACGGAATGGAAGGACGCTTGGGCCACGTTCAGCTCCGGCGAGAAGAGCTGGGCACTGCGCCAGGATCAACTGAGCACCACCCACCCGATCGTCGCGCCGATCAACGATCTGAATGACACGTATGTCAATTTCGACGGCATCACCTATGCCAAGGGTGCTTCCGTGCTGAAGCAGCTCGTGTTCTATGTGGGTCGTGAGAAGTTCTTCAAGGGCATCAACAACTATTTGGACAAGCATGCGTACTCCAACGCTACGCTCGCCGATCTGCTGGCTGAACTCGAGTTGACGTCCGGCCGTGATCTTAAGGCGTGGAGCGCCCAGTGGCTTGAACAGTCCGGCATCAACACCATCGCTACCGAAGTTGAGGAAAACGAGGATGGTACGATTCGGCAGCTTGCGTTGCGTCAGTCCGCTTCGGCTGAACATCCGGTGCTGCGTGCACATCGTCTGGCTGTCGGCTTCTACAATGAGGATCCGGAGACCGGCAAGATCGTGCGTACCGACCAGTTCGAACTTGATGTTGACGGCGAACTGACGATTGTCGAAGCGGCTGCCGGCAAGGCACGTCCGGCGCTGATTTTGGTGAATGACGACGATTTGACATACACGAAGCTGCGCTTCGATGAGAAGAGCCTCAAGTTCGCTGCGGAGAACCTGTATCGTTTCGACGATGCGCTGGCTCGTTCCGTGATTTGGCTTGCATTCTGGGATATGACTCGTGACGGCGAATTGCCGGCAAAGCAGTTCATCGAAACCTCTTTGGCTGCGCTCGCCACGGAACATGAGTCCACCACGTTCCGTTACGCTTTGGCGCAGGTCAGCACCACCGCATGGCATTACACTGCTCCGGCCGACCGTGCCGAAGTGGTGGAGCATGTGGCTGCCGAACTGTTCAAGCTGGCTCAGGCTGCCGAAGCCGGTTCCGACGAGCAGTTCCAGCTGATCACCGCTTACTTGGGTTATGGTGAGCCGGGCGATGCTGCGTTCGAAGCGAATGCGAAGGGTCTGCTCGATGGTTCCGTGAAGCTTGACGGCTTGGAGATTGACAATAATTTCCGTTGGACCATCATCAACGCATTGAGCACGATCAACGCCATTGGCCAGAGCGACATCGACGCGGAACTTGCCAAGCGCGAAACTACTGAGAACCGTGAGTTCGCATTGGGTGCACGTGCGGTCGCAGGCATTGCGGAAGCCAAGGAATGGGCTTGGAACGAGGCTTTGCACAACGACGAGCTGACCAACATGCAGTTGGAATCCGTGGCCCGCGGCTTCGCATCCACTCCACGTGCCGACTTGGCTGAACCGTATGCGGCCAAGTATTTCGAGGTTGCTGACTGGATTTGGAAGAACAAGACCTTCCACATGGCTGAGGCTCTGCTGGAAGGCCTGTACCCGAGCTATGCCGATCCGGCCACGCTGGTGGATCTCGGTGATGCTTGGCTGGCTTCGCATGCGGACGCCGACAACGCGTTGCAGCGCATTGTGCGCGGCAATGTTGAATCGTCGCATCGCACGCTCAAGGTGCGCGATTTCAACGCGTCCCTCTGATGCCGTTCCTGACACCACTACAGTAGTTGTTTTTGGTAGCTACTTTTGGTAACTGCATCTGATATCACTCTGTGATATTGCATCACAAGCCCGGACTGACGGCGTGACTTATCTCGCTGCCAGTCCGGGCTTGTTTGCTTCCAGACAAGCCATCCCGAACAAAAGCCGGTCCCATAACGGTTATGGACAGTGGGTCTTTCGGGCCCATAATGGCCCAGTCGGTCGGAATCGGAGGATGGGAGTGAGATTGCAAGAAACTTGAGATTGTGGAAATCTCACGACATTGCATACTGCGGTTTGCCTGACATCGCATACTGTGATTTGCAGGTATCGCAACATGCTGTCGACTATTTCGTTGAATGGTGAACCCGTTGAGTACGATGGTGCACGGCAATATAACTTGAGATAGCGAGGACTTGAGACTCATGCCACGTATGTTCGGAACAGACGGTGTTCGAGGATTGGCGAATAGGGCTTTGACCGCACAGCTTGCGTTGGATTTGGGCGATGCTGCGGTGCGCGTGCTTGGCGATGACGGAGACAAAAGCGAATTCGACGGTCGTCGCCGTGCACTGGTCGGCCGCGATACTCGCGTTTCCGGCGATTTTCTTGCAGCGGCACTGTCCGCAGGTATGTCCGCAGGCGGATTTGACGTGATCGACGCGGGCATTATTCCAACTCCGGGTGTCGCATACCTGACTTCCGTGCTGAATGTGGAAATGGGTGCCGTGATTTCCGCATCCCATAATCCCATGCCCGACAACGGCATCAAATTCTTCGCACGTGGCGGTTTCAAACTGCCTGATACCAAAGAAGACGAAATCGAAAGTGTGCTCGGCCAGGATTGGGAACGTCCGACAGGTGCCGGTGTGGGCCGCATCAGCCACGACACGGCAACCGCAACCAACCTGTATATCGACCATCTGGTGTCCACCATCGCCCCCATTGGGCCTGACAAGTCCCAGCCGACACCGCTGAAAGGACTGAAAGTCGTGGCCGACTGCGCCAACGGCGCCACCTCCGTGGTCGCGCCGGAAGCGTTGCGCCGCGCCGGTGCAGACGTGATCGTGATCAACGCTTCGCCAGACGGCTACAACATCAACAAGAACGCCGGATCCACACATCCCGAACAGCTGCAGGCCATGGTCAAGGCCTCCGGAGCCGATCTGGGTGTGGCCTTCGACGGTGACGCCGACCGTTGCCTCGCCGTGGATGAAGACGGCACCATGGTCAACGGCGATCAAATCATGGGCATTCTTGCGCGTGCCAAGAAGAATGCGGGCAAGCTCAACCACGACACCCTCGTGGTAACCGTGATGAGCAACCTCGGCCTGAAACTCGCCCTGCGTTCCATGGGCATCAAAACCGTGCAAACCGGCGTGGGTGACCGTTACGTGCTTGAGGAAATGCTGCGCGGCGACTATTCGCTCGGCGGCGAACAGTCCGGACACGTGATCAACCGCGAATTCGCCACCACCGGCGACGGCACCCTCACCGCATTGACCCTATGTAACGAAGTGGTCAACTCCGGCAAAAGCCTCAAAGAACTCGCATCCGACTTCCCGCAACTGCCGCAAACCCTCATCAACGTGCCGAACGTCGACAAGCTCGCGGCCAAAACCAATGCCAAAGTGCAGGCGGCCGTCGAACACGAAGAGAAAATGCTCGGCGACACCGGCCGCGTGCTATTGCGACCATCCGGCACCGAACCGCTCGTGCGCGTCATGGCCGAAGCGGAAACCCAACAGCAGGCTGACGAGGTCTGCGACCGTCTTGCCAAAGTCGTAGCCGAAGAACTTGCCCTGTAACCAAACTGCCGATACACATCATTCGGCAATCCAAAATCCCGAACCAATATGCGAAGGAAACCCATGTTTGGACGCAACTCGAAAGTCAACCTCGAACTCAACCGCGAGGTTGAAAAACTCATCAAAACCGGCGGCAAGGAACAACTGCTCCCCATCGTGCAGGCAGGCGAACCGGTACTACGTCAGCAGACCGCAGCCTACGAAGGCCAGCTGAGCCGCAAAACGCTCGACAAACTCATCGAGACCATGCGCGTCACCATGATCGAAGCGCCGGGCGTAGGCCTTGCCGCAACCCAGATCGGTCTTGGACTGGCCCTCGCCGTGGTGGAAGACCATGTGCGTGACGACGATGACGATGATCCGCGTGAAGCGGCTGAATTCCCGTTCCATGTCATCATCAACCCCAGCTATGAGCCGATCGGCACCGAAACCCGAAGTTTCTACGAAGGCTGCCTGAGTTTCGACGGCTATCAGGCGGTACGCAAACGCTGGCTCGACATTACAGCCCGCTGGCAAGATGAAGACGGCAAACAGCACGAGGAACATCTGCACGGCTGGCCGGCCCGCATCTTCCAGCACGAAACTGACCATTTAAGCGGTGAACTGTATATCGACAAGGCGGAAATCCGCAGCCTCGCCACCAACGAGAATCTTGAGGATTTCTGGTGCGACGATCCGGTTCCTAACGAAGCCGCAGCCGAACTCGGATTCGAACTGTAAACCAGAGGGTAAGCGCCGCTGTAAGCGCATAATGTGCGGCAAAGGCGTTGCGGAATCCAATCAACACGGAATCCGGCTGTTACGAATCCGATCGTTGCGGAAATCCGTGAATACCCAGCAGGGGGAGAGGCCTACGAGCCTCTCCCTTTTTTGTCATACCATCATTCTTTCGTCATGCCATCGTTCGTATATCCCGTGCGATGTGCGCACGCATCGCATTCCCCACGGCACACGCACGTATGCAGGTAACCATGTTTGCATTTCGCAAGATTATTTTTCACAGCGTTATATCGCGTGATATTTTCAGCACCATCTGCGTCATCATCATGGCGAAACGATTTCGTACGCGACGTCGTACTACGTGCGCAACGTGCATGGGCACAGTCAAGCATGGTATTTTTTGTGAACATAATCGTTTTTTGCAACATTAATTTCTTTTCTGTATTGAATTTAGCGGAATAAACGAATTAAAGATACGCTTTCGAATCTTGAAAAAAGGAGATTGCGCTATCCGAGAAGCAGTATGTTTTTCATGGGCGTCGACGTGTACTGCGCCCCCTCTCGGCTACCATGCAAAGTATGAACGAAGCAAAGACGGGCCGTTCCTGGCTTACTGAAGCCAAGCAAGACATCAACCAATGGTCGGCATCGATGCCGAAAAACGCCGACAACCAGCTTATCGACTGGCAGTGGGTCGCATCCCTCGACTTGGAACACGGCATTGGAGCCGCGCAAAGCCAAAGCATTGACCTGATTGCCGTATTGAACGCCGCCGATACCGCGCTTTTGCCGACTCCGAAGACAACGGATTCCATGCAGGATTCGGTATTATCCGCCCAGCAGCTGCATAATCTGCTGAAAAAGGATCTGATGGTACGCGACCGTCTCGAATCCATCATCGCGCAATGTAGCACCGCTTTCATGACGGATTTCGACCGTTTGATCGCTTCTTACCGTTTGCCTCGTGCGCTCGCATATGCGAACCGTCGGTTGTGCGACGAAATCGCCATGTTGCGTCGAATTGGCGTTGCGATGGGCTTGTGGACTATTGCCGAAGAACGCCGGGAACGAGTGACGGTTCCCGTGCTGCAACCTGTTGCTGGAGCGGACAACCGTGTGAACCTCGACGATATTCAGGATCGCACCGCACAGATCGTCAATGGCCGTGCCGAACGTCGTGCCGCAGAACGTGAACAGAAGCGTGCCAGCGATTACGCCATGTCGCGCGCTAACTTGAGCGGGGTGACGAGTCCGGGAGGTTCGCGCGTGTTCGATTATGGGGCCCTTGACTCTACTGGCAAGGGTTCAAGCGGTTCTTTTGGCTCTTTTGGAAGTTCCGCTGACTCGGCGGAGGACGCGCAGGCTCGACGTTTGGCGGATTACAAAAAGTCGGATTGGCGTGACGCTTACCTCCCTGGACGTGACCTCGACACGGTGATGGGCATTGATATTGAAACCACAGGCACGGATCCGGCCCGCGTGTACATCATCGACGCCGGGTTCGAATTCATGAATATGATCTCGCCACGTCCGGCCGGCGAGCCCTCGGGCTACTGCTACGAACAGGGCTATTACGAGGCTGGCGACGCGTACGGCCAGGCGCGTCTTTCCTTCGGAGTTCCTGCACAGAACGCACTGCTCGGCAATCCTCTGATTCTCGACCTTACCGGTATTGACGTGCGCGATCGTGCCGGCATGGACTTTCGTTTGTTTGACGAATGGCCCGAAGCACAGGTCGGATTGCTGCAACGGCTTGAACAGCAGCCGTACGTTGCACACAACGCCCGGTTCGAGCACAGCTTTTTCATGTTGAACGTTGCCGGATATGCGGAAAGCTATCGTGCTGGCAATATTACGATCATCGACACGTTGCCGATGAGCCGTCGTTGGGATGAGGGGTCGATTCCCGATGATGAGCATCCGTATGGCAATAACACGTTGGATGCGTATGCCAAACGTCAGGGTGCGTTGGACGCTTCCCAAAATGAACGGCATCTTGGCTTGGAAGATACGCATATCATGCTGGTCGCTATGAAACATCATCTTGGTGTGCTGCATGCCGAGGGTCGCGGGCCTTGGAGCGCAGCCGGAAGACCAGGCAATGGCGGTAAACGGTGCGGCAAGCGTTGGTAGGCGTCGGCGGAGTGTCTCGCAAATGGTGAGGCAAGACGCAAGCTGGATGGCATAACGCAAGCTGGATGGCATAACGCAAGCTGGATGGGCGAATTGACGCTGCTGAATGTGTGCCAAGCGTAGTCGTGTTGTTTTCCCGCTGGATGTTTTGACTGCTGGTCGTCTTGTATTTGTTCTTTAGCCGCGCGCATTCACTCACCGTGGTTGCGACACGCCCGGGTGTTGGTTTGTGGTGGGGTTTTCCTGCGGTCTTGTGCCGTGCGATGGCGTTCGCCGCCCGTTTTCCCGTGTTTTCGACACGCCGGTGGATGCGTTGTTTTCCAATGGTTCGCGGGTCGTCCGTGAGGGTTCGGGTTGCGTGGATCGGCAAGTTCGTGTAAGTTTACTTCTCGCTGCTCAGCACGGCGGCCTCGCTCCTGGAGATTGGGGCGGCTTGCTGGTGCGGTGGTGGTTTGAGAACTCAAGAGCGTATTTGTACTACTTCTTTATAGTCAATGA